>OJKJ01000007.1_pt1 | contig 244448 bp, 225 predicted proteins | sample 1596491 | NCBI WGS metagenome assembly OJKJ01 (sample SAMEA4350160, study PRJEB24818) | metagenome | biome: human; feature: gut; material: faeces | place: Denmark | collected 2013-09
GCTCAACGGATAAAAGGTACTCCGGGGATAACAGGCTGATACCGCCCAAGAGTTCATATCGACGGCGGTGTTTGGCACCTCGATGTCGGCTCATCACATCCTGGGGCTGAAGTAGGTCCCAAGGGTACGGCTGTTCGCCGTTTAAAGTGGTACGCGAGCTGGGTTTAGAACGTCGTGAGACAGTTCGGTCCCTATCTGCCGTGGGCGTTGGAAGATTGAAAGGGGCTGCTCCTAGTACGAGAGGACCGGAGTGGACGCACCACTGGTGTTCGGGTTGTCATGCCAATGGCATTGCCCGGTAGCTAAGTGCGGAAGAGATAACCGCTGAAAGCATCTAAGCGGGAAACTTGCCTTGAGATGAGTCTTCCCTGACTCTTTAAGGGTCCTAAAGGAACGTTTAAGACTAAGACGTTGATAGGTTGGGTGTGTAAGCGTAGCGATACGTTGAGCTAACCAATACTAATGAACCGTGAGGCTTAACCTGACAACACCGAAGGTGTTTTAGAGAGATTGAGTTGTTTTCGAGAAGTGAGAAGCCGAAAGGTGAAGGACACACAGCTTGTTTGAGATTGACGTTCTGGTTTAGTAACGAAAAAAACTAAACGGGAACGAAACAGAATTTGTCTGGCGGCAATAGCGCGGTGGTCCCACCTGACCCCATGCCGAACTCAGCAGTGAAACGCCGTAGCGCCGATGGTAGTGTGGGGTCTCCCCATGTGAGAGTAGGGAACTGCCAGACATTAATTAAAGGTTTATTGCTCAATAAGCAGTAAACAGCCGAAAGGCAAAAGAATAAGTGGAGCGGTAGTTCAGTTGGTTAGAATACCTGCCTGTCACGCAGGGGGTCGCGGGTTCGAGTCCCGTCCGTTCCGCCACTTAATTTAGGGGCGTAGTTCAATTGGTAGAGCACCGGTCTCCAAAACCGGGTGTTGGGAGTTCGAGTCTCTCCGCCCCTGCCAGTTACCAATTAAGTAATAATAAAAGAAGTATCTATTGATAACCCGATTAGTTTAATCGGGTTTTTCTTTATTCGTATGACTATAAATATAAAGTTATTTTTCCCCTTCTGCTAATTTTCAATTTATTTTATCCCATTAACTATCCCACTGTTTTGTATCTCTTAATCGTATTCACTATTTAAATACACTGTGATGTTACGTTCTCCCAGCTACTTTTTATTTTCACCATCTTATATTTATTTTTCGTATCATCAGTGAGTTGTTACTTACGACTTTATACTTCTCAATGTATTCACAGGTTGAATAATATTTTGTTGTGCTCAATATTTAAGTTAGAAAAATGAGCGTATATATAAAGTTGGTAGTTTAATTTTTATTAAGCTCAAAAATTATCTTGCTGAAAAAGCAAAATATCATTGTATTGCTGTATGAATATTGGTCAGTTATCTGTTATTGATATATCTTATTAAAAAACAAAATGAAGTATCAATTAAGATTATTTTGCAGAGATCTATAGTTTGTTTATGGGATCATAGGAAGGTGAGTGGATTTGTTACTCACCTTCTTATTTTTTATTCACTTAACTGTGCATTTTTTATTGGAGTTTTAATCAGTTGATTGATAAGAGCTTGCTGATCATTTTTCTGGAGCCAAACTGCATACAAAGGTTTGTTTATTGAGGTTTCTGAGAGCGTTTTTAAGCCCGGATATTGATATACCCAATGAGCAGGTAAAAATGCCGCTGAAAGCGATACAGGAAGTAATTGGCGGGTAATATGGGCTGAGGTAGTGATCATAACAGGTGTGTCATCTTGAGTTAATGAAGGTTCATTTTTTGGATGGAAGTCAGCACCCCATTCAAGCCTTATAAAATTATATTTTGTGAGTGCAATATTTTTTTGGGAAGCCATGAGTTGTAAGTCAATCGTACCGATGATTGTACTTTCAAACTCATCCATTTTAGGCGGTTCAGTTGCGATTAATAAGTCTAATTCTCTAGAATGTAGTTGCTTAACAAGAGACTGGCGCGTTGAAACCCTAGCTTCGAGCCGTAGTTCATCATGTTGATTATAAAGTTCTTCTACCCAGTCAGTTAGATAACCTTCCCAAAGTGAAGCTGTTGCACCAATAGAAAGCTCTGTGTGTTGTGAGGCATGAGATATTTCTTTTTTAGCTTGCAGCCAGGTATTCATTAACGATTCAGCATATGGAACAAGCCTTTCTCCTGCAGCTGTTAACCGGATATTGTTTCTATGCCGCGTAAATAGGCTTGTACCTAATTGTGTTTCTAATTGCCTAATACGGAAGCTAACCGCTGATTGCGTTAAATAGAGTGATTCTGCGGCTCGACCAAAGTGCCTAGTTTTACTGACCTCTAAAAAAGTTCTCAATAACTCGCTGTCCACATGCATCTCCAATTATTTTTGTCGTGGTGATTTAAATGTTTTGTTTTACAGATTGTCAATGCTGTCTAATACTCCGCGCCATATAGAGTTTGACTGTAATAAGTTAGGAGTGTGTCAGATGGCAGATAGCTTCATCACGACTAATCGTTTTTTTGATAACAAACATTACCCACGTGGCTTTTCTCGTCATGGTGATTTCACCATTAAAGAAGCTCAGTTGCTAGAACGTCTCGGCCAAGCTTTTAATGAGCTTGATACAGGTAAGCGTGCACCTCAGACAGAAGAAGAAAAACTTTTCGTCGCTGTATGCCGTGGTGAACGTGAACCAGCTACCCCAGAAGAAAAAGTTTGGACAAAATATTCTAGCCGTATTAACCGTCCAAAACGCTTCCATACTTTATCTGGCGGTAAACCGCAGATAGACCCATCGGAAGACTACACTGATACAGATGATTAATATTATCATCGTATGATAAGAGGGACTTCGGTCCCTTTATTTCTACGGGATAATAAGTACTTATCTGTCCACTCTTCTCAGCTTACTTGTTTTTGCAAATGAAGCAATAACTTATCCATTGCTCGATACCCCAAAGCTTCTAATAAATCTGAACGTTCAATAGTTTCTGCGGCATTAAGGTCGGCGATTGTTCTAGCAACCCTTAAAATTCTGTGCCAAGCTCGAATGGAAAGACCTAACTTATTTAATGCATGTTCTAAGAATAACGCATCTTTTGTTGTTAGCAGGCAAAATTGTGTGGTTTCTCTTGGTGTTAATAAACTATTAATTTTTCCAGCTCGCCTAAGTTGCCTATTTCTGGCTTCGATGACTCTTTGTCTAACCTGTTCACTTGTTTCACCTTGGTTAGTTTGATTACTTAATGAACCGAGAGGTAATAATGGAATCTCTATTGAAAGATCAAATCGGTCAATAAAAGGCCCTGATATGCGTGAAAGATAACGTAGTATGCGAGTAGGAGCTGAGCGGCTCATTTCTCCTTGGTAATGGCCTGTTGGGCTAGGATTTAGGGCCGCAATTAGCTGGAAACTGGCAGGATAGCAAACTTTTGCTTTTGCTCGAGAAATGCTAATTTTTCTAGATTCTAGGGGTTCTCGTAAAGAATCTAATACCGAGCGGCTAAATTCGGGTAATTCATCTAAAAATAAAACACCATGGTGTGCAAGTGAGATCTCACCAGGTTTGGGAAGAGAGCCACCACCAATTAAAGCGGCAATTGATGCACTATGGTGGGGTGCTCTAAAAGGCCTTATTGGCCAATTCATGTCTTCTTTTGTGTTTTCACTTAAACTATGTAGTGAAGCAACTTCTAAGGCTTCTTGAGAGGTTAATGGGGGGAGTAAAGTCATTAGACGGCTTGCTAGCATAGTTTTTCCTGTCCCCGGAGGACCTAACAAGAGTAAATTGTGTCCACCTGCAGCACAGATTTCTAATGCCCGTTTCCCATGTTCTTGACCAATAATATCGTTGATATCACCTTCTTGCTTGGTTGGGATAGATGCTTGATGAACTTGTTGATTACAAACTAATGTGTGTTTGTTATGTAAAAAATGGCAGAGCTCTAATAAGGATGTCGTGAAATAAACGCTATTATCTGGAAGTAGGCCTAGTTGGTGTTGGTTCTCCGTTGATAGTATTAAAGAGCGCTGTTGTTTTAATGCTGATTGGGCCGCTGGAATAGCACTGTTGACATAGCGAACATCGCCAGACAAAGCAAGTTCGCCTAAAAATTCATACTGTTTTAATGGCTCGTGGGGGATTTGCCCTGATGATGCGAGTATGGCAATAGCGATGGCAAGGTCATACCGACCACTTTCTTTTGGTAAATCTGCTGGGGCTAAATTAACCGTCATTTTTTTAGCTGGATATTCAAACCCGCTATTTAGTAGAGCGCTTCGAACTCTATCTCTTGCTTCTTTTACTGCTGTTTCTGGTAGCCCAACAAGTGTTAAACCTGGAAGCCCATTACTAATATGTGCCTCAACAGTAACAAGAGGTGCTTCTAACCCAATTGATGCTCTAGTGTAAACAATTGCTAATGTCATAAGCCCTCCAATATTTTTTACAGAGTAATATTCTGCTGAAATTAGGTTTGTTTATCTTGAGTTGATAACATATTTGCGAAGCTGCTCGATAATTTAATTGCTTAGTTACTAGGCTGTTTCAATTTGCGTCGAGTAGCTTCGAGGACTTGTTATAACAGTGATTGCGTTAGTTTTATAAAGAGTGGAAGCTATACTGAACTTGGATATTCATAAGAAAAAGTAATTAGTTTTTTGGCGTGAATCTTAATGGTATTGAATGGCTGGTGCGGATGATGTAGCTGATTATGCTATGTATTCTATTGAATTTTACTGAGAAATGGTAGTTTAAGCAGTTTATAATGCTATTTTGTTTATAACGATATGATTTTTAAATAATTTAATGTTTTGAAAATAAATAAATTAAATAAAAGTTGTCAAAACGATTTTAAAATGATAACTCTAAATAATAGATAATTAAGAATATTGAAAAAGTAAAACTCATGAACGCATTTATCCAAGCAGTTAGCCTAATTATTATTAGCGTGGTGGTGATTATTATCCCACCGTGCGGGGCTGCACTTGGACGACGAAGGCTAAAATAACAGCCAGATCTCACGAGAACCCCGCACCGAAAGGCGCGGGGTTTTTTTTGACATAAATGTTGATGAATGCAAATACACTAAATAAAACATAACAAATACAAATAGATAAAGTAGACGGACAGGAGATAAAGCATGAACGGAGCACAATGGTTAGTTCAAGCATTGCGAACACAGGGAGTTGATACCGTATTTGGGTATCCTGGTGGCGCAATTATGCCAGTTTATGACGCATTGTATGATGGCGGAGTTGAGCATTTGTTGTGTCGACATGAGCAAGGGGCTGTAATTGCTGCGATTGGATATGCACGTTCAACGGGAAAGACAGGGGTATGTATCGCAACATCAGGTCCTGGCGCAACAAATGTTATCACGGGATTAGCTGATGCATTGTTAGACTCCGTTCCTGTTGTCGCCATTACTGGGCAGGTTGCTTCTGAGTTTATTGGAACCGATGCCTTTCAAGAAATCGATGTTTTAGGGTTGTCCTTAGCTTGTACTAAGCACAGTTTTTTGGTTGAAGATATCGAGGATTTACCTCGCATTCTTGCTGAGGCTTTCGCAATCGCAAATAGTGGGCGTCCTGGTCCTGTACTGATTGATATTCCGAAAGATATTCAGCTACAACAAGCTGAGTTGTCTCCATTTTTAATGCCGGTAGAGCAAGAAGTCACTTCACCTTTATCTGAAATACAACAGGCAAGAATGCTATTAGAACAATCAGAAAAGCCTATGTTGTACGTTGGTGGCGGTGTTGGAATGTCTGGTGCCGTTAAAGAATTACGTGAATTTATTGAGTTTACAGGTGTTCCTTCAGTTGCAACGTTAAAAGGGCTTGGTGCCGTGAGCCCTTTAGATGAAAACTATTTAGGCATGTTAGGTATGCATGGTACTAAAGCAGCCAATATTTCAGTGCAACGCTGTGACTTACTCATCGCTGTTGGTGCTCGTTTTGATGATAGGGTAACAGGTAAGTTGAATACTTTTGCACCGAACGCCAAAGTGATTCATATCGATATAGACCACGTAGAATTAGACAAATTACGTCAAACACATGTTGCGTTACATGGTGATGCAAAAGTATTACTCCCTGAATTAATGCTTAAAAAATCAATTGCACCTTGGCAGCAGGAAGTTCAGCAACTTAAAAAAGAATTTGGTTGGCGTTATGACCACCCTGGTGAACCTATTTATGCGCCACTGTTATTGAAACAGCTGTCGGATAAAATGAAGCCAAATACGGTTGTGACCACCGATGTAGGGCAACACCAAATGTGGTCAGCACAGCATATCACCGTTGATGGCCCTGAAAATTTCTTAACCTCTAGTGGGCTTGGCACCATGGGGTTTGGTATCCCTGCGGCAATTGGAGCACAGGTTGCTAGGCCTGAGGATACTGTAGTCTGTGTATCTGGGGATGGGTCATTCATGATGAATGTCCAAGAGCTGGGAACCATCAAACGTAAGCAACTTCCTGTAAAAATCCTTTTGATCGATAACCAACGCTTAGGCATGGTTCGCCAATGGCAGGAACTGTTTTTTGAGCAGCGTTATAGTGAAACGATTTTGACGGATAACCCTGATTTTGTGGCATTAGCCAGTGCGTTTGGTATCAAAGGCCAACGAATTACTGATAAGTCAGAAGTTAATGCTGCATTAGATGAATTGCTGAATAGCGAAGGTGCCTATTTATTACAGGTATCAATTAATGAACTAGAAAATGTCTGGCCGTTGGTTCCACCTGGGGCTAGTAATGAAAAAATGATGGAGAAACCATTATGATGCAACATCAAATCTCGATATTGGCCCGTTTCCGTCCTGAGGTTTTAGAGCGTATATTAAGGGTCACTCGCCATCGTGGATTTCGTATTAATTCCATGAATATGGGGCAATCAACAGACGGCGACAATGTTAATATTGAACTCACTGTAAGTAGTCAAAGGCCATTAACTCAGCTTTGTGCACAGTTAACTAAGCTTTCAGACATTACAGAAGTTGAAGTACTACAACAAGAATCACGACTATTACGCACACAAAGTGCAATGTAAGGAATATACAAATGACTAAGAAAGCTGACTTTATTTGGTTTAACGGTGAAATGACGCCATGGGCTGATGCAAAGGTTCATGTTATGTCTCATGCTCTGCACTATGGTACATCGGTGTTTGAAGGCGTCCGTTGTTATGACTCACATAAAGGTCCTGTGGTCTTCCGGCACCGTGAGCATATGCAACGTTTGCATGATTCAGCGAAAATTTACCGTATGCCTGTCAGCTATAGCGTTGAAGAGTTAATGGAAGCTTGCCGTGCAACTTTGCGTAAAAATAACTTAGTCAGTGCGTATATTCGTCCATTAGTGTTTATTGGTGATGTTGGTATGGGTGTTAACCCACCAGACGGTTACAAAACCGATGTTATTTTAGCGGCGTTCCCATGGGGGGCGTATTTAGGTGAAGAAGCGTTAGACCAAGGTATTGATGCGATGGTGTCTTCTTGGAACCGTGTGGCGCCAAATACTATCCCTACAGGGGCGAAAGCAGGAGGTAATTATTTATCTTCTTTGCTAGTTGGTAGCGAAGCTCGTCGTCATGGTTACCAAGAAGGTATTGCATTAGATGTTCATGGGTATTTATCAGAAGGTGCAGGGGAAAATATTTTTGAGGTGAAAGACGGCATCCTGTATACACCTCCGTTCACATCCTCTGCATTACCAGGTATTACACGTGATGCAATTTTAACGTTAGCAAAAGATTTGGGTATTGAAGTTCGTGAGCAAACACTATCACGCGAATCTCTTTATCTTGCTGATGAAGTCTTTATGACAGGCACAGCTGCCGAAATTACGCCAGTACGTAGCGTTGATGGTATCCAAGTTGGCATTGGTCGTTGTGGCCCAGTAACCAAGCAAATTCAGCAAGCATTCTTTGGCTTATTTGATGGTACAACAGAAGATAAATGGGGCTGGTTAGATCCAGTAACCCCTTAATAATTAAATTGAAATAGATGTTACAGGCGGACGTTCCCCGCCTGTTTTAAACACGGGAGTTAAAGATATGCCTAAGTACCGTTCAGCAACAACAACTCATGGTCGTAATATGGCTGGGGCTCGTGCATTATGGCGTGCAACAGGCATGACCGATGCTGATTTTGGAAAGCCCATTATTGCTGTTGTTAACTCATTCACACAGTTTGTTCCAGGCCACGTACATTTACGTGATTTAGGCAAATTAGTTGCAGAGCAAATTGAAAATGCAGGTGGTGTTGCGAAAGAGTTTAATACAATCGCAGTTGACGATGGGATTGCCATGGGACATGGCGGAATGTTGTATTCCTTACCTTCCCGTGAATTAATTGCAGACTCGGTTGAATATATGGTAAACGCACACTGTGCGGATGCCATGGTGTGTATTTCAAACTGCGATAAAATCACGCCAGGCATGTTAATGGCGTCATTGCGCCTCAACATTCCGGTTATTTTTGTTTCGGGTGGCCCAATGGAAGCGGGTAAAACTAAGCTTTCAGATCAAATTATCAAGCTCGATTTAGTTGATGCCATGATCCAAGGGGCGAACCCAAATGTGAGCGATGCAGATAGCGAGCAAATAGAACGTTCAGCATGCCCAACGTGTGGCTCTTGCTCAGGAATGTTTACTGCAAACTCAATGAACTGCTTAACTGAGGCACTGGGGTTATCTCAACCAGGAAATGGCTCATTATTAGCGACTCATGCAGACCGCGAAACTTTATTTATCAATGCAGGTAAGCGCATTGTTGAATTAACTAAACGCTATTACGAACAAGATGATGAAAGTGCGTTACCACGCAATATCGCCAATAAATCTGCATTTGAAAATGCGATGACGTTGGATATTGCGATGGGTGGTTCAACTAACACAGTTCTGCATTTGCTTGCGGCGGCTCAGGAAGCCGAAATTGATTTCACCATGGATGATATCGACCGTTTATCACGTAAAGTTCCGCATTTGTGTAAGGTTGCACCGAGTACACAAAAATACCATATGGAAGATGTTCACCGTGCTGGTGGTGTTATTGGTATTTTAGGTGAACTGAGCCGTGCAGGTTTGTTGCAAGAAAACGTAACTAATATTTTAGGGCTAAGTTTCCAAGAAACATTAGCGCAATATGATGTGATGTTAACGAAGGACGAGTCTGTTAAATCGATGTTTTCCGCGGGCCCTGCTGGGATCCGTACGACAAAAGCCTTTTCACAGAATTGCCGCTGGCCGTCATTGGATACTGACCGTGAGAATGGGTGTATCCGTAGTATTGAGCATGCGTATAGTTTGGATGGAGGGCTGGCTGTCCTGTCTGGAAATATTGCAGAAGATGGCTGTATTGTTAAAACCGCTGGAGTTGATGAAGGCAGCTTAACATTCCGTGGCCCAGCCAAAGTGTTTGAAAGCCAAGATGACGCAGTAGAAGCCATTCTGGGTGGCAAAGTCGTTGAAGGAGATGTGGTTGTTATTCGCTATGAAGGGCCAAAAGGTGGTCCAGGCATGCAAGAAATGCTTTATCCAACTTCATACCTCAAATCAATGGGATTAGGGAAAAGCTGCGCATTAATAACGGATGGCCGTTTTTCGGGCGGTAGTTCTGGCCTTTCTATCGGTCATATTTCGCCAGAAGCAGCGAGTGGTGGCTTATTAGCATTAGTTCAAGATGGCGATATTATTGATATTGATATTCCAAAAAGAACGATGGTGCTGGATGTGAGTGAAAGCGAATTGAATCAACGCCGTGAAGCTGAATTAGCTCGAGGCGATAAAGCTTACACCCCGCGTAATCGTCAGCGTGAGGTTTCTTTTGCTCTGCGTGCTTACGCTTCTTTGGCGACGAGCGCAGACAAAGGTGCTGTTCGTGACAAGTCGAAATTAGGGGGCTAATTGTGGCTGCAGCAAAACCATTACCGGCTGCCCCAACCGGAGCCGATTACTTAAAAGCGGCGCTAAGTGCGCCGGTTTATGAAGCTGCACAAGTAACGCCTCTTCAACAGATGGATAAAATATCTTCACGCTTGGGCAATACCATTTTAGTAAAGCGCGAAGATAGGCAGCCTGTACATAGCTTTAAGCTCCGTGGTGCTTACGCCATGATTGCGAGTTTAACCGAAGAGCAAAAAAGCAAAGGTGTGGTGACCGCTTCTGCAGGGAACCACGCTCAAGGCGTTGCATTATCGGCAAACCGTGTGGGTGTGAAAGCAAAAATCGTCATGCCAGTCGCAACAGCAGATATCAAAGTGGATGCAGTACGAAGCTTCGGTGGCGAAGCTATTTTACATGGCGCTAATTTTGATGAAGCGAAAGCGAAAGCCATTACAATGGCAGAAGAGGATGGCTACACCTTCGTTCCACCTTTTGATCACCCTTCAGTCATTGCAGGCCAAGCTACGATAGCACTGGAACTACTGCAACAAGATGTTCATTTAGACCGAATTTTTATCCCAGTAGGTGGCGGTGGGTTAATTGCGGGCGTCGCTGTGATTATTAAGCAGTTAATGCCAGAGATTAAAATTATTGGTGTGGAGTCTGAAGATGCCGCCTGTCTAAAAGAGGCATTGGAGGCTGGGCACCCTGTTGATTTACCGCGTGTTGGCTTGTTCGCAGAAGGTGTGGCAGTCAAACGTATTGGCGATGAAACCTTCAGATTGTGCCAGCAATATGTTGATGATGTTATCACTGTTGATAGTGATTCCATTTGTGCAGCATTGAAAGATATTTTTGAAGATGTTCGCGCGATAGCAGAGCCTTCAGGCGCTTTGGCATTGGCTGGATTGAAAAAATATGTACAGCAGCACAACATCAAAGGCGAACGTTTAGCACATATTTTGTCCGGTGCGAATATGAATTTCCACGGGCTGCGTTATGTTTCTGAGCGCTGTGAAATTGGTGAACAACGAGAAGCTTTGCTGGCAGTGACCATTCCTGAGCAAAAAGGGAGTTTCTTACGTTTTTGCCAGTTACTAGGCCATCGAGCCATTACGGAGTTTAACTATCGATATACGGATGCCGATCCTGACCGTGCTTGTATTTTTGTTGGGGTGCGTTTAAGTGGCCGTGATGGCGAGCGCTCGGAGATTATCCAAGAACTTAGAAGTAACGGCTATGAAGTCAATGATTTATCAGATGATGAAATGGCAAAACTTCATGTGCGTTATATGATTGGTGGTCGCCCATCAAAGCCATTAGATGAAAGATTGTATAGCTTTGAATTTCCAGAGTCTCCAGGTGCATTACTGAGATTCTTAGAGACACTTGGGACTCATTGGAATATTACGTTATTTCATTATCGCAGCCATGGTACAGATTATGGGCGAGTGCTGGCGGCGTTTGAACTGGCTGGGCCAGAAGTACGTTTTGATAGGCATCTTGATGCGTTAGGTTATGAATATCATGATGAAACAGGAAACCCGTCTTTCCGTTTTTTCTTAGCGCCGCAAGATAGCCAAAGAACCTTAGATTGAGTTGTCTGGGAGTAATTCCCAAAACGCTTTAATTAATGGTTCACTCAGGCGTTTGCTTAATAGGCAAACGCCGAGTTCAAAAGGTTCTACCATTGAAATATTATCGAGCTGTGAAATACGGCTGCGTACGGGTTCTGGGCTGTTATCAACGACCACACTAGGAATCAAGGCAATACCGCATCCCAAAGCCACCATTGACACAATTGCCTCATGGCCTGATACCGTCGCATAAATGACAGGGTTATTGATATTATGGCGACGGAACCAGAGTTCGATACGTTTACGAGATGGGCCGTGCTCAGGCAGGATAAAGGGGACGGTAGACCAATCAGGTTCCGCTTCTGTTACCATGCTTCGTACAGCACAGGGTAGTGATGGAGCAATCAAAACGAGAGGGATTTCGCCGATTTTTGCAAAACGGACGTTATCAGGTAAGCGCTCGGGTTTCCCGGCGATGCCAAGATCAGCTTCATGAGTTTCCACTTTTTCGACAGCATCCGCTGCGTCCCCTGTCGTGAGTTTAATTTCCACTAATGGGTGTAGCGCACGGAATTTATCTAAAACTTCGGGTAAATGACTATAAGCTGCTGTAACTGAGCAAAAAAGATGTAGTTCCCCACTGAGCGATGGACTTTGCTGGTTGAGAGCATGTTGCAGCTGTTGATATTGCAATAATGTTTGTTGGGCAAATTGCTTAAGGTGTTCTCCTGCTTGGGTCAATTTGACTGAGCGGTTATCTCGCACAAATAGTGGGTGACCAAGCTGCTCTTCGAGGCGTTGTATTTGCCGAGACAACGTGGAAGGACTGACATGCATCGCTTTAGATGTGCGCCCGAAGTGGCAACTTTGTGCTAAATGCAAAAAAAGCTTGAGATCGCGAATGTCCATTTTGCCCTCTAATTAACATAATTAATGGCGTTGCAGATATTGCAACATTGTATTGTTAATATATCAATTTAAGCAATGCGAAACATCGCATATAGTAAATCCATAAACGCTCAAAAATAAGCGACAGGCAGATTGCCTGACATAACGAACACAACAGAACAATGGAGTATGACAATGGCGAATTATTTTAACACATTGAATTTGCGTGAGCAGTTAGCTCAATTAGGCAAGTGCCGTTTTATGCAGCGTGAAGAGTTTGCAGATGAAGCAGGTTTTCTGAAAGGTAAAAAAATCGTCATCGTCGGTTGTGGAGCGCAAGGTTTAAACCAAGGCCTGAATATGCGTGATTCAGGTTTAGATATTGCTTATGCATTACGTGATGAAGCAATTGCAGAGAAACGTGCTTCATGGCGCAAAGCGACAGAAAATGGTTTCAAAGTTGGTACTTATGAAGAACTGATCCCTACCGCTGATTTGGTTATTAACTTAACGCCAGACAAGCAGCACTCAACCGTTGTTCGCGCTGTTCAGCCTATGATGAAACAAGGTGCAGCACTGGGTTATTCACATGGCTTCAACATTGTTGAAGTTGGCGAAGAAATTCGTAAAGATATTACTGTTGTGATGGTAGCGCCAAAATGCCCAGGTACTGAAGTTCGTGAAGAATACAAGCGTGGTTTTGGTGTTCCAACGCTGATTGCAGTACACCCAGAAAATGACCCGAAAGGTGAGGGGATGGCGATTGCCAAAGCGTGGGCAGCAGCGACTGGTGGCCACCGTGCAGGTGTTTTGGAATCCTCATTTGTTGCAGAAGTTAAGTCTGACCTGATGGGCGAGCAAACTATTCTGTGTGGAATGCTGCAAGCGGGGGCATTACTGAGTTACGACAAAATGGTCGCAGACGGTGTTGAGCCAGGCTACGCAGGAAAATTAATTCAGTTTGGCTGGGAAACTATCACCGAAGCACTGAAACAAGGCGGTATCACGCTGATGATGGACCGTTTGTCTAACCCTGCAAAAATTCGTGCTTATGCATTATCTGAACAACTGAAAACCATTATGGCGCCATTGTTCCAAAAACATATGGATGACATCATTTCAGGTGAATTTTCTGCAACCATGATGGCAGACTGGGCAAATGATGATAAAAACTTGCTGACATGGCGTGAAGAGACAGGCAAAACAGCATTTGAAAATTACCCTGAATATGAAGGGAAAATTGCGGAACAAGAGTACTTCGACCATGGTGTTTTGTTAGTTGCTATGGTTAAAGCGGGTGTTGAATTAGCGTTCGATACGATGTTAGAAGCGGGTATCTTAGAAGAATCGGCTTACTATGAATCACTGCATGAATTACCACTGATTGCGAACACCATTGCTCGTAAACGTTTATATGAAATGAACGTGGTTATCTCTGATACCGCAGAATATGGTAACTATCTGTTCTCATTCGCAGTTGTGCCAATGCTGAAGGATTTCATGACGAAGTTACAAGCAGGGGATTTAGCGAAACCAGTTGCCGATAATGGCACTGATAATGCACAGTTACGTGATATCAACGAAGCTATCCGTAACCATCCGATTGAGAAGATCGGTAAGACGTTACGTGGTTATATGACGGATATGAAGAAGATTGCGGTCGGCTAACTCATTATCCTTCCCCTTTCACGCTCTAGGGGTGTCAGCTTCTTAAGATTACCCAAGTCACATACTTTAGTATGCTCCTTGGGATAATCTTATTTGCTTCCTACCTAGAACGCGAAATGCTTTGGATAATCACCATGTTTTCTCTTGCAATAGTGTAGAAAAAAGCATTGATGTTATAAAAGAAAAAGAACAAAACCACATTATTCGGATGGATGATGTGGTTTTTTGTTTTTTATAAATAGAGAAGATCGTTGCTCAAGAGTTGGGTCGGTTTCTGCTACAATCTGTAGCGAATTCCTTTTTGAATAACTGAGTGATGTAGATAAGCCATGCGATTGAATCCTAGCCAACAGCAGGCAGTTGAATTTGTCGATGGCCCGTGCCTTGTATTGGCGGGGGCGGGGTCAGGCAAAACACGTGTTATTACCAATAAAATTGCGCATTTAATTCGCCAATGCGGTTATCAGCCTCGGCAAATTGCAGCGGTGACTTTCACCAATAAAGCGGCGCGGGAAATGAAAGAGCGCGTGGCACAAACCTTGGGTAAAAAAGAAGCGCGTGGTTTGATCATATCCACCTTCCATACATTAGGCTTGGAAATTATTAAGCGTGAATATAAAGCGCTGGGTATTAAAGCCAACTTTTCGCTATTTGATGACCAAGACCAGATGGCATTGTTGAAAGAACTCACTTTTGACTTACTAGAAGAAGATAAAGACTTACTCAAACAATTGATCTCTGCGATCTCTAATTGGAAAAATGATCTTATCTCGCCACAACAAGTTATAGGCCAAGCACGGAGTGAGAAAGAGCATCACTTTGCCGAGTGTTATCGCCGCTATGAACTTCATCTGAAAAGTTGCAATGTGTTGGATTTTGATGACTTAATCAGCAAACCTACCATGTTGTTATATCAAAATGAAGAAGTTCGTGAACGCTGGCAGCAAAAAATTCGCTACTTGCTGGTGGATGAATATCAAGATACCAATACGAGTCAATATCAGTTGGTTAAATTGCTTGTGGGGCAGCGAGCAAGGTTTACTGTCGTGGGGGATGACGACCAGTCAATCTATTCATGGCGTGGCGCAAGGCCACAAAACTTGGTTTTATTGAATCAGGACTTCCCTAAGTTAAATGTCATTAAGCTTGAGCAAAATTACCGTTCATCTGAACGAATTTTAAAGGCTGCAAATATTTTAATTGCCAATAACCCTCATGTATTTGAAAAAAAATTATTTTCTGAATTGGGATATGGAGCGCCACTTCGGGTTCTTACGGCAAACAATGAAGACCATGAAGCCGAAAGAGTGATTGGGGAGCTTATTGCACATCATTTTATTAATAAGACGGAATATAAAGATTACGCCATTTTGTATCGCGGTAACCATCAATCGCGTATTTTTGAAAAAATGTTGATGCAAAATCGTATTCCGTATCGCATTTCGGGGGGGACTTCGTTTTTCTCCCGCCCTGAAATTAAAGACTTATTAGCCTATTTGCGAGTATTAACTAACCCTGAAGATGACAGTGCTTTTTTACGCATAGTAAATACTCCACGTCGAGAGATTGGTCCCAAAACTATCCAAAAACTTGGGGAATGGGCAAACCAACGAGGGAAAAGCTTATATCAAGCCAGCTTTGATCTAGGGCTTGAACAAATTTTAAAAGGTAAAGGATTAGAAGCATTACAGCGTTTCACTCATTGGATGGACAGTATTGTTAGAACGTCGGAACGCGAACCTTTAATTGCGGTGCGTGATTTACTGCGCGAAATGGATTATGAAAGCTGGTTATATGAAACGTCGACCAGTACTAAAGCTGCTGAAATGCGAATGAAAAACGTCAACCAATTGTTCACATGGATGAGTGAAATGGTGGAAGGTGATGATCTCAATGACCCAATGACATTGAGCCAAGTGGTTACACGCTTTACGCTGCGCGATATGATGGAGCGTGGTGAGGATGATGAAGAATCAGACCAAGTTCAACTCATGACGTTGCATGCGTCTAAAGGCCTTGAATTTCCTTATGTTTTTTTGGTCGGTATGGAAGAAGGGCTGCTGCCACATCAAAGCAGTATTGATGAAAATAATATTGATGAAGAACGCCGTTTAGCTTATGTAGGGATCACAAGAGCGCAAAGAGAGTTATTCTTTTCTCATTGTCGTGAGCGTCGTCAATATGGTGAATTGATCCGTCCCGAATTAAGCCGTTTTCTCCTTGAATTGCCACAAGATGATTTACAATGGGAGCAACAGCGTAAAGTGGTTAGTGCGCAGGAGCGTATGCAGAAAGGGCAATCAGCTTTAGCCGATATTAAAGCGCGCTTAGGGCTAAATAAAAAAAGTGAGTAACCACAACTAATTGAATTTCCACACTAGAGTAGGTCTAGTGTGGAATATATTATCAATTTGAACTATTACGTTCTTCCAACTCTAAAACCCAATTCACATAGCCCTGCCATTGAACTTCTTGCTGTAAATTTTCCGCTCGTAGAGGGTGAGCAGATAACCAACGATAAGGCAGTGTAATGGTTAACCTTTGTGCATTCACATTAAGTCTTAGTGCAGGCAAGGTATCATCCCGTCTGCGGCTCGCAAAAATAATGGCGAGGCGGAGTAAACGACATAAATCATATGCATGCTGTATGGGTAGCGCATTTTGTTGGCTTAATGGTGTTAAATCGATAGGGCCTTGCTGATTTTTCAATAATGCAGCAAGTAACCGTTTTTGAGCTGGAGTGAAGCCAGGTAAATCAAGGTGTGTTATGAGGTAGCTCGCGTGCTCGGGGCCTTTACGGAAATCGACACTCAAGCCGATTTCATGTAAGGCGCATGCACTCGATAGTAAATCACGACAGCGTGTATCTAAGCCCCAATCTTTCGCGACTTGTAAATAAAAATATTCTGCAAGTTGACGGACTCGGCCAGCTTGTTCGATATCGACTTGGAAGCGCCGTTGAATATTGCGAACGGTACGAGCGCGAATATCCTGCTCAATAGGAAGCTGTAACATACCATAGACAAGCCCTTCACGAAGTGCTCCGCCAGCAAGTGTCATGTTATCAATGTCTAATGCTTCAAAGATAGCAATCAAAATAGACAAGCCGCTTGGAAAAACAAGGGCACGTTCGAAGGTTAAGCCGTCAATTTCAAGCTCTTCAAGTTTTTGGCATTGAATGGCTTTGCGCTTAAGCTGTTGTAACTTAGAAAGGGTGATCAGTTCATCCATGCCTTGGGCAATCATGATTTCCTGAATGGCTTGTACAGTACCGGATGCTCCAACACATATTTTCCACCCATGTGTCTTGAGTGACTCTGCAATAGGGGCGATGACATTATGTGCAGCGGCTTGAGCCGCTGAGAAGTTTTCTTCGGTTAAACTTCTATCGCCAAAGTAGCGTTCAAGCCAAGTCACACAACCCATTTCAAGACTATAGAGTTGCTCCGCTTTTGCGCCAGTACCTGTAACAAGTTCAGTACTTCCCCCACCAATATCAACCACTAAGCGTTGATCTGGCCCACCAGTTGTATGTGCAACACCTTGATAAATTAAGCGAGCTTCTTCTTCCCCTTGAATAACTTTTACAGGGTTTCCTAAAATTTGACTGGCTTTTTCGATGAAAACATCGGCATTTTTAGCTAAACGCAAAGTCGCAGTCGCGACAACACGAATTTGTGTATTCGGAATATCTTGTAAGTGCTCCGAAAACAGGCGTAAACATTGCCAGCCTCGCTCCATTGCTTGCTTAGAAAGCAGGTTGTTGTTATCTAACCCTGCAGCAAGACGAACTTTGCGTTTAACCCTAGAGATCACCTGAATGCTACCAGCAGTTTCACGTACGACTAGCATATGAAAACTGTTTGAGCCTAAATCGATGGCGGCATAAAGAGAAGAAGATTTCAGCATATCGTTTTTACTCAGCCTGGACGTTTATGGTTGTTTCGTGGGCCATTGTGGCGACGCTGCGAATTCGAATTACGGCGCTGGCCTCCAGGGCGTGGGCGATGGCGGCGTTTTGGTGCCGGTAAATCGCTCAATAATGCATCACTGTTATACTTACTAACAGGGATTGAGTGTTGAATATATTCTTCAATAGCAGGCAGGTTAAGTGAATATTCTTCACAGGCTAAGCTAATTGAGTTTCCGCTTTCACCAGCACGACCAGTACGACCAATACGGTGTACGTAATCTTCACAGTCATCAGGTAAGTCGTAATTAAATACATGAGTAACTGATGGAATATGTAAACCACGAGCTGCAACATCAGTTGCCACTAAAATATCTAAATGGCCTTGTGTGAATTGCTCTAATATACGCAGTCGCTTTTTCTGTGCGACATCGCCGGTCAACAAACCTACACGATGACCATCAGCAGCTAAATGCGCCCAAATATCATCACAACGGTGTTTTGTATTGGCGAAAATAATACAACGCTCTGGCCACTCTTCTTCAAGAAGCGTTTGGAGTAAGCGCATTTTTTCTTCATTAGAAGGGTAAAATAACTCTTCTTTGATACGATGACCTGTTTTTTGTAAAGGTTCGACCTCAACATATTCAGGGTTATTCATTTGCTCGAAAGCTAATTCTCTTACTCGGTAAGATAAAGTTGCAGAAAACAGCAAATTAAGCCTTTCTGCAGCACCTGGCATACGACGGAAAATCCAGCGAATATCTTTAATAAAACCAAGATCATACATGCGGTCGGCTTCATCAAGTACCACAACTTGAACCGCACTTAAGTCGACATGGCCTTGTTTCGCGTAGTCGATTAAACGGCCTGTTGTACCAATAAGGATATCAACACCGTTTTGTAAAACCTTAAGCTGCTCATCATAGCCGTCACCACCGTAAGCTAGCCCCATTTTCAGGCCAGTGTACTCAGCTAGCTCTTTCGCATCCGAATAAATTTGTACCGCGAGTTCGCGTGTCGGTGCCATAATCAGCGCACGAGGCTGATTCGCTTTTTTACCCTCAATAGCGGGGTGAGTTAATAAATAATGGAATGTAGACGTTAAAAAAGCTAACGTTTTACCTGTACCAGTTTGCGCTTGACCCGCCACGTCTTTGCCTTCGACAGTAAAAGGCAAGGTGGACGCCTGTATAGGCGTGCAAAAATTGAAGCCTTTTTTATTCAGAGCTTCAATGACTTTAGGGTGCAATGCGAAGTCGGAAAACTTCTTTTCTGTCAAGTGTGCTTTACTCATAGTATGTTAGAATATCAGTTAACGGTTGGTTTACGAAAGTGTATCTTTTGAAATAAAGCATACTGCTGCCAATAATGTTACACTAAGTCTGCAAAAGATGATCCTTTGGAGTACAACATGAGCGATAAAATTATACATATAACTGATGCAAGTTTTGCAACTGAAGTTCTGAACGCAAGTTCACCTGTTCTAGTCGATTTTTGGGCTGCATGGTGTGGTCCTTGTAAAATGATCGCGCCTATTCTTGATGAAGTTGCTGAAGAATATACAGGCAAACTGACCATCGCAAAACTGAATATTGATGAAAACCCTGCTACCGCTCCAAAATATGGAATTCGTGGTATCCCGACCTTGCTTTTATTCAAAAATGGTGAAGTCGCAGCAACGAAAGTTGGGGCATTATCAAAAACGCAACTGAAAGAATTTTTAGACGAAAATCTGTAAGTTATCGTTATATGTAAGCTAAAACGTTTAGCGGTATATCTATTTTATCTAGAGAGCCGCTAGACGTCTTCACTTAAGCATGATAAGTTATCGTCATTCCTCGTATAGCACCCATATGAATTACCTTGTATTCCATTGCTCTTATCTTACATATCTAGCTTGTTAGTTCAGTATTGTGATGATTGTTATTGATCAAAAAACTGATGGCGTAATGATTTTAAATATGAAAATTGAAAGTTTAGACATTGAGTTATAGCAGTATTCAATATCTTCGGTTTCAATGCATCTCTCATATGAATTAAAGATAGCGCATAAGCGAACGCAATGAAATTCAATATTTTTATATCATAGGGATATAAAAACGAAGTGGGGCAGGTTTGTCTTTAGCAATTATGTGTTTTTTAATGCTAATCTGACATTAAATTTGCGATATTGGGATGGATGTTGTCCTAAATGTACAAAAAACTATTGCTAATATTGTGTGTGTTTCTAATAATATGTCACACATCATCAAGATGAGTTGCAGTCAAATGTTAGAGCAATCTTAGTAATGGCTAGCACAAGATTTTTTTGCATTGTTGTTTGCTTTTGGTAAAAATTAGTGAGCAACAGGGCAGTATAAAGTTAAACTGGCACTTAATAGTAAGCTGCCGTCAATTTACGTTCATAGTTCGAGAATTACCCCGAGTTAAAGAACCCACCATTATGAATCTTACCGAATTAAAAAATACGCCAGTATCAGAATTGATTACGTTAGGCGAAAACATGGGGCTAGAGAACTTAGCCCGTATGAGAAAGCAGGATATTATTTTCTCTATTTTGAAGCAGCATGCGAAAAGTGGCGAAGATATTTTCGGCGATGGCGTACTGGAAATATTGCAGGATGGATTTGGTTTCCTCCGTTCAGCAGACAGTTCTTACCTCGCAGGTCCTGATGATATCTACGTTTCTCCTAGCCAAATCCGCCGTTTTAACCTACGTACAGGTGACACAATTTCAGGAAAAATTCGTCCTCCTAAAGAAGGTGAACGTTATTTTGCCCTCCTGAAAGTCAACGAAGTTAATTACGACAAACCTGAAAATGCCCGCAGTAAAATTCTTTTCGAAAACCTCACTCCATTACATGCAAACCGTCGTCTGCGCATGGAACGTGGTAATGGTTCAACTGAAGATTTAACTGCTCGTGTACTAGACTTAGCGGCTCCAATCGGTCGTGGTCAACGTGGTCTGATTGTGGCTCCACCGAAAGCCGGTAAAACAATGTTACTGCAAAATATTGCAGCGAATATTGCACACAATTACCCTGATTGCGTTCTGATGGTTCTGTTGATCGATGAACGTCCTGAGGAAGTGACAGAAATGCAGCGTTTGGTTAAAGGTGAAGTTATTGCTTCAACTTTCGATGAGCCTGCAGCACGTCACGTCCAAGTCGCTGAAATGGTGATTGAAAAAGCGAAACGTCTAGTTGAACATAAAAAAGACGTTATCATTTTACTCGACTCTATTACGCGTCTAGCTCGTGCATATAACACGGTTGTACCTTCCTCTGGGAAAGTATTAACCGGTGGTGTGGATGCTAACGCATTACACCGTCCAAAACGTTTCTTCGGTGCTGCTCGTAATGTTGAAGAAGGTGGAAGCCTGACAATCATTGCAACTGCACTGGTTGATACTGGTTCTAAGATGGATGAAGTTATTTACGAAGAGTTTAAAGGTACAGGTAACATGGAACTGCACCTATCTCGTAAGATTGCAGAAAAACGTGTTTTCCCTGCAATAGACTACAACCGTTCAGGTACGCGTAAAGAAGAGTTACTTACATCGCAAGATGAGTTACAAAAAATGTGGATCCTACGTAAGATTATTCACCCAATGGGCGAAATCGATGCGATGGAGTTCCTCATCAGTAAGTTAGCGATGACAAAAACCAACGAAGAGTTCTTTGATTTTATGAAAAGAGCTTAGTCAATAAGTTTATTTACTTGTCAATGTTTTTAAGACCACTTCCTAATTGAAGTGGTCTTTTTTGTTGTGCATAGAAAACCCCCAGCTAGGCTGGGGGTTCCGTAAAGCTTTCAGCTTTGAATAAGATATTAAAACCCCTTTTGATTTGTTAAAACACCTTGCGGTCTGGCAACTGCAAGAGTCAAACAAAAAATCAAAAGGGGGCCCCAATGGGGGACGAAAAGAGCTTAGCGCATACACGATGGAATTGTAAATATCACATTGTTTTTGCCCCAAAGTATAGAAGGCAAGTTTTCTACGGTGAAAAACGTAGGGCGATAGGTAGTATTTTAAGGAAATTGTGTGAGTGGAAAAATGTCAGGATAGTGGAGGCAGGATGTTGTGTTGACCACATACACATGCTTCTAGAAATCCCACCCAAGATGAGTGTTTCGAGCTTTATGGGGTATTTAAAAGGAAAAAGTAGCCTAATGCTTTATGAGCAATTTGGGGATTTAAAGTTTAAATATCGAAATAGAGAGTTTTGGTGCAGAGGGTACTATGTTGATACGGTAGGAAAGAATACGAAACGAATACAAGAATGTATAAAACATCAGTTAGAACAGGATAAATTGGGAGAGCAATTGTCGATCCCCTATCCGGGCAGCCCGTTTACGGGCCGTAAGTAATCCATAGATGCAAATGTCAGGGCCGTTATGCGCCTGTTAGGGCGCGGCTGGTAACAAAGCCTTATAGGCGCATATTAAAAACCTCCGGCTATGCCGGAGGATATTTATTTTTATAACCTATACTTAAAAAGGATACTTAAATTTTCTCTTTAGAAAGCCTTGTGATACAGGTTACAGATGATGAGAATGTTATATTGGCATGAATATTGCTTATTTTTAAGTGACACTCAGAAGTATTGATGTGTAATTTAAATAGAATAATGAGAGAGTGAACCAGTGGATAGAGCACATTTTTTTACTAATCTTCTTTACGTGTTTTTATTTGCGTTTTGTATGATTTTTATTGCTCGACTAATAACTGCCAAAATTGGCTTAGTAGATAAACCTAATTTTAGAAAAAAACATGAAGGTCTAGTACCACTTGTCGGTGGAATATCAATTTATATTGGAATATGTTTTGCTTTTTCTATTACGAGTGAATACATCCCACATAAATGGTTATATTTGCTATGTGCAGGTATTCTTGTATTAGTCGGTGCTCTTGATGACCGATTTGATATAAGTGTAAAGCTAAGGGCATTTGTGCAAGCTTTTGTTGCGATGTTAATGATGACCGTGGCTGGGCTTAAGTTAGATTCTCTAGGGCATGCGTTTGGGCCATGGGAATTAGTATTAGGGCCTTTTTCTTATATAGTGACGCTATTTGCAGTATGGACGGCGATCAACTCTTTCAATATGATTGATGGCATAGATGGCTTGCTTGGTGGAGTTGCTTGTGTTGGGTTTGGTGCATTAGGATTTTTATTATACTTAAATGGCAATATGGCGTTATCATATTGGTGTTTTGCTTTTATTGTAGTGATTATTCCTTACTTAATTTTAAATCTTGAACTGCTAGGCCGTCGTTTTAAAGTTTTCATGGGAGATGCGGGAAGTACGCTGATTGGGTTCACTATTATTTGGATCCTTGTGGCTTCGACCCAAGAAGAAGTACATCCGATTAACCCAGTTACCGCTTTATGGATTATTGCGATCCCGCTAATGGACATGGTTGCCATTATGTATCGTCGAATTCGTAAAGGGATGAGCCCATTTTCACCCGATCGCCAGCACATTCATCATTTAATTATGCGTTCTGGTTTTACACCAAAAGGGGCATTTGTACTGATTACACTATCAGCGGCCGCTTTAGCATGTGTCGGTATTATTGGTGAACACTTAACATTTGTACCTGAATGGGTAATGTTGGCATTATTTTTGCTTGTATTTATGATGTATGGTTACTGCATCAAACGAGCTTGGAAAGTCGCCCGTTTTATTAAGCGAGTGAGACGTAGAGCACGTAGAGGAGCAGTACGGTAACGACAAAACGAAAATAGAGGTTCTGTGCAGTGAATAACTCAGAAACACAACCGAGTCAGCATCAATCGCCAATAGAGCCGGAATTGGATATCCGTGGTTTATGTCGCTCACTGTGGCAAGGTAAAATTTGGATCGTTGCATTTGCCGTTATTTTTGCAGCAATTGCCTTGGGAGCGTCCTATTTTATGCAGCCGAAGTGGAGTGCGACAGCAATTACGGATTTACCAACCGTCAATAATCTGGGAAGTTACTATTCTCAGCAGCAATTTCTGCGCAACCTCGATTCCCGTATTAATACTACGGGGCAAGAAGGGCAATTACCGACAATTGCAAAAGAAGCTTATCAAGAATTCACAAAGCAGCTTGGCTCTTATGATACACGTCGTCAATTTTGGCTAAATACGGATTACTATAAGCAGCGCTTAGAGAATGATCCTAAAGCAGATGCCGCATTATTGGATGAGCTCATCAATGATATTGAGTTTACGCCAGCAGATGAAGTCAAAAATTTAACCGATAGCATTAAGTTAGTGGCGGAAACTTCCGCAGATGCGAACCAGTTGCTGCGTCAATACACTCAGTTTGCTAACCAACGTGCCACAACGAATCTAAATGATGAAATTAAAGGCACTTGGGCAACGAAAATGCAATCCATGAAGGCATTAGTTAAACGTGAAGATATGGTGGCCAAGGCCGCTTATGAGCGACGTTTGAATGCACTGGAACAAGCATTAAAAGTTGCAGAAAAACAAGGTATTGTACGTAACCAAAGCGCAACACCTGTGGATGAAATCCCAGATTCAAAAATGTTTATGCTAGGTGCCCCTTTATTACAAGCACAAATTGAAACATTGAAAGCAACCGGCCCCGATCACGACAGTGATTACGACCAAAATATTGCCATGTTATCAACATTGAGCGTCGGGCCTACCCTCCAAGATAATTTTCAAGCATATCGCTATTTACGTACTCCTGAAGAGCCCGTTAAACGCGATAGTCCTCGTCGAGCCTTTATGATGGTTCTATGGGGAGCCATAGGGATGTTAGTAGGTGCCGGAGTGGTACTTGCTCGCCGCCGCCCATCTTGATTTTGGGATAAGCCACTGGCGAATTTTCCAGTGGCATATAAAGTTATTAAGATTATACAAAGCAGCTCACTGCGAAAGATAAATATAAGAGAGTCACTGTGAAAGTATTGACTGTATTCGGCACACGACCTGAAGCTATTAAAATGGCACCACTGGTTCATGCATTGGCTGAAGATACAGACTTTGAAGCTAAAGTTTGTGTTACGGCACAGCATCGTGAAATGCTAGATCAAGTACTGAAACTGTTTGAGATCATTCCAGATTACGATCTCAATATTATGAAGCCAGGGCAAGATTTAACTGATATCACTTGTCGTATTCTTGAAGGGTTGAAAAGCGTTTTTGCTGATTTTCAACCGGATGTTGTTCTTGTTCATGGCGACACAGCTACAACGATGGCAACTAGCCTTGCGGCATTTTACCATCGTATACCAGTAGGGCATGTTGAAGCGGGATTACGTACAGGAAACCTGTATTCTCCATGGCCTGAAGAGGCAAACCGTAAGATTGCTGGCCATTTAGCGATGTATCACTTCGCGCCAACTGAAAATTCACGCCAAAATTTGTTAAAAGAATCTATCCCTGACAGCCATATTTTTGTCACCGGTAATAGCGTAATTGATGCGTTATTGTGGGTACGTGATAAAGTCATGAGCGACCAGCATATGATGGAGAAATTGGCTGCAAATTACCCATTTATCGACCCAAATAAAAAAATGATTTTAGTCACGGGCCATCGTCGAGAAAGTTTTGGTGGTGGCTTTGAACGTATTTGTCACGCTTTAGCAGAAATTGCACAAGCGCATCCCGATGTGCAAGTCGTATATCCAGTTCACTTAAATCCAAATGTGAGTGAGCCTGTTAAACGTATACTGCATGATATTGATAATATTATTTTAATTAGCCCTCAAGACTACCTACCGTTTGTTTATTTGATGAACCATGCTTATTTAATTCTAACAGACTCAGGTGGTATTCAAGAGGAAGCGCCTTCTCTCGGTAAGCCTGTTTTGGTGATGAGAGATACCACAGAACGACCAGAAGCTGTTGATGCAGGTACTGTTCGTCTTGTGGGAACAGATACACAAAAAATTGTGAAAGAAGTTAATCGGTTACTGACAGATGACGCGGAGTATCACGAAATGAGCCGCGCACATAACCCTTATGGGGATGGTCATGCATGTCAGCGTATTCTTGCAGCATTGAAAAGTAATCAGGTGAAATTATGAGTTTTGAAACTATTTCTGTTATTGGCCTTGGTTATATTGGTTTACCAACAGCAGCAGCCTTTGCATCACGTAAAAAACAAGTGGTTGGTGTCGATGTTAACCAACATGCCGTTGATACTATTAACCAGGGTAAAATCCACATCGTGGAGCCAGAACTGGATATCGTGGTCAAAAAGGCGGTTGAAGAAGGCCATCTGAAAGCTTTTACTAAGCCGCAACCTGCAGATGCTTATCTGATTGCTGTGCCTACGCCATTTAAAGGCGAGCACGAACCTGACCTCGCGTATGTACGTGCTGCAGCTGAGTCTGTTGCTCCGGTGCTGAAGAAAGGGGATTTAGTCATCCTTGAGTCTACATCGCCAGTAGGAACAACAGAGCAAATGGCAGAGTGGATGGCAGCTGCTCGCCCTGATTTAACCTTCCCTCATCAAGCAGGGGAAGAAGCCGATATCGATGTAGCGTACTGCCCTGAGCGTGTGTTACCAGGTCAAGTGATGGTCGAATTAATTAAAAATGACCGCGTTGTTGGTGGTATGACGCCAAAATCCTCTCTGCGTGCAAGTGAGCTATACAATATTTTCCTTGAAGGTGAGTGTGTAATTACTAACTCAAGAACTGCGGAAATGTGTAAGTTAACGGAAAATAGCTTCCGTGATGTGAATATTGCTTTTGCGAATGAATTATCATTAATTTGTGCGGAACAAGACATCAATGTGTGGGAGTTAATCAGCCTCGCGAATCGTCATCCACGCGTTAATATTTTGCAACCAGGCCCAGGTGTTGGTGGGCACTGCATCGCGGTTGACCCATGGTTTATCGTTGCGCAAAATCCAAAACAATCACGCCTCATTCATACCGCTCGTTTAGTCAATGATGGCAAACCAATTTGGGTTGTTGACCAAGTGAAAGCGGCAGTGGCTGATTGCTTAGTGGAAACCGGTAAAAAAGCCAGTGAAGTGACCATTGCCTGTTTCGGCCTGTCATTTAAACCTAATATTGATGATTTACGTGAAAGCCCAGCAATGCACATCACCAAAATGGTAGCGAACTGGAACCCAGGTAAAACGTATGCGGTTGAGCCACACATCCATGAATTACCGACCTCTTTAAAAGGCATTTCTGAGCTAGTTTCGATTGAAAAAGCCGTTAATGAAGCGGATGTGATCTTAATGTTAGTTGACCACAATATGTTCAAAGGCATCCAAGGCTCTGCGATCCCACAAAAATGGGTTGTGGATACAAAAGGAGTATGGCGTTGAAACGCATTTTAATCACTGGAGGCGCCGGGTTTATCGGCTCTGCTGTTGTTCGTCATATTATTGAAAACACTGACGACAGCGCAGTGGTTCTGGATTGCTTAACCTATGCAGGTAACTTAGAGTCCCTTGCAACGGTTGCGAATAACCCGCGCTATGCTTTTGAGCAGGTGAATATTTGTGATAGAGCTGCATTAGATGCCGTTTTTGAAAAATATCAACCCGATGCTGTGATGCATTTAGCGGCAGAAAGCCATGTTGACCGTTCAATTGATGGCCCTGCGGCATTTATCGAAACCAACATTGTGGGAACTTACACATTGTTAGAGGCGGCGCGCCATTACTGGTCTGCGCTGAATGATGAGAAAAAAGCGGCTTTCCGTTTTCATCATATTTCGACAGATGAAGTTTATGGTGACCTCGAGGGGCCTGATGGTTTCTTCACAGAAACCACGCCTTATGCGCCAAGTAGCCCTTATTCCGCATCGAAAGCGTCGAGCGATCACTTGGTTCGTGCATGGCAAAGAACCTATGGTCTGCCGACGATGATCACCAATTGTTCAAATAACTACGGGCCGTATCATTTCCCAGAGAAATTGATCCCCTTAATTATTTTGAATGCTTTAGCGGGTAAGCCTCTGCCTGTTTATGGGAAAGGTGAGCAAATTCGTGACTGGCTGTTTGTTGAAGACCATGCACGAGCACTGCATTTAGTTGCGACAACCGCGCAACCTGGCACCACCTATAATATCGGTGGCCATAATGAGCGCCGTAATATTGACGTTGTAGAAACGATTTGTGAGCTGCTTGAAGAGCTGCATCCGCAGAAGCCACAAGGTGTGGCGCACTACCGTGACTTAATCACGTATGTGAAAGACAGACCGGGCCACGATATGCGTTATGCCATTGATGCCGCGAAAATTGAGCGCGAATTGGGGTGGGCGCCACAAGAAACCTTCGAATCAGGTATCCGCAAAACGGTGCAGTGGTATTTGAACAATGAAACGTGGTGGCGCCGCGTACAAGACGGTTCCTATGCGGGCGAACGTCTAGGTCTAGGAAATTAGGTGATAGTATGAAAGGTATTATATTAGCTGGAGGGTCGGGGACGCGTTTGCATCCTATCACTCGCGGTATTTCTAAACAGTTATTGCCTATCTACGATAAGCCGATGATTTACTACCCGCTTTCAGTCCTGATGTTGGCGGGAGTCCGTGAGATTTTAATTATCTCTACCCCTGACGACTTGCCGATGTTTAAGCGTTTATTAGGGGATGGTCATGAGTTTGGGATTGAGCTGAGCTATGCAGAACAACCATCACCAGACGGCCTTGCGCAAGCGTTTATCATTGGTGAAGAGTTCATTAACGGTGATTCGTGCTGTTTAGTATTGGGCGACAATATCTTTTTCGGCCATTCATTTAGCCCAAAATTAAAATCTGTTGCTAAACGAGTAAATGGCGCAACAGTTTTTGGTTACCAAGTGATGGATCCTGAGCGTTTTGGTGTCGTGGAATTTGACGATAATTTTAAAGCACTGTCGATTGAAGAAAAGCCGGTTAAACCTAAATCGAATTGGGCGGTGACAGGGCTGTATTTCTATGACTCACAAGTAGTTGAATTTGCAAAACAAGTTAAGCCTTCTGAACGAGGTGAGTTAGAAATCACGTCAATTAACCAAATGTACTTAGAACGTGGCGAATTAAACGTTGAATTGCTCGGTCGTGGTTTTGCTTGGTTAGATACAGGTACCCACGATAGCCTCATTGAGGCAGGTACTTTTGTACAAACCGTTGAAAAACGCCAAGGCTTCAAAGTTGCTTGTTTAGAAGAAATAGCATGGCGTAACGGCTGGCTGACAGACGAGCAAGTCGCTTTTTCAGCACAACAGCTGAAAAAAACAGGTTATGGGCAATACTTAGAGGATTTATTACGTGTCCGTCCGCGCCAGTATTGAGAGCCTGCCATGGGAGAGCGAATTTTTTCATCGCTCAACGGCAAAGTTGAATTTTACGGGGGATAATCTCGAGACCCTCCTTGCTTATCAAATAAATGAATACGATATCGTGCAAGCAAAAGTCGCCGCGTCTGAAACGCAGCTGATTGATGATTTGGCTGGTATGGGTTTTTCATTTGTTGAAGGTGAAATCGATTTCGCTCTTACTATTGGCACAGAAAATGCTTATTTAAAGGCAGGTTTAACAGCGGAAGATCACATTGTTGTCGCACAAGTGGATGATATTCCTACTTTACGGCAAGCCGCTGAGTCTGTCTTTAGCAAAAGCCGCTTTAGAGCACCTTGGTATCGTGATGGTGATAGCGGTCAGTTTTATGCGTTGTGGATAGAAAAATCAGTACTTGGTACGTTTGATCACACTTGTTTACTAGTTAAAGACGCGTCTGGTGCGATATTGGGCTTTGTGAGTTTACGGCATCTTGATGCAGAAACAGCACGGGTTGGCCTACTAGCGAAAATGCCAGAAGCGAAGGGGCAAGGTGTAGGGCGTAAGTTGATGTCTGCAGCATTTAATTGGTGTGTGGAACACCAAAAAACACAGTTAAATGTGGCCACGCAAATCAGTAATGTTGCGGCATTAAATCTTTATTCACGTAGCGGTGCAGCAATTGCCAGTACCGCTTATTGGTTATACAGGGGACAACATGATTCCATTTAATAAACCACCAGTTGTAGGTACTGAATTAGAGTATATGAGACAAGCCATGGAAAGTGGCAAACTGTGTGGTGACGGTGGCTTCACGAAACGTTGTGAAGAATGGATGGAAAAACGGTTTAATTGCCCGAAAGTGCAGTTAACGCCATCTTGTACGGCCTCATTAGAAATGGCGGCGATCCTGATTGATACTAAGCCGGGTGATGAAATCATCATGCCAAGCTTTACTTTTGTATCAACCTCTAACGCATTTGTATTACGTGGCGCTAAAATCGTGTTTGTTGATATCCGTCCGGATACCATGAATATCGATGAAACTAAAATTGAAGCCGCAATCACTGAACGTACGCGTGCCATCGTTCCAGTCCATTATGCAGGTGTTGCTTGCGAGATGGACACCATTATGGCTATCGCGAAAAAACACGATTTATTCGTGATTGAAGATGCGGCACAAGGTGTGATGTCGACGTATAAAGGCAAAGCACTGGGGACTATCGGCCACATTGGCTGTTATAGCTTCCATGAAACTAAAAACTATTCTTCAGGCGGTGAAGGTGGGGCAACGCTTATCAATGATAAAGACTTGATTAGCCGTGCTGAAGTGATCCGTGAAAAAGGAACGAACCGTAGCCAATTTTTCCGTGGTCAAGTCGATAAATACACATGGCGTGATATCGGCTCAAGCTACTTATTGTCTGATTTGCAAGCGGCTTACTTATGGGCACAGTTAGAAGAAGCCGACAAAATTAATGAGCGCCGTTTACTACTATGGAAACGGTATGATGAAGCGTTGCAGCCATTGGTTGATGCGGGACGTTTAGTCCTAGCAACTGTGCCAGAAGGCTTAAAACATAATGCCCATATGTTCTACATCAAACTTAAAGATATCGAAGAGCGTACCGAATTCAATGATTACATGAAATCTCATGGCATTTTGACGGTATTCCACTACGTTGCATTACACACTAGCCCGGCAGGTATTGAGTTTGGCCGTTTCCATGGTGAAGATAAATATACAACATCAGAAAGTGATCGCTTAGTGCGTTTACCGATGTTCTACAACATGACTGATGACGAACAGCAGACGGTCATTGAGCGAATCAAAGCGTTCTTTGCCTAATGTCTCTTGCTAAAGCATCGGTTTGGACTGCTGGCTCTACCCTGATTAAAATCGGAGTAGGCCTGTTAATCGTTAAGTTGTTTGCAGTCTCATTTGGGCCCAGCGGTGTGGGGCTGGCGGGTAATTTCCGCCAATTGATTACTGTACTAGGGGTGTTATCTGGTGCAGGGATTTTCAATGGTGTCACAAAATATGTTGCAGAGCACCACCAAGACCCACAAAAATTACGTGCGGTTCTGGGAACTTCATCGACGATTATTTTAGGATTTTCAGCGCTACTTGCGCTTATCTTTTTACTTTGCAGTGCGCCAATTAGCGTGGCGTTATTTGATAGTGAAAAATACAGCTCAGTTATTCAAATAGTCGCCTTAATTCAAATGGGTATCGCGTATGCGAACTATTTTCTGGCTATTTTGAAGGGCTACCGAGACGCATCAGCAAACGCATTAGCCATTATTTTAGGTAGCGTAATTGGTGTAATTGCTTATTATTTATGCTATCTAGTGGGCGGGTATGAAGGTGCACTAGCGGGGTTAGCATTAGTTCCTGCACTTGTGGTATTGCCTGCGGCTGGGATGATAATTAAACGCAAGCAGTTTGCGTTATCGTCATTGAAGCCAGCATGGGACAAAGCGATTGCGACTAATTTAGGCAAATTTACGGTCATGGCGATGCTAACGGCAGTCACGCTGCCAGTCGCTTATATCATGATGCGAAACTTACTTGCCCAAACCTATAGCTGGGATGAAGTGGGGTTATGGACCGGTGTGACCACCATTTCAGATGCCTATTTGCAGTTTATTACCGCGACATTTTCAGTGTATTTATTGCCGACGTTATCGCGTTTGCAGCATAAAAATGAAATCACAGCAGAAATTGTTAAAGCATTGAAGTTTGTTTTACCTGCTGTTGCCGTTGTGAGTTTTACAGTTTGGTTACTACGTGATTTCGCGATTTGGTTGCTGTTCTCAAAAGAATTTACAGGGATGAGAGACCTGTTTGCATGGCAGTTGGTTGGTGATGTATTGAAAGTGGGGGCTTACGTATTTGGCTATTTGGTCATTGCCAAAGCCGCATTGCGTTTTTATGTCCTCACTGAAGTGAGTCAATTTTTATTATTAACGGGCTTTGCCCATTGGCTTATCCCTGAACATGGTGCAGTAGGTGCAACTCAGGCTTATATGGCCACTTATATTGTCTATTTTACCTTATGTTGTTGCGTATTTTTGATTTACCGTAGGCGAGCATGACAACCTTAATACATGTACTGGGATCGAATCTCCCACACCACAACCAGACGGTACTGACGTTTTTTAATGACGTCATTTGCCAAGAAATGGCTTCGTCATCAACGCCGCATTTTATGGTGGTAAGTGATGATGCGCAGCTTGCTGACGTTTATCCTCAGCTAAAAATAGATGTTTTTGCGAATAAACAGGCCATTGCTAATAGTGTTATACAGCGTGCCAAGGCAGACCGCCGTACTCGCTTTTTCTTTCATGGGCAATTCAACGCCCCTATTTGGTTAGCGCTATTATTTGGTCAAATCAAATCCCATCAGTTTTGGTGGCATATATGGGGAGCTGACCTCTATGAAGAATCTAGCTCTCTAAAATTTAAGTTATTCTATATTTTGCGTCGTTTAGCGCAGAAAAAAGTAGGGCATGTGTGTGCAACACGTGGGGATTTGTGCTATTTCCACCAGTCGAACCCTAAAGTGCCTGCCACTGTGTTGTATTTTCCAACACGAATGGACCCCGCATTGACAATTAGCGAGCCTAAGGCACGTGAAGGCTCTCAACTGACTATTTTGTTGGGTAACTCAGGTGACCGTTCTAATCGTCATGTAGAGGCGCTGAGTGCGATTAAACAGCAATTTGGTGATGAGGTTAAGGTTATTGTCCCAATGGGTTATCCTGCAAATAACCAAGGCTATATTGAACAAGTCGAACAGGCTGCAAATAGTGAGTTTACTTCAGGGCAAGTAGAAATTCTGAAAGAGCGCATGGAGTTTAGCGAGTACCTTAATTTGCTCAAATCCTGTGATCTTGGCTATTTTATTTTTAATCGCCAGCAAGGTGTTGGTACGGTTTGTTTGTTAATCCAATTTGGTATTCCATTTGTGATCAGTCGTCAAAATACATTTTGGCAGGATTTAACTGCTCAAAATGTCCCTGTATTTTTCTATGGTGACAACCTGACGATACCGCTGGTGGATGAAGCTCAGCGCCAAATGAGCTTATTAGATAAACAGCATATCGAATTTTTTGCTCCTAACTTTACTGAAGGCTGGAAAGCCGTTCTCAGTGCCGTGGAGGAGCGAGCATGACACTGACGGAGTTAGGTGGCTTAGCACTGGTCTACCTGATATCAATTATTTTTATTGGTACTTTGTTGTACAAAGAGTTTTTACGTGCTCGGTTTAACTTCAATATTTTCTTTTCAATGTTGTATTTATTGACGTTTTACTTTGGTTTTCCATTAACTTGTGCGTTAGTGTTCCAATTTGATGTTGCGGTTGTGAAAGCGGATTACTTACTTTACGCCCAACTAGCGGCTACCAGTTTTTATGCGATTTATTATGTTGCTTATAAAACACGGCTTTCTAGGCAACCAGACGCACCACGGCGTGCGTTGTTTAGCATGAACAAAGTGGAAACGAATCTAACCTGTCTGTTATTGATACTGATTGCAGTCGTGACAGTAGGTATATTTTTCATGCAGAACGGTTTTTTGCTGTTTAAGCTAAAATCCTATAGCCAAATATTCTCCAGCCAAGTTTCTGGCGTGGCATTAAAACGCTTTTTCTATTTCTTCATACCGGCAATGTTGATTGTTTATTTCTTGCGACCGACACAGAAACGTTGGATTTTCTTCCTCGTTAGTACCGTTGCATTTGGTTTCTTGACCTATGTTATCGTTGGAGGAACCAGAGCGAACATTATTATTGCTTTCGCACTATTCTTATTTATTGGGATTGTCAGGGGTTGGATTACGCTGTGGATGCTAGCTGCAGCCGGGGTCGCAAGTATTGTAGGTATGTTCTGGTTAGCCTTAAAGCGCTATGGGCTAGATGTCAGTGGTGCCGAAGCGTATTACACTTTCTTGTACTTAACACGGGACACATTCTCCCCGTGGGAAAACTTAGCATTACTGCTAAGCCACTATGATGAGATGGACTTTCAAGGCCTAGCGCCGATTATCCGTGACTTTTATGTTTTTATTCCTTCTTGGGTTTGGCCAGAACGCCCAGATACGGTATTGAATTCTGCCAACTATTTTACGTGGGAAGTACTAAACAACCATTCTGGACTGGCAATTTCCCCAACACTGATTGGTTCATTGGTGGTGATGGGTGGGGTGATTTTTATACCACTCGGAGCCATAGTTGTGGGGCTTATCATCAAATGGTTTGATTGGATCTATGGCATGAGCCTGAAAGAACCGAATCGCTATAAGGCTGCCATTATGCAGGCATTTTGTTTTGGTGCCATTTTTAACATCATTGTTTTAGCGCGTGAAGGCGTGGATTCTTTCGTCTCACGGGTGGTTTTCTTCTGCTTAATATTCGGACTGTGTCTGGTGTTAGCAAAATTACTGTATTGGTTATTTGAAAGTGCAGGGCTTATTCGCACAAAAACAGCTTCTTTTTTAAGAAGCCAACAGCGTGAAAGCCGCTAAAGGAGTATCATGGAATCGTCATCAACTCAGTCTTCATCCGTTACACAGCAATCTATTCCACAATATAGTATTCGTGGTCATAATATTTGGGGCTTTAAAAATATGGCCCATTTTTTAGACTACTTATTTGCTGGTGGGGAAACGAAAACGGGAACGCTCGTTGCGATTAATGCAGAAAAAGTGATGATCGCTGAACAAGATACGGCTTTAAATACGTTACTAGGCCAAGCCGAATATTTATATGCTGACGGAATTAGTATTGTCCGTGCTATTCGTCGTAAATACCCCCAAGCTGAAGTTTCCCGCGTGGCTGGTGCTGACTTGTGGGAAGGGTTAATGGAACGGGCCGGTAAAGAAGGTACGCCAGTTTTCCTAGTGGGTGGCAAACCAGAAATTCTAGAGCAAACTGAAAGCAAGCTACGCTCGCAGTGGAATGTGAACATTGTAGGTTCGCAAAACGGCTATTTTACTGCTGAAGAGCGAAGTGCATTGTTCGAACGCATTCGTGCAAGTGGTGCAAAAATTGTCACTGTTGCGATGGGTTCTCCGAAACAAGAAATTTTTATGCGAGATTGCCGAAGTGTGTACCCAGATGCCTTATATATGGGCGTTGGGGGGACTTATGATGTGTTTACAGGGCATGTAAAACGTGCACCGAAAGTTTGGCAAAACTTAGGGTTGGAATGGTTGTATCGCTTACTATCTCAGCCTTCCCGTATTACTCGTCAGTTTAAATTACTGAAATTTTTAGGTTACTATTACGGCGGTAAGCTGTAATTTTTATAGTGATTTGATTTTTATCGTTATTATCGATGTATTTTACTGGCCGCAAGTAGGCGTAATCCCTTGCTTGCGGTCTGAATTCTCCGAATGACTGGTCTCTTTCTTCAAATATTTCTATAATCCCTCAAAAATAATCATATTCGCACCAGTTTGTGCTTAATCTTGCGGCTATGGCATTTTTTTAATCGCCTAATTGATGCTTTTCAAATAATTGCAGTGATTATTACTAACTGAGTTTCAATTAAAACTGCATTTTAAATATCTAATTTTGACAGGGGTATGTATGGGAAATCCACAGCAAGGGCTTCAACGTGGGTTAGAAGCACGGCATATCGAGCTGATTGCGCTCGGTGGGACTATTGGCGTTGGGTTATTTATGGGGTCGGCCAGTACACTAAAATGGGCTGGGCCTTCTGTCTTACTGGCTTATATCATCGCAGGAATTTTTGTTTTCTTCATTATGCGTTCAATGGGGGAAATGCTATTTCTTGAGCCTGTAACCGGTTCTTTTGCTTCGTTTGGTTATAAATACTTAAGTCCGTTTTGGGGATGTCTCACTGCGTGGGGCTACTGGTTTATGTGGGTGGCCGTTGGTATCTCAGAGATCACTGCCATTGGCGTATATGCTGAATATTGGTTCCCTGACGTGCCTCAATGGATTTTTGCCATTATTGCCGTGGTATTAGTCGCATTAGCTAACCTAGCTGCTGTTCGGCTGTATGGAGAGCTTGAGTTCTGGTTTGCCATGATCAAAGTGACCACGATTGTGGTGATGATTTTAATTGGCTTAGGGCTGATTTTTTTTGGTCTTGGTAATAATTTTGAACCGATTGGGCTAGCAAACCTCACTGAGCATGGTGGTTTCTTTGCAGGGGGTTGGAAAGGTTTCTTATTTGCGTTGTGTATCGTTGTGGCCTCTTATCAAGGGGTTGAATTAGTTGGGATCACGGCAGGTGAAGCGAAAAATCCTCAAGTTACATTAAGAAAAGCGATCAATAATATTTTATGGCGTATATTAATTTTTTATGTGGGTGCTATTTTTATTGTTGTGACACTCTTTCCGTGGACGGAAGTGGGTTCACAAGGTAGCCCATTTGTTCTTACGTTTGCGAAAGTGGGGATTGTGTCCGCAGCCGCTGTAATTAACTTTGTGGTGTTAACTGCGGCGTTATCTGGTTGCAATAGTGGCATGTATAGTGGTGGGCGAATGCTATATGCCTTAGCGCAAAATAAGCAATTACCTAAGTCATTATTGAAATTAACGAAAAATGGCGTACCAGCACGTTGCGTTGGCTTTACTATTCTCTGTTTAGTGGCGGGTTCTAGCTTGAATTACATCATACCGAATCCAGAAAAAGTCTTTGTGTATGTCTATAGTGCGAGTGTGTTACCAGGTATGGTGCCTTGGTTAGTGCTATTGACTAGCCAAATCCGTTTTCGCCAACAAAACAAAGAAAAGCTTATTGGGCATCCTTTCAAATCGATCCTTTTTCCATGGGTTAACTATGCGACCTTGTTATTTTTAGCCTGCGTATTAGTTGGGATGGCGATTAATCCAGACACCCGTTTATCTTTAATCGTTGGTGCTATCTTTTTAGGGGGCGTTTCACTGCTTTATTTCATTATTCGCCTGTTCAATAGCCGCAATGCAAAAATTTAGTGGTGGTGCTTCGACGGATTTTTATTAGTCGTACAGTGAAAAAGAGGGTAAATATGCTCTCTTTCTCAGCGAAATGGATAAAAGGCAAGCAATCGATATTTTTATTTCAAAAAGGACTAGACAGCGGGAGGATAAATCCGTACTATCCTCTCCCGCAACGGCGTTAAGCGCCCGTAGCTCAGCTGGATAGAGCGCTGCCCTCCGGAGGCAGAGGTCTCAGGTTCGAATCCTGTCGGGCGCACCAGTTTTAGCGCTTCGCTACGGTTGGCAAAATGACGTTGTATGTAGTAATATAGCAACGCTTTGAAAAAAGTGAAGTTATGGTGGCTATAGCTCAGTTGGTAGAGCCCTGGATTGTGATTCCAGTTGTCGTGGGTTCGAGTCCCATTAGCCACCCCATTTTTTTGTGACATTGCGAGGGTGGCGGAATTGGTAGACGCGCTAGCTTCAGGTGTTAGTGTCCTATGGACGTGGGGGTTCAAGTCCCCCCTTTCGCACCACGAAGAAATGTAATAAGCACTACAAAATTTCGGCGAGTAGCGCAGCTTGGTAGCGCAACTGGTTTGGGACCAGTGGGTCGGAGGTTCGAATCCTCTCTCGCCGACCAATTTAAAGAAACCCGTCTTAACCGATGGGTTTTTTGCTTTTTATGCTTTATAATCATCACACTTTGACCCATCGCGTTGTTGTCTGCGTTAGTCTCCTAGAATCACATATTTGTGTATACTCATCGGTATATCTTCACTTGTCGCCTAGTTATAACCTGAATTGTTTAAAGTCTACTTAGTGTTGTTTCTTCAATAATGATTGGCTATGGTTAATTGCTTGTTTTTATTTGTAATTTAGCAGGTTAACTAGCCTGTGTCGTAAAATAGATACAATTCATTATATTGGTGTCGTCAAAAGGAGACATTTTACTTGTTGATTTATAAGGGAATATAAATAACTGTTTTATGCTGTCTCTAAACTGCGACAAAATAGCAAGATAAGATACAGGCACCACATTAGTGAATTCTTTAATGTTAGGGGGATTTCTTTCCAAGAAGGAAAATTATGTGTAAAACCGAGAGATGAGAGCGAAGCCAAAAGAGTAAGCTTAAAAAAACTTCGTTTTAAAAAGTTGGCATGCATTGTGCATTATTTTATATGTAGATGCTCATCTCACTTCTTATGACAGCGAAGCTTCATAAACCCAGAGATGACGCAAAGCCGATTATCGGTGCCTATTGTCCAACTTAGATGATCAAGAGCTCATCCTCTTACCATCAACGAACGGGCGAAACGTTGAGTGAGGCACCATCCGTCTGTAGACCTGATTGTATTTTACACCTGCCTTGTGCAGGTGTTTTTTTTTGTTTATGTAAAAAACCAAGCCCCTTAGAAAATGACTAAGAGGCTGAAAATAAGATAGGTATTAGCTTCTACCTTTACTAAACCATTTACTGAACCAGCGAGTAATATAGGTATAGCAGAGGATAATGAATGTAATAATGAAAATGTCTTTACTAAGATCTTCGGTATTAAAACCAATAATCATAATAAAAACAAAAGGTGATAATACTAACAGCAGAAGATCAAAGAATATTTGTAAACGGTTTGGGGTTGCAATAATCCAGCGCCAAATAGTTTTAATTACATTCATATCGATATCCCTAATTCATTCAAAGCAAAGATGTATATAAAGCTTTATACACTATGTGTTTATTTTATAACATAGCCAAGTGTGTTTTGCTGATCCTTAAATAACGATTATTGATTAAACATTGAGTTATTGATCTGTAATGTTACCAATCATAAACCTCATATTCTCCTTTTACGATGATTTAATACGACTAACGCAATGTATTTAAATTCTTTTCTGCGTTTTGATTGGGGAAGCTAGGCTTAGTGGCAGTTAAGTTTATGAATAAAAAAACTCCACTAAAAGGTGTGGAGTTTTTAGAAAAGGATAAGCAAGAATATTAGTTTCGTTCTTGTTTCAATGAATGGTTTAATGCATCTTGGCGAATTTTTGCCGCATCACTAGATTTATGTTGCCTGTCAAACGCATCGGCTAACCATGATGCATCCTGAACATCAAAACGTTGTGCTAAAGCGGCCTTAAAGTAGGTCTCTGCTTTGTCCCATTGGGCATGCTGTAGCGATAAAACACCTAATGTACTGTTGAGTAACGGGGTGGCACCGTTTTGCTTTTGCAGATGTAAAAGGGTTTTTTCGATAACTTCAGGGCGTTCACTATTCAGTTTTGGCACTAGCAGGAGTAAGCGTTCATCATATTGCTGTTTTAAACCATCAATAATCATTTTTTCTGCACTTGCAGTATCACCACATTCAATTAAATGTTCTGCTAAGAAAGCTTGCAATGCGGTTTCATGACGAACTCGGCGAGGTTGTGCTTTCCACCAAGCTTTTAGCCCATCACTACCCCCTTCAGCCATATATTGGTTCATCAACCCTTTGTAAGCCTTTAATTTCAATGCATCGAGCTCATCTTCATTGTGTAACTGTACTTTAGCCATAACAGGAAGTAATTCAATCAGTGACTGATAGGCGCCCGAACGTAAATAAGCTTGTTCCGCAAGACGCAATACTTCAGGGTGTCTTGGGGCTTTGTCGAGAAGTTTATCAATACCATTGCGAGCAGCATGGACTTCTCCTTCCGCTAATTGGATACGGACACGGCTGATATCGACAGGAAGCTGGTCACTTCCTGCGGCTTCGGCGGCTCTATCCAAGTATTGGTGAGTGCGATATTCATCACCACGCTGTTGAGCAGCTTCGGCTGCCATGAGGTAGTTAATGACCGGTTGTTGAGAAAAATCAGCATGTTTGCTCATTAATTTTTCAACTTGCTCGAAATCACCTTCTGCTAATTTCAGTAGCGCTTTTTGTGTTTGAGTATGCGCTTTGTGGTATTTACGACCACTTACCCAACCTCGGGTACGTGATGTCGTGCTGATAAAGCGGCGGTAGCACCAACCAAGGAATAACAGCACAAACTGGAGCAAGATAAAGCCCAAAACGAGGCTGGTTACACTGGTCGTAATGTCATAATTATCTGTACGGATAAAAACATAACCTTGGTGACCCGCTAATAATGGGCCTAAGATTATCCCTGCAATAAGTACTATAAATAGGATCAGGACTTTTATCATAATTACCCCCTATTGCCAGCAGGCTCTGCGGATTCTGAAGGGTGTGAATTGTCAGCTGACTCTGCTTTTTGCGTATCCGTGGCAGGAACAGCGGCATCTGCTGCGGCTTCTGTTGGTGCTTCAGTCGCATCCGCTGCGGCATCAATGGCACCATCGCTAACTTTTGTATTGTCGGATGACTGAGAAAGTAAGCTACGAACCCGTGTTTGCATGATTTTTTCTAGCTTTTCTTGGCTTTCCAAGGTATCAGGCATGTCAATATCAATCGGCTGATTGATTAGGTCGTCAATGGTTGATAGGAATGCTTTGGTTTCAGGCGCCTCAGTATCAAAATAGGCTCTTACCCAAGTCGATGCCTGCTCTAATGACTGTTTGTAGGTGGCTTCTTGATAACGTGGTACGGCTTGCGCTGCAATTAATAGCTGAGAGCGAATGTTTTCACGTAGGTAAATATCTTGATTTGGTGCAAGGAGAGGGGCTTCTGAGCCATCACGAGCTCGTACTGTGACAAAGTCATTTGCAAAACTTTTCCAGCTACGCGCCAAATTTTGTTTCCAATCCGAAATATCATCGCTAACGTCAGCGTTATCTTCAGCTTTCGCATCTCCACTGTTTAAATCCGCTAAACGTAAGTTATCGACTTCATTGCTTAGCTGGTTTAAACGTAAAATAATGCCGTCATAGTCAACTTGGTTGATTGCGGCTAATTTAGCCATATCACTGTTAATTGATTTACGAATGTCGAGTAGGCTTGGGTCATTCATTTCTGCCAAGCTTGAGTCAGCGCTTTTTAGCAGAACGGCCGCGGTTACTGGGTCGCGATCATTCCACAGCTTTCTTCCCGCCATTTTGACCATAAAGTCAGCTTGTGCAAGTAGCCAACTTTTAACATCAGCGCTAGATAACGCAGTAACGTGCGCTTGCAGCTCTTGCATGCGGCGGTTGAGATTCTCTTCATATTCACGAGAATGGCTTTTTATTTCAGCATTAGCCGCAACTAATGCATCTAACCGCTGCCTGTCTGAGTTTTGTTGTTCGATTAAATCACTTAATTTTTGTTTTAATTCATTGTTTTCATTGACTAAGGTGGCATTACTTTGTTGAGTGAAATAGTACAGCCCACCGCCAATAGCGATGATAATAGCGATAGCAATTACACCGCCTATCAGACCAGAACGTTTTTGTTCCGAAGAAGGTTTAGTTTTTGGGTGCTGTTGTTCTGCACCAGCTTCTGGGGTAACCGTCTCGGTTGTTTTATCGTGTTCCGTCATAAATTAGCATCCCATATCGATTGAAATTAATGCTTCTAATAAAGCATTATTATCTGCGCTATTAGCTACACAGACCTTTTGCCATCCGCCTCTGCGGGCTTGGTCTGCAATCCGTTCACTGACGACAAGTAGGCGGCGGGAAAACCACCAAGTTTGGTATTCTTCAGTGATTAATTCTTCTAACAAGGCTAACATTTGACCACTCGTGATCACAACATCTGTAATACCGGTTTGAAACCACTGCTGATTGAACAGAGCTTTATCATAATCAACCGGGTACCTTGTATAACATTCACAATAACTGACTTGCGCACCTCGAGCCCGTAATGTTGACGCGAGAAGCTCTCGCCCGCCATTTCCACGTAATAACAGGGCGTTTTTCCCTTCGAGAAATTGAAGCTCAGGGTGTGTCAGTAGTATTTCACTGGTTTCGCCTTGCTCCGCCCAACGTATGTCTTTTCCGGTTACTTGCTGAAAATATTGCCCTGTAGAGCGGCCAATTCCGTAGTAAGATAACTTATCTGACCAGCTACGCCCCATTTGTTCAAGTGTTAAATTTGCATATTCGACTGCATTTTTAGATAAAAGAAAGACTAAATCATTCGCAGTAAGGCTATCAAGTTGAGGAATAAGGGTATTTAATTCAGCACCGGGCCCTATGCGAATTAAAGGAGAGGCGAAGGCTTCCCCCCCTTTGGTGGTGATTGCCGTGATCAGCTCTGAACATGCGGGCTCAGGGCGAGTGACAAGCACTTTCATGCAGGCGGGTTTCCTTGGTAGACATCCGCCAAAATATCCCTTGCACCGCGTTCAAGTAATTCTTCAGCCAATGATACCCCTGCTTGGTTAGCTTCACTTGGTGAAACTCGTCGTTCTCCACGAATAATCACACTACCGTCTGGCGCTCCAACCAAGGCGCGTAGCCATATTTTGTCATCTTGCCAAATAGCATAACTGCCAATGGGAACTTGGCAACCACCTTCAAGGCGCATATTCATTGCTCGTTCGGCAAGAACACAGGTCGATGTTGCGTCATTATTTAGTTTCGCGAGTAACTCACGGGTTTTACTATCATTTAAACGGCATTCGATGCCGACAGCACCTTGGCCAACGGCAGGCAAGCATTGTTCAGGGGCAAGGGCGGTTTTAATTCGAGTTTCTAACCCCAAACGTTTTAACCCTGCAACGGCCAAAATAATGGCATCATATTCACCGTTATCTAGTTTTGATAAGCGTGTTCCGACATTGCCGCGTAAGTCACGAATGACTAAATCAGGGCGGAGCTCCCTTAATTGGCATTGACGACGCAAACTCGATGTTCCGACAATACTGCCTTTTGGTAGTGCCTCAAGGTTGTCATAGTGGTTTGAGACAAAGGCATCTCGGGGGTCTTCACGTTCACAAATCGTGACTAATCCTAAGCCTTCAGGAAATTCAACAGGGACATCTTTCATCGAATGAACGGCAATGTCTGCGCGCCCTTCTAATAAGGCAAGTTCTAATTCTTTGACGAATAACCCTTTCCCGCCAACTTTCGCGAGAGGTGTATCAAGGATGATGTCGCCTTTTGTCACCATAGGCACGAGTTCAACCAGCAAACCTGGGTGAAGTTGCTCTAATTTGTCTTTGACAAAGTGCGCTTGCCATAGGGCTAAAGGGCTTTTGCGCGTTGCAATACGCACGATATTTGTTGATGTCATTTTACTGTTTTCTCTGGCGAAAAATGCCGCAGATTAACCATACAATTGGCCTTAGTTTTAACATGTTAAGGATATTTTTTCCAGTTAGGCGCAAAACCACTCTCTGAATTGTTGATAACTGATTTACTTTTTCTTCCATGATGCAAGAACGCGATTCAAAATGAGATGACCTAGAATAGCTATTAAGCAATTTCTTTAGCTTATCGTGCTATCTTTCGTGTGAAACACTCTGCGGTTTGTATTAATTCGTGTTGAAGCGAGTAAGCGCAGACACTGTGCGTATTGTACTTAATATCGTTTGATTTTGCTGTTTTACTAAACAATTGGGTAAAAAGAAATTATTCCATTGAAAAACAAGGGATATTTTATAGATTAAAAAATAAAAAGCCTTTTTATACAATATGTTGAAAAGCATTTTGTATCAAAAATAAGCGTATAAAATTATGTGATCTACTTTACCCTTTTGATGCAAGGTGTTAAATTGATCACGTTTCCGACAATCCATTTGAAAATTATTTTAAATCTATCTCTATCTGTTGGGTGCTGGGAAATTCTCAGGTTTGTATTACTTTCATTCAATCAGGCGTAACCTTTGTATCTCTATATTGAAACCTTAAAACAAAGACTGGATGCGATAAACCAATTACGGTTAGAACGTGCAACAGCTTCTATGAGTGAAACCTTCTCGAAGGTTTATAGCTTGCTGCCTGTCTTGTTTCATTATCATCATCCAATGATACCTGGTTTTATTGAAGGTAATGTCCCCCATGGTGTCTGTTTTTTCTCTCCTGATACAGAGCAAAAAAAATGGTTGGCACCTTTCGAACGTTTTTTACCCACGATTGAAACCGAAGCGAATGGCGAATTACCTATTACGGGTATTTATTCGATGGGAAGCACTTCATCTGTTGGGCAAAGTCAGTGTTCAGATATTGACGTTTGGGTTTGCCATCCTTCTTGGTTGGACCACGAAGAAAAACGTTTTTTGCAAAAGAAGTGTACCTTAATTGAGCAGTGGGCTGCGTCTTTGGGGATTGATGTCACTGTTTTTTTAATCGATGAAAATCGTTTTCGCCATCATGCTAGTGGGCATATTGGTGGGGAAAACTGTGGTTCAACGCAACATATCTTATTGTTAGATGAATTTTATCGAACAGCTGTACGTATGGCGGGTAAACGTTTGCTGTGGACTATGGTGCCAGTTGAAGAAGAGCAGCATTACGATGAATATGTTATGGGGTTATATGCACAAGGCGTGCTAACACCGAATGAATGGCTTGATTTAGGTGGTTTAAGTGAGCTTTCTGCGGCGGAATACTTCGGTGCAAGTCTATGGCAGCTATACAAAAGTGTTGATTCCCCCTATAAAGCCGTATTGAAGAGTATTTTACTGGAATCCTATTCATGGGATTACCCTAACGGTAAATTATTAGCGATGGAGTTTAAGCGTCATTTACATGCAGGCGAAATTGTGTGTTATGGCTTGGACTCATACTGTTTGATGTTAGAGCGTGTGACACGTTACCTGACTGAAATTAATGATCTAACTCGTCTTGACCTTATCCGCCGTTGTTTCTACCTAAAAGTGTGTGAAAAACTATCTGAAAAAGAGGATAACGCATGCTCAGGCTGGCGCCGTGATGTGTTGTCTCAATTGGTTGAATCATGGGGTTGGGGAGCAGAACGTTTGTCTATTCTCGACACACGTAATCAATGGAAAATTGAGCGTGTCCGTGAGGCACATAACGAGTTACTTGATACGATGATGCAAAGTTATCGTAATCTCATTCGCTTTGCGCGTAGAAATAATTTAAGTGTTAGTGCAAGCCCACAAGATATTGGGGTACTAACCCGTAAATTATATGCGGCTTTCGAGGCGCTACCTGGTAAGGTGACATTAGTTAATCCACAAATTTCACCTGATTTGAGCGAAGCGCATCTCACCTTTATTTATGTACCCGAGGGGAGAGCTAACCGTAGTGGTTGGTATTTGTATAACCAAGCGCCAAATATTGAGGCCATTATTGGTCATCAACCTCTTGAATATAATCGCTATTTAAATAAATTAGTGGCGTGGGCATATTTTAACGGCCTGTTGACTGAGAATACTCAGGTTTATATGCATAACGGGAAGTCTCAGTGTGATGAACGAAAGCTGCTTGAGTTGATGCATGATGTATCAAGCCATTTCCCTATCAGGTTACCCGCTCCAACGCCAAAAGCGCTTTATAGCCCTTGTGAAATCCGCCATCTTGCAATCATTGTTAACTTAGAAAAAGACCCAACACAGGTATATTCTGAGCAAGTCGTCCATGTTGATTTTAGAAAACTGGATATTTTCAGTTTTGGAGAATCACAACGGTGTCTGATTGGTAGTATTGATTTGTTGTATCGTAATTCGTGGAATGAGGTAAGAACGTTACATTTCAGCGGAGAACAATGCATGTTAGAAGCACTTAAGACCATTTTAGGGAAAATGCATCAAGATGCATCACCTCCTGAAGCGGTTGAAGTGTTTTGTTATAGTGAGCACTTACGCGGGCTGATTCGTACCCGTGTACAACAGCTGGTATCGGAGTGTGTAGAACTGCGTTTATCAAGCAACCGAAATGACCCTGGGCGTTTTAAAGCATTACGTATCGCGGGGCAGACTTGGGGTTTATTTTTTGAGCGCCTGAATGTATCTGTGCAAAAACTTGAAAATGCCGTTGAGTTCTATGGGGCTATCTCCCATAACAAACTACATGGCTGGCCAGTTAAACTTCAGGCGAAGGGTGATAACCATTTGCCTGCCGTTGTCGATGGTTATGCAAGTGAAGGGATTGTACAGTTTTTCTTTGAAAATACCGCAGATAACACGGGTTTTAATATTTACGTTTTAGATGAAGCAAATCGGGTTGAAATTTATTCCCACTGCGAAGGGTCAAAAGAAGACCTCGTCCGTGACGTGAGTAAATTCTATTCTTCTTCCCACGACCGGTTTACCTATGGTGCAAACTTTATCAATTTCAATTTACCGCAGTTTTACCAAATCATTAATCAAGATGGTAAAAACCAAGTTGTTGCATTTTCTGGTGCGACATGGCCATTTACGGCAGAAGATGATGACGTTGGGTATGAAAGGCAATCTAGTCAACCACAGCACCCACAAGCACATTATTATTGATGGTAGGCAGTTTTGCGCTGCCCACCGTATAAATTCGTAAAGCTTAGAACGAAAAGGGCTCTTGGCTTTGAAAAGCAATTGCCTCGGCTAGTTTAGTTTTGAATTCATGCCCTGAACGGTCACAAACCCAATTACCTTGTTTATAATCATAATGGTACCCACCCTGTTTAGTTGCTAACCATATTTGGTGGAATGCCTCTTGTTTGTTAATAATAATTTTACTGCCATCTTCAAAGCTAAGAGTCATCACACCACCATTGATTTCACAATCAATATCGGCATCACCCTCATAATTATCTAAATGCTCCTCGATGGTGCTCAGTAGCGTTTCTGCTAGCTGATGAAATTCGCTGTCATTCACGATTAATTTCCTGTTTGCTCACAATGGTTTAATTGAAATTATTATTGTTAATTGAAATTATAGGAGGGAACCTGCATTGGGGTCAATCTCAGCATACCCGCTAAAAATTTCAGACTAAATTTAGCCTAAAGTATATAATATCAACATGCTGGATAAACAGGCGTGATTTGCGAGGCCACTCCTGTTATTGTGTAAAATATCAGATGTCAAAAGTGAGTATTACGGGCGAAAAAGAATGAAAAAAAGTTTAATTGGGCTTAGTGCACTAGTTGTTTTATTTACCCTTTCTGGCTGTGGCTTAAAAGGCCCGTTGTATTTTCCGCCGGAAGAAACTGCAGCTCCGGCTAAGGCATCTGATGTGCAACCTACCGCACAAGACAGTACTGCCAAAGAGCCTGCTCAAACCACGAATAATCAGTAAGTCGCCTCTATGGAGCGTGAAATGCAATTTTCTAAAATGCATGGCTTAGGTAATGACTTCATGGTTGTCGATGGCGTTACACAAAATGTATATTTTTCGCCTGAATTGATTTGTCGGTTAGCAGATAGGCATACAGGCGTTGGGTTCGATCAACTACTATTAGTTGAAGCCCCTTATGACCCTGACCTTGATTTTCATTACCGTATTTTTAATGCAGATGGCAGTGAGGTCGCTCAATGTGGTAATGGAGCCCGCTGTTTTGCTCGTTTTGTTAGGCTCAAAGGCTTAACGAATAAGCAAAAAATAAAAGTCAGCACTCAGTCGGGTCGTATGACATTAACCATAAATGAGAATGATGATGTCTGCGTTAATATGGGCGAACCTGATTTTGAACCACAGAGAGTGCCATTTCGCGCAGTTAAAGAAGAAAAGACCTATATTATTCGAGCACAAGAACGTACAGTGCTGTGTGGGGTTGTCTCAATGGGTAACCCGCATTGTGTCATTCAAGTTGAAAGTATTCATACGGCAGAAGTCGAAGTTTTAGGCCCCGCTTTAGAAAATCATGAGCGTTTTCCAGAACGTGCCAATATTGGCTTTATGGAAATTATCAGTGCTGACCATATTCGCTTGCGCGTTTATGAACGTGGAGCTGGGGAAACTCAAGCTTGTGGTAGCGGAGCATGCGCAGCTGTCGCGGTTGGGATTACTCAAGGGCTACTGGCGAAGCGGGTTAAAGTCGATTTGCCGGGGGGCTCATTAGATATTTCTTGGGAAGGTCCTGGGTCGCCTCTTTATATGACAGGTCCTGCAACGCATGTTTATGATGGAGTCATTCAACTCTAATTTTGAATAGCCGAAGAGGAAAAAATGGATAAAACCAAAAAAGCGCAGGAAATGGTTCATCAAATTGATGAGCTTGATGTCGTGCGCTATTTAACGGAAAACCCTTATTTTTTTCTTCGTAATGCACAGCTGTTGGAGCAACTAAAAGTCCCACATGTTGTGCGGGAAGCGATTTCATTACCTGAGTTAGTCATGAGCCGTCAACGGTTGAAAATCAAAGAGCTCGAACAAGATATTCGGTTTATGGTTGAGCAAGCTCATGAAAATGTAGAGCTTTTTGATGAATTGTTAGTGTTGGTGATTGAAATGTCATCAGCAGAAAGTTTACAGCAAATGCTGTTAGCGTTAAACCGTTGGGCAAAAAAACTGGGTTTATCCGGTGCTCAGGTACGCTTGTTTAGTGACAGTTGGCATTTGTCTGCACCTTTGGATGCACATCAATTAGTTATCTCGCGTCGTGTTTTTGAACCAGTGAGGATTCAACGCTTTGGTGATAAGCGTAACTACCTCGGCCGGTTAAATGGCCCTGAAATTCAACTACTTTTACCTGATGCGTTAAATGTCGGCTCAGTCGCCATTTCATTGTTTGGTCATCATGGTGAATCAGGTATGGTCATTTTTACTAGCCGTGATCGTGAACATTATCAACATGGTATGGGAACGGTCATGTTGGAGAAAGTCGCTCAAATTCTACCGAGGTTATTATGCCAATGGATAGAACGCCTGTAAAAAACCAGCCGGAAGGGCTGATGAGCCAAATTGAGGCCTTTCTGTATTATCTGCGTGTTGAACGCCGGTTAAGTCCGGTTACTATTACTAACTATCGTCGCCAACTGAGCGTTATTGTGGAGATGTTAGCCTTATTAAATATCCACGAATGGCAAAAAGTGGATGCGGCGATTGTGCGCAACATTGCGGCTAAAAGTCGCAAATCGGGTTTACAAGCAGCAAGTATGGCGTTGCGGTTATCATCGCTGCGTAGTTTTTTTGATTGGATGGTACACCAGGGGGAATTACCCGCAAACCCCGCAAAAGCAATCCATGCCCCTAAATCCAAAAAGCGCCTTCCTAAGAATATGGATGTGGATGAAGTCTCCCAACTTTTGAACATGGATAGTGGCGACCCTCTTGTTGTACGTGACCGAACGATGCTTGAAGTGATGTATGGTGCGGGGTTACGCTTATCTGAACTAGTCGGGCTAGATGTTCGCCATCTTGATTTAAATACGGGCGAAGTGTGGGTAATGGGGAAAGGGAGTAAAGAGCGCAGAGTGCCAATGGGTAAAACTGCGGTGAGTTGGCTACAACGTTGGCTTGAGATGCGAGAGCTCTATGACCCTGAAGATGACGCCGTTTTTATTTCAACCCAAAGCGGTAAACGTATTTCGAATCGGAACGTACAGAAACGTTTTGAGCAATGGGGAATAAAACAAGGGGTTAATAGCCACATTAATCCCCATAAATTACGCCACTCTTTTGCGACACATATCCTTGAATCAAGTGGGAATTTACGTGGAGTGCAAGAACTTCTTGGGCATGCAAATTTATCAACAACACAAATCTATACGCACCTTGATTTTCAGCACTTAGCAAACGTGTATGATGTGGCTCATCCGAGAGCAAAGAGGGAGAAACCTTAATGCATTTTTACCGTCCGTTATCACCCATTCTGGCGATCACGTTTGATTTGGATGACACGCTTTACGATAACCACCCAGTTATTGATAAAACGGAAGAAGAAGTTTTACGTTTTGTTCGTGAATATGATCCGCGCTTTAATCATTTTAGTAATGAAGATCTTTATGCTTTTCGCCGTCTTGTTGAAGAACAAGAGCCTGATATTTATCATGATATATCACGTTGGCGTTGGCTCTCTTCCAAAATGATGCTTTGCCATTATGGTTACTCGAAAGAAGCGGCACAAAAAGGGGCGGATGACATCATGGCGCATTTCACATATTGGCGAAATAGAATCGATGTCCCGAAATCCACCCATGAAACATTGTGCCAACTTGCAGAAAAAGTTCCGTTGGTGGCGATTACTAATGGTAACGCAGAGCCGGAAGCGTGTGGGTTAGGCCAATATTTTCAATTTGTATTGAAAGCGGGGCCTGATGGGCGCTCAAAGCCATTTTGTGATATGTATCGTTTAGCAGCAAAGCGACTTGAAATTGAGCCACAATTTATTCTTCATGTCGGGGACAACCTGTTAACGGATGTTGAAGGTGCAATTAACAGCGGTATGCAAGCTTGCTGGATAAACACAGAACAAAAAACACTGATGGAAGAGAAAGAGGGTCGTTTATTACCGCATGTAGAAATTTCGCGGTTGGATTCTCTCTTATCATTGGTATAATTATTTCCTGTATAAAAATACAGTGGCAATAGCCATTGTTAATAACCTCACAGTGGTATTAACCACTGTTTTGCTTTGATGGTAACTATGGACGTCTCTTATCTGCTTGAAGGCCTTAATGACAAACAGCGCGAAGCGGTTGCCGCCCCGCGTACCAATTTACTTGTCCTTGCGGGGGCAGGTAGTGGTAAAACTCGGGTGCTAGTGCATCGAATTGCATGGCTGATGTCTGTGGAAAATGCTTCCCCATTTTCAATTATGGCAGTGACGTTCACGAACAAAGCGGCAGCAGAAATGCGCCATAGAATCAATCAATTGATTGGTACTAGTGAAGGCGGTATGTGGATAGGAACATTCCATGGCTTAGCGCATCGTTTATTACGCCAACATTATATGGATGCCAATTTACCGCAGGATTTTCAAATTCTCGATAGTGATGACCAATACCGTTTAATTCGTCGCTTACTTAAGGCGATGAATTTAGATGAAAAACAATGGCCACCACGTCAGGGTATGTGGTACATCAACGGTAAAAAAGATGAGGGTTTGCGTCCTCAGCACATTGAAGCTTACGGAAACCCAGTCGAAGCCACATGGCTAAAAGTATACCAAGCTTACCAAGAGGCCTGTGATAGAGCCGGACTGGTGGATTTTGCTGAGCTACTATTACGTGCCCATGAACTGTGGTTAAACAAGCCCCATGTACTACAGCATTATCGTGAGCGTTTTACGAATATTCTCGTCGATGAATTCCAAGATACCAATAATATCCAATATGCATGGATCCGTGTACTCGCTGGGGAAACTGGCAAAGTCATGATTGTTGGTGATGATGACCAATCAATCTATGGCTGGCGTGGGGCTCAAGTAGAAAATATCCAGCGTTTTCTCAATGATTTTCCTGGTGCAGAAACTATCCGCCTTGAGCAAAATTATCGCTCGACGAATAATATATTAAAAGCGGCGAACGCATTGATCGCGAATAACAGTGACCGCTTAGGGAAAAATTTATGGACAGAAGGCGGAGATGGTGAACCCATTTCCCTCTACTGCGCTTTTAATGAGTTAGATGAAGCACGTTATGTGGTTGGGCGCATTAAACAATGGCATGAAAATGGTGGAGCCCTACAAGATTGTGCCATGCTGTACCGGAGTAATGCACAGTCTCGTGTATTAGAAGAGGCGCTCATCCAAGGTGCTATGCCATATCGTATTTATGGTGGGCAACGTTTCTTTGAACGCCAAGAGATTAAAGATGCACTTTCTTATTTAAGATTAATAGCAAATCGTAATGATGATGCTTCCTTCGAGCGGGTGGTCAATACACCAACACGTGGCATCGGAGATAGAACATTAGATACTGTTCGCCAAACTGCACGGGATCAACAACTAACATTATGGGAAAGTTGTGAGTACTTACTTCGCGAGCAGGTGTTGGGAGGTCGGGCAGCCGCTGCAATCGAGCGTTTCTTAGAATTAGTCGATGCATTAGCTAAAGAAACCCAAGACATGCCATTACACGTTCAAGCTGATAGAGTGATTAACGACTCAGGCCTACGAGCGATGTATGAGCAAGAAAAAGGCGAAAAAGCACAGGCTCGAATTGAAAACTTGGAAGAGTTAGTCAATGCAACCCGTGATTTCAGCTATCAAGACGAAGACCAAGACTTAATGCCATTGCAGGCTTTTCTTTCTCATGCAGCATTGGAAGCAGGAGATGGACAAGCGGATGTTAGTCAAGATGCCGTTCAATTGATGACTTTGCATTCGGCTAAAGGCCTGGAGTTTCCAGTTGTATTCATTGTGGGAATGGAAGAAGGTATGTTCCCAAGCCAAATGTCGATGGATGAAAGTGGTCGTCTTGAAGAAGAACGTCGCCTTGCTTATGTCGGTATTACCCGAGCAATGGAAAAACTGACTATCACCTACGCTGAAAGTCGTCGTTTATATGGCAAAGAAGTTTATCACAGGCCTTCTCGTTTTATCGGTGAGCTACCAACCGAGTGTGTTGAAGAAGTTCGTTTGCGAGCGCAGGTTTCAAGACCAGTTAGCCATCAACGCCTTGGTACCCCGATTAGCCAAAATGATTCGGGTTATGCATTAGGGCAGCGTGTAGTTCATCCTAAATTTGGAGAAGGCACGATTATTAACCTTGAAGGTAGTGGTGAACACTGTCGTTTACAAATCGCTTTCCAAGGTCAAGGAATTAAATGGCTGGTGGCTTCATATGCGAAGCTTGAGAAACTGTAATAGACAAGTATAAATAAAGTAGAAATCTGAATAATATTTCTACTTTATTTATTTAAATGAAATATAGGTTTAAAATAATTATAATTTGTTTTTATTATACAAATAATAAATTAGTCACTCCTTTGTCTTTAATATAAGATAAAAACGCAGTATAGATATCAAATTATGTTTTTAATTATATGAAAATCAAAGGAATTAATATGAAAATTGATTTTAATTTAAATAGTTATGATTTTAAAAAAATAGACTCGTTAATTTTTTCTGCTGAAAATCGTTTAAATAAAATTAAGAAACTGAAGTCTTCATTAGTAATGAAAATTCAAGATGAATATGGCTATGAATATTTATCTGAAAAAACAAATATAAATAGTGAAGTGACCGCTAAAATAGATGAGGTAAATAAAGCTATTAAATTTTTTGAAGGTAATTTACTAGCAATGAAAAATCTTGCTAGCAAATATAACAAGGAAAATATCGGTAATGAGATTTTATATTTTGAGGCTAGTAAGTTTTCTAAGTATAAAATAGAGTTGGAAATAAATAAGCAAAATAAAAATATTGGTGGTGACCATAAACTACTAGAAAGTATTTTTGTAATCAAAAAAATCCCTCATGAGACAAAAGAGGGTATGTTAAATCATGAAAAATCTACTTTAGTAAAGATAAATAATGAAATAACCCATCTAAATACTTCGTTTAATAAAGTTAAAACAGGTATTGTATCTATCTCAATAAATTATCATAACGCTAAGCTAAAATCATTGAAAAATAGAGCATCTAAGTTATTAGAAGATGAACGAAAAATTGATTTACAGTTAGATAACATAGAAATTGAGACAATAAAAAATAAAAAAGAGATAGATGATGAAATTGAAAAATTTGTTTCGTCTATAAATGATTTGAAATCTCGTTCAGTACAGCTATTAAATAAAGGAAGAGCTTGGGGCTCCAGTTCGGTTGTTACTGATAAATATAGCCAAAAACAGATAGATGATTCGATGAGAATGTTAGAGGAAAAAGTTCATAAAAATGTAAAAGTATTTGATGAACAATTAAATGTGTTTAAAGGCCTAAGTGAGTTGAACGAACATAAAACTAATTCAGAAATAGAAGAAATAAGGTCATTACGTAGAAATATTTCATTGTATAGAGTAGAAAGCCCTAGCATAGCAAAAGATAAGCATGTATTAAATGAGTTAAGTAGGATAAGTGAACTACAGGAATCAAATTTACTAAAAGTATTAGACGAATTAAATCAATATATTGATAAGCTAAATATTGAAATGGAAAAACAAGGCGAATTAGAAGTGAATTCAGGGCCTTTTAAAAATCATCTATCTTTAAATATTAAAAGATATAATGAAGAAATGCATAGCATTAAAGAAACTATCAAAGATGTTGAACTTCACTGGTCAATTCGTTCTCAAAAAATGATTGAAAATCAAGATGGTAATACATTAGTTCAACCCGTAATTCAAAGCGAATTAATTTCAGAACGAATTACGGCTTTCCAATCGGCGGAAGAGGGGAATAGTGAAGTAAATAAAAACCTAGGGCAGGTAAGTCTTCTTAACCCAGTGGCACGTTGTTCTTGTGGTGGTATTGGAAGAACTGCATTCTGCTAAGTCAATCAATCGTTTAATTTGATTTTATAGTAAGCACTCAATATGGATGGAGTGCTTTTTTACTATGGAATGAGTATGTTATTTATGTAATTTTGAATCTCTTTTCTAGTTTACTCTATGATAACTATCACTATCTTTTTAGTGATTGACTTTGATATGCCGTATCAATCATCAGGATTTAAGTTTTTAATTTTAAAACTATATCTCAATGAAGTATAAAATATTACCTAATTAACTTTTCTAAGACTCATCATGTCAATGGATAAACTTATTGATTCACTTTCCTCACAAGGTTGGTATGTGTGGGACGATTTCATGAGCCTGCAACATATACAAACCATCAAAAATAGTATCCCAGATACCCTACAGGATGCACGTATTGGGCGCGGCGATACCTTACAAGGAAATAAAAGTATTCGTGCTGATCAAACTGTTTGGCTAGAACCTGAAATGGGGGAGCCTATCGTTAATTATCTAGATAAAATGGAGCAGGTTAGGCAAGAGCTTAACTGCCAGCTTTATCTTGGTCTGCGTGATTTTGAAACGCATTTCTGCCGTTATCCTAATGGTGGGTTTTATAAAAAACATCTTGATAACCCAAGAGGACAAGGGCGTCGCAAGGTAACCACTGTTTTATATATGAATGAAGCATGGCAAGCTGGAGATGGAGGTGAACTTGTTGTCTATGATAAAGAAAACAATCAATTGTTTGAATTAGAACCGCTTGCAGGTCGAATGATTTTTTTTATGTCTGAAGAGTTTCCACATGAAGTGTTACCGACTCAACAAAAAAGAGAAAGTATTGCTGGCTGGTTTTTAACAGAAAAAATACTCTAATCCGTTCAGGCTATTACCACCTCTTATTGAGGTGGCTGATAGATATTCTTCCATATTTATAATATCTAATTAATACTATATTATTTTCTTTAAAATTTAAGATTAACTTTATTCAATTTATCTTGTTTTAATCGGTTATATCAGTCATTTTAATTTTTTATTTTTCAATGTACATATAAAAGGAGTTTATAGATGAACAGCGTTGATAAATTTGGTTATGGTGATAAGCAGATTCAACAAGGAATGAGTATCATGGAATATGAAAAACAATTAGAAACAGCATTTAATAGCTTAATGAATAAAAATAAGGGTGATATTGTACCTATTAATTATGATATTGATCATTCGTCACTAATACAAACAACAAATTGTTTTTCTTCACAAAAAGAATATAGTTTTATCATTGAGCCAAATCATTATATTGCTGAATGTCAATTTAATAATTCAATGTGTTATTTAGTGAATTAAGCATTGTCTGGGTAGTAAAGCACAAAACAGTAAGGTAGATATCTTAAATTATATACCACCTCTTATCTGAGGTGGTATTGTTTTATTTTAAACGTTTAAATTCATTTCCTGAAAAAGTAATTACAGCGTTTCCTCTTTCAATTTGATAATGGGAATGATGACGTTGTTTATCCAGTTCATTAAGTTGCTGTGATTGATGTTCATTCAATTTCCATTGAATTAACTGTTTCGCAAGCTTTTTGTTAGCGTGCTGGCTGCGTTCAGATTGCACTTTGACAGTGATACCCGTAGCGACATGTTTTGCTCTAACCGCAGACGAGGTTTTATTAACGTGCTGCCCTCCAGCCCCCTGTGCTTTAGTAAATTCAAACTCAATTTCACTATCTTCAATTGGTTTAATGGGAGAGAAACGGGTGACACTCAAAAACCAATTTTTACGTTTATGTCGTGGCCTAAGTTGGCTTTGGCACTGCCATTGAATAGTGCCAGTCCATTTTTGGGATAGTATGTCTGCATTCTCACCTTCCAATGAAATTAAGGCAGATTTTAGTCCATAGCGTGATGGGAAAAACTCAAGTGTATCGGCAATGACTGAAAGTTTTTTAGCCTCTTGGAAAAAACAAGTAAGTGCTTTTTCCACCGCTATGCAACATTCTTCAGGCCCCTGCGCAGAGGAAAACTGTAATAATATCATTAGCAATCTCCACTGGTTTTATAGGTTATAACAGGTTTAAGGCGTGCAACAACTTGGATGATGCCAATATTCACCATGCTTTCAATTACAGTATCAATAGATTTATAAGATTGAGGGGCCTCTTCGTAAATCAATTGCTTGTTTGCGCAGATAACACGACTACCTAATACCGTCCTTGATAATTGAGTAGGTGTATATTTATGTGATAAACGCCCTTTACACTCAGTTCGCATCCATTTCCGTCCAGCTCCATGAGCAAGAGAATTCAGACAAACTTCACTTGGTTGTGGAGAAACGAGATAACTGTAATCACCTCGAGAACCAGGGATAACGACTAGCCCGCGATCTGATGGTGTCGCTCCTTTTCGATGTATCCACCCTTCAATACCATTGATTTTACAGGATTCAACTAGGTTATGATTAAGGTCGAGTACGAGTTTACCCTTTGACTTTACTTGTTGCAGCATACGTAAACCGATCATTTGCCGATTTAGTTGGGCAAAATCCAATGCATTCTGATGTGCTTCCAGATAATCTTTTGCATCTTGAGTATTGTCTATAAGCCCATCATGACTATATTTTTCTACATGCTGGCGAAGTATTGATTGGCCTAAACCACGAGAGCCACTATGCACTAATAACAGTAATTGTTGTTTATTTAATCCACTCATGCTGAATAATTCTGGATTTAATATTTCATCAACGCCCTGAAATTCAGCAAAATGATTTCCGCCACCAATAGAACTTAATGATGACATAAAGTCATGTGATTGCATGTTATTTGGAACATGCTCTTCAAGCCATGACAAAGGCGCATGATCTAACATTTCAGAAAGTTGTTTTTCGAGTTTATCGAGGTTAACTTTCGATTTTTTAATATCAGTTTGGAACAGCGCCATTCCACAACCGATGTCATTACCAACTAGCGCAGGATAAAAGCGCTTGGTAGAGAAAAATGCCGCGCCAATCGGGTATCCTCGACCTGGATGAAGATCAGGCATGCCGACAACAGATACCATATCAGGTAAGCTTGCAGTTGTTTGTAATTGTTGGATTGCTTTACTTTCAATCCATGTTGATTCTGTGGCGATATAGCTAACTTGCTGATCCACAGTATGTAAGGTATTGCCCATAAGCTATTAACTCATTTTTAATTGAAAAATAAGGTGAATTAGCAGGCAAAATTAAGAAAATAGATTAACTAACGAGAGTGGCTATTTCTGAGTGTGCCCGCAAAGAGTTTGATTAATTGTTGTCATGGTAAACCTCCTTGCAGTTAGTAGATGAATATAAAACGCTGCGGATATTAACGGTAACTTTTTTCTTTTGCAAGGGCTATTTTAAAGATAGCCGATTTTTAGCCTTTTTCTGAAATCAATATATAAATTAATTAATATTATACAAACTAATAATTAGATAATTAAATTTATATTTTTATTTATTCCAATGGAATTGAGCGTGAGTGAAATATAAAAATTTGCTATCATTTAGACGGGTGCTTGAGCCTTTCTGGTTCAAGCTTATTATGTTGGATAAAATGTTTGGATTAGAAATGGAAAAGCCCCGTTAGTTATTATTAACCAACGAGGCCCGATCTAAACCTGAACAGTTGAGATTGTGCCTCTTAACCATTAAGAGGTCAAGGGAAATGAGCAAGTTCGCAGTGATTGCGTTTGTTTCGGCGTGTATTACCGTGTTCGGTATTTCACTATTAATGCGGGATAGGCTTTGCCTAATTGTCATTAGTCATGGAAATACAGTTGTTCAAACAACGTTTTCTTACGAAGAATAATGTTGCTTTACGAGGGAGTTTATTCCCTCGTAATTTCCCGATTTAATTGTGAGTATTCAGGTTTGGAATTAAGTGCCCAATTAAAAACACCCCAAGATATTATTGAATCTTTGGGGTGTTTAATTAGTTATCTAAATAAATAATTAAGCAATATGTACAGTTTTTCCACCAATAATTGTACGTAATACTTTTACATTTTCAATATCATCAGCAGGGATCTCAAATACATTGCGATCTAGCACGATCATATCAGCAAATTTTCCAGCCTCTAATGAGCCGAGTACATCTTCACGGTGTTGTGCATAAGCTGAGTCTATCGTAGCAGAGCGCAAAACTTCAATTACCGTCAAGTCTCGGTCATTATCGAGTCTCGGTGCTTTTTGACCATTAATATCGCGGCCACGGCGTGTCGCTGCGACTTTTAAATCATACCACTCATCGAAATCATCGATTGGCCAGTCACTACCAAATGCAACAACCGCGCCAGCATCGACAAATTTAGCGATGGGTTCAAGTTGCTCAAAACGTTCATCACCGAGCATTTTTTTCTCAAAAGCCGCTAGCTCTGGAGTTGGGGCTGCCCACTGGAAAGATAAACAAGCGATGGTTTTTAAGCGCGCAAAACGGGCGTAATCATCCGCATGGACTAGTTCATTGTGAGCGAGTCCTGGGCGAATATCTTTTTCTGGGTGCGCTGCTCGCATTTTTTCAATCGCATCTAATACGATGGAAACGGCACCTTCACCAACAGTATGCAAGTGAGGGTCATAGCCTGCTGCGGCAATTTTTTCCATTAATTCATCAAGAATTTCAGCTGTGAAATACAGGTCACCATAGTTATCCGTTTCTACCCAATTAGGCGTGTCATCTGTGCCTTGATTAATGCGGTATGGCTGCAATAACGACGCTGTCATTGTTGGAAATTGCATGACACCATCAACAAACATTTTAATATTATTCAAGCCAATACCTGGGGTTGGTGTCCAATCAGCTTGGTGCCATTTTTTGGCAAATGCAACGGCTTTATCCACTGCTGCCGCTACTGAAGCAACATCTGGTGTTTCATCGGGGGTGATTTCACGAGCAGCTTGGAAACGGATCGTAAGGTCACCACGTTGCTGTAATTGAGAAAAGGCTTCAAGCTGTTGTTCTGAAACGCGGGCATCCATCACCATAGTCACACCTTGCTGGTTAAGTACTTTCTGTACTAATTCAGCAACTTCAATTGCTTGGTCGTCACGAATTGAAGGAATGCTATCGGCAGCACGCATAGCGGGTGCATCTTCAAGGATGCCATTCAACTCACCGTTCTCGTATTTGCCAATTTTACCATCAGGTGGCTCAGGTGTGTCTTTAGTGATACCAAATAGTTCGAGAGCACGGCTATTGGCTAGCAATGTATGGCAGTCATTTGAAAATAATACGACAGGGCGTTTTGTATTGAGCTTGTCCATATCTTCACGATACATATCAACACCCGCCGGGATCATTCCTTGACGTAGCCATGCAGTGACTTTGAGCCAATCATTTTCCCCGGTACGAGGGTCTTTATCGAGGTGATCTTGTACACGCTCTAAAATTTGCTCGATAGTTAACGATTCATAATTTAAATGACAACCGAAGAGTTGAATACCGCCCCAAAAAGGGTGCATATGGCCATCAATGATACCAGGCATCATCATTTTGCCTTCGAGATCGATACTCTCTGTTTCAGGGCCAACATACTGATGAAGTTCATCAGAAGTGCCTGTGGCAAGAATGTAACCATCACGAACAGCAACCGCATCGACAACGCGATTTTTATCATCCGCAGTATATATATAACCGTTAAAATAAATAACGTCAGCTAATTGATTATTCATTGTAAACCGTCTGTATCAGTGGTGCTTTGGTGGCACCAGAGCTAAAAAAACAACGGGGAAGGCAAGTGCTCCCCCGTAATCATTTATAAGACTTGAAATGCTTAGTTAATAATCATTTCAGTTTCATCGTCAGAGATTGCAGGTGGACGACGAGTAAAACCATGGGTCAGCAGTGCTAAGTAAATTGCTCCTGCGGCTAGCCACCATAAACCCACTTTAAAGGCTTCGCTATCAAGGCTTGTCCATAACCATAATGTTAGGATAACACCAATAGAAGGCATAATCAGGCAAGTGATAATTTTTGTATTATCCAGCGGTGCTTTACGGTCAATGTAAAAATGTTTAATGACCGATAAATTCACAAAAGTGAATGCAATTAAGGCACCAAAACTAATCATTGAGGCGACCATGCTGAGTGAAAGCACTAATGAAAGTAGTGATGCTAACGCAACAAAGATAATTGAGTAAATCGGTGTATTGAGTCTTGGATGCAGATAAGCAAACAGCGAACGTGGTAACACGCCTTCACGGCCCATCGCATAGAAAATACGTACAATACTGGCTTGTGAGGTCATTGCTGAGGCAAATACACCGATAACATAAGCGGTGATAAAGCTAGAAGCCATCATCGCACCACCAACTTGTTTCATTACCGCAAGGCTAGCAATATCTGTGTTAGGAATGAAATCTTGCCACATCGGGTAAACCAAGTGCGCACCATAGGAAATGATGACAAATAGCGTACCTGCGATAAACACGGTGTATAGAATCGCTTTTGGTAACGCACTACGTGCATCTTTGGTTTCTTCTGCCATGGTGGAGATCGCATCAAAGCCAAGGAAGGCTAAGCAGAGTACCGCTGCACCAGCAAATAACCCTGATACTTGTTCTGACATTACCGTAATAGGTGCCAATAAAGCATCAGTATCCAATACAAATGAAGTTTTAAAACTCAAGTATAGGAACACTGCGATAAATACAAATTGCATTAAAATGATTAGCATATTCATTGAGGAAACTAATTTAATTCCCAAAATATTCATAATGCTAACAATTGTGATGGTACTGCAAATAATCACATACATTGGGATATCGGGGAACGCTTCATGAACAAAGATCCCAATTGCAATGTAGTTAATAATTGGCAGAAAGAGATAGTCGAGCAATTGTGCCCAACCCACTAAAAACCCGAGTGTGCCGCCAAAGGTTTTTTGCACGTATGAATAAGCAGATCCTGAAAGAGGAAGTGCGCTTGTCATGCGGCAATAGCTCATGGCGGTAAAAAAGACGGCAGCTAATGTAATTAAATAAGCGATAGGCAGATGGCCCTCACTCAATACAGTTACTTGTCCATAGGTGGTGAAAATTCCGAGTGGCACCATATAAGCCAGCCCGAAAAAAACTAACGCAGGAGTGGTCAGTACGCGTTTCATTTGAACGGTATTCTGTTGCATTTTTAAGCCCTTCCCAAAAGCCCTTAACAACGTTAACTCTGTCTGAATGCACAGGCCGAGTGAACCTAAAATGCAGCCGTACTCGTCATACTTCGAATCACAACGTTGTTGGCTTCACTCGTTCGCACTAGTCACATACTTTTGTATGCTCCTAGCGACTCTTTTGCTTGCCGCCTAGTTGTGTTTTCGAATTATTTAGAGTCTTAACGCTACATGGTTGTATTAAATTAAATCTTAGAACCGTCTGCATTCAATTTCAGAAAACCTCGCACCAGGACATTTTTAAAATGAAATGTCATCGTGCGCACTTTAATGAAACGTCAGTGATGAATCGGACCATCACCATCCGCTGGGGTGAATACAAGCGGCGTACAATATAATTACCAAGTTCCTATTAAGCAATCATTAATTGAAAAAAATAAACAACTACTTTTATTTCAAAGAGTTGTTTGATGGATGTGTTTATTAATTGAAGTGGATTTAAGATAAGTTAAATGATAGCCATTATGTATAGAAAATCAAGATGAATTTTTTCTGTTTAACTTATTGATTTTATGTGGTTAAGTTTATTTTGTTACAATTGCGTATATATAGATAAGAACAAAAAGATTTAAATTAATTTTGATTTATCATGTGGTAGATAAAGAATTTACCACTTAATTAAATAGCCTATTTGCATTAATTAAATTAACTATTTGAGTTCCATATAATGAAACACCGACTTCGTTTAGAATATAAAACGAGAGTCGGTATTTAATATTAACGCTATTTACCGGCTATCTGAGTTTCTGTAAACAGTTACCCATTATTTTTTTCTCAGTTTCTGCTGGGTATATAATGCATCTAATGTAAATAAAATTAATGCAACCCAGATAAACCCAAAAGTGACTAACAATTCAGGTGTCATAACTTCACCGTACACAAAGACGGCGAGTAAGAACATAATACTTGGCCCCATATATTGGAAAAAGCCTAGCGTTGAAAGCCTTAAATGGTTAGCTGCTTCTGTAAATAGTAACAGTGGCACTGTAGTAATTACCCCGGCAGCAATCAGAAGTGCATTCAAATGCCAATCATTCATTGCCATATCACTCGTTGGACTATCTGCAAAAAATAATAAGAAGATAATCCCGACAGGAAGCAGCCAAAGTGTTTCGAATGTCATTCCTGTTTGTGCGTCGACCCCTAATTTTTTACGTAATAATCCATAGGTGGCAAATGTAACAGCTAAACTTAGCCCAATCACAGGCACTGAGCCAAATTGCCAAAGCTGGATCAATACACCTGTTAGTGCAAGACCAACAGCAATCCACTGCATGCGGCGAAAACGTTCTTGTAAGAATAGCATTCCAAACAGTACGTTAACTAGTGGGTTAATAAAGTAACCTAAGCTAGCTTGTAGCATATAACCATTATTAACTGCCCAAATATAAATTAACCAGTTACAAGCAATTGTCGTTGCCGTTACACCAAGAACTAATATTTTCTTTGGTTGCTTTAGTACTTGGCGAACATAACTCCAATGCCGTGAAACTGTTAATAATAAAATCATAAAGAAAAATGACCAAATAATACGATGAGTCAGGATTTCTTCTGCGGGCACTTCTTGGATGCTTTTAAAATAAATAGGTGCGACACCCCATATAAAATAGGCGCCTAAGGCACATAACACGCCTTTGGTAGTATTTTGCTGGCTCATTGTTGGCTCTGAAATTGAATTAAAGACTAAAAAGATACTTATACAGAGAGACCGAGCCGATTTAAGCGGCTCGATTTTTGATACCACTAATGTGACATTGCTCAGGTTTTTTTACAAGTTATTAGTTTAGCAGGTGACTAATTATTTATATTTTATTTCTATCCAACCAGATAAGTTGCCGTTGCTGTTGCAATATGCTGGTTGTTTTCATTATGAAGCTCGCAGCGGGTCACGGCTATTTTATTGCCGTCTCTTAATAAGCTAGCACTAGCAGTAAAAATTTGCCCTCGACCGGGGCGTAAATAATCAACTCGTAAGTCGATTGTCCCCATTCGGGACATTTTATCGACAATCTCGGTGTGGGTTAATGGATTAATACGCTGCAAAATACGATTGATGCATACCATCCCCCCTGCAACATCTAAAACCGAAGCGATCACACCGCCATGTAAAATGTTCTGAGTAAAATTACCAATTAATTGTTGACGATTTTCAACAGTAAGCTGAACAAAGTCATCATTTAAACTCATTAATTTAATACCAAGTAGCTGGTTAAATGGCATTTTATAAATAAATGCATGGCTCATTAAGTCACTGGCTTCTTCTAAAGTATAAGTACGGTCATTCATCGTTTTCATCCTTTAAAAATATGTGAATGATAAGTTAACATTATGTGTAAATTATGTCTCTAACAAACGAATGAATAATCTTTCAACAGTTATTCAGTTTTGTGTGTAAAATAGGACAAACTTTTTTTGGACGATGTTGAAAATAGGAATGACTAATGCGCGCTTTACCGATTTTGTTAAGTGCAGTGCTCTGCTTTTGGTCTGCTTCATTGTTTGCGACTGAAAATACAGGTGTTCAGCCTGAAGAAGATGTCAAAAATACCTTGCCAATACGTGGAAGCATCATTTCAGGATTACTGCAACACCATGATAACCCATTTGTGCTGTATCCATATGAATCGAATTATATCCTTTATACCTATACATCCTCGATGAATAAAGAAGCCATTTCTAGCTACAATTGGGGTGATGATGCGTTAAAGGATGAAGTTAAATTTCAATTAAGTTTAGCGTTTCCATTATGGGCGGGTATTGCGGGTGATGACTCAATTTTAGCTGTTTCTTATACTCAGCGTTCTTGGTGGCAGCTAAGTAATAAAAAAGAGTCTTCACCATTTAGAGAAACTAACTATGAGCCTCAAGTGTTTGTTGGCTGGTTAACCGACTACCAATTTGCGGGTTGGACGTTGCGTGAGATTGAAACAGGTTTTAACCACGAGTCAAATGGTCGTTCAGAGCCTACTTCTCGCAGCTGGAACCGAGTATATGCAAGGGCAATGGCGCAAAATGGTAACTGGCAAGTTGATCTCAAACCTTGGTACCGCATTCATGAAAGTGAAGGGCGTGATGATAATTCTGATATTACCAAATATATGGGTTACTATCGCTTAAAAGTAGGGTATGCGTTGGGAGACAGCGTGTTTACTACGACTGGGCGCTATAACTGGAATACAGGGTATGGTGGTGCAGAATTGGGGTGGAGCTATCCAATTAGTAAACATGTGCGTTTTTATACCCAGTTGTTTAGCGGATATGGTGAGTCGATGATAGACTACAATTATCGCCAAACACGTTTTGGTATCGGTGTTATGCTAAACGATATGCTGTAATGGAAGAAAAATTCAGCTCTCTATTTTGTTCTGAGTTGAATACCAAGTCATGAATCAACAACTTCGCTGCTCAATTGGGCAGCGGCTTGTTTTATCGATTGAGGAAGTTTGTGTCCACTGCTTGCGTCATTAACCAACTTTCATTGGCTGAACATGTGCTCAATAGTACATTCGGCTATCAGTCATTTCGCCCTGGGCAAGATGCCGTCATTGGGGCTATTTTGGATAACCGTGATTGCTTAGTGTTAATGCAAACAGGGGGGGGGAAATCCCTTTGCTACCAAGTTCCTGCTTTAGTTAAAGAAGGTGTCACACTGGTCGTTTCGCCATTAATATCATTAATGAAAGACCAAGTGGACCAATTAAGGTTACATGGGGTTAATGCTGCGTGTTTAAACTCATCGCAAACATCACAAGAACAACGTCAAATCATGGAACTGTGCAGTCAGGGGGAAATAAAATTACTGTATGTTGCTCCTGAACGGTTGTTAACTGATTATTTCTTAAGCCAATTAGCAGGATGGAACATCACCTTGCTAGCAGTGGATGAAGCCCACTGTATTTCCCAATGGGGACATGATTTTCGCCCTGAATACCGCGCACTAGGCCAATTACGGCAATCATTACCTAATGTACCCGTGATGGCGTTAACCGCAACTGCGGATGAAACCACACGTGCAGACATTATTCGCTTATTAGAGCTACATGAGCCATTAGTCCATGTGAGTAGCTTTGATAGGCCAAATATTCGTTATACCTTAGTCGAAAAATATAAGCCTTTAGATCAACTTTGGTTTTTTATTAAAGGGCAAAAAGGAAAAGCGGGTATTGTTTATTGTAATAGTCGCAGTAAGGTTGAAGAAACGACAGAGCGCTTGCAAAAGCGAGGCTTAAGTGTTGCGGCATACCATGCAGGGTTAGACGCTGCCCAACGGGAGTGGGTACAAGATGCATTTCTAAAAGATAACCTACAAGTTGTCGTGGCGACAGTGGCTTTTGGGATGGGAATTAACAAATCAAACGTTCGGTTTGTCGCTCATTTTGATATTCCGCGTAATATCGAAGCGTATTATCAAGAAACAGGGCGGGCAGGTCGTGACGGTGTTGAAGCCGAAGCCATTTTATTTTATGACCCTGCAGATATGGCATGGTTACGTCGTTGTCTTGAAGAAAAGCCTGCGGGTATGCAGCAAGATATAGAACGGCATAAGCTGAATGCCATCGCGGCTTTTGCTGAAGCACAAACTTGCCGCCGTTTGGTGCTACTCAATTATTTTGGTGAAAATCGACAGCAGCCTTGTGGCAATTGTGATATTTGCTTAGACCCACCAAAACAGTACGATGGGTTAGTGGATGCGCAAAAAGCGCTGTCCTGTATTTATCGTGTTGGTCAGCGCTTTGGTATCGGCTATATTGTTGAGGTTCTGCGTGGCGCTAATAATCAGCGTATTCGTGACTTAGGCCATGATAAACTGCCCGTCTATGGCATTGGTAAAGAACAAAGTAATGAACATTGGGTCAGTGTGATTCGCCAACTGATCCATTTAGGTATGATCACACAGAATATTACGCATTTTTCAGCGCTTCAATTAACGGAGGCAGCACGGCCAGTATTACGTGGTGAAGCTGTACTAAAACTCGCAGTTCCTCGTGTTTTAGTGGTAAAAAGCCGTAATCAACAAAACAAAATTTATCATGGCAATTATGATAAAAAGCTCTTTGCTAAACTGCGTAAATTGCGTAAATCCATTGCAGATGAAGAAAATATTCCGCCATTTGTGGTGTTTAATGATGCAACATTAATTGAAATGGCTGAGCACACCCCGACTTCACCTGCCGAATTACTGTTAATCAATGGTGTTGGCGAACGCAAGCTCGAACGTTTTGGAGTAGCATTTATGGCGCTTATCCAAGACCATCTTGAAGGTTATGAATGAATAGATAAGGAAACTGCAGGATGACGCCTGAAAACCTAAAAGAGAGTTGGCTGAATCGAGAAACTCAATTTTCTGCTTTTACAAATGGCCCGCTTTTAGATTTCTGGCAACATCGTGAAGAATCTCAATTCGTGGGGGTTGATGATATTCCCATTCACTATGTCCGTTTTATTCATCCAAAACATCATAAAGCGATTGTCATTTCACCGGGGCGCAGTGAAAGTTATGTGAAGTACCCTGAAGTGGCTTATGATTTTTATCATTTAGGCTATGATGTGTTTATTATTGATCATCGTGGGCAAGGGCGATCAGGGCGCATGTTAGCGGATCCTCAAAAAGGCCATGTTGAAAAATTCACTGATTACATTGACGATTTTGAAAAGTTCATTGAGCTTGAGGTTAAATATCGGCATTATCCAAAATGTTATGCATTAGCTCACTCAATGGGGAGTGCTATCTTAGCCGGGTATTTGTTGCGAGATAACGTCACTTTTGATGCTGCAACCTTATGTGCGCCGATGATTGGTATTAATTTACCAATGCCTCGTTGGATGGCGAGCTTTATTGTTGATAGAGCCGAATCTCGCGAAAGTGTCCGTAATGATTATGCGGCTTCTACTGGGAAATGGCAGCCATTACCTTATTTAATCAATGTATTAACACACAGCCCAGAGCGTTATCGGCGCTACTTACGTTATTATGCCGATTATCCTGAATTGCGCTTAGGTGGGCCGACTTACCATTGGTTACGTGAAAGTTTTGTGATTGGCGATGAGCTAATTGCGAAAGCGGGAGAAATTGATGTACCACTGATGGTGTTGGAAGCCAGCGAAGAAAAAGTGGTCAGCAATAAAGAGCTACAAGCTTTTTGTCAAAGCCGACAAAAAGCGCAAATAGGACGAGAAGAAAAATTACCTCTCATCATTGAAGGGGCACACCATGAAATCCTATTTGAAGTGGATGCATTAAGAGCGATGGCGCTTAATGCTATCTGTGATTTTTTTGAGCAGTATTAGTTAGGGTTTGAATATGAAATATCCTGTAGTTGCTTCCGATTTGGATGGGACACTGTTATCTCCCAATCATGATTTAACGTCTTATACAAAAGACACCTTGAAACAGCTAGTGACTTCCCAAGATGTGCATTTTGTGTTTGCAACAGGCCGTCACCATGTGGATGTTGCTCAAATCCGTGATGGTTTAGGCATCGACGCGTATATGATCACATCTAACGGTGCACGGATCCATAATACCCGCGGTGACTTAATTTTTGAGCACAATGTTGACCCTCAAATAGCTCATGAATTGTGTTTGATGGAATTTGATAACCCTGAACTTATCACTAATTACTACCATGGTGATGATTGGTTTATCAACAGGGAAAGCCCTGAACAAAAAGAATTTTTTAAAGAATCGGTATTTAACTACCAGCTGTTTGACCGCCATAATTTTGTCACTTCTGAAGTCTGTAAAGTTTACTACACCAGTGAAGATCATGACCTGCTGGTGGATTTACAGCAGCGCATTCAAGCACGCTGGCAAGATAAAGTGAATGTAACGTTTTCATTGCGTAGCTGTTTAGAAGTTATGGCTGGTGATGTTTCTAAAGGTGAGGCTCTGAAGCAAGTTGCGGCACTACATGGCTATACACCGAGTGATAGTATTGCTTTTGGCGATGGCATGAATGACAAAGAAATGCTGACTATGGCTGGAAAAGGCTGCATCATGCAAAATGCTCATCAATTGCTAAAAGATGCGTTACCACACATGGAAGTCATTGGTTCGAATAGTGATGATGCTGTTGCTCGTTATCTGAGAAATAAATACCTTAATAACGCATAATGTATTTTGTTATTTGAAATAGAGGAACCAGATAGGCAATATGTTTATCTGGTTTTTTATTATCTCAATTAGATGAAAAACGTAAGTTCCCATAGCGAAAATACAGCGAAACGTGCTTTTTGTGAAATTTAGGCCACTTTTCCTATTTTTTCTGACAAAAAGTAAATTTAAACTAGGGGGATGAGTGTTTCGGTCGATATTAATGGATAGCACTGTTTTCACAGGTTGCATATTGCACTGTTGAGGGTTCCTTAGGATGAAAAAAATTGCGTTAGCACTGTTGTTAGGCTCGATTTGTTATAGTTCTGTTTTAACCGCTAAACCTACCACTGCGCCAGCACCGGCGACAGCAGCACAAGAACCCTCGATTGAACAAATTACGCAGTTAGCACAAAAAGGTGATCCTAAAGCTCAATTTCAGCTAGGAGAGCGTTATTTTAAAGGTTTAGGTGTTTCTCAAGATTCTAAAGCAGCGGCTGAGTGGTTTATTAAGGCGGGGAACCAAGGGAATTCAGATGCACAGTTTCGCTTAGGTACGATGTTTGTAAATGGTTTTGGTGTGCGTCGTGATTATGACAAAGCGATGCTATGGTATGAACAAGCAGCGGCTCAAGGTGATACCCGAGCTGAAACCAACATGGCTATGATGTACGCACAAGGCTTAGGTGTCAGTCAAAACCTAGAAAAAGCGGCATTTTGGTTTAGAAAAGCAGCGCAAGGCGGAAATATACTTGCTCAATTCCAAATAGGCCAAATGTACTCGATTGGGAGTGGCGTTGATTTAGATGACGAGAAAGCAGTGTTTTGGTTTAGAAAAGCCGCGAAACAAAAGGATGCCAAGTCTCAAGACCGCTTAGGTGTCATGTATTCTGAAGGACGTGGTGTGAAGAAAAACTTGCAGCAAGCCTACGCATGGCTTGCAACTGCGGTGTATAGCGGCAACGCAGAAAGTCATCGTCTACAAAATAAGATTGCGGCTCAGTTAAGCCCTGAAGAATTACAGCAAGCACAAAAATTAGCGGAAGGTTATATTAAATCGTATGGTTTTAAAGCCAGCTAATGATTAAGCAGATGTGTGGGATACGATTTTGTATCCCACCAGTATGACAACAGATAATACAAGATAGCACCAAGAAAGCCGATAAAAACGATTGTTTCCCCAGCCTCGACGAATAGCTAGCTGTTGCTGTTGTGATGATAGCTTGCTACAAAGTACACGAAACCCAACGATATAAACCGCACAATACACTTGCCAAAGGTACAGTGTATTAAATGCAAAAGCTTTCCCAACAATTAATAAGATAATTAATGGAATTAAAAAGAATAAAATCGACCCAACACGTTCAAGTTGGGCGATCCTCAACATCACTAATTCGTCTTTTTCATTTAATTGTAATGGCATAATACGGCTTACAATTCCCCTGACTTACGACTAGGATTACGCCCTGAAAGATTGTTTGTCGCACTTTGCAGAGAATTATCACGGACATCCACCCTTGCTTGGAATGGTGGGAATGGCAAGGTAATTCCTTGTTCAGCAAAGGAAACTAAGATGTTTTGGTGAATTTCATGGCGCGCAGGTAACCGGTGGCCCATTTCAGCGGCATAGACACGTAATTCAAAAATCTGAATACCTTGTTGTAAATCAACAAGATATACTTCAGGTGCTGGGTTATCTAAAATCATCGTAGAGCGTTTGGCTGCACGTAAAATGGTATCTGTCACTAATTCACTATTGGCATCAGAAGGTGCAGGAATAGTCATGACAATACGTGTGATCGTGTCAGACAGTGACCAGTTAATAAATTGTTCAGTAATAAATGCCTTATTTGGCACAATAATTTCTTTTCTATCCCAGTCTGTCAGCGTAGTGGCACGGGTGTTGATCTTGGTAATACTCCCCGTCAAGTTACGGATAGTTACTGTGTCCCCAATCCGGATCGGTTTCTCAAATAAGATCATTAACCCTGAGATAATATTGGCGAAAATTTCTTGTAAACCAAAACCAAGCCCGACCCCCATTGCCGCAACAAGCCATTGCAGTTTTGACCACTCAATTCCTAACATAGAGAAGCCAACAATGGTCCCTATAATAGTTATCGTATACTTTGTTAATGTGCTAATGGCGTAACCAGTACCTGGTGTTAAATCCAAATGTTGGAGTACGGCCAGCTCAAGCAAAGCCGGTAAGTTACGAACCAATTGTGCGGTAACGATAATAGTCAAAATGGCAATGAAAATAGACCCCATGGTGATAGGTTGTACGGTATCAACGCCATTAACCGTTGATGTCACATCCCATAAGCGAATATTTTCAAGAAAAGAGAATGCGGTATGTAGCTCGGACCACAGCCAAATCAATGAGACCAAGGCAATCATGGTTAAAATCGAACGAACTAACCCAACGGATTGGGTACTGATGGTATCTAAGTCGATAACCTGTTCTTCGATATCAATATTTCCTTCACTACTGGCGTTTGCTTGCTGGTTATCGTCCTCACCTTTAGCACGTTGAGCTAATATCTCAGCACGGCGTTGTTTCGCACGCTCGAAGGCTAATTTACGGCGCTGCATTGACATCCAACGGCGGATCGTATGATAAACGATAAGGATAACAAACCAAATGGCGACAGAGGTTTCTAAACGAGCAAGCAAGGCCTGTGAAGTTGAAAAATAACCTAAAATGGAGAAGAACCCAGCAACGATAGGTGCGAGTAATATCATCCACCATAATGCTTTATTAACAATATTCTCACCGGAGCCATGTCTATCTAAGTAGAGAGGGATTTGTGAGCGGCGTAAGTTGTTGGTAATTAAGCTAAGTGCGACACATAAAAAGATAAAGCATAAGCGGCCAATACTAGCTGCAAATTCCCTATCGCTATAATGTTCAAAGGTAATAATTGCCATCACGAGTGGAACGATGACAAAAATCGCCATTCGGTAATAACGCATCGCACGTTTAACAGAATCTTTGTCCCAACCGAAGTGAGAAATAAATAACCCAGTAGGGCGAGAAAAGGTTTCGCTGATCATAAACAGCCATAGTAAAGGTGTCGTCGCACTGACACCATAACCTATCGCCGCGGCCATGGGATATTGCCATGCACTTTGTAAGCCATAACCGATGGCTGACCACATCATAGGGAGAGGAAGAGCAACAATTATTGACCAAAAAATAGTTCGAATGGTTAAGTAAAACCGGTCTTGTGTCACCTTACCAATCCGTAAACTGGAGCGGTCAAGAAATGCTTGGTAGTGCTTGCGAGTGCTAATACTGAAAATGACTAATGCTATCGAACCTAAAAGATACAAAAATGTATCTTGTGTTGTCAGCATAACACGCAGAGCACCGGCCAGTTGGGACAAGGTATCCAGAGAAAGTAATTGAGTAATATCTGTTACTAACATGACAGGATAGCTGATGCTTATTGGCGGAACATCTGCGACCCAGAAAAGATAACGGTTTGAAGCATCTTTGACTTCTTTTAATGCATCGGTCAATTGCCCAGTGGCGACATTGAGCTTTGTTAGCTCTAACATTTCAGCATCTAGACCTGAAATTAAAGAGGTTAGTAGCTCACGGCGGGTTTTAATCAATGACTGATAAACTTGTACTTGAGCTGTATTGAGCTCATGCTCGCTTTCTTGCTCGGTTGTATCTATTTTACTTAGCCTATCGAGGCTATCTTCATAATTTAAGCGTTGAACGCGTAAATCTGCCATTTCCCGATCAAGCTGCTGGCTCTTTGGAATATCAGGCAAACGGGAGAGTTGTGTTCTGAGCGCTTCCCCTAATGTACTTGAGCTGCTGATCCACTGAGCTTGCTCGCGAATAGTTGTGAGCGCTTGTCGAGCATCGCGGATACTCGTTGAAATTTCAGCTTGGCTATTGGTGATTGCGCTCATGCGCTGTGCCTGAGCGGTTAATTCCTGAGACATTTTACGGTTAATATCAAGCTGCTCAGTTAAAAATGGGGTCAGTTCACCTTGCGCAGCCAACATCTCGGTATGTTCTAACGCTAAAATTGCTTTTTGTTGGCGTTGGGTATTTTGGAAATCACGCAGGTTTTGTAACTCAAGTTCCATACGTTGATAGCGTTTTTTGTATAACTCCAACGTAAGGCGTGAGATTTCTTGGCGGTTATTGGCAGAAAGCTGCGCCATTTCCAGTTCATTAACTGTTGATTTGCGAGCACTTACTTCGGCTTGAGCTAATGTGTACTGGGCATCGGCTAATGGCGTTGAGGGGGTACTCAGAGACTGAAAGCGCGAAGAGGCTTCAGTGAGTAAGCGTCTAGCTTCAGAAAGTTGTTGTGGCAGAATACTTAGTGATTCACTGATTTCGCGGCCTTTATCTTGCTCTTGCTGAGTTAAGCGGCTTTGATCGAGTAATTGGCTGCTAAGCTGAATAATACGTTGTTCAAGTTCACCTAAGCTGATACCCACAGGTATAGGTGCTGGTTCATCACTTTCATTGAGGATTTTTTGTCTTATTTCTTTGATAATTCTAGGGAAGTTATCAATGGCTTCTTGATAAGACTTGGCCTTTGCATCGGAATCACGTGTTTCACTCATCCAATTCAAAGCACCCTGTAATGCTTGTGCTATCTCTGCATCTTTGGGGTTGGTACTTGACTCAAGTTGTTTGAGCTCCTGCTTAATCTGTGCTTCATCCTGCGCTGCAGTCGGTGCTGCAACGGAAGAAAAAACGATTAACAGGCTAAGAAAAAAACTGATAATCACACGCACAGTGAGGAGCTCCTTCAAGGGATAATAATTTAATTAAGCGTCAGCAGGTTCTTCTGTTACTGTATTTGCAACAGTTTCAGCGAGTAATTCGCCCATACGAGTTGCATAACCGGGGATCAGTGATGAATTAAATATCACTTTGTTAGGTTCAAATAAATTAATCACCGTTGAGCCCAGTTTAAACAGCCCCATTTCCTCACCTTTCTTCAAGAAAACGGCACCTTCAGAGTCCAACTCAGGGTAAACCCAGCGCTTAATGACGCCTTCACGACTGGAATTGACGCAACCGCTCCAAACCGTCTCAATACTACCAACGATGGTTGCACCTACAAGGATTTGTACCATTAAGCCAACAGGGGTGTCAAAAACACAAATCAAGCGTTCATTCCGTGCAAACAGGTTGGGAACATTTTGTGCCGTTAATGGATTTACAGAGAATAAATCGCCTGGCACATAAATCATCTCTTTGAGTAAACCATCACATGGCATGTGTACACGGTGATAGTCACTTGGGGAGAGGTAAGTGGTAATAAAGTCACCACCACGAAAATGCTCTGCTAATTGGTATTGGCCAGCAAGTAACGCTTCAACTGTGTAATTATGGCCTTTAGCTTGGAAGATAAGGTCATCATTTATTGGGCCTAATTGACTAACTGCACCGTCAGCAGGTTGAGCAAGTTGGTGTTCTTTCTCCACAATTGGGCGAGCGCCTTCTTTTAGCAGACGGATAAAGAAATCATTAAAAGTGGCATAAGCAGTAAGCTCACTTTTTTGCGCTTCATTCATGTTCACTTTATAGACTTTTGCGAACAGTTTAATTGCCCATTGCGTCATGAAACCCGCATTGCGACTTGCGAACCAGCCTGCAAATTCAGTAAGACATTGTTTTGGAAGCATATATTGCAAGCGAATTTTAATTTTATCTAGCACGTTAACCTCTGATTTTTAAAGGTATGTTAGCAAAAGGGCGGCTATTGTACACAGTTTACTCGTCATATTTCAAACGGCCGCATCATTGGCTAACCATCATTAAATTATTTAGAGCGGGTTTAGCGTTAGTGAGTTATTTGTAAGCACTCACTAACATTATTTATCTTTCGCCGTAAAATTACCACGAGGTTTGATTTGTTCCATGCTTTCTAAAATGCGATGGTAGTTTTCAAAGCGTGATTCAGCAATTTTATTTGCTTCTACGGCTTCACGTAACAGGCAACCAGGGTCATCTAAATGTTTACAGTCACGGAATTTACAGCCGCCAAGGTAATCTTTAAATTCGACAAATCCTTTGGTCACTTGTTCCGTTGTTAGATGCCATAAACCAAACTCACGGACACCAGGGGAGTCAATCACATCACCGCCCAATGGGAAGTGATATAAACGAGCTGTTGTTGTTGTATGTTGTCCTAGCCCTGAGTTGTCTGAAACCTCATTAACTAAAATCGCTTCTTCGTTATGTGGGAGTAATGCATTTAATAAACTTGATTTGCCCACACCAGACTGACCAACAAATACAGATACTTTACCTGCTAGCGCGTTAGTAAGCGCTTCCATGCCTTCATTGGTATGGCTTGAAACTTCGAGAACTTGATAGCCAATATCACGATAAATTGTCATTAAATCGCTTACCCACTCACGGTTTTCGTCGTCGAGTAGGTCGACTTTATTGAGAACGATAACAGGCTTAATCCCGGTGGTTTCGCAGGCAACTAAATAGCGGTCAATAATATTCAGCGAAAGCTCAGGTAAAATAGCTGAAACCACAACAATTTGGTCAATGTTAGCGGCAATCGGTTTTAAGCCATCATAATAATCGGGACGAGTTAGAACAGAACGGCGCTCGTGAACCGCTTCGACGATGCCATTTACTTTGATATCACTTTGTGTGTTCAAGGCTGGTCGCCACACCACATTATCCCCTGTAACGAGGGACGAAATCGTTCTGCGCAAGTTACAGCGTTGGATAGTCCCGTCACTTGCTTGAATATCAGCATGCTGCCCAAAACGGCTAATGACTAAGCCTTCTTGCGCTTCACCTAATTGGCTATCATCAATTTCAACTGTTTTTTGCTTTTTAAGTCTTTTTTGATGATTTTCTTGAACTCGGCGCTGTTGGCCTTTCGAAAGTTTCTGTTTAGCCACCTGTCCTCTCTTTACTATGGGCTGTATTTTAGGGGGTTACTCACGCCTGTCACTGATGGCATGAAGAGTGCTATCATACCTTAACTTCATAGAATGCAGTTAGGGTATATCATGCAAAAGAATGAGAATAATTTAATTTGGATCGATTTAGAAATGACGGGGCTCGATCCTGTTCGTGATCGTATTATTGAAATAGCGACCATTGTAACAGATAGTCATCTTAATATTTTAGCAGAAGGCCCTGTAATTGCAGTACATCAAACGGATGAACAACTCGCTTTGATGGATGAGTGGAATGTAAATACCCACACTAATAGCGGCTTAGTTGAACGTGTACGTAAAAGTACCGTGAGTGAGCGTGAAGCTGAGTTAGCCACAATTGCGTTTTTAGAAAAATGGGTTCCTCAAGGGGCATCCCCAATCTGTGGTAATAGTGTTGGGCAAGATAGACGTTTTCTGTTCAACTACATGCCTGAATTAGAAAGCTATTTTCATTATCGCTATCTTGATGTCAGTACATTAAAAGAGCTTGCTCGCCGATGGAAACCTGAAATTCTAGCGGGTTTTACTAAGAAAAATACTCATCAGGCCCTTGATGATATTCGTGAATCAGTTGCTGAGCTGGCTTATTATCGAGAAACATTTATTAAAGAATAAATGTTAAATTAACGAATAAGCCGCTTAACTAAAAGTGTCCAACTTTGTGGGTTCACTTCACTTGAGCGGCTTTCATAAGCTGTTCTCTCCCAATAAGTTAACAATGTTAACGTATTGAAATCAATTTATTACAACGGGTGTTGATAAAATCACCATTGTGATTGAATTGTCAGCAAACGAATAAAAAAATAAAAATTTTGAGTGTAAGGGCTTGCTAGTATCTGAATTTTTCGTATAATGCGCTCCCCGTACCGATGAAGTTTTTGTTATTAAGTCGGCACGTGAAACATACAAAAATGTGATGCGGGAATAGCTCAGTTGGTAGAGCACGACCTTGCCAAGGTCGGGGTCGCGAGTTCGAGTCTCGTTTCCCGCTCCAAATTTTTTGATGTTTTAGCTAAAGCACTATTTTCGTGATGCGGGAATAGCTCAGTTGGTAGAGCACGACCTTGCCAAGGTCGGGGTCGCGAGTTCGAGTCTCGTTTCCCGCTCCAAACTTTCTTAGTGTTTTAGTTAAATATTTTAGTATTTCTTAGTTCGATAGTAGTACCCACCAAATGCGGGAATAGCTCAGTTGGTAGAGCACGACCTTGCCAAGGTCGGGGTCGCGAGTTCGAGTCTCGTTTCCCGCTCCAATATTTTCTTAGTCTCTTAACTTTTCTTCTTAATTAATTCTTACACAATACCTATTTAACTTAAGTAGAATCACCTAGTGTGCATATGAATTGCGCTTGTTCACTGTTTTTATCCTTTTATACCTTGAACACTAGGATCTACATGGGTTTTGCGATCTTTTTTGGATCAGATCCAGATTTCCTCTTGCATTCATTTTCAGGTCGCCATAGAATAGCCACCCCTTAGCAATAGGGTGTTTTGCTTCCATCTCTAAGATGATGATTAGAAGTTTAAATAATAAACAAAAATATGCTTTTTTATTTACTTCGAGTCACTTTTCATTTTAGTCTTGTTTTTTGGTAACTTTTGTATTGCTAGTAAACGTAAAATCAGTATTTTTCTTTTCAATGTGCCATTAGAAAGTTATCCACAGCCCGCTCAATCAATCTGGGTTTTTATCGCGATTTGAAATAACTTATTACACAGAGTTATCCACAGGCTAATTAACAAATTTCTGTTGTGCTATTTAATTCTAGTATTTAAATAGCATTGTTGTAACTTATTGATTTATTTGTTAAGTGATTTATTTTGTCAAAATGAGGCTAGCACATCTTGCAAATTCTTTACCTATTGTCTGCTAAGCACTTTTTACTTTATTCACATCAATTTGACAATTCTTCATTTCAGGTATATAGCTGACTTTTTTCTATGCATCTCTCGGTAAACCTTTGTTAATCGCACGTACAAGGCGTTTTTGCTGTGAAGTTTGAATTGTGACTTGGTTTGCATTACGTCGGTTAAGCTGTTGTTGTATAGACCATTGGAAGTGCTCATCTAGCATTTCGTTAATTCCCAACCTATTTTGTAAAGCCAGTACAATACTGTCTTGATAAGGTGCGTTACCTAGCGCCACACTGATATTTCGCAACCACTTAATATAACCAATGCGGCGGATTGCAGAGCCTTCGGTCACCTTTAAAAAGGTTTTTTCATCCCATGAGAACAAGTCGAGCAACTCTGGTGTATGTAAGTCCTTTCTTGGACTGAAATCATCTTCATCAGTTAGCTGGGAAAAACGGTTCCACGGGCAAATAAGCTGGCAGTCATCACAACCGTAGATCCGATTTCCCATTAGAGGGCGAAATTCTTCAGGGATAGCACTATCTAGCTCAATGGTAAGATAAGAAATACAGCGCCTAGCATCTACGGTGTAAGGTTCGACAATTGCACCTGTTGGGCAAGTTGTCATACAAGCAACACAGCGGCCGCAATCTTCTTCGACAGGTTTATCAACAGAAACGGGTAAATTAATCAATAATTCACCGAGAAAAAACCAAGATCCTGCTTCACGATTTAAGACTAATGAATGTTTTCCTGTCCATCCTAAACCCGCTTTGACGGCGAGAGGGCGCTCTAAGATTGGCGCAGAGTCGACAAAAGGTCGAAAATTAAGATCGTCAATGGTGGTGCCATCGGCCAGTATCACTCCGTTAAATTCACGACAATAGTCTAAAATACGATCTGAAAGTTGTTTTAGACGTTTTTTTAATAGTTTGTGGTAGTCTCGCCCTAGGGCATAACGGCTGATATAACCTAATTCAGGGTTATTTAATGTACTAGCAAATGCGGCTTTGGCAGGCAAGTAATTCATACGCACGCTAATGACACGTAACGTGCCAGGGTGCAGTTCGTGTGGTCTGGCTCGCATCATCCCATGGCGATTCATCCATTCCATCTCACCATGAAATTGTTTATCTAGCCATGCTTGTAATTTGGGCTCTTCCGCTGAAAGGTCAGTATCGCAGATCCCGACTTGTTGGAAACCTGCTTCAACACCCCATTGTTTAATATTCTGAGCGAGAAGATCGAGATCGAGGTATCTTGGCATCAGATCCTATATTGAGAAAGATTAAAACGGCTGGCACTCTAACATGACCTGCGTTATTCATCAAAACGCATGAAAAAATGCCTTCAATATTGAGAACAATTATAGGATATTTCTGAACTCATCATTCAAGCAATGTTAATTAAGAAAAAAGCCCCATCTTAGGTTAAGATAAGCAGTAATATTGATGTTTGTTGATATCTCTTTATGCATTTTGATCAGCAAGATAAACTATGCATTTAAAGGATAAACAGGCGACACCGCCTATTAATGACATAATAAAAGAACAATATGAAAGAACGTACAATACAACTTGCCAATGAAGCGCAAACTGTCGCTTTAGGTAATGCTATCGCTAAGGCTTGCCATCAAGGCACAATTATTCACTTATATGGTGATCTCGGAGCAGGGAAAACCACCTTTAGCCGAGGTTTCTTACAAGCGCTGGGCCATCAAGGTCACGTAAAAAGCCCAACCTACACTTTGGTTGAACCTTATGAATTAGCAGATCGTCAAGTTTTTCACTTTGATCTCTATCGGTTAGCAGACCCTGAAGAACTTGAATTTATGGGGATTCGTGACTATTTTTCTGGAAATTCGATCTGTTTGGTCGAATGGCCGCAACAAGGTAAAGGTTTTTTACCTGAAGCGGATCTTGAGCTCCATCTGACCTATCAAGGCGAAGGGCGTCAGGCTCACTTTGTTGCTTTTTCTGCCAATGGGGAGTCGTTGTTAGAAGCATTACCCCTACTCTAAGGAAGCTATTGCTCATGTTGAATGCATCAATCCACAGAATAACAAAAAAGGGTTTTTTTACTGTTTTCGTCTTGTTTATGGCATTAGCTATGTGGCTGTTTGGAGCAAAAGCACAAGCGGCAACATTAACAAATATTCAAGTTAATAACAGCCCATCACAAGCAGAAGTGGTGCTAAGTTTTATTGATGGTAAGCCCGACTACTCCTATTTCCCATTGCATTCACCTGAGCGCCTTGTTGTTGATATCAAACAACGAGGTGAGATTATTGGTTTACCACTTAAAGTTCCCGCAGGAGACCTTGTAAAACTGGTACGGGCGAGCCAACCTTCTGATAACCAACACAAACGCTTAGTTTTAGAGCTATCTCGCGCAGCGAAAACAAAAGCGACACTTAAACAGGTTTCAGGTAAATATCAGTTGGTGTTAACGATATCGACTGGAAATGCATCCGGTTCTACCTCTTTTAATCAAACCAATAATACAGTTAAACCAGCGGCAAATAATACTCAAGATAAACCATTGAAGATGAGTAACCCTGCACCTGTGGCTACACCAACACCAACCAAATATAAAAATATGCCAAAGGGTAGCAAGCAGGTCGTCATTGCTATTGATGCAGGACACGGTGGAAAAGACCCTGGTGCGATAGGCAAGAATGGTTATAAAGAAAAAGATGTGACTCTCAGCGTCGCACGTAAATTATACCAACGCCTTGAAGCCGACCCAATGTTTAAGCCCGCGATGACACGTGACGGTGACTATTTTATTTCTGTTAGTGGTCGTTCTGATGTGGCACGTAAGAAAGGGGCTAATATGTTGGTGTCAATTCACGCGGACTCGGCTCCTAATAGCAGTGCACGGGGCGCATCAGTATGGGTATTGTCTAATCGGCGTGCAAACAGTGAACTGGGTAGTTGGCTGGAACAACGTGAAAAACAATCGGAATTATTAGGTGGGGCGGGTGATGCACTGAGTGGCGCGGACCCTTACTTAAGCCAAGCCGTTTTAGATTTACAATTCGGTCATTCTCAGCGTGTGGGGTACGATGTTGCAGTTAAAGTGATCGAACAGCTGCGAAAAGTAGGTAATATTCACAAAAGAACCCCTGAACATGCAAGCTTAGGTGTATTGCGTTCTCCTGATATCCCATCGATTTTAGTCGAAACTGGGTTTATTAGTAATGCAGCGGAAGAGCAGTTGCTAAAATCGAATGAATTCCAAGACAAAGTTGCAGAAGCTATCCATTTAGGATTACGTCAATATTTCTTGGCGAATCCAATACAAGCAGCGCCACAATAAGGGGGAGGCATGGCTATACATATTCTATCCCCACAACTTGCCAACCAAATCGCAGCAGGTGAGGTGGTTGAAAGGCCTGCGTCAGTGGTTAAAGAGCTCGTTGAGAATAGTCTTGATGCAGGGGCAACGCGTATTGATATCGACATTGAGCGCGGTGGAGAAAAACTGATCCGTATTCGTGATAATGGTTGTGGTATCAGTAAAGATGAACTGATTTTGGCTTTAGCTCGCCATGCGACCAGTAAAATTGCCACATTAGATGATCTTGAAGCCATTATGAGTATGGGGTTTCGCGGTGAGGCACTAGCGAGTATCAGTTCTGTTTCACGTTTAACGTTGACATCAAAGCCTGCAGACCAGACAGAAGCATGGCAATCCTATGCCGAAGGTCGGGATATGGAGGTAATAGTTAAACCCGCAGCGCATCCCAATGGCACAACGGTTGAAGTATTAGATTTATTCTATAATACGCCAGCTCGTCGTAAATTTATGCGCACAGAAAAAACTGAATTCGGTCATATCGATGAAATTGTTCGCCGAATTGCGCTTTCTCGCCCTGATGTGGCTATCAACCTGACTCACAATGGGAAATTAGTAAAGCAATACCGAGCGGCTCATGATGAGGCACAGCAAGAGAGGCGTCTTGGGACGATTTGTGGAACGGGCTTTATGCAAGGCGCTTTGGCGTTATCTTGGGAACATAGCGATCTTGCTATCAAAGGGTGGGTCGTTTCTCCATCAATGACGTCGGGTAGTGAAACACAATATTGCTATGTCAATGGCCGTATGATGCGTGATCGCCTGATTAATCATGCTATTCGTCAAGCTTATGAAGGGCATTTAGACGAAAACCAGCAGCCAGCTTATGTCCTGTATTTGACCATTGACCCAAAACAAGTTGATGTTAACGTACACCCAGCAAAACATGAGGTTCGTTTTCACCAAGCTCGTCTGGTACATGATTTTATTTATCAAGCGGTACGAACAGTATTATTAGAAGCCGCATCTATTGATGAGCTTCCGGGTATCGAACCTGTAAATACAGAACTGGAAAATCGGCCTTCTGCGGGAGAAAATTATTTTTCTTCTCCTAGTGTGGCTCCTAAGCAACATAAGGCAGAAGACAAGACGATAGTCGAGAATACCCTTCTAGAGCCTAAAACACCTTATAAGCAGGCTAGCCACTTAAAGGATAATGCTAAAAATCACGCTTTTTCTTCGCCGAAATCAACGTCAGGTTTTTCAGAAAATGTACCAGCAAAAACGTTTGGCTCGACTTATGACAAAAAAGCAGGCGAACTGTATCAGAGCTTAATGTCCATTCCGGTTGCTCCTGAAGATAAAAAGCCGCTTTTTCCTGAACGTAACCCAATCAGTTCACCGCAAATATCCTCACAACCTGTAGCAAAAAATGCGGATAACTACCTTTTTGGCAAAGTATTGACAATTTACGCAAAAAACTTTGCATTAATTGAGTCTTCGTTGGGGCTAATCCTGTTATCCTTAACGGAAGCTAATTATTTATTGAAGTTGTCACAATTGTCACCGAGTGGTGGAGCCTTAAAGCCCCAACCATTGTTAATACCTCTAAAATTGTCACTTAAAAATGATGAAATAGAGGTTTTACAGCGGTACAAGGAACAATTGACAATATTTGGTATCGAAGCCACGATATTACATGGAAAAGTAACAATTCATACGGTATCGTTACCATTAAGAACACAAAATTTATCACAGCTTTTTTCTGAGCTACTCGATTTTTTATCGAGAAAAGAAAGTGTCACTGACGAAGAGATAGCACAATGGCTCGCTAAAGCAGTTTCACAGGTTAAAACAGAAGAAAGTTGGAGTTTAGCACAGGCTGTTCAGTTGCTGGCTGATGTTGAGCGGGTATGTCCGCAGTGGGTGAAAAACCCTCCACCAACATTATTACAATTAATTAATTTACAATCCGTGGTAGCTACACTAACAAATGAGTGATTTAGCAACTCAGAAAAAACCTGACGCAATATTCCTAATGGGTCCAACGGCCTCAGGTAAAACCGCTTTGGCGATAGAACTTCGCAAGCATTTGCCTGTGGAAATTATTAGTGTCGATTCGGCATTAATTTACCGAGGGATGGATATTGGCACAGCAAAACCAACAACAGAAGAACTCAGCCAAGCTCCCCATCGTCTGATTGATATCCTCGATCCGTCTCTACCATACAGTGCTGCCGATTTTCGCCGTGACGCATTAAATGCCATGGCTGAAATTACCTCACAAGGTAAAATTCCATTATTAGTTGGCGGCACAATGTTGTATTTTAAAGCCTTATTAGAAGGGCTTTCACCTCTTCCTTCAGCTGACCAAGCAGTTCGTACTGAAATTGAACACATTGCGAAAGAACAAGGGTGGGGGGAAATTCACCGTCGTCTTACTGAGGTTGACCCAGTTGCCGCGGCAAGGATTCATCCTAACGACCCACAAAGATTATCCCGTGCTTTAGAGGTATATCTCATTTCGGGACAAACTTTGACTGAAATGATACAAACAGCTGGGGAAGAATTGCCTTATAATGTGTTTCAGTTTGCTATTGCGCCACAAGATCGTAAAATTTTACATGAGCGCATAGAACAACGTTTTCATCTGATGATAGATGCGGGTTTTGAAGAAGAAGTTCGCAAGTTACATCAACGAAATGATTTACATGTTGACCTCCCTTCAATTCGTTGTGTGGGGTATCGGCAAATGTGGTCATATTTAGATGGTGAAATTGGCCATGATGAAATGATTTATCGGGGGATTTGTGCAACTCGCCAATTGGCAAAACGTCAAATTACCTGGTTAAGAAGCTGGGAGAATGTTCATTGGCTAGATAGTGAACAACCTCAGCAAGCGCTTAGCACCGTTATGCAGGTTATGCGTGCATAGGACTGATGTTTGTGTACAATTAGAACGTTAAGCGCAATTTTTGAGTAGTTACTTTTTGGAATCTAAAAGATTCTCTTTTAAAAACAACAAAATAAGGAAAACATAGAATGGCTAAGGGGCAATCTTTGCAAGATCCGTTCCTGAACGCATTACGTCGTGAAAGGGTTCCGGTCTCTATTTATCTCGTTAATGGCATCAAATTGCAGGGGCAAATTGAGTCTTTTGACCAATTTGTCATTTTATTAAAAAACACAGTTAGCCAGATGGTTTATAAACACGCTATCTCGACTGTTGTCCCTGCTCGCCCTGTTTCTCATCATAGCGGTACTGCGGGTAGCACTGGTAATGGTAATTACCATTCAGGTAACCCTGCAGCGCAAGATGGCGAAGTAACTGAGTAAGTTTGTACGCTAAAAGACAAGGAAAGCATGGGTAGGGAGACTGTACCTGTGTTTTTCCTTTGCAATTATTGTTTAGCCTAAGAGGTTACACCTTGTTTGATAGGTATGAAGGCGGTGAACTAGCTGTATTAGTCCATGTCTTTTTTTCTCAAGAGAAAGACGTTGATAATCTGGCAGAATTTGAGTCACTTGTGACATCTGCTGGGGTAAAACCAGTACAAATAGTCACGGGCAGTCGTAAAGCTCCTCATCCAAAGTTTTTTGTTGGGGAAGGTAAAGCAGAAGAAATTGCCCAAGCTGTTGAGGAAAGTGGTGCAGATGTGGTGTTGTTTAATCATACTCTAAGCCCTGCTCAAGAACGTAATCTCGAAAGGATTTGCCAATGTAAGGTGGTTGACCGTACAGGGGTAATTTTAGATATTTTTGCTCAACGCGCACGTACGCACGAAGGTAAGCTTCAAGTTGAATTGGCTCAGTTAAGGCACTTATCGACTCGCTTAGTGAGGGGATGGACGCACTTAGAGCGACAAAAAGGCGGGATTGGTTTACGAGGCCCCGGTGAAACTCAACTTGAAACTGACCGCCGGCTATTAAGAGATAAAATTAAACAAATCTTATCTCGTCTTAGTCGGGTGGAAAAACAGCGTGAACAAGGGCGTCAAGCGAGAAGTAAGGCAGATATCCCGACTATTTCGCTTGTCGGTTATACCAATGCTGGTAAGTCTAGCTTGTTTAACCGCATGACGGCCGCTGATGTTTATGCTGCTGACCAGTTATTTGCAACACTTGACCCAACACTTCGTCGTATTGATGTAGAAGATGTTGGTGTTGTCGTTCTTGCAGATACTGTGGGTTTTATCCGCCATTTACCCCATGATTTGGTTGCAGCTTTTAAAGCAACCCTGCAAGAAACACGTGAAGCAACGTTATTGCTGCACGTTATCGATGCAGCTGACAATCGCTTGGATGAAAATATTCATGCAGTTGAAAGTGTGTTAGAAGAAATCGAAGCGGATGAAATACCAACACTTTTAGTGATGAACAAAGTTGATATGCTGGAGGATTTTGTCCCGCGTATTGACAGAGATGAGGATAACAAGCCGGTTCGTGTCTGGGTTTCAGCGCAAACGGGCGATGGTATCCCATTGTTGCTACAGGCATTGACGGAACGTCTTTCAGGTGAAATCGCACATGTTGAATTGCGTTTACCACCGAATGAAGGCCGTTTACGTAGCCGTTTCTATCAACTTCAGTCAATCGAACGTGAATGGCAGGAAGAAGACGGCTCAATTGGCCTTGAGGTGCGTATGCCAATGGTGGATTGGCGGCGTCTGTGCAAACAAGAGCAGCAATTACCTGACTATGTTATTTAATCGCTTTGGTTATTAATAATGCTTTGGCCGTTAATAATTTGGCCGTTAATAATATAGTTAGGCAATGGAATTGATATTAAGAGCCCTATCGCTCTTAGCCCTGAAAATCAATCATAAAGAATGGAGCTAAAACATGGCGTGGAATCAGCCCGGTAATGACGGACAAGACCGCGATCCGTGGGGAAGCGGCAATAAAGGCGGCAACTCTGGCGGGAACAAAGGTGGTCGAAAACGTGGGGCTTATGATCTCGACGATCTCTTTCGTAAACTAGGCAGCAAGCTTGGTGGAAATAAAGGCGGCGGTGGTGATGGTGATAATAAACAACCATCACAAATTAGCGGCCGTTTAGGTATGTTAGCTCTTGCTGCTATCGTTGTTGTATGGGCAGGTTCAGGCTTCTACACCATCAAAGAAAGTGACCGTGGCGTAGTATTACGTTTTGGTGAATATAGTGGTATTGTTGGGCCTGGTTTGAACTGGAAACCAACCTTCATTGATAGGGTCATTCCTGTCAACGTAGAAACCGTACGTGAACAAGCGACAAATGGCATGATGTTAACGTCAGATGAAAACGTGATCCGCGTTGAAATGAACGTTCAATATCGTGTTACCGACCCTGCGCAATATTTATTTAGTGTCACAAACCCAGACAATAGTCTGCGTCAGGCGCTAGATAGTGCTGTGCGTGGTGTAATCGGTCAGTCTGCGATGGAGCAAGTACTGACTACGAATCGTGCTTTTATCCGTGATGTTACACAAAAAGAGCTCGAAGCAACAATTGCACCATACAAGATGGGTATCACACTGCTTGACGTCAACTTCCAAGCAGCACGTCCACCTGAAGATGTTAAAGCGGCATTTGATGACGTAATCTCAGCAAGGGAAGAAGAACAAAAAACCATTCGTGAAGCGCACGCTTATCGAAATGAAGTTCTTCCACTGGCAAAAGGTAACGCACAACGCCTAATTGAAGAAGCTGAAGCGTATAAAGCGAGTGTGGTCTTCAAAGCAGAGGGTGAGGTGGCAAGTTTTGCGAAAATGTTACCTGAATATCGTGCTGCGCCAGAAATCACCCGTGAGCGTTTGTATATCGACACAATGGAGCGTGTGTTAAGTAATACACGTAAAGTGATTGCGAATGATAAGAGCAACAGCATGTTAGTGCTGCCGCTGGATCAAATCATGCGCGGTACAAATTCAGATGCGGCTTCAACGTCAAAAGCTAATCCGTCAGCAAGAATGGCGACGCCAAGCAATAGTTCGTCATCATCTGCTGCAACACCAGCACAGCCAAATAACGCTGTTCGTGGTGATGCTGTTAGAGTAGGGAGACAATAATCATGCGTAAATCGCTAATTGTTATCGTTATTGCCATCTTGGCAGTTGCATACGCATCTATCTTTATTGTTCCTCAAACTGACCGCGGTATCGTATTGCGTTTTGGTAAAGTTCTACGTGACTCTGAAAACAAACCGATCATTTATGAGCCGGGTCTGCATTTCAAAGTTCCATTTATTGAAACTGTGAAAATGTTGGATGCACGTATTCAGACTCTTGAAATTCAAGCTGACCGCTATCTGACAAGTGAAAACAAAGACTTAATGGTGGACTCCTACCTGAAATGGCGTGTTACTGATTTCAGTCGTTATTATGTAGCGACTGGCGGTGGTAATCCATTCCAAGCGGAAACACTGTTAAAACGTAAATTTAGTGACCGTTTACGTTCTGAGTTTGGTCGTTTAAGCGTTAAAGACATTATCACTGATTCACGTGGCCGTTTAACTGTTGATGTGCGTGATGCCTTGAACAAAGGTACTGCAATTGACGACTCAACAAAAGAAGCGGATGCAGCGATTGCGGATGCAGCAAAACGTGTTGAAGAGGAAACGAACCTGAAGCCACTGGTTGTGAATGCAAACAGTATGGCGGCGTTGGGTATCGAGGTTGTCGATGTACGTATTAAACGTATTGAGCTGCCAAACGAAGTTTCTGAAGCTATCTATGCGCGTATGCGTGCAGAACGTGAAGCAGTTGCACGTCAACATCGTTCACAAGGTCAAGAAGAAGCGACTAAGATCCGCGCTGTTGCAGATAAAACAGTAACAGAAACGTTGGCTGAAGCAGAGCGTACCGCACTGACTTACCGAGGTGAAGGTGATGCGATGGCAACGAAACTGTTTGCTGATGCATTCAACCAAGATCCCGAGTTCTATGCGTTTATTCGTAGCTTGCGTGCCTATGAGCAAAGCTTCAAGAGTGGTGAAGACGTGATGGTATTAAGCCCAGACACTGATTTCTTCCGCTTTATGAAGGCACCAACTAAGCTTCGCGCGACAGATTAATAACAAGCTAAGTTGCGTGCAACCTAGCAAAATAACTGTTAACCTATTAAAGAAAAGCCCGCTTCGGTGGGCTTTTTTTCGCCTGTCGTTTTAAGTATAGGATTTTTCAGGGAAAATTTGAGCTGCTCAACTGATGGCATTCATTTTGAGTTTACGGCAGAAATAAAAAATACCATTTTACTTGCTTTCCAGAAAAAAATTTTTGTATTGCCAAAATATCACTGGAACAGTTCATTTTTGATGGTAGAATTCATTTTTAAGCAACCGAGTGTATTTCAAAATGGGTAAGAACGTTGTCGTACTGGGCACCCAATGGGGTGACGAAGGGAAAGGCAAGATCGTTGACTTGCTGACAGAGCGTGCTAAATATGTAGTTCGCTATCAGGGCGGCCATAATGCTGGCCATACTCTTGTTGTAAACGGTGAAAAAACCGTTCTCCACTTAATTCCATCCGGTATTCTTCGTGAAAATGTCATCAGCATTATTGCTAATGGTGTTGTTTTAGCGCCAGACGCATTAATGAAAGAGATGAAAGAATTGGAAGACCGCGGTGTTCCTGTTCGGGAACGTTTACGTCTTTCTGAAGCATGCCCACTGATCCTGCCTTATCATATCGCATTAGATAATGCGCGTGAAAAAGCACGTGGTTCCAAAGCGATTGGGACAACAGGTCGTGGTATTGGTCCTGCTTATGAAGATAAAGTTGCACGTCGTGGTTTGCGCGTTGGTGATTTATTCGATAAAGCAACGTTTGCAGAAAAATTAAAAGAAATCGTTGAATACCACAACTTCCAACTTGTTCATTACTATAAAGAACCTGCTGTTGATTACCAAAAAACGTTAGATGATATTATGGCTGTGGCTGATATCCTAACTGGCATGGTAATTGATGTTTCTGATCTGCTCTATAAAGCAAATCAGAAGAATGAATTAGTGATGTTTGAAGGCGCACAAGGGACATTATTAGATATCGACCACGGTACGTATCCTTATGTAACCTCTTCAAATACGACTGCTGGTGGTGTGGCGACTGGTTCTGGTTTAGGTCCTCGCTATGTAAACTACGTATTAGGTATCATCAAAGCTTACTCAACACGTGTTGGTGCGGGCCCATTCCCTACTGAGCTGTTTGACGAAGTGGGTGAGTTCCTGCGTGAAAAAGGCCAAGAATTTGGTGCAACTACAGGCCGTAAACGCCGTACTGGTTGGTTAGATATCGTTGCGATTAATCGTGCGGTACAAATCAACTCACTGTCAGGCTTCTGTATGACTAAACTGGATGTTTTAGACGGTTTAGAAGAAGTCAAAATTTGTGTAGGCTACCGTCGTCCAGATGGTAAAGTGTTAGAAACAACACCTTTAGCTGCTGATGAGTGGGATGGTTTAGAGCCAGTTTATGAATCAATGCCAGGTTGGAAAGAAACAACTTTTGGTGTGAAACAAAGAGAATTACTGCCACAAGCAGCTCTGAATTACATCGAACGTGTTGAAGAACTCACGGGTATTCCAGTTGATATTATTTCAACGGGCCCAGATCGTTCAGAGACCATGATCCTGCGTGATCCATTTGATGTTGAGTAATAACACTGACTGCGCCTTAAACGGGCGCAGTTTTTTTACTGCTTTACCTCCTTCCAATATGTCGCTTCTTTGATAAAACAGTCAAAATTCCCCATAATGATTGAATTAAGTCACTTTTGTGTGCAAATTCTGTGCAATTAAATGCATATTTGACCTGTGTTATACGTTAAACTGTATTTAGCAACATATAATTTATTAGCATGCTATATTTTATTCAGAAAACTGAATGTGTTGGGTTAGAAATAGTAAATGTGAATTTTAAAAGAAGTCACATGTTTTTAGGCCACTGATTTGCGGCCAACAGCGTTATAGCTAAAATTTTGAGGTGATTGTGCAACTGACTAGTTTTACAGATTATGGGTTACGAGCTCTTATTTATCTGGCTTCTCTGGGTGAAGGGAAAATGACCAGTATTACTGAGGTCACCGAGGTCTACGGTGTATCTCGTAACCATATGGTAAAAATTATTAATCAGCTCAGTCACTTAGGTTATATTAAAGCCACTCGTGGCAAAAATGGCGGGATTACACTAGGACAACCAGCAGAATCAATTCGTATAGGGGACGTTGTTAGAGCATTAGAACCCCTGACTCTTGTTAATTGTAGTGGTGAGTTTTGCCACATTACACCTGCGTGTCGTTTAAAAGGTGTGCTACACCAAGCAATACAGCAGTTTTTACAAGAACTTGATCAATACACGCTGGCGGACATGGTGAAAGATAACAGCCCGCTCTATCAACTACTGCTTGATTAGCATTTGCGGTAGTTATGAATTCTGATGACAACGGAGGTAACGATGTCACAAGATCCTTTTCAGGAAAGAGAAGCAGAAAAATACGAGTCCCCAATTCCAAGTCGAGAATATATTCTTGACCTTATCTCGAAGCGTACTGCACCAGCTAACCGCGAAGAAATCGCACAATTATTGAATTTATCGACAGAAGATGAATTAGAGGCATTACGTCGTCGGTTAAGAGCCATGGAACGTGATGGTCAACTGGTCTTCACTCGCCGTCAGTGTTATGCCTTACCGGAGCGTTTAGACTTATTAAAAGGGAAAGTCATTGGTCACCGTGATGGTTACGGCTTCCTACGTGTTGATGGTAAAAAAGAAGATTACTATTTATCTCAAGATGAAATGAAACGCGCCATGCATGGCGACGTTATTTTGGCGCAACCTTATGGGCAAGATCGTAAAGGGCGTACAGAAGTTCGGGTTGTTCGTGTGTTAGAGCCGCGTAATAACCAAATTGTTGGTCGCTATTTTATCGAATCGGGGATGGGGTTTGTCGTACCGGATGATAGCCGTTTAAGCTTTGATATTTTGATACCGAAAGATCGTGTTCTTGGCGCTCGAATGGGTAATGTGGTGGTGGTTGAATTAGTCACTCGTCCACAACGTCGCTCGCAAGCGGTGGGGAATATCATTGAAGTATTAGGCGAAACAATGGGCACAGGTATGGCGGTGGAAATCGCTTTACGTACTCATGAAATCCCACATTCATGGCCACCACAAGTTGAAAAACAAGTCGCTGACCTAAGTGAACATGTCCCTGAGTCTGCGAAAAAAGGGCGCGTGGATTTACGCGACTTACCGTTAGTCACGATTGATGGTGAAGATGCTCGTGACTTTGATGATGCAGTGTACTGTGCACCGAAGAAAGGCGGTGGCTGGCGCTTATGGGTGGCGATTGCGGATGTAAGCTATTATGTCCGCCCACAAACGGCTCTGGATACAGAAGCACGTAGCCGCGGTAATTCGGTATATTTCCCATCTCAAGTCGTTCCTATGCTACCGGAAGTCTTATCGAACGGTCTGTGCTCACTTAACCCAGGTGTTGACCGCCTGTGTATGGTGTGTGAAATGACGGTGTCGGCATCTGGTAAGCTTTCTTCATACAAGTTCTATGAAGCGGTTATGAGTTCTCATGCAAGGTTAACTTATACAAAAGTATGGAAAATTTTGGAAGGAGACGAAGAACTGCGCGAGCACTATAAAGCGCTAGTGCCACATATTGAGCATTTGCATCAATTATATAAGGCACTTGATGCTGCACGTATTGAGCGTGGTGCGATTTCTTTTGAATCTGAAGAAGCGAAATTTATTTTTAATGCGGAGCGACGTATTGAAAGTATTGAGCCAGTAGAGCGCAATGATGCACATAAATTGATTGAAGAGTGCATGATTTTGGCTAACATTGCGGCGGCTCGGTTCGTTGAGAAAAATGAAGAGCCTGCATTGTACCGTGTGCATGACCGCCCTAAAGAAGAAAGCGTGATGAATTTACGCTCTGTTTTTAGTGAATTAGGGTTGACTTTGCCGGGCGGAATGAAGCCTGAGCCGAAAGATTATGCGCAGGTAATGAATGAAGTGGCTGAACGCCCTGATCATGAATTACTACAAACCATGATTTTACGATCAATGAAACAAGCGATTTATGATCCTGAAAATCGTGGTCACTTTGGTCTAGGTTTGAAATCGTATGCTCACTTTACATCACCAATTCGTCGTTACCCAGACCTGACGTTACACCGCGGGATAAAATATCTGCTGGCTAAAGAACATGGTCATTCAGATAAACGCTGGACGGAAACGGGTGGCTGGCATTCAGACATGGATAGCATGTTACAGCTTGGCGAGCACTGCTCAATGACTGAGCGCCGTGCTGATGAAGCAACACGTGATGTGGCTGACTGGCTGAAATGTGATTTCATGCAGGACCAAGTAGGCCAAACCTTTACAGGTTTAATTACCAGTGTGACCGGTTTTGGCTTCTTTGTTCGCCTTAATGATTTATTTATTGATGGTTTAGTGCATATTTCAACGTTGGATAATGACTACTATCGTTATGATGCGGTCGGTCAGCGTTTAATTGGTGAATCATCAGGTACCACTTACCGTCTTGGCGATGAAGTGGAAATTCGTGTTGAAGCGGTGCATATGGATGAACGCACCATCGATTTCGCATTAATTTCAACCACTCGTAAAGCGAAAAACCCGGGCAAAACGGCGCGGGACAAAATGAAGCAAGAAGTTAAAAATGCTACACGCCCAGCTCGTCGAAAAGCGGATGCGAGTAAAGATAAAAACTTCGAGCCTGATTCTGCATTTCGTCGTTCCGATAAAAAAGGAAAAAAAGCTGAGGCTAAGCCAGAGGCGAAAGGGAAAGGAAAAGGCAAAAAGCCTTCCGATAAAACCAGAAAAATTACAGCAAAATTAAAAGCTAAACGCGTTGCAAAAAAATCCCAAAAACAAGAGGGATAATGGTATTGCTGTAGTTATTAACCATCGTTATTAACCAAAGTGGCGCTAACACGCCACTTTACTATTTATTAATATAAATAAGAAATTTATGAGCGAAATGATTTATGGCATTCACGCAGTGAAAGCCTTACTTGAGCGTTCACCGCAACGCATTAAAGAAGTCTATATTTTGAAAGGTCGTGAAGACCGCCGATTAATGCCGCTGGTGCATGAAATCGAAGCGTTAGGTGTTGTTGTTCAAGTGGCGAACCGTCAATGGATGGATAGCCAAACCGAAGGCGCCGTTCACCAAGGTATCATTGCGAAAGTATTACCGGGTAAACAGTATCAAGAAGGTGATCTGCCTGATTTATTGGAGAACACATCATCGCCATTTTTATTAGTATTAGATGGCGTAACAGACCCACATAACTTAGGCGCGTGTTTACGTAGCGCTGATGCCGCTGGCGTTCATGCTGTGATTGTTCCTAAAGATAAATCTGCTCAGCTTAATGCAACCGCGAAAAAAGTGGCCTGTGGCGCGGCAGAAAATGTTCCACTTATTCGTGTGACGAATCTGGCAAGGACATTGCGTTTGCTACAAGAATACAATGTATGGATTGTGGGAACGGCGGGTGAAGCTGACCATAATTTATACCAAAGCAAATTAACCGGCTCGATAGCCTTAGTTATGGGAGCTGAAGGCGAAGGCATGCGCCGTTTAACTCGTGAGCACTGTGATGAGTTAATTAGTATTCCAATGGCGGGCTCTGTGTCATCATTAAATGTGTCAGTGGCGACAGGGGTTTGTTTATTTGAAGCGGTGCGTCAGCGCTTACCTGTTTCTGTAGAAAAATAATATTTAATGTAAAACGGTATCCATCTCTTGAGTTTTATCTCAGGGATGGGTATAGTTACGCGTCAATTTTTTAGCCGCACTCAATAAGTTCCTTGCCTCCGCGGGCCGCGGTTAACCCAGACAGGAGGCTAATAATCCGTAAGGAGCAACTACTAATGCGTCATTACGAAATCGTTTTTATGGTCCATCCTGACCAAAGCGAACAGGTTCCGGGCATGATCGAGCGTTACAGTGCTGTTATCACTAACGCACAAGGTCAGATTCACCGTCTGGAAGACTGGGGCCGCCGTCAACTGGCTTACCCAATCAATAAACTGCACAAAGCACACTATGTTCTTCTGAACGTAGAAGCGCCGCAGGAAGCGATTGATGAGCTGGAAACTAACTTCCGCTTCAACGATGCCGTTATCCGCAGCATGGTTATGCGCTTAAAACACGCAGTAACAGAAGCTTCTCCAATGGTCAAAGCTAAAGACGAACGTCGTGGCCGTGACATGTCTGATGAATATCAGGATGAAGAAGTAGAAGAAACTGGGGATTCTGAAGAGTAATTGCGCAGGTGACCACTAATCGTTTGGTGTTAACAGGCATAGTCTGTAAAGCATTGATTCGAAAAGTGAGTCCGTCAGGCATTCCTCACTGCCAGTTTGTTTTAGAACATCGTTCACAGCAGCTGGAAGCAGGACTGTCAAGGCAAGCATGGTGCAGAATGCCCATTATCGCCAGCGGACAAACCTTACAAGCCCATACTCACAGTATAACGGTCGGCAGTTGGATTACAGTAAGCGGTTTCATTAGTACCCATCAAGGGCGCAATGGAATTAGCAAGATAGTCCTCCATGCCGAGCAGATTGATTTGATAGATTCTGGAGACTAGCCATATGGCACGTTATTTCCGTCGTCGCAAGTTCTGCCGTTTCACAGCGGAAGGCGTTCAAGAGATCGACTATAAAGATATCGCAACGCTGAAAAACTATATCACTGAAAGTGGTAAAATTGTACCAAGCCGTATCACCGGTACTCGTGCAAAATATCAACGCCAGCTCGCTCGTGCTATCAAGCGCGCTCGCTACCTGTCTCTGTTACCATACACTGATCGTCATCAGTAATTGGTACAGTCCATTAACGACTAATAGAGGATAAGGTAATGCAAGTTATTCTGCTTGATAAAGTAGCTAACCTAGGTAGCCTGGGTGATCAGGTTAACGTTAAATCGGGCTATGCTCGTAACTTCTTAGTTCCACAGGGCAAAGCTGTTCCTGCGACTAAGAAAAACATCGAATTCTTCGAAGCTCGCCGCGCTGAACTGGAAGCTAAATTAGCTGACGTTCTGGCAGCAGCACAGGCTCGTGCAGCAGCTGTTACTGCTCTGGGTTCTGTAACTTTAGCTTCTAAAGCTGGTGACGAAGGTAAACTGTTCGGTTCAATCGGTACTCGTGATATCGCTGACGCAATTACTGCGGCTGGCGTTCAAATCGCGAAAAGCGAAGTTCGCCTGCCAAACGGCGTTCTGCGTACTACTGGTGACCACGAAGTTCACTTCCAGTTACACAGCGATGTTTTCGCAGAGCTGAACGTTATCATCGTTGCTGAGTAATCAATAATGATGATATGCATCACTGGGTTATCCATGATGCGAATAAAAACACCGGCTAAGTCCGGTGTTTTTTATTTTCTAGACAATATTTTTGTATTTATTGATTAGCTAAGCATTGGTAGTCGAGTAATTCACCCGCAGAACCTAAGTTCAAATCCCAAAAATTCAATCGGTTGGCAAGTAATACCTTAGAACCATCTTTAAGCTGTACCATTGCTAGGCCAAAATTACCCATTTTATCGTGATGCTTGATGACATATTCGTTTAGTTGATGAAACGAATTTTCTACATGGGGTGAGCCTTCCGGAAATTTTTTGGCTAAGTAATGATGACCCGCTAGTTCAGAAGATAAAGAAGCCCAATGTGTTGTTATTGTTGATGAAAGTTGATTAAGCGTTTCATTTATCTCAGGTTTTAAGCAGGCAATATGAATATGGAGTTGGTCTTGGGAGCGACCATATTGGGAGTTTACCGCAATGGCCAATAAATGTTCAGGAATTGGGTGGGTTGTTTGTTGTGACAAACTGCCCCTTTCTTGCCAAGCGATAGCAAAATAGTCGGGTGAGTGTTGTTCCAATAATTGGCTAGATTCTATCCCCGTGATCTTTTCAGTCGGGATAATTAAGTTGTGTAAAGGCCCTTTTTTATCTTTGAATAATACATAGTGTTTTTCCTGTTCTACTTTCAAGCAGGGCAGCGTTGTTGGAAGTAATGGAATACATTGAGTATTAACGATGTTCCACAGCGCATTTGAATTGATCTTGAACCATGAAATAGAGCTAACAATCACGATAAGTAATAAAAAAACCACACCTAAAAATATGTTAATCCATTTGCGCTTTAGCATGATAGTTTTTATCGCTTAACATGTTAGTGAGAGACTATTTATTATATATCGCTAAATTTATATATTGTTAAGTCAAGGCGGGGGTAAATAGTACAAATTCAGACTAAGTATTAGGGTAGCGGGATGCTACCCTAAAGTCGGTGTTTAAACTAAGGTGTACGGTAATAGCTTCCGTCACTTAACCGCGCGAAACTATAAGTTTTCCCATCAGAGCCAGTAGTTTCTAATAATTGAACTTCACCTTTTGCATTCGCTTTCAGACGAATTTTTTGCCCTTGGCGTAAATTACTTAGTGGCTTCTCAGCCCCTTCAACGCGAGCCATAATAAAAGCATCATTGGCTTGTAAGTTATTATCACGAAAGAGTTGTGCGAGCGTCTTCCCTTTTTGTACTCGGTAGTTTTGCCATTCATTAGCAGAAGGGCGAGTTGTTTTGGGCTCAGGCGTTTTTTCTGGTGATGTTACCGTCGTAGGCTCATTAGGTTCAGGCTCAATAGGTTCTGGGATAATTTCGGGCTCAGTAGGTAAAAGAGGTGAATTATCTTCAGGTGCCGGCACGGGCTCTGGTATCGGCGGTGTAATAGTCGGTTCAGGCACAACCTCAGGGGTAGTAGGTGGTGGGATAACGATAGGCTGGTTTTGAACAATATCGCTGGGGGATTTTTCGCTTGCAGGCCAAAAAAAAGCGACCACGACAATTAAAGCGAGCAGTGCAATACCATAGCGATGAAATTTTGAAAGTTTAAACATCACTCCTCCTTGATGAGGCAATGAGTAAATTAGACCGTATTAATACGCATACTAGCACCCTTTTTAGGCTTTTTTAGCGTTGGGCTGAATTTTTCAGAGAACACTGAATAAATTTGTCGGGAATCAATCAGTTTTATTCTTTAGATTGATTGTTTGGGTTTACCCATAAGGATGGGGCTGCTATTCTTGGTTTTTTCTCAAAATCATATGGGTATTTTCATGGCAAACCAAAATTTCGATTCGGTAGAAGCTCAAGCGAGTTATGGCATAGGTTTACAAGTTGGGCAGCAATTATTAGAGTCAGGGCTAGAAGGTTTAGCGCCAAATGCAATTTTAGCAGGCCTCGTTGACGCTTTAGAAGGCAATATGCCATCGGTACCTGTTGAAACTCTGCACAAAGCATTGCGTGAAGTGCATGAGCGTGCCGATGCTGTTCGTGTATCCCGCCAGGCAGCATTAGCGGAAGAAGGCCAAAAATTCCTAGATGAAAACCAAAAACGTGATGGTGTTTCAACGACTGAGTCTGGCTTACAATTTTCAGTGATTAACCAAGGTGATGGTGCTATTCCATCTCGCTCAGACCGCGTACGTGTTCACTATACAGGGCGTTTAATTGATGGCTCTGTGTTTGATAGCTCAGTACAGCGTGGGCAGCCAGCAGAGTTTCCTGTAAGCGGCGTTATTCCAGGTTGGATTGAAGCATTGACCCTGATGCCAGTCGGCTCTAAATGGGAATTATATATCCCCCACCAATTAGCTTATGGTGAGCGTGGTGCAGGTGCATCAATCCCGCCATTCAGTACATTAGTATTTGAAGTTGAATTACTTGAAATTTTATAATTTCTGTTAGTTCAGTTCACAGCTAAAAAGCCTCATCGTCTTTGGACTTTGGGGCTTTTTTTATGGCGTTAATTTCACACAATTGCTACTCTTGCAGTAAAGGGTCATCAGAGAGGTGAATAATATGCTACAGCAAATTTGCGAATTAGCTCAAGAAGCGGGTTATGCGATTATGGAAACTTATAATGCGCAAGAACCTTTACAGGTTGAACACAAAAGTGATAATTCGCCTGTTACCGAGGCTGATATTGCCGCCCACAATGTGATTACCGCGGGCCTTGCTCGTATTGCTCCTGATATCCCCCAACTGTCGGAAGAAGACCCTCCTGAATGGCCAGTCAGGCAGAATTGGCAACGCTATTGGTTGATTGACCCATTGGATGGAACGAAAGAATTTATTAATCGTAATGGGGATTTTACGGTTAACATTGCCCTTATCGAGAACGGTGTACCAACGATGGGGGTGGTATATGCCCCAGCGAAAGGGCTGCTGTACTACGCTGAAGGTAATCAGGCATGGAAGGAGGAGGGTGGCCATAAGCAACTTATTCATGTGAATGATGCCAAGCCACCAGTCATTGTTATCAGCCGTTCCCATCAAGACAATGAATTAATGGATTATTTAAAACAAATGGGTGAACACACGACAGTAGAAATTGGTTCTTCACTCAAATTTTGTTTGGTTGCGGAAGGAAAAGCACAGCTTTACCCACGTTTTGGGCCTACAAATATTTGGGACACTGCAGCTGGACATGCGGTTGCCATTGGTGCAGGGGCAAAAGTCGTTGATTGGCATGGAAAAACGCTCGATTATACACCTCGAGAGTCTTTCTTAAATCCAGGTTTTCGGGTGATTTTATTCTAAACATCAATAAAGGTTGGGAAGTGATTTCCCAACCTAATTAATAACTAATTATCTAGTTGCAGCACTTTGGCAGTGGCTGTACGAATATCTAAACAGGCTTTTGCATCCGTTTTTAAGTCAATCCCATAGGTTGGAATGATGTCTTTTAAACGTGTTTCCCATCCATCAGCTTTGAGTTGCTCATCAAAACACGTTTTTAATACGTTTAGCGCAATAAATGCCGCTGTGGAGGCCCCCGGAGATGCTCCCATCAATACAGTAAATGATTTATCCGCACTAGTAATCAGTTCTGTACCAAACTCTAAAACCCCTTTTTTATCATGGTCAGGCTTAATAATTTGTACTCGTTGCCCTGCAACCACCTCTTTCCAATCCTCATGCTGTGCTTCTGGGTAGAATTGTTGCAGCATAGCAAATTGGTGAGCAGAAGTTTGCAGGACTTGGCCCACTAAGTATTCTGCGAGTGACCAGTTATCTTTCGCAACCGCAAGCATTGGTTCAATGTTATTCAATTTAACCGATTCAAACAGGTCTAAATAAGAGCCGTGCTTAAGGAATTTACTCGAAAAACCGGCATAAGGCCCGAATAATAGAGAACGTTTACCAGCAATAATACGAGTGTCCAAGTGTGGAACAGACATTGGTGGTGAGCCTTTGTCTGCTTTACCATAGACTTTTGCATGGTGGCGAGAGGCAATTTCTTCGTTATCACAACGCAGCCAGATACCACTGACAGGGAATCCACCATACCCTTTTCCTTCAGGGATCCCTGATTTCTGTAGTAATTCGATTGCTCTACCGCCTGCACCAACAAACACAAACTTCGCGGAAGTCATTGTTTTCTCGTGCGTGAGTAGGTTTTTAACTTCAATATTCCATCTGCCATCGGCGGTTTTTTTAACATCGATGACTTCATATTTATAGTGAATTGAAAAACCGGGCTGTTCGCTTAATTGTGCGATTAATAAATGCGTTAGCGCACCGTAATCGACATCAGCACCGGTATTAACACGGGTAACCGCAATCGCTTCTTTAGGGTCTCGACCTTCCATGATCAGAGGTGCCCACTCGTTGATCTGCTTTGGATCATCACTGTATTCCATGTTGTGGTAACAGTGGTGAGCAGACATCTGTTGGTAGCGTTGTTTCAAGAATTTTACATTGTCTTCACCCCAAACAAAGCTCATGTGTGGGCATGGGTGAATAAAGTCACGTGGGTCTTTAATTTTGCCTTTGGTGACCAGATAAGACCAAAGCTGACGAGAGAGATCGAATTCGGTATTGACTTCAAGGGCTTTACTGATGTCCACCGTACCATCTGGATTTGGTGGTGTATAGTTCATCTCACAGTTAGCGGCATGCCCTGTTCCCGCATTGTTCCACGGGTGGGAACTTTCTTGGGCACAGTCGTTTAGCCTTTCAAAAACGGCGATCGTCAGTGAAGGTTCAAGTTCTTTGAGAAATGTACCAAGCGTTGCACTCATGATCCCTGCACCTATGAGAGCAATATCGACATTCTCAGCAATGGGTTTGCTCATGATGCCCCCTATTTTTTTGTTGGAGTGAAGCAAAGATCGGTGCCTTCTTGATAGACAACATAAGCACGACGCCAAGGCTCATCACCAATAAGCCGCCATTTATGGCCTGTTCCTGTATTATCTTGCGCAAGTAAAATATCACCTGGATTGATGATAAATTTAGAACCATCTTTGGTTTCGAATTCTAAAGTGCCTGAAAGTGTAATGACATAGCGAGGAACTGGGTCTTGATGCCAATCAAAAGAGCCGCCAGAAACTGTTTCACGAAAGGTAAGCTCGTTGACTGCAATGGTAGGGGTTTGGTTATCGCCTCCTGCTATATTATTGAGCTCAAGAGTGCCCTCTTCAAATAGAGAATTTCCATCTTCTCCTGTCCACATACGAACACAGCGTATCATTTTATTTAGCTCCTTAATCACCGACTGTAATGTATAACAATTATTTGATATTCATTGGATGCAAAAATAAGACTCTTAAAATGATGATATATAAAATTAATATTATTTGAATTTAAAGTTTTTTAGCGAATAGGTCAAAGCTAAATATGTTTTATCTTGGCTTTATGATTTTATTTTTTAATTAAATAACAAAATAATAAAAGTTGATTGTCTTTTTATGATTTGTTTTATTTTTATCGTTCGTTTAATGACTGATAAAAAATAGGAGAGCTCACGATGACTTATTTTATCATTATGAGCTATAAGTATAGGATCAGCTTTTTAGAATAGAGTTTAGGGCGAGATATTGGATTAGCATAATGGTTTTACCATCAACTATTTCTCCCGTTCTTATCGCATCAACGGCTTTAGAGAAGGGCCACTCTAAAACTTCAATATCTTCCCCTTCTTCTTCAAGCCCACCACCTGCGTTACGACGATTATTATCGCTATATTCAGCAATGTAAAAGTGGAGTTTTTCGGTGACTGAACCAGGGCTCATAAAGGCTTCAAAAACTTTTTGAATTTTATCGACTTTAAAACCCGTTTCTTCTTCTGCTTCAGCAATAATACGAGCTTCTGGTGAGGCGTTTTCTAGTAAACCAGCGGCGGCTTCGATCAGAAAATCAGAATAGCCATTAACATAAACAGGCATACGAAATTGACGAATTAAAATAATGCTATTTTTTATTTTGTTATATAACAAAATAACGGCACCATTGCCTCTATCATAGACTTCGCGCTCTTGTTGTTGCCAACTACCATCTCGACGTTGTAACTCATAAGTATATTTTTTTAAAATATACCAATTATCTGAAAGCAGTTTCTCACGAATATTCCGTATGTTAGGGAGTTTTACAGTCATTAAGCAGCCTTAGTAAACAAAAATGATTTTGTTAATTTAGCACTGTTAATTTCTGTATGAAATAGGATTTAGATGGGACCTGCTTTAGAGCAGATCCCATTGTAAACTTGCGGGTTATTTAATTATTTGGATTTGTTTAACTTCGACTTCTCTTGAATTCCAGTCTTTATCAATTTTACCGCGAATTTCAACTTTATCTTTTGGCGTTACATTTATGCCATTCCAACGCTTTTCGCTGATTTCTAAATTAATAGTGCCAGTACCATCGGTGAATTCATAATGTTTATGGTCAAGTTGTTTGACGATATTCCCACGTAAAATAACCCAGCTGTCATCTGACATATCAAGTGCTTTTGCGACAGTCATTTCCCCACTATTTGGGCCGATGAAACCACCGGTTGGAGAGGTTTGGGCTGTTGTATTTGTGGCAGCGCCAGGGCCGTCAAACCCGCCATTTGCAGCGAAAACAGGTGCACTTGCGAGTGCAGCAACTAAAGCAATTACAGGTAATTTTTTCATCATCGGTATCTCCAAATTGGATGTAAACTTGTTTGTATGGAGGGTATTAAACCAAGTAAATCTTAACAGGATCTTAAGAAACTTAACTAACGAATTATATTTTTAATTTTGCCAATAATAGCTAGTCATATTATAGCTGATAGGATAAATATAATAATATTCTAATATGGGGGTAGATTATGCGAATTCTACTAATTGAAGATGACCGGTTAATTGGTGATGGCTTAAAAGTGGGCTTAACCCAATTAGGATTTACCATTGATTGGTTTATGGATGGTAAACAGGGGCAACTCGCTTTATTTGATGCACCTTATGACGCTGTTGTACTCGATCTTTCGTTACCAAATATTGATGGAATGGATATTTTGAAGCATTGGCGTAAGGAGGGGCGTGATGAGCCAGTCTTGATTTTGACGGCACGGGATGCTTTGGATCAGCGTGTTCAAGGACTTCAACAAGGGGCTGATGATTATCTTTGTAAACCATTCGCTTTAATGGAAGTCATGGCGCGTTTGCAAGCGTTGATCCGCCGCCGAAGTGGGCAATTATCTTCTAAACTTACGCATGGTGATGTCGAAATGGATCCAGTTGCAATGACGGTGACACAGCAAGGTGAACCTGTACAACTAAAAGGGAAAGAGTTTGCTTTACTTTCTTTATTTATGCATAACCCAAATAAAGTTTTTTCTCGCCCTTTAATTGAAGAGAAATTATATAACTGGGATGAAGAGGTCTCTAGTAACTCTGTTGAGGTACATATCCATCATTTAAGGCGTAAATTAGGCAATAAGTTTATTCGAACCATTCATGGTGTTGGTTATCGATTAGGTGATGATAAATGATGAAGACATTTAGTCTTAGGCTGAAACTCACTTTAATGCTGCTCTTGTTAGCTTTACTGACATGGGGGATCGCCAGTTCGTTAGCGTGGTACCAAAGCTATAAAACGATTAATGAGCTGTTTGATACCCAGCAAATGGCGTTTGCTAAACGGTTATCTGTTTTACCATCAGGCTTTGAATTGAGCCAGCCTTCACTGACTAAAACCAAAAAACTATTGCGAAAGAACCGTGGCCATCAAGATGACGATGCACTGGCATTTGCTATTTTTACACCAGGCGGCGAAATGGTATTAAACGACGGTGATAACGGTAGAGACATCGTCTATCAATTTAAGCGAGAAGGGTTTAGCGATGGGATGATCCAAGGAAGTGATGACCCTTGGCGTTTTGTGTGGTTAAAATCTCAAGATGGTCGATATATCATTGCAGTAGGGCAAGAGTGGGAATACCGACAAGAAATGGCAACCGATATTATGGTTGCACAATTTATGCCTTGGTTGATTGCTTTGCCAATCATGTTATTACTATTTTTATGGCTGTTGACACGAGCTTTACGCCCATTGAAGGACGTAGCAAACCAGTTGTATCACCGAAAACCTGATGAACTAACCCCAGTACAAGTGACGCGAATTCCCAGTGAAGTAAGACCTATTATTGACTCTATGAATGTATTGTTTGGCCGTATTAATGAAATGTTTGCTCGTGAACGACAATTTACCTCGGATGCGGCTCATGAACTACGTAGCCCACTTGCAGCATTAAGGGTGCAGGCAGAAGTGGTGCAAATTGCAGGGAATAATGCAGATATCCGTAACCATGCAGTGGCTAATTTATCGGAAGGTATTGATAGGGCGACAAGGCTTGTTGACCAACTACTGATGTTGTCTCGGTTAGAGTCATCCACGCAACTTGATGATATTACAGTTGTATCTTGGCCTGAGTTAATTGAAGCGGCGATAAAAGATGTAGAGCCGGAAGCTAAAGAGCAGCAAACAACGATAATAAATACTTTAGTTGCTAGCCCCCCTGATTTTCAAGGTCAGCCATTACTACTCAATGCGTTGCTGAGAAATTTGCTCAATAATGCAATCCGTTATGGAAAAATAGAGGGGCGAGTGGAGATTATTTTGTATGCTGATCACCTTGAAATTCAAGATGATGGTAATGGCGTGACACCTGAAGTTTTACGGCGGTTAGGTGAGCGCTTCTATCGCCCGCCGGGACAAGAAAAAACTGGGAGTGGCTTAGGGCTCTCTATTGTTAAACGGATTGCGCAATTGCATCATTTACAAGTTATTTTTACTCATGGCGTTAATGGGGGCTTTTGTGCCAAAGTGTATTGGAATGAAACTAAAACGTGATAATAAGCGCATTAATTATGATTGTTTATTAAAATAATAATCATAATTATGCATATTTAATGTAAGGGCATTTTAGCATAACTCACTATTTTTAACTCAAGTGAGATAGGGCTAACTACCTGTCGCGTGTGAGAAATTGTAGTGTGCGAATTGCGCACACTACATACTAACTTAGTAACTGCAAAAGGTCGACGTTATTGGTTTAGTGATGAGACTAACAAACTAATGACTTTTTGAACTTCTTGGGTATTTAATTCACCATCTTTGAAAAACAACACTTTCCCTTGATTATCCAATACGATAATTGCTGAGCTTTCTGGTTTCAAGCCCCATGCGTTCTTCACCGTACCTTCGCTATCAACAATAAATTGTGAATATGGAAACTCTTTTTTGCTATCTTCAACGCTGTTTTTCACAAATACACCCGTACCGAAAATTGCATCATCGGTATTAATGATTGTTGTTGTTTGATAGCTATCATGAGGGAACTTGGCTTGCTTGATAGCCTCAACTAAGGGGGCATTGAGTTCTTTTGCTGAAGAACGGCCAGCAATGTGTTGGATAGTACGCACCTTTCCAACGAGCTGTTGGCTTTTCCACGGTTGATAATCCAATTTCCCGTCATTATTCATGACAAGCTCACCCTTGTCAGTGACAGAAACAGCAGGAACAGATTGATTTAATTGGATATTTTCTGCAGAAGCTACTGCAGATACCCCAAGCAAGCATATTAAAAGTAAATAATTTTTTATCATAAAAGCCCCTTGATTGATTATTTTGCCATGTGAGCCTAGTGGTTTGTCTGATGACTACTATTTATAGCATAGCTCATCGGATGAGTTACAAGAGGTAATTTAACATTTTTTTAAAATTTAGAATAAAAGCAAAGTTTATGGGGTTTTAACAGTTAATTTACAGTGTCATGTTATGTCAGTAAATTGAATAAAACTGCAATTTTAGAACCAAAATAAAAATTTCTGGTCTATGATTATTGTACGGTATGAGTTATTGAATATCGTAAGAACAAAGGGGAGGCAAAGTTCTAATGAAAATTTTTAACCGTTATAACCCATCTAAGATTGCTCTTTACGTCAAAACGCTATTCCGTGGCAGGCTCTATATTAAGGATTTTGGGGCATTTGAGTTTAACTATGGGAAAATTCTACCACCTAAAATCAGTGATAAGCGCCATTACAATGTGATGAGTGAGGTCAATAAACAGGTTTCATTATTGCAGGCAGAACTGGGGTAGGTTAATCAGCAGTTTTTGGTTAACAACGCGCCACATAGGTGGCGCATTGAAAGAAACGGCTTCGCTATCAAGCATTAATGTCCTGTATCTTTTGTTTGTTGTTTTGCGCCAGCCGTTTCAATAGTATTTTTTCCGGGTTGTACAACGACAGGTGATGGCGCTGTAGTCAGGCGAGTTACGAGTAATTGGTCAATTTTGTAATTATCAATATCGACGACTTCAAATTTATAGCCCGCATATTTCACATAATCTGTCCGTTTCGGCATTCTTCTTAGCCGGTACATCATAAACCCTGCGATGGTTTCATAGTTGCTAAAGTCAGGGAAATCATCAATATCTAAAATGCGCATCACATCTTCAATTGGCGTTCCGCCTTCAACTAACCAAGAATTCTCATCACGTACTACGATTTGCTCTTCTTGCCCTGGACCAATTAAGTCCCCCATTAGAGTGATCATTACATCATTGATGGTAATGATACCCATGACTAATGCATATTCGTTGAGAATCACAGCAAAATCGACGGCGTTTGTTTTAAATGCTTCTAAGGTATCTGATAATGAGAGGGTGTCAGGGATCATGAGCGTATTTCTAATGTGAACACCATCTTTTAAACTTAAGCTCTGCCCATTGAGTACACGGTTAAGTAATTCTTTCGAATCAACATAACCAATAACATGGTCAATACCCCCTGCACATACTAGAAACTTAGAATGTGGCTGGGTTGAAATTTTATGTTTGATGCTTTCTTCTGACTCGTCTTTGTCAAAATAAATGATACTTTCACGCGGAGTCATCGCTGATGGTACAGTACGTGATTCCAGCTCAAACACGTTCTCAATTAATTCGTGTTCTTGTTTACGTAACACACCTGCTACAGCACCCGCTTCAACGACCGCAAAAATATCATCAGAAGTGATATCTTCATTGCGTGATGTAGGTAATTTGAATAATTTAAAAAACAGGTTAGCAAGGCCATTAAAAAACCAGACGAATGGGCTCAGTACCACTAAACAGAAGCGCATCGGATTCACAATACGAATCGCAATGGCTTCAGGTTTTACCATACCGATGCGTTTAGGCGTTAAATCAGCCACTAAAATAAACAAGCTTGTCACAATGGTGAATGACAGGATTGATGAAACTTGTTGAGCCCAGCTTGGGGATAAAAATTGAATAAAGATATCGTACAAAGCTGGAGAAAAAGCAGATTCCCCCACAATACCGGCAAGGATAGCAACGGCATTTAAACCAATTTGAACGACGGTAAAAAACATTCCCGGCATTTCTTGTAATTTAAGCACGCGAGCCGCATTAATGTTGCCTTCGTCGGCCATAAGTTTAAGTTTAATGCGGCGGGAAGCTGCCAGAGAAATTTCTGACAAAGAAAAGAATGCGCTAATTGCACATAATAATAGAACAATTAATAAACTGTTGAGCATAAGTTATCCAGCCAATCAAAGGAAGAATCCATAAAATTCAAAAATCTCTGAAGGCATAGTCTCGTGTATTTAAATATATTGAGTATGCAAATATATGTTGCGCAATATGCGCAAATTGTTGATATGTTGCATTAGTATAGCACTGAGGTGATTTATCTGCCTAGATATTCATCATCATTCAAGCTGCTTTAAGTCATATTGAAAAGCAACTTGAATGGTTGGGAAGATGAACTCACTGTATTAAGTTATTGATTTATTTATTTAATGAAGGTGGTAAACAGATACCAATCCCTCCTAATCCGCAATATCCATTCGGGTTTTTGTATAAGTACTGCTGGTGGTAATCTTCGGCAAAATAGAAAGTGTCTAAGGGCGCTATTTCGGTCGTGATTGCACGAGAGTCATGCTGCGCTTTCATTGCATTTTGGTAAGCTTGCAGTGTTTCCATCGCTTGCTGGTCTTGCTCATCTGACACAGTATAAATTGCGGAACGATATTGGCTTCCCATGTCATTTCCTTGGCGCATGCCTTGTGCAGGGTCATGGTTTTCCCAAAATAATGTCAATAGTTGAGAGTAACTGATAACTTGCGGATCAAAAACGACACGAACCGCTTCTGCGTGGCCAGTTCGTCCAGAGCAAACTTCCTCGTAGGTCGGGTTAGGGGTCACTCCACCACAATACCCAGCAGAAGTTGAATAAACCCCAGCTTGCTGCCAAAATAATCGTTCAACTCCCCAAAAACAACCCATGGCAAAATAAGCAATTTCCATATTCTTAGGAATAATCTCAATCGAATGATGGTTAAGCGCATGATATGGTGAGTAAGTCATAGCAGTTGCTCTGCCGGGCAGAGGTTGTGCAATACTTGCAGAGTGAAATTTATTAAAAGGCATAATGATTCCTATATGTATTGACCACACAAATAATCTAAAAATAGGGATAAAAACTTGTGTATATGGCGAATTTTACTCAAAATAAATTGATATGAAGTATTTAGTCAATCGAACAATCACCTTAGGAGTAGGCGTGTCGAAATACCCTCTAATTTGTTTTCTCTGCCTAACTGCGGCAGTGCCAGTGGTACACGCAGCTAATCTTCGTCTTAATATTGAAGGCCTTGAAGGACAACTTAATCAAAACGTTCGAGTACAACTGTCTAATATATCGCAAGATGAAGTTGTGCCAAATGGTCGTTTTCGAGCCCGTGTTGAGAAAGCAATTAAAGAAGGTTTAAAGCCTTTAGGTTACTACCAACCCACGGTTGAATTTAGCTATGAAGAAAAAACCCCGCCTGCTCGTTCCGTTTTAACCGCCAAGGTCACTCCTGGAGAACCTATTTTATTGAAGGGAGTGACTGTTGAATTGCAAGGTGGAGCAAAAACGGATCCCGACTATGAAAAGATGCTCAAACAATATACGCCAAAGCTTGATACAGTTCAAAATGATGGCGAATACGAAGAATTTAAAGGACGTTTTAGTAGTTTAGCTGTTCGCAAAGGTTATTTTGATGCGATGATGGAGAAAAGCCAACTGGGTATTTCTCTTGATCACCATGCGGCTTATTGGGATTTTGATTTTAACAGTGGTGAACGTTATCGGTTTGGTGCAATTTCTTATTCAGGTTCACAAATCCGAGAAGATTACCTGAATAACCTAGCCCCTTTTAAAAAAGGGGAATACTACACATCAGAGCAACTTGCTGAGTTTAACCGTCGGTTAGCTGAAACAGGTTGGTTCTCTTCTGCAATTGTGACACCGCGTATTGTGAGTGCGCGCAAAGCAAATTCTTATGAGTTACCGATGGAAGCGGTAATGACCCCTAGAGCGAAAAACTTTATTGAGCTTGGGGGAGGCTATGCCACCGATGTCGGCCCTCGCGTTAAAGCCACATGGAATAAGCCTTGGATTAACTCTCGTGGGCAGAGTTTAACGTCAAATATTAGTTTATCCCAACCAGAACAATTAATTGATGCGAGTTATAAAATTCCATTAAAAGCGAACCCGCTTGAGCAATATTATGCGGTTCAAGGGGGCTTTAAACGGACAGATTTGAATGATACACAAGCGAATACAACAACCTTGAATGTGTCTCGTAACTGGGATTATTCATCCGGTTGGCAATATGGCGTAAACATGCGTTGGATGCTGAGTAACTTTACCCAAGCTAACGTGACGAATACGACGATGTTGCTGTATCCCGGGGCCTATGTAAGCCGCATTCGCCAACGCGGCGGTGTGATGCCAACATGGGGAGATAGCCAACGTTATTCTATTGATTATTCGAATAAAATTTGGGGTTCAGATATCGACTTCGCTGTACTACAAGCCAAAAATGTATGGATCAGAACGCCATGGGAGGGGCATCGCTTTGTCGTTCGTGGAAATATCGGTTGGATTGAAACCAATGACTTCGACAAAGTTCCACCGGACTTGCGTTTCTTTGCGGGTGGTGACGGCAGCGTGCGTGGATATGGTTATCAAAAGATCTCGCCAGAAGATAGTAAAGGTAAGCTGACAGGGGCATCAAAATTGGCGGTAGGCTCTGTGGAATACCAATATAACTTTACAGGAAATTGGTGGGGAGCGACCTTTATTGATAGTGGTGAAGCCGTTGATAACTTTAAAGATAATGATTTTAAAACGGGTGCGGGAGTCGGTATCCGCTGGGTCTCACCGGTTGGTCCAATAAAATTAGACTTAGCAAAACCTATCGGTGATCCAGATAACAACAAAATACAGTTTTATATCGGCTTGGGGACTGAGTTATGAGGTGGTTGAAGTGGCTAAAATGGACCAGTCTTTCCATTTTATTAATTCTCGTTCTGGTTGTTGCCGCACTCAGTTGGGTGATTGGAACGCAATCAGGTCTTCACTTTGCATTAAATACAGCGACACGTTTTGTTCCTGAATTAACCATTGATAAAATTGACGGTGATATTAGTAACTTAACGCTAAGTGGCGTTAAATATCAAATGCCGGGAGTTGATGTTAATGCGGGGAAATTAAATTTAGCGGTACGTCTAGGTTGTTTAACAAGCCGTGAGCTATGTGTCGACAATTTAGGCACGGAAAATGTTACTGTTACTGTCGATACTACCCAATTTCCCCCTGCTGAAGAAACGCCACCATCTGAACCTTTGACTGAACTCAAGGCGCCTTTGACTATTCGTTTGAATCAATTGGCTTTGGTTTCAACGCACGTCAATGTGGATGGTATGGATATTGATTTAGCTAAATTTACCACAGGGGTCACGTGGGAAGGGAAAGCGATCACTATTATTCCAACTGATATCATTGATTTGGCGATTAATTTACCTGAAACCAAATCAGATGTCGTCGTTGAAGAGAAACAGCCAGAGCCAACGCCGATAAATGAACAAAAATCATTGGCAGATGAATTAAAAGCGCTATTTTCTAAACCGTTACTTGCTGAATTACCCGAAGTTATTTTACCTGTTGATTTGAATGTCGACGGTATTAATGCTTCGAATTTTCAATTAACGGGTGCGACTGATCTCAAAATTAACCAATTGCACCTGAGTCTTTCAAATGAAGGGCAACAAGTTCTCGTTAAACAGTTAAAAGTCGATGCACCGCAGGGGAATATTGCGTTATCTGGCACGGCGACCTTGCAAGATAAATGGCCAGTCTCATTGTCAGTCGTGGGGGAAAGCCGTTTAGACGATTTAGATGGGCAAAAGGTAGATCTCTCCTTAAAAGGCGGTTTGATTGATGAGCTAAAATTGGCATTGAATTTACATGGGCCAATTAATGCAAAACTAGATGCAGAAACGGATTTGTCACAAGCAGACCTGCCTATTTTGCTTACATTAGAAAGTGATAAGTTAACGTGGCCGTTAGTGGGGGATGCGCAATATCAACTCGATGGGACACGTCTGCGCCTAAATGGCCGGCCATCGGCTTATGATATGTCTGTACGCTCAGCGATCACTGGGAAGGATCTCCCTCCTTCTACCTTGTTATTAGATGCGAAAGGTAATGAAGAGCAAATTAATTTAACTCGCTTACGTTTAGCCGCTTTGCAAGGTAATGCGGATATTACTGGCGTTGCGGACTGGAGCAAGGCGATTAGTTGGAATGCAGTATTGACTCTTTCGGGTATTAATACGGCAAAACAGTACCCTGAATGGCCTGCTAAAGTGGATGGCAAAATTGCCACACGCGGAAGTTTATACGGTGGCAGCTGGCAGTTGGATATTCCTGAAATTATCTTAGACGGTAATGTTAAAAATAATCTTTTAAAAGCACGGGGTAAAGCCAAAGGTAACGCAGCAGGCCAATGGGATATTCCGAACTTTAATTTGGCATTAGGTAAAAACAATGTTGATGTAAAAGGTTCTCTTGCCGATAAATGGAATCTTGATGCCAAAATTAATGCCCCTGCACTCAATGGTTTGCTACCGGGCTTAGGTGGTGTGATTGCGGGTGATGTGAAATTACGTGGTAATTTACAAACACCAGAAGCCCTTGTTGACCTTACGGCACGCGGTGTGAAGTGGCAGGATGAGCTTGCTATCGAAAATGTTGTTATCAAAGGAAATGTGGCAACAGGCGAACAAATTAAAGGGGATTTATCCGTTGTTCTGCGTCAGCTAAAACAAGGCGATCTTGTCGTCAATAACCTGACTTTAGATGCAAAAGGCAGTGAAAAACAGCACACTTTAAAATTAAATATGAAGGGTGAGCCGGTTTCTGGGCAATTAGCATTAGCGGGGAGTTTTGACCGGCAGACTGAAGTGTGGAAAGGGAATTTAACCAATACCTTATTTGATACGGTGGTGGGTGAATGGCGCTTAAACCAAGCAATGTCACTCGATTATGCCAACCAAACACAAGAAGTGACCATTGGCAGACATTGTTGGGTTAACCCGAATGCCCGTTTGTGTGTACCAAAACCGATTAAAGCGGGTAAAAGTGGTAGCGCGGATATCGTGCTAGAACGTTTTGATCTCGCAATGCTTAAACCATTTATGCCACAAGATACTCGAGTCAGTGGCGTATTTACGGGTAAAGCCAATGCCATTTGGAAAGCGGATGGCAGCATGCCACAAGTGAAGCTGGACTTGCGAGGAAATGATGTCAAAGCGGTTCAGTTCGTGGATGGAACCCGTTTGCCTATTGCTTTTGATACCTTAACGTTAAGTGCTGGGTTGAAAAATGGTAAGGCTGACCTTAGTTGGTTATTTGGGTTGGCTAATAACGGACAGATGCGCGGTAACATCCAAGTGTCTGATATTGAGAAACGTCGCTTGTTGTCGGGTAATGTTGAAATTAATTCGGTGACATTAGATTTAATCAAGCCGTTACTGGGCCAGAAGGAAGTGGCGAATGGCCGTTTAAGTGGAAATCTACGCTTAGGCGGGTCAGCGAATAACCCGTTATTAAATGGTAATTTAGCGCTTTCGAGTTTAGAAGTGAGATCTGCAATGATCCCGTTTGATATCAAAAGTGGTCATTTAGGTGTTAATTTCAACGGCACGAGCTCAGTCATGAATGGTCAGATAAACACGCCAGAGGGCTATCTGAACATTGATGGTGACGCAGATTGGCGCAATATTGATGCATGGCGTGCAAAAATCATGGCGCGAGGTAATAACCTCCGTGTTTCTTTACCGCCGATGATCCAAATTGATGTTCAACCGGATATTGTATTTGATGCATCACCTTCGGTACTCACGTTAAATGGTACGGTCAATATTCCATGGGCTCGAATTACTGTTCAAGAGCTCCCTGAGTCGGCGGTAAGCGCATCTTCAGATGTGGTGATGTTAGATAGCAACTTACAGCCAATTGAACAAAAAGCGCCATCCATTCCTATTCAGACCAATTTGGATATTAAAATTGGTAACGATGTTCGATTGGATGCGTTTGGCTTAAAAGCGCGCCTGACGGGTTTATTGAAAGTGGTTCAAAATATCCATGGCTTGCACATCAATGGTCAGGTGGATATTCCAGCTGGTCGTTTCCGTGCTTATGGGCAAGATTTGATTGTACGTAAGGGGCAAATTCAGTTCTCAGGCCCTGCGGACCAACCATTCTTAAACTTAGAAGCTATACGTAACCCAGACAACACGGCAGATGGCGTGATTGCAGGGGTGAAGGTCACTGGGCTTGCAGATAAACCGAAAGTAGAAATATTCTCTGAACCGGCGAAAACACAACAAGAAGCGCTGTCTTACTTATTAAGAGGAGAGGGCTTAGACAGTGGGGACGCAAATGGTTCACAAATGACATCTATGTTAATAGGCTTAGGTGTAGCACAAAGTGGGCAACTCGTGGGCAAAATTGGTGAGACATTTGGGGTCTCTGATTTAGCCGTCGATACCCAAGGTGTGGGGGATGGTTCTCAAGTCGTTGTAAGTGGTAAGATCACTAATGATTTACAAGTGAAGTATGGAGTTGGTATCTTTGACTCATTGGCGACGTTAACTTTACGTTATCGATTGATGCCAAAACTGTATTTAGAAGCTGTGTCTGGTGTTAATCAGGCATTGGATCTCCTTTACCAATTTGAGTTTTAGATTATGCGTGTAATTGTTTATGGCAGCTTAAGACAAAAGCAAGGAAATCATCACTGGATGACTTATGCCCAGCTACTTGGTGAGCATAAGCTAGAAGGCTATGAACTGTATGATCTTGGATATTATCCAGCGGTTGTCAAAGGGGATGGGGCGATAGAGTGCGAAGTTTATCGAATCAACCCGTCCATTTTGACAGAGTTAGATGAGCTAAAGAAAAATTCTCAAGACTATGTGAGGGAGCTCATCCCAACGCCGTATGGCAATGCTTGGATTTATCTATATAAACATTCCGTTGATGGTCTACGCCAAATAAAAAGTGGCGACTGGTTGAAACGTGATGAAGAAAAGTAGCTATCCAATATTATATTGAATGCTATAGTTATATAGGACGCCAGCTATGATATCTGGCGTTTTTTATAGATTAATTAACTGATTACAACCCATAAAAAAAGCCCTGGTATTAACCAGAGCTTTCATAATCTCCCTATAGGGGGATTATTTTTTTGCAGCGCGTTCGAAAGATTCGATGATCTCTGCTTTTGCAGATGCCGCGTCTTCCCAACCATCAACTTTAACCCACTTACCTTTTTCTAAATCTTTGTAATGTTCAAAGAAGTGAGTAATTTGAGCACGCAGTAATTCTGGCAGGTCGTTCACATCTTTAATGTGATCGTATTCTTTGCTTAATTTAGTGTGCGGAACAGCCACTAATTTTGCATCTTCACCAGACTCGTCAGTCATTTTCAGTACGCCAACAGGACGGCAACGGATGACTGAGCCTGGTTGCAATGGGTATGGAGTTGGAACTAATACATCAACTGGGTCACCATCTAAAGACAGGGTGTTGTTGATGTAACCATAGTTGCATGGATAGAACATCGCTGTTGACATGAAACGGTCTACAAACAGCGCACCAGACTCTTTATCAACTTCATATTTGATAGGATCTGCGTTCGCTGGGATTTCGATGATAACATAGATATCTTCTGGCAGATCTTTACCTGCCGGTACATTGTTCAGGCCCATTTAAATGTATCCTTTGTGTGAATAATGAATTTACTCATTTTAATTTGTCACTGGCATCGCATTTATTGCCGCCTTTAGGCAAATTAAATAATAGAGTAGATAGCGTGAGGGACATTATAGCCGTAAAAGGGGACAAAACTCACTAGTTGGTGAAAAAAAGGGACAAAAAAGGCGGGAAGCCCCGCCTTATAATTAATGAATTAGATTATTCCGTGTCAGGGAATTCACGCATAAATGATTCTGCTTTTTCTACCATCGACTCAGTTCCGACAAAGAACGGCGCACGTTGGTGTAATTCGCTAGGTATGATATCTAAAATGCGGTTTGCTCCATCACTGGCTTTACCACCGGCTTGTTCTGCTAAAAATGCAATTGGGTTACATTCGTACAGAAGACGCAGTTTTCCATTTGGATGGCTTGCCGTACTTGGGTAAATATAAATTCCCCCTTTGAGCAAGTTACGATGGAAGTCTGCAACCAAAGAACCGATATAACGCGTGGTATACGGGCGATTTGTTGCTTTATCTTCTTCTTGGCAATATTTAATGTACTTTTTAACACCCATCGGGAACTTAATATAGTTACCTTCATTGATGGAGTACATTTTTCCTTCTGATGGGAACATCACTTTTTCATGAGACAAGCAGAACACGCCCAATGATGGGTCGTAAGTAAACGCATGTACACCAACACCAGTGGTGTAAACCAACATCGTTGATGAACCGTAAACCACGTAGCCCGCAGCCACTTGGCGGTTACCAGGTTGCAGGAAATCCGCTTCTGTAACCGGTTGGCCAATTGGCGTGATACGATGGTAGATTGAGAAAATTGTTCCAACGGAAACGTTTACATCGATGTTTGAAGAACCATCAAGTGGGTCCATTAAAACAACATATTTTGCGTTTTCTGCGCGGTCTCCTTCGAAAATGACAATTTCATCTTCTTCTTCAGAGGCGATACCGGCGACTTCTCCGCGTGCTTTTAAAGCCGCTTTCAGTTTTTCGTTTGCATACAGGTCAAGCTTCATCTGAACTTCACCTTGAATATTCGAAACACCGTTAGTGCCAAGAATATCGACAAGTCCAGCTTTATTAATATCACGATGGATAATTTTAGCGCCCAGTTTGATAGCTGATAATAAAGAAGTCAGCTCACCTGTTGCATGAGGAAAATCTTGTTGCTTTTCGACGATGAATTCGCCTAATGTTTTCATGACGAAGGTCCTGAATAAAATTGACAGAGGTTTTGCGGGGCATTTACCCTCGCGCGGGAAGAGTTTAACTAAATAAAAAAAAGATTAATAGGTTAATGCATTTATAAACCTGTTTTTGATGGGTAGAATAGTGACCAACCTCATGCTAATTGGATGAAAAAGAATGCACATACATATTTTAGGTATATGCGGTACCTTTATGGGAAGCTTAGCAATATTGGCTCGTTCTTTAGGACATAAAGTGACGGGTTCGGATGCCAATGTGTATCCACCGATGAGCACATTGCTTGAAAATCAAGGGATTGAGCTTATTCAGGGGTATGATCCGGCTCAGCTTGACCCAATACCGGATATGGTGGTGATTGGTAATGCAATGACGCGTGGAAACCCTTGTGTTGAAGCCGTATTAGAAAGAGGTTTGCCGTATACTTCTGGCCCACAGTGGCTCCATGACTATGTGTTACCGGAACGTTGGGTACTGGCTGTGGCGGGGACCCATGGAAAAACGACCACCGCGGGGATGCTTGCGTGGATCTTAGAAGACTGCGGTTACAAGCCAGGTTTTCTAATCGGCGGTGTCCCAGGTAACTTTGATGTCTCCGCTAAGATTGGTGAAAGCCCGTTTTTTGTCATCGAAGCTGATGAATATGACTGTGCATTCTTCGATAAACGTTCTAAATTTGTTCATTACAGCCCGAAAACCTTGGTATTGAACAACCTTGAATTCGACCATGCGGATATCTTTGAAAACCTCGAAGCGATTCAAAAACAGTTCCATCATCTTGTACGTATTGTGCCCGCCAGTGGCAAAATTTTCACACCGGACAACGACAATCATTTAAAACAAGTGATTGGAATGGGCTGCTGGAGTGAACAAGAGCTGGTGGGCGGGGAGCATGGCGGATGGCAAGCTGAGAAGCTCAGCCACGATGGCAGCCATTTTGCGGTGTATTACCAACAAGAAAAAGTTGGAGAAGTCACTTGGTCACAAGTGGGTAACCACAATATCCAAAATGCATTGATGGCGATTGCAGCGGCTCACCATGTGGGCGTTCCAGTAAAAGAAGCTTGTCTCGCCTTGAATAGTTTTATCAATGCACGTCGTCGTCTTGAGCTACGAGGCGTTGAAAATGGTGTCAGTGTTTACGATGACTTCGCACATCATCCAACTGCTATTTTGGCGACGTTAGAAGCACTTCGCAGCAAAGTTGGGGGAACTTCACGTATTCTTGCGGTGCTCGAACCTCGCTCGAATACGATGAAAATGGGTATCAATAAAAATGATATTGCGCCTGCGCTTGGCCGTGCAGATGAAGTGTTTCTTTTCCAACCCGCCAATATCCCTTGGATGGTGACAGACATCGCTGAAAAATGCGTCCAACCCGCGCGTTGGAGTGCAGATATTGAGGCATTTACCAATATGATTATTGAAACCGCACAACCGGGCGATCATATTTTGGTGATGAGCAACGGTGGCTTTAGTGGCATTCATGGCAAATTGCTCGCAGGTTTGAAAGCGAAAGCAGAAACAGAGCGAGATGATTAAATTCTCTTAGCTAGCTATTTGATAACCCCAGTGATTCTTATGATTACTGGGGTTTTTTTATGTTTGGCATACCCAATGGGCACTGTTCTGTGACGAGACTTAATGTTATTGGACTATTCATTTCTTTTTTTAAACTTCCCATATAACAATCTACTGAATCAGTAAAAAGGTGGAATAAACAACCAACAGCAATGGCTTTAAGTTTCCATGATGGCATGAATAATAATACGACATAGACAACCGCAGCCCAAAAGGAATGGAGTGGGTGGAAACCAATGCCACAGCGCTCTGGGTCGAAAATCGGATCAGCTAGCAGATGATCTAAGTCGATAGCCATTGTGGCAATCATAATCAGGGCCGCTAGTTTCCAATTTTTTCGCCAAAATAGGTAACCAAAGGCAATTGGCATTAGGAAGTGAAAGCCGTAGTGTATGAAGTTACGGAAAATATCAAATAGCAAAATGATGTCTCAAAATAGAATAGAAACAGACAAAAACAATAAGAGGGAAATCAATTTCCCTCTTAAGCTAATGTATATCAATAGATTAAAGCTCTTGTTCAAATAACGCTAGAATCGCTTCATACAGTTCTTTTGTGGTGAAATTATTTGCCGGTGTTGAGAAGATAGTATCATCACCAGCAATACTACCTAAAATTCCTTCTGCTTTGCCTAATGAATCTAACAAACGTGCAATAAGCTGTGCAGCTCCAGGGCTAGTTCTGATCACGACAACAGAAGGGTTATAGTCTATATCCAAAACCAAGTTTTTGAGTGGACTGGTAGCGGTAGGGACACCAGGCTCTGTAGGCAGGCAATATACCATTTCCATTTTTGCATTACGGGTGCGAACTGCACCAAATTTGGTAAGCATTCTGGAAATTTTTGATTGGTTAATATTTTCGAAGCCTTCTTCTTGCAAAGCTGTGACGATCTCAGCTTGCGAGCTAAATTTTTCTTCTTTAAGTAGGGCTTTAAAAGCCTTAACCAAGTCTTCTTGTTTAGACGGAGTGCGCATAATTAACCCATTCTTTTGCATTGAACCAAGTTGTATTATCCGTAAAAGTGCATTTTTATGCAACAAAATTGCGTTATGATGATTTTATAACCAGTGAATAACTTAAAGTTAGATAAGCTTGTTTCGAGCTGATAGTCAGAAGTATTTATTTATCGTAAATTGTGGGAATGAAAAATTAGCATAATAGAACAATGAATTTTTCAGATGTCTGCTGTAAATTTATTGTTAATAAAAATATTTTTGATTGAATAATATACACTAAAAACAACTTATTGTGCGAAATGCAATACCCTGAAAAACTATTTGTTAAAAAAGTGCCCGTTATCTCATTAACAGATAAGGAATTTGTTTAGAATACTGGCAATTAATAAACAAGTTCTCTTGCGTTAAACTCTCTCTCTATCTGTTAACAAATTGTTTTTTATACGTAATGTGTTAAGTGTATAACAAATAAAGTGATATCTTTTTAAAGTACAAATTAAGGAGTTTCAGAATGAAAGTTGCAGTCCTAGGTGCAGCAGGTGGTATCGGTCAGGCTCTCGCCCTTCTTCTCAAAAACCAGCTCCCAGCAGGTTCAGAACTCTCCCTCTACGACATCGCACCAGTTACTCCAGGTGTTGCTGCTGACCTAAGCCATATCCCAACTGATGTTAAAGTGACAGGCTTTGCCGGCGAAGATGCAAAACCTGCATTGAAAGGTGCTGACATTGTTCTTATTTCTGCGGGTGTTGCACGTAAACCAGGTATGGATCGTTCTGACTTATTTAACATCAATGCGGGTATTGTCCGTAATCTGATCCAACAAATTGCTGAAACCTGCCCTAAGGCATTGATTGGTATTATCACTAACCCAGTGAATACTACCGTTGCTATCGCTGCGGAAGTCCTGAAAAAAGCAGGAGTATACGATAAAAACCGTTTATTCGGTGTGACGACGTTAGATATCATTCGTTCTAATACGTTTGTTGCTGAGCTGAAAGGCAAAAATGTTAATGACCTTGAAGTGCCTGTGATTGGCGGCCACTCAGGTGTGACTATTCTGCCATTGTTATCTCAAATTGAAGGTGTTAGCTTCACTGATGAGGAAGTTGCCGCGTTAACCAAACGTATTCAAAACGCAGGCACAGAAGTCGTTGAAGCGAAAGCCGGTGGCGGGTCTGCAACTTTATCTATGGGCCAAGCAGCTGCGCGTTTAGGTTTATCTTTAATTCGTGGTCTCCAAGGCGAAAGCAATGTGGTTGAATGTGTTTACACCGAAGGTGATGGTGAACACGCTCGCTTCTTCGCACAACCAGTTGTTTTAGGCAAAAACGGTATCGAAAAGCACTTACCAATCGGTAAATTAAGCGCATTTGAAGAGAAAGCGCTGAAAGACATGCTAGATGTATTAAAAGCAGATATCGAATTAGGTGAAAAATTCATTAATGGCTAATGCCAATTAATTTTTCCTAATAGTGAATGTGAAGGGTTGAGTTTCGTTTAGAACTCAACCTTTTTTTATATGCTTGTTATCAAAAAATAATGCCGTGAATAAATTGATTGATTATTCACGGCGTTATAATTATATCAATTCAATTTTTAATCTTCTGCTGGTGTTTTTACTCTGACTTTTCTTTCTAATAAATCCCCTGTGATTGGGTCATAATAACGACTTGGCCAAATTTCAGCGGGGTGGATCGCTAAGAAATTGGCAATAATCCATTCCCCTTTAGGCCAAGGGCGTGATAGTGCATTTGCTAACGTTGAAGAGCTTAGTCCTGCCTCGCGCGAAATTGCGGCAAGAGTTGTCCCACGCTTACGTAAAGCTGCAATGATATCTGCAGGGTGCCAGTCCGACTTCCGTAAAATCATTTTTTAGTCCTTTTTTCACTTAGAATCATGTAGAGTTAGTGGTACGAGTAACCGAAAATTATGATACATTCAGTACATCCGTTTAGTTATTGGAAATAAAATAACAGAAATTTCCCAAAATAATTTCTGATTTTTTCTTAAAAATTCATTTTATGAAACTATCGTGGTTTTTATGAAATTAAATAGAAAGTCAGAATGAATAACTGTGAATTAGGATAAAACTTTGATGTTAAAACTAACTCTTTCTAGTTAGGGATAGAAATGGCATATTTAATGCTACTTTTTACTCGTACTCGTAATATATCTAGATTAGTTAATAAAATTAGTTAAATTATTAGAGAGTAAATTATTTAATTATCTGTTATTAAAAGAAATTAGAATGCTAATAACAAATATAATTTGTATATTATTATTTATAGGCATAAATAAAACGAATGAGTTAATGAGGTTTTGAGAAAATATAGATAGTTTTCAACAACTGAAAATTAAATTGTCATCATGACTAGGAGGGTCAGCATGTACAAGGAATGGCTAACGGCAAAAGAGCTGCTTGGGTTACAAGGGCTTCCCATGACAACTCAAGGTATTAATGCAATGGCAAGGCGTGAAAACTGGGTAAGCCGTAAAAGGCGAGGTATTCAAGGCAAAGCGTTGGAGTACCATATTAGTTCTTTACCTATCGATATTTTTGAGGGGCAGTTTGCTAACGAAACTTCATCTCCTTATCAAGTAAAACGAAATGATAATGCCTTTATTTGGCAGGAAGCTTATAACCAGCTTTCTAATGATGAACGAGACACTATCCTGACATTTATTATGCGTGAAGGCACATTAGCACTAATTGATTTAATTAATAATAAATAATTTACAATTACTTAAGGTGTAAATAATTAATATATAAAAATAATATTATATTGAATTTAAAAAATTTTTTAACAGATGACATTTTAGTAAAGCTGCAACAGCAGGTTTCATAATATAAGTGTGAAGTGAAAAATGAAAAAATTGTGGTTCACTGCCAAAGAATTAGCTGGGTTAGAAGGACTCCCGACATCACCCCAGGGAATTAACCTAATGGCAAGACGAGAAGGCTGGAAAAACCGCCGTAAAAGAGGGGTGCAAGGTAAGGCTGTTGAGTATTATTATGAAAGCTTACCGGGGGAAATCCAAGGGCAACTTAGCCTGCATGAGCCTTCGGTAACTTACCAAAGTCAAAGAACAGATGCATTACAGATCTGGTCAGAAGCGTATTATCAATTGACAGAGTCTGAGCGCAATAAAATAGTGAAATATATCCTGCGTTATGGTTTGTCGTCACTGCTTGCGCAAATCGATGAAGAAGACAAAGGGGAAAAATAGCGTTTCCCCTTTTCTTGACCTGTTTTGCCTTTTCTAGTGACTAAGAATGGCGTTGGATTGCGATATAAGCTAAGCCGATCAATGCATCTTTATAAATTGAATCTTCAATTATGTTTAAGGCATCAATCGCTTTTTGTGCTTCTTCTTGGGCTCTTGCATAAGTATATTCAAGGGAACCACAGCGTTTCATAGTTGCAAGAACAGTATCTAACAGATGACGCCCATTACCTTGTTCAATCGCTTGGCGGATCAATGCTGACTCTTCTTCATTACCATTTTGCATCGCGTGAAGTAGGGGAAGTGTAGGCTTACCTTCATCTAAATCATCCCCCGTATTTTTCCCCAGCTGAGTATTGTCTGCATCATAATCGAGTAGATCGTCAATTAACTGAAAAGCTGTCCCAATATAACGACCATAATCTTGTAGTGCTTTTTCTTGCTCTGGTGTCGCATTGGCTAAAATCGCAGATGCATGGGCTGCTGCTTCAAAAAGACGTGCGGTTTTACTGTAGATCACTTGCATATAGTTTTCTTCAGTAATGTTAGGATCGTTGCAGTTCATCAATTGCAAAACCTCCCCTTCAGCGATCACATTCGTCGCTTCAGACATCAGTTTTAGCACCCGCATTGAATCGAGATCCGTCATCATCTGGAATGATCGAGTGTAAATAAAATCACCAACTAAGACACTCGCTGCATTACCAAAAACAGCATTTGCAGTTTGCTTTCCGCGACGCATATCGGACTCATCAACGACGTCATCATGCAGCAAAGTTGCTGTATGAATGAACTCGATCAATGCAGCAACTTGGGTATGTTTATGACCCGAGTAACCTAAGGATCGACCAGCAAGCACTGCGATCATCGGCCGGATCCTTTTACCGCCACCACTGACGATGTAATAACCAAGCTGGTTAATTAGCGCAACATCTGAATTCAATTGACTGAGGATGGCTTCGTTTACCGCTGACATATCCTCAGTTGTCAGTTCAATAATAGATTCTAAATTCATCTTAATTTATTCATATTATTAGTTTTTGGTTCATTCCCGAAATAAAAAGTTGGGAGACCGATAGAACAGTTATCTTTCTAGCATAACATTATTAATTATAAGATTATCAGGTGTGATGCAAAAAATGTTTAAATAAGTAACAATTGAGTGAATAGGGACAAAATCAACGTTCAAAAACGGTTATTGAGAAAAAAGTCGTATTTTTTGTCATCTAACCGCATTATTGGCTTGTGTTCTGCTGCTTTTTTGCGTAGAATTCGCGCCCTATTGTGAATATTTTATAGCGTGCTCTGGAATTGAAATATTTAGCGGGTACGCGGAAAGCGGAGTTAATATGTACGCGGTTTTCCAAAGTGGTGGTAAACAACACCGAGTTAGCGAAGGTCAAACTGTCCGCCTAGAAAAGCTGGACATCGCAACAGGTGAAACTGTTGAATTTGATCAAGTTCTGATGGTTGCTAATGGCGATGAGATCCAAATCGGCGCTCCTGTCGTTGAAGGCGTTAAAGTGAAAGCGGAAGTGGTTGCACACGGTCGTGGCGAAAAAGTTAAAATCGTCAAATTCCGTCGTCGTAAACATAGCCGTAAACAACAGGGTCATCGTCAGTGGTTCACTGATGTTAAGATCACTGTCATCGCTTAAGATTTAGGAGAGCAGATTAATGGCACACAAAAAGGCTGGTGGTTCGACTCGTAATGGTCGTGACTCAGAAGCAAAACGTTTAGGTGTTAAACGTTTTGGTGGTGAAGCTGTATTAGCAGGTAGCATCATCGTTCGTCAACGTGGTACTAAGTTCCACGCAGGTAACAACGTAGGTTGTGGCCGTGACCACACTCTGTTCGCATTAGCGGACGGTAAAGTTAAATTTGAAGTTAAAGGTCCAAACAATCGTAAATTTATCAGCATCGAAGCTGAATAAGTTTTCTGACCTTTAATTCAGAATTAAAGCCCTGCAAAAACCTTTTGCGGGGCTTTTTATATTCAGATATTTGATCTTTAATGAACTACACACGTATTAAAGATGCACCATCTCTGAGTAGAACAGCCATCCAGCGTTATGCGGCTCAGAAGCGGAGAGAGAATTATGAAATTTGTAGATGAAGCCAAAATATTGGTCGTGGCAGGAGATGGTGGCAATGGTTGTGTCAGCTTCCGCCGTGAAAAATACATCCCTAAAGGGGGACCGGACGGTGGTGACGGTGGTGATGGTGGGGACGTTTACTTACAAGCAGACGAAAACCTCAACACGCTAATCGACTATCGTTTTGAAAAATCCTTTCGTGCAGAGCGCGGCCAGAATGGCCAAAGCCGTGAATGTACAGGTAAACGGGGTCAAGATATCACAGTTAAAGTACCTGTAGGAACGCGTGTACGCGATTTAGGGACCAATGAAGTACTTTGTGATATGACTCGTCATGATCAACGTCATATGGTCGCTAAAGGCGGTTTCCATGGGCTTGGAAATACCCGTTTTAAATCTTCAGTGAATCGTGCTCCACGTCAACGTACCATGGGGACAAAAGGGGAAACTCGCGAAATACTGTTAGAACTGATGCTGTTAGCAGATGTTGGTATGCTTGGTATGCCGAATGCAGGTAAATCTACCTTTATTCGTTCAGTGTCAGCAGCAAAACCAAAAGTTGCTGATTATCCATTTACCACTTTAGTCCCAAGCTTGGGTGTCGTGCGTATGGATAACGAACAAAGCTTTGTGGTTGCGGATATTCCAGGGTTGATCGAAGGTGCAGCGGAAGGTGCAGGCCTTGGGATCCAATTCCTGAAACACTTAGAACGTTGTCGTGTCTTACTTCACCTGATTGATATTTGCCCTATTGATGAGTCTGATCCTGTCGAAAATGCGAAGATCATCATCAGTGAGTTAGAAAAATACAGTGAAAAGCTGGCAGCAAAACCACGTTGGTTAGTCTTCAATAAGATTGATATCTTAGGTGAAGAGGAATCAGCACAGCGCGCAGCAGAAATTGCCAAAGCGATGGGCTGGGAAGATAAATTCTATATGATTTCAGCAGTTAACCACGAAGGTGTGAAAGCACTGTGTTGGGATATCATGGAATTTATGAATACTCAACCGCGTGATATGGCAACGACTGAAGATACACAGCAACCTGAAAAAGTTGAATTCATGTGGGATGATTATCACAAAGAACAACTTTCTGGTACTGAAGATTTTGATGATGACTGGGATGACGATTGGGATGAAGATGACGACGAAGGTGTCGAAATTATTTATCAAAAATAGTTTATCTTAGAAATGTAAAAAGGCGCGAAAGCGCCTTTTTACTGTCTAAATCGCGTATGATCAGTTTTTCTGATACAGATCTTTATACAAACGGCTTTCAAATCGCACTAATGGTACTCGACGAGTACGTTGCTGGCTCTGTGGTACCGCATAAGCAGAGATAAATTGCACAAAAGCCACACGTTGACCACTGGCGGTTGTGATAAAACCAGCGAGATTATAAACCCCTTGTAATGCTCCCGTTTTGGCGGAAACTTTTCCATTAACACCCGCCTCATCAAAACCACCACGGTAACGTAAAGTGCCATCATGGCCGGCAAGTGGAAGCATAGAAATAAAATCGAGTTGTTGATCATTTTTAGCGATAAACTGCAAGATCTCCATCATGGTTGCTGGGGTGATTAAATTATGGCGAGATAATCCCGATCCATCTACCATCACGGTATTGCCAAGGTCGATCCCCGCTTTTTGCTTCAGTACTTGTCTTACCGCATCGGATCCTGAACGCCAAGTTCCCGGAACACCATAATATTCACGCCCAATGGTACGAAAAACGGTATCCGCTATCATATTATCGGATTTTTTGAGCATCACTTTTAACAACTCATGTAGCGGCTTAGATTCGGTTTTGACTAATACTTGTGATTGAGCCGCAGGAAATGTACGTTTTTTCACATGGCCAGTCAGTTCAATTCCTGCTGTAGTGAGTTCATTTTTGACAATCGCTCCGGAGTAACTCGCTCCATTTTGTACCGCAAAGGCAAGTGGCAAGGGCTCGCTGCGTTGAGTTAAACAACCTGTTAGGGTGTAGCGGTTCAGTTCACCAGGAACGACATCAAGTTCGCAATAGCGCGCTTCAGGGGAACCTTTAGCTAATGTTTTGACTTCGCTGAACATATTGACAGGGTAAAAACTAGCCGCCTTAATGAATGCAAAATCTCCTGCTTTTTCAGCAGGGTAAAGAGAAACTGAAAAACAGTTACGGTCAATGATAGCCGCAGCGGGGGGCGCACTAAAGCATTGGGTCATATCATTCCAAACCCATCCCGGTGCTTTGTCATGGCTAGTAAACGCAGAAATATCAACGACAAGGTCGCCGTCAACTTTATGGATCCCAAGCTGCTTTAATGCATTAGCCATATTGCGAATTTGTTGGCGGGTTAATGTCGGGTCACCACTGAAGCGGATCACTAAATCACCCGTCAGCGTGTTGTTGCTAAGTTTTGCATCAGTTTCAAAATTGGTGACAAAACGGTAATCTGGCCCCAGTTGCAATAGGGCAGCAAGAGCGGTCACAACCTTTTGTGTACTTGCAGGTAATGCCATTTGCTGTGCATTATAATCAATTAATGGGGTGCTACTTCCCACTTTTTGCGCGACCAGAGCAAGGTTAGTGCCATCAGGTAAATATTGTTTGTATTCATCAATAGGAATCGCAAAAACTTGCGTACTAGCTAAGGTAATTCCTAAAGAGATTATCCATTTTCTGGTTAAAGTTAATAATGACATATATTTCACGCATTAGGGTGGACATATAATACATACTAAAGTGTAATGCCCAAGAAAGTAAACGGTGACCCGTTATTAAGTCTCAGTTAAAATAGCGTACATTATGATAAGATAAATGAGTACATAAGTCTGATTGCGTTTTTTTACTAGAACACCCCCGGTTTTACGCAGGTGTTCGGTGTACTGTTGTTACAAAATCAGGAAGATACTTGTTTTTAGATAGGATTGAACCGAGGTATTTATTAATGAAACAGATCCCGATGACGGTACTTGGTGCGGATAAGCTAAGAGAAGAGCTTGAATTCCTTAAATCTGTCCGTCGCCCAGAAATTATTGCCTCTATTGCAGAAGCGCGTGAGCACGGTGACTTAAAAGAAAATGCAGAATATCATGCAGCACGTGAGCAACAAGGTTTCTGTGAGGGCCGTATTCAAGAAATCGAAGGGAAACTTTCTCACGCTCAAGTGATCGATGTAACTAAAATGGTCAATAACGGTCGTGTTATCTTTGGTGCGACGGTGACTGTATTGAATGTTGATACTGACGAAGAGCTAACGTATCGTATTGTTGGTGATGATGAAGCAGATATTAAGATCAATCTGATTTCTGTGAACTCACCGATAGCACGCGGTTTAGTGGGTAAAGAAGTTGATGATGCGGTCTCGATTAAAACCCCAGGTGGTGATGTCGAGTTCGAAATTCTTAAAGTTGAGTATATCTGATTCCTATTTCCCTGAATTGGTTATATTATTTCCCTGATTTAAAGAAAAAGGCCGCAGGCGGCCTTTTTCATCATATAAAACATGCTTTCAATGGCATTTTTATATAAATGATGGGGGATTATTTAGGTAAAATGATTTTGCGGTCTGCCGAAGGACGGTAGATAACAAGAATTTTACCAATAATTTGTACATTTACTGCACCAGTTTCGCGAACAATCGCATCAGCGATCAAATTTTTAGAATCACGGTCTTCGCCTGCGATCTTGACTTTGATAAGCTCATGATGTGCTAATGAGAGTTCAATCTCAGCCAAAACACCTTCGGTTAAACCATTGTTGCCGATCATAACAACAGGGTTTAAATGGTGAGCGAGACTTTTTAGGTGCTGAATTTGTTTTTTATTAAGATTCATTGATTTTTTGCTTGGTTAGTATTGAAAATGGCTTATTCTACCGCCATCTGATATCTATCACCATCAATTATATCTTTTTGATGGTAAAGAAGCAGCAAGTTAGGTGAAGTTCTTTTAGTATAGTTGGAAAGCACAATGGCCAATAAAAAACGTTCGGCAAGCTCAAGTCGCTGGTTGCAAGAGCATTTTAGTGATAAATATGTTCAGCAAGCACAAAAAAAAGGGCTACGCTCACGTGCATGGTTTAAGCTGGAAGAAATCCAGCAAGGTGATAAAATTTTTAAACCAGGTATGACCGTTGTTGATTTAGGAGCAGCCCCTGGTGGTTGGTCGCAATACGTTGTTAGCCAAATAGGTCATAATGGGCGGGTTATTGCTTGTGACTTATTGCCGATGGACCCAATCGTTGGCGTTGATTTCCTGCAAGGGGATTTTCGCGATGAAGCCGTTCTCGCCGCTTTGTTAGAACGCGTTGGCGACAAAAAAGTACAGGTGGTCATGTCTGACATGGCTCCAAATATGAGTGGGACACCAGCGGTTGATATTCCTCGCTCTATGTATCTAGTTGAATTAGCATTGGATATGTGCCGTGCTGTATTGGCGCCTGGGGGGAGTTTCATTGTTAAAGTGTTTCAGGGAGAAGGCTTTGACGATTACCTTAGGGATATCCGCTCCCTGTTTACGAAAGTAAAAGTTCGTAAACCCGAATCTTCGCGGGCACGGTCACGTGAAGTATACATTGTAGCGACAGGGCTAAAACTGTAGTACCCTGAGCGTTATTTGTTAACACAGTTGTAATATGAGGTTAATCCCTTGAGTGACATGGCGAAAAACCTGATTCTCTGGTTAGTCATCGCAGTTGTTCTGATGTCCTTGTTCCAGAGTTTTGGCCCAAGCGATTCGAATAGTCGCAGAGTTGATTATTCTACGTTTATCAATGAGTTAGCCCAGGATCAGGTACGTGAAGTTCGTATCACAGGTCGTGAACTGAACGTCAGAAAGGCTGATAATAGCCGCTATACAACTTATCTTCCTATGCAGGATGAGAAGCTGTTAGACACTTTGCTAAATAAGCATGTGACGGTTGTTGGTGAACCACCAGAAGAACCTAGCTTACTGACATCTATTTTTATTTCCTGGTTCCCAATGCTTCTGTTGATTGGTGTCTGGATTTTCTTCATGCGCCAGATGCAAGGCGGTGGCGGCAAGGGGGCAATGTCATTTGGCAAAAGTAAAGCCCGCATGCTGACAGAAGATCAGATCAAAACAACATTTGCAGACGTTGCTGGGTGTGATGAAGCCAAAGAAGAAGTGGGCGAAATCGTAGAGTTTCTACGTGAACCTGCTCGTTTCCAAAAACTTGGCGGTAAAATTCCAAAAGGCGTACTGATGGTAGGGCCTCCAGGAACAGGTAAAACATTACTGGCAAAAGCTATCGCTGGTGAGGCAAAAGTTCCATTCTTCACCATTTCCGGTTCTGACTTTGTGGAAATGTTTGTGGGGGTGGGTGCTTCTCGTGTTCGTGACATGTTCGAACAAGCGAAAAAAGCAGCGCCTTGTATCATCTTTATCGATGAGATCGATGCGGTAGGTCGTCAACGTGGTGCAGGTCTTGGTGGTGGTCACGATGAGCGTGAACAAACACTGAACCAAATGCTAGTTGAGATGGACGGTTTCGAAGGTAATGAGGGGATCATTGTTATCGCAGCAACTAACCGTGCTGACGTACTTGACCCTGCTTTATTACGTCCAGGTCGTTTTGACCGTCAGGTAGTCGTTGGCTTACCAGACGTTCGTGGCCGTGAACAAATTCTGAAAGTACATATGCGTCGTGTTCCTATTGACCCAAGTGTAGATACTTTCATTCTTGCACGTGCAACACCTGGATTTTCAGGTGCTGAACTCGCAAACTTAGTGAACGAAGCCGCATTGTTTGCTGCTCGCGCGAATAAGCGTGTTGTTTCTATGGTTGAGTTTGAAAAAGCGCGTGACAAGATTTGGATGGGTGCAGAGCGTCGTTCTCTGATGATGACCGAAGAGCAAAAAGAATCAACGGCTTACCATGAAGGTGGTCATATGATTATCGGTCATTTAATGCCAGAACATGACCCTGTCCACAAAGTCACGATCGTTCCGCGTGGGCAAGCGTTAGGTGTTGCTTTCTTCTTACCAGAAGGTGATGAAGTCAGTCGTAGCCGCTTGAAGCTCGAAGGTATGATTGCAACGGCATATGCAGGTCGTATTGCAGAAGAACTGATTTATGGTCGCGATAAAGTCACAACGGGGGCTTCTTCCGACATTCAGTTTGCGACGAATACGGCGCGTAACATGGTGACTCAGTGGGGCTTCTCTGACCGCTTAGGCCCAATGCAGTATTCGAAAGAAGAAGGCCCAGCGTTCTTAGGTCGCTCTTCAGGTAATGGTTCAGGAATTTCTGATGAGACAGCACGTATTGTCGATGAAGAAATTAAAAAAATTCTGGACCACTGTTATCAACTTGCATACAAAACATTGGAAGACAATATTGATATTCTGCATGCGACTAAAGATGCATTATTGAAATATGAAACCATTGATATGCCACAGATTGATGACCTGATGAACCGCCGTCCAGTGCGTGAGCCAGCAGGTTGGGATGAAGACAAAAAAGTGAGTAATGTCACTGGTTCGTTCGGTACAGGTGCGCCAAAAGCGGAACCTACAGCGGAAAAACCACAGTCTGAAGAACCAAATAACACAAGTAATAGTAATAATGCTGATGAATCAAACCCATCAGATAATAACGACAGCAAACCACAATAAGCGGTCGTGAAATAAAATATTAAGACCCCAGTTCGCTGGGGTTTTTTTCGTTAAGGAAAAATAACAATGCAAATCAAAGCGAGAGGCAGTGTCCTTGACTTATCCACACCTAAGGTGATGGGGATTTTGAATGTCACTCCTGATTCCTTTTCAGATGGTGGCACTCATAATCGTTATCATGATGCGCTTGAACATGTGGCAAAAATGGTGCAACACGGTGCGACTATCATTGATATTGGTGGCGAATCTACCCGTCCAGGGGCTGCCGAAGTTTCTGTGAATGAGGAACTTGATAGGGTTATTCCTGTTGTTGAAGCAATAGCCCAGCGTTTTGATGTATGGATTTCAGTCGATACCTCTAAAGCCCAAGTCATGGCGGAAGCAGCAAACGCAGGTATGCATATCATCAATGATATTCGTTCTCTACATGAGCCAGACGCATTAGTCGTCGCCGCGAAAACAGGTTTACCCGTTTGTATTATGCATATGCAAGGCCAGCCAAGAACGATGCAAGAAGCGCCAAATTATGAAAATGTGGTGCGTGAGGTAAAAGACTATCTTGATGCTGAAATCACCCGGTGTGTGAGCGCAGGGATAGAGAGGCAACAAATTATCCTTGATCCAGGCTTTGGTTTTGGTAAGAACTTGTCGCATAATTACCAGTTATTGGCAAACTTAGAACAATTTCATAATTTCGGACTACCGCTATTGGCAGGGATGTCACGTAAATCTATGATTGGACAATTATTGAATGTTCCACCACAAGAACGCCTCGCAGGCAGCATAACTTGTGCAGTGATTGCTGCGATGCAAGGGGCACACATCATTCGAGTTCATGATGTCAAAGAAACCGTGCAAGCGATGCAAGTGGTACAGATGACTCTGTCAGAAAAGGAAAAATAAGCGTATGAGCGACCGTAAATATTTTGGTACTGATGGGATTCGTGGCAAAGTGGGTGATAGCCCAATTACCCCTGATTTTGTTTTAAAATTAGGCTGGGCGGCAGGGAAAGTCCTCGCTCGTCATGGTTCACGTAAAATTATTATTGGTAAAGATACGCGTATTTCTGGCTATATGTTGGAATCTTCATTAGAAGCGGGCTTAGCAGCGGCGGGTTTATCCGCATCTTTCACAGGTCCAATGCCAACCCCAGCGGTTGCTTATTTAACACGTACTTTCCGCGCAGAAGCGGGAATTGTTATTTCAGCGTCTCATAACCCATATTATGATAATGGGATTAAATTCTTCTCAATTGATGGGACTAAGCTGCCTGATGAAGTCGAAGAAGCCATTGAAGCTGAAATGGAAAAGCCGATCACCTGCGTTGAGTCAGCTGAATTAGGTCGTGCAAACCGTATTGTAGATGCTGCCGGCCGTTATATTGAATTTTGTAAAGGTACGTTCCCGAACGAACAAAGCCTTGCAAGTTTAAAAATTGTCATTGATTGTGCTAATGGGGCTACTTACCACATCGCACCAAATGTGTTCCGTGAGTTAGGGGCAGAAGTCATCACTATCGGTTGCGATCCTAACGGAATCAACATCAACGAAGAGTGTGGCGCTACAGACGTTCGCCAGTTACAACAAAAAGTTTTGGAAGAAAAAGCGCATGTCGGTTTAGCATTTGATGGTGATGGTGACCGCATTATTATGGTCGATCACCTCGGTGAAAAAGTCGATGGTGACCAAATTCTCTTCATTATTGCTCGTGAAGCGCTACGCCAAGGCCAGTTAAAAGGTGGGGTAGTGGGAACATTAATGAGTAATATGGGTTTAGAAATCGCCCTAAAACAGCTAGGAATTCCTTTTGAGCGTGCAAAAGTGGGCGACCGCTATGTTCTCGAAAAATTACAGGAAAAAGGTTGGCGCATGGGGGCTGAAAACTCAGGCCACGTGATTTTATTAGATAAAACGACCACCGGTGATGGGATTGTTGCAGGCTTGCAGGTATTAAGCGCTATGGTACGTAACCATATGAGCCTACATGATTTATGCAGCGGTATGAAATTATTACCACAAGTGCTAGTTAACGTACGTTTCAAAGGCCAACACGACCCATTACAAAGTGATGCAGTTGTTGCAGCGAACGAAGAAGTCGAAAAACAATTGGGAGGAAAAGGCCGCGTATTACTGAGAAAATCAGGAACAGAGCCATTAATCCGAGTTATGGTTGAAGGTGAAAACGAAGCTGATGTGACTGCAATGGCAAACCATATTGCTGATGCAGTAAAAGCAGCTGGCTAAGTTGTTATTGGTGAAGCTGAGCAATATTTTGATAATTTGTTGTTTTTTTCTGCAAATAATCAAATGGAATTAAAATAGACTTGCTTGTCGGCTCAGCTTTGGTTAGTATTCGCACCTGCTCAATCCCGTAAGAGTGTTTCTTTACGGCCGAAATGAGCAGGTGTGCAGTGATAAAGGTCATAGCATTAGGCTATGCACCGCAACTGAATAGGTAACTCAAATGTATGTAGCTCTTTTAATTATTTTCTTGCTAGCGGCTATCGGGCTTATTGGTCTGATTATGTTACAGCAAGGTAAAGGTGCTGACATGGGAGCTTCATTCGGTGCGGGCGCTTCTGCAACACTGTTTGGTTCATCGGGCTCAGGTAACTTCATGACCCGTATGACTGGAATCTTGGCTGCTGTGTTTTTCATCATCAGTTTAATACTTGGCAACATGACTGCCAACAAGTACGGAACTGGTAGTGGTAGTAAGTGGGAAAACATTAGTGAACCTACAAAAGTCGAGCAACCAACAGACGTTCCGGCAGCACCAGCTACACCAACGAGCGATATCCCTCGTTAAGTGTGAAAGATTCCGAATGAAGGCAACTAATGCCATCATTAAGTAGTAAGCTCAGCGATGAGCAAGAAGTTAAAATTTGAGGTTATTGATTAAATATTGATAACCTCGCCTCAGTGCCGAGGTGGTGAAATTGGTATACACGCTACCTTGAGGTGGTAGTGCCTACAAAACGGGCGTACGGGTTCAAGTCCCGTCCTCGGCACCATTATTTAAGATGCTTGTGATTTACAGGTTATCTGTGTAGAATATGACACGCTTTCGAACGCGGGATGGAGCAGCTTGGTAGCTCGTCGGGCTCATAACCCGAAGGTCGTCGGTTCAAATCCGGCTCCCGCAACCATTTCTTATTCAACATACCTTGTCAGTATCGTGGTCTATAGTAGTTATCCGGTGTAGTAATCAAGTGCAGTTATCTAACAGCTCTCAAAATTTCTCATCGATTTCTCTAGATTTTACAGGTATAATAAGAATATGGTGAACCCGTGCACTACAGGGTCCAGTTGCATAAAGCCCCGAATTTCGGGGTTTTTTGTTATTTGACAATCGAATTAACTGGGCTTTTATAGCCCTTTTTTTATGTCTGGGGGTGGGCTTGTCCACATTAGAACAGAAATTAACAGAGATGATCTCAGCACCTGTGGAGGCGCTAGGCTTTGAATTTGTAGGCTTAGAGTTTGTCCGTGGCCGTACATCAACACTGCGTGTCTTCATTGATAGTGAAGAAGGCATCACTGTTGATGATTGTGCTGATGTCAGCCATCAGGTCAGTGCAGTATTGGACGTTGAAGATCCAATCTCTGTCATTTATAACCTGGAAATATCGTCACCAGGGCTTGAACGTCCATTATTCACCATTGCGCATTATGAGCGTTTTATGGGGGAAGAGGTGGCATTGACTTTGCGTATAGCAATGCAGAACCGCCGTAAGTGGCAAGGAATTATTAAGGCCATAGACGGTGAAATGATTACGGTTACTGTAGATGGTAAGGATGAGGTGTTCGCCCTCGGCAACATCCAGAAAGCTAACTTGGTACCCCACTTTTAATAAAGTTCAATGAGGCAACTAGGATGAATAAAGAAATTCTGGCTGTTGTAGAAGCGGTTTCTAACGAAAAATCCCTCCCTCGTGAAAAAATCTTCGAGGCTCTGGAAACTGCATTAGCGACGGCGACTAAAAAGAAATACGAGCAAGAAATTGATGTTCGTGTGGAAATTGACCGTAAATCAGGTGATTTCGACACGTTCCGTCGTTGGTTAATTGTGGAAGAAGTCACAATGCCAACGCGTGAAATTACGTTGGAAGCGGCTCAGTATGAAGACCCAGCGCTCCAGCTTGGAGAGTACGTCGAAGATCAAATTGAATCTGTTGTATTCGACCGTATTACTACCCAAACAGCTAAACAAGTTATCGTACAGAAAGTGCGCGAAGCAGAACGTGCGATGGTTGTTGACCAATTCCGTGAGCAACAAGGTGAAATTATCACTGCTCAGGTGAAAAAAGTTAATCGTGAAAATATCACGTTAGACTTAGGCAATAACGCGGAAGCCGTTATTCTGCGTGAAGATATGTTGCCACGTGAAAACTTCCGTCCAGGTGACCGTATCCGCGGAGTCCTGTATGATGTTCGTCCTGAAGCACGCGGCGCGCAACTTTTTGTTACGCGTTCTCGCCCTGAAATGCTGATTGAATTATTCCGCATTGAAGTGCCAGAAATCGGCGAAGAAATTATTGAAATCAAAGCCGCTGCTCGTGACCCAGGCTCTCGTGCAAAAATCGCAGTTAAAACTAATGACAAGCGTATCGACCCAGTTGGTGCTTGTGTTGGTATGCGTGGTGCACGTGTTCAAGCCGTTTCTAGTGAATTAGGCGGCGAAAGAATTGATATTGTGTTATGGGATGATAACCCAGCTCAATTCGTTATTAATGCAATGGCTCCGGCTGATGTTGCATCTATCGTAGTCGATGAAGACAAATGTACGATGGATGTTGCCGTAGAAAGTAGTAATTTGGCACAAGCCATTGGACGTAACGGTCAAAACGTTCGTCTGGCAGCTCAGTTACTGAAAAAACACCGTGGTGATGACAAATGGGAATTAAATGTCATGACCGCAGAAGAGCTTAATGCAAAACATCAGGCAGAAGCACATGCTTCTATTGATACATTCACCAAGCATCTTGATATTGATGAAGAGTTTGCCACTGCACTTGTTGAAGAAGGCTTCTCGACGTTAGAAGAACTGGCTTACGTGCCTATTAATGAACTTCTGGAAATTGATGGTCTTGACGAAGAGACTGTTGAAGTTCTACGTGAAAGAGCGAAAGCGGCCCTCACCACAATAGAATTGGCTCAAAAAGAGAGCCTAGGTGATAATCAGCCAGCAGAAGATTTATTGAATCTTGAAGGTATGGATCGTACTCTTGCCTATAATTTGGCTACTCGTGGAATCTGTACACTGGAAGATCTTGCTGAGCAGGGCATCGACGACCTGATTGATATTGAAGGTCTGGATGATGAGAAAGCAGGTACGCTCATCATGGCCGCACGTAATATTTGCTGGTTCGGTAACGATGCGTAAACACTGTAGCAGGAAGGAACGGCATGACAGAAACTGTAAAAACATTGGCAACGGAAATTCAAACCACAGTTGATCGCCTGGTACAGCAATTTGCTGAAGCAGGGATCAAAAAAGGTGAGAATGACTCTGTTAGCCAGTCAGAAAAAGAAGCTTTACTGAGCCATTTAAACCGTGAACAAGGCGGGGTAGCGGGTCAGCCAAGCAAATTGACACTACAGCGCAAAACTCGTAGTACGCTGAGTGTCCCCGTCACCGGTGGCAAAAGCAAATCGGTAAATGTCGAAGTCCGCAAAAAACGCACTTATGTGAACCGTGATGCTGAAGAAGCAAAAGCGGAAGAGCAGGCGCAGCGTGAAGCGGAAGAGCAGGCACAGCGCGAAGCTGAAGAACTGGCACAACGTCAAGCAGAAGCAAAACGATTAGCAGAAGAAACAGCTAAACGTGAAGCGGAAGAAAAGGCAAAACGTGAAGCCGAAGAGAAAGCAAAACGTGAAGCAGCAGATAAAGCTACGCGCGAAGCAGCGGAAAGAGAAAAAGTGAAACCAAGCGAAAATCAACAAAAACCAGGCAAAGCTGTAGAAAGTAATGCCGACAAACAACGCCGTGAAGCTGAAGCTGCGGAGCTAAAACGTAAAGCTGAAGAAGAAACTCAGCGCAAAGTTGAAGCAGAAGCACGTCGCGTAGCTGAAGAAGCACGCAAAATGGCAGAAGAAAACGGTGAAAAGTGGACTGCTGAAACGAAAACTGAAGAAGACAGCGATTATCACACGACAACTTCAACGCACGCTCGTGCAGCTGAAGATGAAAGTGATGAGAAAGAAGAAGGCCGTCGTTCACGTAATCGTACTGCAAAAGCACCTCGCCAGAAGAAAGGTAATAAACTTTCTGAAAAAGCAGATCGCGAAGAAGAACGTGCCGCAGGCCGTTCGGGTCGCAGCAAAGGTAAGCAACGTAAAGGTAGTTCTTTACAACAAAGCTTTACTAAACCAGCAGTTGCGGTTAACCGTGATGTTGTGATTGGTGAAACAATCACTGTTGGTGAACTTGCTAATAAAATGGCAGTAAAAGGTTCTCAAGTCATCAAAACGATGATGAAGATGGGCGCAATGGCGACTATCAACCAAGTGATTGACCAAGAAACTGCACAGTTAGTTGCAGAAGAAATGGGTCACAAAGTTATTCTGCGTCGTGAAAACGAATTAGAAGAAGCGGTAATGAATGACCGTGATACAGGTTCTGCACTTCAAGAGCCACGTGCGCCAGTTGTGACCATTATGGGTCACGTTGACCATGGTAAAACCTCTCTACTTGACTACATTCGCTCAACGAAAGTGGCATCAGGTGAAGCGGGGGGTATTACTCAGCACATTGGTGCTTACCACGTACAAACTGATAAGGGTATGATTACCTTCTTAGATACCCCAGGTCACGCCGCGTTTACTTCAATGCGTGCTCGTGGTGCTCAGGCAACGGATATCGTTGTTCTGGTTGTTGCTGCAGACGATGGTGTTATGCCACAAACAATTGAAGCTATTCAGCATGCGAAAGCAGCGGGTGTACCAATTGTTGTTGCAGTAAACAAAATTGATAAACCAGAAGCTGATCCAGACCGCGTTAGAAATGAGCTGTCTCAGTACGGTGTTATTTCTGAAGACTGGGGTGGTGATACTCAGTTCATCAGTGTTTCTGCTAAGAAAGGTACCGGTATTGACGAGTTGCTCGATGCTATCTTGCTGCAAGCTGAAGTTTTAGAACTGAAAGCGGTATATGCAGGCATGGCAAGTGGTGTCGTTGTTGAGTCGTACTTAGACAAAGGTCGTGGCCCAGTTGCAACAATCTTAGTTCAAGAAGGTACACTGAACAAAGGCGATATCGTCCTGTGTGGTTTCGAATATGGCCGTATTCGTGCAATGCGTAACGAATTAGGTAAAGAAGTTCAGTCTGCAGGCCCTTCAATGCCTGTTGAGATCTTAGGCTTATCTAACGTACCTTCAGCGGGTGATGAAGCTACCGTTGTACGTGACGAGAAAAAAGCACGTGAAGTTGCCTTGTATCGTCAAGGTAAATTCCGTGATGTTAAATTAGCTCGCCAGCAGAAATCTAAACTGGAAAACATGTTTGCTAACATGGAAGAAGGTAAAGTGTCTGAGCTGAACATCGTTCTGAAAACCGACGTACAAGGTACTTGCGAAGCAATTACTGACTCTCTAATGAAGCTGTCGACTGATGAAGTTAAAATTAAAATCATCGGTTCTGGTGTAGGTGGTATCACTGAAACTGACGCAACATTAGCTGCGGCATCGAATGCTATCATCTTAGGCTTCAACGTACGTGCAGATGCTTCTGCTCGTCGCGTAATTGAAAGTGAAAGTGTTGACTTACGCTACTACTCTGTTATCTATAGCTTAATTGATGAAATTAAACAAGCTATGAGCGGTATGTTAGCGCCTGAGTACAAACAGCAAATTATTGGACTTGCAGAAGTTCGTGATGTATTTAAATCACCGAAATTCGGCGCGGTTGCTGGTTGTATGGTCACTGAAGGCACCATCAAACGTAATAACCCAATCCGCGTATTACGTGATAACGTGGTTATTTATGAAGGTGAGCTAGAGTCACTACGTCGCTTTAAAGATGACGTCAATGAAGTTCGTAACGGTATGGAATGTGGTATCGGCGTTAAGAACTACAACGATGTTCGTGTAGGCGATATGATTGAAGTTTTCGAAATTATTGAAGTTAAACGTTCTATTGACGGTTAATTTTGTGAGTACCCACGAAATGTCGTGGTGAGAAAACAGTATGAATGAGGGGGCGCTTGCCCCCTTTATTGTCAGGAGATATAACGATGGCAAAAGAATTCAGTCGTGCACAACGCGTTGCGCAAGAGATGCAAAAAGAAATTGCGATCATCTTACAACGTGAGATCAAAGACCCACGTATTGGTATGGCTACCGTTTCAGGTGTCGAGTTATCTCGCGATCTCGCATACGGTAAAGTCTTTGTGACCTTCTTCAATATCGCTAACGATAAAAGCGAAGAAGAAATGGTTGCAGATGGCATTAAAGCATTAAATGAAGCATCAGGCTTTATACGTTCATTAATTGGAAAAGCAATGCGTTTGCGTATTATTCCTGAGTTAACATTTGAATATGACAACTCTCTTGTTGACGGTATGCGGATGTCTAATTTAGTGTCAAATGTGATCCGCGATGATGAAAAACGTCGTGCGGATGTTAGTGATAAAGAGGAAAAATAATGGGGCGTCGTCGTAGCGGCCGTAATATTGACGGCGTAGTGCTGCTGGATAAACCCACGGACATTTCTTCAAATGATGCGCTGCAAAAAGTGCGGCGCTTTTTTAATGCCAATAAAGCCGGGCACACGGGGGCACTTGACCCTCTCGCAACAGGTATGTTGCCTGTTTGTCTCGGCGAAGCGACGAAATTTTCCCAGTTTTTACTCGATTCAGATAAACGTTATCGCGTGATTGCACGTCTTGGGCAACGCACTGATACGTCAGATTCACATGGCGAAATTATTAGTGAGCGTAACGTAGAGTTTACACAGCAGCAACTAGATGATGCTTTAGAATTTTTCCGTGGTGATACATTACAAGTTCCTTCAATGTATTCAGCGTTGAAACACCAAGGTCGTCCGTTGTATGAATATGCGCGTAAAGGGATTACAGTTGAGCGTGAAGCTCGCCCAATTACAGTGTATGAATTGCAGTTTATTCGTTTAGAAAATAATGAATTAGAACTGGAGATACACTGTTCTAAAGGAACCTATATTCGTACAATTATCGATGATTTAGGTGAGATGTTAGGCTGTGGTGCGCATGTGATTTACCTGCGTCGAGTGCAAGTGGCTAATTACCCTTATGAGCGGATGGTAACATTAGAACAATTAGCTGATTTACGGGCAAAAGTAGATGCGGGTGAAGGCTCTTTTGAGTCATTGCTCGACTCTCTATTGTTGCCAATGGATACGGCAGTCGTTCATTTTCCAGCTGTAAATATTACAGAAGAAACAGCGGCTTATTTTAAGCAGGGTCAACCTGTGCGAGCCGCAGTCCAAGGCCTTGAAGAAGGTTGTATGGTCCGAGTCACTTGTGGCGCAGAGCAGCGGTTTATCGGTATTGCTCTGGTGAGTGAAGATGGCCGTATAGCACCGAAGCGTTTGGTTGTGGAAAATGAACAGTCCGTGTAGTGGCGCTTATTGCTTTGCTGCCTTAAGCAGCGTAGAATAGCGGCGCTTAATCTTGAGATGCTAAATTAGAGATTGGCTCTCATCACTTACATTAATCATTTTGGAGTTTATTATGTCTCTAAGTAATGAAGCGAAAGCTAAAATCGTTGCTGAGTTCGGCCGCGGTGAAAATGACACTGGTTCAAGCGAAGTTCAAATCGCTCTGCTGACAGCACAAATCAACCACCTGCAAAGTCACTTTGCAGAGCACAAAAAAGATCACCACAGCCGTCGTGGTCTGCTGCGTATGGTTGCTCAGCGTCGTCGTTTACAAGCTTACTTGAAAGGTAAAGATATCGCGCGTTACACTGCTCTTATCGAGCGTTTAGGTCTGCGCCGCTAATCTTACTCTAGATAATTTGAGTTGCAGCTAGGCGACAAATGAGTGAGTTACTAGGTACATACATGAGTATGTGGCTAGTACGAGTGAATGTAGTCAACAACGTTGCAACTTGAAGTATGACGAGTAGAGTCAGTTTCAGAGAAAAGGGGCCAGAGGCCCCTTTTCTTCTAAAAGTTATTTTGAAAGTTGAAGTAATACTCGAATTATACTTAACTTAAATGCTAAGCTATAAATCGTAGTGAGTTGTTTTTATTAATGCCTCTTCGCTACATCCGATTCGCGCGGCTAATGAGAGAATTGATCACTAGAACATCAGTATTCTCATTAGTCGCGAGGCTGTAGTAGGAAGAGTAAACCAATGCTCCCTGAGAATCTCAGGTAGCCTTACAAAAAGGGTAATATAGTGTTAAATCCTATTGTTCGTAAATTCCAATACGGTCAACATACTGTTTCGATTGAAACCGGTATGATTGCACGCCAAGCATCTGCTGCTGTTATGGTTAACATGGATGACACTGCAGTATTCGTGACTGCAGTTGCACAGAAAAAAGTGAAAGAAGGTCAAGATTTCTTCCCTTTAACTGTTAACTATCAAGAACGTACATATGCAGCGGGCCGCATCCCTGGAAGTTTCTTCCGTCGTGAAGGTCGTCCTGGTGAAGGCGAAACGTTAATCGCACGTCTGATTGACCGTCCTCTACGCCCTCTGTTCCCAGAAGGTTTTTATAACGAAATTCAAATCATTGCGACCGTTGTATCTGTTAACCCACAAGTTAACCCAGATATCGTTGCGATGATTGGTGCATCAGCGGTATTAGCGCTGTCAGGTGTTCCATTCAATGGCCCAATCGGTGCTGCACGTGTTGGTTTTATCAATGACCAATATGTTCTGAACCCTACAGCAGACGAACTGAAAAACAGCCGTTTGGATTTAGTGGTTGCAGGTACTGATAACGCGGTATTAATGGTTGAATCTGAAGCTGATTTGTTGAGCGAAGAGCAAATGTTAGGTGCAGTGGTATTTGGTCACGATCAACAACAAGTTGTTATTCAGAATATCAATGAATTAGTGAAAGAAGCTGGTAAAGAGAAATGGGATTGGCAGCCAGAGCCAGTTAACCAAGCTCTTCATGACCGTGTTGCACAATTAGCTGAAAGCCGTATGGGCGATGCTTACCGCATCACTGAGAAACAAGAGCGCTACGCGCAGGTTGACTTAATCAAAGAAGAAGTCACTGCAGTATTAGTTGCTGAAGACGAAAACGTTGATGTTTCTGAAGTTGCAGATATTTTAGCAAGCTTAGAAAAACAAGTTGTTCGTAGCCGTGTTATCCGTGGTGAGCCACGTATCGATGGCCGCGAAAAAGATATGGTTCGTGCACTGGACGTTCGTACGGGGGTTCTGCCACGTACTCATGGTTCTGCGTTGTTTACTCGTGGTGAAACTCAAGCACTGGTAACTGCAACTTTAGGTACAGAGCGTGATGCACAGGTTATCGACCAATTAATGGGCGAATATACTGACCGTTTCTTATTCCATTACAACTTCCCTCCATACTCTGTCGGTGAAACTGGCATGGTGGGTTCACCAAAACGTCGTGAAATCGGTCACGGCCGTTTAGCGAAACGCGGTGTGTTAGCTGTGATGCCTGACCACGCAGATTTCCCATACACTGTACGTGTTGTGTCTGAAATCACTGAATCCAATGGTTCATCATCAATGGCATCAGTTTGCGGTGCGTCATTAGCACTGATGGATGCTGGTGTGCCAATTAAAGCCGCTGTTGCAGGTATTGCAATGGGGCTGGTAAAAGAAGGCGAAGATTTCGTTGTTCTGTCTGATATCTTAGGTGACGAAGACCACTTAGGTGATATGGACTTTAAAGTGGCTGGTAGCCGTGAAGGTATCAGTGCACTGCAAATGGACATCAAAATTGAAGGGATCACGCGTGAAATTATGCAAGTTGCCTTAAACCAAGCAAAAGGTGCGCGTTTGCACATTCTTGGTACGATGGAACAAGCAATCAATGGCCCACGTGAAGAAATCTCTGAATTTGCTCCACGTATTTACACTATCCGCATCAATCCAGACAAAATCAAAGATGTCATCGGTAAAGGTGGTTCTGTGATCCGTGCGTTAACGGAAGAAACAGGCACGACTATCGAGATCGAAGATGACGGTACTGTGAAAATTGCAGCAACTGATGGTATTAAAGCGAAAGAAGCAATTCGTCGTATTGAAGATATCACAGCAGAAGTTGAAGTTGGCCGCATTTATCCAGGTAAAGTAACCCGTATTGTCGACTTTGGTGCATTTGTTGCGATTGGCGGCGGTAAAGAAGGTCTGGTTCATATTTCTCAAATCGCGGACAAACGTGTTGAGAAAGTGACTGATTACCTACAAATGGGTCAAGAAGTTCCTGTTAAGGTATTGGAAATCGACCGTCAGGGCCGTATCCGTCTTAGCATGAAAGAAGCGGTAGCAACTGAAGAAGCAAGTGCACAACCGCAGGACTCAGCAGAGTAAGCTGACTTAACAGCGCTCTATTAAGTTAGGGCGCTATCAGCCTAAATTTGCTGAAACCATCATTTGTAAAGCGTGGTAATGTAAGGGCGGAGTATGTTGAACAGTATCTGTCTTCGGGTGAGAGATTATCGCACGTTACCGCGTGTGCTCTTGGCGCTTATCTTTTTTGTTATTATTGGATGTAGTAGCAAAGATTGGCGAAAGAACGAGGTATTTGCCGTTCCACTTCAACCTTCATTGCAACAAGAAGTGATACTGGCTCGTATGGAACAAATCCTTGCGAGTCGGTCTTTAACCGATGATGAATACGCACAGCTTTTATATGAGCGCGGTGTGTTGTATGATAGTCTCGGTTTAAGGGCGCTGGCACGTAATGATTTTTCAACTGCGTTAGCCATTCGTCCTGATATTCCTGAAGTTTTTAATTTTTTAGGGATATATTTTACGCAGGCAGGCAATTATGATGCTGCCTATGAAGCGTTTGATTCTGTTTTAGAGCTTGATCCAACTTACAATTTCGCGCGAATGAATCGTGGCATCGCATTATATTACGGTGAACGGTACAAACTAGCGCAGGATGATCTGCTGGCGTATTATCAGATAGATCCAAATGATCCTTTTCGTACTCTGTGGCTTTACCTCGTAGAGAAAGACATAGACCCGCGTATGGCGCAAGATAATCTTGCTGCCCGCTACAACCAAGCGGAGAAAGGGCAATGGGGCTGGAATATCGTAGAATTCTATCTTGGCAATATCAATGAAAATACATTGATGGAGCGTTTGAAAGAAACATCTACGGATAACACTTCGCTCGCTGAGCATCTCAGTGAAACTAACTTCTATTTAGGTAAGCATTACCTAAGTCTGGGGGATAAGGATAGCGCAGTTGCGTTATTCAAACTGACGGTAGCTAACAACGCTCACAGCTTTGTTGAACACCGCTATGCATTGTTGGAATTGGCGCTGTTAGGCCAAGAACAAGACGACCTTTTAGAATCGGGCCAGCAATAGCTGACGAACATTTCATGATAAATTTTTAAGTCATCATCCCTCGGGGTGACGGCCTATTTGTTCGTTTAATAAACACAATTTGAGCCAGTTCACATTTTAAATGAAAATGACCGAAATGATTTTCGCATGGTTATGTAAACTGGCTGCCATTATGTATGAGGCACCTTTACATGACTACTGAGACCGATATTTCTTTTGCTGAGTTAGGTTTATCAGCATCTATTTTGACAGCACTAAATGACCTGGGATATGAAAAACCATCACCAATCCAACAGCAATGTATTCCATTGTTAATGGATGGCAACGATGTATTAGGTATGGCACAAACAGGTAGCGGTAAAACTGCTGCATTTAGTTTGCCATTACTGCATAACATCGACCCAGATTTAAAAGCTCCGCAAATTTTAGTACTTGCTCCAACTCGTGAGTTGGCTGTTCAGGTAGCGGAAGCAATGAGTGATTTCTCTAAACATATGAACCGCGTTAACGTTGTTGCCCTGTATGGTGGTCAACGTTATGACGTACAATTACGTGCACTGCGCCAAGGACCACAAATTGTTGTGGGTACACCAGGCCGCCTTCTTGATCACTTAAAACGTGGCACGTTAGATCTTTCTAAATTAAAAGGCTTAGTCTTAGACGAAGCTGATGAAATGCTGCGTATGGGCTTCATTGAAGATGTTGAAAACATCATGAGCCAAATTCCAGCTGAGCACCAAACTGCGCTGTTCTCTGCAACAATGCCTGAGCCAATTCGTCGTATTACACGTCGTTTTATGAAAGACCCGAAAGAAATTCGTATTCAGGCTAGCATTACAACCCGTCCAGACATTGCTCAGAGCTATTGGACAGTGTACGGTATGCGTAAAAATGAAGCGTTAGTGCGTTTCTTAGAAGCAGAAGACTTTGATGCAGCAATTATTTTCGTGCGTACCAAAAATGCAACATTAGAAGTGGCTGAAGCGTTAGAACGCAATGGCTACAACAGTGCTGCACTAAATGGTGACATGAACCAAGCACTGCGTGAGCAAACTTTAGAGCGCTTAAAAGATGGTCGTTTAGATATCTTGATCGCAACTGACGTTGCAGCGCGTGGTTTGGACGTTGAGCGTATTAGTTTAGTTGTTAACTATGACATCCCAATGGATGCCGAGTCTTACGTTCACCGTATTGGCCGTACAGGCCGTGCGGGTCGTGCGGGCCGTGCGTTACTGTTTGTTGAGAACCGTGAACGCCGTCTGCTACGTAACGTTGAACGTACGATGAAACTGACTATTCCTGAAGTTGAATTACCAGATGCAGATCTGCTGAGCCAACGTCGTCAGGCGAAATTTGCTGAGAAAATTCAACAGCAATTAGAAAGCAGCGATTTAGACCAATATCGTTCACTGTTAGCAAAAATGTCTCCATCAGAAGATGTAGATATGGAAACTTTAGCCGCAGCATTACTGAAAATGGCACAAGGTGAACGTGCTCTGATCCTGCCACCAGATGCGCCACGTCGTCCACGTCGTGAATTTAATGATCGCGATGATCGCCGTGGTGATCGCCGCAACAGCAACGGCAATGGTTTTGACCGTGCAGAACGTGGTGAGCGTGGCGGACGTCGTGAGCGTCGTGATGTCGGTGATATGGAAATGTACCGTATTGAAGTTGGCCGTGATGATGGTGTGGAAGTTCGTCACATTGTTGGTGCGATTGCTAACGAAGCGGATATCAGCAGCCGTTATATCGGTAATATCAAATTGTACGGAACGCACTCGACAATTGAATTACCAAAAGGCATGCCAACTGACGTGTTAACGCATTTAAGTCGTGCACGCATTTTGAATAAACCAACTCAAATGCAGCTGATCGGTGATGCTCAGCCATTCGAACGTCGCGGCGGTGGTGAGCGTCGTGGTGGTGGTCGTCGTGATGGCGGCAGCGAAGGTGGCTTTGGTGCAGGTCGTCGTAATGACCGTGGCGGTGAGCGCGGTGGCGAACGTCGTAGCGGTGGTGAGCGTCGTGGCGGTGGTAACCGTGACCGTGGTAACTCTGCTCCACGTCAAGATGGTACTAATGCAGCACCTCGTCGTCGTAGCAGCAGCCATAACGCGTAATTGCTAGGTTTTAGGGAAGTTATTCCCTAATAAAATGAAAACCCGCACTTCTTGGAAATGCGGGTTTTTTGCTAGCCATTTTTACCTAAGTATGTAGTAGCGATAAAGCGTTTTTTCTAAATCTTGTGCTGTACTGATAAAAAGTAGGATAACAACGTTATTTGTTTGCATATCAAATTCATATAAACAACGATATTGGCTAGTTATATCGATTCGCTCCCGAATTAGTAGACCATTATCGGCTAACATTTGATTTGGGCGATAACGCTTTGGATCTTCTGATATTGCTCTAACGGATGATAAAAGTAGCTCATCAACAAACGCGGCTGCTTGAACACTGCTCATAAAATTGATTTTAAACGATTCTACATCCTGTAGTGACCATAATGCAGTTTCTGCGAGGGTGACCGTATAGGGTTGTTCCATCACAATTTCCTTTCATTATTTTCTTGCTGCACGTAATTTTTCTAGCGCTTCTTCTGGTGATAAGATTCTCTTATTTTTAACATCATCTTTTGCTGCCATCACCAATTTTAGCAGCGCATTTGCTTGGCGCTCTCTTTCCCTTTCTTTTAGCTCTATTTCACGTTCTTCACTTGTTTGGATAAACAGCTCAGATTGCCCATTTTTTGTTACAAAAACGCCGCCCTTAAAGAGCTCAGGGTTACCAAGGCCTTCACGTGCTGCTTTTTGCGACATTGTATTAGACATATTTTGTTCCTATAAATAGTGAACACACAACCCAGAATAACGTATTGTGTATTTTTTGAACTTATATTTCTGATTATAGAAAAAATCAGTTAGATGTACAAATTTATTATTAATTTATACACCAAGTTTGTGCGTAGGAAGTTGAAGCGCGACTCAAACTAACCCCAATGCCTCTTTTAGTGGCTTGAGATAACGGCGGCTGACAGGTATATGTTCACCGGAACTGAGTACCAACTCGGCTTGTCCACCGTCGCCAAACAGAATTTCATTTAACTGAGTCATGTTAACCAAATATTGGCGATGGCAGCGCACTAACGGTGTACGAGTTTCTAATGTGCGTAATGTGAGCTCAGTAAAGCCTTCTTGCCCTTGTGTGCTCATCACATACACGCCACTCATACGTGAGGTGGCATATAGCACTTCATCAAGCTTCATCAAATAGATGCGGCTATGGCCAGTACAAGGGATAAATTTGAGCGGCTCATTGTTGCTGAGCAGTTCAAGGTTCTGTTTTTGCTTACCTTGACGTAGGCGGTTTAAGGTTTTTTTTAATCGCTCTGTTTCAAGGGGCTTTAACAAGTAATCAAATGCATGCTCTTCAAAAGCTTGGATAGCAAATTCATTAAAAGCGGTAAGAAAGACGATATAGGGGCGGTCTTCTGGATCTAACATACGTACCATTTCAAGGCCAGTTAGGCGCGGCATTTGAATATCAAGAAAAACCACATCAGGCTTTTTTTTGTGAATGACCCCAATCGCTTCAATCGCATTGGCGCATTCACCGATAATTTCAATATCATCGTGTTCTTCAAGTAGGCAACGCACATTTTCCCGTGCAAGAGGTTCGTCATCAACAATCAATACATTCATAGAGGTAATTTAATCATTATTATGTTGTAGCCAAATAAGGCAGGCGAATTTTCATTCGAGTGAATTTTTCTGGTTCATGTTCTACGCTGATGCCATATTGCTCACCATATTTTAAACGTAAGCGTTTATCGACTAGCCCCATTCCTAAGCCATCGGACTTTTTAGTGGGCTTGTATAGCCCCGCGTTATCTTCTATTTCGATGTAGACATGTTCACTGCCAATATAACTACGTATTGTAATATATCCTGTTTCTAATAACTGTGAGGTGCCGTGTTTAATTGCATTTTCAACCAGTGGTTGCAGGGTAAATGCCGGAAGTTCAACCTGTTTGACTTCATCTGGGATCTCAATATGAATTTGTAAGCTTTCTTGAAAGCGGGCTTTTTCTATCTGCAAATAGGCGTTGATATGTTCAATTTCTTCACCAAGCGTGGCATTTTGTTCAGGTCGTTTTAAATTATTGCGGAAAAATGTCGAAATATATTGCACAAGCTGGCCTGCTTGCTGGCTATCTTTGCGGATCACGGCTTGCAGCGTATTGAGTACATTAAACAAAAAGTGTGGATTCACTTGCGCATGAAGTAGCTTAACTTCGGATTGTAACAGTGATTGCTTATTGCGTTCATATTGGCCCGCGAGAATTTGCGCGGAAAATAAGCTGGCGATGCCTTCACCAAGGGTACGATTTATGGAGCTAAATAGGCTATTTTTCGCTTCATACAGTTTAATTGTACCAATGACTTTTTCGTTTTCCCCGCGTAATGGGATCACTAATGCAGAACCGAGTTTACAGGTGGGGCTTAATGAACACTTGTAAGGCGTTTCATTGCCATCGGCATATACAACTTCATTATTCTCAATAGCTTGCCTTGACTGACTCGACGAAATCGGTGTTCCCGGGCGATGGTGATCAGCGCCAATACCAATAAATGCGAGTATTTTTTCACGATCAGTGATGGCGACGGCGCCAATTTCTAGTTCTTGATAAATAATCTTGGCAACTTTCATACTGTTATCAGCATTAAAGCCTTTACGCAGAATTCCTTCAGTGGTTAAGGCGATTTTTAGCGCCTGAGCAGAGAATGCAGTTGTGTATTTTTCAACAATAGCGCGGCGGTCGAGTAAAATACGAATAAACATAGCTGCGCCAATCGTATTTGCGATGACCATAGGTGCAGCGATATTTTTAACAAGTTCGAGGGCTTCATCGAAAGGTTTTGCCAACAATAAAATAATTAGCATTTGTATGATTTCAGCAATAAAAGTGACACAGCTGGCAATCATAGGATTAAAAATTTTATTAATTTCGCCACGTTTCATAAAGTAACGATGAACTAACCCGCCAATCAACCCTTCAACAATCGTTGAAACCATACAGGCAAATGCACTCATACCACCCAATGAATAACGATGCAACCCACCAGTAAAACCAACGGCAAAGCCGACAGCGGGACCGCCTAATAGGCCCCCAAGCACGGCACCAATGGCGCGAGTATTGGCAATAGAATCATTGATATGCAAACCAAAATAAGTACCGATAATGCAAAATACTGAGAAAATCAGGTAGCACATCACCTTGTGAGGTAAGCGAATAGTGACTTTAAGTAATGGGGTAACCAGCGGGGTACGACTGAGGACCCATGCGATCACTAAGTAGACGCACATTTGCTGGAGGAGGAGTAATATTAAGTCAAATTCGTACATGCTCGTCATATTTCACATTCTGGGGGTGTTGACTACGTTCAGCTCCTTGGGTCACATACTTGTGTATGCTCCCCAAGCTATCTTCTCTTGTCGCCTACCCATAATGCGAACTATTTAGAGCATGGCTCGTCATGTTTCACATTCTGGGGGTGTTGACTACGTTCAGCTCCTTGGGTCACATACTTGTGTATGCTCCCCAAGCTATCTTCTCTTGTCGCCTACCCACAATGTGAACTATTTAGAGCATGATACATTGTGGGATTTTTATTTTGTGGCGGAATTATTTATTCTTGCTATCTATTATTAGTCTTTATTCGGCTTGAAATTATATCGTAAGTCACTGGTTAAGTAATCGACATTTGAGAAAAGTACACTCATCAATATTTGACATAAGGCTGAAATCGCTTCAATATTAGTCAATGACCTACCTTTTCGTGATCTTGCGCACGAATTTATTAACGCTGTATTTAACTTTCTTGTCATACTCTAGGGATGGTAGTTTCCCCCGTTATTATTTAAGGTTCACATAAATAATGAAAAAAAGAACAATAGCACTGATTTTGCTGATGCTTATCTTAATAGCAGCAGCGGCACTTTTTCATTCCCATAACCAATATTTATTGTTACAGGGGGAAGTAGATGCACCTGAAGTTATCGTAACCTCGAAAGCAAAAGGGCGGGTGATTGAGCGCCATATTGAGCGTGGTGATGATGTAAAACAAGGGCAACTTCTCTTAACATTAGAAAGCCCTGAGCTACAGGCGCAGTATGCAGCATCAAAAGCGGCAAGAGACCAAGCAAAGGCGCAGCTAGAACTCTCTATTAATGGTACTCGCGAAGAAACTATTCGTGATCTTCAAGCCACCTTGGCACAAGCCAACTCTCAATATCAAAATGCCTCTCGTGAATATGCCCGTTTAAGTAATTTAAAAAACAAAGGGTATGTTTCAGCGAATGAGTTAGATAACGCACGTAAGGCCAAAGAAGTGGCATTTTCGCAAGTCCAGGGGGCAAAAGCACGGTTAGAAGAAGGCTTACATGGTGACCGTATTGAATTACGTCAGCAATATGAGGCGGCGCTTGACCAAGCAGAACAAAAATTGGCTGAATTGCAAGTTCAGGTGGATGATTTGCAAGTTAAAGCCCCGGTTGATGGGGAAGTAGGACCTATCCCCGCTGAAATTGGCGAACTATTTAATGCAGGAAGCCCTTTGGTCTCATTAATACGCCTGCCGCAAGCTTATTTTGTCTATAACTTGCGTGAAGATATTTTAGTTGATGTGAAAAAAGGCGATAAAGTACAGCTGGATATCCCAGCGTTGGGTAATAAGGTGGTTGAAGCTGAAATTCGTTATATTGCACCAAAAGGTGACTATGCTACTAAGCGAGCAACACGTGCAACGGGTGACTTCGATTTAAAAACATTTGAAATTCGCTTATATCCTGTAGAGCCGATCGAAGGGTTAAGGCCTGGCATGAGTGTGTTATGGCACTGGGATAAGTAAAAGGTGTTGCCATGAAATTTAAGTTCGCTTGGCACGGTTTTGAGCACGCCTTTAGCCGTGAAACCCAAATGGCTATTCGTAGCCCTGTTTTTCATTGGTTAAGTTGGCTGTTTCCATTAATGCTGTTTACGTTAGTTAGCGCTAACTTTTCAGAGGGGACATTAATGGATTTACCCGTTTCTGTGGTGGATGACAACCATAGTCCCGTGTCTCGGCAAATTATTCGTGACCTTAACGCAGGCCCGCACGCTGATGTAAAAACGATTGATGATAATTTGAGTACGTCATTAAAAAGACTCGGTAGTTCAAAAGATTACGCGTTATTGTATATTCCTCATAACTTTGAAGAAGATGTTTTACGGGGGCGTCAGCCAGAGCTGCGGATGTATTATAATGCGCTCTTTTATGCATCAGGCAGTTATGCGATTCAAGATTTTAGTGGGCTAGTGGCAGAGCTGAATGCGAAGTATCGCCAAGAAATGGCTAAGTCCATGGGAAAGGCATTGCCGCCATTAGCTCAAGTCACACTTTCTTATGACAGTTTGTTCAATCCGAGCGGTAGTTATATTTATTATCAACAGTTTGCTGCAACTATTCATATGCTACAGCTATTTGTTGTTACCGCAACAATCTACACCATGTCACGAGGTTCTACCTTACAAAGTGTTAAACCGTTTGTCATGGCGTTACTTGGGAAGTTAGCTCCTTACACCTTATTTTTCAGTATATTGCTCGCCGTAGAGATTGCGGCGCTAGTCACTATTTTTGATGCTAAAGTGGTAGGGAACCCGTTATATATGATTGTATTAGGGTTTTTCTATGTGATAGCAGCGCAAAGTATCGGTTTATTGCTGTTTAGTTTTACCTCAAGTGCCATCATGGCGTATAGCTTGATAGGGATGCTGGTGAGTATCGCCTTAGCCTTTTCGGGTATGGCTGTGCCTGAGCTATCAATGATATTGCCTGCACAGATTATTTCTAATATTGAACCACTTACACATACATTGAATGCTATGTTTGATATTTTCTTGCGGGAGATTTCTTTTACTCGCATCGTTCAAGTGTGTCTATTTTTATTGATTTACCCATTCGTGATTGGCTTTTTAATCCGTAAGCGACTAGTAAAACGGTTAGAAAACCAAGGAGGGGTTGTCTAATGGCTATCTATTTTGCAACCTTTCGTAAAGTGCTGCTGGGGATGTTGGAAAAACCGATGTGGCTGTTATTATTGGTTTCTCTATGCGTTATGAGCTTAGTTTATGCCAAGCCTGTTCTTTGGGACTTACCTGTTGCAGTTATTGATATGGACCACAGCACAGCAAGTCGTGAGTTAATCCGTGATCTTGATGCAACGCCGAAGGTGCAATTGCAGAGTTATGATAACCTTGCTCAAGCTCGTCAGGATATGATTGCGAGAAAGTTATTTGCGATAATTATCATTCCAACAGATTTTCAACAACACTTATTGAGTGGTAAAAATATCACTGTGCCAGTGTATGGTGATGGCACCAACCGGCTAGCAAGTGGGCAAATTCAGCAAGAGTTATCAAAAGCCTACCAAACACTGCTCAATGCCTATAACACCCAGTTACTCACTAAAGCAGGCTATAGCCAAGAGCAAGCGAAAGTGATTATTACCCCTATTCGCAGTGAAACTGAGCCACTGTATAACCCAGGGATCAGCTTCGCAGCAATCGTTTTTCCTGGCTTGTTAGTGATGTTATTACAGCACTCCCTGTTGATTGCCTGTGTGCGAGTCAGTATCGCGGTCCGTTCTACGCCGAAAGGAAAACCGCCATTAGCCGTTTATTTAGGGGCGCTATCTGCTTTAATTCCGATTTGGTTATTTTTATCTACCGTATTTTTTGCCCTTTGGCCGTGGGTATTGGGTTACCGGCAAGAAGCGCCATTGTATGTGATTTGGATGTTCACGTTCCCATTCCTCTTGGCTGTTCTGGGGCTTGGCAAGTTAGTGACGGAATGTTTGCGCAGTGTCGAAATGATTTATTTAACTTTGGCGTTTATTACGACTCCTGTGTTTTACATGTCAGGTACGATTTGGCCACTGCAAGCGATGCCTGATTGGGTTCGTATGATTGCATCAGCACTACCATCAACATGGGCCACAAACGCTATGGCAGGTCTTAACCAAATGGGACTACCGTTTAGCGATGTCCTGATGGATATCGTGATGATGCTGATTTTAGGGGTTATTTATACGGTCATTGGGGTATTTATTGGTATGCTCCGAGATGGCGAACTGCGTCATATTAGCCATATGTTTAACCGCTGGCGCAGGCATCGGCATTAATATTTAATCGTGTTTATGGTCTATTAGAAAAGGCGGCCTAAAGAAATAATGACTAATTAATCGACAAATGCTAAACTCAACCGCAATGTAGTCACAATGTAGCTACGTTTGATATGTGTAGGGGGATGATATGTCAACACTATTGAAAACAACAGATGTTCGTAGTCGAATTGATGAACAATTAAAAGCGGAAGCCACGAGTGTATTACAAGATTGTGGTTTGACTATTAGCGCAGCTATTCGTTTGTTTTTAGAACAAGTAGTTCAAGAGCAAAGAGTTCCCTTTGAAATCAAACGTAAGCAACCTTCGCTGAAAACTACACTAGCGTTGAAAGAAGCTAAAGCTATTGAGCAGCACTACGATTCAATTAACGAAATGATGGTGGAGTTAAGCAAAGTTGACTCAGAAGCCAAGTAATAAGCGAGCTAAGCAACCAAGGCAGGTTGCTTATACACCAACGTTTAAGAAGTCATGGGAACGATATAACCGAGCGGGCCGTAGGGATATGAATGCGGCTGTTCTCGTTATGGAAATACTGTTTTCTCAAAAAATAATACCAAAAGAATATCTTGACCATGAATTAGAAGGTCATGAATGGCAAGGAGCTAGGGAGCTTCATATTGGTGGTGATTTCTTACTGGTTTATCGCTTGTCAGATAAAGGTAATTTAATCACTTTCGTTGATATTGGTTCGCACAGTGAATTATTTGGTTAAGGTAATGAGCTATAGTTCGAGCTCATTACCTATTGTATATCAAGGCACTAGCAACAACCCTGCAATTTGTCGCCAATAACCATTACAGTTTTGGTTTACGATATTCAGCGGAATATCCCCATTTTCATTGGCTTTAAACTGTTTGATTATCTCAAGGGACTCTATACTTTCAGGGGAAATGCGCACAATATCTACAAGATCATGCATTGAATGCAGGTCATTACCGAGGTTATAGCAAGCGCCGCTGAGCGTTTGAATGCCATTTAATGTAAACACCTGTTGGTGTTCTTGGGAAAGTACTTTGCGCCCTTGTGGGTAGTTTATACAACAAGTTTCACACTCGTCTTTTTGCTTATTTTCAGAGCGAGCAGTAAAACAACGTGCGGAATAGGCAAGTGGTAAGTGACCGTAGCTCATCACTTCAACATCAAATTTGCCACGAATACCGATATCATCACATTGGTGAAGTAAATTGACTAGCCAATCACGAGAAAGCTCTACAGGCATACACCAGCGCACCATGCCTTGGCGTAAGAGAATATTTAAGGTTTGTGCGTTATAGCAATTCAAACCGTGGCCCGCGACAAAAGGAAGTCCTCTCTCGGCTAACATGTTGACCACACCAAAATCATGGGCTTCAACGAGAAACTCGCCATTATCAACTAATTTGCTGATCTCTTTAAGTTCTGAAGGTGCTTGAAGGAGAGCAAGGGTGCTCAGCACAATCTGTTTACCACTTTTCGCGAGTTGTTGTGCGAGTTCTATCCAATCATTGGGCTTCATTTCTCGACGTTTACTGCACACTGTCTCACCGAGATAGATAATATCGGCGTCACTTTGTATGGCGTGTTGATAAAAATCTTCCAGCGTTTGCTTTGGCCAGTAATAAAGAATAGATCCTAACGAGTACTGCATGATATTTACCTTTTAAATTACTGCCATTTACGATGATAGGCACCCAATGTAGTTTGGCTTCCTTCAGAAAGCCCACCTAATGCTTTTAGCCATTTAGGATCGGTGACAAAGTTATTCGAGTTGGATTTGTAACGGTCGATGGCTTGGCGCCAAATACGGGTCACTTCAGTCACGTAAGCAGGGCTGCGCTGGCGGCCTTCAATTTTGACAGAGGCAATATTCGCTGCCATTAATTCAGGTAATAATTCAATGGTGTTGAGGCTGGTGGGCTCTTCAAGGACATGATATTTCTGTTCATCGACAAGATAACGTCCTTTACATAGTGTTGGGTAACCGGCATTTTCATCTTTTTGGTAACGGTCTATCAACACATTATTAAGGCGTGATTCCATTCCTTCCTCAGTTTGTTGCCAACGAACAAAACGGGCTGGAGAGCATGCACCTACGGTATTTGGCGACTCACCCGTGAGATAAGAAGACAGATAGCAGCGGCCTTCAGCCATGATGCATAAACTACCAAAAGCAAACACTTCAAGCGGTACAGGGCTATTTTTGGCTAATTGTTTCACTTGGTGAATAGATAGCACGCGCGGCAGGACGACACGATGGACTTGAAAATTACGTTCATAGAAGCGTATGGCTTCAGTATTGGTCGCAGAGGCTTGAACAGAAACATGCCTTTCAATATGCGGGTATTTATTTGCCGCGTACTCTAACATTGCGATATCGGCTAAGATCAAGGCATCGGCACCGAGATCTGCAGCAAGATCGACGGAGTTTTGCCAACGTTCGTAACCATTAGGGTGCGCAAATGTATTAATCGCAATATGTAATTTTCGTTTACGGTTATGAATATAGCGCTCAGCTTCGTGCAGTTTTTTTTCAGTAAAATTGAGTCCTGCGAAATGGCGCGCATTGGTATCATTTTTTAATCCAATATAAACGGCATCAGCACCGTTATCGACAGCCGCTTTTAACGCGGGCAAATTCCCTGCTGGGCAGAGTAATTCCATTGTCCTATCCCTGTATAAAATTTAATAGCTGCCATTCTAGTCAACAGAACTGTTATAGATTTTGATTTAGAGCAGAGAAATTGTTAATGGATATCAGTATTCGTTAATTAAGGTTGTTAGGGAAATAAGGGGACTGGTGGGTAATAAAGAAACTGTATCAAATAGTAGAGAATAAGTTTATTAAATAGGGAAAATAAATCATTTTTGACTAAATTTTGAACGTTAATTGGATAGTATCGGTAATTAGAGATAGTTTTTTATCAATGGGAAGTGAGAAATAAATATTGGCGGGATGGGCAAAAATTGATATAGGATCAAACCAATAATGTCATTTTTTGGCAAGATAACTTATCGTGAGTCAAATGTTAGGTTAATGACTTCAATAAATGGGGTTATTAGCGTTGAAAATTTAATCATCTAAATATGCAATATGTTACCCTAAATAATTCGAGCTGCTACTGCGGTTAAGTAGTTACACGAAAACGGGCAGACAATTACTACGGGAGTCAGTACTGTGTTAGGTAAAATTCGTTCTCAACTCATCACAAAAGGCCCTTCATTTTTGAAACTGCCTTTAAAAGTGACCCCATTCGCATTACAGCGTCAGGTTCTCGAGCAGTTGCTAAGTTGGCAATTTCGCGAATCAGTAAAAGAAGGGGAACTTGATTTTCTCGAAGACAAATGGCTAAAAGTTGAAGTTCGTGACTTAGCATTAGTCTGGTTTATCAGTTTGCAAGATGGTCAATTGTCTGTAAAACAGCATGCAGAGGCTGATGTTAGTGTGAGTGGTAATGCGAATGATCTGGTACTGATCGCCGCGCGTAAAGAAGACCCCGATACGCTCTTTTTCCAACGTAGATTGGTGATTGAAGGGGATACTGAGCTCGGACTTTATGTGAAGAATTTAATGGACGCTTTCGAACTCGAAAACATGCCAGCACCGCTGCGTTTTGCTCTATTACAATTAGCCGATGTGATTAAAACCGTGAATGAAGCTGAGGACGCAGAGCCTAAATCGCCTGCGTTAACTTCATGCTAATTCGAGTTGAAATCCCTGTCGATGCAATGGGTATTGATAAATTATTGCGTGAAACATTTCCAACTGAAGCGGAAGCTAACCTTGTTCAACATTTGCGTGAGGATGGTTTGTTAACTCTCGGGGTTGTGGCAACAAATGATGATGGTGAAGTGATTGGCTATGTTGGCTTCACACCCGTTGATGTTAACGACGAAGACGTACAATGGGTAGGTCTTGCGCCATTAGCGGTAAGTAAAGCGCATCAAGGCCAAGGGATCGCAGAAAAACTGGTCTATGAAGGGTTAGATAGCCTTAATGAGTTTGGTTATGGTGCTGTCGTTGTACTGGGAGATGAACGCTACTATTCGCGTTTTGGTTTTGAACCGGCTTCAAGCCACGGCGTAAGCTGCCAATGGCCTGAACAACAGGCTCATTTTTTGGTTTGTGGCTTAGAAAATGGCGAAATCGGGGAACACCAAGGTTTGGTGACTTACTCTTCACACTTCAATAATTTATAGTTAGCTAAGTAGTCAGTTAAATCATCAGGCTGGTCAATGACCAGCCTTTCTTTTATCTTTTTATTCAGTTGCTTAACTTGATATTCTATTTTTGACGCGGCTGAGCGAGAACCAATAAAACAAGAAAATACCAGTTCTAGTGGCATTTTTCCTTTCAATGCTTTTGCCCCTGTTCCTGCCTTATGTTGCTCAAAACGACGTTGTACATCGGTGGTGATACCACAATACAAGGCGTTATTTTTCTCTCTTACTAAGTAAAGATACCAATCACTTTGTTTTGATTGTTTTTTTTCTAGGGTTGTTTTTATCATTCTGTGCTGATTTATAAGAAGAAAATATTAGGTTAACAACGAATATATTCGTTAAGTAAGATATTTATAACATATTAAAATTTAAATAAAAAATGATATGAAACTGTCACAAATTTGTAACCTCAACCTAGGTTTTAATTCAAAATATTTGAATGACTATAGCAAAATTAGCTAATTCTCTTTTCAAAATAAAGCGCATAATATGATCCATATCACAGAGGGACAGTAAAAATCCCAACTAAAAATCAATTTTACAAGAAGGTATATACAATGAAAAAATCAACATTATTCGCTGCTGCTTTAACTTTAGGTGCCGTTTCATTTGGCTCAATGGCTGCTGAAGAAGTTCAACATACTAGTCAGCCAGCAGCAGGTTATGTCTCAGTAACGGGTGCTGTGAGTGTAAATGACCTGACAGCACAATTAGCCAAAAAAGCTGATGAAGCTGGCGCAACCTCATTCCGTGTGATTTCTGCTGGCGGTGAGAATAGCATGAGTGGTACTGCGGCTATTTATAAATAAATTTATTCGTCATATTTACTCGTCATACTTCGAGCCGTAGCGTTGTTGGCCGCGTTCATTCGCACTAGTCACATACTTATGTATGCTCCTAGCGCCTCGTTCACTTGCCGCCTAGCTACAACTCGAATTATTTAGAGTAAAGGCTTGGGGGATATAGTGTAAAAACCCAAGTTAATTAGAGTGATAAAACTAATTAGAACCATTTTTTAATTAGTTAGGCTATAGTAATAGCGAATTTTATGCCTACGTTCAGAACAGTTTAAGCAAGCTTAGGGGTAACCCGAAAGCTTGTTCTGAACGGGTTTATATGGAAACCGCTATGACGCCTGAACAAACTTTAAAACACATCCAACGCTATATTGCTCGCCAACACGTTTTTTCCCTTTTTGCTCATCACAACAATGATATCTGGCCTGCCAGTTGTTACTATGCATTTGATGCGAAAACGATGTGTCTGATTTTAATGACAGACCCGAATTCCAAGCATGGGCAATTGATGGTGGCTAACCCGCAAGTGGCTGGCACAATATCGGCGCAAACTAAAGCTGTGAATGCAATACAAGGTATTCAATTTACAGGTGAAATTAAAATATTAGAAAGTGAGGAAGCACAGCTCGCTCGCAGTTTCTACTGCCGTCGTTTCCCTGTGGCAATAGCAGCGAAACTGCCAGTTTGGCTGCTTCACTTACAGAATGTCAAAATGGTGGATAATAAATTAGGTTTTGGCACCAAGCTATATTGGGAATGCCAAATTTAACGAAGCCTATGGATCACCTGATTTGAGCTACCGCGCCAAATTAAGCGCGGGTCATGTAAATCCTGCTCAAATTTACCGTCAATCACGGTATTGACAAAACTCACCACTTTTTGCTGTTCAAGCGTTAAATCACCCAATGTGTATCCTGTCCATAACCAGATGTCTTTATCTGGGCAAACTGCTTTAACGCGTTTTACCAACTTGAGCACTGCAGGCAAATTGGCTGGGTGTAGCGGGTCTCCGCCGGACAGGGATAATCCCTGTCGACGAATACGCGTGTCTTGCAAGTCTTGGATAATTTGGTCTTCCATTTCTTGGGTGAATGGCACACCTGAATCCACTCGCCATGTACTTTGGTTGTAGCAACCACGGCATTGATGAACACACCCTGCCACAAACAGTGTACAGCGGGTTCCGGGGCCATTGACCACATCAACAGGATAATATTGGTGATAATTCATGGCATTAACCTATTTGGCCGTTACCTAAATGCTTAATACGGCGTTTGACTTCCTCTTGTTTTCCTGCATTAAATGGCCTTGCATCTGGGCTGCCTAAATAGCCACAGACACGGCGGATAACTGAAACTCGGTTAGTATCATGATTACCACAAGTCGGGCAGGTAAAACCTTTGCTGGTGCAGGAAAATTCACCGGAAAAACCGCATTCATAACACTCATCAATTGGTGTGTTAGTTCCATAATAAGGCACATGTTGATAGCTGTAATCCCACACGTCTTCTAAGGCTCTAACATTATGTTGTAAGTTTGGATATTCGCCATAACAGATAAAACCGCCATTCGCGAGTGCAGGGTAAGGCGCTTCAAAATCAATTTTATCGTAAGGATTCACTTGTTTTTCAACATCTAAGTGGAAGCTGTTTGTGTAGTAGCCTTTGTCGGTAACACCTTGTATCACACCAAATTCAGCGGTATCGAGACGGCAAAAACGGTCACACAAATTTTCACTTGGTGTGCTGTATAAACTGAAACCATAGCCTGTTTGGGCTTTCCACTCATCAGTGGCTTGACGTAAGTGGCTGACAATCTCGACAGCTTTTTCGCGCAATTTTTCATTATCATAGACATGAGTTTGTGTGCCAAAAAGTGCATTGATGGTTTCATGCAACCCAATGTAACCTAAAGAAATAGATGCACGACCATTTTTGAATATCTCAGCGACGTTATCATCCGCTTTTAAGCGAACTCCACAAGCGCCTTCCATATATAAAATTGGCGCAACACGTGCTTTTACGGTTTCTAAACGGGCAATGCGAGTCATTAAGGCTTTTTTGGCAATAGCTAAACGTTCATCCAGTAATGCCCAGAACGCATCTTCACTGCCCTGTGCTTCGATAGCAATACGAGGCAAATTGAGGCTGATAACGCCTAAATTGTTGCGGCCATCATGAATTTGTTGCCCATTTTCTTCATAGGTGCCAAGGAAACTGCGGCAGCCCATTGGCGTTTTAAATGACCCAGTAACATCAACGACACGGTCGTAGTTAAGAATATCGGGGTACATGCGCTTACTGGCACACTCTAAAGCGAGTTGTTTGATGTCGTAATTAGGGTCACCCAGTTTATGGTTTAGGCCATCTTTAATCGCAAAAACGAGCTTAGGGAAAACCGCCGTTTTGCGGTTTTTGCCAAGGCCCGCAATGCGGTTTTTCAGAATAGATTGCTGAATTAATCGTGCTTCTTTAGAGGTTCCGAGACCAAAACCAAAGGTGACAAACGGGGTTTGGCCATTTGCGGTGTGAAGCGTATTGACTTCATATTCTAAGGATTGAAAGGCGTCGTAACACTCTTTATCGGTGCGGCTGTGTGCATAACTTTCTGCGTCGGCTATTCCCCATTCTTTGGCGACTTTTAGGTGCTTTTCGTAGCTGATAGCGACATATGGCGCTAAAATTTCGTCAATACGGTTAATGGTTGTGCCCCCATAAATATGGCTCGCAACCTGTGCAATAATTTGTGCTGTAACAGCTGTTGCGGTTGAAATAGACTTTGGTGGCTCTATTTCTGCATTTCCCATTTTAAACCCGTTAGTTAACATGCCTTCAAGGTCAATTAACATACAGTTAAACATCGGGAAGAACGGTGCATAGTCGAGGTCATGATAGTGAATTTCGCCTCGTTCGTGTGCAATAACGACATCTCTTGGCAAAATATGTTGTTTTGCATAGTGCTTAGCGACAATACCGGCGAGTAAATCCCGCTGTGTCGGGATCACTTTACTGTCTTTATTGGCATTTTCATTGAGTAAAGAGACATTACTTTGTTCGATTAGCCCACGAATGTCATGTGTCAATTGGCTGCGTTTTTCACGTTCGCTGTCTCTGTCGTGGCGATATTCAATATAAGCACGGGCTAAGTCTTTATAAGGCCCTGCCATCAATTGGTTTTCGACAGCATCTTGAATGTCAGCGATATCCACTCGGTCACGGCTGCAAAGTTGCTCTGTAACAACAGAAGCAACCTGAAGACAATAATCGTCATCCTTAACATTCACAGCAGCCGCTGCACGTTTAACGGCTTCCTGAATTCGTGGAAGGTCAAAACCGACCTGACAACCATCTCTTTTTATAACAACCGTTCCCACGGGCATTCTCCTTGTTAAGTTATCCACAATACGACTTCAGCTATTTGCCATGTTTATCACGGGGGACTAATCTGTGGATAAAATGTGAATAAATACTATATGTTGTGTCATTAGGTGTAATTAAAGCACAATATGTGGGATTTTGCTTTTATTTAGATCGCCAACATTTGATTTAAAACAAAGAAAAAAATAATTTGTATGAAGATCAAAAGCGCAGAGGAAATAAATCTTTTCAGTTGCCAGTATTCATATCAGTGAGCTAAATAAAAAAAGAGATGTGATTTTCTTTATTCGCAAAGCATGAAAATGACTACTGTGGCGGGGAGTTTATTCTGTATCGGAGGTAGACAGTAATGAAAGACACCCCACCCAAAGCATGGGGTGTTTGGCTCGAACTAATCGTTATTTACGTACTGCGATTGCTTCGATTTCAATTTTCACGTCTTTTGGCAGACGAGCAACTTCAACGCAAGAGCGCGCTGGGAATGGTGCATTATGTTGTTTGAAAAATTCTTCGTAGGTTGCATTCACTGTCGCAAAGTCATTTAAATCTTTTACAAATACCGTTGTTTTCACGATATTAGCCGCACTTAAGCCAGCTTTTTCTAAAATTGCTTTTACGTTAGCCAGTGATTGGCGAGTTTGTGCTGCGATATCTTCAGGCACTTCACCCGTTTTAGGGTCAACAGGGATTTGCCCTGATGTGATAACCATACTACCCAAATCTACGCCTTGAACGTAAGGACCGATCGCTGCTGGTGCGTTTTCTGTATTGATTTCGTATGACATAACTACTCCGTTTCATCACGTAAAGAGAAAATACTCGTCATATGGCAAGCCACAGCGGTGTTTGTGGCTTGGTGTGACTTTGAGTATAACTTTATGGGGTGTTAGGCACCATTATAAACATGGATTGCACCTACACAACACCGCAGTCTACGCAAAAACAACCTATTGGTTATTGATCACAGCGTCTCTATCGAACTCTTTTTCGCAGAATTTACACGTCAGTGCGACTTCTTTGCCGATTTTTTTCACACGGAAACTGCTTGATACAGGTTCATTATGGCTAATACAGTTGCTGTTTGGGCAAATTAACACATTGTCGATATACTGAGGCAGTGTGAGTTCAAGCTTTTCTACCACTTGGTAATCTTCAATACGGTTAACGGTGGCTTCAGGGGCATACATGGCTAATTGGTTAGCTTGCTCTGGAGTTAAAAAGGTATTTTCGATTTTGATAATGTCTTTTTTACCTAGATTGCTTGATGGCAAATTTAAACCAATTGTGATGCGTTCATCTGTTTTTGTTAGTTTAAATAACTTTAGTAATTTGAAACCAATTTGAGCAGGAATGTGGTCAATAACGGTACCGTGGCTGATTGCTTCAACTTGTAATTTATGATCTTGTGTCATGGTATGTCCTCCTCAGATAGCTAATTCTTTATTTAAAACTAGAGATAACAATGCCTGCCTTGCATAAATCCCATTTCCTGCTTGTTGGAAATAGTAAGCATAAGGTGTGCTATCCACATCAACTGCGATTTCATCAACCCGTGGTAGTGGGTGTAAGACTTTTAAATTTGGTTTTGCACAATGCAGGTCAGCCGCACTTAAAATAAATTGTGCTTTCACATTCGCGTATTCAGAGGGGTCGAGGCGCTCTTTTTGTACACGGGTCATATACAGAATGTCGAGTTCTGGCATCACTTCATCAATATTATTATGCAGGCTGTAGGTTGCGCCTTTTTCTTCTAAAATGTGCAGAATATGGTTTGGCATTGAAAGCGCTTCAGGGGCAATAAAGTAGAAGTGATTGCCTTCAAATTTAGACAATGCTTGGGTTAAGGAATGTACGGTTCTGCCATATTTTAGGTCACCGACCATGGCAATTTGTAGGTTTTCTAAACGGTCTTGGGTCTCTTGGATAGTAAACAAGTCGAGTAATGTTTGTGTGGGATGTTGGTTTGAACCATCGCCTGCATTAATGACAGGAATGTGGCCTGCAAACTGGCTAGCGAGGCGAGCGGCACCTTCTTGCGGATGGCGCATGACAATAGCATCGACATATTGGCTGATAACAGAAATGGTATCGGCTAATGTTTCCCCTTTTTTACCGAGGGATGTGTTGGTGCTATCAGAGAAACCAACAACGGAAGCGCCTAAACGATGAATAGCTGTTTCAAATGACAAGCGTGTGCGTGTAGAGGCCTCAAAAAAACAACTTGCGATGACTTTATGTTTTAGAAACTCAGGTTGCGGCTGTTTTTTTAATGAAGCCGCAACATTAAGCACTAATTCAAGGTCTGAACGGTCTAAATCATTAATCGAGATGATATCGCGGTGGTATAAAGGATTCGGCATTGTTGTTCTCCTGTGTCAGCAAGACATGTTAGGTCTATAGGCCAAAAAAAAGCCCCTCAATTGAGGGGCTTTTTTATAAATAAGAAGGGGAAAAACAGGCTGTCCAGACCGCCAGAAGGCAGTGCAGTGGAGGTATTCTCTGTAAAAAATAGAGCAGCAGCGTTCATGGTTTCTCCCGGCAAATTGTGGCGCATTATACGCATCTCATTCCATGACGCAAGCGTTTGCATAAAGAAAAATACATTTTTTTTATTTTTGCGTTTTGGTGAATATTTGAACTAACTGAAAAATGGGAGAAATAGTATCTCTCAATAGGGAATGTGCTGAGCATTGGTGTTTTTTAAACCAAAATTAAATCACATGATTGAATATACAGTACATTTATTTACACACATTTTATGTACGAGTAAGATATTTTTTCTTTTTAATTAAATATGATCATTATGAAATCACGACTTTTTATTCTATTGGCATTCCTTCTTTCTGGCTGTTCATCTGTTTGGGTACCTGTTTCCGGTGGCTCAAAATTCACTCAAGCTGAGGCGAATGCAGTTTGTAAACCCGAAGCCCTTCATTTGTACCCAATCAAAAATGAAGTTGCGCAGCGCTCTGTTATGTCTTATGTCGAAAAAAAATGCAAAAAAGATGATGATTGTGGAAAAGACAAAACTTATAAAGAACAAACACCAGTTATGGAAAGCTATGTGATTGATGTCAATGAAGATACCCGTAATAATTATTACTTGGAATGTATGGTATCCAAAGGCTGGACAAAAAAAGATAAGTATATGTGGGAATAGTATACAGGCCGCTAAATAGCCCAGTAGGTAGAGGTTACTTGGCTATTTAGCGTGATAACTTTTATTTTTGCCCAAGCCTTTTTGCTACTTTCTCTAATTTCATCATTAGTAATAATGTAATCGAAACTAATACAATCGTTAGTGCCGAACCATCAGCAATATTGCCTCTATCGGTTAAACTGAAAATGGAAACAGGTAATGTCGCCCAGCCGGGGGGATATAACATCATTGTGGCACCAAGTTCCCCTAAGGACAGTGATAGGCTTAATGCTAATGCTGAAATCATCCATGGCATCAATAGTGGTAGGGTGACATGGCATAAACGATACCAAGGAGAAGCGCCTAAGCTAAAAGCCACATTTTCAATATCGGGAGAAATACGGGTTAACCCAGTGGAAACATTGCTAAACGTAAAAGCAGAAATCAACACAAAATGAGCACTAAATACAATCCAAAAAGTGCCGTTCATCTGTAAATAGCCTTGGCTGAATGCCACAAGGATCCCAAGCCCAATAGAAACAGAAGGAATAGCGCTGGGGAGATAAAATGCAATACTCAGCCACTTTTGTATTTTCCCACTGTGTCTTCTTAGTGCTAACGCAGCCCAAAGCCCACAAAACAGCGCAAATAGACTGGCACTAAAACCAACCACTAGGCTGGATAAAATGGCATCCCAAGCTGGCCCACTAAACGCATTCACAAAATGTTCAAAAGTAAAGCCTGAAGGTAAAATGCCATTCCATTGGCGGCTGAAACTCGACATTAAAATCATTACTAAAGGCAGTAAAAACAATAAACCAAATAAGCTGATGGCAATGATAGTGGCAGTGGCTCGTCCTTTTTTAGACCAAATCAACATAATTAATTCCTTACCCCAAGGCGAGTGGTCGCCATTCTGTATAGGAAAAATAACCCGAGTGAAAGCAAGATGTTAATTAAGGCAATCATGCATGCCACGGTATAATCTGACTCTAATATTGCCTTGCTGTATACCATCATCGGCAAGGTATTGACGCCTTTCGCCCCGATAAACAGTACGATGCCAAATTCATTGGTGGTTAACAGCAGGCACAGGCTACCCCCTGCTAATAAAGCGGGAAGCGCCGCAGGGAAAATAACTTGCGCGATAACCCGTGCAGGGTGTGCGCCTAAAATACTTGCCGCTTCTAACTGGCTTTTGTCGATTTGCCGCAGTGCCGCCATAAGGGGACGCATGACTAACGGGGTAAAAACGGTAATTTCTGCCAAAATCACCCCATGGATAGAATAAAGAAACTCAACGGGGGGGAATTCTAAATCAAACAATGCCATCAAGGTGCCATTGAGTAGCCCTGCAGAACCATAAATGAAGGTAAAAGCTAGGGTAATCAAAAAGGTCGGTAGAGCAATAAAAGTATCAATCACTTGCGTGATAAAACGGCTTCCCGGAAAAGGAATAAACACTAAGATCAGTGACAATACACTGCCTATCACAAGGCAACCTAAGGTGGCCAAAATGGCAATGTAGAGTGTATTCCATAACCCATTAATAAAGCGTTTTGACTCAATAAGTTGCCAAAATGCATCCAACCCCCATCTACCCGCCTCATTTTGTAGTGCTTGTTGGGCTATCAACAATAAGGGATAAAAAAACAACGTAACTAACACCAGTAGTGGCGGCAATATCCAATAAATGGGCTTTATCGTTATTGATGAACCTTTTGGCACGCTAATATGTGACATGTTATTCCTCAATTAAAACGGTATCCGCAGGTGAAAACCATAAAGTGAGTTTGTCGCCTATTTTAGGCGGTGAGGCCAAATGGGTGATGGCAACACTCACGGTTTCACCAGCAACATCACAAATTAAATGCGTTAAATCCCCCTGCCAGCGAATAGACGTCAATGTGGCCTGTAATTGATTGGTGGCATTGGAATTTGGTACTAGCGTGATGTGCTGTGGGCGGATACACACCCATTTGTGAGTGCCTGCTCGCATGCCTAATGTATGAGCCTCCAACAATGTTCCACCACAACTGACATTCACTTTTCCAGGGCTTGTTGAAAAACCAAGCGCAGTAGCGGCTAGAATATTGGCTCGGCCTAAAAACTCAGCAGCAAAACGGTTGGGTGGGCGGTGATATAAGGCATTTTTCTCACCATGTGCGACTAAGTAGCCATCTTTCATAATGCCAATTTTATCACCAAGTGCGAGAGCTTCAGTTTGGTCATGAGTCACATAAAGAATAGTTAAATCGGGCAGTTCACGGTGTAAACGGGCAATTTCTTCAACCATATTATGACGAATTTGCGCATCTAGCGCGGAAAGCGGTTCGTCGAGTAACAGAACACGAGGCCTTACGGCTATCGCTCTAGCAATCGCAACTCGCTGTTGCTGCCCCCCTGAAAGTTGGTGAGGGTAGCGGGTTGCGTAATCCGTCATTCCGACGATTTTAAGGGCTTCAACGACTCGCTCGTTAATGAGTGCTTTAGGTTGTTTCTGAGCTCGTAAGCCAAATGCGACATTCTCTTCCACTTTCATATGGGGAAATAGCGCATAATTTTGTACAACCATACCGAGTCCGCGTTGGTATGGGGGAAGGTGGGTGATATCCATATCACCTAATAAGATGCGCCCGCTATCAGGTTGAGCAAACCCCGCAATGGCTCGTAATACCGTGGTTTTTCCTGAACCAGACGGGCCAATCAACACCAATATTTCCCCAGAGTCGATGGTTAAATCTAAAGGTTTTAGCACGACATTATTATGATATGAGACACGTAAAGACTCTAATGTGATCCCTGAGTGCTCGGTTTGCTGCATTGCAGTAGTGGCTTTTCGTTTCATCAACATCACAAGTTACTCACCATCAGTGACTTTTTGCCAACGGGAAATATCATCGGATAGGGAAACTTCAACTTCATCCCAATTAGGCTGCCAAGTTTTCACACCTTCTAACATTTGGACAGCGCTCTGGTATTGCTTATCAGATGGTGTGATATCTGAACGAACAGGCATACCCCATGAAAGCTCACTAACACGGCTTTGTGATGGTTTATCCAGCAGGAAATTAATGAGTTTTTTACCGTTTTCGGTTTCAGGGGCATTGTTAACTAAGCCGACAACATAAGGTAAAACCAGTGTACTACGTTCCCCATTGGCATCTTTTGGCCAGAAAATTTGGACATTAGGGTTACGTACCATTTGGGATAAATTCATTTGTAAGTCGCCATTAGCGACATAGAGCTCCCCTTTATTCACGAGGGCGGTAAGCTTACCTGTCGAGGCGGATGGGCCAACGTTATTAGCCTGCAACTTACCGAGATAATCAAACCCTGCGTCTTTGCCATTAAAACTGTGGAAAACTTGTAACATCACTGCAGTACCATCCCCAGCTTGTCCCGGTGTTGAATATTGCAGTTTATTTTTAAAGCGAGAATCGAGTAGGGAGTCCCAATTTTCAGGAGGAGACTTAAGCAGCTTAGCATTATAGATAAAGGTCAGGTAATTATTGACCAACGGCGTGTAAAAGTGATTTGAATTAGGAATATTTGCTGCATTTTCTGGCGTAAATTCAGCTAATAACTGGTTTTTTGCAGCACGTTGGATAAAAGGCGGAACGGTAATAAGCACATCGGCTTGTGGATTGGTGCGTTCTTTAGCGAGCCTTTCAACTATCGCCCCTGAACCACTTTCGACATATTGTACTTTAATGCCTGTTTGTTTGGTAAATGCCTCGAACTGATTTTTATACCAACTGTTGTTGCCATCGTGCAGGCCATCAGCGGAGTAAACAGTCACAACATCAGCGGCAAAAACAGAGGTAGAGCAAAGGGTTGCCATTAATAGACCAGCTAAGTAGGTGCTTTTCATGGTTATCTCCTGTTAAGGTAAAATGTATTCTGGTATATACCAGATGTTTTTTACGCTAACGGGTTTATATGACAGAAAGATGAAATGCAGCTAAATAGCTAAAATTATTTTCTATAATTAGAAATAATCACAAAGTATCGACTTCGATGCGCAAGCTATCGTGGCGCCAGTATTCAACATCATAATCTAAAATTCGCCCATGTTGGTCATAGTTTAAGCGTTGCAACAATAAGGCTGGACGGCCAACCGTAACCCCCAGTGCTTGTGCTGCTTGGGCAGGCATTGCCGTTGGGTAGAAAGACAAATGCATACTGGTATAGATTAAATTGAAATGAGCTTCGTACACTTCCGTTAAACTGCCGTTAAGGTCGTGGCGTAGCAGTTCAGGAACGCGAGCAGGTAAACAATGGTTCTCACAGTAACAAACGGGTCTGTCATCAGCAAAACGTAGGCGGGTGAGTAAATAAATTTGTTCAAATGATTGAAGTTTTAACGGCTCCATAGCTTCGAGAGGAACGGTAATAACTCTTCCATCCAGTAAAACTGTCTTCGGTTGGCGACCTTGTTCGAGGCAAAGTTTATGGAAATTAGTATTTTGGGTTGGGTCTAACCAAAGGCGCTCAGGTGTGACAAACCAACCACGACGTTCAGACCGGTAAATTACCCCACTGGATTCTAGCTGTGCCAAACTTTCGCGAATAGTGACACGAGTGGTATTGAAAATGGCACAAAGTTCGCGTTCCGAGGGGAGTTTATCACCACATTTTAGCGAGCCATTTTGAATCTTTTCCTGTAATTGGGCTTTGATAAGCAGATATTGCGGGGCTTCATCCGCTGATAATTTCATGGTTATTTCCTGTCATTGTTTCAGTCATATTATACATAGTTATATGAATTTTTTGTTTCACGAGCACTTTTCCTTTGACCTTTTGAGCAGCCTACGACCATTATAATGGAAAACTGGTATAGACCAATAGGTGAATTGAATGACAAACAATAATTATTTGCTATTAACACCGGGGCCGCTTACGACGTCTAAAACGGTGAAAGAAGCCATGCTGTTTGATAGCTGTACATGGGATGATGATTATAATTTAGGCGTTGTACAAAATATTCGTCAACAATTAGTGGCACTGGCAACGGCCAAAGCAGGGTATTCTTCGGTCCTGCTTCAAGGAAGTGGAAGCTATGCGGTTGAAGCGGTTTTAGGTAGTGCAATCGGTGATAAAGAGAAAGTTTTGATTATCAGTAATGGCGCTTACGGTGCTCGAATGGCTGAAATGGCTCAGCGATTGGGTGTGGCTCATTGTGTTTATGATTGCGGTGAAGTGTCGTTGCCAGATGTGCAACAGATTGAACAGTTATTGCAACAAGATAGCCAAATCACTCATATTGCGATGGTGCACTGTGAAACTACGACAGGGATTTTAAACCCGATCGAGAAAGTCGCGAAGTTAGCGAAGCAGTATCAAAAATGCTATATCGTGGATGCAATGAGCAGTTTTGGTGGGATCCCTATGGATGTTGCTGAGCTTAACATTGATTTTTTAATTAGCTCTGCGAATAAATGTATTCAAGGGGTTCCAGGGTTCGCTTTTGTTATCGCTCGTACCGAGGCGCTTGAACTTTGTAAGGGGCATTCCCGTTCATTATCGTTAGATTTATATGCGCAGTGGCGCTGTATGGAAGATTTCCAAGGTAAGTGGCGATTTACTTCTCCAACTCATACCGTATTGGCGTTTGACCAAGCACTCAAGGAGTTAGCTCAAGAAGGTGGCGTAGCCGCTCGCTTTCAACGTTATCAGGGGAATCAATACAAGTTGGTGTCCGGTATGCGTAAATTAGGTTTTACCACGTTGTTAGAAGATAACCTCCATTCGCCAATTATCACCGCATTTTACTCACCAAATTCATCTGATTACCAATTTAAGCAATTTTATCAGAGTTTAAAATCTCAGGGTTTTGTCATTTATCCGGGCAAGGTCTCGCAAAGTGATTGTTTCCGTATTGGAAATATTGGTGAAGTTTATGAAAAAGACATTGATGCATTGTTGGTAGCAATAAAAAAAGCCATTTACTGGGAAAAATAAGGAAAAGAAATGAACCGTATTGAAGCCGTTATCCTTGACTGGGCGGGTACCACTGTAGATTTTGGTTCTTTTGCCCCTACTCAGATTTTCATCGAAGCATTTAAATCTGTGTTTGATATAAATATTACATTGGCTCAAGCGCGCATTCCTATGGGACTAGGAAAATGGCAACATATTGAAGCACTGGGTAAATTGCCTGAAGTAGACGCTTTATGGAACGCAAAGTTTGGCCGCTCAATGAGTAGTGAGGATATCGATAAAATCTACGCGGCCTTTATGCCATTGCAAATTGCTAAAGTTGTCGATTTTGCTGCGCCAATCACCGGAGTTGTCGACACAATCGCTACATTACGCAACCAAAATATTAAAATTGGCTCTTGTTCAGGTTACCCTCGTGCCGTGATGGAAAAGTTAGTTCCAGCAGCAAAGGCATTGGGCTACCAACCCGACTACTGGATAGCAAGTGATGATCTACTTGCTGGTGGGCGTCCGGGACCTTGGATGGCATTACAGAACGTCATTGAGCTAGGTGTTGGTTCCGTATCCGCTTGTATCAAAGTGGATGATGCCGTTCCCGGAATTGAAGAAGGGCGCAATGCGGGAATGTGGAGCGTTGGGTTAGCGGTTTCGGGTAATGAATTTGGTAAAACATGGGATGAATATCAAGGGATGCCAATTGATGAAGTTAACGCGTTGAAACAACAAGCCACAGAGAAACTATATGCTGCTGGCGCTCATTATGTGATTGATACTTTAGCTGATTTGCCATCAGTTATTGAAATAATTAATAGCCGATTGGCTAATGGTGAAAGATCCTAATCAGTATATATTATTTCTTTATTAATCACTTTTTTCTATCTGAATGGCCTACTTTTATTTGATATAAATTTTCAGCAAAGTAGGCCAAAATATTTTTGCAGGTGAGGTATGAGGAGCAGAGTATAACGGATAACAATATAGGGAGTCGCATGTGTCTTCGGAGTCTAATCTACATAAAACAGTCGATTTTTTACAGGAGTTTGTTGATGAAGCTCTCTTAGATTTACAAGTAAGTACGCTATCAGAAGATGACTTTGAGTCCTTAGTGAGAGATAAACGGTCTGTGTTAAATTGGCTTAGCAAATTTGGACATTTTCTCAGTGAAGACAGCTTTCATATGGGGTTCAGATTAGAGAAAGGTTCTGAAATTGATGGTGCAGTACTTGGTGTTTACGCGACTAAGCGTGGTGACTTACATATTTTTTTGATTGAGTCTTTTGTGCGAGACCTCCCTGAGCACCCTCTAAATGGGCGTTTAACTACTTTAGTTATTATTGCGGTAACTTTTTTCCTTACTCAATATCCAGATAGTAAAGCCGTTTATATTATTGAACCTGATGAAGGTTTGATCTCACATTATCAAAAGTTTGGTTTCAAATTATTAAGGGATGAAAATGTTATGTTTGCAACCAGTGACGCTTTGCGATTAATTCAGCTATCGTTACTTACGGAATTACTGTCGAATCAATAGTGCTATTAAAATAGTCTATTTTTCACCATGCTGTAAAATTATTGTGGAATTTGATACAATACAGCTTGGGAACATTAATGATACGGGGTGATTTATGGGGAATAATAAGGTTGAAAGATTATCGCCTCAAGAAATGCGCGATATTATGTTAGCGAATGCTAAAGTATTAATGTCTGACCGGTTTAGAACAACAGCCCCTGAAGTTACTGGTCAAAAAAAGAAAGTGATATCAACACTTCAAAAATAAAGATTTTACAATGTAATTTTGTTGTAGCACCTGATCTATCCCTGATAGCCACTTCTAACTCGTCAAACTTTTCTGTAGACATCCTTTACTTAAATTGATGTCTACAGAGCAGCATAATTAAAATATATTAGCAGGCAATTCTGGCGCTAATGTCGCCACCATCACCGCTTTGATAGTATGTAAACGGTTTTCTGCTTGGTCAAAGACAATGCTATAAGGCGATTCAAAGACTTCTTCCGTGACTTCTAAGCCACCAAACATATTGAATTCTTTAGCTAATTGTGCGCCCAATGTGGTGTCTTCATTATGAAAGGCAGGCAAACAATGTAGGAACTTCACATTTGGGTTGCCAGTGAGCTTAATCACATTCATATTCACTTGGTATGGTTTTAATAAATTAATGCGCTGTGCCCATACTTCTTTGGCTTCTCCCATCGATACCCACACATCGGTATAGATAAAATCAGCATCTTTAACGCCTTCGGCGACATCTTCCGTGAGCGTGATTTTCGCACCCGTTTTTTGAGCTAGTGCTTGGCAAGTGTTCACTAAGTCTTCCTCCGGCCAGCAACTTTTTGGCGCAACAAGGCGTAAATCTAAACCTGTGAGAGCAGCAGCTTCTAACATCGAGTTGCCCATGTTGTTACGCGCATCGCCTAAATAGGCAAATTTAATTTCTGAGAATGGCGTATTTGGTCGGTGCTCTTGAATGGTCAGCAGATCGGCTAATAACTGTGTGGGATGGAATTCGTTAGTTAATCCATTCCATACAGGCACTCCCGAATGCGCGGCTAAGAGTTCTACCGTGTTTTGGGCGAATCCACGGTACTGGATACCGTCATACATCCGACCCAACACTCTAGCGGTGTCTTTCATGGTTTCTTTATGGCCGATTTGGCTACCAGAAGGCCCTAAATAAGTGACTCTAGCACCTTGGTCAAATGCTCCAACTTCAAATGCACAGCGTGTCCGTGTTGAGTCTTTCTCAAAAATAAGGGCAAAGTTTTTCCCTGAAAGGAGGGGCTGCTCTGTGCCCGCTTTTTTTTCTGATTTTAACCAAGAAGAGAGTTTTAAAAGTGAATGAATTTCGCTAGAAGTAAAATCAAGTAACCTTAAAAAAGGTTTATTATATAGGGGATTCATAATTGGTAGCCTTTTTGATTTGAATTAATATTCAATTTATATTCATAAAAATTCAAAATCAACCCCCAATGTAAAAGAAATTATCTTTAAATATATGGTTTCACTGTCAACCGTGTGGGAGAATGGCGCAAAGAAAGATGAGCGACAAAGAAACAAAAGGGGTGTGGATATGGTAGATAAAGCTGAACTCGATGCGCAGTACGAAGAAACTCGCTTGATCATCGAGGAATTACTGGAAGATGGTAGCGATCCTGATGCATTGTATGCGATTGAGCATCACTTCTCTGCGGACAACTTTGCTCTGTTAGAGAAAGCAGCCGTTGAAGCTTTTAAACTAGGATATGAAGTCACGGATGCAGAAGAGCTCGAAATTGAAACGGGTGAAACCCTGATGTGTTGCGATGTAATCAGTGAAAGTGCTTTAAATGCAGAGCTGATTGACGCACAGGTTGAGCAATTAATGAAGTTGGCTGAAAAAATGGGCATCAACTATGATGGTTGGGGCACGTATTTTGAAGACCCAGATGCAGAGTATGACGACGAAGACGGTGATGATGTTGACCCTGAAGATCGCGTGCATTAATTATTAGTCGCATCATATAATTACTTAAAAGGATAGCTAAAAACTATCCTTTTTTGTTTAGCGTAGAATTATAATGCCTTTAACATACGAATTTCACAGTCACTATGACCCGTATTTCCTAACGGTTCATCAATAAATTCAAACCCTAATTTTTCATATAACTTAATAGCAGCTTGAAGTTCTTTGGTCGTTTCTAAATAGCAACGAGTGTAGCCTTGCGCTTTAGCAAATTCCAGTGACATCAGTACGATTTGTTTTGCTAAGCCTTTGCCACGTAGCACGGAAGATAAATACATTTTCTGTAATTCTGCCGTATCGTTATCGCCTCCCGCGACTTGTGAAACACCGCCACCGCCAACAATTTTGCCATCCATTTCCACCACCCAGTAAGCACTGCGCGGTTTGCTATAAACCTCAAATAAGGTATCTAAAATAGGGTCAGCAACAGCAAAGCCTTTGTCTGCGGTTAAGCCATGCTCAGCAGAAACTTCGCGGATCACCGCGGCAATACCTGCGTTATCTTGTTGTTCGATAAGACGAATTTTGTAGTTTTGTGTTGTCATGTGAAACTCTTGATTATTATTGTGTACAACTCAGTGTAGAGAGAACCAGAAGGGAACTTCAATCTGAGAACTGCGAACGCAGTCATTTGATGATACTCGAATAAAAAGCCCTTATCAATGAATCGATAAGGGCTTAAAAATGATTAGCTAATTAATAATTACAAAGAGGCGATGGTCACTTTTTGCGCTTCAATTTTAGCTTTTGCTTCAATATTGGCAGTTAAGCGTTCACGTTCTTTTTCAACAACGGCAGCAGGCGCACGGCTCACAAAACCTTCGTTAGCTAACTTGCTTTCAATGGTTTCGATTTCTTTCACCACTTTTTCCAGCTCTTTATCTAAACGAGCCAGTTCTGCGTCTTTATCGACTAAGCCAGCCATTGGGATCAGCAGCTCTGCACCGCCAACGAGTTTAGTGACAGAAACCGGTGCTTCTTCACCATCAGCCAGTACGCGGATGCTTTCTAAACGTGCCATTGATTTGATAAAGCTTTGGTTTTCTTCAACGCGACGTTTTGCATCAGCAGAAGCACCACGCAGCATCACATCCAGTGGCTTACCTGGGGAGATGTTCATTTCTGCACGAATATTACGTACAGCAATAATGGCTTCTTTGATCCACTCAAGGTCACTTAGCGCGAGCTCATCCACTTTAGCCGCATCGAACTCAGGGAACGCTTGCAACATAATGGTATCGGCATCAATACCTTTAACCACTTTGACGCGCTGCCAGATGGTTTCAGTGATAAATGGAATGATTGGGTGAGCAAGGCGCAGTAAGCCTTCTAATACCTCAATTAAGGTGAAGCGAGCCGCACGTACTTGTGCTTCGTTACCTTTATGAACAGCAGGTTTAGACAGCTCTAAGTACCAGTCACAGAATTCATTCCATGTGAAATCATACAAAATACCCGCTGCGATATCGTAACGGTGAGTATCTAACGCTTCACGGTAAGCTTTCACTGTTTGATTGAATTGCGCCATGATCCAGCGGTCAGCCAGTGAGAAGCTCATTTCGCCGCCGTTTTGACCACAATCTTGGCCTTCAGTATTCATCAGAACGAAACGGCTCGCATTCCATAATTTATTACAGAAGTTGCGATAGCCGGACAGGCGTTTCATATCCCAGTTGATATCACGGCCTGTTGACGCTAATGCCGCCAAAGTGAAGCGTAGTGCATCAGTACCATGGGCTTCGATCCCTTCTGGATACTCTTTACGAGTACGTTTAGCAATTTTTTCAGCCAATTGTGGCTGCATCATGTTGCCAGTACGTTTTTCAAGTAAATCTTCCAAAGAGATACCGTCAATCATATCTAATGGGTCGATAACGTTCCCTTTGGATTTTGACATTTTTTGGCCTTCTTCATCACGGATCAGGCCTGTCATATAAACGGTTTTGAATGGCACTTGTGGCTCGCCGTTTTCATCTTTGATGAAATGCATGGTCATCATGATCATACGGGCAATCCAGAAGAAAATAATATCGAAGCCACTGACTAATACATCTGTTGGATGGAATGTTTTCAGTGCGTCGGTATTTTCAGGCCAGCCGAGAGTAGAGAATGTCCACAGACCGGAAGAGAACCACGTATCCAGTACGTCGTCGTCTTGGCGTAGAGCAATATCCGCACCTAAATTGTTTTCACGACGAACTTCGTCTTCATCGCGACCCACGTAGACATTGCCTTTTTCGTCATACCATGCAGGAATGCGGTGGCCCCACCACAGTTGGCGAGAAATACACCAGTCTTGAATATCACGCATCCAAGAGAAATACATGTTTTCGTACTGACGAGGAACGAACTGAATACGGCCATCTTCAACGGCTTTAATGGCATCACGAGCCAAAGGCTCGGTACGCACGTACCATTGGTCGGTTAGCATAGGCTCAATAACCACACCACCACGGTCACCGTAAGGCACCGTCAGGTCATGAGGTTTCACTTCAACCAGCAGGCCAAGTTGTTCGAATTCTGCGACGATAGCTTTACGCGCTGCAAAACGTTCCATTCCACGGTAAGCTTCTGGGATTTCGCAGCTATAAGCGGTAGATGGGTTACCGTTGGTATCGAAAATTTCCGCTTCGTTACGAACGTTGCCGTCTAAGTCCATCATGTTAATCATTGTTAACTGATGGCGTTTACCGACTTCATAGTCATTAAAGTCATGAGCTGGAGTGATTTTCACACAGCCAGTACCTTTTTCCATGTCAGCGTGTTCATCACCAACAATTGGAATACGGCGGTTAACGATTGGCAAAATAATTTCTTTACCAATTAAATCTTTATAACGTGGATCTTCAGGGTTAACGGCGACACCGGTATCTCCTAGCATGGTCTCAGGGCGGGTAGTTGCGACCACTAAATAGTCTTTGCCTTCAGCCGTTTTTGCGCCATCAGCCAATGGATAACGCAGGTGCCACATAGACCCTTTGATTTCACGGTTTTCAACTTCTAAGTCAGAAATTGCCGTGTGCAGTTTTGGGTCCCAGTTAACTAAGCGCTTACCACGATAAATCAAGTTTTCTTTATAAAGGCGAACGAACGCTTCTTTAACGGCTTTAGATAAGCCTTCATCCATAGTAAAACGCTCGCGATCCCAATCAACAGAATCGCCTAAACGGCGCATTTGCTGTGAAATTGTACCGCCGGATTCCGCTTTCCACTCCCAGATTTTGTCAATGAACGCATCGCGGCCGTAGTCGTGACGGTTTTTACCTTCTTCTGCTGCAATTTTACGCTCAACAACCATCTGAGTTGCGATACCTGCATGGTCAGTTCCCGTTTGCCATAAGGTATTTTTACCTTGCATACGTTGATAGCGGATCATCGTATCCATGATGGTTTGTTGGAAGGCGTGCCCCATGTGCAGGCTACCAGTGACATTCGGTGGTGGAATGACAACACAGAAGCTGTCTTGGGTGGTATCCCCATTAGGTTTAAAATAACCGCTTTTCTCCCAGTGAGCATATAGAGATTGCTCAATTTCTGCGGGGTTATACGTTTTATCGAGCGAAGGCTCATTCATTGGGCTATCTGGTTTCTTTTCCATTATCTTTTTGTATTCAGTAAGTTGGCGGCGCCGCCATAGTCAAATTGAAGCCGACGCTACGGTAAGTTTTATACCGCTCACGCGCCAACTGTTTTAAAGTTTCATTAATAGGTACGAAGTCTACCACTTCATGGAAAGCCGTGGCAAAATCTGCGAACTGATTTTGTAAATTAATCAGGATATCACGTGGGGTATTTCCCCGTTTAGCAGGCCAACAAATTTCAATCGGTGCACCATAACGCGGCCCTTCACCAGCCAAATTATGCGGGACAAACTGGTGTGGATCGCGTTGCCACAAGGCCTCATCAATCTTTTCAGCTTGTTGCTGTGTTTCGCAAGCAACTAAAACACGCTTTCCACTGCGCCACATTTGTGCGGCAAGCTCACAAGCTAGCCATTCATGGGCTTCAAGTTCAGGATGTGGTGATGCCTGTTTTAGTTGGTAAAATGTACCTTTTTTCATATACCCGTCATACTTCAATTTGTAGGGGTGTTGGCTACGCACTTTCGCCTTAGTCACATACTTTTGTATGGGATGTGGGCTACGCGTTTTTGGTGACCAAGCGCAGAATTATGTCTATGTTGAATTATAACCTTTTTTATAGCTGCCTCAAAATGGCTTTCTTGGTGTATCAAAAAACCAAAAATAATATCCCGAGTCGCATAAATGCTCATCGGGATATTTTTACAAGTGATGTACAGCTAAAGCGCTAAATGGGATTACTCATCACCATTAAGGCCTGCACGGTTCAACAAGAACTGCGCTAGCATGGAGACAGGGCGACCAGTAGCGCCTTTTGCTGCACCTGAACGCCAAGCAGTCCCTGCGATATCAAGGTGTGCCCAGTTATATTTCGTCGCAAAGCGAGACAAGAAACAACCCGCGGTGATAGCACCAGCAGGACGGCCACCCGTATTGGCTAAATCAGCAAAATTAGGCGTGATTTGGTCAAAATACTCATCAGCCAGTGGTAGACGCCATGCACGGTCACCCGCTTGCTCTGATGCGTTTAATAACTCATGAGCCAATGGGTTGTGGTTTGACATCAACCCAGTGTAGTGACTGCCTAATGCAATGACACAAGCCCCTGTTAAGGTAGCGATATCAATAACTAGCTCAGGTTCAAAACGCTCAACATAGGTGAGTGCATCACACAGAACTAAACGGCCTTCGGCATCCGTATTGAGGACTTCAACGGTTTGCCCAGACATGGTAGTAAGAATATCACCCGGACGATAAGCACGCCCACCAGGCATGTTTTCACAGCCTGCTAATACCCCAATGACATTAATTGGCAACTGCAATTCAGTGATAAAGCGCATTACACCGTAAACAGAAGCCGCGCCGCACATATCGTATTTCATTTCATCCATGCCTTCGGATGGTTTGATTGAAATACCGCCAGAGTCAAAGGTTAACCCTTTACCTACGAGTACGATAGGTTTGCAGTCGGGATCTGGATTGCCTTTATATTCCATGATGGACATCAGTGATTCATTTTGTGAACCTTGACCCACCGCGAGATAGGCGTTCATTCCTAACTCTTTCATTTGCTCCTCACCAATGACTCGAGTGGTGAGTTTGCTGTCTGAAATATCTGCTAATTGACGTGCTTGAGACGCTAAATAACCTGCGTTACAGATATTTGGTGGCATATTACTTAAATCTTTTGCCGCTTTAACACCTGAAGCAATCGCTAAACCATGGGAAATAGCACGTTCACCACTGGTCAATTCACGGCGAGTTGGCACATTGAAAACCAGTTTACGCAGTGGACGACGATGTTCTGTTTTATTACTTTTCAGTTGATCAAACACATACAGTGATTCTTTGGCTGTTTCGACGGCTTGGCGCACTTTCCAGTAATTATTGCGGCCTTTAACGTGTAATTCAGTTAGGAAGCAGACGGCTTCCATTGAGCCAGTTTCATTCAATGTGCTGATTGTTTTCTGAATAATTTGTTTAAATTGGCGCTCATCTAATTCGCGTTCTTTACCGCAACCGATAAGTAGAATGCGTTCAGACAGAACGTTGGGTACATGATGGAGTAGCAGGGATTGCCCTACTTTACCCTCAAGTTCGCCGCGGCGCAGCAGGGCGCTGATATATCCGTCACTGATTTTGTCCAGCTGTTCAGCAATTGGGGACAGACGGCGTGGTTCAAAGACTCCGACAACAATACAAGCGCTGCGTTGTTTTTCCGGGCTACCACTTTTTACACTAAACTCCATGCGTTCTCCTGAATCTTAAAGACAAAGGCCGATGCTCCCGCTAAAATTAGCGTTTCGCATGATCTACCTCATAGAGAATGAACTCTTTATGTTAAACTAACCATCTATACGCGAAATAGCTCACGTTGTATGCTGTTAATTGCGATACACCATGAAGTATGGCGGGTATATCTGGTTTCTCGAATATTAAGCATGTTCTGATATTTCAACCAGTATAGAGAATGCTTTTATATCATTGTAGCCATACAATAAACTAGAGTATATGTTAGTAAATGGCAGACATCGAACGAACTTAGCCATTTTCTTCCCAAAAGACAAGTTTTCACAGGCGTAATAAGCGTGATCATTATTAGATATTTGGTACGGGAAACCCTGAAAAGTCAGTTAGCCATACTTTTTGTATTGATGCTAATCTTTTTTAGCCAGAAGTCGATAGATATTCTTGGCGCTGCGGTTCAGGGCAACATTCCCTCAAACTTAGTACTTCCTTTACTGGGGTTAGGTGTGCCTGAAATGGCGCAGCTTATCTTACCTTTGAGCCTATTCCTTGGGCTTTTGATGACCTACAGTAAACTTTACACTGAAAGTGAAATCACGGTAATGCATGCCTGCGGTTTAGGTAAAAGTGTTTTAGTAAAAGCCGCGTTAGTCCTAGCGGTCATTACCGCGATGGTTGCGGTGGCTAATATCACATGGATGTTGCCGTGGTCATCTCAATATCAAGAGCAAGTATTGGCTGATGCAAAAGCGAACCCTGGGTTAGCCGCGATGGTGGAAGGGCAATTTAAAACCACTAAAGATGGCAATTATGTCCTGTACATTGGTGATGTAAAAGGTAGTAATTTTAAGAACGTATTTCTTGCACAGCTACGCGCTGCAAATGAACAACGGCCTTCAGTTGTGGTGGCTGATAGCGGTTATATGAAAGAAGACCCCGATGGCCGACAAGTCGTTGTTTTAAACGAAGGTACTCGCTATGAAGGAACCGCGTTACTGCGAGATTTTCGAATAACTGACTTTGTTAATTACCAAGCTATTGTTGACCACCAAACCGCAGAAACGCGTAGTGACCGAGTCGAGCAAAAAAATATGCTACAACTGTGGTCTGAAAATACTCCTGAAGTGAACGCGGAGTTCCATTGGCGTTTAACGATTGTATTCTCCGTTGTCGTTATGGCCTTGATGGTCGTGCCATTAAGCGAGGTTAATCCACGTCAAGGACGGGTATTAAGTATGCTTCCAGCGATGCTGCTATACCTCATTTTCTTTTTATTACAAAGTACATTGCGTAATAGTGCCGATAAGGGTGACCTTGACCCAAGGTATACTATGTGGGCGGTGAATGTGGGGTATTTGATATTAGCGATAGTCCTAAATGCGTGGAATACCGTCCCAATGCGACGTATGCGTCTTAAATTGAGTAAAGGGGTTGCCTGATGTTTGGTGTTTTAGATAGGTATATCGGTCGGACCATTTTAAATTCGATTTTAGTGACGCTATTTCTGCTCGTTTCACTGGCAGGGATCATTAAATTTGTCGAGCAGCTTCGCAAAGTGGGTGATGGCGACTATACGGCATTGAGCGCAGGTGTATTCACTTTATTAACTGTCCCAAAAGATATTGATATCTTCTTTCCAATGGCAGCCTTGTTGGGAGCACTCATGGGGTTAGGGGCACTGGCTTCACGTAGTGAGCTAGTCGTCATGCAAGCTTCCGGTTTTACCCGCTTACAAATCGCATTATCGGTGATGAAAACAGCAGTTCCATTGGTCATTGTCGCAATGTTTATTGGTGAGTGGATCGCACCTGCGGGAGAACAGTGGGCAAGAAATTATCGCGCAGAAAAAATCGTGGGTAACTCATTAGTTGTGACAGATGAAGGTATGTGGGCAAAAGATGCCAATGATTTTATTCATATTCAGCGGATTAATAATGCGACATCGATTCAAGATGTGTCGATTTATCGTTTTGATGACCAACGTAAATTGAAGTCGGTGATGTTTGCTGCGAATGGTGAGTACGATTCGACAAATCAGCTTTGGGTGTTATCTCAAGTGGATGAGTCAATTCTAAGTAGCGAGAAAAAAATCACAGGTTCACAGCGATTGACGGTGGATTGGAAGACCAACCTAACCCCAGAAAAACTAGGAATAGTTTCACTGAATGCTGATTCGCTATCAATCCGCGGCCTGTATCAATATGTCTCATATTTAAAAGAAAGTGGCCAAGTGGCTGCGGTTTATGAGCTGAGCATGTGGAAAAAAATCCTCGCACCACTTTCTGCGGCAGTTATGATGCTAATGGCAGTTTCATTTATTTTTGGGCCGTTACGTACCGTTCCTATGGGCGTTCGTGTTATTTCAGGTATTGTGGGGGGATTCCTCTTTTACGTACTTAACCAAGGATTCGGTAATTGGAGCTTAGTGTATTCGGTGCCACCGATTATTGCAGCAGCATTGCCAAGCGTCCTATTCCTGATAGTAAGTATCACATTGTTAGTTAAACGAAAATAACCATTTATAGGCAAATAAAGGGCTGTGCGTCTTCGGAGGCACAGCCCTTTTTCTTTTTAGCATCGCTGACTTAGCAGGGCATTACCTAAGTGACAAATAATCCCTAACAGTTTGTTTTTAGGGTGAAAAATAAAGTATTGCAGCTTATTTTCCTCTGATGCAGGGATATACTCACCTTTAACACCAATGACATTGCAACGGCTTTTGTTAGCTAATTGTTGGGCGTAAGAAAACATTCCACCGTTAGCGGTATATGACTGACGAAGAGGGTAGGCGTAATTCCATACTTTTTCGGTAAATTCATTTTGTGCTTTTTGGCGAGTGTTATCGACTAACTGTTTATATTCAGCGGTTTTTTCTAACTCTTTTTGATTGTTTCCCAGTTTGAGATAATTAAGCTGGCTAAGATCGATTTCTATCTGAGTAGGCTGCTGGGGAGTGGGGTAAGCTGTGTGGTGATTATAGATTTTTCTGAGCCGTAAAACTAATTCAGATGCTCTACCTTGTTTAATCGTGGAAGGGCGCAGTATATGGTGTGAGAAAAGTGAAGATATGTTCATCTGACTTCCTATTTTAACAAAATGAGAGAGAAAATAATCCTAGCTTTTCGGCAGGTAAAAACATTGTATAAAGCGACATCGAGAGTGAAATAATAGCTTGAAGGGCCAAGCTATTATATTTATCAGGTAACGACATGGTTTTGCTAACTATTTTGGCGGTTATAACTCAGCGTTTTTTACTGTTAGCTAAAAAGTGTATAACCGAGTGCGCTGATAAAGGCGATAAATGGCGGTTGTGGCCGAAATAATTTTCTTTTGGGGAGGGCTGCGTGAGGCTGGGGATCCATCGCTAAAATATTTTCACCGCTTTTATTAGCCAGTTGTTGAGCTAAAGAAAAAATGCCTCGTTTCATCCCATTATGTGTTTTGAATTTGAAAGCAGCAGAACATTCTTCTCGATAAATACGCCGCTCTTCTTGTCGATAGGCTTTAATCGCTAGCATTTCAAAATCATCAGAATAGCTTTTGGGGATTGAGATAGTTATTGATCTTGCTTTTAACTCATTTGGGCTGTTAATACAGTGGTTTTTAATATCATTCAGAATGTTATTAAACTCGATTGGGCTAATTTTACGTTGTGGTTCGGAATGATAGTTCAATATTGTTGAGGAGTTCTTGGTTCTCATTATGGACTCTTATAAGTAAATGACATTACTAAAATATTATCGAGAACCTAATAAAATTGATTATAAAAAAGGCTAAGAAAATTATCAAAAACAGCCTGAATATCTCAGGCTGTTGTCGCAATTAATGTAATAACGCGGGTAAATCCACGTTTTAAGGTTGGGGTGTAACTCGCCATTGCTTGTAACGCTTCGGCGGTACTCCTTCAATGCTTCCCATACGCATGGTTAGCAGACAGTGAAGCGACCAGTTCGTTAACTCCAATTGTTAATTTACTGAATTTACTGTTATCTTTGCGGGTCATCACCACAAATACCCCAATATTTTGCTGTGGGATCATCGCCATATAGGTATTAAACCCACCGCCACCGCCAGTTTTTTGATAAATTCCCGGAGTGCCGTTTTTAGGCTTCATATACACCCACCCAAGGCCGAGTCCATCAGCATGCCCTGCAACATCCATCCCTTTAATTTCCAAAAGCTTTTCACGTGGAAAATAGATGCCTTGTTCACGGGCAGCGGTGACTTTTCTTAAGTTACTGTCTGTCGATAAAAATTGCTGCATCCATTTTTGCATATCTGCAGGGGTAGAATACACGCCACCACTTCCTGCTGCCGCGAGTGTGTTATGGCAAGGGCTTGGTTTTGTTCCTTCCATTAACCGTGCGCACTGCGCATTGTTAGGGGTATAAGTGGTATTCGTCATTTTGGCGGGAGATGCCACATAGTGGTTAAATAATTGGGGATAAGAGACTCCCGAAGCTTTAACCATCGCATCAGCCAATAAGTCATATGCTAAGTTGGAATAAGAAGCTTCTGTGCCTGGTGTAGCATCTAACTTACCTGTTTTTAGCCATGTCCAACGGTTATCTTGAGTTGGCCAAATAAAAACAGGGCGGCCCCATTTTCCACCGGGTTGTTCTCGAGGTAATCCACTGGTATGGCTCGCTAAATGATATAAGCGAATAGGCTGCCCGCTGGCATTATCAGGCACATTAACGCCGTGGTAGGCATACTGCTGTAACGGATCAGTAATTAACAGCTTCTTATCCTGTTCGAGCTTAATTAATATTTCGCTTGTCATTAATTTGGTAATTGATGCAATGCGAATTAATGAATTTGGACCGGGTTTTTTACCATTGCCAGGTGCGGTTTCACCATAATAGCGTGATAACGCCTGATTATTATCGATAACAATGATTGCCATGCCCCGTGCATTGCTTTCATTAAAAATGCGGTTAGCATACAAATCGACAATCTTAGCGACGCGCTCGTAAGTCCTTCTATCTCCCTCAAAAACCTGCCAATCTGAGGATTCAATATCATTACTTTGCAGAAACTTTGGTGCTTTTTCTGTCTTACTTGAGCACGCCATTAACACCAAAGACAATGCAGATACAGACAGAATTTTTAGAAATGATTTCTTCATGTTGGAAGCCAGCCGATATGATTGTTTGCAAATGACCTTTCAGCCAATATTATTTTTTCTTAGCGAAAATCTTCATTACGACACCAATTAAGATGCCAATAAAGATACCTGTTGCTATCCACCCAACAAAACCCATGATTAAACCTTAAATATTGACATTAGATTGCAGATAAACTAACAAAAATAATGACCTGCCGCCAGCCACAGAGCCTTGCGATAAGAAAAATAATTTGGGAGAAGTTAACATACTCATTAATAGATATATAAACAAAAGAAGCTTTCCCAGTGATTTAATCAGATCTAAGGAATATGCTTTTTTTTTAATCGAACAAACTGTAACTTCACGAATAAGTGTTGCCAGTAGACACAAGGCAAGTATAATGGCAGCGTTTTCCAAGAAACACATCACTTCGTGCCGGAGTGGCGGAATTGGTAGACGCAGTTGATTCAAAATCAACCGCCTTCGGGTGTGCCGGTTCGAGTCCGGCCTTCGGCACCATAAGAACATCAAGAGACGTCAATCGACGTCTTTTTTTGTATCTGAAATCCCAGTTTTACAAGGCTTTTTCCCACTTTTCAGTCTTCCCAAGTATACTAAGGTCAACCCACATCAAGTACCTGCTGTTGGTATATGTGTTGGTATCTCTCGATTCGATAATAGTTTGTACCAACAGAAGGAGATAAATCATGGCTCTTACTGATGCTAAAGTCAGGGCTACCAAGCCTTTGGATAAATCGTATAAATTGACCGATGTGATGGTATGCACTTGATGGTACATACCAACGGCTCAAAATATTGGCGTTTGCAGTACCGCTTTGGCGGTAAGCAAAAAATGTTGGCACTGAGTGTTTACCCTGACATCTCGCTTGCAGAAGCCAGAGAGAAAAGAGATGCCGCCTCGCCGTTGGGAAGGTAAAAAAGATGATCTTTGGACGGTATACCAACGCTTTCAGGAGAATTTAATTAACGGGGGATTATCGGGCAGAAATGCAAAAGGTAAGCGAGCTCGCACTCGTTCAGTGAATGGAATTGATGGGGATATCAAATTGAATAAGGCGCTGTGGGTGATGACTGAAAAGATGCATGAACATTTTTCTGGAAGAGAAAGGATTTAATAATGGCAGCACATTATTTTTCATAAAATGATGTGCTTAGTTTGTTATGTGCCTTATTTCAGATTTTTTCCCAGCAATTTTAATTGCCATAACCTAAATAAAATGTGTTAATTAAGTTAAATTAACATATGGGAAAGGAATTATGGCTGATATCATCTATCTTACTCTCAATGGAAACAAACAGGGTCTTATTTCTGCTGGTTGCTCAACTTATGACTCAATAGGAAATCGATACCAACAAAATCATACAGATGAAATTCTGGTGTATTCCACTGACTATGAGCTTTCACGTAGACAGAATGTATCCCATGCTCACTTTGTTTTTGTTAAAGCGGACGATAAAGCCTCCCCGTTATTACTCTCTAGCATAGCTAATAATGAGTTATTTGAATGTGAATTCAAGTATCACCGTATTGATAAAAGCGGTGGATTACTACATTACAAAACTGTCAAGCTAACTAAGGCGTCAGTTGTTAAAATTGGTAATGTGCATCCTGATTCATTAACTGACAATGAAGCATATCCAAAAGAAACTATCTCATTAAAGTATGAAAGTATTACTGCTAACCATCATGCCGCTAGCACTTCTGGCTACAGCATCAGCGATAATATTTAAATGGGGTCATTTGAGTGAGAAATGATCTTTTTACTACTCGGCGGCCAGTTCCTATTATTAGGGACAATGATCCTAAACTTCAAACCGCAATTGCCAATGGACAAGGTGATTATGTGAGAATTTTTATCATGATCAATAATGTATTTATTGGTCATGCAGGACTTATCCTTGGTGAAGGTGAAGATGCATTTTTGTATGATCCTGCGGGTACATATGAAGGGTGTGAGGAAAAAGAGTGTCGAGGTTCAGTACAAAGCTTTAGAGGGTCAGGGGATTTCTTTGAATATCCAGAATTCGATTGGGATAGTTATCTTAAGTTTCATCTAGATGATGGTGAAGATATAGTTTTGATTGAATTTATTGTGCCTCGTAGTCAAATGGAACATATGCGAGATAATGTTCTTTATTACTCTGATACTGCTGATAATTTCTATTGTGCCTCAAATGTCGCTCGAGTTTTGCGTGAAAGTGGTGGAGTATTTAATAATATTCCAGATGAGTTTTTTGCTCCATGGGGGTTAAAAAAACATTTACTCAATATTCAATCACAGAAAGGTGTCGTTCCGCATGTCTTCATCACTATGCCACCACACAGGCCGTTCCAATAAACATTATTCAGCAGTTATTTCTTATATTTCAATTTGTTTAGGTGTTTTGTTTTATTATCTTGAAACAGTCCATCAACTGTTCTTTACGTTATATAAAAAAGGGGGAAACAACGAGTCAATTTCAATTGCTTTTTATGATGCATTAAGTTTAGGTTTGTTGTTTTATGCAGTCGTATTGGCTCCTGTATATTACTACTACCTTAAAGCACACATAAACTTAGCTTATCGTGTATTGTTGTATTTCCTCATACCTAGCATCATTTCTTTAGTTTTCTGGTATTTTTACGTTTTCGTAAAATTTCCCATCGGTTCGTTCTTAATATGGGACTCCGCATACGCTAACTTCAAAACTGTTTTGATAGGGAGCTACTTGCGAGGTTTTACCATTTTTATGACTCTGACTTGCGTGGTTTTTGATCTTGTGATGAATGTGGTCCGCTTAATCATTTATTTATCAAGGAAATAGTACTCATCGGTTGGTGGTATGTATGATGATTTCTAATTGAGTTTATTATGTTAATTTATCATTTTTTATGAATAGGCCAATAATAGCTAATTTAATATTTTAATGTTGGGAAATAGGAATTGAATAAATCTAAATGAGAATATTATTACGCCGAAAAAATAGTTCGGATAGTCATATTTTGGCGTTAATATCTTACGTATCCCTTTGCTTGGGAGTCATTTTTTATTATTTTGAAGGTGTACATCAGCTATTTTTTACGATAATCAAATATGGTTCATTCAATGCACCTATTTCTTTTGCCTATCATCATGCATTGAGTTTTGGTTTATTGGCTTATGTGATCGCATTGGCTCCTGTATATTACTACTACCTTAAAACACGTATAAATTTGGCTATCGTGTATTACTGTATTTCCTTATACCGAGCATAATTTCTTTCGTTTTTTGGTATTTCTATATTTATCTTCGATATTCACCTTCGACATTTATAATATCAAGTTCGGAATATGAAACCTTTAAATACATCTTGATAATTAGCTATTTACAAGGGTTATCCATTTTGATGACAATAGCCTCTGTAACTTCAGATATTACTCTGAACCTGCTCCGTCTCATCGTTCACTTAGCAAAGAAATAGTATTCAAATCGTCGGACAGTGGGCTACATTAATTTTTTGCTTTGCTTAAAAATTTATTTAGTCCATAAAGTGATGAGTATACATTTAAGTATACAAAAATTTTTCTATTAATTTATTTCAAACAAAAACAATGCATTGCATATCCGGCCTTCGCACTATCTTGACGTATGCTAACGTCTCAAATCATCCATAAAATAAAAAATATCTAAAAAAAATTAATGACAACTTTATCCAGTGGCATCTTATAACGTCTCTTGTGTCCATCCCAAAAAGGGCCAAATAAGGGGCACTTCAATTCGATTGTTATAGGTGCCCCATCAATGCCACTCAACGTTAAGCAAATAGAGGTTTTAAAGCCCAAACACATGGCGATAGCGGAGAGCTTTATCTTAGGCTGCTTAACTGCTGTAGATGAGCCTTTAGAGCTAGATTTTATGGCTTTCCCTGCCTCCAGCAACGCGTACAGCCACAAAATGCCTCTGTTCTTAGATAATAACCCTGCCTGACATATGCCAAGCCCTACAAAGGGCTGTAGGTTTTCACTCTTACCCATTCTTGATTCAGCCTTTAAACGTGAATTAAATTGGTGTACTTAACCTAAATTCAGGTAATATGAACAATTAATAGTTAAAGGCCAACGATTACAGGAGAGAGTATGGCATATCCGACGTATTTAGTGTTGAAAGGTAAAAATCAAGGTTTGATTTCGGCAGGGTGCTCATCTCAGGATTCAATCGGTAATCGTTATCAGGTCGGCCATGAAGACGAAATTCAGATAATCGGCTTAAATAGTGGTTCCTTTCGCGAGCAGAATGCTTCATATAAACCCGTCGTATTTACTAAGCCGATTGATAAATCATCTCCCTTACTTTCAGTGGCTTTGGATAGTAATGAAGTTTTAGAAGCAAAATTTATGTTTTACCGAACAAGTCAAGCTGGTCAACTTGAAAGATATTATGAAATCAAACTTACTGGTGTTTCATTGATTGAGATTTCCGACATATTTCCTGATTCAATAAAAGATAATGAATCTATGCCATATCAACGGGTTCAAATGAAATACGAATCTATATCAAGAAGTCATTTAATGGCGAATACATCAAGCTACAGTATTAATAGTGAGATGGTTAAGTAGCACTTCTCTTTTTATGTAAGGTATTAATTTGGTACGAAAATATATGATGTTTAGCATGAATTTTCGTACCATTGAGTGACTGACCTCATTTAATAAATTTATTTTTTACATAATGCTTTATCTATTGTGTATGTGGTTACCATTGTTGATGATTTATCTGTACATCTAATGTAACCTTTAGATAAAAGGTTGCTTTTCATGCCTATAAAAATAATCAAGCTTATTAATAACCCTATTATTGCTATAAATAAAAGATATTTGAATATTTGGTTGTTTAATTTTATTTCACTTGATGATTTTGCAGCTCGGTAAAAAATAAACGATAAATATAAGGTAAATGGAGAGAAAAAAATTAAGGATGTAAAATATAGAGACAAAGTTATTTTTTCCTCTAAACTTAAATATTGGATGTATGTAGATAAGGAAATAAACACACTTAATAGCGAAATGACAAGAAAAAACAATGAATTAAGTTTATTTTTTGTATTGTTATCCACGGCTAAGGGCCTTCCAGTTATTAAATATAGGTTGAGGACTTCTTGTTTCAGCTTTAGCGCGGCGGTGAAATTTTAGGTCTCTTATTATAGATTCACTGATTCCTAGTTCACTATCAAGCCAATACAAAATACCAACAACTACAAAACCTATAAAAAAGACACCTAAAGTCACTAATATAATACTTGTTCCGCCAGTTAATGCAGCAGTTACTAAGCCACCTGTAACTGCTGTTGTTATTTGTGCGCCAATAGCCAATTTTGCCATATCCATAGTTATGTTTACGAAAAAATTAACTAGTGTGTATTCATCCCTAAATATTAGTTCTACAACTCGATAAGCTGCTGAGAATACAATGGAAAAACGAGCAGCTCCCACAGATACATTATTCATCCCTTGAGTTCCTACGCCCATGTATAAAATTCGAGGATTGTTTGCTAAATATCGAGTTCCGTCCAAGAACGTTCTAATTCCTGCATGACCAGATAGACGGATATAAGTATTCCCATTGGGGCCTATATATTCTGTTGCTATGATATTGAAGTTACGAAACTCGTTAACAATTCTTTCTATTCTGTATGCTTCGTAAATATTTCCTGAGAATGAAGACATTATATCGCCAATACCAAATAGTGTTTCTTTGGGATCTTTGAAAGGCGTCGGAGTCGATAAGTTTTTTAAAATATAATCCGCTTCTTCAATGGTGATTATAGCTGCGACATTATCATCGTCTTTTTCATTATTCAGGATCCCCCTAATTTTTGTGAGATTCGCTTGGTAGTAAAGTTCATCATAATTAGGTACCTCTTCGAAGCTAAATTTCGCGTCCGCATCAATGAGTGTTTTTGATACGGGATCATATTTATACGCCATGTTAATTCCCTTTCTAAAATTTAGCTTAGGTTAAGTTTATGAGAAGTGTTGATAGTATTCAATGAAAATATAAATGAGATTATGGATCCTAATAGATAACACAGTCTGACACATGAAAAGCCCTGATTACACTACTGAGGTAATAGGGCTATAATCTATGATATTCAATAGGCTGCCTTCATTTTTCATTGGCTTATTGCAGAGGGATAGTTAATTTGATCGCCAAATCAGGGACGATATTAGGGAAATGTGAATTCCCCTAGTTTCCCCATAAACTAACAAAACCTAAATTGTCTAAATCCTTTTCACCTAAGATTTACTCTTCTTCACCCTCTTGTAATTAAGCCACTTTGTTTGAGTTGAATAGAAAGCTCTACAAGAGGCTGTCTTAAATCAACTTCTAATTTTGACGTGTTCTAAATTATCCATTGGTCAGAGAGAATGGATGGGTCGTTTAAAATCATTTTTCCAGTAGTTGTTCGCTGGCAAGTTTGCTAGTCGTTAGCGGTTGGGGATTATCACCCACACGCCAGATAGCATGATTAATCGACATCGTTTGTTCCTTAGTTTAATGCTGCGTCGGTGAGTGCATTCGCTAGATGGAGCTGAGTTTGTTGGGCGGATTGCAGTCTAGATTTGAGGTGTTCACATAGCAATGTCAAATTGCGCACTTTCTCAACTATATTTAATTGTTCGTTATAAGAAGGTAAGGCAACCAGTAAGGAAGAAACTTGTATTCTTGATACGTTTTTCATAGAAGAGCTCGTTCCACCAGCAACCTCAGAGTAATAAGTTCGAGAATACTTAGAGTTATTGACTAAATTAATATAGTTAGCATCGACTAATTTAGAGAATTGAAACCTAATGATTTTATCACTAAGCATTAAATGGTTCGGTGGAGAGTCAGGAACTACGACAGAACGAGCTACAAGGTCGGCAGTATTTGCTCTTGAAATTAAAAAATCCCTTGCTTTGACTTCATATTCTATTTTAGGTTCTAAATGTTTTGGAAGAGCTTTATTTTCATTAGGATTGAATTCACTCCATGTGACGGAACTAATTTTCAACACTCCCCAATTGTCATCAACTCTTGGTGAAACCTCGCATTGAGGGCTCCAGCCAGCTTCTGAATTATGGGCTAGATTTCCTAAGCGACACCACTCCCACCCTTGCGGTAACTCAAAAGGTTTTTCTTCATCACTAATCGGTGGTAATGGTTTTTGTTTTTTAATTTTACCGTTTTTCACCATCTGCGCTTTTTCTTGTTCAATACGTTTAAGCAGTTCAGAAGCTGGTTCGTCGTTAGGATCTTGTGGAACCAGTTTACCCATCACTGCTAATTGCAAAATGGTTTGCTTTAGTGCATCGATGCTCGCTTCGGTGGTAAACAGCGTGTCGAAATGCTGATTGATTCGTGACCAGTTTTCAGAGAGTTCTTTTTCGTTTTGGCTATCAGTAAGCGTCGCTAACAGGGTTTCAACTAGTTGCTGATGCGCTTCTAGACTCGTTAGTGATTGTTGTTCCAGTTGATCGCAGAGGGACATTAGCTCAGTTACTCTGCAACTTATTCTTTTTTGTTCTGAATTCGGAGATAAAGGAATAATCAGATCGTTAAATTTAGAGGAAGAAATTCCACCGATGATACCCGTCATGGATGATTCAAAACGAGAGAAAAACGATGGTGATAAGAAATTAGATAGAAGGTAAATTGCTTCCACTTCAGAATAACATTCGTTGGCAAAAAGCTTATTACCAAAACAAATATCTTGTTGAGTAACTCCACATTTTTTCCCTGCGCTTCCACCCTCTGCACATATTAAAACAGAACCTTTAGCTGCAACTTTAAACTTAGCGGCATCATAAGGAATTGAAATCCCATTATCGTAAATGAGTTCTTCAAAGCCATAGCCAATATCTTTTGTTGCAATAAAAGGTCTACCATCACAGTTGGAGTATTTTTTTTCTTTGTCTACAGAACTAATACTATTTCCATTAAAAATGTTCGCTATAGTTCCCAAACGCACCCACTCCCACCCTTCCGGCAATTCAAACGGTTTTTCATCTTCACTAATTTCTGGCAGCGGCTTCTGTTTTTTAATTTTACCTTGCTTCACCAGTTCCGCTTTCTCAGCTGCAATGCGCTTTAGCAGCTCTGAGGCGGGTTCATCATTTGGGTCTTGCGGTACTAATTTACCACGTACTGCCAGCTCTAGGATCAGCTCACGCAGTTTCTTAATACCATAAAGATCAATTTTACCGCTGCTGCCACGTCCTGCGGTGGAGCGAGTTTGTAGCGCAGAAGACCAAATATCGATATGGTCGGTAATCAGTTTCTCAACGGTCATCAGTTTGTTTCCTTATTGCCAGTCAATGCGGTACCGAGGATATCGCGTAACTGATGACGCAGTTTACTGATTTCAGCTTGTTGTGCTTGGTACTGCGCCAGTAATTCGTTGGGATCGTGGCTGATCGTTTCACCTTGATACGGGTTTTTGATATCGAGGTTAAAATTACGGGCAATGATTTCATCAATGCTGACTTTCCACGCTTGATTGTTTTCTTCACGGCTGGCAAAGCCATCGGCTTCATTGCCCCACCAGTCGATTTCTGTTTGGAATTCTTCAAACTTCATCGGTTTGGTTTTGCTATAGTTTTTAACTCCCTCAGGGTAGGGGTGCTCGTAGAACCAGATTTCTTTGGTTGGCTGGCCTTTGGTGAAGAAGAGAATATTGGTTTTGATTCCGGTATATGGGTTAAATACGCCATTTGGCAAACGAACAATGGTGTGTAAGTTGCACTCTTCGGTCAGCAGTTTTTTGATTTTGGTTTTGACGCCTTCACCAAACAGTGTGCCATCCGGCAGAACTACGGCTGCACGGCCTTTATCGGACAGCACTTCAATGATCAATTGCAGGAATAGGTCAGCGGTTTCGCGGGTCTGCATTTCTGCTGGGAAGTTTTTCTCGATCCCATCTTCTTCAGTGCCGCCAAATGGCGGGTTGGTAATAATGACGTCGAATTGCTCATCCCAAGCGGATAGAGGCTTGTTTAATGTATTGTCATGACGAATTTGTACCGGAACTTCAATACCATGCAGTAGCATATTCGTGGTGCACAGCAAATGTGGGAGCTGTTTTTTTTCAACACCAAAGATCTGCTGTTGTAGCGTTTTATGATCTTCAGTTGTCTTAACATAATGCTCTTTCACATGGTCGAACGCACAGGCAAGGAAGCCGCCAGTACCACACGCTGGGTCCATAATCGATTCACCCAATCTCGGGTCAATACGGTTGACCATAAAGCGAGTGACCGCACGTGGAGTATAGAACTCACCTGCGTTACCTGCGCTTTGTAAGTCGCGTAGAATTTGTTCATAGATATCACCGAATAAGTGGCGTTCGGTGCTGTTGCTGAAGTCGATTTCATTCAGCTTATTGATGACTTGGCGTAAGAGCGTACCATTTTTCATGTAGTTATAGGCATCGCTAAACGCTTGTTTCACCACAAAGCCCCGTGGGTTTTTATCGATAGGCGCGGTCAGGTTTTTTAAAGCAGGGAATAAATCGTCATTAACGAATTCGAGCAGTTCATCCCCTGTGATTCCCTCGCTGTTTGCCGCCCAAGTACGCCACAAGTAACGCGAGTTAATAGGGAGTTGGTAGTCGTCTTGCTCGAGTTCAAGCTCTTCTTCCTGAGTATCAAATATTTTCAGAAATAATAGCCAAGACAGTTGCCCAAGGCGTTGAGCATCACCGTCTACACCTGCATCTTTGCGCATGATGTCTTGTAAGGATTTAATGACTGAGCTAATCGACATGTTTGTATTCCATTGGTAAAAATGAAGCCACCGGGAGCGGGTGGCTCACGGTGGTAAAATAATATGGGTTATTAGGCCTGGCGAGGTGGTAACTGATAAATTTGGTCTTCCAGTTCATTGACGGCTTGCTCGTATGCTTGTTTATTTCCAAAACTACTTTTGATGATTTCTAGCGGACGGCCTAGGCTGTCGAACGGTTTTAGTTTTAGCACCTGAATATCTTCGATTTCCTGCACGCCTTCATCCGCGTATTTATCCAGCAAGGTATTGAGTACATGCTGTGCAGGTTCTGAATATTTGGTGAAGTAGTTACGTTTACGCACGTTGTCAGCCCGTTCTTTACGCGTCAGGGGCGGTTGACCATAAACCACATGACAAAGGAGATCGAATGGGTCAAGGTCTTTACCCACTTCTTCTGCTAACACTTCCCAAAGCACACCAAGCTGCTGAAGTTCATCAATGATAACCTGTTTGCGCTCGGCAGAGTGCCATTTTCGAATGAAGTTATCAAGAGAGGCAAAGTCTTTATCTTTGAGTAGCGTTTTACGGGTGTAGTCCTGAAAGGATTCGGTGACTAATTTGCCATCGGCATCGTAATATTGGACGCGTTTTGCTAGCACCTTTACGGTGACGCCGTTGACATGATATTTGCGAATTCTGTTTTCTTCGCACTCTTCGAAAGCACCATTGGCACTTTCTGATGTGGCGCCATAGTGAGCGGATGATTCTTCTGTGCCCATAAATACGTCGTTATCTAACGTTTCGCTTTCTGACGTTTCACCTTCGAGTATTTCATTGAAATCCGATTCAGGATCGGAAATATCTTTAGGTGTTGTGCGGATCACTTTTTCAGGCACGCCATCAAAGCGCTCGTCCGCAAACAATTCGGTGGCTTTTTTGAAATCGAGAATGGTGAACCAGAGTTTATCGAACTTCTCGTTAATACGTGTTCCACGCCCGATGATCTGCTTAAATTTGGTCATGGATTGAATGTTTTGATCTAGCACGACCAGTTTGCAGGTCTGCGCATCCACACCCGTACTCATCAGTTCTGAGGTGGTTGCAATCACTGGGTAAGGCTTTTTCGGGTTGATGAAATTATCGAGTTGCGCCTTACCGATGTCGTCATCGCCAGTGATTTTCATCACGTATTTTTCATTTTTTCGTACTTGCTCTGGATTTAGGTTTACCAATGCACGGCGCATACGTTCAGCGTGGTCAACATCGTTACAAAAAACGATGGTTTTATCCATTGGATTGGTGCGTTTTAGGTAATCAGTGATTGTTTGTGCCACCAGCTTGGTACGCTCATCAATCACCATAGTGCGGTCAAAGTCTTTTTGGTTATAAATTCGGTCATCAATCAGTTGGCCTTGTTTATCAACTTGGCCTTTAGTGGGGCGCCAACCTTGTAAGTCGACATCGATATCGACTCGAACGACTTTGTATGGTGCAAGGAAACCGTCTTCAATACCTTCTTTAAGTGAATAAGTATAAACGGGGTCGCCAAAGTAATCGGTGCTGGAAACGTCATCGGTTTCTTTTGGTGTTGCGGTCAAGCCAATTTGAGTTGCACTGCTGAAGTACTCAAGAATTTCTCGCCATGCGCTGTTTTCCGATGCACTACCGCGGTGGCACTCGTCGATAACAATCAAATCAAAGAAATCGGGAGCAACTTGCTTAAAGGCTTTTTGGTGTTCTTCTGGGCCTGTAATTGCTTGGTAGAGTGCCAATTGAATTTCATAAGCTGGGTCAATTGTTCTACCAGTCACCTTTGCCATTGCGCTACCAAAGGGTTGGAAGTCGTTATTTTTAGTTTGGTCGACAAGGATATTGCGGTCGGCAAGAAACAGAATGCGTTTTTTATTTTTAGCTTTCCATAAGCGCCAAATAATTTGAAATGCGGTATAGGTTTTGCCAGTACCTGTCGCCATTACGAGTAATACACGTTTTTGCCCAGCAGAAACGGCTTCTACAGTTTTATTAATGGCTTGTAGCTGGTAATAACGAGGGGATTTGCCGCTACTGTCATCGTAATAGTCTTGGCTGATGACAGGCAATTGTTCAGCGGTAAAACCTTTCCAAATACAGTATTTAGCCCAAAGCTGTTCAGGTGTTGGAAAATCGTCGAGTGTAATTTCGGATTCAAGCTGCGCAGGATTTGTTTTGTCGTGGAAGATAAAACCATCACCATTAGAAGCAAAAATAAAAGGGACATCGAGTAGGCGCGCGTAATCTAGCCCTTGCTGCATCCCTTTTCCCATCTCGTGTTTATTCGCTTTAGCTTCTATGACTGCAAGTGGTAACCCCGGCTTATGGTAGAGCACTATGTCGGCTGATTTCACTGTCAACCGTGCTGCTAGCTTACCACGCACAACGACTTTACCATCGCGAAGTTTGACTTCTTGGCGGATCTGCGACATCAACTTCCAACCCGCATCTTTAATTGCAGGGAGGATAAATTTAGTGATGATGTCTGTTTCAGTCAGATGAGTTTTATTCATACCAGCCATAGCAGCTCTCTCAACAAAATTGGGATTAGTGCTTAATTATACACAGAATATAGGGGTGAGTTAGGTTATAAAATGAATAGCATTATAATTATTAAAATCCATTAATATTTAAATTGTTTATATGCAAATCACTCTTCTATTTTAAGCCGATGTTCCTCTGTAACATTCTTCGCAGCAATACACAAAATCCCCTTTTGGCAGTTCGGGCAACATTTTTGATTGAGTGTGAAGTAGTCACGTCACTACACACAAAATCAATCAGTGACTTTTGAAATTGGGGATACCGAATGAAATTACTGACTAAGTTTATCTGATGGCAAACTCTTTTGAGGAGAATCGCCTATAAATAACCATTTGTTATGTCTTTCCATCTGTAGCTACTTTATCAATCGTATTATGGCGGATATTCAGGTAGTCAAATTTATTATTAAGTCGCTACAATTTAGAGCCAAACTATTGAGCTCTAACATAGATTATTTAAGGCTTTCTTCTTAGTATGTAAATTAAACACTTTTGTTGGATGACACCACACACCTTAAGAAAAGAGATAACTAAAATGCCAGCTGCTAAACGTCCTATTTTTAATTTAGAGCTTGATTTACTTCGCACTTTTATTGCGGTTGTTGATGGTGCAACTTTTGCCGCCGCCGCAGAATCTGTTTGCCGAACGCAATCAGCGGTGAGTCAACAAATGCAACGGCTGGAGTCACTCATTGGCAAGGAGTTATTTGTCCGGCAGGGCAGAAATAAAGCATTGACGGACTCTGGTACACAACTATTGAGCTATGCCCGCCGTATTTTACGTCTTAATGATGAGGCATGTTTATCACTAGTTTATGAAGAAATTGACGGAGTATTAAAAATTGGTTCGCCAGATGACACCGCGAATACTATATTGCCTGATTTATTAGCCAGATTTTCAGGAGCTTATCCAAATTTAATCATGGATATTATTGTCAAACGCAGCCCATTTCTTATGTCAATGTTAGAGGATAATGAACTCGATTTGGCGATCTCAACCGAGGAGCATGTTGGCTACCCTAAAATTGTCTTACGTGTTTCCCCTTCACTATGGTATTGCGGGAAACATTTTAGTTTTAACTTAGAGCAGCCGCTGCCATTAGTTGTGTTAGATGAGCCGAGTACTTATCGCGAGATGATGATCAATCACCTCGAACAACAGCAAATACCTTGGCGCATTGCTTATATGGCGACAACACTATCTGGAGCACGCGCTGCGGTTAGGGCGGGATTGGGTATTATGGCTCGCTCAATTGAGCTTTCAGGGGAGGATTTACGCATACTCGGTGAGGATGAAGGGCTACCAGTACTTCCGGCAATTCGATATAACCTGTATCTCAACTCAAAAAGCCCAACCAAAGCCGCACAAATTCTTTTTAACTCATTAAAAAATGAACAAACAGCCGTTATCTCCCATAACAACTAAAATTAGGAATAATTATGACCCATTTTCACGGTATTTTTCCTTATCTTGTTTCACCAGTCGATCAAACTAAAGGTACTGTTCTTGAATCATCTCTTCGTCACCTAATTGAGCACCTCATTTCGAGCGGAGTTCACGGATTGAGCCCATTAGGGAGCACTGGTGAATACGCATATTTGTCACAGGAATTACGAAATGAGGTGGTTCGCATTACAGTTGATCAAGCTGCGGGGCGAGTACCTGTATTAGCGGGGGTTGCCAGTTTCTCAACGTCAGATGCATGTTTTCAAGCGGAACAGTATGCCAATTTAGGTGTGGATGGCATGGTGCTGATATCGCAAAAAATGTACCCTCTGAGTGATAAAGCCCAATTGGGTTATTTCCAAACAATAGCGGAGTCTTTTCCTGAAAAATCCATGACGGTCTATACCAACCCTGGTTTGCTGGGGGATGTACTGTCTATTTCTCTTTTGAATGAATTAAGCTATATCCCTAATATCGAATATGTTAAAGATGCATCGAGTAATACTGGAAGGTTATTAACGATGCTCAACACCTTCGGTGAGCGGGTTAAAATTTTTAGTGCTTCAGCACATATTCCTCTATTAGTTATTAAATTAGGTGGTGTAGGCTGGATGGCGGGTCCTGCCTGTGTGTTGCCAAAACAGTGTGTTGAACTGTATGAGTTGGCCACTAGAGGGGATTGGGATACAGCGTTAGCAAAACAGAAAGAAATGTGGCAAATCAACGAAGCTTTTACGCAATATGCATTAGCGTCATGTATTAAAGCATCTTTAAACATTCAAGGGTTTAATGTTGGTGACCCGATCCTTCCACAAGAACCTCTCAATGATGTTGCTATTGCTCATTTACAGCAAATTATTGCTCAGTTAAATGAATAATAAGAGGAAGGAAAAATAGAAGCCCATTCAGTGTGGGCTTCTATTCGTTAGTCGGTCTTATTAAAGACCAACACGCAATAGCTGTGTGATAGCCGATATAGTTTTCGCTTCAAAAGATAATACACTTTTAGCAAGCTGCGCAGCTTGTTCATTTTTCATTACCAGCCCTGCATTGTCATAGAATTTGCTCACAATATCCTCCAAAGACATTGGATTTTGTGGGTTACCGTATTGGATATCTAATCGTTCCGTTATTGTCTCACCATGGGTTAATGTGACAAAAATTAGGCCGGGAAAATAGGTTGGGAAAGGAATTTCATTTTCAGTGGGATAACGATAGCTGACTTTTTTCGCGAGGTTTTGGATATCTGCTCGCTGTAAATTTTCGGTAGAGAGCAAACTTAATGTTAATTTGTCTTCGATAAAACCAGCGGCAAACAACCACGGGAGGCTAAATTTCGCTGCATAGGCACTCTGAGGTGCCCATTTTTGTTCTGGTGGCTCACAAATTAAGGCCGCTGCAACGGGATCGACAACGCATTCTACTTTTGCAATTTGATCGAGGGTTATTCCTCGTTGTAATAATCGTCTCCCACAATCGACGGTGGCATGAGCAAAATGGCAAACAGGGTAGGGCTTAATGGAAACATTCATGAATTGCCAAACATTACCTAAGTCTTGGGCGACTTGCTCTGGATGTGCCTTTTCACGGAGACCATGTGTTTGGTACAGACTATAGCGTCCTTCAAAAATAGTTTCTGGCCCTGTCATTCCGCCTTTAGCTAAACATGCTGCAATAATGCCTGATTGCGCAGCCCATCCCGCATGAAAACATTTTGCTGACGAGCTATTGGTTAGGTATTCAGCAACACCACTGGCTTGGCTTCCTGTTAGGCCTAGAGCGTTAACTGTTTGTTCCCGAGTTAATTTGAGTAATGAAGCTGCACAAGCCGTCGCACCAAAAATACCCGCTATAGCTGTAGAGTGGAAGCCGCGTAGGTGAAACCCGCTATGACTTGCTAATCCCACTCTGGCTGCGACTTCCCAGCCAATAATCCATGCAGTAAGGATCTCTTTTGTTGTCGCCTGTAAATGTTCACCGAGTGCAAAGGCTATAGGAGTAAGTACGGCACTACCGTGAGTGATTGAGTCGGTGTGTGTATCATCAAAATCTAATACATGCGCAGAAATACCATTTGCTAAAGCGGCGGTGGTAGTTGAAACGGTTTGGTTACTTCCCCAAATTGGAATTTTTCCTTGATGATCAGGTAAATAAGCGACTCCCTTACGGCATTGTGTTGCGCTTTGTTGGAGGCTTCCGGCAAGTGCAACGCCTAATGTATCGAGTAAATGATATTTGGCGCGTTCAATAACTTGCGGTGGAATATCAGAAAATGATAGGGATGTGATAAATTGGCTTAGCTGTTGGCTTAATGTCATAGATACCTCTGGTGAATGAAAAAGCCAGCACTTGACTGGCTTTAAGAAAGTAGAGATTTAAACTTTGCTAAAATACATTAGTCATTAAGCCAACCGGATGCTTTGGTTTGTTCTATTACTCGAGTGACTTGTTCAGGTGCATTCCCTACATAGGTCGTTGGGTCTAATAGGGCATCAAGTTCTTCTTGCGTTATATGGTCACGAATGCGTGTGTCACGGTTAATGGCCTCAATAAAGGTGATGCCTTCTTCTTGGCCAGACATAGAAGCTTCATAAACAATTTCATGGGCAGTTTGTTTACCCGCTTTGTCTGACAACGCAAACATGACGCGCTCAGCAAGCATAAATCCACCTAAAATATCTAAATTTTGGCGCATCTTATCGGTATGTACGTTTAATCCCCCTAATACAGTTTTCATGTTATCGAAGATCACCGAAAGCATCAGGCACATTTCTGGCATCACTTTCCATTCCATCTTCCAAATCGCACCATCTCTTTCGTGTTGGTGTTTCATCATGTCGGTAAGCACAGAAAGGTTAGCTTTCAATGTATTACTGACACAGGCCGCATTTTCGACAATGGCAGGGTTACGCTTGTGTGGCATCGTTGAGGAGCCAACTTGACCTTTACTAAAAGGCTCTGAAAGTTCATCAATTTCATTGTGGGCTAATAATAAAATTTCATTGGCAATTTTTCCTAACGTGCCGCTAATTAAACCAATCAGCATGCCATATTCACTAAATCGGTCACGAGCCGGCTGCCAAGAAATCTCAGGGGTGCCTAAACCGAGTCGATTTAATACACGAACTTCAAGCTCATCTGCTTTGTCGCTCAATGAGGCCTTAGTTCCAACAGCGCCAACAACGCTACCAACGAATAAGCGAGGTTCGATTTCTTTTAACCGTTGATAATGGCGTGCTAATTCCGTTAACCAAATAGCAGTTTTGTGGCCAAAAGTAATCGGTAGGGCTTGTAAGGCTAAGGTTCGTCCAGGCATTGGTGTATTGCGATGTTTTTCGCTTAACGATAATAGAGAACGCCCTAATATTTTGATATCACGTAAAAAAATGTTATGAGCCTCTTTTAGTTGAAGCACTAAGCCTGTGTCCATAACATCTTGTGTCGTGGGCCCAAAATGGACATATTCACCAAAATGTTCAGGGCAAGCATGCTCTAAACCACGAATGGTTGGAACAAGTGGATGACGAGTTAAACGCACTTGCTCTAAGATGAAATCCATATCTAACTTTTCAAGTTTTGCCGTATCAGCAATGACCTCTGCGGCTTGCTTTGGAATTAAACCTAATTCAGCTTGTTCAATCGCTAATGCAGCTTCGTAATCAAGCCAATTTTGCATTCTGACCTTATCAGAAAAAATAGCGCGCATTTCTTCTGTAGACCATAAGTTTTTTAATAATACAGAATCAAAAACACTGGTACCCATAATATTCCCCTGTATAAGAATAATATTGAAAATTAAAAGGTGGTTATTTGTTAGAGAGTTGCTTTATTTATGCAATAAAAAATAAAAATAAACACCTTAATAAGATTAATGTTAATAAAAGACTTTCTTATGTATTTATTTTTCCATTTAAATCAATTTGTTATATTTTAATTTATTGTTTATTACATATCGATTTTAATTCTTAATTTTCTCTTAAGTTTTCATTAATTTAATTAATGCTCATTTATATGATGAAGATCATCTTTTTAAATAAGTCATGTTTTAAAAGGAAAGTAATTTGATATACATAATATGAAATCGAACTTTTAAAAATAAATAACCTTCCTTTTAATTACTAGGGAATCTATTTCTATATTTGGAGAAATAAACAATGACATTAAATAAATATACAAAATTAATACATAGTGGACGACAACCTATTACAACATCAGGACCAATTAATCCGCCAGTAATGAGAGCGAGTACTATTGTTTTTGATTCAATTAAAAGCTGGCGTGATGTTCGCGATCGCCGCGCAACGGAACGTGTTTTAAGTTACGGTGCGCGAGGTACAGAAACCGCATTTGCACTCGAAAGCCTGGTGACTGAATTAGAAGGGGGCTATAGAGCGCAATTATTTCCTACGGGTCTAGCCGCGATTGCAGTCACTATTATGGGCTATGCACACAGTGGTGGGCACGTATTGTTTGCAGATTCTGTTTATGAACCTGTACGTAAAATAGCCGATGCTTTTTTAAAACCAAATAACATCGCCTACAGCTTCTTTAAAACAGATGCTTCAGATTTTGAGCAAAAAATTCAAAGTAATACACAACTTATTTTTGTTGAATCCCCAGGTTCATTACTTTATGAAATGTTGGATTTACCCGAAATATGCCGTATTGCACATGAAAGAAATATCCCAGTGGGTGTTGACAACACTTGGGGTTCAGCATGGCTATATAACCCGTTGGAATTAGGCGCAGATGTCTCTGTGATTGCAGCGACAAAATACCTTTGTGGGCACTCTGATGTGATGATGGGAATTATGGTTGCGACAGAAAAAGCGTGGAAACAAATTGGCGCTTTGCCAGAAGCTTTAGGTCAAGCCAGTAGCCCCGATGATGCTGCCTTAGTTTTACGAGGGATGCGTACTTTAGGGCAGCGATTAGCTGCGCATGGCAAAGCTGCACTAGCGATTTCGCAATGGCTGGAAACGCGTTCTGAAGTGGAAAAAGTCTGGTTCCCTGAATTGCCATCTCATCCACGCCATGATTTATGGAAGCGTGACTGCAAAGGTAGTAATGGCTTATTAACCATTGAATTCAAAAAACAATATACCGCGAAGCAAACAGAAAACTTTATTGATGCTCTCGCCCTGTTTGGTATCGGCGCATCGTGGGGTGGGTTCGAAAGCCTCGCACTACCCGCTAACGTAGTCGGCGCAAGAACAGCATCAGATTGGAGCGAAGGTCATGGGCCTTTTGTTCGTTTACATATTGGCTTGGAGTCTGTGGATGATTTGATAGCGGATATTACACAAGCATTTTCAACATTAAATCAATAACAATAAAGCTGCACCAATACTGGGGAATTCTTCTATGACAGGTTTAATCATTGCCGCGCTAGTTACAGCGCTGGTTGTTTACCTGCTGGCTCGGGGTTATAAACCTCAGCCAGTCTTGTTGCTAGGGGGCTTACTTTTGTTGCTCCTAACCGCATCTTTAGATCTTAATTCATTGTTACCAGAAAATAAAACCACGCATTTTAAGTACTTTGATATCTTCCAAATTTTTACTGATATCATGAGCTCTCGATTAGCTGGCTTAGGGTTAACATTAATGGCGATTGCTGGATTCTCCCGTTATATGGAGCATGTGGGAGCTAGTCGCGCATTATTTGCTATTTTTGAAAAGCCGCTAAAGACCATTAAATCACCTTATTTGCTATTAGTGATTTCATTTCTAGTGACGCAAGTTCTGGTGATTTTCATTCCAAGCCATGCAGGGCTGGGGATGTTATTAATGGTGACAATGTACCCTATATTAATTCGTTCGGGAATCAGCCCACTCTCTGCTTTAGCGGTTATCGGTTGTTGCCAGTTTATCGACCATGGACCCGGTTCTGGTAATGTCATTATGGCAGCGAAAACCGCGGATATTGAACCCGCTGTTTACTTTGTTCAACACCAATTACCCGTAACTATCCCTATTATTATTGCAGTGGCAATCACCCATTTCTTTGTTCAGCGTTGGTGGGATAAGCGTGAAGGGTTTGTTTTTGACTTGAGCAAAATTGATACTATTAAAGAAGATGGCGGTAATAAAGTCCCATTGTCTTATGCGTTGTTACCAGTTATTCCATTGATCCTAATTATCGGGTTTAGCCCATTATTACACCCATATATTAAGTTGGAAGTTACCACCGCGATGATTATCAGTACCGTCATTGCACTGATTTTTGAATACGTCCGTTTACGTGATGCGAAAGCCGTCATGGACAGCTTTATGTTGTTCTTTGAAGGAATGGGGAAACAGTTTGTTTTAGTCGTTTCTTTGATTGTTTCAGGGGAGTTTTTCGCAAATGGATTACTCAAAAGTGGGGCGGTGGATACGTTAATTAGCGCAGCTCAAGATGCCGGCTTTGGTATTGGTGCGATGATTATTGTTATGAGTGCCATCCTTGCACTCGCGGCTTTCCTGATGGGCTCAGGGAATGCAGCATTCTTCTCTTTTGCTGCATTGACACCGAAAATTGCTGCTTTCCTTAAAGTGGATGTGGTGACACTCATTTTACCGATGCAAATTATGACAAGCTTTGGGCGTACTGTGTCACCTATCACTGCAGCAATTGTTGCAATTGCAGGAATTGCAGGGGTTTCGCCGTTCCAAATAGTAAAACGAACGGCAATCCCAATGGCAGTTGCTGCAATCGTTAACCTTGTCGTAACTTTCTACTTTTTATACTTCTAATTAGACTCGCGCATTTATCCCTTAAACTTTTCGTTACTCTTCGGTTTAAGGGATTTTTTTATTGATAAGCGGGCTATTATTCATCCTTTTATCAAAAGCTATCTCAATGGTAGTATGGTGTTTGATAGTAACCAATTGTTTTGTAATAAATTTTGTTTTATCTACTTTACCGGATAAAAATAAGTGAAAAACATAAGAATATCACCTTCATTTTACCCCATCAAAAATAACATTAAAAAACAAACGATTAGACTAGTTTTCTATGCGAGTGAATTAATCTAACGCGATAAAGTCATTTCAAACTCATAAACGGATGTAAATAAATATCTCAATAACTCGGTTTTTGATTATTTAAGATATATTTCACTGCTTAAATACTCTTGTAATGCGTTTATTTGTTTTTATGGGTTATGTTGGCGTTTAATGCTTGTGGTGAGTTGTTTTTTGGCTTAAAGATCTGCATTCAACGCCTTAACGCGATGCTAGTGATAATGTTAATAAATATTTCGTTTTTTATTTTCTTTTAATTTCAATGCGTTAATTTAATATATTTCGTTACATTCTACCGGCGAAATACATACTTTAGCGATATCTGATTACTCATTTTATGGATATTATTTGTTTCGTTCTTCACAACAGATAAAAATTTTTAATTAAATGACTTAATATAAGGTAGATAACATGAATAAAACTTTAATTGCATTATGCTTAGCGTTAACGACAACTTCTATTTCTGCAATGGCTGCGGATGCCGGTTCAGGTAAAATTACGTTTAAAGGCACAATTAATAGCGGTGCATGTACAATTGCACCGACTGATGTGAATAAAGAAGTTCAATTAGGTAATATTGCCGCGGTTAATTTAGATGCTGCGGGTAAAAAAGGCCCACTCAATTCATTTGAATTAAAATTACAAGATTGCCAATTAGACCCAAGTGCTTCAGGTACTCCTTATTCTAAAGTAAAAATTACGTTTAATGGCCAACCTGATGCCACAAACGCATCTTTATGGTCAAGCACGGGTAGCGCAAATAACGTTGCAGTTTCATTCTTAGATAGTACAGGTAAAACGATTAAACCCGGTGAGACTTTAGAGCAAACACTGAAAGCGTCTGACACCACAATCATTTTGTCTGCTCAAGCAGAAGCAACCGGTGCCGCCACTTCAGGTAGCATCAACTCTATCGCAAACTACGTATTAAGCTACGAATAAGATAGCCATCATGCCTAAGCAAAAGCTTTACGCTAATTAGCGTAAAGCTTTGTATTCCCACTATCGATTATCATAAGAGTGCCAACATGTATTTTAAGAAAAAAAATATAGGTTATATTATCTCACTCATTATGTGTGGTGGGTATACAAATGCGGAAACTTTTAATATCAATGCCCTTAATTTGTCTGCAGACGACAATATTGACCTAAGCTATTTTGAAAAAAATAGTTTAAGTGAAGGTTTATATGAATCGGATATTATTTTAAATGATAAAAAAATTATCCGCGGCGAAAAAATTAAGTTTATTAATCATGACGGAACGATTGAGCCGTGTATTACGGCACAATTAATAAAACGTTTTCCCTTAAATGAAGAAGCGAAAGAAATATTACTTTCGTCTCAAGAAAACGAATGTATTAATTTATTCTCTCTCGATAAAAACGTGGCTATCGATTTTAATGATAGCGAACAAGTCCTGAGTATTTCGATACCTCAGAAATATATGGCATCGACTTATTCTTCGTGGGTGAGCCCTGAAATGCGCGATTATGGGATTGCGGGGTTAATTTTAGATTATACGATTAGCGATAATCATTTAATCCGTAAAAACGAAGAAACACGTAACCAACTCTATGCCTTCGGGAATGTGGGCGCTAACTTCGCGCAATGGCGTTTACGGGCAAATTACCAATATGAGAATAAATTGGCGGGCGAAGATGGACGGGGTAGCAAGAAACGCAACTTAGATTGGGACCAAGTCTACGCTTTTAGGGACATTGCCAGCTTATCGGCGAAGTTGTTTGCCGGGGAAATTTTCATTAAATCAGACTTGTTTGATAGCGTGCGTTTCAAAGGCGTGAGCATGTTTACCGATGAAAGCATGATGCCACCGAACCTCAGAGGGTATGCCCCTCAAATTACCGGGGTTGCCGCCTCAAACGCAACGGTCACCTTATCACAAAATGGCCGTATCATCAGCCAAGTGAAAGTGCCGGCGGGCCCTTTTGTGATTAAGGATTTAAGTCAATCCATCATGGGCACCATTGATGTGACCGTGGCAGAGGATAACGGTAAAGAAACGAAATTCCAGTTTACGACAACCAATATTCCGTTTTTAACCCGTAAGGGGCAAGCGCGCTACACCTTGAATTTAGGTCAGCTATCCCCGAAAAATGGCACCCATGCTAACGACAATTTTATGACTGTCGAAAGCTCTGTTGGGGTGTTTAACCATACCTCTGTTTTTGGCGGAATCGTGGCAACATCAGGGAATAAATATAAAGCCATTAACCTCGGTATTGGCCAAAACATCGGCATTTTAGGGGCTTTTTCGGTGGATATCACCCAATCTTACGCCGACACCTTATTGGGGCGTGAGAAAGGCAAAAGCTACCGTATTAACTATGCCAAAGATTTACCGAGTATTGATGGGCAGTTGACATTAACCGGGTACCGTTTTGCCGACAGAACCTTTAACTCTTTATCCAATTTTGTTGAGCAAAACTTTGTCGACAGACAAGATATCGATACCAATAAAGACAAACATGTTTTTTCATTGTCTTACGCTCAGCAATTACGTGGAATGAATGCGAGTGCGAATATCACCGCATCACGTAAAACCTATTGGAATGGTAAGCAAAATAACTATTTCAGTGTGGGGCTCAATAAATTCTTCGATGAAGGCGTCATGAAAGGTGGGAATATCTCCCTGTCTTTAAACCAAGTCCGTGGGGCGAATAATAAAACGGATAACCAAGTGTATTTATCCGTCAGCAAACCATTAAGTACTGAAAACCAAAATGCATCAATATCGTATTTCGCCTCTTACAGTGACAGCAACAAGCGCTATGCAAATAACGTGAATTACAGTCGTCATGTTGATAGCAACACGAACTATAATTTAACCGCATCGACCCAAGATGGGTTATCGGAAGGGATGGTGAGCACCTATGTGTCACACAGCGCGGATGCCGGCCAAGTCCAAGTGACGGGGTCATTATCGGATTCCATGACGTCGCTAAGTATGACCATGAGTGGCTCGGTGACTGCGACACAGCACGGTATTTCCGCGCACCGTTTAACCTATCGTGACCAATCTCGCTTAGTGGTTGATGTGCCAAATGCGCAAGGCGTGATGATTGAAAATGGCCATGCGACGACGAATAGCCGTGGGTTAGCCACCATCAGTAACGTTCCGACCTACTATAATATGGAATACAAGGTGGATGTGAACAACCTGCCAGACACCGTAAACATTGATGATAATGTTTTAGCGTCTACACTCACTGATGGGGCAATCGGTTATGCTAAAATGGATGCAGATATTGGTAAGTCACTGATAACACGAATTAAGCTGGCTAATGGTCAATACCCACCATTAGGCTCAGTGGTGAAAAATAACGTAACGGGTAAAGTTTCAGGCATTATTGCTGAATCCGGTATCGTCTACTTAACCGGGTTGAACATGGGCGACCAACTTAGCGTTAACTGGGGAGATGCACAAGCGTGTACGTTCTTAGCGGACAGTCTCCTGGCTAAAAGTAGCGATTCAATTGCTTGTCGTCACTAATGTGATTTCAATGGGTGAAAAAATGACATTATTTAAAAAAGTACTTTCCGTTGTTTTACTCTCAAGCGTCATGAGCCAAGCGTATGCCGTTCTTGGGTTAGATAGAACCCGTGTTATTTTTAATGAAGCCGATGGCGGAACCAGTATCGTTGTTGAAAACCAAGATACCGCCTCTTCGTTTTTAGCGCAGACATGGATAGAAAACCAAAAAGGTGAAAAGCTGACTAACTCACTAGTGGCGTTACCTTTTTTACAAAAAATTGGCCCTAAACAGAAAAAACAAATCAAAATTGCGTATATGGATGGGCAAAATACCTTACCCACGGACAGGGAGAGTCTGTTGTATTTCAATGTATTAGGTATTCCACCGCAAGGTAAAGAAGCGAATGCGGTTCAGTTTACTATCCAATCACGCTTAAAACTGTTTTATCGCCCAAAAGGTATTGACTACACAGTCTCTGCCGAGAAAGATTTTCAGCGCGATTTAAAAGTCACAAAACAAGGTGGACAGATTACGTTGTCGAATCCAACCCCGTTTAATATTGTGATCACCAATATCAATGTTGACCAAAGTAAAGATAAAAATTTCCCTGAAGTGCTTGTCGCCCCGTTCAGTGATTCGACCGTGACATTGAAAAACCCGGCATGGAACAGTTTTGAAGTCGCTTATATTGATGACTTCGGTGGTCTGAAATTTAATAAATACCAGTGTGCCGCAGCACAGCCTTGCCAATTATTGCCACAGGCGAAAAACAAATGAAAAATAACAAAAAACAATCAATAAAAGCACAGCAAGGTATATTAGGGATAATGCTTCTAGCCTTTGGTCATGATGTCTATGCAGGCGCGGATTGTGTCCCTAACGGCGGACACAACTGGAACCCTTCACCGCTGATAAATATAGATATGAACACGACGCCTGGTTCAGTCCCTGCGGGTACGCTACTAGGAACGGCATCGACAGGTTTTTTTTCATGGAGATGTAATTTTAGTGGAAATACACAAGATAGAATGATTTATTTTGTTAATCAAACACCAGCAACAACAAAAGCGTATTTATTGTCAAACGGTGTTCGGCTCTATCAATATACGGACCGAAATAAACCCGTAGAAATTACCGCGACAAACACACCTAGAATAGAAGTAGGGTATTGGAATCCAGGTCAGTATAATATTGCTTTCATATATATCTATGAGCTCAAAAGAGGTGTAGGGCCGTTAAAATCGTTTGATACGGGTTTATTTACTGTGGGCTATCATGTTGATGGAACAGGCCGAAATTTTGGCGATATATACCGTGCCCAAATTGTGGGAAAACTGGTGAACTATTGCCCAACACCGATTGTCCGCATGAGCGATAAAGTGGTTGATTTTAAAGAACTCACGGCTGAAAATTTTGAAGGTGGTCAAACAGTTAGAGAAAACTTTTCATTAGATTTAGTGCCCGATTCAACGTGTGATGCGGCATTAGAAGTCAGTGTTGCGTTCCAAAGCAACAGCGGCGTGGTAAATAAAAAGTACATCGTCTTTGACAATGGCCTACAAGCTGCAATTACAGACAGAAGCAATAACCAACAAGTTGCGTTTGATCAGTATTACTATAAAGGAAGTATCAGTAAGCAACAGCCCGGCTATTTCCCTTACAGTGTCGAGTTATCCAAGAAAGATGCTGAAGCCATTAAATCAGGGCAGTTCAGTAATACCGTGAATGTTTTATTTACTTACCGTTAGTAAGTTTTAGGTTTGTATTAAGTCAATATCACTTCTATGCGGTGGTATTGGCTTAGCCTAAAATGGAGGAGAGATATGAGATTTTTGCCTTAATCTCTACAATGTCACTTACTATTAGTAAAAATAGTAGAAATATAAAGAAGGCGTGTGATATTAAGAAAGAGATAATTCAAATCAAAGATCCTCTACGCTCATGAAAAATATAATTACTTAATTCAACACCATTTACAGCTTAAAACTCAAGTCATAAAACAGATACTTCTCCCTCTCATCCCATTGTGGTGATTTCCGCCAAAGAAAACTATCACATTGACAAACTTGCTATACAATTTAATCATGCACTGCCCACCAACACCTACATATTTAGGTTGATAAACACCCATCGTAATTGAGGCTATAACCATGAACAACGCGCCATCTTTCCGAGACATCATTTATAGCCTTATAGGGAGTATCCCAAGAGGTAGAGTTGTCACTTACGGAACGTTGGCAAAAATGGCAGGTTACCCAGCTCATGTACGCCAAGTTTGCCAAGTTATTAGAACCATCCCTGCGGGAAGTTCTTTACCTTGCCACCGTATTATTAATAGTCAGGGTAAGTTATCAGTCAAAGGCGAGTGCTATCTACGTCACAAACAAGCCCTTATAAATGAAGGTATTATTTTTGACTTGAACGATAAAATAAAACTAAAGGACTATTTCTGGGAGGGACTTGATTAGCTCTTTCATTCTATTAAGTATAAAAATAATTTTTTACCGTAATATTGTAATTGTTGGTACTTAGTAAAATAAACTGTCTCACTCACAGCAGTTTATTTTTATAATTACTATCTAATCTAGTTCCTATGTTTAAAATAACAAAATCATAACTTACATCCTCATTGGTTGCCCTTCATCCAATGAATTAAAAGTAGGGCAACCAATGGTTTTTCAATTAAATATCAAAACGCTAACTTCCCGGTGTGAAATAAATCGGGGAACCAGGCCCTACAGGAATCCCTAATACAAATACCCATACGATAAAGAATAATGACCAACCAATGAAGAAAATGATGGAATAAGGCAACATCATTGAGACAAGTGTACCAATCCCTGCATCTTTCTTATATTTCACAACAATCGCCATAATTAAGCCAAAGTAGCTCATCATCGGTGTGATAATATTCGTGACCGAATCACCAATTCGGTATGCCGCTTGAATAGTTTCTGGCGCATAGCCCGCTAACATTAGCATAGGAACAAAAATAGGTGCCGTTACCGCCCATTGGGCTGATGCTGAGCCAATCATTAAATTAATAAATGCACAGATTAGAATAAAGCCAATAAACAGCACACCACCGTGAAGGTCGATACTATTTAAGAAGTTGGCACCTTTAACTGCGATAACTTGCCCGATGTTTGTCCAACCAAAGAAAGCAACAAATTGTGCCGCGAAGAAAATAATGACAAGGTATAAACCGAGCGTACTCATTGCTCCAGCCATTGCATCAACAATGTCTTTATCCGAGCGCATAGTTTTAGCAATATAACCATACACGATGCCTGGAACGGCAAAGAAGACAAAAATAAAGACCACAATACCTTTTAAGAACGGCGAGTTGCTGACTAATCCCGTTTCCTGATTCCGTAATATTCCGTTCTCTGGTACCACCATCAACGCCAAAATTGCCGCTAATCCCCAGAAGGTAACTGATGCCCAGAATAACGCTTTTTTCTCGAGTGGAGTAACGTTTGCAGAAGCATAAAGGCTATTTTCATCTTCATCAACGGCACCACCTGTATATGGACCCAACTGGGGTTCCACAATTTTTTCGGTGATCAAATAACCTAAAATAGTGATTAAAAACGTACTGGCAAACATAAAGTACCAGTTTGCTTCTGCACCCACGATATAAGTTGGATCAATGATTTGCGCAGCTTGCTGAGTGATACCCGAAAGTAACGGGTCAACCGTACCTAATAGTAAGTTTGCTGAATAACCACCTGAAACACCAGCAAATGCGGCGGCAAGACCCGCTAAAGGATGACGACCTAATGAGTGGAAAATAATGGCAGCCAGTGGAATAAGTACCACATAGCCCAATTCTGCGGCAGTGTTTGACATGATCCCCGCAAACACGATAGCCATTGTGGTTAATTTTCGCGGAGCTTTGGTGACAATTAAGCGCATAGCCGCGGAAAGTAAGCCGGCCCGCTCTGCAATTCCAACCCCTAATAATGCCACTAATACCGTCCCTAATGGTGCGAAACCTGTAAAGTTGGTGACGACATTCGCAATAATTTTTCGGATCCCTTCGGCATCCAATAAACTTACAATATGAATAATACCATCTTCTGCCCGCCCTTTTGCGCCTTCTGGGCGCGGATCTGGCACGCTTACACCAAAGTACTGACCAATTGCTGAGGAAACTAATAAAATTGCAATTAAAATAATAAATAAAATGACGGGATGTGGTAGTGCATTACCTAGCCACTCAACCGTTCGCAAAAAACGGCTTCCCTCTTGCTTCTTTTGTTCCATATTTTCTCCTTATAAACAAGAAAAACGGACATTACACAATGTTTTTGTTTTTTACCATTTACAAATAGATCATTTCAGATCAACAAAATTCACACAATTTAGACATAAAATTCAACATAATTAGGGGTAATTCATTTTTATTAGTCATTAATATTATTAATTTAAATAAAGGCACCAATTAAAACCAAAGTAAATCAGATAAATTAATTTCTATAAGTGTGGTCAATATAACAATTTTCATATTATCTATGACGTTTATTCGTCATTTATCACTAATTAAATATTATTTTTTAGCAGTTTTATTTCATATTAATAGTAAAAACCTTATTTATAAACACTCGATAAAACCTTACTTATAATTCGAAATAACAACCCCAACAAAGAATAATCTACCAACTTTCTTTATATTGATATGGAAGGCTATAATAGTAAAAAATCAATTCATGGAGTCACATCATGTCAGTCATTGATCTTTGGGCAGAACGCCATATTCAAGAAGCTCTGAGTAAAGGGGAGCTTTCAAATTTAAATGGGGAGGGAAAAATGTTACAGCTTGAAGATGATAGTTTAGTTCCACCTGAACTTAGGGCTGGGTATCGAATATTAAAGAACTCGGGCTATTTACCCACTGAATTACAACAAAGGAAAGATGCACTAACGCTAAGCCATATGCTACAAGGTCTCTCTGTGGACGACCCCAATTATACGTCGGTGAGTAAGCAATTAGCTTTACTCGAACTAAAACTCAAACAAGCCAATGTAAATACTGATTTTTTACATGGCAACTATGCAAATTCAATTTCTGAACAAATAACCAATAAGTCAAATACCAAATAATGTAGGTAAGTCTTACAATAAATTAATCCATTATCCGTTTACTATTTATCTTAATCATTCTTCCTTTATTTCTCTTTGCTTGATTCGTTATTAAAAATGCCCCTTAATAGTCATATTAAGACTATTTACCTCTTTTTTATATGGTTATCCAAGTATTATCAATCCCTATTTTATACTTATTAATAAGCAAGGGATGGAAAATGGAACAGAAACAATATTCTAATAAATGGCAAGAACGTTTCGACTTTTTTGATAAGCATGGTGCTCCTGATACGCCTGAATTCAAAGCAGCGTTGAAAGCCGCCTCTTTCGGTAAGCGTATTCTCATTAATATGAACATTTTTGCCTTCTTCTTCGGTATTATTTACTTCTTGATTTTAGGGCTGTGGAAGAAAGGGTTGGTGATGCTTGGTATCACTCTTGGGGTTGGTCTAGTTTTGAATATTATTGATTTTATGATTGGTGGAACGATCCCTAATGCCGTCTTTACAGGGGTATCTGTCGGTATGTCAGCGCTGTGGGCCATGGTTGCCAATTATGCTTACTATATTAAAGAAACCAAAGGATTGGACAACTGGAACCCATTTGAAGGGATCCGCATGGTCTAAGCAGTAAAAAGATAAAAATTGGCTGCGGGCGAGGTGGCTAATTTTTATCTGGCAACAAAGCTCCCCAAATAACCTACCGTAAGTGACTTCCCTGCAAACGATATTCATTCGGTGTTTTGCTATAAAATTGGCGAAATGCATGACTAAATGCCGAATGTGAGTCATAGCCCACCGCTAATGCAATTTGTTCTATTGATTTATTGGATAATAATAAGCGCCCTGCCGCTTCCATGCGTTTTTGTAATAGAAACTGCATCGCCGTTAACTGTGTTTCAGCCTTTATTTTTCGTTGAAGCGTACTCACTGACATACAAAAAGCCGTTGCCATATCTTCACAACTAATAGGATGGTGTAGACGCAGTTCCACCCATTGAGAAAGCTCATCAATCCATTTATTTTCAGGTTTTAACTGTGCCAACAATAGACGAGCAACCGTAAAATTATGTTCCGGAGCTTGTGGGAAGTTTTGCAACCAATTCAAAAGACCAATTGCGGCAGGTGTCAGAGTAAATTGCGTCATTTTTTCATTTAATGCCCATTGTGCTGTGGCTGGCATTTCTAATACGTAATTTTGATTTCCTAGCTGCCCGCTAAAAGCATGGCTCACACTAGGCGGGATCACGACCCCCTTTCCTGCATTTAACAGAAAATGTTGCCGGTACATATTAATTTCCATCTGCCCAGATAACGACAAAACGACTTGCCACTGCCCATCATGTTGATGAGAAATGACGTCGTTCGAATATTGGCGAAAATGAAGCTCAGGTAATCGCAAAGGGTTGCACTCCCACGGTCAATGAATAGCAAGAGTATAGGACTATAGGTGGTAATATTGCTATAGAGGAAGTGACTGGCCTATCTATCAAATTCATCAAAATAAAAATGTTTCAGCGGTTCCATTTGCTGGTGAAGAACTCGTATAACAAAGATATCTTTGGTTCTCTGCCGATAAAAAATGACATGCTTAGAATGATTATAACGCCTAATCCCCTCTGAAATTTCCGCACACTTCAGTCCTATCAAAGGATTGGAGCTCAACATTTCTAACGCACAATGTAAACTTTTAGTATACTCATCCGCTTTACTGACACCAAAATTCACCAAAGTATATTCAAATATTCCTTCAAAATCTTTAGCGGCTAAGTTAGAAAGTTTATACATTATGTGCGGTCTTCATTTTTTTGGCTATATCATGGAGTGTGAATGATGATTCACCGCTTTTTTCACCTTCTTCAATTAGCATCTTCAATGCAGCCGTTTGTTTTTCTTGAATTTCAAGTAAACGCAGTGCGGAGCGAACAACTTCACTTGTTGAACCATACCTTCCAGATGAAATCAGTTGATTTACAAATTCATCTAATTGCGTTCCGATTGTCACACTTGTGGTACGAGCCATAAGATCACCTTTGTGTTAATTATTAACACAATTATTTTAGTGGGTTATCACCATAAAATCAATCAATGTAGGCATTAGGCTAAAAGCGCCCCATTCGGCAAAGGTAAGTTAAACTCCGCAAGAACAATCGCCCCCTTTTCATCAGGTGCCCCCGTGATCAACACTTCCGATTTAATGCCTGCTATACGCTTGACTTCAAAGTTACACACACATAGTACCTGCTTACCAATCAAATCATCTGGCGTATAATTGACAGTGATCTGTGCGCTAGAGCGCTTAATACCCAATTCGCCTAAATCAACTTCCATAACATAAGCTGGCTTTTTGGCTTTACTGTTGACTTGTGCACTAACAATAGTCCCAACACGCATTTCAACACGGGTAAAATCATCCCATTCAATAATTTGCATAAATCCATTCCTAAATTAAATTACTTATGTGTAATAAATTAACATACAACAGACTTTGCGGTGTATCGCCAGAACGTCATTTTATGTAGCCAAACCACCACAGGGCTCAGATGATAAGCAAAAAATAACCCTCATAAAAATGAGGGCTAAAGATAAATAACAGAAAGTATGTTGAAGTACGGCGTTTTCTTTTTTACTACATCGTTGAAAATGTATTCATAATGATCCCACCAGTGATAATGAGGCCCATCGCAAATACTGCTGGGAAATCGGGTTTTTGTTTATATAAAATCATAGAAACGAGTGTCACACCGACAATACCAAACCCACACCATAATGAATAAGCCACACCGACTGGGATATAACCCATTGCACGGGTTAGTGCGAAATAACACAAGCAATAAGCAACAATGACTAATACAGATGGACCTAATTTACTAAAGCTATTGGTCTTTTTAATCATTGAAGTGCCCGTTATTTCAGAGCCAATAGAAAGCGCTAACCATAAAAATCCAGTAAACATAATATTCCCCTTAACTTTGAATTAATGAGCAGTGTTATTTTTTGTTGATAATAATGAAGACTCAGTTTCATCTTTAGATGGTTCAGTTTCTTCCGGGTCATCGGAGCCCATTTTGGAGAATAGATTCATGATCACAATGCCACTCGCGATCACGGCCATACCAATCATCGCCGCAGTGTCTGGGTGTTGCCCATAAAATAGCATGCCGAGGGTAGAAACCATTAAGATCCCTGTACCTGACCATGTTGCATAAGCCAAACCAACAGGAATATATTTTACTGCCCGAGAAAGTGAATAGTAACAAATAACATATAGCACAACGATTAATGCCAATAATAATGATTTAGTCATACCTTCACTATTATCAAACATTTTTAAGGTCGATGTTGCTGAGGTTTCAGAAACAATAACCGCCAGCATCCAAAGCCATGACTTTGCTTTAGGGGACATAGATAATACTCCTACAATAAATAGAAAGATTAATTTTTAATTTGATTAAATAACTTTATTTTTCAAGAGACTTTAAATAATCGATTGCTGAATCTGTTAATTTATTTTCATTCGCGCAATACCCCCTAGGGTTATTCATTACTTCCTTTAAAGTAATATAGCGATTTGGATGTTCATTATTTATTTCAGGTTTTAAATTTTCAGTAATATCACGAATTAAAAATTTATTTTCTATTTCATTAAATGAATCAAAATAAACACCTAACTTGATTGCTTTGGTGATATTTTCTTTAATCAACTGATTATAATTTTCATTTTTATTTAAACCTAAAACCTGACTTAATTCACTTTCAGGGCAACAATGGTATTTCAGTGCCAATATCGGCATGTTTTGTGATAATGCATGAAAGACTAACTCACTTTCCTCACTCATAAACAAACCATTGGCTATCTCACCAACGACTTTTGCATCAATAAACGGTAAAAACAGGCTGTCATAATGATTTAAACTATTTATTGATAAGGTGCTTTTATTTATAACACTTCCCAATTCAGCCCATTTTTCAACATCAAAAGACTGGTGCATTGATGCGGTGGCATAAAAGGAAAAAGAAACAGAATCTAACTGTGCCAGTCTTTGGTAAATAGCTTGCTGATACCCCTCAACAGGCGATAGCACCACCAGAACTTGTCGCTTTAACTGACGTAAAACTTGCTGCACAATTCGCTCGATCAGTTTTTCGTTCATTCTGCCACCACTCCTTAGCCCGCGATAAATACGCTATCGTTATTGCGTAAGCCCGCGGCATTTGCTTCATCGGTATCAATATGAAACTCAAGAGAAAAGCGTTCATCCACTCTCACGACAACTTCATCAAACACTAAGCTGCGTTCACCTTCAGTACGGATATTCACCTTTTGCCCATTCACCACATTTAATGCTCTTGAGTCCATCACACTCATATGAATATGACGCTGAGCACAAATAACCTGCGACTCAAGATTGACATGCCCCGCTGGGCCAATCAGTAAAGCATTGCCTGAACCTGCCATGTCACCTGACTCTCTTACCGGCGCTTTTATACCAAGCGCAAAGCAGTCGGCCTTAGACACTTCTAATTGCGTTTTTGGGCGAACAGGCCCTAGTACTCTGACTTTGCTAATCGACCCTTTTGGTCCCACCACCATGACGCATTCTTTCGCCGCAAATTGCCCGGGCTGTTTTAAATCTTTAAATGGCGTCAGCTGATATCCTTGGCCAAACAAGGCTTCAACGTCCTGTTGTGAAAGATGAACATGGCGGTTAGATATTCCGACAGGGATAGCAATGTTGGAAACGCTGCCTTGTGCTGGTGTATAGGCTGAAAGCCGCTCCAATATTTTCCCCATTAATTGCTCATTCATCATGATTTTTTCCCTTTACGCGGGTCATTCTTGATGTCTTTCACATTGATGTCGGTTTTAACTTCAACCACAGGCGCTTCTGTTTTAGCCTCAACAACCGCTTTTTCCACTAACTTTTCTGCTTTTACTTCTGGCTGAAGACTTTTCTCTAACTCACCTTTTTTACTTTTCACTGTTAGCAATTTACTGATTACGCTTTCTTCAGGCCGCGCAATCACTAATGAGCCGACGAGTAGCTGACTATTGGCGATCACTTCAATACCATGGTCAACTGCGGTGCGAACAGCACTGATTTCGCCTTGGAAACAAACGGATACCAGTCCAGAGCCGATTTTTCGATAACCTACAATTTCTACACTGGCGGCTTTACACGCCGCATCAGCAGCCTGTATTGCGGATGTCAGTCCCCGAGTTTCAATTACGCCTAAACTTTTCATCTGTCTCTCCTACTTAGTGACGAACCAGTCGAATATCGAAATCAAATTGTTTGAAGAATGCTTCAAGTTGGTCTAATTCTTCTGCACTATAGGTTGGGTCTTGCTTAACAGGATAAATCATATCCAGTTTGTCGTACTTACCGCGGCCCAACTGGTGATAAGGCAGAATATCGATGCGTTTTACATTGCCGCGTTTGGATAATTCCATCGCATAGTTAATCGCCCCTGTAATGGCATCAAACGAGTCGTTATAGCCACGAACTAATGGCATTCTGACAACCACGTTCGCGCCGAGATCAATCAATCTTTCGAGGTTGCGGCGAACATTTTCATTGCCAATACCGAATAGATTTTTATGCTGCGCAGTATCAATATGTTTAATGTCATAGAGGAATAGGTCGACAACTTCAGCTAACTTTTCATAGTTTTCTAACGATGTTGTACCTTGGGTTTCTATTGCGGTGTTGATCATCATTTTTTTACACTCACGCAGTAGAGCGACTGCAAAATCGGTTTGTAGGCTCATTTCGCCTCCACCGATTGTCACACCACCACCGGAAGAAATATAAAAATCATAATCTTGCATGATGATATCCATCATTTCGGCCACAGTGACATCTTTACCCATGATGTCTAATGCACCGCCAATGCATACTTCTTCACATTTACGGCAACCGATACAATCAATGCTGCGATTCACGCGGTGAATTTGCTCACCTTGCTCATTAATAGTTTTGTAGTGGATCCCTGTCGGGCAGACATCAACGCATTTCCCACAATTGACGCATTTATCGTGGGAAAACATCACTTGAAACTGGCTACTTAACCCTTCTGGGTTAGCGCACCATGGGCAACGAATATTGCACCCTTTTAAGAAAATCAGTGTTCGGATACCGTCGCCATCATAAATCGAGTATTTTTGGATATTAAATATCCGACCTTTAATCTCTGCCGCGCTCATCATTGCACCTCTAACACTATGTTTATAAATCAGAATTTATTATTGTTGTTATAAAATGGCAGGTATAAATTCATACCTGCCTACATGGGTTTAGAACTTCTCAATTACAGTACGGCTAATAATTTCATCTTGAACTTCTTTACAGAGTTCAACGAAGTAGGCACTGTACCCTGCGACACGAACGATTAAATCACGGTATTTCTCAGGCTCTTGCTGGGCTTTTTTCAGCATTTCGTTATCAACATAGCTGAACTGCATTTGGCCGTTTCCTAAGATAGAAGCGGTTCTTAGCAAGGTGATTAAGCCGTGACGACCTTCCGGTGTATCCAATAAGCCTTTTAAGAACTTAAAGTTATGCACCATACCAATATTCATCGTTTCAACATTCATTTTGCTGATTGATTTAATGATGGCAGTTGGACCTTGTTTATCCGCACCTTGTGTTGGGCTGATACCATCGGATAACGGCATCCACGCCAAGCGACCATTGGCACTCGCTGCGGTTAATTCACCAATCGGCGTGTTGTTGGAGATGGATAAAGTTCCGTGACTCAGTGTTGAATACAACATGTCGTACTTACGACACTCACGCTCTGTCCACTCCGTAATATCGAGTGCGTATTGGTCAACATAGTCATCATCGTTACCAAATTTAGGCGCATTTAAGCAGTCACGGCGTAATTCGTCATAGCCTTCAAAGTTAGCTAATAATCCATCACGAATTTGCTCAAGGGTGTAGCGGCCATCTTCATAAACCAATTTGCGAATCGCGACAATGGAGTCAACATAGGTTGCAAGACCAGAGAAAATCAGCCCTGGGCCGTGGTTGATCATCGCCCCACCCGCTGCAACGTCTTTCCCTTTTTCCATACAGCCTTCCACTAGCAAAGACATTAAGGGTTTTGGTGCCACATCACGGTGAACTCGCTGGCTGATAACGGTACCGATAGCGGATAAGCGAATAATATGAGCAATCTGCGCTTTCACTGCATTATCAAAGTCTTCGAATGTTTTCAGGTCACGTAAATCACCGGTATCTAAGCCTTGGTAGCTATCGAATAGCACCATGCGACCACGGTTTAATACAAACTCAATCGCGATTGGCCATTGGGTGTAACCAGTTGATGTCCATTGATAAATACGGCCTGATTTCTGTGGCTCAACACAGCCCATCAAGCAGTAATCACGCGCATCTTCAAAGTCAAAGCCTTTACGCAACATCATTTTGATGTGGGAGTCGTCGAAGTGACAGGCAGGGAAGCCCATTCCGGCTTTCACGACATCAACGATTTTTTCCATGTATTTCTGTGGTGATTGGTTATGAATACGACAAGCCAGTGATGGCTGATACACTTTGACGAAGCGAACCGCGTCCATAATTAAGTAAGTCAAATCGTTACAAGCATCACCACCAGAACGTTTTTGTCCACCCACCGTTAAGTTGATAAATGGCTGATAACCGGCAAAATATTTCGCACCCAGCTCACTCGACATCCACATTAACTCAGCACACTTGATGATAAACGCCTGCATCATTTCTAATGCTTGGTCTTGAGTTAAACGGCCTGTTTTGATGTCATTTTCATACATTGGGAAGCAATATTGGTCGAGACGTCCTAAAGAAAGACCTGTTTGGTTTTCTTCGATTTCAAACAGTGACTCAACAGTCCAAATGCTTTGTAATGCTTCTTGCAACGTCGCCGGTGGGTTCGCTGGCACGTTTTCATTGACTTGTGCGATAGTCAGCAATTCTTCGCGACGTTTTTGGTCTGACTCCAGCACGGCTAATTCACGAGCATGCGCAGCAATACGGTGTGAATACGCCACTACCCCTTCACAGGTTTCAATTGACGCTTTATAGAAATAAATACGGTCAATATCTTCTGGGTTTTCCATGCTTAACTCAGCCAGTTTCGCCTGAGCATCTGCTTTAATGCCATTCATTCCTTTGGTGAATAACAGCACGTCATAACCCGGACAAGTATCTCCACCACCGTTGATTTGGTGATAAGACAAATCACTGACAAACGTTTCACCGCTGAATTCCCATACCCCCGCTTCGCGGTATTGAGCCTCACAAATTTCATCCAATGAGCGCCCTTCCCAGAATGGCGCGATTTCCTCGCGGATCACTTTTTTGTCTTCTTCTGAGATAACAAATGGATCTTGTGGGCGCGTACTCATGGTATCGAGTTCTTCGACCACCCAGCGCCATGCGATATCTGGAGAGAAAGCACCCGCACGGGCTTTACCACATGGATGGCCTACAATCAGTTCTTCCGGCTGAATTAAGATTGGCGCAGTTTCACAAGCGCGGCGGAATGCTTTCGCACGCAATAGAATTGACGGTAAACCAGGGTTATTTTTGACAACTTCAGTGAAGGCGAGTGCACGATAGATAGACACACTTGGGCGTGCTTCTAAGTAGCGGTTACGCAAGCGTTGTAAGCGAGGCGTTAACCCTTCCATCACTTTGAATTCAGTTTCCGCTTGTGCCGTTGGAGCAACATAGCTGGCATTTGGCGCGGCGTATTGCGGCTGAATGCTGTTTTTTCCGCAATATAAACGAACTTTTAAGCCGTTATTGATGACACTGATGTTTTCATGAGCAGATAACATCATAGCTGATAATTCGTTAATGCATACACGAGGGTCATTCAGATAAATACCGTCTTTTAATGCATCGAACATTGGGTAGCCATCGACTTGCTTGGTTGAGCGAACTTCAGAGAGCTCAGCCAGTTTCAACCATAAACTTTCTACAATCTCATAAGCTTGTGCTTGGGTTAAGCGGCCTTGTTCAATATCGCGTTGGTAGAATGGGTAAACTGCTTTATCGAACCCCATTGGGTTAACTGCATAACTGCCATTTTCTAAATGCAGGATAAGTTGCAGTAAATAGAACGCTTGGCAAGCTTCTTTGAATGTTTGTGCTGGTTTTGCTGGCACATTACGTAAAATTGCTGCGCTTTCTTGTAACTCTGCGCGACGATATTGATTAGACTCTGCTGCTGCCATGCTCTCTGCTTTAGAAGCTAAAGCTTGCGCAAAATGGATAGCGGCATCACATGCGTAAATTGCCGAGCGGCAGTTATTCGCCTCATCAATACTATTACGGCTAACTGCACTGCCGATATTTCTAACTTTATTTTCTAATTGCGCTTTGATAGCTAAAAAACCGATGTTTAATACCGCTAAGTAATCGGGTGCATCAATGGCGCTATCGCCAGCTAAAAACGTATAAATGCTGTGGCTGTTGATTTCATTTTCAGTATGGAAAATCGCCCCACGAGGCGTTGATGATTGGCTACCAATAATCAACTCATCTTGGGCAATAAATGCAGGAAAATGACGGATAAATTCATAAAAACGTTGTGCAGGTTTAATCGCCTGCGGTGCGCCAGACAGTTGGTTGCCAAGCGCTTCTAAAATATTGGCACGTTCAGTAATAATTGAGCTATTGCGGGCACTTAAGCGTTCAGCCAGCATTTTTACGCGTGGGGTCAAAGCATATTTATTCATGTTAGCCTATCCTGATGTTCTTTCTAGTTTGTTGTTCATCACATAAAAGCGTTAACTGTTAAAAAGACTGTCTATACAGCACTTCCAGTTGCACCTTGCTCACATCCCGTGGATTGGTCGGAGTGCAACTATCGCGCAGTGCTTGCCCAACCATTTCCCCTAAACGGGCGTTAAAATCGAATTCATTAATACCGGTTGCTTGAATGCCTTTTGGCATATTCATTTCATCTTTCAATACGTTGATTGCCATAATTAAGCTCTCAACGCCTTCACGTATTGTTGAAGCAGGTAAATTCAAGTTTCTTGCAAGACTCGCGTAACGTTTCGCGGCTTCACTATCGCAGCGGCCTTCAAAATCCGCATTGAAAGCCACGACTTGAGCCATCAATAAGGCATTGGCACGACCATGTGGAATATGAAATACGCCGCCTAATGCATGGGCTAAGCTGTGAGTTATCCCAAGTGATGCGTTAGTAAAGGCCATACCGGCAATACATGAAGCGTTGTGCATTTTTTCGCGTGCCACTAAGTTGCTACCGTCGCGATAACAATCAATTAAGTGACCAAAAACCAATTGCACTGCTTTTTCTGCTAAGGCATCCGAAAAATCAGATGCGGTGCGAGAAACATACGCTTCCAGTGCATGACACAGCACGTCCATACCTGTATCTGCAGTAATCGAAGCTGGTACGGATTTCACCAGTACAGGGTCTAAAATGGCGACATCTGGCAGCATGAATTCGTCAACTAAAACCAACTTTTCAGACTGTGACTTGATGACTGAAAATGAAGTCACCTCTGAACCCGTCCCACTGGTGGTTGGGATCGCGATAAACTGCGGTTTGACTCGATTGACGTTTTTTCTGGTGTGCCAGAGGGAGTAAATAACAGCTTTCGCAGCATCAATCACCGACCCACCACCGAGTGCAATCACCACATCTGGATATTGCATATCCATGATTTTCATGCCGTTAACAATGGCTGAAATGTCTGGGTCCGGCACAACATCGTCGTAAATCGAAAATGTGATGCCACTTTGGGTTAGCCTGCGAGTGACTTCATCAGCTAAGCCAAACTTCACCATCGCTTTGTCAGTGACGATAAAGGCATGGTGAGCACTCATTTGTGAGATAAAATCCAATGCGTTAGCACCGAATTGGACTTTAGGTTTAATCAAAAACTGGTTCATGCTGTTTTTACTCCTTGGTATAAACCTTCTCAACAATGGCAACCACTGACATGGCTTTGTAATTGTCTTTATTCAAAGCGAAATAAGCTTCAGCTAACACAATGTCGTTAATACCTGCGCCAACACTGTCGACTGCCACATACGTTTTGTTTTTCAACGGTTCAAGGTCATCCCCTAGCTTGGTAACCATTAATAAGTTACTGCCGCTAAGTTCTTGGCATTTCTGCGTTGCAACAACATGTCCGACCACCTTTGCGAGGATCATGGTTTATACCGCCTTATTCCAATGAGTTACTTATTTAGGCGTCCGAGAACAGCCTTGATGATTTGCTCAACATTTTCTTCAGTGATGTCACCTTGAGAAACCACCGCCTCAGCAGTCGCAGCCGTTGTTACAGTGCTGCCAAATCGGTTATCGCCAGTTGGGTTAGCCGCGGCTGGTGATGCTGCCGTAACAGGGTTACGGAAACGGTTGTCATCAAAAATACTCACTTGCGGTTGATTTACCGAAGTTGATGCTGTTGGCTGTGCAGGTGCACAAGGCTGAGCTGGCTGTCTTAAATCATCAATGGAACGTACGCCATAACCCACTTTACGGATATTGAGTAAGTTCATCGGGCCGACGTTATCTGAACTAGAACCGCCACCAACTGCCCCACAACCGAGCGTTAAAGCCGGTGTGATATTGGTCGTTGCACCAATTCCGCCCAGTGCCGCTGGTGTATTGATCAAAATACGATTGACGGGTTTTTCCAGAGAGAATTGACGAATAACATCTTCGTTCTGCGTATGGATCACCAAGGTATGACCGAGGCCTTCGTTGGTCAGTAAGTCAACCACACGATGGCAAGCTGACTGCCAATCTTCCTCGATATACATCCCTAAAATTGGGCATAATTTTTCGCGGGAGTATGGGTTTTTCGGTGATACGGTGTCTTGTAAAGCAATCAACACACGTGTGTTAGCCGGAACAGTGAAGCCTGCACGTTGACTCAGTGTGATAGCATCTTTACCAACGACTTCAGGGTTGATAGTACCGTTCGCTCTAAGCAACATGGATGCCATGCGTTTCGCTTCGTCTTCATTCATGAAGTAAGCGCCTTGAGCGAGCAGTTCACGATGAACTTCGTTGTAAATGCAGCGTTCTACAATGATCGATTGTTCTGAAGCGCAAATGACACCGTTATCAAAAGTTTTACTGGTGATGATGTCACTCACCGCTTGCTTGATATTGGCACTACGTTCAATAAATGCAGGGCCATTACCTGGACCACCGCTGATGGTTGGTGTACCGGATGCGTAAGCAGCGCGTACCATGCCTTCACCTCCCGTTGCCAAAATTAAAGAAACGTCTTTGCTGTGCATCAGCTCTTTCGTTGCTTCAAGAGTTAGCATCGTGACGCCATCGACAATTCCTGCTGGCGCACCCGCTTCTAATGCGGCTTTTTTGACAATTTCTAATGTGCGGAAACTGCAAGCTTTGGCATTTGGATGAGGGGAAAAGACAATGGCATTACCCGCCTTCAAGGCAATCAACGTTTTGTAGATGATGGTAGATGTTGGATTAGTAGAAGGAACTAACGCCGTGATCACACCAAGAGGAACCCCCACATCCATGACTTTGTTGACTTTGTCATCATTAATGATGCCAACGGTTTTGAGATCTTTAATGTGTTCATAAACACGCATTGAAGCAAAAGTGTTTTTCAGGACTTTATCTTGCCACTTACCGAACCCAGTCTCTTCATTGGCCATTTTTGCCAGCTCTTCTGCATGAAGTGCGGACTCAATTGCAATGTGTTTAACGATATTATCGATTTTTTCCTGCGAAAATGTCGCAAACTCTTTCTGCGCTTGTTTCGCGTTTCTAACTAGCTCTCTTGCCAGTTGTCTGGATTGCAGATCTTTGTCTAATGCAACCATGTCTTCCCCCGTATCGGAGCCAAAATTAATTCATTAACTTGTCGTGTGATTGGCTTTATCAGCCAATTACTTAGGCTTTGTGTTGCTGTGCAATTTTGCCAATATCGTTGTGTGGTCTCGCAATCACGCGTGAAGTCACCACGGTTCCGATACGTTTTGCAGCCTCAACACCTGACTCAACCGCTGCGTTAACGGCACCGACATCGCCTTTAACCATCGCTGTTACCAGACCTGAGCCAACATTTTCATAACCGATTAACTCAACATTTGCGGCTTTACACATGGCATCAGCAGCTTCAATACAAGCCACTAAACCTTTGGTTTCAATTAGACCAAGTGCTTCTTTCATAAGTAATTTCCTGTTTTATTCCGTGACTTTATACTGGGCGACGATTTTCTGAATATCACTATGAGGACGAGCGATAACCAGTGATGTCACGACGGTGCCAATACGAGAGGCGGATTCAACACCTGAATCCACGGCAGCTTTCACCGCACCTACATCGCCTTTGACCATGGCGGTAACTAAACCTGACCCAACATTTTCATAACCAATCAGCACAACATTTGCGGCTTTACACATCGAATCTGCAGCTTCAATACAAGCCACTAACCCTTGAGTTTCAATAAGACCTAATGCGTCACCCATGTTTTTTCCTCCGGAAAAAGTTATGCCTTATGCTTAATAACGATTTTATTGATATCGTTGTGTGGACGAGCAATGACTAGTGAAGTCACAACTTCACCAACACGCTGTGCTGATTCAACACCTGAATCGACGGCTGCCTTGACTGCTCCGACATCGCCTTTAACCATTGCAGTAACGAGGCCTGAACCGACATTTTCGTAACCAATTAGCTCTACATTCGCCGCTTTGCACATCGCATCAGCCGCTTCGATACAAGCCACCAGACCTTTTGTTTCAATAAGACCTAATGCATCACCCATTGTTGTTTCCTCCGAGAAGCCTTCTTTATTTTTTCTTTACCTTCGATATTCCAAGCTAATGTGTCCGAGTACATGTCCCTTGAAATATCTGGGTAATCATTTACGCCAATGGTGTCTGCGCGGTGATCTATTGAACGCAGCCTTTGGCTTCAAACTCACTATAGAACCGAAAAATAAAAACAAAATATAAATCCACAAAACGAAAATATTTAGTCTTTTAACCTGAAAATTAGAGTGATTAATTAAGCTATTTACATATTCATACTGAAAAAATTAAAAATTCACGCATCTGTGTTGCAGATAAAAATGGGCTAAATAAAGATTTAGCGTTAGCTAGGTAGATTGTTAATAAAATATTATTGAGCTGATAAAGGGGGGTAATTTGTGAAATGATAACTGTGGGTCTGCTCACTCGGTTATAAGCTTTGCCTACATCAGATATCCGCGAGTTAGGTTCTAACCAAGAGATAGTCTACCTGTCATGATGTCAATTTATAGCTAAATTGAGGATATTGCAGTTTGTGAATACTACAGCAGGGAATACGACAAAATAGGAAATAAAGGGAAGTGGGATTGTCAGTTAACGATGAAGTGAACGGCTTCACCGCTAAGCTTATTTATTTAATGAGAACTGAATTAATCAAATTTGCTGCCAGGCTTTAACGTGCAGATATAAAGTGGAGAGTTAATTGAACTGAGTAATAAAGCTTTGTCATTGAGCTTTTGGGCATTAAGAAATAGCCCGTCATGGCTATCTGACATTTCTCGCATAAAGTAATCAAATATCACATCTGGTGATTCATCAATAGAAGAAGCACTCGCTTCCCATTGACTGATATTATAATGGCGCTCTGTGGGAGAAACTCGTTTCGTTGTATAACTAAATTTCACATAGCGCTGTAAGTACAACCAGCCCGCTTTAGAATCGGTATATCCTTCAACAACGATGGCTCCTTTGCCATTGGCACCAAAATTGAAATGAATATTGCCATTAACGTTTTCATCCTGCATATTTTCAAAACGCATAATGCCTTTTGTCGAGCACATTAATAAACCATCTTGTTTATTAGAAAGTAAGACCGATTGAGTGTAAATCACAACAATAATAAATAGCAAAAAGCTCAGTAAGCATAATACTTTTCCTGATATCTTCATGATGGTTTCCAAGAATAGTAAAAGTAATTATCGCAATAGCTAAATGGGTTATCTTCATTTACTGCACAATGCGCAAGAAATACTCGACCCAATCCATTAGTCTGCAATTTATCTCCATAGAAAAAAACAAACCGTTCTTTCTCGGCACAGGCTAAATTTAAGTTATTTCTAACCTTATCAAAATTTTGTACATAGTTTAGTGCGACAGAGTTATTGATCATTTTTTCATTCGATAGCACATCACAATTAGTGTGCTCAAGTACTGTCATCTTAATCGGTACTGACGGCTGGTTTGATAAATAAGCCATGACCGCGAGTAAAACGGAACACAATAAAAAGACACCGCTAGCGAGATACCAACAGATTTCTGTTTTTTCTGGCGTCAATGTTGATTCTATTTTTTTGAGGTCTACAGGCTCAGAGATAGGTTTGGGAATTGGAGATAAAACAACCTTAGCCTCTTCTATTTCACTTAAGCTAGGGATTAACTCAGAGGGAGGAATTTTAATATCATCAATTAATTCAAGTGAAACATCTGAATTAAACTCTAATCGCCCCCTCGCCACCGTCACAATAATATTTTCAATACCATATGGACGAAATGCTTTTCTTAATATACTTAGATATTGGTTTAAATTACTGTTCGATGAAACTAATCCATTATCATCCCATACCGCTTTTAACACCTCATCTCGGGAAACAACACCTCTGTGTTGAATAAAATAAAACAACAACGCATTAGCCGTTATCGACAGTTGTGCATCCACCTCATCTTCTTTTAAAGATAAAGTGCCATCAACTGCATCATATAGAATGAAAGCATTGATTTTATATTTCACTGTCGCCTCATGTGCTTATTTTATGAATAAAATTGCACTATCATTACCACTATTATTTTTACTTACGTGCTATTTTTACTTATGGAATTTGTTCAAATGATATTGTCGTTAGCCGACTAACAATCGCATCACGTTCTTGCTGTGATAACGTTTCTCCCTCAGTCAATGACGAAAGCCACAACCCATCAGCCGCATAACGCACTAACGCGCCTAAATAACTGTTATCGAACTCATCCCCCTTTTCCAAATGGTTGGTTACCCAATCTCGCCAGCACTGACGTAACACTGGCTCAGTTGGCATAGCCAAAGACAATAACGCGAGCTGAAAACTTTCATCAGATTCTTTTAACTCACCAATATAGTGCAAATAAGCACGAGAAAAACGCCCATAGGGATTTGGATCATTATCCATAATGGTATGTATTCTCTCATCCATAATCCCCAGCAATTGCACAAACAGTGCATGAATAAGCTCTTGCTTCGTTGGGAAGTGGTGCATTAACCCGCCTTTGCTAACACCCGCTTCCCTTGCCACTGCATTAAGTGAGAGTGAAGAGATCCCTTCTCTGCCAGCAATAATACGAGCAGCTTTCAGTAACTCCACTTGAAGCTTAATAGGATCTTTTTTTCTATGCTGAGCAGATTTATTCATGCGATGAATGATACCGACCAGTCGGTATGTTTCATTTTGACTAAAATCAAGTAACCCTGATTTGTTCATGGGTAAATCTAAATAGTGGAAGAGGACTCACAATATCGAATTATGATAAGTTGTAACCCCATAATTAATTTAAAAATATCAAATATTTTTGATATTTAGTTATCTATTTTAATTTCACTTAGTTTTGCACATCCTCAGATTATGATGTTTAATAGTGAGAGTGGAACAATTCTCTATTCAATAAATAACGGTTTGCAGTATTCCTAATTAACTCCCCGTGAAAGAGGTTTTATCATGTCAAATCAATACAATATTGGTGTCATTGTGGGTAGTTTGCGCGCTGATTCATATAATTTAGTTGTCGCTAAAGCCATGACTAAATTATTCCCCACAAATTTCACGTTTAAATTTATCAATATTGGTGAACTCCCTCTCTATAACCAAGATGCAGACCAAAATGTGTCTCCTGTTGTGGCTAATTTCAAATCTCAAATTAAAGCCTGTGATGGCATTATTTTCGCCACCCCAGAATATAACCGTTCAATGCCTGGCGTATTGAAAAATGCGATTGACCAAGGCTCTCGCCCATGGGGAGATAATTCATGGGATGGCATCCCTGCTGGAGTACTAGGGGTATCTATTGGCAATATTAGTACGGCTATTGCACAACAACATTTGCGTAATAGCTTGGCATTTTTGAATATGCCGACAATGAACCAACCAGAGTGCTATTTGAAGTGGTATGAAGGAATGGTTGATGAACAAGGTAATATTTCACCCAAAAGTAAAGATTTCCTACAACCGTGGGCAGATACCTTTGTGAAGTTTGTTGGTCATAATGCCAAACGTTAGCCATTAAAAAAGGCATCACAATCGTGATGCCTGAGGTTGTTGACAAAGCGGGATAAAAGCGTGGTTTTTCCCACTTTGTGTTATCAGCCGAAAATCAATAAATTGATTTTCCTAATTTATTTTCAAAACCTATTCGACTTGCCGCCAAACATAATATGTTTGTCAGCAGTCTGAGGCATCACAATCGTGATGCCTTTTTATTATCTTCAAACCCTATTTAGCTTGCGACTAAAACAATAATTAACGTCCTGCTTTTAGCTTTTGGAAATACTCTTCATAAATAATATTAGTATTCCCCACATCACTTTGCCATTCGCCTTTTTGCAGAACTTCTTCACTTGGGTAAAGTGATGGGTCATTAGCAATTTCAGCAGGTAATAATTTTTTAGCTTCTAAATTTGGTGTTGGGTAACCAATAGATTCAGCCACTTGAGCCGCAATTTCTGGACGCAATAAGAAATTAATTAACTTATGGGCCCCTTCCACATTTTTGGCGTTAGCAGGAATAGCTAAGCTATCCATCCAGAAAATCCCACCTTCTTTTGGCCACACCACTTCAATCGGTAAGCCAGCTTGCCGCGCGACGAATGCAGAACCATTCCACAACATTCCCACATCAACCTCACCTTCAATAAATGGTGTTGCTGGGTTGTCAGAGTTGAAGGCTAAAATATTTGGGCGTAATTTTTGCAACTCTTTATACGCCTCTTCAATTTGTTTCGGATCAGTCGTATTACCTGAATAACCTAATTTAGTGAGCGCAACTTGGAAAACTTCCCGTGCATCATCCATCATCAGCAAGCTATTTTTATACTCAGGTTTCCAAAAATCCGCCCACGAGGTGACAGACTGTGGGTCAACAGTTTCACCATTAATACCTATCCCTGTCGCACCCCAAATATAAGGCACTGAATAATCATTATTCGGGTCAAATTCTTTATGGATTAAGTTTGGGTCAAGGTTTTTAAAATTGGTTAATTTGCTTTGATCAATCTTTTGTAGCATTCCTTCTTTACTCATTTTGGCAATAAAATAAGTAGAAGGCACCACCAAGTCATAAGCCCCTTCTTTATAGGTCTTTAACTTGGTATACATGCTTTCGTTTGATTCATAGGTGGAGTAAATCACCTTGATGCCCGTTTCTTTGGTAAATTGCTCTAATAAACCGGGGGGAACATATTCTGTCCAGTTATAGAAATACAGTACGTCTTTGTTATCGTCAGCGGCAGTTGCCGTGCCAATACTTGCAGCCATTAACCCTGCTGCCAGTAGATAGGACCATTTTTTCATTACTGAGTTTCCCTCAACAAAGTGTTTTTATCCCTTAATGCATCAAGTAACCACTTGAATTATTTAGGGTATATATCTTATAGGCTAAATAAAGCCCACCCTCTCGCCGTATGGCATCAAAAAGGCGCTGTTATAGAAAAAACCAACACCATCACTCATTTATGATTTCGCTTTTTTCGAGTATTTATCCCGCATCACCCATTGGCTTAAACAAACGAGCAGTAAAGACATAATCAACAATACTGTCGCCAATGCGTTTACTTCTGGGGAGACCCCGACTTTTACCATTGAATATATTTTCAATGGTAAAATCTCATAACTTGGCCCCGTAACAAATGACGAAACCACCACATCGTCCATCGACAATGTAAAACTCAGTAGCCACCCTGCCACAACCGCAGGGAGCGCTAATGGCAAAATGATTTTCCTTAAGATGGTAAACTCACCCGCACCGAGGTCACGTGCAGCTTCTAGCATCTTCACATCAAAGTCCTTTAACCTTGCATACACCGTCACCACTACAAAGGGTAGACAGAATGTAATATGGGAAAAAAGCAATGACCAAAAACCTAGCGAGACCCCAAGGATCATAAATAGAACCAATAACGAAATCGCCATGACGATATCAGGGGACATCATGACCACAAATAACATGCCACCAACAAAAGGTTTTCCTCTAAAGCGATAGCGAAATAATGCAACAGCGGTTAATGTGCCAATGGCTGTCGCGAAAGTCGCTGACAAAACCGCCATGGTTAATGAATGCCCCGCAGCTTCTAATAAGCTATCGTTATTAGCTAGTAATTCATACCATTTGGTTGAAAAACCTTGCCACTGAATACCAAAACGCGACTCATTAAAGGAATTAACAATCAAAATGATGATTGGAATATAAAGATAAGCGTAGATGATGGCCATAAAACCACCACGCAGAGTACGTCCGATCATTCTTCATATGCCTTTTTATTCAGAAGCTTAGCTGCTCGGTAATACACATACAGCAATAACCCCATCATCACCGTGAGGAAAATGCTGGTTGCTGCCCCGAATGGCCAATCACGAATATTTAAGAACTGGCTCTTAATTACGTTACCGATCAGTAGATTTTTCGCACCACCCATTAAATCCGCGACATAGAACAGCCCCATTGCCGGTAATAAAACCAGCAAACAGCCTGCTATAATACCTGGCATCGTTAAAGGAATGATGATTTTCACAAACCGTTGAAATTTATTCGCACCGAGATCTCTTGCAGCTTCTATATATGACTTATCCAGCTTTTCAATACTTGAATACAGCGGCATCACCATAAACGGCAACAATATATAAATGAGACCTAGTATGACGGCTTCAGGTGTATACATAATTTTCAACGGTTTATCGATAACACCAACCCACAGTAAAAAGTCATTTAAGTACCCTTTGGTACTGAGAAAAACTTTTAACCCATAGATACGAATCAATGAATTGGTCCAAAATGGCACAATTAACAGAAACAGCATCAAAGGTTGCACCCGTTTAGGTAGCTTTGCCAATATAAAGGCAAATGGATAGCCAATAACTAAACAGAAAAAGGTTGCGATCACCGCCATATTGAGCGAGTGCAGCATGACCTCTGCATACATCGGGTCAGACAAGCGAACGTAGTTATCCCACGTAAAAACTAAGTCAACTAAGTTGGTGTCGCTACGCGTCAAAAAGCTAGTGCCAATAATCATGATATTAGGCAAGAAGACGAATAGCAGCAGCCAGGCGACCACCCCAGTGATAATAACGTTCTGCAAAATTTTATGTTTACGAATGATCATCCAGAACTACCTCCCAACTTTCAACCCAAGTCACAGCAACTTTTTGGTTAAGGGAGTGGTCGACATCGGGGTCATCTTCATTAAAGAATTCGCTAACCATGACAATTTTGCCATCTTCCATTTCAACCACTGAGTCTAACGTCATGCCTTTATAGTTACGCTCACGAACGTAGCCAATCAGCCCCGGATGGTTATCTGCATCATTCACTTCTTCAACGCGCAAGTCTTCAGGACGTAATAACACACTGACGTGTTGCCCTTCTTTGACAGAGAGCTCAGTGAAAATATCACATTCATGCCCTTCAACATTGGCTCGAATACGTTTATCATCAATGCGATACAATACTTTCGCATCAAAAATATTAATTTCACCAATAAATTGAGCTACAAACAGATTTTTCGGTTCCTCATAGATTTCGCGAGGAGTACCGTCTTGCTCAATTTTCCCTTCACGCATCACAATGATACGGTCAGACATGGCCAAGGCTTCTTCTTGGTCGTGGGTCACAAAAATAAACGTGATCCCCAGTTTTCGTTGAAGCGCTTTTAGCTCATTTTGCATTTGTTTGCGCAGTTTATAATCAAGCGCAGACAATGATTCATCCAGTAGTAGGACTTTCGGGCGATTCACTACCGCACGGGCTATCGCCACGCGTTGTTGTTGACCACCAGACAGTTGGTTGGGTCTACGCTCAGCAAAATCTTCTAGCTGCACCATACGCAAGGCTTGGTCGACACGTTTTTGGATTTCAGCCGCAGGCGTTTTTTGCATGCGCAGGCCAAATGCCACGTTATCGAAGACTGTCATATGAGGAAATAAAGCGTAGCTTTGAAAGACGGTATTTACAAAACGGTTTTCCGCTGGAATATCCGTAATATCTTGACCATCAAGAATAATTTGACCGCCATCGGCATCTTCTAGCCCTGCAATAAGACGTAAAACAGTCGTTTTACCGCAACCAGAAGGCCCCAGAATGGTCAAAAACTCACCGTTCTGAATGGTTAAGTCAAGCTCAGAAATAATTTGTTTGCCATCAAAACCTTTACTTAAAGATTTTAATTCAATGAGTGGTGTCAGAGAGGTTGTCTCAGTCATTTATTATACACTCTATCCCTAGGAATAATGCAGATAGAACCGCCACCGTTAAAGACTGTATAAGCTTGTCGGAGGTTTACTCTGTCAACTTAAGTAACATAAGTAAATAATTTCCCCAGCAAAGCCCAAAACCAGTAGCGCCATTTAAACTTCATAAGGCATGCATGATAAACACTGTTTTTGCAAATTGAAAGCCATTTTCACAACTTCGTTTGCCTTTCATTATGAATTCTCAATAAATAAAACAGATTTTTGAGAAAAATAAGCGACATAGCGATATATAGAATCAGTCTGTCCATATCTATAGATTTACATGATACATTCGAAGATAAAACTTAAGTCAAATTCAATGAAATTCATAGAGTTAAAACAATTCACAATAAAAATAATAATAATTATGGAATTAATAGTTTTTATTATTTTTAATTTTTTAATTCATATATTTAATGATATAAATTTTAAAACTTCATGCGAGATAAAAATACAATAAGCCTTTACCATAACTAACTCGTCGAGTTTTGATGGTAGTTATATCCAGTAGATATATATCGTGATTATATATAGAACAAAGGCAATAACTGGTAACATCTATAACAAATAATTAAAGTCGTAGTTGATAATATTATTATGTGATTTAAATCTAATTTTCATTAATCCTTATTTTTTATCTCAATAAATTTAACCAATATCATATTATTCTTTGCATCTCTTTGAATATAATAATCAAATTGATATAATTTCAATCTAAACTGTAACTTTTAGTGACTTATTTTGTGATTTTTGTTTCATTATTACACCTATAAATTTTACTTTGTATCTTTCGAGTTAAATCAATTAAAGAATAAACATAAGCCTTCGGGTGATTACCTTTGGAAATTCCACTGAAATTAATATGTGAGTGAGCAAAATGGCTAATAAAGAGTTTTTTTACCAAGAACCTTATCCATTATCTGAGGATAAAACTGAGTATTTCCAAGTCTCTGATAAATATGTTTCTGTAGAACAATTTGCTGGTAAGCAAATTTTAAAGATAGAACCTGAGGCATTAACTCTCCTTGCAGAACACGCAATTTATGAATCCCAGTTTTTTTTAAGAGCTGCGCACCAGAAACAAGTCGCCGCTATCTTACAAGACCCAGAAGCCAGCGAAAACGACAAATACGTGGCGTTACAATTACTTCGCAATGCTGAAATTTCTGCAAAAGGTATTTTGCCAAACTGCCAAGATACAGGAACAGTTGCGGTTGTTGGGAAAAAAGGCCAGCAAGTTTGGACAGACTGCAATGACGAAGAGTACCTTTCTCGAGGGATTTATAACGTCTTCCAACACGAAAACCTGCGTTTTTCTCAAAATGCACCGCTAGATATGTTTAATGAAGTCAATACTGGCACAAACCTGCCAGCACAGTTTGACATTTTTGCGACCACAGGCGATGAATATCACTTCCTATTTGTTAACAAAGGCGGCGGTTCAGCAAATAAATCAGCACTTTACCAAGAAACAAAAGCAACATTAACCCCAGCTAAGTTAAAAAATTTCTTAATTGAAAAAATGCGTAACTTAGGAACAACAGCTTGCCCGCCTTACCATATTGCCTTCGTTATCGGCGGTACTTCAGCGGAAACAACACTGAAAACAGCCAAACTCGCCTCCGCAAAATACTACGACAACCTGCCAACCACAGGTAATGAGTACGGCCGTGCTTTCCGTGATATTGAACTAGAAAATGAGTTATTAGAAGCTTCTCGTCATCTTGGTTTTGGCGCACAATTTGGTGGTAAATATTTTGCTCACGATGTACGAGTTATTCGTTTACCTCGTCATGGTGCCTCTTGCCCAATCGGTTTAGCCATTTCTTGCTCTGCCGACCGTAATATTAAAGCTAAAATTACCAAAAGCGGTTTATGGCTTGAAAAAATGGAGCATAACCCAGCCCAATACATTCCTGAATCTATGCGTAACCAAGCTGAAGGAAAAGTGGTACATATCGACCTCAACCGCCCAATGAAAGATATTTTGGCTGAGCTGAGTAAACACCCGGTATCAACACGTGTTTCTCTCAGCGGGCCTCTGATTATTGCTCGAGATATTGCGCATACTAAGCTTAAAGAACGTTTAGATAACGGCGAAGAATTGCCTCAATATTTTAAAGACCACATGGTGTATTACGCAGGGCCAGCCAAAAAACCAGAAGATATGGTTTCCGGCTCTTTAGGTCCGACAACCGGTAACCGCATGGACCCTTATGTTGACCTGTTCCAATCCCACGGAGGTAGCATGCTAATGTTGGCGAAAGGCAACCGAACTCAAGCGGTAACTGATGCATGTAAAAAACACGGAGGGTTTTATTTAGGTAGTATCGGTGGCTCAGCTGCGATTCTCGCTCAAGAATACGTGAAAAGTTTAAATTGCCTTGAGTATCCAGAATTAGGAATGGAAGCGATTTGGAAAATGGAAGTTGAGGGGCTGCCTGCATTCATTCTCGTTGATGACAAAGGCAATAACTTCTTTGAACAAGTCCAAAATGAGACTTGCAGTAAATGCGTTAAATAAGATTTGCCACTCTAGCGCAAAGGAATGCGCTAAATTTCGTTAGCCTATATCACTGCATAACGATGTAACATAGCAAAGAGCAGGCTTTTGGCCTGCTCTTTGGTTGTTGACAACGTGGGATAACAGTGTGATTTTTCCCGCTTTGCGTTATCAGCCGAAAATCAATCTATTGATTTTCATCATGTATTTTTAGTCATCTCTTCGGATTAATGTTAATAATAGTTAATACGGACAATCGTTGAGGCGCTAAATGGTCCTGTTTTTACCGCTCCCACCTTTTTAACCGTCGCACTGTAGTCACGTGTAATCGATGTACTCCCTAAGGGGAGTGTTCCGAAAAACTGGAAGTAATTAAATTTTATTTTTTCCGCTTTATCATCCGAAATAATTAAATTAGTCCCGTTTTTTAGATCAATGGCATACTCTCCATTTAACGGGTCTGTAGTTTCGAAGTTAATATTCATGGAAAAATTATCTAAGCAGCCCCGCTTCACCGCTTGTATCTGAAAATCTTTTTTAAACTCTTTTCCTTGATTAAGCTCAGTGATCATTAACTGACCATAGTCAATTTGCTGTGACTCTGGGTAAACTTTAATATCAGCCCCACACTTGAGGAAGCGAATACCTCGTAGCCCAGTAATAGAATACTTCAAGTTTTTTGCACCATTGGTATGGTTTATCCCACCACTTCCATCAAACTGGAAAACTGTAAATTGGTTATCCCCTGTGTAGTTACCTGAAGGAGGAACAATACCCGTCACTTTGATATATAGTGTAAAAGTCACTGTTACCGTGACATTCTCTCCGCGGCGAATAGGTGGAGTCCCTAAGTTGACACGCTGCTCATTTTGTTCCAATTGTTGGCCTTGGTAATTCGCGCCTAGTAATAACCCTGTCCCAAGTTTTTGAGATTTCGGATTAAAATACATATGAACAACGTCAACAGCATTACCAAGTACATTGTCACAATAAACGGTTACTGTTAAAGGGTCGGATTGCCAAATAATAGAACCTGCCGTTGTATCAGCAGGAATGGCCAATTGACCTACAGGAACTGCGGGTTTTTCGACGACTCCAGTCCCTTTTTCCACACAATCTAATGCAAAGGTTTTTGGGCTAATAAAAACGAATAGAAATAAAATATAAAAACCATATTTTTGAATAAACCTGTGTATCATGATTTATACACCTTATATGTAAGTAATATTTAAGGTAATTTGCGTTTTAATATTACCCACTGTTAATTCATTTCTTGGTAGATAACTCTCTAGCATGGAATAAATCGTAATTTGCTGGTTATCATCAAAATAGATTGGATAACTACGGTATTCACCATTGGGGACAATATTGCCATCTTTATCCATTAATCGAATCCCATAACCATTTAGAATGGTTTTACCACCAAATAAATTACGGTCTGTACTTTCAGTTGGTTCTGAAATAAACATGATCCGAACAACCGGAACCCTATCATCGCGATTGCGTTTTGGAAAAATACAATCATCAAACTTTAGTTTGATTTCATGCTTAGGGCTTCTGTCTCCAATTTCATTAAAGTAATTCAGAGATATTGGTCCTAATTCAATATTTTGATCTATCGAGTAAAATGAAATCTTACAAGGCAATGCCACCACATTTCCCGTAAAATTAAGATCACCTCTCATCATGCTACTATCTGCATAAGCTTGGCTTCCACATAGAGATAGCATAAAAAGACATATTGAAAAGTAGCAATTTCTCATATCTAAAATCCTATTGGCTCTCTTTTGACAGCTGGCAGGTCGACGCAGCGCATTGGTAAGTCAACATTTTCATACCACCGTAATCATCCATATAACCGGTATATAACTGATTAAAACTGCTTGCTGGTACGGGAACACTTTCCTTAGAAAGCGGGGCAATCATCACACTTTCAAAACCAGGAAAATTTTTCTGGTTATTATTACTGAGATAACCCAATGTCACATAATATTTAGTTGGATTTTCAATAAGTAATTGCCCACCTGTGTGCGTATATTTCAGCTCTTTAGCCCATACTTTATCGCTGTTATTTTCGATTTGAGGTGGTCGATAAAACATTTTGAGACGGCTTTGAATCGCAATCTGTACGACATTTTCTTTATCTGTCACCGGTGGAATTTCACGCACATTTAAATAGAACAGAGATTCTCTATCTTGTGGAAGAGCATCTATTCCCTCTGTTTTAATAATTTTAATTTGGTTTTTAGCATTCGGCTCAACGCGTTGCATTGGAGGTAAAACTGTAAAAGGTTCAGAAACCTTATTTCCTTTTTCATCTTCCATCCAAGATTGAGCTAAGTAGGGCATTGTTTTGCTTTGGTTATTAATAACCAAACTGATTGATTTATCTTTGCCTGGAAAAATGATCCGTGTACGGTCAATATTAATCGCAGCAGACGCAACTTGCATGCCGACAAAAACTAATGAAAATCCTAAAGCTACTACATACTTTTTACTCATACATCATTCCTTTATTGGCAAGGGATCAGGACTTTCCCCTGATTTTTTTCGGCAATATTAGGTAAATTCAAACTACATTGGTTTGCGCCAGCAGCCCATTTCACTATGTAGCTTTCTTCTGGAGCCACACCCGTTAAATAAGCAACACCACTATCTGCAATAATTCCGACTTCTCTTCCTGTACTTAATTCAGTCACACTGGTACCAAGCGGTGGATAATTCCCATTATTCAAACGGATAACTGCTAAAATACGTTTTCCTTGGTTCGCTTTTATTCTCTGAAAACCAATTGAACCCTCAGTTAATGTTTTACCAATAATGTTGTCATTGACATCCACATCGTCAGGCAGTGTATTCATATCAATGTAAACATCTGAATTAGAAAAACTATTTAAGCTTGTCGCAACACCAATCCCAAATCGGTTCGTGACAGATTCACCATTATTAATAGAAATCCCAGCGACATTGTCACTATCAATCATCACTCGAGGTTCGTTGTTAGTCCCGTTACGGTGCATAGCTGCGCCATATTTCGTTGCTGTCATGGAGCCATACCAACTACCGCCAAAAGCACGATATGAGTTCACATTTTCTGTCGCATTAACATTCAATACGCCATAAGGCGATGAATATTGATAACTACCGCTGATATTTGGCTCAGCACGTCCAAGCTTGTGCTGGTCACCACCAACACGCATACTCCAGTAGTTATTATTCTCGTTCGGGCTGTAATAACCTACCGATTGGCCAAAGCTATGGTCATTATCTGCATATTGAGCGTCGTAACTGACTGACGCACCATTTTCAAGTGGCACGGAGAAAGAAAGGTAAATTTGATTATCATCCGTCTCTTCATATTTAATTTTATTAAGTGATAAGGTGCCGGAAATGTTTTTAATTTGCCCTATACTAAATAGCTTACTAAAACTCATACCAAAGTTTGTTGTAGATTCACTATTCCAAAATTGATGGTGAGAAGCATTAAAATAGACAGTTAAGTCCAACGGGCTGATATATTGGTTAAAAGACGCGGTATACACGTTTTTGTCACGTCTAAAATCAAGCACACCATTCGCTGCATCAATGTATTGAGGCATAGTTAAGAATTCTTTTTCAGAAAACTTATAACCTGCAAATGTGACCTGCGAATTGGTAGATTCAAAACGTTTAGAATAATTTAAACGGTAACTGTTACCCGAATAAGAGCCAAAATTATCTACATTTGCATGAGTGCGAGTAATATCAAAGGAAATAGCGCCAAACATATTCATGTTTTGCCCTATTCCTAAGTTTATCGCTTGGTAATTGTTATTATCTACCGTAGCAATTAACCCGCCAAAGATGGATGTGTCACCAAATAAACCATAGGAAGCTTCCCCTACAATAAACTTAGGGTCAACTTTCTGCGAGCGGCCAAATGGGTCAGATTTACCCATAGTAAATTTATAAAGCAGTTGGCCCTGACGAGTTAAAAATGGCAGCGATGCCGCCGTCACTTGATAAGTGGTTTTTGAACCGTCCTCTTCCTCAATGGTGACATCTAAAGTGCCTTGCACCGCTTCAGTAATATCTTGAATATTAAATGGCCCTGGAGCAACTTTAACTTGTTTAATCACACGCCCATTCTGTGAAATAATCACCATTGCATTCGTTTTAGCGATACCCGTCACTTGAGGCGCGTAACCACGTAGTGACGGTGGAAGCATTCGATTATCACTAAAAATAGATGCCCCTATAAAGCGAAAACTATCAAATAAGTCAGTCTTCAAATAAGACTCACCAAGTAAAACTTTTGCACCCATTTGAGGCAAAGCACGAAAGGCATATAACTGAGTCCAATCAAACCGTTCATTCGTTTTACCTTGGGAGCGATTATATTGATATTGATAATCAGCGCGGAAACGCCAAGCCCCTAAGTTAACGCCAGCGGTACCGTTACTACTACCACTGAATGTTTCACTATTATTTTTAGGAGCGGAATAGTTGGCAAACAGGTTATAATCAAGAAATGCACCCATAATTCCATTTTCCCATTGGGAAGGTGGAACCCAGTACGGGTCATCATATTCTAACCAAGCTTGAGGAATAGAAAATAAGATATTCTGGTTGGCTTTGTCAAAGCGATAATTAATATCTAAATTTTTAGATAGCTCAATACACTGGCCATTATTATTTTGCAGAAGTTCTTCCTTAACTTTCTTTTTTAATGCAAAAATATTTACCATCTCTGGTGTAACACAGAGTGTTGAGGTATCTTTACTCTCTTCAATAAATTTAATTAAATATTGCCCTGATAATTTTCGACCATTTAATGTAATATCCGTTAGGTATTCACCTGCAGGAATAAAGTCTGGGTTAGAAAACTGACTTAAGTCAATATTATCTCTATCCTTAGCATCAATAATATTCATATTAAATTCCACTGCATTAGACATTCCAGAAAAGGAAAATGCCAAAGCAATCGAAAATAATATTTTATTTATTTTAAACTGAGGAAATAGAGACATGATGTTCCCTGTAAGAAAAATAAAAATAAAGAAAGAAAAATAACAGGCAAATACATGCCTGTTATTTTAAATAAAAAATTACAGGTAGTTTAAAGCGTAAGTTGCTTGAGAAATGATGCTACCAGTTTCAACTTTGCTACCATTTGCTTCAACACGTGCACTGAATACTAATTTATTTGGACCATCCGCTAATGGCAGCTCAACACTGGTATCACCAACTTTCATTGTTGCGCCATCTGCGTTGATTAAACGAACACCAACACCTTTAGAAGTACCTGTATTAGCCAGTAATTCTTTTGCTGTAGTATCTGGAGTACCCGTGAAAGTTACTTTAACTTTGCTAACTGCAGGGAAGACAACTACATCGCTAGCATCTTTAACTTCACCTAAATCACAGTTTTCTAACTGGATATTATATTGAACGCTTTGGCTATATTTGTTACCCGTTTCTAATACTTTATTTGCAACTTGGCCGAGGTCAACGTTAATTGTACCGTCACCTGGGATTGAGCAAGGTGCATTAATAACTTTACCAGTAAAATTGATGACACCACTACCTTGATCTACAGGTGCTGCCTGTGCAATACCAAATGAAGAAGCGATAATTGTAGCTAATGCAATCTTAGTTAATTTCATTTATATTTTCCTATAAAAAGACGACAGATGTACCAATCACCTAATAATCAATAAATTACTAGGTTGATATTTATTTGCTGAGAATGTAAAGGTAAAAATAAGAAAGTTAGATTTTTACTAAAAAAATAAAAACACTACATTTTTATTTTTTTAGATATTTAGTTAACTTTAAATATGAATATTTTTATAATTAGATTACTCTTAATTTTTTAAATTAATTACTTTCTTTATTGATAAAAACATCATCAATAAAAAAGCAAATCATTTCTGTATCTAAAGCGTTAGCAAGGGTGTGCAAGTTTTCAATATTTATATTGCACTCACCCCTTTCATAACGTGAAATCTGTTGTTGGCTAACACCAACAAGATTAGCTAATTCGATGCCTGAAAGCCCTAAATGCTTTCTTCTTTTTCTAATCTCTCTGCCTACTATACGATTTACATTTATCATCAACAATAGCCCAAAATAACCTAAAATATTAAATGGCTAAATTATATTACAAATCAAAAAATTTCACATAATAAATTGCACTGATTATATAAAAAATCAAAAAAGAACAAACCAATTAAAACACGAAATTTGAGTTAATTATAGTTTTCAATATATAAAAGTAAAACTGTTTGTAACGATCGATAGAATAAATTAAAGCCACTGAAACCTATCAATATTTCATTTTTTTAGTTTGCATTATCATATAAGATAAAAAACACATAATTCATATTAGCTATTATTCTTTTTGAAATAAACAAATAATATGCAACTAATTGATATTAAAGAAAAATAATAAATTACCACTATCAATGGTAACATCCAAAAATATAACAACGCCTTAATTTATAATGGAATGAAGGCATTTATAATTAATTTTATATGGTATTCATTGATTCCTAAGTATTTTTATATACTTATTTTTATAAATTAATTTATTTTTTACATTTTTAATGTTTGCTTCAAAAAAACAACTAACAAT
>OJKJ01000009.1_pt1 | contig 240893 bp, 226 predicted proteins | sample 1596491 | NCBI WGS metagenome assembly OJKJ01 (sample SAMEA4350160, study PRJEB24818) | metagenome | biome: human; feature: gut; material: faeces | place: Denmark | collected 2013-09
GAACGTCCTTTAAATACTTGCCGTACTGGTTCTTTTTAAGAATCTCATAGGTCTCCATAACCTGTTCCCTGGTAATCCAGCCCCTGAGATAGGCAATTTCCTCCAGGCACGCAATCTTGCGGTGCTGGTGTGTCTCCACGGTCTTAACAAAATTCGTGGCCTCCACCAGCGACTCATGGGTTCCTGTATCCAGCCATGTAAATCCCTGTCCCAGGAGAATCACGTCCAGCTCGCCCTTCTCCAGGTAAATGCGGTTTAAATCCGTGATTTCCAGCTCGCCTCTGGCCGAGGGCTTTAAATTTTTCGCGTACTCCACCACCCGGTTATCATAGAAATAAAGACCGGTGACACAGTAGTTGGACTTTGGCTTCTCCGGCTTCTCCTCAATGGAAATGGCCTTGCCGTCCCCGTCAAACTCCACTATGCCGAAGCGCTCCGGATCATCCACATAGTAACCGAACACCGTGGCGCCCTTTTCCTTGGACGCCGCGGTGCGCAGGCGCTTGGTCAGCCCCTGTCCGTGGAAAATATTATCACCCAGAACCATTGCCACAGAATCCCCGCCAATAAATTCCTCACCGATGATAAAAGCCTGGGCCAGCCCGTCCGGGCTTGGCTGTACCGCATAGCTCAGCTCAATGCCAAACTGGTGGCCGTCGCCCAAAAGAGCCTCAAATCTTGGCGTATCATCCGGAGTGGAGATAATCAGGATGTCCCTGATTCCCGCATTCATAAGGACAGACAGCGGATAATATATCATTGGTTTGTCGTAAATCGGAAGCAGCTGTTTGGAAGTTACCTTGGTTAACGGATAGAGCCGCGTCCCGCTTCCTCCGGCCAGTATAATCCCTTTCATATTTCCTCCTCGGTCCGCTGTAAGCGTGAATAGACCGCTTAGCGGACGTCTTTACCTGAATTTTTCTTTGTCCAATATATCATATTATCTCTATTTTTTCAAATAAACTGATAAATATTTCGTTATTATTAAGAAGATGGCAATATCATGATTACTGAATAATTTCCACTCCGTTACCCACGTCACCCATTTCGCCCACAGGGTTGTCACGGATGTCCGGATACTCCAGGAATTCCGCCTGCTTCAGAGGGCCCAGGTCCGTTATATAGTAGTCCTTAAGGCCGAGTCTTTTAAGGTTCTTTAACCCCGCGGCAAAATTCAGGTCTGCCAGCTCGCTGCCGTCCAGGTACAACTCCTCCAGATTGGAAAAGCGGGACAGGATATTCATATGTTCCCCCAGCTTCACGTCATCATACCACACACTGGTCATTCCGCCGTAGGATTCTACATAATAATTCTTATGAAGCTCCCTATTTCTGAGTCCCAGCACCCGCAGGCTGGGATTTTCCTTCATCCTGTCATGGATGTGATTCCCTTAAGCTCCTTTAAACCGCGGACCCTGGACAGCCCTGTCCCCAAATCCAGTTTAACCAGTCCCGTAAAGGCCGACGCATCCTGAGGATCCCAGTCCATGGCCCCGAAGGAGGCTGTCTGCACCGCCGGATCCTTCCGGAACATCTCCCATGTCATGGCATGAAACAGGGGAGAATCTGCCTTAGGAACCGTTTCCTCCTGCTCCTCTTCCCCGTCCTCCCTAACATACCCGGCGGCGCGGCTGTAGGCGGGAAACGGCGGCGGGGCGGTCCTGGTCCCGGACGAAGAAGCGGCGGACAAGGACAGAATGAAAATGGCAAGCAGCGTTCCCACGCAGGCCACACCTGCGCCAAGGGCTATTTTAGCCCCGTTTTCCCTGCTTTTGCCGGAAGGGGCCGCCTGGTATATATTGTAATTTGTAATGTGCTGGACCTTCTCATCGTCCAGCAGAAACTGGCTCCCGCAGTATTCGCATTTATAAGCTTTGTCTGGGAATCCTCCACCTTAAGCTACCCCCGCAGGAGGGGCATTTTACCTCTGCCATTTTCATAAATACGTTTCCTCTTTGCCTTTTCTGGTAATCACGGTTTCAAACGGGGCCGCTCTGCGGCCTCATATGACACCATTATAATTCATCTCAGGCAGGTATGGCAAGCAGGTTTGCAGTGTTGCCGCAGTTACCTAAGGCTTATCTGTCCGGGTTCCGGCATCAGGAGCAGCAAGAGAGGGACAGCCCTCTCACCGGGTGCTGTCCCTCTCTCTTTAATTCCCTTAGTTTTCTCTATTTATCTTCTATCCCCGCCTGCCGTTAACCGCCTTCATAAACCGCCCGGCAATCTCCAGCGGCCGGGTGATGGCTCCGCCCACGATGACTGCCCAAGCGCCCATATCCAGCATTTTCACAGCCTCATCCGGCGTGTGCACGCGGCCTTCCCCGATAACCGGGATAGGAAGTTCTGACGCAAGGCGCCTGACCAGTTCAAAATCCGGTCCCTCCAGCTTGGGGGTGTAGTCCGTGTATCCGCTCATGGTGGTGCTCACCAGGTCAATGCCGCTTTTCCATGCCTTAAGCCCCTCCTGGTAATCGGAGATATCGGCCATCAGAATCTGATCCGGATATTTTTCTTTGATGCTCTGTATGTATTCCCACGGGCTCAGGCCGTCTCCCCGCCTCCTGTCCGTACAGTCAATGGCAATGATGTCGGCCCCTGCCTCTGCCAGGGCATCCACCTCCCCCATTGTAGGCGTAATATAACCGTCAAAGCCCTCATACACCCGCTTTATCAGACCGATGACAGGAAGCCCTGTCTCCCTCTTGATTCCCAGCACATCCCGCACCGTGTTGGCACGTATCATAGGACTTCCGGCCTCCCTGGCCGCCCTGGCCATATAAGGCATCAGGGATCGCTCCGGATCATAAAGAGGTTCCCCGGGCAGGGCCTGGCAGGAAATGATGAGCTTTCCTTTGATACGGTTAAAAAGTTCTGTCTTGTCCATTTCGCTCCAATCCTTTCGCTCCGGCTATCACGGCCTTTCATCGGCCACAGCCACCTTCACCACACATTTTTTGACACATTCAGGCTCTTGCAGACATCCGCCCGGCCCATGGGCCTCCCCGGCCATGCACAGAATGAACCTGCCGGGTCCCATGACGCAGCGTCCCCCTGCCCCGCCCCTGGCCGCCGCCTTCTGAAAGTCCGGTTGGTATTCTCCGATGGGAGTCACACCGTCAAGGGCTGTCTCTATGACCTCGCACCCCTCAATGTCTATCTGGATGTCCATATAATCTCTGTGCACTTCATAGCTCTCATCCGTCAGCTGGCGGGTCCTGGCTTCCATCACCTGCAGGAATACCCTGTCCCCGTCAATCACCGTCTTTCCCAGGGGAAGGGTGTTTATATCCGATGCCATCAGATAATCAATGGCTTTATCCAGATTCCTGTTCATGCCCCTGTAATTTCCTATATTAGTCAGCAAGTCGTATATCATATCAGCAGTATCTCTCCTTTGCGTCTTCTATCATGGCGGCCGCCTCCCCGGCAATGGCCCGGTCGCTGCCGCATAAGTCTGTCAGCGGTTTCCTGACTCCGCCTATATCAATTCCCCTGCTGATGCGCAGCACTTCCTTTATCATGGCGTACATATTGCATGTTCCCGAACAGAGCTTATATATGATTTCATCCGCTTCATACTGGATGGCCCTGGCCTCTGCTATCCTGTTTTCCGACACCAGCTCATATATCTTTAAAAACAGCTCCGGCATGGCTCCGTAGGTACCGCCGATTCCCCCGTCCGCCCCCATGGCCAGACCGGACACCAGCTGTTCATCCGGGCCGTTGAACACGATGAAGTCCTGCCGTGTCTTCATGGCCTCCGCCTTGAACATCTGGATGTCCTGTACCGGCATGGATGAGTTCTTCACGCCTGCCACCCGACTGTTTAAAAGCATTGTCTTTAAAAGATTCATGGTCAGGGCAGTACCGGCCAGCTGTGGTATGTTATAGATAATGAAATCCGTCTCAGGCGCTGCCTCCGATATATCATTCCAGTACCCGGCAACAGAATATTCAGGCAGCTTAAAATAAATGGGCGGTATGGCCGCAATCCCGTCCACACCCAAGTCCTGGGCATGGGCCGCCAGAATGCGGCTGTCTCTTGTATTGTTGCAGGCAACATGGGCAATGACTGTGAGACAGCCCGCGGCCTCGTCCATCACAGCCTCCAGCGTCTTCTTCCTGTCCTCCACAGACTGGTAGATACATTCTCCCGAAGATCCGCCCACATAGACGCCCTTCACCCCCTGGTCCACGAAGTACCTGGTCAGCGCCCGCACCCCGTCCTCACTTACCTCTCCTGCCTTGTCGTAGCAGGCGTAAAATGCCGGGATAATTCCCCTGTATTTGTCAAGCTTCATTCTTATTTCACCCCCGTTATCTCAGACAGCTTCACCTTTCTGTTCTCAAACCGGGACCTGGTGCAGGCGTCTGCCGTGGCAATGGCGTTCCTGGCAGCCTCCCCTGTAAGCAGGGCCTTAAACTCCTCGTCCGGCTGGGCCCCATGCATGATATGGTTGAAATACTCCATCTCATCATACATGATGCTGTGAAGCCACATAGGCGGCTTCTTCCCAGGTTTGCCGTACATGATGGCTCCGTCCATCTCCGTGCCGTGATAGATTCTGGTGCGGTCGTCGTCCTCCTCCTGCGTCTTGTGCATGAGGAAATGCTCCTCCTTATCCCCCTTCTTAAGGGTTCCGCCGCAGTTAAACATATCCAGGCGGATGGCGCCCTCTGTTCCCTGAATCAGCACATAATGTTCCGGCCAGTGGAAAGCGGAGCCGTACTCCAAAACAGCGTACCGGTTATCACCGTATTCCATGGTGATAAACAGCATATCGTCCTCATCCCCGAACTGTTCCCCGCAGTGGGCCACATTGCCGCCTGCCATGGTCACTTCATCAGGGCAGCCGCCCATAAGGAACTGGATACAGTCCAGCTCATGGATGTGATGGTAGAGATGGCCTCCTGATTTGGCCCTTATTTTCTTCCAGCTGACAGAGGGCTGAATATCCTCCCAACCGTTCCTGGCAGAGTGGCAGTACAGCACCTTGCCGATGACTCCCTCATTAATCATCTTTTTGGCTGTGCGCACACCCCTGAAAAAGTTCATCACATGGCCTGCCATAAAGGTGACGTTGTGGGCAACGCATGCCTCCACCATCTCCACGCAGTCCTGATAGGACAGGGCAATGGGCTTTTCACAGAATACGTGCACCCCATGCTCCGCCGCCTTGATGACCGGTTCCTTGTGAAGGTAATTGGGCGATGCCACGATCACCGCGTCCACGTCCTCACGGCTGTATAACCGATCCAGATCCGTCTCCACGTCACAGCCCAGCTCAGCCGCCACTGTCCCCGCATTCTCCGGGTCATAGACAGCCACTACCCTGGCGCCCTCCTGCTCCTTCATGATGCGGGCCAGCTCCGCCCCAAAATATCCCGTTCCAACCACTGCATATCCAATTGTCTTCATGACTGTTCTCCTTTACCGTCCATATTATTTCACTTCATGATTTCGCTGAGCTTTACCTTCCTGTCTTCCCTGAGGGACAGGGTGCAGGCGTCTGCCGTAGCTATGGAATTCCTGGCAGCCTCACCAGTGAGCAGGGGAAGGAACTCGTCCGTCACCCGGGCGCCGTGAAGCACATTGTTCAGAAACTCCATCTCTTCATCCATAATGCCCCTGAGCCACAGGAAGGGCTTTCTTCCCGGCCTTCCAAACTGGTTGCCGTTGTCCCGCTCCGTCTCCCTGTAAATCCGGGTCCTGTCATCGTCCTCTTCCTTTGTGCGGTGCACCAGGAAATGTTCCTTCTTTTGCCCGGTCTTAAGGGTCATGCCGCAGTTGCACATATCAATTTTAATGGCTCCCATGGTTCCCTGTATCAACAGATAGTGCTCCTGCCAGCGGAAAGCGGAACCATATTCCAGAACCGCATAGCGGCTGCCCGGATACTCCATGGTTATGAACAGCATGTCGTCCTCATCCCCGAACCGGTCGTCCCTGTGGGCAACATTGCCGCCTGCCATGGTCACTGTTTCAGGACAGCCTCCCATAAGAAACTGAACGCAGTCCAGCTCATGGATGTGGTGGTACAGGTGTCCTCCTGATTTGGATCGTGTCTTTTTCCAGGTTTCGGATGCCCCGGTTCCCTCCCACGCATTGCGGGCCCCGTGGCAGTAGAGAATATCCCCGATAACGCCCTGTCCTATGAGTTCCTTGGCCTTTCTCACGCCCCTGAAAAAGTTCATCACATGACCGGCCATGAACACCACATGGTTTTCCTGACACGCATCCACCATCTCCCGGCAGTCCTCAAAGCTTAATGCAATGGGCTTTTCACAGAACACATGAAGTCCATGCCCCGCGGCGGCCAGCACGGGTTCCTTGTGCAGATAGTTGGGAGTGGCTACAATCACGGCCTGTATATCCTTCCTGGATACCAGCGATTCCAGGCTGTCCTCTGCATCGCATCCCAGCTCCGCCGCCACGGTGTCTCCATTTTCAGGGTCATAGACGGCCCGTATCTGCGCCCCCTGTTTTGTATTCATGATACGTGCCAGCTCCGCCCCGAAATAGCCGGAGCCTATCACGCCGTATCCAATGATTCCTGTTAAAGCTTCCATAAAATATAACACCTTTTACCTTTCTGTTAAATTCATCAGGATTTCACAGCGCCATCCGACATGCCGCCCGCAATCTTATTCTGTATGAGACAGAAGAAAATCACAGAGGGAAGCACCACCAGAGCAGACGCTGCCATCATGTCGCCCCAGTCCAGTATCTCAGCTCCGTCCAGGGAGCGCAGGGCAACCGCAACCGTCATCTTGCTGGTATTATTCATCAAAATCAACGCATACAGAAACTCATTCCAGGTATTGATGAAGGTGTAGATGGCCGTGGCCACCACGCCGGGCGCCACCAGCGGAAGCACCACCCGGACAAAGGTCTGCATCTTATTGGCCCCGTCGATTCTGGCCGCCTCCTCGATTTCCAGGGGTACGGTCCTGAAAAATCCGGTCAGGAGCCACACCGCGTATGGCACGGAGAAGGACAGGTACACGATAACCAGGCCAATCCTTGTGTTAATAAGCTCCAGCTTTCCCATAACCACGGAGTAGGGAATGGCCAGAAGGATGGGCGGAAATATGTAAGTGGTCACCAGCACCTTGGACATGGCCGATCCCAGCCGCGTAAAGAACCTGACGATTCCATAGGCCGCCAGCGCAGCCACCGTAATGGCAATCAGGGTGGTCACCAGAGAAATGATGACACTGTTTTTGATGTTCACGAAAAACTTAAGGTCATTGATAACATGGGCATAATAGTCAAAAGTCCATGTCTTAGGCCAGAAGGCCGTGGGATTACCTGTCAGTTCCCCCTTTCCCTTCAGGGAGGATATGATAATCCATACCAGCGGGAAAATGGAGATAAAGGTCAGAATAATCAGGTATATATGGCTGATAATATTTCCTGCTTTAAACTTTTTCATTTACTGTCCTCCTTTTCCCACTTATTGATGACCGCAAAGTAGATGCCGCATATAATCATCAGGAATATAAACAGCAGCACGGTTACTGCCGACGAGCGTCCGATAAGCTTGGTGCTCCATCCCATATTGTAGGCATAGAGCGGTATGGTCTGGGTGGTGCCCGCCGGCCCGCCGCCTGTAATCAGGTAAATCAGGTCAAAGTTGTTAAAAATCCACACTGTCCTTAAAACCACCAGCAGTCCCACCACCATCTTGATATGGGGCACTGTGACATAGTAGAACGACTGCCACGGCCTGGCCCCGTCAATCTGGGCAGCCTCGTACTGGTCCCTGGGAACCGTTTCCAGAGCCGAGAGCACATTTACCATAATCATGGGCGCTCCGAACCATATGTTAATCAGCACCAGGCTTACAAAGGCCAGCGTACCGCTGGTCAAAAACTGCGGCGCCGCCTCACAGATACCCAGCTTCACCAGGATGTTTGGCAGGAAGCCGTATACTCCGTTGAGAATCCACTTCCAGGAAAATGCGATGACAATGGATGGAAATGCCCAGGGGATGATGAGAAGGGTCTTATAAACGCCCTTGCACACCTTAATCCGCTTCAGGGCCAGGGCAGCGGTAAATCCCACCCCTATCTGCCCCACCAGGGACAGGACCGTCCATTTCAGAGAGTTGAAAAATGAAAGCCAGAAACCGCTGTCCTTTAACACCTCGGCATAATTCTTAAAGCCAATGAATTTATAGGCCGGCTTTATCAGATTCTTGTTTGTAAAGCTGTATACTATGCTGGAACAGATGGGATATATGAACAATGCAATTACAATGACGATTGCAGGAAGCACAAACAACCACCTTGTATAACTTTTCTTCCCCAAGATTTCCTCCTCCTTCTCAGTATTAGAGCGTGTCTCAAAATGCATCCGCCTTTTCAGACACGCTCCGGGACGGCTTATTCAGCTGTCTCAAACAGTGCGTTCAGTTTATCCTCCGCTGTTTTGGCAGCAGTCTTTACATCTGTCCCATTGGTAATAATATCCTGGAACATATCCTCAATCACATGGTTGTTCTGCATGATTCCGGCCTGGACGTTGGGACCGTGCTCATAACCAAATGCAGTGCCGATATCGGCTGCCGCGGTCAGCACTTCCTCCGCATGCGTAAACTGCCTGATGGTGTCGTCATCCCTGTAGGCGTCCGTGTCAGCGATTCCCTTGATGGCGGGAAGCATGCCCACCGGGGTTGCGTGCAGGAATTCAACGTATGTATCCTCGTCATAAAGGGTTTTCATAAACGCCTTGCAGATATCGGGATGCTTGGAAGCCTTCCACACAACCATAGGCGTGTTGGTGGTCATGATTCCCTCGTCCGGGTCGTCCGCGTGGATCTTTGGAATCGGGTAGCAGTCCACATACTGAAGCAGGTCCGGTGAGTTGGCTGCAACGCCTGAAATCTGGAAGCCGGAGTTAAAATCAAATGCGGTCTTGCCCTGGTAATACAGGGTTGCCTGGTCCAGTACATCAAAGTTAATGGAATCCTTAGGCGAGCAGTCATTGTACACCTTCACCCAGTAATTGATGCCGTCAATGGCCAGGTCGCTGGTCAGGTTGGCTTTCAGGTCATCGGTCAGCAGGCTGCCGCCGCCGCTTCTCACATAGAAATCCAGGAAAAAGGTTGCCTGGAAGTCATTGGTTCCGCATGGGAAAGACAATCCGTAGACGCCGTCCTTTGTAAGAGCCTTGGCTGTGTCGTAAAGCTCATCCCAGGTCTTGGGGACTTCCAGACCGTTTTTCTCCAGCAGGTCCTTCCTGATCCACATCACATGGGCGTGTCTGTAAAGGGGAACAGAATAGTTATTGCCGTCCACCGTACCCTCGGAAATGGCTGCCTCAGCAAATTTGTCACGGCCGATACCGTCAATCAGGTCATTGACGGGCAGCAGGGCGTCTGCGTTAATCATCTCCGCAACCTGGGCCGGAAGGGCGGTACTCATATCAGGTACATTGCCGGATGCAAGTCCGGTGGTCCACTTGGTGTAAAAGTCATTCCATGAGAACGTCTCAATATTGATTTTCACATCCGGGTTCTCTTCCATGAATTTGTCCGCCGCCTTCTGGATGGTCTCCAGTCTTGGCCCCTGGGTAAAGGAATGCCAGAAGGTAATTTCACCCGAAAGCGCTCCCTTAGTCCCGCTGTCAGTTCCATCCTGGCTTCCCGCCTCCTGTACCCGTGTCTGGCCTCCCGCTTTCCCGGAACCGGAAGCATCGGCGGACGACCCGGAACTGCCGCATCCGGCCAACAGGGCTGCTGCAAGTGCTGTCGCAATAATAAAACTTACATGACTCTTTTTCATACCATTTCTCCTTTTTCTGAATTATTTGCGTCCGTCATTTTGCTGTTTCTATAGGTATTATATTGATTTTCTTTATGCATTTCAACATTCTGGACAACTTATAATAGCATAAAACAACCATTATACTATTTTTTTGTCTTGTTTTGATTTTAAGAGGTGCGGGTAACTGTCGAGGTAAGGGGATGAGCACTGTCCGGGTGATTGCACGGGGGTGTCTGCGTATCTCTGGAAAACAGAAAAAGGACAGGGTCGGAACCTGATTCCGGATACCCGTCCTTTTTTCTTATCCTTGTTTCTTATCTCCTCTGGCTGTCCCGGCTTCCTGATTCTGAGTGTACTGCGTTTCCGGCACAATCCATTCTTTTTTAATCTGCCACAAGGCAGCCTGGACGCTTTTCGCTCCGGATTTTTCCCCTGCCCGTATCTGTTCATGATGGCGAAACAGCCTGGGCCAGCTGTCCATGATTTTCTGCTTCAGCTCAGGATAAAACCCGGTGAGCACAGCATCCATTTCCCTGACCCCGCACTGCTTTAAATATGCCTGAAAAGCCCGCTCGTCCGCCTCGTCTTCCCCCAGATATTTCAGGCACAGAATCTTATTCCAGTCATACATATCAAAAAACACAGCCTCGTCCCTGGGAACGCAGAGCGTCAATATCCTGGTTCCTGCCGACTGGTCCAGGCTGTACAGGTTCATGAAGGACCAGTAGGGAAATTCCGCCCCCTCAGGCCTGGGAACCAGCTTCACGGCCTCCTTCACAAACCATTTGTATACAGTCAGGAAAATGGGACCGCTTTCCCCATATTTCCTGCGGACATATTCCTCCTGCGAAAAACAGCGGCCGTCCCTCTCTATGGCCTTTAAAACCGCATCCGCCTGCGCCGCATATAAAATTACCTTATCACCTGTGTCACCCATTCTTTTTTAATCTCCCATATATTTCCATATTTTGAATCATTGCCCAAAATTACGCTGTCATCAAAAAGCCGGTCCCAGCTGGCGATAATTTCCCGCTTAAGATGTGGATAGAACCGGGACATGTATGCCTTGGCGTCGCTTACTCCGTACTGCTCCATCATATCCTGATGGCGTCTGGCGTCCGCCTCATCCTTTGGGATATAGGAGTAATTGAGGATACTTCCCCATTTTTCTATATTGACAGAGGTAATACAAGCCGGGTCCAGGGTCAGTTCCAGTATGACGGCACCCGGACTGGGAAGCATGACCGCCTCGCTGGTAAAGGAAACCCACACCGGATACTCCACATCCCCGGGCTTTTGGGCCGCGTCCGGGCTGTGCCTTACCAGCCAGTCATATACCTCCAGCACCAGTCCCGCATGTTCCTGCAGGTCACTCCGGATATACTCCCGCCTGGCAATGTATCTGCCCGTTTCATTCAGCTCCTTCAGCACGTTTTCATGCTGCTTTGTCCATACCTTAATCTGTTCCATCCGGTCATCCTTCCTCTCTCCATTGATTTGGCGCCTTTGCTTTAGTGCCACTGCCCTTGCACGGTTCCTGCCGCGCCGTTTCGCCTGTCTCACGTCCCCTGCTTTGCCTCCTCGTCACCGTCTCTCCCCCACCGCTACTCCTGTGACATCTTCCTGTACCGGCCCGGCGTCATCCCAAATGCCTGCCTGAATACCCGTGTAAAATGGTTGGCATCCTCGAATCCCACATCGTGGGCAATACAGTTCACAGGATCATTGGACACCAGCAGCAGTCTTGCTGCCGTGGTCAGGCGTACCTGGCGTATAAACTCAGTGGCGGTCTTTCCTGTGGCCTCCTTAAACAGACGCCGGAAGGTGGTCTCAGCCACTTCCGCCATGCCGCTTAATTTATCTGAAGTATATTCCTCTGTGGGATTTAACATGATATAGTCAATGACAGTCTGTATCCTTGGGTCGGTCTGGACCGTGGATTTCTTCACCCGCTTTCGTATCTGCTCCAGGTTGTACTCCAGACCGTTAATTTCCGCCTTCACATCATCGGGCTCATCGGAGTTCAGAATATCAATCAGGCTGGCAATCAGAGTATCAAGAGCTCCTCTTACGTGAAATGACTTCGACTTTTTGTCCGTGCGCACCCACTTGTAGATATCACCGAAATACGGCTCGATTCCCTCACCCACATCCATCACCAGGGGAAAGTTATAGTACTCCCTGAGAAAATTGGCCCCCTCATAGAACACGGATGTGGTGAAACGGATACTGTAAAAAGCAAACGTATCCTCCAGCGCCTTACATGACAGCCAGCAGCCCTCCGGTATATAGGACACCTGCCCCTTCCTCACAATGACCGTCTCCCCATCTACCACAAACTCAGCGCTCCCGTCAATGATGTAGCGCAGCATATTGTATGGTATGGCGCTTTCCGGATAAGTCCAGGTCCGCCCAAAGGAATATTTATCTATATATAGAAAATTAAATCGGATGGTATTCATAAATGAGGAAAGCGACTGCATGATGTGCACCTCCTTTTACTGTATCTTTTTATCACTTCCAGCGCACCGGCCCCTTAGGGTTTAGTAATCTGTGCTGCACCCGGCCCTTTATGATTTGATTGTATCAAATCACGCCCCCAATAGCCAGACCCATAACAGGAAATTTTATCTGGCCGGTATATTCCTGGCCGTTTCTCTCTCACTGCCCGATTCCCAGCCGTTCAATCAGCTGTTCAATCCCCTCAGGGCTGTCTGCAAATGTTTTCACAGGAGCTCCGGTCATTTTCCCGCACTCCTCCTCCGTAATGGTGCCATGCCGCCAGACAGGCCCCTGTTCCAGCTCCACGGTATAGTTCCAGCTAACCTGCCCCAGGTTATCGGTCAGGGCAATCAGCACACAGGCATACGCTTTCATACGCTCCTCAAATACGGCTGAATTAGGCGTGCTCTCCTCAAAGTTAAGCGTCCAGCCGCAGGGCTCTACGGAGGTCTGCAGTTCATTCTTAAAACTTCCCAGTTCCCTTGATATCCCCAATGTGCCTGAGAGCCTTCCGTCTGCCGAGGCATCGCCTATATATGGATTCCTGGCCCTGTACAGTTCATTAGCCAGGCTGCTGACCACGGTTCCGCTGCTCTTAATTGTAATGCCCTGAATATACAAATCCTTTCCCCCGCCGGGAAGTCTAAGTTCCAGGTTAAACGTTCCGCTCCTGTTCCAGAATGACGGCAGACAGGAATAGATGACCAGCCTCTCTGCCCCATCCTCCTGCGCCAGCTTATATCCCCTGTAAACAGCAGCCGAATCAATCATGGTTCCGCCCACATTCACCTGTTCTCCATTGACATCCGTATAGGCGACCATATAGGACTCCGTAGGATATCCTATCACAAACAGCTTCATAAAAAGGACAGTCCCCATAACCAGGAACACCCCCGCGGCTCCCAGAACCACGTTTCTCACGTTCCTCCTTCTCACCTTCTTCAGATAATCAATTTCCGATGGCTTCCCTGCTGTTTGGGATACCCCTTCCATATCTGCTTTCATCCGCTCATACATTTCCCTGCAGGTGCCGCATTCCTCCAGATGGACCCGGATTTCGCGGTTCGTTGTTTCAGACGTCAGGCCGTCCGCATACATGGGCATTAAATCCCGAATAATTTCACATGGTATCCTGTAGTTCATATTTTTCCTGCCTCCTTAACGACTCTCTCTTTCCCGCGGTAATAGGTTGCTCTTGCCCAGTTCTCGCTGCGCCCCATGATTTCTCCAATCTGCCCAAAGGTAAGGTTTCCCACCAGCCTGAGGTACATAACCTCCCGCATAGGGTCCTCCAGGCTGTGAATCAGACTCAGTATCTGTACATTGTCCCATGAACAGAGGGCCTTGGATTCTGCGGATTCCACAGATACCTGGTCTGCCTCTTCCAGGGGAACATGGTGCTTCTGCCTCCGCAGATAATCACGCCACAGATTCTTTGCAATTGCGCAGAGCCAGGTAGATATGCCGCTCTCTCCCTTATACCTGCCGATATGTTTCACGGCCTGGTAAAAAGTCTCCTGAGTCAGTTCCTCTGCCAGGCCGGGGTCCTGGGTACGGGTTAAGAGAAAACCATATATCATTTTTCCGTGTTTCTTATAAATCTCTTCCATGGAATCCATATACGCATTTCCTCCTCATTCGCGTCTGGGGAAAAAGACCCAGTCTGAACCTAAGATATGATATCCCCTGGTATCTGGCTGGGTAATAATTTGCTGGGTAATAATTTGCTGGAGCCTAATTGGATGAATCCTATTGGTTGGATCCTGTTATTTGGAGTCCTTTGATTCGAGCCTGCTAATTTGATTTATGCTGTGCTTCCCAAATGAGAATTTCTCTCATCCCTTAGGTATATCCAGTATCTGCCCCTCATATATCAAGTCTGGATTCTTTACAGAACCGGAATTACGCTGGTAAATAATATCCCATTTCAGAGGATCTCCCAGCTGCCCTTTGGCAATACTCCAGGGAAGTAATTTTGAAAATGCGCCGGACCTCTTTCTTACCATTCTTTCCCCTGCACGAATAATTCTGAGGCAAATCATACATTATCTTGGCCCCCTGGCTGTCGTTCTTCCTGAACTGGAAGGCTTCGCTGGGAGAAGATGGTTTCTCCACGTCAACCTGATAGTAAAGCGGTTCAAATATTCCGCCGTCCGCCCGCACTTCCTTTTCGCCGTTATCCGCCAGAAACTCATAGGACAGCTGGCAGCCCTCCTTCATATTAAGATACCAGGTGCCGCCGTGGACCGAATTCCTGGCGGAAAACCCATCCCCCTCTGACCGCAGTAAAAAATCTCATATTCCTGGCCGTCAGGCAGAGCGCAAAGGCCGCTGTAATACGCCATTTCATGTATCTCCTTAAAGGTATAGATTCTCTCCTGAAAATTATCCTTCCCGGAACCGTCCCCGTTCTGTGCCGCCGATACCGGATGGCTGAGCAGTGGTACATCTGAAAAGGAAATGGAAAATGCCAAACCGAACACAGTTAAACCTTTTAAAAAATCAGATACCCATTCATAGCGCCTCTCCTTTCCCTGCCAGAATATCATGCAGGTACCTCAGTATACCAATATAAAATATTTCGTCCCGTAGGCTGTTTTTTAATGGGACAAATCATAATTTTGCTATATCCTGAGCTTACGAAATATCTTTAAATTTCACCCGCCTGCCACATTCCACACTTTATCACAAGTATACTATTTTCTTCGGGCAGACTCAACACGTTTTCGTAGATAGTTTTTCTTTCCCGCTCCGCAATCTCGCCAAAATTTTTCAAACAAAAAGTGCCCGGCATCAGCCATTAACGCCAATTCCGGACACCCTTTCTTATCTCAACTGCCAATTTTCCCAACTCAATATTTTCCAGGGACAGCTCCCCTACATTTCGTTCATCTTCGCCAGCTTTGCCGCCTGGTCCGCCGCAATCAGATTATCCAGCAGCTCCTGAATATCCCCATTCATAATAGAATCAATCTTATACAGTGTCAGTTTGATTCTGTGGTCCGTCACGCGGCCCTGAGGGAAGTTGTAAGTGCGTATCTTCTCAGAACGGTCGCCGGTGCCAATCTGACTGCGGCGTTCTTCTGCCTCTGAGCTCTGGCGTTTTTCCAGCTCGATGTCGTACAGCTTGGAACGCAGCAGGCGGAATGCCTTCTCCTTGTTCTGCAGCTGGGATTTCTCGGTCTGGCTGTAAATAACGATTCCCGTAGGGATATGGGTCAGACGAACCGCGGAGTCTGTTGTGTTAACGCACTGTCCGCCGTTGCCCGATGCGCGCATAACGTCGATACGGCAGTCATTCATGTCAATCTGCACGTCCACTTCCTCGGCCTCAGGCATAACCGCCACAGTGGCGGTGGATGTATGGATACGGCCGCCGGATTCTGTCTCAGGCACACGCTGGACGCGGTGCACGCCGCTCTCATATTTAAGCTTGGAGTATGCGCCCTTACCGGTAACCATGGCAACTACTTCCTTGAAACCGCCGATGCCGTTTTCATTGAGGCTGACAATCTCCACCTTCCATCTCTGGCTGTCCGCATAGTTTGAATACATGCGGTAAAGTTCAGCCGCAAACAAAGCCGCCTCATCGCCGCCTGCGCCTGCCCGTATTTCCAGTATGATGTTCTTATCGTCGTTAGGGTCTTTTGGAAGCAGGAGAATCTTAAGCTCATGCTCCAGATCCTCAATCCGTTTCCTGGCGCCGGACAGCTCTTCCTTGGCCATCTCCCGCATCTCCTCGTCGTTCTCTTCCTCCAGAAGGGCCAGGCTGTCCTCCACGTCCTGCTTCGCCTGCTTGTACTGCTTATAGGCTTCCACAATAGGAGCCAGGTCAGCCTGCTCCTTCATGAGCCTGGTAAAACGCTTGGTATCCTGGGTCACATCCGGATCACCCAGCATAAGCATCAGTTCTTCATAATGAATCAACATATCGTCCAGCTTATCAAACATATCTATCTCCTGCTCCCGCGATTATTCCAATTACAACCACTACATTATCCTGTTACCCTGTGTTCTCTCCAAATCCGGCATCCCGGACAGTCCCCATCAGACATTTAAGTCCGAACTTTAAATCCGGACCTCACGCCCCGGCTCTCACCACCCGGTCCTGTCCTGCCAAATCCTTAAACGTCCTCACGTCCCTGTATCCCCCGGACCGGAACAATCCTTCCACTGCCTCTGACTGGTCATATCCAATTTCCATATAGATACTTCCGCCCTCCGCCAGATGATTCCGGGCCTCTTCTGCCAGTATGCGGTAAAATGTAAGCCCGTCCGAGCTTCCGTCCAGGGCAATCCTGGGCTCATGGTCCCTCACCTCAGGATCAAGGCCCTCTATGACCCGGCTGGGAATATAAGGCGGGTTTGAGACAATGACATCAAAGCTCCTCCCCGTCTCCAGACCGCAGAACATATTGCTCTCAAACAATTCAAACTTGCCCTCATATCCGCCTAAAAGCCTGTCCCGGTTTCTGCCTGCCACCATAAGGGCCTCAGCCGACACATCCAGGGCCGACACATGTCGGTATCTGCCCATAAGCGCCAGACTGATGGCAATGCACCCGGAACCAGTACACATGTCCAGTATACGCTTTTCCCTGTCCTTCTGTTCCTCCAGGACCAGCTCCACCAGTGTCTCCGTGTCCTGCCTTGGTATCAGCACATGTTCATTTACAAGGAACTCAAAACCCATGAACTCCTGCGTCCCGGTCAGATGCTGGAGAGGGGTCCGGCCGGCCCTGATTTCTATGAGCCTCCTAAATTCCCGGCATTTTCCCTCTGTCTCCTCATCCTTCTCCAGCTCCCTGCCCTTCATGGCCAGAAAGGATGCCAGGTTCAGATGGAACACCTCCAGAAGCAGATACCTGGCATCCAGCTCCGGGTCCGGCACCCCGGCCTTATTCAGTTCCTGAACACCCTGCCACAGCAGCTGCTGCATGGTCATGTTTTACTGCTCCTTCACTGTCATTGCCGTTGTCATCGTCATTACGGCGACCGCCTTCCTGCCATCCCGGAAAATTCTCATTCAGGTAAGCACGCCAGTCAAACACAGTCTCCACTGCCGCGATGGCCACCTCTATCATGCTGTCATCCGGCTCCGTGGTAGTCAGTCCCTGCATCCACATGCCGGGGCGGCTGAGCACATTCACCAGCCTGGAATCATGGCGTCCCGCAAAACGCAGAAACTCATAGGACACGCCTGCGATCACAGGTATCAGCACAATCCGGCTCACCACGCGCAGCCAGACCGTATCCACCCGGATGACCATGAAAAACAGGATGCTTATGACCATGACAATCATAATGAAGCTGGTTCCGCACCGTTTATGTTCCTTGGAGCTTCCTCTCACATTGTCCACGGTAAGCTCCAGCCCGTGCTCAATACAGTTAATGCACTTATGCTCGGAACCGTGGTACATAAAGGTCCTCTTGATATCCTCCATACGGGAAACCAGCTTGATATAGGCTATGAAGATGACGATTCGTATTACGCCCTCCAGTATGGCCATCACCGTATCGGAATGGACGAAGCCTCTGCATATATTGGCAATAAACAGGGGAAGCACCATGAAAATACCAATTGCCATAACAAAGGAAAATATCATAACCACTGTCATGAGAGCGCTCTCCAGCTTCTCGCCAAAGACCTTATCCAGCCACGCCTCAAGTTTACCGGGCTCTGCCTCCTCATCGTCCTCAAAAAAACTGCAGGACCAGGTGAGGGCCCTCATGCCCACTACCATGGAATCTATAAAACTGAAAATACCTCTGACAAAGGGAAAACCTAACATTTTATGCTTCTTGGTCATACTAAAATAGGTATCCTTTTTCACCTCAATATCCCCGTCCGGCTTGCGGATCGCAATGGCGTAGTCATTGCCGTTCTGCATCATGATGCCCTCGATTACGGCCTGACCACCAATTCCTGAATATTTCATTCCTTTAACCTTTCTCTTGTACGAAAAAGAAACCCTCTTTCCATGATTTCCCATGAATTCAGAAAGGGCTGAGCCTGCTCCCAAGCTCAACCCTCATCTCTTTGCTTATTAGTTAGCATTCATACCATATTTACGATTGAACTTATCAATACGTCCACGAGCCTGAGCAGCCTTCTGCTGTCCGGTGTAGAATGAATGACACTTGGAACAAACCTCAACGTGGATGTCCTGCTTTGTTGAACCTGTTACGAACTCATTACCACAGTTGCAGACAACCTTTGCCTGGTAATAGCTTGGATGGATTCCTTCTTTCATGATTTTCACCTCTCTGATATTATTTGCGGTTTCCGACCGCGGCCTGTGTATGCCAATCTGTCTCTGTACATTACAGGCAGCCGGCCGTATGCCGTCACCAGAACGCGCAGATATCAGCAATAACTAAGTTAAACGCGCCCTCACCGTAAGGTTCTGACTCACGCGAACGCTAAAACTGCCGTCAATTCAGACAGCTTACATAGTATATCATAGAACCCCGGGACTTGCAAGATATTTTTTTGAAAATGTGGACAAATTACAGTGCTCCCCAGAACCTGTCACTCAGCCGCTTCATCCTTCCAGCATTCCGGAAGCTCCGGCTCCCGGACCCTCACCGGCTCCGGATAAACCGCGCCGTAAAGTTCCAGCTCCACCCGTTCAATGATTTCCGGCCTCACCGGACGGTTGACCTCCACACCTTCTATGGGGAAATCCGTCACAGGCACTGTCTCTACCTTTTCCAGCCTGTAGACCTCGTCCATTCCCTCCAGAACACGGCCGAACACAGGATAAATACCCTTGTGGTCCGGACAGTCTCTCAGCGGAAAGAAAAACTCGCAGCCGGCCAGCCCTGCCTCGCCGTAGCCGCCCATGCACACGGATCCGGGATGGGAGTCCAGGGGCTCCACATCCGGGTTCAGCTCAAACTCATTGGGTATCAGATACCGGCATTCCTTCTTTCCAAAGGCCGTGTAGCTGACGTCCACCCAGTTTCCGGGCACAATCCGCTCAATGGCATGGTGGTCCAGGTATCCCCTGGAGGCTGTATAGATAAAGCTGTTCACTGTATTGGGCGCTGACTCCGGCAAAAGCTCTATGACAATTTTCCTGCCGTTGGCCATATGTAATGTGGCGATTGGATTCATATATCCTCCTATATATCCTCCTGTTAGCCGTTTACCGGTTAACCGATTATCTCAAATTCCTTGGAATAGTGGTTAAGCGCCTCACATCCCTCTTCTGTCACCAGCACCAGATCCTCCACACGGACACCTGTATCCCCGGGCAGATAGATTCCCGGTTCAATGGAGAATATCATTCCCGGCTCTGCTTTCTGGGTATTCACAGAGGACACGTCTCCGAACTCATGCTCTCCCAGACCGATAAAATGCCCCAGCCTGTGGGTAAAGAAAGGTCCGTATCCCTGCTCAGCAATCAGGTCTCTGGCCGCCCCGTCCAGCTCGCACAGCGGAACACCCGGTCGTATCTTTGAGATAGCTGTCTCATTGGCGCTGCGGACAATCTCATAAATACGGCGGTGCTCGTCACTGGCTTTCTGGAAATAAAAGGTACGGGTCATATCGGAACAATACCCGTCTTTGATACAGCCCACATCAAAGAGCACTGAGTCGCCCGGCTTTATAACGGTGCCGTCCGGTCCGTGATGAGGGTCCGCCGCGTTGGCGCCAAAGGCCACCAGCGGCTCAAAGGAAAATCCGTCCGCTCCCAGGTCCATATATATCTTAAGCATCTGGTCCGCAACCTGCCGCTCCGTGACGCCTTCATGAATCAGCTTCTTAAACTCCGCCATGGCCCTGTCATTGATGCCGGAGGCAGCGCGCATCTTATCCTGCTCCTCCTCATCCTTCACGCCCCTTGTCCTGTCCACGGCAATGGAGGAATTCACAAAGCCTGCGGCAGCCCCCATCTCCATGAGGGGCAGCAGAAACCGCGCCTTTAAATCCTTATCAACGCCCAGCGGGTTTTCCTTATCCAGATAGCCTGCCACGATCTCCGCCGCCGGGTCTGTATCCGAATACCAGACCTTCTCAACACCCACATCCTCAGGCACGGTAAACAGCTTATTCAGGAAATACACATGATTTCCGTCCTCCCTCAGATAAAGGGCATAAAACCGTTCAAAGGGCTCCACATACACGCCTGTGAGATAATAAATGGACATGGGATCCACAATCAGCATCTGTGTCAGTCCCATCTCCTTCAGGGCTTCCATGATACGCTCCACTCTCTTCTGCTTCATGATAACATCCTCCTCTTCTAAAACTGCTTTCTCAGCTTGGGGTCCAGCAAATCCCTAAGGCCGTCGCCAATGAAATTAGCGCCTACAGCCATTGTGAAGATTGCCAGTCCAGGAAAACCAGCCACCCAGAACTTATTGAAATAGTCAGCTCCATCTGAAACCATCATGCCCCACTCCGGCGTGGGCGGCGCAGATCCCAGTCCCAGAAAGCTTAAGGTAGAGAACATCAGAATCTGGTTTCCGATGTCCGTGGTAGCCATAATCAGAACCGAACTGATACTGTTGGGAATGACTTCCTTCATCAGGATCCGGATTTTGGAGGCGCCCAGAACCTGGGAAGCCGCCACATATTCATTTTCCTTTACACTCAGCACCACGCTCCGCATCATACGGGCATAGGTGGGCCATGCCACCACAATCAGGGCAAACATGGTGTTGAACAGGTTGGAACCCATAACCGCATTGATAATCATTGCCAGAATCAGGGAGGGGAAGGACAAAATCATTTCTGAAAAACGCATCATTGCATTGTCCACCCAACCGCCCACATAGCCTGCTATGGCTCCGTAAAACGTGCCGATGAAGCCTGCTATGACCACGGTGAGACAGCCTGCCAGCAGGGAATACCTGCCTCCGTAGAGCACCCGGCTGAAAATGTCCCTGCCAAAATTGTCCGTGCCGAACCAGTGCTCCGGAGACGGAGCCTTTAACCGCTGCCCCAGGTCCTGCACAATAGGGTCATAGGGAGCCAGCGCCGGCGCCAGGATGGCCGCCGCAATCCACGCCAGGCAGATTATCACGCCCAGCGTGAACAGGTAATTGGATTTAAATAACCTTTTTAAAGACTGTACCATCAGCTGCACCTCACTCTCGGGTCAATAATTCCGTATAAAATATCCACCACTGTATTGATGACCATGTAATTTAAGGCAATCAGAAGGGCCACCCCGATGATGGAGGGAAAATCCACAGAAAGCACGGATTCATAGGCAAACTGCCCCACACCCGGCCAGTTGAAAATGGTTTCCACCAGCACCATGCCGCCCAGCAGGTTGCCCAGGCCCAGGCCGATGACAGTGAGCACGGGAATCAGGGCATTGCCCAGGGCATGGCGGATAATCAGCCCCGGTCTTGACAGTCCCTTGGCCTTTGCCGTACGGATATAGTCCGTGGACATGACGTCCAGAAGGTTGGAACGGGCTGTCCTGGTAATCAGACCCATGGTAAATGCCGCAAGCACGGTTCCGGGAAGAATCAGGTGGCTGACCGCGTCCAATGCCTTGGGAATATTTCCCTCCAGAAGGCTGTCAATGACATACATGCCCGTGACCGTAGCCGGCGCCGTAAAGGCGTTGCTCAGGCGGCCGGGCCCCGGCAGCAGCTTCAGCTTGTAATAGAAGAAATACAATACCAGCAGCGCAAACCAGAAACTGGGAATGCTGACACCTGTAACAGATATGGCCCGGACCGTCTGGTCCAGGATGCTGTTGCGCCTGATGGCGGATATAATGCCGAACGAGACCCCCAATATGGCAGCAATCACAATGGCAAACAAAGCCAGTTCAATGGTGGCCGGATAACACCTGGCCAGCTCTGACAGCACAGGTTTGTTTGTGCGCATGGAAGTTCCCAGGTCAAACTGCAGAAGATTCTTCATGTACAGAATGTACTGCACGGGCAAAGGCTGGTCCAGGCCGTATTTCGCCCTGTAGGCAGCCACGATTTCCGGGTCGTTAAGGGCTCTCTGGCTCAAGTTTGCCACGGTGGGGTCTCCCGGTATCATTTTGGTCAGTATGAAAACCAGGGTGGCGACGCCAAACAGCATGACTACCAGATACACCAGTCTTTTTCCTATAAATTTCAGCTGTTCCATACGATACCTCTCTTTTCTTATGTTTCAATCCATACTTAATATAAAATACAAGCTTATGTTAAAATCCAGTCTCAAACAGATATTCCCGTCAACGGTATCCCCCTTGGATGGACGTTCACGGCAATACCTGCCGCCGCTTAAGCTCCTGTCCGCGCCCGGGCCTGCGCAGTACAGTACTGATTACGGAGCCCGCGGGCAGGAAGATATCTGCCTGCCCGCAAAACAGCTCCGTATATAAAATCATTACTTCACATGAATCAAAGTCAGATCCAGAGCATAGGGGTCCGATATGGCCACTCCCTCCAGCCTGGTGTTATAGCCGATATGGGACGGAGCCTGTGCCGCCATGATAAAGGGTCCATGCTCGTACATTGCATCCTGGATTTCCTCCAGAACAGCGATACGCGCGTCATTGTCCGTTGCAGACATGGTTTTTTCATACATGGCCGCAAGCTCCGGATCCATGTCGGCACTCCAACCTGCCCTCTTTCCGACTACGCCGCCCGGAAGGAATTCCAGCTGCACGTTGGGGTCGTTATAATCAGTTCCCCAGTACATAACCGTAAAGCCCAGGGTTCCGTCGCGGTAAGCATCGCCGTATCCCGCCGCCCATGGCTGAGATACGATATTCACATTGATTCCCACCTGTGACAGGTCATCCTTTATCTTCTGGGCCAGGTCTGTCAGTAGGATTCCCTCCATATCCAGATCTGTCACAGTCAGGTCCACATCAAATCCATCCGGGTATCCTGCCTCTGCCAGAAGTGCCTTAGCTTCTTCCAGATTCGTATAGTCAGCCGGTCTCTCGCCCTTGCTTCCCATGAATCCCACCTGGATGATATCATAAGGAGTGATGGTGCCGCTGCCGCAGATGGTCTGGATGCCGGTGTAATCCAGAGCCCTGCGGATGGCGTTCTGAACCTGAGGATTGGACACAGGGCCGCCGTAGGCTTCATCCATGTTCATCATCACAAATCCAACTGTCTTGGTTGCTCCGTTGATAATGGAAATATTCTCAGCGCCTTCCAGCTCGGACATGGTGTCGTCTGTCATGTTCATAGCCACATCAATATCCCCGCCGGACAGTGTCATCATCTGTGTGTTTGCATCAGGCTGTATCTTGATGATGAACTTGTCAACATTGGTGGCTTCTCCCCAATAGTTAGGATTCTTTTCCAAAACCACTTCCTGGTCCGGAATATAGCTGGTCATCACATACATGCCGGAACCTGCGCTGGCTGTATCCAGATAGGACTGGGCTGTGTCAGTGGACGATGCATCCTCTGCATCCGTGCCGCCGTGCTCCTTCACAACCGCGCTGTCCAGAACAGCCGTGGAGCTGTAGGTCAGCTTGGACAGAATGGCACTGTCAGCCTGGGTCAGATGGAACACCACCGTGTAATCATCAGGCGCTTCCATGCTCTCAATGGTATCACAGATAAAGGATGGATTTCCCTGAAGGTTCTTGCAGCGGTTGATGCTGAACAGAACATCCGCGCTGGTCATGGGATTGCCGCTGGCAAATGTCACATTCTGTTTCAGCTTTACCGTCAGTGTCAGGCCGTCCTCTGAGAATTCATAGGTATCAGCCAGACAAGGCTCCGGCGCGCTGTCATTGCTGTAGAACTTAAACAGGTTCTCGTAGCAGGCATTGACAATGAGAGGCGGATACTTCTCATATACATACCCCGGGTCCAGGGTGGAAAATCCGGAGCCCATGGCTACCACAACCGTATTGGAGCCGGCTGCCTGTGAAGCCCCCTCAGCAGCGGCGTCTGTCTTGCCGGCCGATGTGCCGTCCGCGCCATTGCCTCCGCACGCGCTGCAGGCAAGTGAAACCGCAAGGCACAGAGCAGCAGTCAATAACTTCTTTTTCATAATAGACCTCCTCTAGGTTTATTGAGATGCCAGTATTCTGGCAGTGTCTCCATATTGCAATATTTTTTCTGGTGCAGGGTTTCCTTAAGCAAAGGCCGCTCTAATAAAGATGGCAGGCCACAAAATGCCCCTCCGCCACTTCCTTTAATTCAGGTACTTCCCGGCGGCACCTGTCACAGGCCTTGGGGCAGCGTGTGTGGAACCGGCAGCCGGAGGGCGGAGCCGAGGGACTGGGCACCTCCCCCTCCAGATGGATGCGCTCTGTTTTCACATTCTGGTCCACCTGGGGAATGGCTGACAGCAATGCCTCGGTATAAGGATGGTAACGCTTTTCATACAGCTTATCATAATCTGCAATCTCCACCATATTTCCCAGATACATGACGCCCACCCGGTCGCTGACCTGGTAGACCACGTTCAGATTATGGGAAATGAAGAAATATGTCAGCCCCAGCTTTTCCTTTAAATCCTGAAGCAGGTTCAGCACCTGGGCCTGGACCGATACGTCCAGTGCCGATACAGCCTCATCGCAGATGATAATGTCCGGCTCCAGGGCCAGCGCTCTGGCTATGCCGATACGCTGCTTCTGTCCTCCTGACAGCTCATGGGGATACCTGCCCAGGCAGTACAAATCCAGTCCCACCAGGTTAAGGAGCTTCATAACGCGGGCCTCCACATCCATCCTCCCCTTCATCCCGTGTATCTCAAAGGGTTCCATCAGAATCTGGCGTACAGTCCGCCTGGGATTCAGGCAGGCGGACGGGTCCTGGAATATAATCTGGACCTTCCTGCGCATTTTCTTTAAATCCGCTCCCTTTAGCCCTGCTATGTCCGTTCCGCCCATATAAATGTGGCCCTCTGTTGGTTTTAAGAGGCGGACAAGGGCCCTGCCCAGGGTACTCTTGCCGCAGCCGCTCTCCCCCACCACGCCAAAGGTCTCCCCCTTCATGATGTGGAAGCTTACGTCGTCCACTGCCTTCACGGTCCCGGACTTCTTATCCTTTCCCTTAAAATATACCTTTACATGGTCGGCCTTAACCAGCACTTCCCTATTGCTCTTGTCTTCGTTTATACCTTCGTTTATGTCTCTGTTCGGATTCTGCGCCATACATTAAGCCTCCTTCCCCGCAGCCTGGTCTTCAAACAGCCAGCAGCGGACCTTCCGCTCCTCTGAAAGCCGCTTCATGGGCGGGCTGACTGTCCTGCACCGCTCTGTGGCATGGGGACATCTGGGCCAGAAGCTGCACCCCTTAATCCGCTCCGTGGGATTAGGCACCATGCCCTCTATGGCGGACAACGGCTTCCTGTCCTTTGTGATGACCGGTATGGCATTTAAAAGGCCGATGGTATAGGGATGCTTGGGATCCCTGAACAGTTCCCCGGCCGGTGCCTGCTCCACGATATGACCCGTATACATGACAATGACCGTATCGCACAGCTCGCTTACCACTCCCAAATCATGGGTAATGAACAGGACCGAGGAATGAAGCTCCTCATTCATCTCGCGAATCAGATCCAGAATCTGGGCCTGGATGGTCACATCCAGAGCCGTGGTCGGCTCATCCGCAATCAGAATCTGGGGCTGGCAGGCCAAAGCCATGGCTATCATCACACGCTGCCTCATTCCACCCGACATCTGGTGTGGATACTCGTGGGCCCTTACCTCAGGATTGGCGATTCCCACTGCCCTCATCATGCGGATGGCTTCCTCCATGGCTTCCTTTTTCTTCATGCCCCGGTGCAGGCGCAGGGATTCCGCAATCTGTTTTCCGCACTTGATAATGGGATTTAAGGAGGTCATTGGTTCCTGAAAAATCATGGAAATCTCATTTCCCCTGATTTTCTGCATATCCCGCTCAGAGGTCTTTACCAAATCCCTTCCGAGATACAAAATCTCCCCTCCTGTAATCTGTCCCGGAGGGTTGGGAATCAGCTGCATCATTCCAAGAGAGGAAACACTCTTGCCGCTCCCGCTCTCTCCCACGATACCCAGCTTTTCACCCTTATGCAATACATAACTCAGATGGTCCACCGCCTGAACGGTGCCTTCCGCTGTCCTGAATTCCACACATAAATCTTTTACTTCCAATATGATATCTGTCTGTGTCATTTTATCCGCCCTTTGTTTTATTGCATCAAAGCGTCAACGCGGTGCCAATGTATTTACCCGCAGTTTTCTGCATATATACTCAAAACGATACCACATTTTCTCGGATAATTCAATATATAGATTGACCTGTTTTGCCCGGAAACAGGCCAAAACCAGCACAGAAACGCAAAAACAGGACGCTGCCAAGGCTGTTTTAACAGCTTATTTACAGCGTCCCGCTCTTACGTTTGTTATATCTTACCGTTCACATTCCAGGGCTTCTTCCAATAAATGGCATCCACATTACACTCTTTCATACATTCGCCGCACTGTATGCACTCCCTGTCTCCCACCTGTCTGATATCCATTTTACAGGTCCGCACACAACGCCCGCAGTCAATACAGGCGTCCCTGTCAATATTCACCCCCAGCAGAGCCGCGGGTGCAAACAGGGAATAGATGGCACCCAGAGGACAGAGGAACCGGCAAAAGCTTCTGTATACAAAACAGGCGCTTACCAGTATAACTGCCATCACAAGGACCTTCCAGTTAAAAAGGGCTCCTGCCAGGCCGCCCAGTGACTCGTCCAAAAGCACCAGGGGAATTCCACCCTCCAGGGTTCCCGCAGGACATATGTATTTGCAGAAGGCAGGAACCGGCAGGCCGGAGGCCGCCTTGAATACCACCGGCAGGATGATGACAAACACTGCCAGAATCACGTATTTCACCCTGGACAGCTCCCGTGTGACGCGGTTCTTTTTTATCTTGGGTACAGGTATCTTATAGAGAAGCTCCTGTACCAGCCCAAAGGGACAGATGAAACCGCATATAGTCCTTCCCATGGTAACCCCAAAAAGCAGGAGAACTCCCAATATATAGAAGGGAAGCTTCCTGTCCATGGCGGACAGGGCGTTCTGCAAGGTGCCTAACGGACAGGAACCAACGGCTCCCGGACACGAATAGCAGTTAAGTCCGGGAACGCACAATCCTTTTGACTTTCCCTTATAGATGGACGCCTCCGCAAATCCCTTCAGGTTCAGATTATATAATAATGCCGCACAAAGCTGTATCAAACGCCGTTTCATCGCTGCTGCCCTCTCATGGTCATGGTGTTCTGCCGCTGCCTTCTCATCCGATTCCGATACATTCCAGGCACACTCTCACTGCCTTGCGGAAGGCGTCCTGGTATCCTCCCTGGGCAGCTCCGATACACAGAAATACTACGCCCAGGACAAGGAGGATAACTGTTATCTTATTCTGTCTGCACCAATCCATCATATCAACGCTCCAAGTCTTACACCCCAAGGGCTTCCTTATATCTCTCATACATCGTGTCAGCGTCCAGGGCCCCGGTGGATATATGGGTCACCTTGCCCTCCGCGTCCAGCACCACTGTATACGGAATGGAATTGGTGGGATACAGCATGGATATGGAATACTCCTCGTCCAGCACTACCGGGAAGGTGTATCCGTTCTCCTCCACAAAGTCCTTCACCGTCTCGGCGTCATCTCCGCAATTCACCGCGATAATGCCGATCTTATCCCCAAAATCATCCTTCAGGCGCTCAAATGCCGGCATCTCCTTAACGCACGGGCCGCACCAGGTTGCCCAGAAATTGATGATAACAGGTTTGCCCTGTAATTCGGACAGCGTAATGCTGGTGCCGTCCATGAGCTCTCCTGTAAAATCAGGAGCTGCCACCCCTTCCTTGATGGGCATGCCCGGCTTGAACTCAATCACGCTGTCCCCCTGGCCTGCTGCCGCCTTTGCATCTGCCTGGCTGCTGCCTGCGGACTGTTCCCGGCCTGCTTCCCCGGTTCCAGAGCCGTTTTTCTCAGTTTCTGCGCTGCTCTTCTCAGCCCCCGCGCCTTCCTTCTCAGTCCCTTGGGCCTGCTCCGTTTTCTGAGCAGCCTTATCCTGGTCCGCTGTCTGGCTGCATCCCGTTATCTGCAAAGCCAGGAAAAGGGCCAGACAAATGCCCGAAACACTCCTTTTCACTGCCTTTTTATCTCTGTAAAATTGTTCTTTTCTCATGTGTTATTCCTCCCCTTTCAACTAATGGAATAGACAAAAACCCAGAGAATGCCGCTTGTGTCATTCTCTGGGTTTTACTCTAACATAATTATTATTTTCTGTCCACCCGGCTTTATGGGGTTTCTATGAAAGTTTTATTAAGCTTTCATGAAGATGCCTGCTACATCTCATCTACCACGGGAACCACTTCCCGCTCGCTGTAGTGGTGCGCTTCCTCAAGCATCATATCCTTTACCTTCATAAGCCTTGTCTGGGAGCTTCGCTCATTCTCATCCAGCTTCATGGTGATATAGCGGATGTTTGACTGGGTATCGGGAATCATCACATGCTCCAGCGCGTTTACACGGCGGCGGGTCTTTTCAATCTCCGCTGCCATGAGCTGGCAGGATTTTTCGCACTCAGCCAGACGCAGCATGTCAGGCAGTAAATCTGCCAGACTCTTTACCGCATCATCCAGGTCACTGGAAGTAAATGCAAAGCCGTAGGAATAGATGTCGTTAGGGTCTGAAGTCCTGGTCTTATACTTGAACACAGGAATCTCCACACTCATAACGTTCTTTGTCTCAGTTTCCAGATAGACCTCCTGCTTGGGAGCCATCAGGGCTACGTTCAGGGCCTCGTCTGTCATGCCGGAACGTGCCAGCACGAAATTTTGGTTAGCCGCAGCGATGCCTGCCTCCACCTTCTCGCGGAGGGCCTTGTTCTCACGCACCAGGTCCAGGAACTGACGCATCAATTCATCCCGCTTGTCTTTCAGAAGCTTGTGTCCGCGGATGGCTGTTGCCAGCTTTTTCTTAAGGCGGGTAAGCTCCATACGGGTGGGATTTACATGTTTTGCACCCATGTTATGTCAACTTCCTTTCTGCCGGCCGGAAACCCCGGCGCGCGTCCTTTCCGCACATAGCGGCGGGACGCACGCCTGCATGTTCCCTGCCGGGCTGTGACTGCCAGTTATTTTGCTTCGTAATATAAATCAAGGAATTTGTCCTTAATACGTTTCAGCTCGCTCCTTGGGAGGATGCGCAGAAGCTTCCAGCCGATTTCCATGGTCTCTTCGATATCACGGTCAGCATAGTAGCCCTGGGATACATACTCCTTCTCAAACTCGTCAGCAAACTTGGCATACAGCTTATCCATATCAGTCAGGGCTGCCTCGCCCAGAATGATCATCAGTTCCTTTGCGTCCTTACCACGGGCATAGGCTGCAAAGAGCTGGTTCATAACGTCTGCGTGGTCTGCGCGTGTCTTGCCTTCACCGATACCCTTATCCTTAAGACGGGACAGGGATGGCAGTACATCAATTGGAGGTGTTACATTCTTACGGTACAGCTCACGGCTCAGGATAATCTGTCCCTCAGTGATGTAGCCTGTAAGGTCAGGAATAGGATGTGTCTTATCATCCTCAGGCATGGTAAGAATGGGAATCATGGTGATGGATCCGTTCTTGCCCTTCTGACGTCCGGCTCTCTCATACAGGGAAGCCAGGTCAGTGTACATATATCCGGGATAACCGCGGCGTCCGGGAACCTCCTTACGGGCTGCGGAAATCTCACGCAGTGAATCTGCATAGTTTGTAATATCAGTCAGGATAACCAGTACGTGCATGTTCTTTTCAAATGCCAGGTACTCTGCTGCTGTCAGCGCCATACGCGGAGTCGCGATACGCTCTACGGCAGGGTCGTTTGCCAGGTTGATGAACATGACGCTTCGGTCGATAGCGCCTGTCTCACGGAAGCTCTCCATAAAGAAGTTAGCCTCCTCAAAGGTGATACCCATGGCAGCAAACACAACGGCGAATGACTCGTCGGTGCCGCGCACCTTTGCCTGACGCGCAATCTGGGCAGCCAGGTTGGCGTGGGGAAGACCGGATGCCGAGAAAATAGGCAGCTTCTGACCACGGACCAGGGTGTTCAGTCCATCTATGGCAGAAACACCGGTCTGGATAAACTCCTCAGGATAACTTCTGGCGGCCGGGTTCATGGGCAGGCCATTGATATCCATGCGCTTCTCAGGCAGGATGTCGGGACCGCCGTCAATGGGCTTGCCCATGCCGTCAAACATACGGCTGAGCATATCCTCAGACACGCCTAACTCCATGGTACGTCCTAAGAAACGCACCTTACTGGAGTCCAGGTTGATACCTGTAGACGCCTCGTACAGCTGTACCATGGCATTGCCGCCGTCTATCTCCAGTACCTTGCAGCGGCGTCTCTCGCCGTTAACCAGCTCGATTTCTCCCATCTCATCGTAGGTTACTCCCTGTACGCCGCGGACCAGCATAATAGGACCTGCTACCTCTTCAATTGTTCTATATTCCTTGGGCATTAGAAGTCCTCCTTTCTGCTCATCTCACTGTAAATCTCTGACTCCAGGGTCTTGATGACATCCTCGTAAACCTTATCCAGGTCAGCTTCCTCTGTATATTTGAAACGGCCAATGGCCTCACGCACAGGAAGGCTTACAAGACGCTCAATATTCACGCCCTGTGCCAGAGCCTCTCCTGCCTTGTCATAGTATGCCATCATCAGCATCATCATCATGTGCTGTTTCTTTAAGGACGTAAATGTATCAATCTCATGGAAGGCGTTCTGGTGAAGGAAGTCCTCACGGATGGAACGGGCCGCTTCCAGTTTCAGACGGTCAGGCGCGGATAATGCATCCATACCTACCAGCTGTACGATTTCATTCAGCTCAGACTCTTCCTGCAGCAGCCGCATGAGACGCGCGCGCAGCTCGGTCCAGTCGCTCTCCACCTCTGCGTTAAACCATTTTTCCATGGTGTCCACATACAGGGAATAGCTGGTCAGCCAGTTGATGGCCGGGAAGTGTCTCTTATATGCCAGGTCGGCATCCAGGGACCAGAATACCTTTACGATACGCAGGGTAGCCTGTGTAACCGGCTCGGAAATATCGCCGCCGGCAGGGGATACTGCTCCGATAACGGAAAGAGCGCCCTCGCGGTTGTCCTGGCCCAGGGAGATAACACGGCCGGCACGCTCGTAAAACTGTGCCAGACGGGAACCCAGGTATGCGGGGTAACCTTCCTCACCAGGCATCTCCTCCAGACGTCCTGACATCTCACGAAGAGCCTCGGCCCAACGTGATGTGGAGTCTGCCATCAGGGCTACGGAGTAACCCATGTCGCGGAAATACTCCGCAATGGTAATACCTGTATAGATAGATGCCTCACGGGCAGCAACAGGCATATCGGAGGTATTGGCAATCAGCACAGTACGCTCCATCAGAGATTTGCCTGTCTTTGGATCCTTCAGTTCCGGGAACTCGTTCAGAACGTCCGTCATCTCGTTTCCACGCTCGCCGCAGCCAATGTAAACCACGATGTCCGCGTCAGCCCACTTAGCCAGCTGATGCTGTACAACCGTTTTACCGGACCCGAAAGGTCCCGGAACAGCCGCAACACCGCCCTTTGCGATTGGGAACAGACAGTCAATAACACGCTGTCCTGTTACAAGAGGCATATCCGGGGACAGCTTTCTCTGATAGGGACGACCCTTACGTACAGGCCACTTCTGCATCAGCGAAACCGGATGCTCCTGTCCCTTCTCGTCTGTCACAACGGCCACTGTATCGGTAACCGTATACTCTCCGCCGCTGATATAGGTAAGAGTGCCGCTTACGCCAACCGGAATCATGATTTTCTGCTGTACCACCTCGGTCTCCTGAACCGTACCGATGATGTCGCCGCCGCCTACCTTGTCACCCACATTTGCAGTGGGTACGAAGATCCACTTCTTCTCACGCTTCAGGGAGGGAACCTCCACGCCGCGGTTCAAAAGGTTTCCGCCTGTTTTCTCCATAATGGCATCCAGGGGACGCTGGATACCGTCGTATATACTTCCAATCAGGCCAGGCCCCAGCTCCACGCTCATAGGTACGCCTGTGGATTCCACCGGCTCCCCGGGTCCCAGTCCGGATGTCTCCTCGTATACCTGGACGGAAGCCTTATCGCCATGAATCTCTATAATTTCGCCAATCAGACGCTGCTCGCTGACTCGAACCACGTCGAACATGTTCGCGTCGCGCATGCCTTCTGCGATGACCAGCGGACCGGCAACTTTTTTAATTACGCCTTTGCTCATCTTTTACCTCCATTGTTATTGCCCATTAAATATAATATCCGAGCCAACTGCCTGCTCCACTGACTTCTTAACTGCCAGGATACCTTTTCCCGTATTGCCTGATATGCCGGGAATCAGTATGATGGCCGGAAGGCCAGCCTCGCGGTAGCGGTTGATCTCCGGTTCAATCTGGGCGGCCAGGGCCTCTGTGATGTAAATCACCGCGTAGCCGCTTTCTGCCAGATCCTTAACCTTCTTTCCTGCCTCCGCCGGGTCTGTCAAAGGAAACGGTTCCAGACCCAGACTGGCGAAACCGTAGATACTGTCCCGGTCGCCCATAACTGCAATCTTATACATACATCTCCCTTATCCTTTCCCGGATGGACTCCTCGGGAAGATGGTTTAATTTCCCGGAAAGCACAATCCGAACTGATTTAATCTCGTTCTCCCGTGCCAGAATATAAGCTGCCAGCGGACCCAGACCAAAGGCGCTGTACTGCTGGGGCTTAATCTTACGAATCAGCAGATTGTCGCACCACCGCTCAAAAGCTGAAGGTGAGCGCCGCAATTCTTCCACTGCATCTGCATAGGCCGTGGTTTCCAGGTAGGATCCGATGGAATCCACGCCTTCTATGGCTGCCTGAGCCAGACGGGCAACGTTGATGCTGCCGCATGGCGCCAGCGCCTGTTCCAGAAATACCCTGTCCTTGCCGGTACGGGATGCCCGCACCGCCGTCTTTATATCTGCCGCCGCAACTGTCAGCTCCGCGTAGAGTTCCAAGAACTCATTGCCGGAGGATTTACCGGCTGCGTAGATTGCATCCAGGGCTGCTTTGTCGATTATGATGTCGCAGAGCTGTCCGTCCTGGGTGTGAAGGAGCGCCTTGTAGGCTTCCTCCGCAGGCGTTCTCATGGCCGCCGGAAGATTCTGGAATTCTCTGGTCTGAACCGCTTCTCGGATGAGCTTCACATCCACAGTCCCCTGATCCATAAAGATGCCCGGGTATTCATCACCCATGCGGACCTCCTTGATGGCCGCCTTCAGATTGTGGTAGTCGTTGGCGTACAGGAATACATCAAATACCGACATATCCTTCACCAGCTCATTAATCAGCTCCCAGGTCTTCCTCTTCTCAATAGCCAGGATATCTCCGGCATTTGTGATGCCGTCCTCTCCCCAGCCCTTCTCCATAAGAAGCTGGATACACTCGTCATAGTCTTTTGCAGCCGTCAGCTGCTCTAAAAATGCACCGGATAGCAGGGACAATTCTTTGGAACGGATGCGGGCTACTGCATAAACATACTGTTTGTCTGCCATTTAATTAGTTCCTCCCTACGTTCATGAAAACAGAATCTCCTGCACTTTATCCTGTAATACCTCATGGGCCGCGTCGAAGAGAGCGTCAATGGAACAGTTCTCCTCAATTCCTCCATAAGTAAGCACAAAACCGCCGTCTATATCCCGGGTGTCTCCCGATATATGCAGCACTGCCCCTTTGTCCTTAAGCGAGGCATTTAACCTGTCCTCAAAGCCTTCGGGCAGGCGTTCCAAGTCCTTCTTTGAGAGCAGGAGCTCGCCTTCGCCGGGCTGTGCGGATTTAACTGCCAGTTTCAGAATCATATCAAAGTAGGCACCGGTCTCAAGCCCCTTGAGTTCAGCCTTAGCCATCCCAATGGTCGCACCGATGAGCCTCTGCTTTTCAGCCAGAACAGCCCCCCGCTTCTTAAGTTCAGCTGCCGTGCGTCCTCTTTCCAGAATGTTGGCTACCGCCTGTTTGGAGCGCCTCTCAATATCAACGCACTCCCTCTGCGCATCCGCACGGGCCTGTGCCAGAATCTCATCTGCCTTGGAACGGGCTTCTGCCCTGGTGCGTTCCGCCGCCTTCCGGGATTCTTCTTTAATCTGGCTGATGATCTTATCTAATCCCGCCATGCCATGTTCTCCTTTCCTTAAGTCACCTTATTTGGTATGCTGATTAAATGTTAAGTCCCGCAATACCAAAGATGGAAAGGATGGAGATCAGCAGTGCCAGGATGGCGTATGTCTCAACCATGGCCGGGAAAATCATAGCTTTACCAAACTGCTCAGGTCTCTTGGCAACCAGGCCGATACTCGCTGCTGCTGCCTTGCCCTGTGATGCGCCGGAAATCCAGCCCACAATGCCCATAGGAAGGCATGCTGCCAGGTATAAAGCGCCCTTTATTAAGGAAAGGTCAGCGCTTCCGCCCATAATACCAATCTGTGTCAGTGTGATGAATGCAATCAGCAGTCCGTATATACCCTGTGTACCGGGAAGCAGCTGTAAAACCAGAACCTTACTGAACTTGTTGGGATCCTCTGTAACAACTCCGGCTGCAGCCTGACCTGCAATACCTACTCCAATAGCAGAACCTACTCCTGCAAAAAGCGCTGCGATTGCAGCTCCTAATAATGCTAAAGCAACTCCCATATTTCCCATAACTAAATGTCCTCCTTGATTTTATAATATTTGGTGTGAACGGCAAAGGGCTCAAATTTCCTTCCGCCGCCTTCATAAAACTTTCCAAAAAACTCTACATACTGCAGACGGTTAGTATGGACATATGCGCCCAGGGCATTAATTGCCAGGTTCAGGCTGTGTCCGATTACGAATACCAGTATGAATATGATTGCTCCCGGAATGGAAGCGCCCATCATACTTCCCATCTTGTTAAATACTGTGGATATAACGCTGGTAGCCAGACCCAGGGCCAGAAGTCTGGAATAGGACAGGATGTCGCTCAGGTATGAGCTCACTCCGTATGCCCCGTAAAGGCCCTTAAGTATCCTCTTAACCCAGTTTTTGGATTCCCGTCCGCTGGTAAGTACAATACCCACAAAACCAATGGCTGCCGCGTAAGCAGCTACAGTACCCGCAACTGCCGGAAGCGTAAAGGTAAGACCCAGCATCTCGGTAAACATAGGCATGGTCAGCAGATAAATAATGCCGCCGCCAACCAGCATATACCAGAATATGGCGTCATATATACCGTCAGCCAGGCTGCCGTTCTTCACACAGGAGTAGAATTTGATTCCAAGTCCTATGAAAAGGTGAAGAATACCAAGTCCAAATGCAAATACCAGAAGCTTCATAGGAAGGCTTACTGGCTCAAACCAGAGAGGAGCGAGCCTGATATCCGGCCGGTTGAAGAATGTGGTCGCGATAACATTGACAGCATCTCCGAAAAAGCTGCCGAACATGAAGCCCCAGAACGTTGTGGAGATACCACAGTACATGAACATCTTCATGAACTTCTTCATTCCGGCTTCCATGTTCTTGAATTTGGTGAGGCAGTATGCGGTACCTGCCACCATGATAAGACCGTAAGCAGCGTCTGAGAGCATGAGCCCGAACTGTACATAGTAGAACAGTGCCACTATCATGGACGGGTCAATCTCTCCCTTGGAAGGAACGCTGTAACTCTCAATAACGCCCTCCACAGGTTCCGCGAACTTATTGTTGTGGAGCAGAATTGGTACATCCTCCTCATCACCCGGTTCCGTGTACTCTACAACCACCTCATATTTTTCCTGAAGCAGCTTCTCAAGCTTGGCAGCCGCGCTCTCAGGTACGTATCCGGTTATAAAGAATACACGTCTTGACTGGGCCAGACCGTTTAACACACCGTATTTCTCAGCCCGCATGGTGTAGTAATCCATAACGAACTTTATGAGCTCCCGGTCCGGAGCCATCTCCGCTACAGCCTTTTCCGCTTTTTTAATCTCCGCCTTTTCCTTTGCGAGCTCTTCTTCCAGCTGCTGCTGGCGTTTAGCAGGCACTGTCTGGCTGAGGGGCGGTTTTACAAAATTCATTTTCTTAAGCGCATCCTCCACTGCTTCCGCATCCGGTTTCGCGCAGACAATGAAAAGACAGGTCTGCTCCTTGGATGCACTTACAATGGTCACGTCAATTGTCTCTGCCTGAGGTGCCAGCTCCCCAAGCTGTTCTGTTACCTGTTCCAGGGTAATCTCATCCTGGATGGAACCGATGAATGCCGCAGTTTTCTTTGTTCCCTTAAAATCAAGGGGCAGGTCAAAGGACCTCCATGGCACCAGTGCTTCCATTTGCTGTTCCAGCTTCGGAACCGCGGCACTGTGCTCGCCTATCTGCTTAGCAAGTTCCTGTAAGCGGTAGGCTTTTTTCATGACCTCGTCGTGTTTGCCTGCATTGGCCTCATATTCGTCCAGGGAAAGTACTTCCCTGCCTTCGAACGAGGACAGCATGCCCTTCTCCTCGGGCGCGTACCTGTCCAGAATATTAATGGCCTGCTCTGCTATATTGGCATTTCGTTCAAATACGGTTTTGGAAGACGTCACGTCCATTCTGCCCAACATGTCATCTTCCTGCAGCACATTGCTGATTTCAAGTACCCCTTGGCGCTGCAGAAGCTCAAGGGTGCCCTTGCGGTCCTTTTTAAGACCACAAATCAGCACTTTTTTCATAGGCACTACTGCCAACCTTAAGCGCCTCCCTTCCTATAGCAGTTCTGATAAGATAACTTCAACTGCCTTTTGTTGTTTCTCAGCTACAGCTTTCTGCAATGCTTCCAAATCCTTGCCTTCCTCGGCGCCGGCTGCCTGCATCATCTGCTCGCTCTGAGCCTTGGCATCCTCCTCGGCCCCCACTGCGCTTTCTCTGGCAGATTTCGTCATCGCTGCCTTCATCTGCGCCGCCTGAGCCTTTGCCTCTGCCACAATTGCCTCCGCCTCTTTTACAGCTTCCTTCTCGGCTGCTTCCGCAGCCGTTTCTGCCTGACGGATTGCGTCAATCGTCTCCTGGGCCAATCCAAATCCCCCTTTCTGTACCGGAATCCCGTTAGCTATCCTGCCGGAATATATGGTTAGTTTGCGCAGATATGCCACCGGGAATACGATGGACCATACGTTTGTGTTACAAAATGACAACTTATCCAGTATTTGTCCATAGCTTTCCTATTATTTTTGTACAATATGAATAGATTATAACCCATGCATAAAAATTTATCAATCCACTTTCTCAATATTTCATGAAAAAATTTTAGACTTTCTAAATATTTTTGTACAGCATACAAAAAACTTCTATCCATATTAAAATAATTGTCCCTTTAAACATTAATTCCGGCGGGACATATTTGTTACATTAATAACAAATTTATTTATTAAAATAGGCTGCAGTTCCAACGCCTTCCATCTGCGTCATAAGCTACAGCCTATTTAATAACATCATAACATTTTATCCTGTTATTTGAAACAGTAATTTTTTAACATCTTTTTAACGCCCGGCCATTGCCGCCAATTTCAGGCTAATCCGCAATAATCATCCGTTTCTTACCGCCGCCGTTCATCAGGCTGTAGTATGCGGGAAGCATAAGCAGCGAAAGAATGGTGGATGCGGTCAGGCCGCCGATATTAACAAGGGCAAGGCCCTGTGTGGTGGAACCGCTGTCGCCCAGAGCAAGGGCCATGGGTACCATGGACACAACCGTGGTCAGCGTGGTCATGAGAATAGGTCTCAGTCGGGTCGCCCCCGCCTCCACCAGGGCGGTATTTAAATCCATCTCTCTGCGGTACTGGTTCACCGTATCCACATAGAGAATACCGTTGTTAACAACCGTACCAACCAGCATCAGGAATCCCAGAAGGGACGTCATGCTGATGGCGCTGTCTGCCAGCCACAGGAGCCCGAACGCGCCTATGAGACAGAACGGGATGGTGGTCATTACCATGATTGAGAACTTGGGTGACTCGAACTGGGCCGCCATGACCACGAATACCAGGAAGATAGCCAGGGCAATTGCCTGGAACAGCGCCGTGAACTCCTCTGTCATGGATTCATCCATCTGGTTCTGGGCAATGGTCACATTGGCATTGTCACTTACAACCGGCTGCACCACCTCGCTTAAAAGCCGGCTCTTTGTGTTTTTATCTGAATTCTCGGTATAGATACCGCTGATGGTGGCGCGGTACTGCTTATCCTGCCTAGTGATGGACGCAGGGCTGTCTGCAAAGTGAATGTCAGCCACATCTGTCAGTGCAACGGAACTGCCCTTTGGCGTCTGGAGGGTGATTGTCTCAATCTGGTCCAGAGTCTTATAGCGCTCCTTAGGATACTCCACCTTTACGTCAATATCATTTCCGTCAATATTAAGGGAGGTGGGAGTGGTTCCGCTGAGCATGTTATTCAGGGTACCGCCAATCTGGGCCGGCGTCAGTCCTGCCGCCCTGGCCTTGATGGGATTCACCGTAACCTTCACTACAGAGGCCGCATTCTCCAGAGATGAGTGGACCTTGGTCAGCTCCGGACGTTTGCTTAAGTTTTCCGCCACATGGTCGCTGACCGCCTTCAGGTCATCGTAATTCGTACTCTGAAGGTCCACTGAGTATTCATCATCCGATCCCATCATGGCACTTACCTGTGAGTAGGCTTCCACCGTTATATTGGTATCTGAGATTCCGCCCAACTGCTGTTTCCAGAGACGGACCACCTGGTCTGTCTCCATTTTTCTGTCCTTCTTAAGATAGACAGTAATGCTGGGGTCAGAGCTCATGCTCAGTCCCGAACTGCCTGCCAGGGTAATGTAGGATTCCACATCTTCCTGCTGGGAGATAATATCCTCTATCTGTTTCATAACACGGTCTACCTTGTCAATCTTCATACCCGGCTTTACTTCCGCTGTGATAGATATCTGGCCCTGGTCATCCTCAGCCATCATCTCCACCCGCAGGAACCTGGCGATGAAGAAGGAGAACAGAAGGAGCGCCACGGAGGCCAGCATGACAAGTCCTCTCTTCTTCAGAAGTTTTGTCATGATTCCCCTGTAGGCTTGCTGCATCTTTTCAACAGGTCTGGACAGAGGCGCGGTTTTCTTCTCCACCGGCTTGTAAATCATATAACACAGAGGCACCACCGTGATAGCCGATATAAGGGATGCCGTCATACAGAACACAATGGTAAAGCCCAGAGGCCGGAACATCTGCCCCGTCATACCGCCTAACATGGCCAATGGAAGGAATACCACGCAGGTGGTCAGCGTGGAACCGATAACCGACTGGTACACCACACCGGTACCGTTTAAGGCCGCCTTGGAAAATTCCCGGAATCCGGTGTCATCCGTGGCCCTGAAACAGCTCTCAAGCACAACGGTGGAGTTATCCACCATCATACCGACGCCCAGCACCAGGGCGCTCAGAGTGATAACATTGAGGCTGAAGCCCATGAGCTGCATCAATATAAGAGACGAGAGGATGGATACGGGAATGGAGCTGCCTACAATCATAGAGGCCTTCAAGTCCCCGAAAAACAGCCATATGATGACCATGGAAATGATGATGGCCAGAATCATTGTCTCGATAACCGAGCTCAGGGATGACATGATAGAATCCTTATCATCGTCTACTATGGTAATCTGCAGGCTGGGATCCTTGGCGGTAAGCTCGTTCACCACCCGCTTCACATCTTTTGAGACATCCAGCGTAGCCGCGTCCTGCTGCTTGCTGATAGTCAATGCCACAATATCCTCAGGAAGTCCGTTCTCAGCCTTATAGCGCGCGATGCTCTCCACATCATCCGCGCCCATATACACCTTTGCCACATCGCTCAGATATACGGTCTGGTTACCGGATACGGTCAGCGGAATATCATTGAGACTGTCCATGGTCTCAAAGGGCTGCTCGGTTGACACAGACAGCTTCTGGTCGCCCACCTGCGTATCGCCTGCCGGATAAGTGATATCCGATCCCGCAATATCGCTGGCAATGGAGCTCATGGATACCCCGTACTGTTTCAGCTTCTCCGGCATCAGCTCCACCTTGATATATTTCTGGAGACCGCCGGTGATGGAAACCTCGGCCGCCGTTGACAGCTTCTCAAATTCAGGTACAACCTCATTGTTCACATAATTGTAGAGGTCGTCGTCCTCCCCATGGCTGACTGCCATGATCACATTTGGCTTCAGGCTGGTATTCAGCTCCAGCATGATGGGGTCATCCGCATCCTCCGGAAGCTCTGCCTTCGCCAGGTCCATCTGCTTCTTCAAATCATCGTAAGCATCATTCATGTCTGTGCCATACTTGTATTTCAGCATGACGATGGACATGTTCTCCTTTGACTGGGAGGATATGGTATCCAGACCGCTCAGGGTACTGGCCCTGTCCTCGATCGGTTTCGTAACCAGCTCGCTGACGTCGTCAGGGCTGGCGCCGGAGTAAACGGTCATCACAATCATCATGGACATGTTCATGTCCGGCATCAGCTCCAGCGGTGATTTCATCACCGAGGACAAACCGAACACAATCAGACACAGGATTGCGAGAACCGTACTGACCGGCCTTCTTAAGACAAGTTTTGTTAAGCCCATTTTCCTGCCTCCTTCTACTGTGCCTGACTCTGGTCTGCGGCCGGACTTTCAGCTTTGTCTGTCTGACTGGTTTCCTGGATAACCTGCATGTTTATCTGTGCATCGGCTTCCGTTCCATTCATCTCTAAGGTTGCCGGCGCCTCGGTCTCCAGTGTCACTTTGGTTCCCTCCTTTAATTCGGAGGTCCAGGTGGTGAGGATCCGGTCATCCAGGGTAATGCCTGAAAGCACCGCGATATTCTCACTGTCATAGATGCCCACTTCCACCGGCACCTCGTGGATGATGCCGCTGTCATAAGTATATACATAGGCATCGCCTGATTTATAATATACACAGTTATTTGGAATCAGCATGGCATTTCTGGCGGATGCGGAAGGCACCCGCAGCTCCACACTGGTTCCGGCTGCCATGGCCTCATTGTCATCCACAGATGCCTTTATCTTGAACAGGCCGACGGATGCCTCAGCCATATTGCTGACTTCAATGACATTGCCGCCGTATTCTGTTCCCTCCTTGATGACCGTGATGGGGTCACCTGCGTTCAGATGATTCTTAACCTTCTCAGTTACATAGAAAGTTACATTGTTGCCGCTGTCGCCTGCGATGACGCAGAGCTGGTTAGAGTTTCCAACCGTGTCATGTACCTCCACATTAAGCTGTTCCACCCGTCCGTTTATGGGTGACGTCACATGGCTGAATTCCATCTGGTTTTCATATGCGATCTTGGCGGACTCATACTGAAGCCTCTTAGCCTCAGCGGCAGTCTGATATCCCTCAAACTCTTTATCAGATACAAAGCCTGAAGCATGAAGCGGGGCCATACGGGCCAGGGTAGACTGCGCGTCATCCCACGCCACCTTTGCCGCGTCCATGGAGTTTTTGGATGTATCCACCTGTTTTGTATCGATCTCTAACAGCACCTGTCCTGCCGCAACCACATCCCCGGCCTTCACGTTGACAGCTGTCACGTCGCCTCCTGCCTTGGGATATATGTACACAATATCGGCCGGCTCAATGGTGCCTACCAGGTCTGTTGTCAGCAGTATGTCGCCCATCTGCGGCGTCTGTACCGTTACCACCGGGTCCGGAGTGGGGACAACCGGCTCTTGCTTCTTGAAAACCCGGGCAATCACAATGACTGCGATGATTACAATCACGATTCCCCAAATAATGCGCGTCCTTGCTTTTTTCATCTTCTCCTCTTTCCTTTCATGTCCTTTTTAATATGAGAATCTGTCATAGCGCCGGCGCTGTCCTTAGAGGGAATACAGCGCCAGAAAAAAACAAGGGAAATGAGCTGCCTTGGTCCACAGCCCTTCCCCAAATTACGGCTTCTTTCTTTTTTACCACCATCTTGTATTTTAGACAGTTGCCCCCCTTTTTGTCTAACACCAAAATGCGGATAATTAACAACTCATTGTTGTTAATTATAATTATTTTTCAAAAATTTAATAAAACTTTCAAGTCTTTTCTCATTTTCTTTACGCCATACAATGATTACACTGGCGTGAGCCTGGCTATTGGAGTTGGGCATGGGATGCATGACCAGCCGTTCCCCGTAGTTATGATAGAACTCCTTAAAGCCGATATGAATCCCTTCATTGGCAATAATTGCCAGCTCCAGGCTGTTGACATTTTCATAATATCGTGCCTTCTGAAGTATATGCTCCTGCTTGGCAATCAGTTCAAACAGCCGCAGCTCGGCTCCTGCAAAAAAATTCTTGAAGAGACACAGCATGGTCTCTCCCTTAAAATCTTCCATGACTACTTCTTCCTTCTGGGCCAGGGGATTTTCCTTGGACATGACATAGTATAAGGGCAGGTTCTTCACCACCACCAGCCCGCACTTCTCCTTCAGCTGCTCGTATGACGGGGTAAAGCTTACAGTCATCATCAAATCCGGATTTCCGTTGGTCATATCCTTAATATTGGTAAACTCATTGATTTCAAATTCCACATCCGGGTCAAGAGCCATATAATCAGCCAGTATGTTGCCGGCCATCTCTATGATACCGCTCATTCCCACCACGGACAGGTTAATCCGGCGTTTGGCCCTCTCCCCTTCCTCCCTGGCCATATCCACGGAGTCATATATCTCCTTGGGAATATCTTTCCAGCGCCATAACAGAAGCTCCCCGCTGCGGGTCAGCCTTACATCCCTGGTGGTCCTGTCAAAAAGGCGCAGCTCCAGCTCCTTTTCCAGAGACGCTATCTGGCGGCTCAGCCCCTGCTGCGATATATACAGATGGTTGGCCGCCTCCGTAAAATTAAGGGTCCTGGCTGCTTCCAGGAAACATTCAATCTGATGGATGGTCATGGATATACTCCTTTTGTATGCATTTCAGTATAGTTATATGCTATCCGCCGTTTCCTGATCCTCGGCGTCCTGATCCTCGGCGTCCGGCTCTGCCCCGCCCAGATTCAGAACCGCCGACGGGTCCAGGGCATCCCTCAGGGCATCGCCCACAAAATTAATGGCAACCACCAGGACCACTATCAGGAATCCGGGCGGAATCCAGAGCCACGGCTGTTTTGTGAGCACGGTCAGGGACTGGGCGCTGTTCAGCATATTGCCCAGGCTGGCAGTGGGCGGCTGCACTCCCATTCCAAGGAAGCTTAAGGAAGCCTCATCCAGCATGGAAAGGGCCATCACTGAGGTGGCGTACACCAGAATCGGCGCAACTGTATTGGGAAGTATCTCTGAAAACAGGATATGTCTGGCAGGCATCCCCGCCACAATGCTGCTCTTTACAAAATTAGTCTCCCGAAGGCTCAGCACATTGCCCCTGACCAGACGGGCGATGCCGGGCCAGTCCACAAATCCGAGAATCAGTATGATGCTCCAGAGCCCCGGTTCAAAGATGGCTGCCGCCACCAGCACCAGCAGAATATATGGAAAGGACATGACCATATCCGTAAAACGCATGATGGCTATGTCCAGCCAGCCTCCGAAGTATCCCCCCAGCAGCCCCAGGCTGACTCCTATGGCCGTGGATATGGCTGTGGCCAGCACGCCCACCAGCAGGGATATACGTGTTGCGTATAAAAGGCGGGAAAACATGTCCCGTCCAATCTGGTCCGTTCCCAGCAGGAACCCGGCGCCTGGCGGGGCGCCGAAGGGCCCTGCGATGGCGTCCGGGTCATAGGGCGCTATGACGGGCGCCAGAATGGCCGCCGCGCAGATAACTGCCAGTACCACCAGACTGATACAGGCCAGGCGGTGGTGGAGAAACCGCCGCCTTACGGTCTGCCAGTAATTTTCTCTTCCGATATCCCCATAAGGGTTCTTTCTGTTCATTTTCATTCTATCTATGCTTACTCCTGTCAAGTGCTTGCGCCGGTCTGTCAGTCATACTGAATAGCCGGATTTACGATGGCGTACAGAATATCCGTCACCAGGTTGGCTGCCAGTACCACCACGGCGGAAAGCAGGCAGACGCCCATGATAACCGGATAATCCCGGTTCAGGATGGCGCTCATGGTCATAAGTCCCAGTCCGGGCCAGGAAAACAGCTGCTCCACAATGACCGCGCCGCCAAACAGCACCGGTATCTGCATGCCGATAACTGTCACAATGGGCACCAGGGCATTGCGCAGGGCATGCTTATATATGACCTTCCTGCTCCCGATTCCCTTGGCCCTGGCTGTGCGCAGATAATCCTGCTGGAGTATTTCCAGCATGGCGCTGCGAATATAGCGGATATTGGTCCCTGCCATGGAGACAGACAGCACCAGCACGGGCATTACCATGTGGACCGCCACATCCGCCGCGCCGCCCGCAGTACCCAGGGTAGTCATCCCTCCGGAGGGCAGGATGCCCAGGTTCACGGTAAAGAGGTACACCAGCAGAAGGGACAGGAAAAATCCCGGTATGCTGCTTCCGAAAAAGGAGGCTGTCACCACGGCGTAATCCCCCTTGGAATACTGATGGATGGCGCTGTAGATTCCGGCAGGAACCGACATTATAAGGCTTACAATCAACGACACCCCCATCAGAAGAAGGGTAGGTCCCAGATGGCTTCCAATCATGGCGCTGACCGCCTCGTAGGATTTCACGGAATACCCCATGTTTCCGGAAAGAAGCTGCCCCAGCCAGATAAAGTACTGTATATAGAAAGGTTTGTCCAATCCCATGGCTGCCTCCTTGGCGGCAATGGCCTCCTGGGATATGCGGGCTCCCTGAAGCATTTCCAGGGGGCTGCCCGCAAAACACATGATGGCGTAATCGATGATGGTGATGCCAAGCAGGGTGGGAATGGCAATCAGAATACGCTTCAGTATATATTTTGTCATGCCTGCCCAACCTCCTTCTCTAATTCCTTATACCGGATACAGGCTGTCAGGTGGCTGCTTCCGGGTGCCGCCGGTTTCAGCTCCATTTCCCCGCTCATACACTCTCCCCTGCAGTGGGGGCATCTGGGGTGGAAGGGACATCCTGAAGGCGTATTCACATTGGACGCCGTCTCACCGCCCACAATTCCCTCAGACCGCTTCCTGCGCTTTCGCGGATCAGGTATGGGCACTGCCTCGAACAGGGCCCTGGAATAAGGATGAAGGGGATGGTCAAACAGCTCCTTCCGGCCGCCAATCTCTACAATCTTTCCCAGGTACATGACGGCAATCCGGTCGCTGACATAGTTCACAGCTCCCAGGCCGTGGCCGATGAAGATACAGGTAAGCCCCAGCTCCTTCTGCAAATCCCTGAGCAGGTTCAATATCTGGGCCTGTATGGACACATCAAGGGCGCTGACCGGTTCGTCGCATACCAGCAGCCTGGGATTTAGGGAAAGTGCCCTGGCAATGCCTATGCGCTGCCTCTGTCCGCCGGAGAATTCATGGGGATATCTTCCCAGACAGTTTTTCGGAAGTCCTACCATGTCCAGCAGCTTTTCCACATGGGAGTATACGTTCCCGCGTTTGGCCAGTCCGTGATACAGCATGGGTTCCGACAGTATCTCAAATACATGCTTCCTGGGATTTAAGGATGAATAGGAATCCTGGAATATCATCTGCAGCTGGGTGCGGAAGGGCTTCATCTGGGCCTGGCTCATATTGCCCAGGTCATTGCCGTCGTAGATGACATGCCCTCCCGTGGGATGCTCCAGTCCTACCAGCTGGCGCCCCAACGTGGATTTGCCGCAGCCGGATTCTCCCACCAGCCCCAGGGTTTCCCCCTCAAACAGCTGAAAGGATACGCCGTCCACAGCCCGCACCACACCGGAGGGATGGGAGAAAATGCCTGATTTTGACGCATAATATTTTTTCAGTCCCTCCACCGAAAGCAGCGGGACATTAGATTTATCAGCCATCTGCCAGCACCTCCTTCGCCCTGCAGCACCGCACAATATGGGAAGCCCCTACAGGCACCTCCTGCTGCGGCTTCATGCACATCGCTGTCCTGAAGGGGCATCTCCTTGCAAAACGGCATCCCCGAATCCTGTCGTAGTGTTCCGGCACAATTCCCTCTATGGACTCCAGCCTTCTGTCCTCCTCATCCCTGATACCGGGTACGGAACGCAGCAGGGCCCTGGTGTAGGGATGGGCCGGATGGTCAAACAGCTCCAGCACCCCGGCCTGCTCTATGAGCTGTCCCGCATACATTACCAGCACCCGGTCAGCCATCTGAGCCACCAATCCCATGTCATGGGTGATGAGCAGCACCGCCATGCCCATCTCCTCCTTAAGCTCCAGAATCAGGTCCATGATTTGGGCCTGAATCGTCACATCCAGAGCCGTGGTAGGCTCGTCGGCAATCAGAAGGGACGGATTGCAGGAAAGGGCCATGGCAATCATGACACGCTGGCGCATGCCTCCGGACAGCAGATGGGGGTATTTTTTCATCACGGAAAGGGTGTCCGGCAGCCCCACCCTTTTAAGGAGGGACAATGCCCTCTCCCTGGCCTCCTCCTTTCCCAACCCCATATGGGCGCGGATGCTCTCCGTCATCTGGCTCCCGATGGTAAATACAGGGTTAAGGGAGGTAAGCGGGTCCTGGAATATCATGGTCAGCCGGTCTCCCCTGACTCCGTCCAGCTCCCGCTCTGTCATGGAAAGCAAATCCCTTCCCTCGAACAGGATCTGGCCGTCAGTCACCTTCCCCCCTTTGCCTAAAAGCCCCATAACAGACAGGGAGGTAACGCTTTTGCCGCAGCCCGACTCCCCTACTATACAGACTATCTCCCCCGAATCCACATGGAATCCCACGTGGTCCACACTTATATTCTTCCCCCCGTCACCAGAAAATTCAACTTCCAGATTCGTGACTTCAAGGATATGTGACATACTGTTTCCTCATTTCTTGATATTAATGGCGGATTTCCCATGAATGAAGATACCCAGAGAGCATATGCCCTCCGGGGATCCGTTCATTCTTTCCAATTATGGGGTTGTCCTGCCGGGATGCCTTCCAATGTGACACATTCTATCGGGATATATTCTATTGGGTCACATCCCACTGCTCCACATGATTGAGGAAGCCATAGACGCTGGGCTTAACCCCTGTCAGGCGTTTATTGGCCGCCGCCATGGTCCTGATAATGTAGGCGGAAAACATGGGCACATCCTCCTGGACCTTCCGGTCCACGATCCCATACAACTCCTTCAGCTTATCCTTGTCATTTGTCAGGGCCACATTTGACAATGCCTCCTCCACCTCCGGCCTGGTATAGCCGGTCCAGCTGCCCTCGCCGCCTAAAAGCCAGGCTACGTCCGCATAAGGATCCACCGGCGGATAGGTATACTGTACGGCCAGCACATCAAAATCGCCGCTGGAGGCAGTGCTCATCAGCGTATTGATGTCCATGGTCTGGATATCTGCCTTAATGCCCACCGCTGCCCACTGGGCTGCTATAACAGAAGCAGCGTTCACAAAGGTGCTGTCGCCTGAGTCAATGCAGAAACGTATGCTTTTGCTCTGGTCCCATCCGCTCTCCGCCAGCAGGCTCTTTGCCTTTTCCGGATCATAGGAAACAGGCACCAGGGAACTGTCAAAATACGGGCTGGCCGATGACAGAAATCCGTCCGCCACTTCTCCGTTGCCCTTTAAGAGCTGCTCCAGGAGCTGGCTGCGGTCCACCGCGTACAACATGGCCTGGCGCACCTTTGCATCGGTGATTCTGTCTGTATTGATGAATACGGACTGGTTGGTGATGGGAGCCCCGTAGGAAACCTCCACGTTCTCCAGCGCCGCCACACTCTCATAGTCCTCCAGGGGAATGGTGCTCATGGTGTTCTGGGTAATGTCAATTTCCCCGGACTTAAGCCCGGCATAGAGCTGACTGCCTTCCACGATTTTTATGTTGAGACGCTCAATCACCGGAGCGCCCTTCCAGTAGTCTTTGTTGGCCTCATAAGACACATAATGGTCCCGGTCAAACTCAGTCACCTTATAGGGACCGCTCACCACGTCCGGATGGCTGAACCACGGGTCTGATGCCAGCGCCTTCTCGCTGATATCACCAATCACATGCTTTGGAAGGGGCATGAGATAGCGGGCATAGGAGCTGTTAAAGGTTATGAGTGACATGGGAGCCTTGGTGGTAAAACGCACGGTCTTGTCATCCACCCTGGCAATGCCTTCCACATGGTCGGCTCCCTCTTCCACAAACCCGTCGTCCCCCACGCCTTCAAATACATAGTACATCATGGCCGGGTTTCCGATAACCGGGCTGCAAAGCCTGAGGGCCGTGTACACCACGTCATCCGCGGTAACCGGAGTTCCGTCGGACCAGACCGCCTTATCATCAATATGCACCAGAAAATTCCTCTCGTCCTCCGCTGTCACGGAATCTGCCAGCATTCCTTCAAACTCCATATTCTGGTCCAGTTCCACCAACGGCAGGAACATGAGACCTGTGGCATATTTATTCATCTCCACGCCGTCCATCAGCAGGGGATTCAGCGTATTGAGAGAGCTGGTCACACCAATATTGACGATTTTTCCGCTGTCAGAGGCCGCTGCCTGGGTCTGTCCCAATCCCGTCCGGCCTGATTCAGTCTGGCCCGACGGCTGGCTGCCGCCTTTGCCCCCGCATCCCGCCGCTGACAGGACCATGACCGCAGATAAAGCAAGGGCAAGACATCTGCCTGCCATTCTCCCCGCTGTTCCTTTTGTATGTTTCATAAGTCTCCTCCTTAAATCCCCGGAGCACCCGTATACGCGCTCCGGACGCTGGCACCGCATACCGTCAATACCGGCAACATGACCTCCGTTTCTGCAAAACGCTGTGCCGCGCAACAAAACCACACTATTCATAGCAAATTAGTATGGTTTTATTTATATCATTACACGCAATAAATGTCAATAGCTCTGGCCCCCCGGCTTTTAAAATAAAGTGGAAATTTACACCAAACTGTTATAGAAAGATATTCTACACTCCTAATTCCCCTTTTGATTCACTCCGCATTGTGGTAAATGCCTGATGGGTACGGAACGGATTGGCGGCGCTACCATCTTCATCATGGGCAAGGCCAGGCTGCTGAAGGTCAAAGGAGGGGGCTGCGGGGATTAAGCGCAGGGAAAAACAGGAACACAAAAACGGGACTCCATACTTCATATATGGAATCCCGTAATCTTTTTACCCATCAATCCCTGCTAAACAAAGAATTAATCGCAGGTGTACGGCATCAGAGCAATGTGACGTGCGCGCTTGATAGCTACAGTCAGGGCTCTCTGGTGCTTTGCACAGTTGCCTGTGATACGGCGGGGAAGGATTTTTCCTCTCTCAGATACGTATCTCTTTAACTTGTTAACATCCTTATAATCGATGGTTCCGTTCTTATCTCCACAGAATACACAAACTTTTTTTCTTCTGCGCATTCCGCCTGGTCTTCTCATCTTAGCGCCATCTGGTCTGTCTGTTTTATTAAATGCCATTGGTGTTGTCCTCCTTTATTATTAACCATGGAACATCCTAGTTAAATGGAAGTCCTTCGTCCTCCACCCCATCAGGAATGTTCATAAACCCATCACCAATCGCACTGGTAGGAGCCGGTCTCTGAGACGGAGCTGCCTGGGCATATCCTCCCATTTCAGACGCCGCACCCTTACTGTCTGCGAATTCCTGGTCATCCAAAATGACCTCGGTGGTGTATACTTTCTGACCTTCTTTATTTACATAGCTACCTGTCTGGATTCTGCCTGACACGAGCACCCGCATTCCCTGACGGAAATACTTCTCGGCAAACTCGGCCGCGCGGTCAAATGCAACACAGTTGATAAAATCGGCTGTCTGCTGCTCCGCGGAACTGTCCTGGTTCCTGCGGCCCCTTCTGTCCACCGCAAGGGTGTACCTGGCTATCGCCATGGAACGCTCTCCCTGTGAATACCTGACTTCCGGGTCTCTTGTCAATCTTCCCATTAAGATAACTCTGTTCATACGGTCACACTTCCTTTTTCTCTCCCGCCATTGGCGGTCTGGGTATCTCTTATGCCTCTGTCTTAACGCATAAGTATCTGATCACTGGTTCCATAATACGAATATGAGCCTCTACTTCATTCGGGCATACAGAATCAGACTCGAACTGGATGAAGTAGTAGTAAGCTTCGTGCATCTTCTGAATTTCATAAGCAAGTCTCTTCTTGCCCCATTCATCTACATTTGTTACAGTGCCGCCGAAACGGGTGATGTAACCCTTTACCTTTTCGATTGCTGCTGCACGCTGCTCGTCTTCCAGCTTCACATTCAGAACAACGGTTAATTCATACTTGTTCATCTTGCTTTACCTCCTTGTGGTCTCTGGCCCCTGCTTTCAGTAACAGGAGCAAGGATATAATATGTCACGGATTATTATTTTAACAAATTCCTTGGACAAATGCAAGATGTTTTTTTGTTTTCTTACAATTTTCATGACGGATTTCACGGTATCTTCCGGGGCAGCCGCCTAAGAGTCCTCTTTTGCCTTGGTAAGTCCTCTGGTATTTTTCTCCACCAGCCTGCGGGCAATCATGATCTGATGTCCGCATCCCATGCATTTGAGCCGGAAATCAGCTCCCACCCTGAGGATTTCCCACTGGCTGCTGCCGCAGGGGTGGGGCTTTTTAAGCATTACTATATCCCCAACTTCATAATTTAACCTTTCGTTCATGCCATATCTCCATTTCTGTATATGGGTCTGACCGCTGCCTGTCACCCTTTCAGTATGCCTTCTATCTCAGCCAGCTCCTCACGGCTGAATGCCAGGTTGTCAAGAGCCTTTACATTATCCTCCAACTGGGCAATGCTGCTGGCCCCTATGAGGACGCTGGTGACTTCCTTCCTGCGAAGCACCCAGGCCAGGGCCATCCGGGCCAGGGACTGTCCGCGCTCTCCGGCAACCCTGTCCAGAGCCCTGATTTTAACCAGCTTGTCCTCTGTCAGGTATCTTCCGCCTATCGTGGAACCTTTCTTTGATGCCCTGGAGCCTTCCGGTATCCCATTCAGGTATCTTCCTGTCAGGGCGCCCTGTGCCAGAGGGCTGTAGCATATGCAGCCCACGCCCTCACGGTCCAGAAGCTCCAGAAGGCCGTCCTCCGCCCAGCGCTCGAACATATTATACCGCGGCTGGTGAAGAAGACAGGGGGTTTTGTTTTCCCTCAGTATGCGGATGGCTGCCTCCGCTTCCTCTGCCTGATAATTGGAGATCCCCACATACAGGGCCTTTCCCTGGCGCACGATGTCCGACAGGGCGCCCATGGTCTCCTCCAGGGGCGTCTCCGGGTCAGGACGATGATGGTAAAACACATCCACATACTCCAGTCCCATACGCTTTAAGCTGGAATCCAGACTGGCCATAAGGTACTTCCTGGAGCCCCAGTTGCCGTACGGTCCCGGCCAGAAATCAAATCCCGCCTTTGTGGAGATAAACAGCTCATCCCTGTACCTTCCCAGACCATCCCGAAGGGCGGAGCCGAAATTTTCCTCTGCCCTGCCCACTGCCGGAAATCCATAATTGTTTGCCAGGTCAAAATGGGTGATACCCATATCAAAGGCCCTGAAAAGAACAGCCTCCTGTTCCTCCAGGCTCTTTTCAAGTCCAAAATTCTGCCACAGTCCCAGGGATATCCTTGGAAGCAGGACGCCGCTTCTGCCGCTGCGCTTATATTCCATACTGTCATATCTGTACTCTGCCGCCTGATACATCTGTGATTCCTTCCTTTCTTAATCAACCACAGTCCCAAGGACCTCCCCGATAGGATCGCTGATGACCAGATCCGCCTGGGAGTCCCTGGAGGTGGCTGCTTTATTGATGAGCACCAGTTTATTGCCTCTGTAATAATCAATCAGCCCTGCCGCGGGGTATACCACCAGGGATGTCCCTCCTATGATGAGTATGTCTGCATTCCTGATATAGTCCACGGACTTCTGCAGGGTCCTGTTATCCAGTCCTTCCTCGTACAGGACCACGTCCGGCTTAATCACACCGCCGCAGCTGCAATGGGGCACTCCGTCACTTTTTACAATGTAATCCAAATCATAAAACTGTCCGCACCTGGTACAGTAATTCCTATGTACGCTGCCGTGAAGCTCCAGCACTTCCCTGCTTCCCGCCATCTGGTGGAGGCCGTCTATATTCTGGGTGATGACCGCCTTAAGCTTTCCTCTCTCCTCCAGCCGGGCCAGGGCCTTATGGGCCCCGTTGGGGAGAGCTCCGGTAAACAGCATCCTGTCCTTATAAAAGCGGTAAAATTCCTCCGGATACCGCATATAAAAGCTGTGGCTTATGATGGTCTCAGGCGGGTATTTGTACTGCTGGTTATAGAGCCCGTCCACACTGCGGAAATCCGGAATCCCGCTTTCCGTGGATACTCCGGCTCCGCCAAAGAACACAATATTATCGCTGCCGTCAATCCATTCCTTTAACTGCCGCCATTTTTCGTTCATACCATTCCCCCTCCTGATTCTGCCAATCCATACCGTGTTTACGTTTACACAACCTCATCCAGATACACGCCGTCCAGGGCCTGCACATACGCGCACCAGAAAGGCACCACATTCTGCTGCCCATCTGCCAACTCCTCCAGGACGCTGTATCCAAACAGCCAGGATGCCAGCTGTTCTATGGTAATATCCAAAACCTCCGTGGAAACCAGTGTCCCCGGATAATCAGGCTCCTCCGCGCATTCCCCGGCATGAACCTCCGACAGGGTCAAACCTCTCTTTGTAAGGGATGAGCCGTTTCCGTCGATTTTCCATCTCCACAAACCGCTGTTGCCCGGTATCAGCGTGTCATGGATATTGACCATCACATCCATGGCAGGGCAGGGACACCCTTCATCCAGGACAATGGCTTCCATAAAGGACCGCACATCGGTGATGCGGGCCATGATTGCCGGTCTGGGCGGATATTGGCCGCTGTCCGGTTCCAGCCATTCGTCCCTGCCCGCGTACAGGAATCTCTGCTCCCGCTTCTCACGCCCCCAAAAGGACTGGAACGCCTGCAGGGCCCCTGTACCGTCGTACCATCCATATACGCTTCCCGCCTCGCTGTCCAGCTCGGACTGGAGCATCTCCATATAATCCCGGTCGCGCAGTGCATATACCTGGAATCTGGAGGAAAGCCAATGATTTATCCAGCCGGCCAGCGGGGAACAGAGATTTCCGTCCAGCCGAAGCTCCCTCCTGCGAAGGCGCTCCTTTGCCTCAGGTCCCAGCCTGTACCGCGGCTGGTCAAATATATACCGGAACCCAAAGGGCCTGTAAATATCCGGCGAGGCCGGCATAAGGTAGCAGAAGGGCTTTCTGTCCTGGTGCATGTCTCCCAGCATCCTCATGAGCACATCCCTCATATGTCCGCGGTGGCGGCTGTCGGCAGCCGTTGCCACGCCAACGATATAATCCAGCTTCCACATCTTCTTACCCACATTAACCCTGTATGGGTTCATGTGGGCCATGGTTACGATACGTCCCGTGTCGTCCTCCTTCACCAATACGGCGCTCTGACATAGCTTTTTATCAAAATAATAGTCTGCAAATTCCCGGGAATCCTCCGGGAACGCTTCCTGCCAAAGGGGCCTGCACGCCCCGAACTCACTTTTCTCCAAATACCGGATCATCGTTCCCTCACCATATATTTTCTCGCAAATCCAATGGGATAATAGCTCATCTTGGCCTTTCTAAGACCCTCCATCCCCACATCATCCTCCCGGTTCACCAGTTCAGCCTGGGGAAATTCATTTATCAGGAACTGCTGGTTGATAAACTGGTACAGTCCCCTGATTTCAGGGTTGGCCTTCTCAATATGAATGACAGCCATGTTCTCCCGTACATTAAGGCTCCCAATAGTAAACGCCTCCAGCTGTCCGTCAATGTATACCCCGGCCATCCTCACGTAAAGGCTGGAACAGTTTTTAAGTATATCGTGTATTCCCGCTACCTCATAATCCAGTGACAGCTCCATGGCGCCCACTTCCTCCCTGTGCTGCCTCCAGCGCTCCATAAACTGCCACACCTCATGCCGGTCGGAACAGCACAGACGCCTGTACTCATACCTGCCTTCATACATGCGCTTAAAGCCGTTAAGATGGTTTCTCTTCTTGACGAACTTCTTCCCTTCCAGCTTTCTCAGCTCCTCGCCGCTGTAGAGATAGTCCTTTAAATCCACCTGCTCTTCCACCTCAAAGAGGGCCGGGTCCAGATTCAGGTACTGTACCGCTTCCTCATCGGCCAGGGAGATATAGAAGGGCTTGTGAAGCACCTCCGAAAAATAATCCACCATCTGCTGAAAGAAGTAAGGCAGGTCCTCCTCCCTGCACAGAGGCATGGCGGTTGAAACCCGTCCGTCCTTTTCCATAAGCCACAAAGCAGCCCTTCCCTCGCTCACCGCGCACTGTACATGGTAATAGTCCTTCCACAAAAAACTGTCCAGAAACACGCTGTCACATGTTTTATTGGGCCTCATCCCATAAAAAGGCCGAAGCCTGTCTATATCCCCGGCCACCACCGGCTTAAATTCCAATTCCATAGCATAGCACCTTCTTTTCGTTTAACTCTAGATAGTATACCATAAAACCGGGTTCTATAACAGTTTTTTTGCATCACAGGAAAAAGACCTGGAAGCCGTCTTATTTCCAGATCTCTTTCACCTTCCGGACTTCATTTTCCCAAAGCCGTCCGGCCTCTTCCGGCAGGATCCTCCATTACAGTCCCTGGGCAATCTCTTTCACCAGCAGCAGCCTCTGTCCCTGTTTCACCTGATCGTCCGCCAGTTCGTTGGTGGATATGATATTGCCCACGGTTGTATGGAATTTTTTCGCGATTTCCCACAGACTGTCTTCCGGCTGCACGATGTATCCCACGATTCCCGGTAGCTCCTGAAGCTTCTGCAAATCCATGGGATGGATGGCTGCCCCTGTAATCACCGGTTCACACACCGGCTGCAGCACCAGAAAATCCAGGGCAATCACGGCCTTCACTTCCACCATGTCCCCGCCCATCATCACGGCGCTTAACTGTTCCAGTCCCGCATCCAGCTGGTATACGCTGTCCTCCCGGATTCCTCTGGCCTCCGCCACGCAGCGGAAGGGCACCTGCTCCACAGAGGACTGAACCGGCGATGTGTCGTCGCTGGTAAGATATAAAAGAGTCACTTCCAGCACACCGTCAATCTCCAGGCAGTCATCCCCGATTTCCACATCATCCAGCTTGATGGTCCCCTCGTTATGGCAGATCTGGAGAATCCGTTCAGCCTGGGGCAGACTCAGCTTCTCCGCCACCTTGGATTTGCACACATTCCTGGTCAGAATCTGGTCAAAACAGGCATCTGAACGGTTCAGCTCTATCTCCCGGCTGTTGGAGTACATATCGCTTAAAAGCTCCACCACCTCCTCCTCATAGAGCTTAATATCCAGCTCCAGCACCGCGTCCACGTCCATTTCCCGCATTTCCCCGTCATAGTCAGGCTTGGCTTCAATATCTTTATGGGCCAGGCGCACTGTCACCATGGGGATCTGGTCCTCCTTCACATCGCTCATTTCCATGTCCCCTGAAAATGGGATGGTCTCCTCCAGCCACTGGACAGGCATATTTTCATCCTCTGCCCCGTAAATAACAAAAACACTGAGTTCGCCGTCCAGGTGGAGCCTGCCGTCCAATGGTTTCACGGTCACATCCCGCAGCTTCATCTCCCGCCATAACAGCCGGCCTATGTTGGGCTTGCCTCCGGTAAGGCTAAGTTCCTCCTTAATCCGGTATGTATCCTTGCGCCTTACAGCAATGGCAGCCGCATTGGCCGTGCGCTTAAGCGTCTCCACCTGCACCTTTCCCGCTCCGTCCGTGTCAGACATGCCGGCCCCCGCGGGACGGCTGTTACTTTCTATGTCCACATCCACAGCAGCTTCCACGTCCCTCAGGGTCTCCACCCGCACCTGAAGAGTAATGATGGCCTGGACTCCCAGCTTCCTGGAATTAATCATATCCGTGTTAAGATCTTCCAGCATCCAGTTAAGCCCCACGTAATCCTTTTCCTCCAGGCCCTGGACATTGACCATCTCCTCAAAGGGAATATTGCCGCCCAGGGTCTGGAGCCCGCCGCTCTCCTTCCGGTACAGCACCTGGAATTCCAGCTTTCCCTTTACCGCCACCTTATCACCCTGGTTCTTCACTGTCTCAATCTGTATTTCGCCGGTGTCCAGCATGACCTGCTCCATATCATCCAGGGTATCCGGTACAATAAAGTCATCGTCCAGGGTAATCTGTGTGGTCACGTTGCCCTTCCATAGGTTCATATGTATCTGCTTCTTTATCAATTCCATAAAAAACACCTGCCATCTCTCATAATCTTTTAGAAAAATCTATGCGGACAGCAGGTGATTTATGCTCTTTTTCTATCTTTCATCGTATTCGTCCATGAAGCGGCGGCGCACCCCGTCCTTCACATAGCCAAGGCAGGCGTCCAGATTAATGTTCTCCACGCTTTTCATGATATTGGCGTCTATGAAGGGGCTGGTCTTTCTGAGGGATCGGATGAGCTCCTTCATCTCCTGGCGCTTGGAGGTGTGCACGATATCAGACGCCTCCCCTGCCATCCCTCTTGCAGCCTGTTCCTTCGCAATCCGCTCCGTAAACCGGCAGGCACATTGCAGGAAATGCAGGCCGTTGTAATCCTTCCAGGCCAGTATATCTTCTTCCTTTACATAGTACAGGGGGCGGATTAACTCCATGCCCTGGAAATTCGTGCTGTGAAGCTTGGGCATCATGGTATTAATCTGGCCTCCGTAAAGGATTCCCATAAGAATGGTCTCAATCACGTCGTCAAAATGGTGTCCCAGCGCTATCTTATTGCATCCCAGTTCCCTGGCGTGGGCGTACAGATACCCTCTTCTCATTCTGGCGCACAGGTAGCAGGGGGACTGCTCCACATCCACCACAATGTCAAATATATCCGAATCAAAGATACGCACCGGTATATTCATGAGGGCTGCATTATCTTCAATCAGCTTCCTGTTGTCCGGATTGTATCCGGGGTCCATGACAATGAACTCCAGCTCAAAATCCGTCTGGCTCTGCCGCTTTAACTGCTGGAGGCATTTGGCCAGAAGCATGGAATCCTTTCCGCCGGATATGCAGACAGCCACCTTGTCGCCGTCTTTTATCATCTCATAATCCTGAAGCCCCTTCACAAAGGGGCGCCATATTTCCCTGCGGAACTGTTTTATGATGCTCCGCTCTATATTTACATGGGGTGCTTCCTGCTTCATGTGCCGTGTGTCTTCTCCTGGGTAGGTTATTTTTCCGGATTGGGCCGTCAGCCGGGCTCATGTCCGGGCATCTTTTAAGGTGCCCTTAAGGAATTCAATCTCCTTCTCCATCTGCTCCATCCGCCGTTTCATTGTCTCGTATTCCTCCAGCGTCAGGCTTTTCTTTACCTTTGGTATGGTAACGCCATCCTTTTTGATTGGACGGGCAGGTATGCCCACAGCGGTCACATTATCCTCCAGCGGCTTCAGCAGAACGGCATTGGCCGCAATGGAGCAGTTATCGCCCACCTCAAAAGCGCCCAGAATCTTGGCGCCCGCGCCTACCATCACATTATTGCCCAGAGTGGGATGGCGTTTGCCTTTCTTGGTTCCCACGCCGCCCAGGGTAACTCCCTGGTAAATGGTACAGTTATCTCCCACAACCGTGGTCTCGCCGATAACCACTCCGCATCCATGGTCAATCAGGATGCCGTGGCCCAGCTGGGCGCCGGGGTGAATCTCGATGAGGGTAAAAAACCTGGCAATCTGGGAAATCAGCCTGGCAACAAAAAACATCCTGTGCTTATAGAACCAGTGGGCAAACCGGTGCCATATAAGGGCATGGACTCCCTGGTACAGAAGAAGTACCTCCAGGGCATTGCGGGCAGCGGGGTCACGTTCCTGTACGGCCTTTATGTCAAGCCATATGTCCTTGAATATCATATTTACTCCAGCCTTTCTTTAACAAGTTAACACAATGCTACGGTAATACGACATTTTCCTAAAAAGGTTAAATATCGTATAGTATAGCATATGATATTCAAATTAAAAAGAGCTTTTTACACTTTGGGGCCGGTTTCATAACTCTTTTCAGGCTTTTTCCTCCCCCTGCCCCGCCCATGCTACTGGAATACCACAGGATTTTCCAGATACTCTGTCCTGATTACAATATATGGAAATGACTGTTCCGTACCGGCATTCTCCCCCTTTTCGGGGCCCTTTAACTCTGTATTGACCACAATGGAGTTGTCGGTCAGATAGAGCTCATTGACGCTGATGCTGTAGCCGCCTGTGGACTGTACGCCGTATCCCACCGCTATGTACAGATTCTGCTCATCGCTGTATGTGAGCTTAAACGGCTGCTGCTGTTTCTCGGCAATCAGATTCTTAAGCTCATCCGGCACATCCATATCACCCACCACTGAGAAATCCAGGTCCCTGACCTTATCCCCGCTGTCCTTAGACGCGGAGCAGCCGGCCAGCCACAGAGTCATGGCAAACAGCATCATGAGCCCAAGGTACACTTTACCCTTAATAGTTCCTTTCATGTTAAAACCTCCCGGAATATATGATACAATTACTATCAATATATTCCGGGAGGCCCTGAATATGCGTTTAAACGCATGTTTGCGCATATTCAGACCTTATAATACCCAAACCGCTGTTATACGATTTTCCGAATCCATCCCTCAGGCGCTTCGATGGTTCCCATCTGAATGCCTGTAAGAGTATCATACAGCTTCTTTGTAACAGGTCCCATGGCGTCCATGCCGCTTGGGAAGCAGATTTCCCTTCCATGGTCCACAATCTTGCCCACAGGGGAGATAACGGCTGCTGTTCCGCACAGTCCGCACTCTGCGAAATCGCCCAGTTCAGAAAGCTTCACAGGCCTCTGGGTCACCTTAAGGCCCAGATAATGCTCTGCCACGTACACAAGGGAGCGCCTGGTAATGGATGGGAGGATGGAATCAGACTTAGGCGTCACCACCTCGCCGTCCTTTGTGACAAACAGGAAATTGGCTCCCCCCGTCTCCTCAATATAGGTCCTGGTACCGGGATCCAGGAACACGTTCTCGTCATATCCCGCTGCATGGGCTGTGACAGAAGCGTGAAGGCTCATGGCGTAGTTCAGTCCGGCCTTTACGTGGCCGGTGCCGTTGGGCGCCGCCCGGTCAAAGTCGCTGACGCAAAGGGTCAGAGGTTTTGCTCCTCCCTTAAAATAAGGCCCTACAGGCGTTCCAAAAAGCCTGAACTGATACTCCTGGGAAGGCTTAACACCGATGACAGGACCTGAGGCAAACATATAGGGCCTGAGGTAAAGGGTGGCTCCGCTTCCGAATGGAGGTACCCATGCTGCGTTGGCCTTCACCACCTGGTCCACTGCCTCCAGAAATCTCTCCTTGGGGAAGGGAGGCATCTCCAGCCTCCTGGCGGAATCCATCATACGCTCCGCATTCAGGTCAGGACGGAATGTGACAATGCTTCCATCCTCAGTGGTATAAGCCTTAAGTCCCTCAAAAATCTCCTGGCAGTACTGAAGGATGCCCGCGCATTCATTAATCACCACATTGGGGTCAGAGGTCATCGCTCCCCCGTCCCATGCTCCGTCTTTATAATTCGCCACATAGCGCTTGTCCGTCGGCATATAGGAAAATCCGATATTTCCCCAGTCCAGGTCTTTCTTTTCCATAGTCTGTTCCTCCATTCGGGTAGATATAAGATGTATTTTGAACACAATTATAATCGTATTAATCCTCAAAATCAATGGGTTCCCTGCAAATATACTATACAATTCCTGCATATCAGCCATAACCTCGGCCGGAATTCATACATGCATAAACGCCCTCAGGCCGCATTGCGAAACCAGCAAAACTGTGTTAAGTTATAAAATAGGAATAAACGAACACAAGGAGATGTGCATACATGACCAAGAAAAATGCCCGTAACACCCGGGGGAAGATTGTAAACGCAGCATGGAAGCTGTTTTATGAACAGGGATATGAAGATACCACGGTGGAGGAAATCATTGAGCTCTCCCAGACATCCAAGGGCTCATTTTACCACTATTTCGACGGAAAGGATGCTCTCCTCAGTACCCTGAGCCTGCTCTTTGATGAAAAATACGAAGAACTCATGGATACTCTTACGCCCAAGATGTCAGCCATGGACAAACTTCTCTTTCTAAACAGCGAGCTCTTCGGCATGATTGAGAACAGCATATCCCTGGACCTTCTGGCCCGCCTGCTCTCCACTCAGCTGGTCACCACCGGTGAAAAGCACCTGCTGGATCACAACCGCACCTACTATAAACTGCTCCGCAGGATCATCGCCCAGGGCCAGGAATCCGGGGAGCTGAACGCAGAAACCAGCGTCAATGAAATGGTCAAGCTTTACGCCCTGTCCGAACGCGCCCTGTTATACGACTGGTGTCTGTGCGCCGGCGAATATTCCCTGCGCAGGTACAGCGCCTCAGTCATGCCCGCGTTCCTGAGCCATTTCCTGCCCGGGCGGGGATGATTGCGGCAGTACCTTACTGCTATACTGCCGCTGCCATCACCATATTCAGTCCCATCTCCGGCCCGGCCTTAAACGGCCGGGACTGCGTTCTCTATATGTCTAAATATCTTTTCTCATATATATTTCAATTATCGTCTTATATTTTTTCTTATAAATACGTTGTTTTATTCACATTTTATAATAATTAGTCTAGTATGTAGTCTATACTTCGTTCTGTATTGCGTTCTCCTCATCCTCATGCTATAATGTCAGCATTATGTCGGTTTTCCGCAAAGGAACACATAACAGGAGGGTAAAATGAGTACTGGACAAATAGGAATCCTGGCAGCCATCACCGTGTATCTGGCGGCCATGGTATATGTAGGTTTTTATTTCAGCAAAAAGGGCGGCGGTGATTCTGCCGACGAATTCTATCTGGGAGGCCGCAAACTGGGCGCACTGGTAACTGCCATGAGCGCCGAGGCTTCGGATATGAGCAGCTGGCTTCTCATGGGCCTGCCGGGAGTTGCATACCTGACCGGCATCGCGGATGCGGGCTGGACCGCCATTGGTCTGGCCGTGGGTACATATCTCAACTGGCTGATTGTTGCCAGGCGCCTGCGCCGTTATTCCGTTGCATGCGGGGCCATCACCATACCCGACTTTTTCTCCCGCCGCTACCGGGATGACAGGAACATACTGATGTGCATTGCCGCCATCGTAATCCTGATTTTCTTTATTCCCTATACCGCGTCGGGCTTTAAGGCGGTGGGAACCCTGTTCAACAGCCTGTTCGGCGTAAATTACCATGTGGCAATGATCGCAGGCGCTGTGGTCATCATCGGATACACAGTCCTGGGAGGGTTTATGGCAGTGTCCACCACGGACCTGATTCAGAGTATTGTCATGAGCATTGCGCTGGTTATCATTGTATTCTTTGGCATCCATGTCGCAGGCGGCTGGAATGCCGTGGCTGACAACGCCCGTTCCCTGGCAGGATACCTGAGCATGACCCATGTCCACAACATGGCTGACAACACAGCGTCCCCTTATGGTATTATAACCATACTGTCTACCATGGCATGGGGATTGGGGTATTTTGGAATGCCCCATATCCTTCTTCGCTTCATGGCCATCAGCCATGAGGATAAGCTTAAGACGTCACGGCGTATTGCCTCCATTTGGGTTGTCATCTCCATGTTTGTAGCCATCCTGATCGGCATCATCGGAAACGGCGCCTCTGTGGCAGGAGGGATTCCCATGTTCTCATCCAGCTCTGAATCCGAGACCGTAATCATCCGTCTGGCGGATTTGCTGGGACGCCACGGAATCCTGCTGTCTGTTGTGGCAGGAGTGGTGCTGGCAGGAATCCTGGCCTGTACCATGTCCACGGCCGACTCCCAGCTGCTGACAGCCGCGTCAGGCGTGTCCCAGAACCTGCTCCAGGATTTCCTGAAGATTAAAATGGACACAAAAGCGTCCATGACAGCGGCCCGTATCACCGTGGTTGGCATTGCCCTGGTAGCCATCCTTCTGGCCTGGAATCCCGACAGCTCCGTATTTACCATTGTATCCTTTGCCTGGGCCGGTTTCGGCGCGTCCTTCGGGCCGGTGATGCTCTTTGCCCTGTTCTGGAAGCGCAGCAATCTGAAGGGCGCCCTGGCAGGCATGATTTCCGGAGGCGTCATGGTGTTTGTATGGAAATACGGCGTGCGCCCCTTAGGCGGCGCCTGGAACATCTATGAACTGCTTCCCGCCTTCATCGTGGCCTGCATTGCCATTGTGGCCGTGTCGCTGATGACAGAAGCTCCATCCGTGGAAATCTGCGATGAGTATGATTCCGTGGGAAGATAGGGCTGAATCAAATACCAAAACCGCAATTTTCAGATAAGACTGTTTCCATCTGAAAACTGCGGTTTTCCATTTTCCTGTTGGTTTCTCATTTGCGGCTTATCCGCCTGGTGCAGGCTTCTCTCCCGTACGTTCTTACTCCTCCTGCTTGCTGCAGATTGCCAGCCTGTGCTGGTACTTCTCCCTGGTAGCCAGCCCTCCCCGGATATGGCGCTCTGACTTATTCACATCCAGCACGATTCTGGCCTGGGCCGCCAAGGTCGGATTGATGTGCTCAAGCCTGTCAGTTACATCCTTATGTACCGTGGATTTGCTTATTCCAAACTTCTTCGCCGTCTGCCTTACCGTGGCATTGTGGTCTATGATGTAATTGGCGATGGCTACCGCACGTTCTTCAATATACTCCTTCAAAATGAGTCTCCTGAGGATTTTTTTACATCATATGCAGAAAATCCCGGGATTAGCACACCCTGTACGGCTATTGAGGGAAATATTTTATCTTGTTCCTGAATATTTTTTATGTATCTGCGCCAAGCTCCTGTCCCAATGATATTGTAGGAAATCCTGTCCTCTTTCTTATATGAATTTCCCCATCGCTTCCTCTGGTAAGTATTAAGCCAGTGCTTCCACCAACTCTTATACTTTTGTTCCCGGCGCAATCTCAGCCGGCGTTTTTCCATGTCTCCATTCCCGCCTTTTTAGGCACTGACTCCGGCTGGCTCTGATCCATCCTACACATACAACCGCCTTCTGAAAGCAGGCCAAAAAAGATATCCGTTACCATCCATATACGGTGCTTCTCCGGGTCCACCTTTAATTAAATGGGAGGTCATCATCGTCCAGGTCATCAAAATCCAGCCCGTCTTCATCCATACCGGAAAAATACGCTTCTACCTCTTTCTCATATTTCTTCATGGCCTGGGACACTCTTTTCTCTGCCTTCTTGTTCCCGCTTACCTTGTAGAGCAGTTCCGCCGCCATATAGACAATATCATTCTCATCTGTACAGGCTCCGTCCTCCGATATGTACCGCCTCACGATCTGCTCCGCTCCCTCAAAATCGCCCACGCCGGTCCTGGCATAAATCAGCGCCGTAGTCCCCATAATATTGCCGCTCTCCTTTTTATACCAATCCTCACAAAACTCCAGGGCCTCTTTCTTTTTTCCTTCCGCCCCAAAAGATGATGCTATATAAAAGCGAAAATCAGACGGCTTTTCCTCTTCCCACGAAAACATGCTTATAAGCTCCCCGCAGATTCTGCGAATCTTCTCGTACTGTTTTCCCGTATCCAGATAATCCAGATAGTCCTGCAGCCAGCCGCATACATCGTACTCATAATCCGTCCCGTCATCCAGCAGGTACAATTCCTTCGCGTAATTGCTGTTTTGGCTTCTGCCTTCACGGACAATCTCAACCAATACTTCATATGCCTTGTCCCAGGCATCCTCATTTGTTACATCTCCCGCCAGATAAGTATAACACTTCGATGTCAGGCGTTCAAATTTTTTCCATAAGCCTTTCATAAATAAAGTCCTCCTTAGCATAAGTACTGAAATCACAGTTTTCTTCATCATACCATATCTTGTCTCTTTCTCCTACTCCCAACTTTATTATGTCCATATCCTTCCAACAGAAAAATGCTGTTTCTTCCGCGAAAACGCGAAGAAACAGCATATCCCGATTCTCCTTTGCCCTTATTCCCTGCCTTTATTTCTTACTTCTACCCCTTACTTCCCATCAATATCTCAACCGTTTCCTTAAGTGTCTCCGCTTCCCCCACATTACCCGGGAATATGACATAGGGTATCCCCGGGAAACGGCTCTCAGCACCCGTACGCCACACCGGTATACCAGGGCGTACCTGCCCCAAAACAGTGGCCTTTTTTACCTTAAGGGCCTTTGTTCCCACATCGCTGGATGTGATTCCCCCTTTTGCCACCACAAACCCCGGCGTCACCTTAAGTCCGCCCACCAGGGACTGGACTGCGTCAGATATCTTTACAGACCGCGTAAGGGCTGCCTCCGGGCTGTCATTTTCCAGAGACAAAAGCTTTCTCTTGGTGTATACCGCCACGGTAACGCCCTGCTCCAACAGTTCTTCCTCCCTGCGGACAACCGATTGAATCTCTTCCTGAAATTTTTCCTCATCCAGCACCAGATCCGAATTAAATTCCAGGAACCGGATTCCGGGCACTGCCTTCAATTCCTCCAGCTGGCTGGTTGTCTTTTTAGTATGGGAGCCAACCACAATAATGCCGCCTGTCTTCCTGTCTCCAGCCACCATCTCTTCCCTGGAAAGCAGCGGTCTGTCACTGACCGCCCCAAACTCCTTCACAAAGCCCGCGGCCGTGCGGAACATAAACCTGCGTCCCTGCTTCATGGCATCATAAAGGGCAATGCAGAACACCTTCAGGTCACAGGCATCCACTGCGTTTACCACGATTTTCCCAAAATCATGGAGCGCCAGTAGTTTATCCGTAATGACGGAATAATCCAGGCTGCGCAGCTCCTCCAGGGAAATATCCAGCACTTCCCGGGCCGGATATCTGCCTCCTGTCTTTTCCTCCACGTAATCCTTTAAATTGGAGCAATGGTATCCAAAGGTCTTATCTTGTGCAAATTCAGTCTCCCCCGCAGGGACAAGCTCATTTCCATACTTCACATAATGCACATTTCCAATGGTAAAGCGCCCGCCCTCCTTAAAATAGGGACAAATGATTTCCCCGTCAACAGCCCTGTTCCTGTGCTTTTCCTCTGCCCGGGCCAGCAGCTCTGTCTCCAGAGGATAATACCCCCTCAGGGTGGAATCTCCCCTGCTGACAATCACATAATCAATTCCGGTTTCCTCCGACACCTTTGCCGCGGTTTCCCCGATTTCCAGGTGGGCCCTGGTGGTCTGTTCCACGGTAAATCCCCTGGAATTTGTCAGTATGTAAAACAGCTTTCCCTTCTCTTCAAAGCCTCTCTTAATGCTGTCATAGGACCAATCTGTGTACACGGAAATATCATGGACCGTCTGCACTCCGGTGGGGTCATCGTCCAGTACTATGATTTTATGTCTGTCTTCCCGGCATTTTTCTTCCAGCAGGGCCTGCACGGCTGCTATATCCACTTTGGGGTACCGGTCTAATACAGATGCATTCAACATGGTCTGTTTCTCCTCTCTCTCTTATCTTCCAATGCCCAGCAGAGCCCTGGCCTCCTCAGGCCGCATGGGCTCCTTATCCATGGCCCGGAGAAGCTTCACAGTCTTTTCCACAAGGGGAGCATTGGAGGTCACCTGGGTCTGTGGGTCCAGATAATTGCTGTCCTCAAATCCAATCCTCACGGTCCTGGCCCCCATGCCCACGGCGCCGGCCAGCAGCGAAAAATCCTTTCTGTGGGCCTGTGTGATGCCCCACATGGCATTGGAAGGAATCATCTGTATCATGGCTGCCAGCGCCTGAGGCGTTGCCGGGGCTTCCCCCTCATGGCCCAGCACGATACTGAACAGAACCGGGTCCGCGAAGTCATACTTCTTCATCAGCTGCTCCATGGTCCATGTGTGGCCTATCTCAAAGGTCTCCACCTCCGGAGTCTTTTTCTGCTTCAGGATTTCCCGGATACAGTACTCCACGTCGCCGATGGGATTACAGTACACATCCCTACCCAGATTCGTGGATCCCACATTCAGGGAGCAGGCTTCCACCATCTCAGAATACAGAGGAGCGCAGCGCTCCTGTATATTCAGGTCAGACACTCCGCCCGTGGACACTTCGATGATGATATCCGAATCCCGGCGAATCATGGCCAGCGTCTCCTCCAGCAAGGACATATCCGGCGTCAGACGGCCTTCCCTGTCCCTTACATGGAGGTGCACCATGGCAGCCCCTTCTTTATAACACTCATACACATCCTCCGCTATCTTCTCCGGTATAATGACCTTGTCCGCTGCCGCTACCGGAGCAACGTTTACCAGAACCTTATTATCTGTACATGTCATTTATCTAATCTCCTTTTTTACAATTTCTTATGTCCTGCCATTTACGCAAACAGAACCTGTGCAATCAGCACCAGCGGTTCTTCCCCTGCCTGAGATATTTCATGGGTATCCCCTGGCTGGGCCGCGATGATATCCCCCTCTTCCAGGTATTGCTCCCGCCCGTTAATGGTGTGCAGGGCCTTTCCCTTTACAATGACCATTGTCTCCATCTCATTTTCGTGGGTATGAGTACCGATTGATACTCCCCGGTTCAGGGTATGGCGCACATAGGCCCTTCCCTTTCCCCGCATTTCCTCTGGTCCCAGAAGAAGCTTCTCCATCCAGACCGTTCCCTTTCCGCCCATACAGCCCTCTATAGGCGTTTTCTCCAAATCACATTTTCTTCTATATATCATAATCATCCTCCTTCCAATCCCAAGGGACCGGGGACCGCGCCCCTGGATAGTCTGTTGTAACAAAAAATGGCTGCCGCATCCTTGCCCCGGACATATGATCTGTCCTGTACAAAACGTCATGCAGCAACCACCTTCATGTGCCGCGCCGTTGTCTGCCAGGCGCGGCACATCGCTATTCATCTTTTAATTTTGCCCAATACTGGTAATGTTCCTCTACAATCGCATATATGCCGGCCGAATCCCTGTCCTGCAAAAGCTTTACGATTCTGCGGTGAAGGTCCAGGAAATTTTCCACTTCCCCGTCCAGGAATATTCGGTCTATGGTTGCCATACGGGAACGGCGGGTGATTTTGTCCACATAGTTGCAGATGGACTGAAGCATCACATTTTCTGTGATTCCCACAATGGCCATATGGAACTGCACATCCGCCTCATAGAGGCTGCGCGCCTGGGGCTTCTCCATATATGCCTGATATTCCAGCTCCTCCATGGCCTTCTCTATGGCTTCCATCTGAGTCTGCTCCAGGGATTTGGACTTCAGTTTATCCACAGCCAGCTGAAGAAGGCCCACGTCAATCACCTTTCTCAGCTCCACAATCTGGCTGGTGGAGTCCTTCTGCAAAATAATACCGTAAAGCACCGGATAAATCATCCTGCTGTCATATTCCTGGCTAACAAAGGTGCCCTCCGCCCGCTTGATATGTACCACGCCATATGCCTCTAACACCTTAATGGCTTCCCGGACCGAATTTCTTCCAACCCCCATTGACTCCGACAATTCTGCTTCTGTAGGGATCTTATCCCCTGGGTTTAGCTCTCCATTTATGATAGCATTGGTAATGTTGTCTACAATTTTATTAACTACTGACTGTCCTCCGACAGGTTCCTTTAAAAAACTGGTCTTTTCCATGCTGAACCTCCTTGCTGTGAACACTTATCTATAAGTATACATCATATGTTGGTTCAGCGCAATCTTCTGTTCCCTGCCTATGAAGGAATCAGGCACAGGGACAAGGCCGGTATGTATGTGATGCACAGCAGAGCCAGAAGGGACATTAGAAGCAGCGGCACCATTCTCCGGCATATTTCCTCAAACTTAACCTTTCCGATATCAGCCGCGACATACAGATTGGGTCCTACAGGAGGCGTTACCTGGCCAATGGACAGGTTCAATACCAGGATGACACCCAGCTGAATCATGTTGATATCCAGGGCCTTGGCAATGGGCATGATAATGGGAACCAGGATATAGAGAGCGCTGGTGTTATCCATGACGCAGCCGGCGCACAGGAATACGATGTTGATGATAAACAGCATGATGTACCTGTTGTCTGTAAGGGCCAGGGCCATTTCCGTAAGGGAGGCCGCAATCCCCTGCTGGGTCAGAACCCAGGAGAAAATGCCTGCGTTCATGATGATGAGAAGAATCATGCCCGTTGTCTTGGCAGTGGAGAACAGTGTCTCCTTAAGCTCTGTCAGACGCAGCTCCTTATAGATGAAGATTCCCACAATCAGGCTGTAAACAACGGCAACCGCCGCTGCCTCCGTAGGTGTAAAAAGTCCCGAATAAATACCTCCCAGAACGATGACCGGGCTTAAAAGTCCCCATATTGTATCCAGGAACAGCCTGCCGATTTCCTTTAAGGACGCCCTCTGGGTATCCCCTTTCCATCCGTTCTTCTTAGACTTTATGAACACCATAATACAGAGCATGAAGCCAAATATAAGTCCCGGTACAATACCTGACAGGAACAAATCGCCGATGGATTCCCCTGTAATCATGCCATAGATAATGAATGTAATACTGGGAGGAATAACCGTTCCCAGAGAGCCCGATATCGCGGAAAGGGCGCTGGAAAATCCCGCGTCGTATCCCTGGGCCGCCATGGCCGGAATCAAGATGGATCCCATGGCTGCAACGGTTGCTGTGCCGGATCCAGAGATGGCCGCAAAGAACAGGGCTGCCACCACTGCCACATAACCCAGTCCGCCGTGGACCGGTCCGATGATGCTGTCCGCCAGGTTGATAAGGCGTTTGGAAATACCTCCCTTGTCCATAATTGCGCCTGCAAGGACGAAAAGCGGTATGGTCAGAAGGGAAAACTTCTGAACGGTGGCCTGCATCATGGATGGAATAACACCCAGCGGAGCGCCTGAAAATATCAGGGTCAGCGCGCTGGACACGCCCAGGACAATGGCAATGGGAATGCCGAATCCAATCATCACTGCCATGGAACCAAATAAAATCGCTGCCGACATATTAGTTTCCCTCCTTTGCTAATCTGATTTCATACTGTACCATACGGGCAATGGAGAATACCGCTGACAAAGGAATGGCGATTCCGATGGTCCACTGAGGCATCTCCAGAACACCTGTAAGCAAATGGTAGTGATACTGCCTGTAAACCATCTGCGCCCCCCATATAATCCAGATTCCATAGTTGGCAGAGCATAAAAGAAGCCTGCAGATACGGTAAACCTTACGCCCCGTTCCGGTGAATTTATCAGTCAGGTAATTAAAGCCCATGTGGGAATCGGTCTTAAACACACTGGCCGCGGCCAGGCAGCAGACCCACACAAACATAGTGGTCACCAGCTCCTGAGTAAATGACATGTTGAACCATGTAATCTTTCTTGAGAACACATTCATAAATGTGACAAAGGTCATAACAAGCAATGCTGCTGAACAGAGATATTCCTCAAGATTCTCCCAGAAATCCTTTAAAAATCCTTTTTCCTCCATAACACCCCTCCTAATTCTTATAACCGCCGGTAAACAAGTCGATTACCTCCTGTCCCACAGACTTGGCATAATCATCATAGATTCCGGCGCAGGCCTTCTGGAACTCAGCCTTCTGCTCCTCTGTCAGCTCCGTGATGACGGTGCCGCCGTCCTTCAGCTTCTGGATGATGACAGCCTCGTTGTCAGCCAGATAATCATTTCCCCAGTCCAGGGCTTCTGCCGCGCACTCCTTTACCAGTTCCCGGTCCTCAGGGGACAGCCTGTCCATGGTCTTACGGCTCATGACCCAGATGGTGGTATCCCTTACCCCGTCCCACAGGGTGACGTACTGCTGGACCTCCGCGAATTTGGAAGAGTCAAATACCGCGATGGGATTCTCCTGCCCGTCTATGGTCTTCTGCTGGAGGGAGGTGTACACCTCTGAGAAATCCATGGCAGTGGGATTGGCCCCAAAGTAATTCCTGTACAGGTCAATGAAAATATTGGCGCCCGGCACACGGATATTCATGCCCTTTAAATCCTCAGGCTTTGTGATCTCCTTTTTGCTGTTGGATATCTGCCTGGAACCGGCGTTATTGATACCCAGCATTTCCATCTCCAGGTCATTGCACCAGCCGTTTACCACCTCATGGACCTTATCGCTGTGGCAGAACGCCAGCAGGTCGTCTGAATTAGGGAACAGAAACGGAAGCCAGAAGGAATAAAACTTCTTATCATAATTGGCAATGTTTGGCGGTGCGCAGGAATGGATGTCAATGTTGCCGGCCTGTACCAGCTCAATGGCCTTAGTCAAGTCTCCCCCTGACAGTCCGCAGTTGGAATAAATATTGACCTCAATCCTTCCGCCGCTTTTCTCCTCCACCAGCTTCTTAAACTCCTGGGCAGTCAGGTCACTGATAGACCCAGGACTCTGTGTATGGGTAAAATGAAGCACGACCTTCTTATCCCCGGCAGAACCGCAGGCCGTCATGGACAATACCATGGCCGCAGCGCATATGCCGGCTGCCGCCTTTCTTAACCTTTTAAACATACTTCCCTCTCCCTTCGTTGCGTGCACCCGGCCTATGTGCTTCAGGTGCCTGTGCGCCATATGTTCTTTATTACATTAGTCCCTTCTTAACAAGAGCGTCCTTCAGTGCAGCTGCGCCGAATCTCGGGCTGGATAATACTACTTTACCATACTTTTCATGAATATACTCCTCACAGTAGGCCATGGAGCCCTGGGCAAAGAGAATCACATCCACCTTGTCCGCAATGGTTCCCGCGTACTCACTCATAAGGTCCTTAAACTGTTCCTGGTCCAGGCCAAAGCCGCCGTCCACCAGCGCGTCCACCAGCTCCACCTGGCGGTTCATCTCCCTGGCAACCCTTAAGATGGTGTTCTTCGTGGGATTCAGTGTGGTGGGAAGAGTTGCCATGACCCCGATTCTCTTTCCCTGTCTCACTGCTTCCCGGCACATCTCCTCATCCACACGCACAATGGGGATTCCCGTATATCTGGCTATATCCTGGGCAGCGTCCGCCACCTCGCCTACGGAGGAACAAAGATTTAAAATAGCGTCCGCTCCTTCTGAAACAGCTGTCATATACATGCCCACCAGCCTGGCCGCCAAAGGAGCCGTCACATAACCTGCGTCCCTGACCTCTGCCAGAATGGAAGGATCCTGGTAACTGGCCACCTCAGTCTCCCGGGGAAGGACATCCCCCACTTCCTTTTCTACTAATTCAATCAACTCTGGTGTGGTGCTTGTGTAAACCAATGCTACTTTCATGAATTATCCTCCTGTTATGCTTCCATTAGAACCAACGTTCAACATCCTATGTTTTATGTTTAAAATATACTACATCCTACGTTGGTTGTAAATTGTGAAAATGCACATGATTATAACACCTCTTTTATGCAGTTTTACTTATTAAAAATGAAAAAAACATGGAAAGAACCTGCAAATCAGGATCTCTTCCATGTTTTTTCAACCTACAATGTGTTTACCAATCATGCATTAAGATATTTTTTAAGCACTGCTCTCACTGCTCCCGGCCCTGCGGCCTCCTCCCTGAACATTTCCTCTACCGTCTCTCCGATTCCTGCCTCATAAAGGTCGATTCCAAAAATATTAGCATTGGACAGGATACTCTTTAACTGTCCCCTGTATGTTTCCGGCCGGCCTACCACAATTCCCTCCAAAGCTTTTGTCAGCTCCGGCACCATGGGATCCGCCGAGAGTTCAAATTTCTTTCCCTCATCATCCACAGCCAGAAGGTACCTGCACCAGCCGGCAATGGCAAGCGGAATAGCCGTAAGCTTCCCGGCATCTCCATACTTCGACACATAAGCCTTGATGGTCTCTCCATAGCGAATTCCTACCTTCTGGGACGTGTCTGTGGCAATCCTTTGCGGCGTGTCAGGCATGAAGGGGTTCGGTATCCTCACATCTATAACCTCGTTCACAAAATTCTCCGGGGATAGTATACCCGGATCAGTCACAACCGGCATCCCCTCTCCGGGACCAATCAGGCGCACCAGTTTATTCAGCAGCGGATCCTTCATTTCATCCGCAATCAGGGTATATCCCAATACACATCCATATACTGCCAGGGCGGTATGAAGCGGATTCAGACATGTGGTAACCTTCATTCGTTCCACCTTATTGACCGTATCCCGATCCGTCATATAGACCCCTGCCTTCTCCAGAGCCGGCCTTCCATTGGGGAAACAGTCTTCTATGACAAGGTACTGGGGACCCTCTGCATTTACAAAGGGCGCAATATACGTGTTTCTGGAAGTAATGACCGGAGTCATATCTTCCACTCCTGCGTTCTCCAATTCAGCCTGAACGGAATCAGCCGGGCGCGGCGTGATTTTATCAATCATGGACCACGGAAAGGATACCTGCTCGCGATCGGACAAATATGCGATAAACCCGTCCTCCACATACTCTCTCCTGTTCCATTCCTTTGCCATGGTGGTAACGGATTCCTGAAGCTTTTCTCCGTTGTGGGAGCAATTGTCCATGGATACCACTGCCAGAGGCGCTTTTCCGGCTTTATATCTTTCGTATAAAAGGCTGCACATGACAGCCATGGCCGATATGGCATTTTCCGGCCCATTGTCAATATCCGCCTGGATAAATGGAAAATATGCTCCATCCGCCCCCTTTAAAGCGTATCCCTTTTCCGTAATGGTAAAAGAAGCAATCTGAAGCCCCGGATCAGCAAAAATATCCTTCAGCCGCTTCCAGTCCCGCGTCTCCCCAGCCTGGGCTTTCAGGGCCTCTGTAAGAGAGCCGATGACCTTCTTGTCCGTGGAACCGTCCGCCTTCAATGTAACCCCCAGCACAAGGTTGTCATATGGCTTGTAAATTTTTTCGATGACGTCAAAGTCAAAGGTTTCGGCACATGTAATTCCTTTGCCGCTCATCCCTTCTGAAATCAGCACATCCGCTATGCCGCCGATAAAAATGCGGAAAATGTTGCCCGCACCAAAGTGCACCCACACAGGTTTTTCGCGAGTCGCTTCTGCCACAGCCTCCACATCATAGGAGGGGAGGCTGATGCCGGCCTCCTCCCACACCTTCCTGTCCTTAATTCCTTCCAATGTCAGCTTCATGAGCATATCCTCCTTTCTGTTATTTCCCTAAGAAAAATGCAGCCGGTACTGTTACCAAAGGCGGGAACAGTATCAAAAGAAGAAGGATGATAACCTCCGCCAGCAGAAACGGCCACACTGCCTTTACGATCCTCTCCATATTAATCTTTCCGGCACTGCACGCCACATTCAGCACAGTCCCTACAGGAGGGGTAAGAAGTCCCATAACAGTATTCAATATGAACACCACTCCGAAATATACTACGTCAATGCCTGCTGCCCTAACCGCCGGCAGCAGAACCGGGGTCAATATCATAATAGTGGGTGTCACGTCCATAGATGTGCCTACCAGCAGGACAATTCCTGCAATAACCAACATAAGAAGGGTTGGGTGGGCTATAAATGGAGCCAGGATTCCTGTCACGATAGACGGTATATTTCCCACTGTCATAAGCCAGGAGGATACCATGGCTGCAGCGGCCAGGAACATAATCACGGAAGAGGACTTAGCCGCGGATACCAAACAGTCCATCAGCATGGATAACTTCAGTTCCCTGTACACAAACAGTCCTATAATCAGGGCATACACTGCTGTTATGACTCCTGCCTCTGTAGGCGTAAACTTACCGCTCCTCAATCCAACCAAAATGAATACGGGAAGAAGCAGAGCCCAGAATCCGTCTGTCAGGGATTTTACTACCTGCCTCCGGCTCTGCCTGGGAGCTGTTGGCAGTTTATCCTTCTTAGCAACGAAAAACCACAAAATGCACAGTGAAGCAGACAGATAGACTGCCGGTGCTATGCCTGCCATAAAGAGGCTTGTCACTGATACACTGGCCTGTACACCGAAGATAATCATGGGAACGGAGGGCGGCATGATAGGAGATAAAATATTACCTGCTGCGATAAGCCCGGTGCTCTTATCCCTGTTATACCCGGCCCTTACCATCATAGGGATGAGGATAGCTCCAAGCGCAGCCGTGGATGCCACGGCAGACCCAACCATGCTGGCAAAGAGAAGGATGGCCAGAATGGATACATATCCAAGTCCGCCTCTTACGTGTCCTACCATAGCATTGGCGGCATTGACAATACGTTTGGTAATCCCTCCCCTGTTCATAAATTCTCCTGCCAATATGAAGAAAGGAACTGCCATCATGGAAAATGAATCAGCACCTGAGAACAGGTTCTGGGACAGAATCTGAGAATTAAAGCCGTTCATGAACAGCATCATGCAGACGCCGCTGAACAATAATGAAAAACAAATGGGCAGGCCGATTGCCATGGACCCAACCAGTGATGCCAGAAATACAACCAAAGTCATGTTTATTTACCTCCCTGCTCATTAAGACGCTTCACATATTCTTCATCAGACAGTTCCTCCGCCTGTTCCATTGCCTCGGTGGCAATATCATCGTCATCATTGTGCATGGTAACGATGTCTGTTATCTCCTCAGGATGCTTCAGGGCATACACTATATTAGTGGCCGCCAGGATGGCAATAGAAATACCGGTTATGATGCCTCCAAAGTAAAGTACAGAATAGGGAATACCAAGAGCTGCGGTCCTGGACTGTGTATTCTGGAGAACCATCTTAAATGCCCCATGAACCAGAATGCACATGATAGCAGCAATCAGGAGCCTGGACACAAGATACAAGGCCAGCTGAACCTTTGGGCTGACCCTGGACAGCAGGGTATCCACTCCCAAATGTGCATTGGAATGCATGGCGCTGATAGCGCCAATATATGTAACATATACAAAAAGGTATCTTGCCAGCTCTTCCGACCATGTAAGTCCGGAGTTAAAAAAAGTCCTCAGTACCACGTTCAGGAATACAAACAGCACCATAAGGCCGGTCAGAATCCCTGTAAAGCAGTCAATCGCGTGAAACAGCTTATCAATTAATCGGTTCATAATCCTCTCCTTACTCGATTTCTTCAATCATTTTTCTTATAGCTCCGGCCCATTCGTACTTTTCGTCCAGATAATCATATACCGGCTGTATCTTTATCTTCATGGCCTCCCGGTACTCATCTGACAGGTCTGTCACCGTCAGACCATTGTCCTTCATGAATTGCTTATCGCCAGCCAGCTGATCTATGTAAAGATCCCATGCGTAGTCCGACGCCTCATCTGCTACCTGCCGGAATATCTCCCTGTCAGCCTCATCTATACTGTCCCAGAACTGGTCCCCTGCAAAAAGCTCCAAAGATGCCACTATGTGATTGGTATCATAGATATAATCCTGAACCTCATACCAACCTTCATTCTTAACCGTTGACAGAGGATTGTCCTGTCCATCCGCAACTCCCTGTTCCAGAGCTGTAAACACCTCTCCCATATCCATGATAACCACATTGGCCCCCAGGCTCTCAGCCAGCTTCACATGAATAGGATTATTCGGCATCCTCAGCTTCTGTCCCTTGAAATCATCCAGTCCTGCCAGCTTCTTATTTGAAGAAAATGCCCTTGCCCCGTTTGGGAACCACGACATCAGAGTCACCGGCTGATCTGCCTCCAGCTCTTCTGCAATATAACTTCCCAGCTGCCCCTGGTAACATCTTCTGGCATGCTCCACATCCCGAAACACAAACGGAAAATCAGGGATAGCCATTACAGGGGTTTCAGACCACATTGGCGTCCCCACCACGCACATCTCGATGATTCCGCTTCTGGTATAGTCGTAGGTGACTTTTTCACTCCCCAGTACTCCGGAGTCATATATCTGAATATCATATTTTCCATCTGTCAGTTCCTCCAGTCTTGGTTTAAATACCTCCCTCATCGCCATGGAAGCCGGTGTCTGGCTGGAAACGCAGACTGCAATTTTTACCAGTTTTCCTTTATTCATACTTCCAGCCTGACCGCCGCAGCCCGCCAGGGTACCCATGACTGCTATAGAAGTAAAGATACACAATCCATGCTTCACAAACTTAGCAAGCTTCATAAATGAAACCCTCCTGAATATAATTAATTAAAGTTTCCGCACACGTCATTTGATAATTATACTAGTAATTCTGATGTTGCGGGATACGATATCTTTTACATATCGCCCCTTACTTGTATGGTAGTATATAAGTCAGTTTCTTGCAATATGTAAATTTGTCCAATATTTATCCTTGATTTTTGTGCATACTTTATATCATGATTCTATTTTCACAAAGCACTTGACATTTCGTCTGCATTAAACTAGTATACAAGTATGTAAGTTCTCCGCACACGTCAACCAAAAAGGAGAATAAGCAACTATGAAAGCAGTACAGATTTTTAAACCTAAGTCATTACATATAATTGATATTGAAAAACCATTCCTAACGGAGGAGAACAATGTATTGGTACGTATGACGGCCGCTGGTATCTGCGGTTCAGATATGGGCATCTACCACGGTACAAATGCGGCGGCAACCTACCCCAGAATCATCGGACATGAGATGGTCGGCGTAGTAGAAGAGACAGTTTCTTCTGTCACCTCTCTGCGTCCGGGTGACCGTGTTATTGTTAATCAGGTTACAAGCTGCGGTCACTGTTATCCCTGCCGCATGGGAAGAGGAAATGTCTGCGACAGCCTGGCTGTAAGGGGCGTGCATATAGACGGGGGATACCAGGAATATATTGCTGTGCCGCAGGAAGACTGCTATCTGCTTCCTGACTCCATCTCAGATACGGATGCGGTGATGATCGAACCCGCCACCATTGCCATCCAGTCCTGCACCAGAGCAGAGCTTAGAAAGGATGATATGCTTCTTATCTATGGATGCGGCGCTTTAGGGAGCTCCATCTTAAAAATTGCCCGGCTGCTCTGTGACTATATCATAGTGGCAGATGTGATAGATGAGAAATTAGAAGGAGCGAAATCCGCAGGAGCAGCCCACACCATCAACGTATTAAAAGAGGATTTGGAAGAGAAGATAAAGGAATACACACATGGGCACGGCGCCACTGTATCCATTGACGCGGTCTGCGGAAATGATTCCCTGATTCGCCTGCTGAAAGCCACCGGCAATGCAGGCCGGGTTATCACTATGGGCTTTTCCACATCTCCCACCGAAATCAACCAATTCCTTATCACCTCAAAGGAACTGGATGTACGGGGTTCCCGCCTTCAGAACAAGATGTTTGGCAGAGCCATTGAATTAATCAATGAAGGAAAACTTGACCTGACAGGAAGTGTTTCCCATACCTTCCCCCTGTTAAAAGCTCAGGAGGCCTTTGATTTCGTTGGCTCTCACGATCCATCCATCCGCAAGGTGGTTCTGACTTTTGACTTTTAGCAGTATACTGAATAAATAATAAAATGATAGTTTTCAAATAAATAATGATAGCCTATCCGTTCTTTCGGTAGTATACTAGTACATAATATATAGTTTGCTGGTATATAAGGAGATTTTAAAAACAAGGAGGAACATATGAAAGTACTGGACAGGCTGTCTGCTGAAAATGCCCGCACCTATGCCCTGAGGGTTCTTCAATATAATATCATTAATCTGGAACTGGTACCGGGAAGCACGGTAAGCGAGAATGAGCTTTCCGCCATTCTGAATCTTTCCCGCACTCCGGTACGTGAAGCCCTCATTGAACTGAGCAAAGTAGGTTTGGTGGAGATCCAGCCCCAAAGAGGAAGTTATATCGCAAAGATTGACTATGAACTGATTGAAGAATCCCGATTCATGCGCCTGGTGCTGGAGAATGCCGTGTTAAAGCTGGCCTGCGAAGGTATTTCACAGGAATATATGGACAAACTAAAAGAAAATCTCAGGATGGAGGACAATATACTGAAAAAAGAGAACGCAGAACGGCTCTTTGAGCTGGACAACGAGTTCCACAAACTTCTCTTCCATTCCGTTGACAAGGCACGCACTTATGAAATTATTCGTTCTCAGATGGTTCACTTCGACCGTCTCAGGGCTCTTTCGCTAAAAACCGTTAAGCCTGATAAGACCGTGGAGGACCACGAAAATATTCTCTATGCCATTGAACGCCGCGACGCAGAGCTGGCAGAGATGTTAATGACCCGGCATTTGACCCGGCACAGGGTGGAGAAGTCGGAGCTGTTAAAGGCATATCCTGAATACTTTGTGAAATAAAGAAGATTTCTCCCCAGGAGATACGGATGAAATATACCGGTATTTCCTGGGGATATTTTTATTTTTTTCCTCCCTTCTATGTACATCCAGGTACTGCAAACCATTATAATGTAATAGAACATTATGTTATATTCTTATTGACTATTTTTATATAACGTTATATAATGTATTTATAAGACAAATAAAAACTACATATCTCTCAAAGGAGGCCCTATTTTTATGGAACTAAAAAAAATTATCGAGGAAATCAAAGCAGAGCGCCCGGAAATCACCTCAGTCATCTTTGTAGGATGCGGCGCATCCCAGGCAGAGCTTTATCCAGCCAAGTACTTCTTAGAGGGCAATGCAAAAAAGCTGAGGACCAGTCTGTACACGGCCAATGAATTTGTACATGCCACTCCTGCGTGCGTGGGCAAAGAAAGTATTATCATTACCTGCTCCCTTGGCGGCAATACCCCCGAGACAGTGGAAGCCTCCAAAAAAGCCATGAATATGGACGCTAAGGTAATAGCCATCACACATACCCCCGGTTCACCACTGGCTAACAGCGCACACTATGTGGTACTTCACGGATTTGAGAAGAATTATGCGGCCAAACTGGAAAAAATGACCTTCTGTCTGCAGCTGGCAGCTGAAATTCTCAATCAGTATGAAGGGTATGAACATTACCAAGATATGATGACCGGTTTTGGTAAGATCTTTGACTTAATAGAAGACGCAGTTTCCTTCGTAGTCCCTTCCGCAAAAAAGTTTGCAGAAAACTACAAGGATGCTCCTGTTATTTACGTTATGAGCTCCGGAGCTACCCATATGGTGGCCTATTCCTTCTCCATATGCCTTCTGATGGAAATGCAGTGGATCAATTCAGGCTCCTTCCATGACGGCGAATTTTTCCATGGTCCATTTGAAATCGTAGATAAAGATGTGCCCTTCCTTCTGCTGATGAACGACGGCAGTACCAGAGCATTGGATTCCAGAGCCCTGGACTTCCTGAACCGTTTCCAGGCCAAGACCACCCTGATTGATGCAAAGGATTTTGGATTAGGGTCCGTAATACCGGCCACGGTCAAAGATTACTTCAACCCGATGCTGATTACCGCAGTGCTGCGGGTATATGCAGAGCAGCTGGCAATCCTCAGGAATCATCCCTTGACCCAGAGAAGATACATGTGGAAACTGGAATACTAATTATCTTTCACATTCAAAAGGGCTTCCGGCTGCTGATGCTTTGCCGGAAGCCCTTTTTATGGAGGTAGGACTATGTCTAAATTATCCGGAAGGAATACTCTCTTATCCATGGCCGGTGCCACCGCGGGGGTATTCCTTTTTGCATTTTCATTCTGTGTGTTTCTGCGGCCTCTGGGGCTTTACAGCGGAGGTTTCACAGGCATTGCCCAAATCATACATCTGGTCTTTCAGGACATTCTCAAAATCCCGCTTCCCGGAGGAATCGACTGGACCGGAATCATTTTCTGGATGCTTAATATCCCCCTGTTCCTGTTATCCTATGTACTCATCAGCCATAGCTTTTTCTATAAGACAATTGTATGTGTATGCCTGCAGTCCCTCTTCATTGCGTTTATCCCATCGCCGGAGATTCCTGTGTTCACAGATCCACTTGCATCGGTCCTTGTGGGAGGTGCCATATCCGGCTTTGGAGTGGGTCTGACCCTGACCTGCGGCGGTTCAGGCGGCGGTGTGGATATAGTTGGAATCTACTGTACCAAGCGATTTCCCAGGTTCAGCGTAGGCAGGATATCCATTTTGATTAATGTACTGATTTATCTGTTCTGCGCATTCCGGTACAATCTGGCCACAGCCGCATACTCTGCCCTCTTTGCCATCATTGCAGGGGTAGCCACAGATAAAATTCATTATCAGAACATCAAAGCCTGTGTCACAATCATCTCCCGGCATCCAGACATCCAGAATATAATACTTAACAACCTGCACCGTGGTGTCACAATCTGGAATGCCTCCGGCGGCTATACCGGCCAGTCCACCTATGTCTACATGACTGTCATTTCCAAAAACGAGATAGAACCATTAAGGCAACTGGTCCTCACTGCTGACCATAATGCTTTTATTGCCATCCAGAACAATATAGACGTCACCGGCCACTTTGAGAAACGTTTTTAGAGAGGCTGGAACAAACACATACGTTTTTCATAGCGGGCGATTCTGTCAAAGCCCGCTTCTTTTACGAGGCCGAGGGCTTCTATGAAACCGCTTCCCACATCTTCCGGGAGATGCGCATCAGAACCAACTGTAATCACAGTGCCTCCAAGCGCTTTGTACAGCTTAAGGCATCTGATTCCGGGCATGGTTTCCCCTGCTCCCTGCCTCAGCCCTGATGTGTTGACCTCAATTCCCTTTCCCCTCTCAATGAGCGCGGTCAATACCTGAATTATCCTGTCCTCATATTTATCATAATCATCTGGAAGTCCCGCTTTCCTGCAATGGCGCTTGTACAGATCCAAATGCCCCATACAGTCAAAATCCCCTGTCCGGGCCAGCTTCAGTAGGTGACTGTAATAAGCGTCCGCAATCTCCTGCACCGTATCCTCCCGAAACTCCATCTGACTTAAGTCAATGTTACCAATCTTGTGCACAGAACCAATGAGATAGTCAAAGGGCCAGCTCTTTATAATGCCTGATGCCTTCTCCGGGTCCAGGTGAAGCTGTCCGAATTCCATAGCGCTGCGGATAATAAGCCGGCCTTCATACATCTGCCTGCATTTATCCAGTTCTTCAAAATAACGAATAAGATATTCCCGGTTAAAATATTTCCCGGTTATTCCGCCTGCGTAAAACTCATAGTGGTCTGTAAATGCGATCTCTTCTATACCCGCAGCTATGGCTGCATTGCACATTTCCTCCATGGTACCCTTGGCATCGGGGGAAATTGTGCTGTGGACGTGATAATCTGCAGTTTTATATTCCATGTTTTTTATTCCCTTTTATATTTAGTGGTCTGTATCATACATGTAATTTCCTGTAACAGTAAACAGGAGGAACCATCCTGTTCCTCCTGCTGATATATGACATTCTAATTATCTATCCCTTGACCGCACCAGAGGTAAGACCCCGGACAAACTGTTTCTGCATACACAGATAAAGTATGATCATTGGAAGGGATGCAATGGTGATGCCTGCCAGCATTACCACATAGTCCGATCTCATATCGCCTTTAAATGTCATCAAACCGATAGGAATGGTCATAATACTCTTACTCTCCAGGAACACATTGGCAAACAGGAACTCGTTCCACACGAAATTCAGGTTCACAATGGCGCAGGATGCAAAAATCGGCTTGCTGATAGGGACTATAATCTTTCTGAATATCTGAAAGCTGTTGTAGCCGTCAATAACTGCCGCTTCCTCCAGTTCCTTTGGTATACACATAAAATAAGCACGCATCAGGAATACGGTAAACGGTATCCTGAATGCCACATAGGGCAGGATAACCGCCCAATATGTATTATACAGGTGTGTGGCCTGAAGTATCTTATACAGAGGAACCAGTGCCACCTGCTCCGAGAGGGCCATGCCTCCTAATGTAATCAGGAATATCAGGTTTCCGAATCTGCTGTTGAATCTGGTTATGCCATAGGCCAGCAGGGAGCTTAGAAACAGAATGGATATAAGTGAAATGGAACTTACAATGACAGAATTTCCAAAGTATTTGTAAAGTCCTTTATTCCATGCTGATATATAGTTGGCAAACTGTACTTTCGCAGGCAGCGCCAGAGAATCGGTAAACAGTTCCACATTGGTCTTCAGCGAATTCATAATCAGCCAGGCTGCCGGCAGTATAATCACAAGCACTAACAGTATGAAGAATATATTCAAAAGTATGGTTACTGCTGTTCGTTTCTTCATATGCCTCTCCTTTCTACACTTCGCCAGACCTGGTGATCTTCATCTGAATCAGCGACAGCACCATGGTTACCATGAATATAAATACGCCGGTTACAGCAGCCATTCCCAAGTCATCGTGAAGGAATGCGTTCTGGTAAAGAAACACCCCCAATACCTGTGTACTGTTTCCTGGCCCTCCTCCTGTGGTGGAATATACCTCGGTAAACAACTTGAACGCTCCGATTACCGTGATGATTGAGCATACCAGAAGCTGCTCCTTTGCAAGAGGCAGTATGATATGGAGTGCACGTTTTACAGGTCCCGCGCCATCAATAGATGCTGCCTCGATATAATCATTGGGCACATTCTGTATAGCCACTACCATCAGAAGAGTGATATATCCGGTAAACTGCCACTGGCTCATGGCTATAATACAGTATATGGCAATCTTGGAATCTCCCAGCCATGAACGAGCCATATCCCCGTGTCCTATAGCTCTCAGAAATGAGTTGAGCATACCCAGGTCCGGCTGATAAATGAATGTAAACAGAATACCAACGGCTGTCAGAGAAATCAGGGCTGGTATATAATATATATTCCTGTACACATTACGGAAGCGTCCTGTTGCCTTACTCTCAAGAAGAAGCGCCAGCAAAGTTCCGAAACCCACCTGAACAACGAGGGAAATAATACAGTACAGTCCGTTGTTCTTCAGCATGATAGGCAGGGTATCCTTAGTAAAAAAACGGATATAATTACTGATACCCACAAATTTTGCCGAAGAGGAGTAGGATGACAAGCTGAAAAAGCTGTATACGATATTTGTTATGACCGGTATGTATACAAATACAAGTACCATAATAAGACCGGGAATCATATACAAATAAGGAGTGGATTTCTTCGTTCTCATAGCTTTTACCTACTTTCTTATGTTGCAGGGGGATGTTTCCACATCCCCCTATAGATTACTCTGACTTAGTCTGCCCGGATACAAGACTCTGGGCTTCTTTAGCGACTTTCTGTACTCTTGCCATTGCCTCCGCAGGTGTAATATCTCCATTTGTAAGGTCGGAAGCCGCTGTGAGATATTCATCACATGTTGTTGAATAAAGAGCGTTGTCAAACCATGGTCCCATGATTTTGGCTTCATTTACAACTTTATAACCGTCCAGCAGTTTCGTATCATTGACTCCTTCTGTCACATTTTTTGATGCGTTAAACCAGCCGATGGTCTGTGCCTGCTCCTTGCCCACTTCCGGTCCTAAGAACCATTTCAGAAACTCGATACATTCGTCCGGATACTTTGTTTTGGACGAAACCACAAATCCTTCCGGAACGCCAGTTAATATATCAGGGTTGCCTGGCCCTTCCACTACAGGGAATTTGAACATACCGTAATCCAGATCGGCGTTCAGGTCTGTAATATATGGAATCTCAATGAGTTCTGCATAGTACATAGCGGACTTGCCCATTGCAAAATTAGTTCTGGCCATGTCTGCTGCTGTACCATTCACTGCATCGTTGCAATAGGGAATCAGCTGCTGATAGCATTTTAATGCTTCTTCATAACCAGGATCGGTGAACTCTCCCTGGGCAGGATCAAAATCTTTCTCTCTCACCTCATCGCTTACAAGCATCTGGTTCAAACTACCGATATAGTGTGCTGCCGGCCACTTTTCCTGATTTCCATAAGATATGGGTGTGACACCAGCCGCTTTCAGCTTATCACACACTTCAATGAGCTCATCCCATGTAGCCGGTGCCTTCAGGCCATTCTCTTCAAATATTTGTGTATTGTAGAAGAAAAGCTTGCAGTCAAGTCTGAATGGAATACCGTATGTAACACCATCCTTTGTATAGTTTACCAGCTGGGACTCCATGAGGGAATCCTTCCACTCCTTATCTGCTTCCAGGTATGGGGTAAGATCCATAATCAGGTTTTCTCTTAAAAACCGCTCCGAAAACTCGCCGCACCAGCTAAAGAAAATATCTGGAGCATCATTACCGCCAACCACTACTTTAATCTTTTCTTTGTATGGATCATTCTGGGCACTCTCAACTACAATGTCAATATCGGGATGCGCTTCCTCATATTCAGCAATCTTGCTTTCAATAAAGCCATTGAACGGCTCATCAGGAAACCTGTGGAAAAACTTTATGGTTTTCTTCTCTCTTGATTCCTGAGCAGCCTGAGTAACACCAGTATCAGCTCCTGCCTCCGAAGAAGCCGGTGCGTCCTTCTTGTCATCACCGCCACTGGGGGTAAATCCCGCACAAGCTGCAAGTGACATTGCCATGGTTCCTGCCAACAGGGCAGCAGCCGCTTTCTTAACAAACTTTCTCATAATAAACTCCTTTCGCCTCTTCATAATACTTTTTATATAATGCTTTACTCATACTGAAACACTTTGCCAAATCCGAATGATCCCTCCTTCTGACAGTTGCCTGCCGAGTAAACGGCTGCGCGGTACAGACTGGTTCTGACTGCCAAATCCTGATAGTCCGCAGCTGTCACTGTTCCTTTAGTTCCCGATGCTGACGGGAAGTCCCTGGAGTCCTTCATGGCATCCACATAATTTATCAGGAAGCAGGTAATAAAGGAATCTCCCGCTCCCATGGTATCCACCGCCTCTACCAAACATGGTGACTGTTCATAGAGACGTCCGTCCACCATTACCAGCGCCCCCTTGGCTCCCCTGGTAGCAATAACAATATGTCTGCATCCAAATTTCCGAATCAGAGTCATCTGTTTCTCAATCTCGCTTCTGGGCATATTGCCGCAGGAGATACTGGCACAGTCAACATATGGCGCACATTGTCTCAAATATTCCTCGTCTGCCCTGTCCGAAAAATCCATGGATACAAAGGATGATGCCTGGCGGATCAACGGCAGCTCATCTTCTATATAACTGAAAATACTGGTATGTACAATGTCATAGCCGGCTATATAAGCCCTGTCCATTGCAGTCAGTTCCAGAGGATGTTCCCTTGACACTCCGCCTCTGTTGGAGCCGATGAACACCCTGTCCCCGTTGTCCAGACGAACCTCGGCATATCCGTTCTCTCCAGGATAAAAACGGCAGTGGGAGAGCTCCAGCCCAAGACCACGGATCGTATCATATACATGAGCGGCGGCCTCGTCATCTCCGAACACCCCCAGATAACCGGCTTCCATTCCGAACATCTTTGCATAGACTGCAAAATTTAATGCGTTTCCGCCCGGGTACATGGTGCGGATGTGCATATACTTATCCACCACGTTATCGCCCAATCCCAGTACTCTTAACATGTCCTCACCTCTTTGTTGATGTGTTTTAATTATCATGTAATCATTATATGACGTTATGTATATTTTGTAAACATAAAATATGGTCGCAATCTGATTTTCGTATATTTAGCACATTAATTACGTATTTTTTTGTGCTATTTGTTCAAAAAAGCGAATTCCAATCGTGTACACGCAAGGAATCCGCTTTATTAGTATATTTACCACTCACTATGGGCATCAATTCAATACGTCATATAACCTCTCAACGCTTTGTAAAACAGAGGATGTAGGGTCCACTCTGTATCTGCCGTCTGTTATCTCCAGGGACAGGTAACCTTTATAAGAATACCGCGAAAACTCTTCCAAATACCCTTTCATATCCAGAACTCCGTCCCCCCATGCCAGGTGTCCTCTGGGAGCACCGTCGATAAAATGCACATGGACCAGTTGCTCCCCGAATACCTTCAGGTAATCCTCCGGCCGCTCACCTGCCAATGCCATGGGAATTGTATCAATCATTGCCCCGATTGCCGGATGACTTAAATCCTCCATCATCCTCTTAAGAGTGGGCAGATTGTAGACCAGGTTGCTTTCATCCCGGCGCAGCACCTCAAGGGCCAGCTTGATGCCGTAATCCCTGGCCATATCCCCCAGGGACATAAGACCTTCCCTGGCATGTTTCCAGGCTTCATTTATATTACTGTTATCCAGATATCCCCATCCAGTAGTCACCAGCATCTTATCCGTGCCTAATTCTGCTGCCGCACGCAGATTATCTTCGAAATACTTAAGACTGCGCCGCCTCTGTACCGTTGAGTCTGCTGCTAAATTCACCGGGTAAATGCATTGTTCGGGGGTATAGCACACCAGTGACAGGCCCCTTTCTTCAATCTGCTTTCTGACACGGCACACATCTGTGTACGTCATATCTTCCAAATGAAAATGCGGAGCTGCTCCCCACAGCTCCACATGCTCTACGCCGGCTCTGACAGCGTCATCTAAGAATTTCTCCAGTGGATAATAGCCATATTGAATATTCATTATCGATATCTGGGATTTGCTGATTGTTATCATTCTCTATCCGCCTTTTCTCAAGCATTAACCATGACCGTCATCTTATAACGGTCCGGATTAATCACACTTTTACAATTGTGGACAGGATTTCCCTCCCGATCATAGCTGACATCTTTTACATAAAGCAGGGGCTTGTCGAGATCCACGCCCAGATGCTTGTGCTCAATCTCATTGGCCTGGCATATTCCAATCCGCTTAATGCCATTGTCCATAATTGTCCCATTCTCCGCCAATATCTGATAGATGGAGCCTGTGAGATCATGCCCTAAAAGGTATGCGAAACGAGCCGGAAAGTGATTTTCCTCAAGCATAACGGGAATCCCGTCGCAGGTTCGCACCCGCACAATCTTAATAATTTTCTCATGTTCCTGAATCTTCAGTTCCTCTGCGTCCACCATGGTGGCCTCTGCCAGTTCCGCAGACACCAACTGTGCCCCGGCCGTATTTCCCTCTGCCAGACAGCTCTGAGTAAATCCCATGAAACCATTGATATTACGGCAAAGCTTTTTCTGCGACACAAAAGTTCCTATGCCCTGGCGCTTTACCAATATCTCCTCCTCCACCAATAATTCCACGGCTTTACGCACTGTTATCCTGCTGACGTCATACTCCCTGCTCAACTCTATCTCAGTAGGTATCCTGTCATTTTCTTTTAATTCTCCGTTGAGTATCTGATTCTGGATTACCTCCATCAGCTGCTGATACAAAGGGACGCTTGATTCCTTGTTCAGTTTTCCCATGATTCCGCCTCCATTGATTATGTCTGTATCATTATTATACGATACATGACCATATATAGCTTAAGTATACCATTGGGAAAGTATTCGCGCAACCGTTTCAAACATCCCTTTTCTCCCTGATTTCAATGCATTTTTGGAACTGCCAGCATACTTTCTGAAGGGCCTATTTTAGTAATCCAACCTCCTGTAATACCTCCTGATAGCCAAAGGATGCCGCCTGTTATACTCCAAATGCGTGGACACCCTCTGGAACGCAGAGCGCATCATAATCGGGCAGAGCATTCCCCTGAACTCGTCGCTGATCCCCTTAAGCTCAAACTCCTTGCTGTCAAACACAGTCACCTTGGCGCTGATCTTGTGTACAAAATTTTCCACCCGGTCCATAAGCGGACGGGTTTTATCCTCACCCTTGATTAAAATTACAGAGGTATCCCTGTCAATAACCTCCAATGTCCCGTGGAAGAAATTAGAGGCCGATATGGGCCTTGTGCGCATCCACTGCATTTCTTCCATGATACACATGCCATAGCAGACAGCCCAGTCCTCCAGATTGCCGGAACCAACCAGATACTGGATGGGCTCATCCTGATAGGCCCTTGCATATTCTGCTGCTTTTTCATCCGCCTTCTTATAAATCTCCACCACATTCTCCGGCATATTCTTAAGTTCCTCAAAAAACTTCTCATACCGTGGAAACTGGCCTGCATGATACATGAAGCGCAGGGTCACGGTGTACCAGAAATAATATCCGCCGCCTGTGGTGGTTATAAGATAATCTGATTTTTCATAGAGCGGACTGCCCTCCTTCTCCACATACCCTATAACCGTTGCTCCGATTTCGTGGGCCTTATCCACCGCAGCCACCACTTCCTTTGTATCACCGGAAATACTCTCGATAACTACCACGGAATCTTTGGAAAAGTGGGGATTGTCCACCACACAGAAGTCCGCTGCGTTTTCGATGAACAGCGGGATGGTAGAACCTTCTTCCCTTACGATGTGGGCCATCTGGTTGGCATAGAGTACGGTTCCCCCGATTCCGATATAGAAGATATTTTTATATCCCCTCTTTATCACCTCATCTACTGCTTTTTCTGTTGCTCCCACAATGCTGAGTCCGTTTTTGTGCTCCTGCAGAACCTTTGCCTCATCAAAATTAAACATAACAGCTCCTCCTTGACGTCATATATTGTTATGTATAACATATCATAACATCTTATAAAATACAAGATGAATTTGCTCATTATCTATAAAAATCATTTCAACAAGGCATAATAAAGCATTCATTTGAACATCAAAAAAGAGCTGCCCGCCCAGACACGTCATCACATGACCCGCCGGAACAAAAACAGCTCTCTTATCTCAAACCTACTCTAACGCAAACATAGACATGGCATTCAGCACATCCTGCTCCATTGCATCCACTGCTGCGTTAGCCAAATCATGGAAGTATTTGACTTCCTTCTCCTCCAGCAGTTTCTTCACTGCCTTCACGCCCGCGTTGGACATATAGGAGAAATAGTTGATTTTACGGATACCGCAGCGGATCGCCCTCTGGATATCCGCTACGCTGATGCCGGATCCCCCGTGCATAACCAGCGGAAGCCCTGTCAATTCCTTGATTTTCACAATCCGGTCAAAATCCAGCTTTGGCTTGGTTGCATAGAATCCGTGGACGGTTCCCACCGATGCTGCCAGGGCATCTATGCCCGTATCTTTTACATACCTGGCTGCCAGCTCAGGGTCTGTATACGCGTCGCTTACATCATTGATGGCAAAGGTTTTTCCCTCATGTCCCGTGACAATGCCTATCTCAGCCTCCACATCCGCGTTGCAGGCTTTTGCCATGGCCACTACTTCCCTGGTCATTGCCACGTTTTCCTCATAAGCAAGGGAGGAGCCGTCATACATGACAGCGGAAAAACCTAAATCCAGGGCTTTTCTCACATAGTCCAGGTCCTCGCCATGGTCCAGCATGACGCAGACAGGAACCCTGGCCTCCTTCGCCATACGCACCATGATGGGGCCGATGATATGAATGGGCATCTCGCACTCATGAAGCTGCGCGTGCTGGATAATAACTGGTTCTTCACGTTTCTCTGCCGCCCGTATAACCGCCATAAGAATTTCCAGATTCGGCGTGTCAAAGGCGCCTATACAGCATTGCTTTTCTTCCGCATACCGCAGAACATGGTTCATATTTACTAACATCCGGCATTCTCCTTACTTTTCCTCATAGAGTTCAACGATAGCATCATCCCAGATTACAAATGCCAGGCGCACGCCAGGGCCGCAGTCAGCCGGCCCGAATATGATCCTCTGAGCCTGGGAGGCATAGTGGTCTAAATCGTCCACCCTGTAAGCCACATGGGGCTGCTTGGAAAGAATCTCCGGGAAGGGTGTTCCCTCCTCGAATTTCAGGTACTCTATCTTAAAATCATAGTCATCCACATTGCTTACACAGAACTTCATGTCCTCGTTATATGTCATTCCCTCTTTTTTATTTAGGACCGGGATTCCTATATGCATATATTCTGCCGCCATGACCCATATCCTCCTCATCTTTCTCTCAAACTGATTTTTCCTTGTGCCGCCAGTACGTTCTTGAACACCCTCTTATTTCTTCATATACGGCGTATTGCACGGTGCGTTCCAGTAGTGCAGAAGCTCATCGTCCATCCTTGCCATGAACATCTGGAAGCCGGCCTGCTCCTGTACGGTGAGAAGCTCGCCCACATAATTGGCCACAATCTCAATGTTCTTCTCCTTCAGGTAGGATACGCACCTGCGGTAAATGATGAACAGCTCCATCAGTGTGGTGGCGCCGGTTCCGTTGAGAATCAGCATGATTTTCTCGCCTTCCCTGATATCCAGGTCAGCCAGAAGGCCGTCCAGCATGATCTTGGCTGTTTCATCGGCTGACTTCATGGTCTGGCGTCCGCCGCCGCCCTCTCCGTGCTGTCCCATGCCGATTTCCATTTCATCCTCGCCCAGATCCGCGAGCAGGCTTCCTGTTGCCGGATGGGTCGCTCCTGATACAGCTACGGCCAGGGTAGCCATGTTATCTGCAAACCGCTGCGCAATGGCAGCCACTTCCTCCAGGCTCTTTCCCTCGGCAGCCGCTGCTCCCGCTATCTTATAGGTGGGGATACATCCCACCAGGCCTCTCCTGTCATCGGCGTTGGAGCGGGGCGCATTGGCAATATCCTCCTGTGTCACTACCTTGACCACATTTAATCCTTCCTTTGCGCATTTCTTCATGGTCAGGTTGCCGGTAAGCATGTCGCCTGCATGGTTTAAGACTATGTAGAGAACGCCCTTGCCCTTGTCTGCCAGCTTTATGGCATCCAGGCAGGCCTGAGGTCCGGGAGCCGCGAAAACATCTCCCACCACGGAGATATCCACCATTCCTTCTCCCACAAATCCGCTGATAGCCGGCTCATGGCCGGAGCCGCCCTGAGTCACAATAGTAACCCTGTCGGCTTCAGCCAGCTTATTGTTAATGATCATGCGGTTTTCACCCAGGGTCACCAGCTCCTTGTGTGCCTCGGCAAAGCCTTCTAACAGCTCCGGCGTCAGATTCTCAGGATTGTTTATAAATTTCTTCATCTTCATAATTTTTACCTCTCCCATTTTATTTTATTGACCGCATCCGTATGCCATCTACTTCCGTATGCCGTCTACTTCAGTCCGTCGCAAAGTCCCGCAAAAAACAGGGATGTGCTCACTGCCCCCGCGTCCGGGGTGCCGATGGTCTTCTCCTTATAGCTTCTGGCCCTGCCATACTTGGACACATACTGCTCGCTTTCCTTTGCGCCCTTGGCCGCTGCCTCCTTCGCAGCCTCCAGGACAGCCATCACATCGTCTTCTGCGCTTTGAGCCGCTTCCACAGCAGGAATCAGGGCGTCCATCATAGTCTTATCCCCCACGCCCGCGTTGGTGATGTCTTCCATGGCCGACAAGCATTCCGTAAACATTTCCTTCAGAGTCCCTGCATCAATGGGCTTATTTCCTTCCAGGGGACCTGACAGTCCTCCTATCATGGTTCCGTATAATGGACCTGCGCTTCCGCCTCCGATTTCCATGGTATTATCTCCCAGGTCCTCCAAAAAAGTCTCCACGTCATCATCATCCCAGCCATCCAGGCTCTTCTCAATCAGACCGGCAATCTTGCCAATGGTGACGCCGTGGTCCCCGTCACCGAATCTGGAATCAATCTCGCTGAGATAATCCTTGTTCTCATTCCAGACCTGGGCAGCTTTTCTGAGCATCTTTGTAATTTCCGCTTTTGAAAGTAACATATGTAACCTCCTCTCATGCATTTTCCCCAAATTATCCATGATTTTAGATTAACATTTGTTAGTTTCTTTGTCAATTATTCATCGTGCCTTTCTCTGTTTTTTGCCCTAATGCACAAAAAATGCGCAGTTTCTTTAGCAAACCGCGCATTTATGGTTACGTATGTAACCCATATTTCATTGACCCGCGCTGTGCAATCATACATTCTCATTGTACAATCATCAGCTCTTGCCGCGCACCGGGTCTGACCTCACATGTCCCGGCCTTTTTATCGCTCTTCATCCCCGCTCATCATTCCAGCGCTTCCCTGACCACATGCTCCGGTGCGATAAAATGTTTCAGGTAACCGGTCTTTAAGGCTCCCCGGAATGCCTTTGGGCTGGTATTGGCAGAACAGATACCCACCACATGCCTAGTCCCGGACAGAAGCTCCAGTGGAATCTGAATAGCGTAATCCGTATCTGACCGGATAATATGACCCTGGCTGTCCATAAAGTAGTTCAGGATGCGTCCCACTGCCTTCTGCCGTATAAGCTGGTCTCCATATCTGGCCTCCGACGCAAAATCCGGTACAGAAGGAAAATTCCCGATATTGACCAGCGCCACATCCAGCTTTTCCCAGACATGATATATCTCGTGGTAGCTGTCCAGCTCCCTGGTCAGTTTCAGCTCCTGCTCAGAAAGCACGCAGGCCGGTGAATAGATAAATCTGGGCTGGGCCCCGCTGTGCTCCGCAATGGAACGAACCAGCTCATTGGAGTGGTAATTTTTAAGTCCCACGCCGCCATTTCCTATGAGCGGGCAGACAAATGTTCCTATGGGAACCAGCGTCTCCCTCTGTTCCATATGCTTTACCACATCACCGATAATGTGGCCCCATCCAATGCCCAGGCCGGTGCCTCCCAGCCCTGACAGATAAGAGATGGCTGCCTCTGCCACAGCCTCATTGGTGGTCTGATCATTTGGTCCGTCGGGCACAGCCACACCGTCATAAATCCCGAAACAACGTCCCACCAGTTCCATGAGGGACAGCGCACCGCCGGACTCCTCCTGCGGTGCGCTTATCCGTATAGTGACGATTCCCTTATCCCGCGCCTCCTTCAAAAGCTTGCTGACCATGGGGCGGGATATACCGTATTGGTCCGCAATCTCACTCTGGGTCCTGTCCTGCTCGTAATACATTCTGGCCACATCGACCAGACGCTCTGTTTTCTTATCCATACTGCCTCTTATTCATATCGCCGGTGCCGCTTTGGCATGTCACAGAAGCGTATACTCCAGCATCTCATACGCCAGCCCGCTGCCCTCATTGATATCAGCAGGCAGAAGAGCCCTGGCCACGCATTTCTCATCGCCATCCGGAACATCCACGCGTTTCAGATAAGCATAATCCCCGTCAATCCGTTCCACTCTGTAATCCACACGTTCAAACATGGCTGCATTCCACCTCCGCTTCCCTACTTACGGCCGCAGCACTGGCGGTAACGCTTGCCGCTGCCGCAGGGACAGGGCGCATCCGGGTCAATGCGGGCTGTCTTGGCATCCAGCTCCACCCGGTTATAACCACAGTTTCCAACCGTCCTGGTTTCCTTCCATACCTGTTCCATGATTTCATCGAATCCGTTCATCTTTTCCTGGGAATCCAGGTTCAGTCCAAAATGCTCCATGATGTCTTCCACTGCTTTCGGCGTTGTCCCCAGCCTTACGTGATGATGGATGGAGGAAGCTGCCTCCCGAGCAGTCTCCTCATCGCAGCCAACCATGGCCAGGAAAAATGCCTTCAGCGGGCGGATATGCTTCTTAAGCTCTACTGCTCCGGTTCTGGCAATCTCCTTCACCTGCGGGGCGGAAGGTATATAAAACTCCTTGCCCTTCTGATAATTCAATACATCTTTATAGGCATCTGCCTGAATCAGATCCCAATCAATAAACCGGCCGTCCCAATAAGCAAAGTCTGTCCAGACACCTTTCATCTCACGGCAAAGGCGGGTGATTTCCCCTGCATCCGCCTCGCAGCCAACTGCCCTGCAGATAGTCTCCACCTGCCCCGCGTCAGCGGCGCCGTAAAGGTAAACCGCTGCCTTGCAGCAAGCCCATACCTGGCTGCGGTAATGACGATCAGACTGGAATTTCTCTGTATTCATCTCATCATATGCCTTTGCCACATCTGCGGGAACAACTGCTGTACCCAGGCTGGTAAACCCGCAGTAACCGCCATAGTGCAGGAAGCTCAGAGCTTCCAGGTCTCCCTGGTATTCTATACCTCCGGCTGCTGCGGCCTTCTCAAACTCTGCTGTGGTCTCATCGCTTAAGGTGCCGAAGAACCGCCCCATGCGCTGGGAATCCAGCAGGGCGGCGGCCAGAGCCGGAGCCAGCTTATTCTTACCCAGCTCATCGCATCCCCCAATATGATGAACCTTGGCAATGCGCAGCAGCTCAGTCTTATCAAATCTGGAAAACAATTCCTCCAGAGTATGGATTACCCTTGGATCCGGCTTTTGTGTTTCCGGCTTTTCAGCATCCTGGATACCGGTTTTCTGTTTGCCGGCAGCATGTTCCTGTACCGCAGGTTCCCGGACCGCATCCTCCTGGCCGTTTTCCGCTCTGCCTTGTCCAAATGCCGGATGTGCCTTTAGATTGGCGTTTACTTCATCCAGGTCATACTCTCCCATTCCCTGCTGGCAGGCCCATTCCTCCATCAAGTCATGGTCCTCAGCCTCAGGGTCATCCAGCTTATCCAACAGGTCATAGTAACCGCCTATACCGCCGCAGTCCTCCGGAATATTGTCTCCCTTATACTTTAACACCTGGGGATAGCTGTATTCATACTCCACTTCCTTCTCCATAAGAATCTGGTGTTCCCATGTATCCCCGAAGTCGTAGGTATATATAAAACGAGGGTTCTCTGTTATTAGAGTTCCAATCTGTGTGCCTTCCTCCAGCACATCGCAGCCGCAGGACTCCGCCAGATCGTCTTCCTCCCACGTTTCCCTTATAAGCAGCCCCGGTTTCTTAAACTCAAACTTGTGCAAATGGTAATCACACCAGCCAAAGGCCCCCTGAATCGCCTGATGGAGCTGGCAAAATGTAAACTGCTCCGGCACCACCACGCGTCTCCATATAGGCGGTTTACTGCCTTTTATGGTAATTTTCAACTGATAACCTTTCATAAGGCCCTCCTTCGAATTTCAAATATTTGTATAAGCAGGCATCCCGCGCCGTAACAGGCTATATCCTTCCAGTCAAAGACAGAACCCAGGATAATCCTGGCCGCGGCGTTCCCCCGCGGCCCCAGTATCTCTGCCAGACGGAAATACTGCATCACCTCCACACAAACCGCAAAGAGAAACACATATAACGGCACCCGCTTCATTCCCACTGGTACGAACACCCTGACAAAACAGTACACCGGTACCACCACCAGCGTGTCCCCTATATAAGGTCTAATGATGCGATCATGAACATACAGGGCGATAATTAACTCAATTATAAAAACAATGATACTTGCGGCCAGATATCCCCACCTGGCCCTGTATTTTCTCCCGCTATCCATCGGGCCTCCCTTTGGCCGTCTACCGTATACCATTGAGTTCCTGATACATATCCTTGGCAAATGTATCTGTCATGCCGCAGATATAATCCGTCACCAGCAGCAAACGAAGATACAGCCGTTCCGCATCATCCCTGTCCCGGGCGCACATGGAATATATCATCTTATAATTATCAGATATAAGGGAAACCAGCTTTTTCTGCACCTGGGTCATGGGCAGATCCGTATCGTAGGGAATCACAGCGTCCACAAACCGGTCCAAAAGAAAGTCAAATATTGTCTGGGCCGCTATCTCCAGCTTCAGGATGGGTCTGGTGCTGAACGCATACCGCAAGGCAATATCCCCCAGTGCTTCCATCAGCAGTTCCACATCCGTACCCGCAAAAAGGTCGCTGGTATAGGTACCTTCCATAATAGATTCATAGTTGCCGGCAAAACATTCCGTAACGCCCGAAATCATCTGACCCTGGACGCTGATAATCCAGTTCTGCACCGCATACAGGTCCGGTCTGTCATATCCCTTTCCCACGGCCTTTCCATACTTTTCCTCCAGCCATGATACAATCTGGATATAGTGGTTTGTCTGGCTGCCGGCCTTATATGCTTTTAACTCAGCCAAAAGGCGTTCATAAGAAATGCAGCCCTTCTTGACCGCGTCCTCGATGTCTGCCGTCTTATAGGCAATGTCATCTGCTGCTTCTAATATGAATGCCAACGGATGTCTTTTTCCCAATGTGCCGGTTGACACCTGCACATCCTGGAAATTCTCCCTGTCGCCATGGAAATATCCCATCTTCTTGGTTCGGATATCGCCGCTGTCCTTATCAATCTCCAGGGAAGATACCGGATACTTGATAATAGTTCCCAAGAGAGCTTTTGTCAAGTTCATGCCATGCTCATCCACCAGAAAATGAAGCCTTGTCACCACCCTGAACGCCTGGGTATTTCCCTCAAAATGACAAAAGTCTTGTACCATCTGAGGCTCCAGAATTTCCGCAAGGGTTCTCCCTCTAAATGTAAGCCTCTCCAGGTTCTTCTTAAACCAGTCCTGAATAGCTGTCTCACCAAAGTGGCCAAAGGGAGGATTCCCGATATCGTGAATCAATCCGGCGCACTGAAGAATGTCACATACCGCCGCCTTATGTTCTGGCGTAAAAGTTTTATCCTTGATAATAGTGCGGATGCTCTCTGATATATTCTGTCCCAGTGATTTGGCCAGGGATGAAACCTCCAGAGAATGAGTCAGCCTGGTACGGATGAAATCACTCCTGTCCAGCGGAAACACCTGGGTTTTATCCTGGAGGCGCCGAAAGGATGCACTGCCGATAATCCGGTGATAATCTTTCTCAAACTCTGTCCGCAGGTCCGTGGAGGACTGTTTCTTATAGCTGCGGATGCGGTCGTCGCAAAGCAGTGTCTGCCAATCCATACATACCTCCTTACTGCTTTCCCGCCGGAGTCCTGTCCATTATAATCCATCGATCACGGCTGATTGCACTGGCCGCGGACAGGACAAAACACGGGATACGTTTCATTCTAGTATATCGGAAGTCGATTCGCCTGTCAAATCTGCCTTTCATATGCGTTTCAATCCACGCTTGGCCATTTAACATAGCACGACCACATCTTATACAAATGCGTATTTTGACCTCATGTCAGTGGGGGACACTGTTTTTTCTCCGCCCGCCGCTGACGTTACGTTTGTTTCCGGCAATTTATCCCTCCACCTGTGGAGGCGGAGGATTCTTTTGCTTTTCTGCTAAACATGCATCTATATCTATTATCAACAAAATCGTGAAAAAAGCAACAAAAAACTGCATCTTTTGCAGTTGACAGCCATTGTTATTTGTGATAATTTAAAACGAGATAAGCAAATGAATAGGTTCTTCGGGGCAGGGTGTGATTCCCTACCGGCGGTATAGTCCGCGACCCGCTGCATGCGGCTGATTTGGTGCGATTCCAAAACCGACAGTATAGTCTGGATGAGAGAAGACAATTTTGTTCATATAAATATTGAGTATCCTCCCTTATTTATATTGACTATGAAGTTAATCTCAGGTTCCCCGGAACCTGAGATTTTTTGTTTCCTGGAACTTCATTCATTGCTGAATCACCGTATCGAAAGCATTTATCAAGGAGGTTTTGCTATGAAAACAAAATGGAGTATTCAGAAACTTATTTACACCGGTATGCTGGCCGCAGTTGCCGGCGCCCTCATGTCCCTGGAATTTTCCGTTCCAATGATGCCGCCCTTTTACAAGATTGACTTCAGCGATGTGCCGTCCATTATTGCCCTGTTCCTCTTGGGGCCAGCGTCTGCCGCCTGGGTGGAAATCATCAAAATCATCATCAAGCTTATCACGGTCGGCACCAATTCCATGTATGTAGGGGAATTTGCCAATCTTATCGGGGTTGTATTATTCGTAATCCCCATGTGGGCAGTTTACAAAAAAGGCGGAAAGACCCGCCGGGCAGCAATCGCGTCATTGGCAGTCAGCGTCCCCATCAGGACCTTGTTTGCCTGTTTCTGCAATGCATTTATCACCCTTCCCCTGTATGCAGCGGCCATGGGGCTCCCTCTGAACCAGGTGATTACCATGGTGGCCGCGGTAAATCCGGCCATCAGCGATCTGACCACCTTCATCTTTATGGCCACCATCCCCTTCAACCTGATTAAGCTGGGGCTCAACTGCTTTGTGGGGTATCTGCTGTACACCAGACTGCTGGCAGTTTATCCGGCTGTGAGAACCGCGTGAGGAAATACATGAGGAAACGCTGTAAGGAACGAGGGCTGAAAAATCCAGTCAGGAGGTTATATACACATGATTCAAAATTATAGCGATTTAACCCGGTTAGAGATGGAGCAGGTCAACAAGGATGAAACCATTGTACTGATTCCCCTGGGTGCGCTGGAGCAGCACGGAAACCAGGCTCCGCTGGGTACGGACGATATCATCGCAGAGGCCATGACAGACTATATACGCAGGGAGTTGGAAGTGGAAGATTCAGATTTTCCCATGCTGATATTTCCGGTCATCCCCGTAGGCTTGAGCACGGAGCACAGGAATTTCTGCGGCTCCATCACATTTAAACCGGATACCTACTACCATATGTTATATGATATCAGCACCAGCCTGGTCTGCCACGGTTTTAAGAAGCTGGCTTTTCTGGTGTGTCATGGAGGAAATGCTCCCATTGTACAGGTCTTAAGCAGGGAGCTTCGCAGCGAGTTCGGCATCTCCCCTTTCATTCTTTCATCCGGGGCCTTTAGCCATCCGGATGTGACGGCCACGATTTCAGAAGGAAATATCTGGGACTTCCATGGAGGTGAAATGGAAACCTCCATGGTCATGGCCGTGGACCCGTCCCTGGTAAAGTCAGAGACCTCAGAGGCAGGAATTCCCACTGCATTTAAAGACAATCAGGCGCTGAAACCTTACGGAAATGTATCCATTGGCTGGGTATCCGAGGATTGGAAAACAGCAGACGGCAAACCCATCGGAATCGGCGGAGACCCCTCAGGCGCCACAGCTGAAAAGGGACGGATCATTCTGGAAACCAGCGCTAAGGTGCTGGTGCCGGGGCTTAAAGAGATTCGGGCATGGAAGGGATAATGGAAGTATGCATTCTTTGTACATTCTAACAAGATTATGGAAGGGATGGGGCTTGCCCCATCTTTTTTGTTGTACGGAATTAGTTTTACCTAACCTTTTTTGCAGTTCAAAAGGGATTGCGGCGTTTGCGAAAAGGGCAGAGGAGTGGGCAACTGGATGTAATTCTGTAATTGGCGGATTTTTAACTTGCTCCGACGCGAGAGCGGAGACGCTATTATGTGAACGGCTATGAGACTACCCCGGAATTTCAATCCACTCCACCACGAGGGTGGAGACGATTACGGATGCCAGAGGTGCACTGCGGATTGCGATTTCAATCCACTCCACCACGAGGGTGGAGACCATAAGCCAGTCAACGGCCAGCCGGTACATGTCCATATTTCAATCCACTCCACCACGAGGGTGGAGACGACACAATTGATAAAATCGGCCGTCTGCTGGTCTATTTCAATCCACTCCACCACGAGGGTGGAGACGCAGACGGGTGAGCTTGCGGCTCAGTTAATGGATATTTCAATCCACTCCACCACGAGGGTGGAGACGCAGTACCAGACGGCCGGGGACGGGCACGTGAGGATTTCAATCCACTCCACCACGAGGGTGGAGACACGGCGGCGGGCGTGGGAATCACGAACGGCATGATATTTCAATCCACTCCACCACGAGGGTGGAGACAGCAGGCAGGCAAGGAAGGGCAGGACGGCCAGGAAGGATTTCAATCCACTCCACCACGAGGGTGGAGACGAAATCAGCGAAAGTGAGGTAAAAAAGATAATAGCATTTCAATCCACTCCACCACGAGGGTGGAGACTTACCAGAAACACCGCATTGAAATACTGCACAAATTTCAATCCACTCCACCACGAGGGTGGAGACTTGAGATGGGGCAAGACTATTGTCAAGATTGTGGAATTTCAATCCACTCCACCACGAGGGTGGAGACGGGGACGGCGACATTAAAGGCGTTTCGGTTCGAGATTTCAATCCACTCCACCACGAGGGTGGAGACGTGGCAAGCGGGGGTATTACTCTTATTCAGTACAATTTCAATCCACTCCACCACGAGGGTGGAGACTCAAGCAAGAGTATATAATGCGCTCCTTGTAGGATTTCAATCCACTCCACCACGAGGGTGGAGACGTATCCTGGGACATGCTAAGTCTACTACTACTTTATTTCAATCCACTCCACCACGAGGGTGGAGACTGTTTGGGCACCCTTACCTTTATGATGTTAGAGGTAATTTCAATCCACTCCACCACGAGGGTGGAGACATCCACCATCCCGCAGGCGCGTGGTCATCTTTGTATTTCAATCCACTCCACCACGAGGGTGGAGACTCTGCGCACTTTTACTGTTCTTAATTCACTCGCTTATTTCAATCCACTCCACCACGAGGGTGGAGACATTTTATTGCCCGGAAGGGCGGAAAGGGAAAGATATATTTCAATCCACTCCACCACGAGGGTGGAGACGCATAAGCGTTGTAAGCAGTGACCTTAAGGTTTGTATTTCAATCCACTCCACCACGAGGGTGGAGACAAGGCTGGAAAGTAACCTTCTGGACATCTCGGGTATTTCAATCCACTCCACCACGAGGGTGGAGACTCATGACTGGATACCATTGCGGTACCCGCCTGGGGATTTCAATCCACTCCACCACGAGGGTGGAGACATAGCCTGTTTTCCCACATCCGACATACTTGACGATTTCAATCCACTCCACCACGAGGGTGGAGACCTCCTGGACCTTGCATCCATGGCCCCGGCCCAGGTGATTTCAATCCACTCCACCACGAGGGTGGAGACCCATGAGATGTGCGAGAGCGGAGAGATACCGTATATTTCAATCCACTCCACCACGAGGGTGGAGACACCTGACAAGATAGGTTTTATAGCAGAGGCGGAATTTCAATCCACTCCACCACGAGGGTGGAGACTTTCCATAGGGGTAAATGGACTGGCGATTTTGAAATTTCAATCCACTCCACCACGAGGGTGGAGACGAGAGGTTCCACGAAGTCCTCTTTCATATCTGTTATTTCAATCCACTCCACCACGAGGGTGGAGACCTGGACGGGGCGGAGGTGAAACTCGTTGATTGATATTTCAATCCACTCCACCACGAGGGTGGAGACCATATCGACATAAATCAGCAGATACAGGACTGGAAATTTCAATCCACTCCACCACGAGGGTGGAGACAGCAATACTACACAATAACCACTACTATTCTTCAACACATTTCCACAAACAAATCATATCCCACCCCCTCAAATCACGGCCAACCATCCCTGCACACTCGCAAATCCGTTCTCATTGTGCAAATTTTCCGGTGCGAATCTCCCCGTAAATCCATGTTTGCTTCAGGTTCGCACCAAAATACTTTATACCGCTTTACCGCCCGCGGCCAGGTCAGAATATCAGCGGTTCTTCCACATTAATCCCCTTATTCATCCCAACATGGTTCACTTTTGTAGTGTGTTTATTCCCAAGGTTGTAAAACCTAAGGCTGTCCGTCTGTTCATCAATTATATCTGTCAGTATCGCCTTTAGCTTTATCAGCTGGGCATTATCCAAAATACATTCAAATACGGAGTTCTGGACGCGGGTGCCATAATTGACACATTGCTTTGCAACCTTTCTCAACCTGGCCCTGCCTGCGGCGGTTTCCGTATTCACATCATATGTAATCAGTACCAGCATATACCTTCCTCCTCCGGCCCATCTGTCAGGTATCTTCTATTTCCAGAAAAACGGCGGGTATTCATCTATATCGCCTCGCAGATATCTGGACAGAAGCATGGCCTGAACAAATGGAATCATTCCCCACTCCACCTTCTCATTCAGATATGGATGGGTAATCACCTCCTTTTTCTTGTTCTGCCATTCTGACAGCAACAGCTTCCGTGCCTCATCCCCCATAATGACAGCGCCGTCCTCTTTCCGGGAAAAATCCTTTTTGTTTACCATCTTCCGGTTAATCAGGGTAAGCACAAAACGGTCTGCCAGAACTGGCCGCAGCTCCTCCATTAAATCCAATGCCAGGGAAAGGCGGCCTGGCCGGTCCGTATGCATGAATCCCACGTAAGGGTCCAGGCCAACTGTTTCCAATGCTGACGCAACTGTATTGGCCAGCAGCGTGTACACAAATGACAGCATGGCATTCACATTATCCAAAGGCGGCCGCCTGTTCCTTCCCTTGAAATAGAAATCCTTTTTCTGCTGTAATATGAGCTGGTCGAAAACCCCAAAGTAAATACTGGCATCCTCCCCTTCATACCCCCGCAGCTGAGCCATGTCCCGGCTTTCCTCTATGCGCCTGAGGGATTGTTTCAGGAATCCGGCCGCATCCTTCACCTTCTCTGTGTCAATCTGAAGTCCATGGTCTCTCACAGCTCTCTCCAGAACCCATCTGGCATTGTATACTTTTCCAAGGATACAGTTTTTGGCTATCATCAGACTTGCGTCCTGATTCATGGAAACCTGGTACTGTTTCCTGCGCAGAAGTACGTTTCCCCGCACACGTCCGGTCACACGGGCCAGAAATCTTCCCTGAGGCGAAAGGACGCAAAGTGATATGTCCCGCTCCGCGCATCCCCCCATGAGGGCCGGGCTCATTCCCCTGTATCCAAAGGACACTATTCCCTCCAGATTATGGAGCGGTATCCGTCCCAGTTCCGTATCGTTGTCATAGATTACCACATTTTCCCCGTCCAGCGACAGATAACCATCAGGAGAAGTAACATACAGGGTGTTTAATAACTTCCTCATACATCCTCCTCAATCTTCCCACGGATATAATCCCTGACAGGTGATGCTTTTCCCAGTTTCGGCATACATATATCTTTCATGGAGCAGGCATTACAGCTCTTTGACCATCTGACCTTTGGTGTATATCCCTTGTCATAAAGTTCATGCATCTCCTGAAATATCTCCCTTACCCGTTTTCGCAGTTCATCTGTAATTTCCACCACATTTCTGCGGTGAATCTCTCCGTAATACAGCGCCCCCGCTTCAATCCTGGCTGACAGCATTTCCTCCAGACACATGGCCTGTGCCACCAGCTGCAGTATATCTGCTTCTGATTCCTTTGGACTCCCCCTTTTATATTCCACCGGAAATACCCGGAACAGTCCCCTGTGCCCATGGAGTCCGATTCCATCCTCCGCCCTGTGAAACTCTACAATATCGCATTCCCCGCTGACACCCATACTCCTGGAATACACAGGCAATGCCCTGCTTATCATCACATCGCCCCGCCTTTCTGCCAAATATGGGTCATGGGCCTTTTTGTGGAGCAGCTCTCCTTCTATGGTATGCTCATTCTCTTTCCACTGCTGTTCAATATGTATAAGGGCCCACTGGCGCCTGCAAAAGGTGAAATGCTGGATACCGGACACCATGAGGAAATCATCCTCCCTGTATTCCATTATATCTTCTCCGAAACTTCAACCGTTTCCGGTATCTGGTCCCTATGGACGGCAACCGTGTAATCCCCGTATTTTCTGGGATACTCCACTTCCTCATTCTTTTTTACTTCCACGGCATCAAAGAGTTTGTATGCAGGGCAATCTCCCAATTCCTTACTATGTTTAAACACGATGAGCCGGCGGACCGCCATTTTTCCCCTGGCTGCGGAATGGTCGATTTCAAACATATTGATGATGGCATCCCACAAAAGTTCCAAATCCTCCTCTGAAAAGCCCGTGGATTTTCTGGCCAGATTAGCTGATATGTAACCCTCCGCGCGGTACAGGGCGTAGGGAACGATATTCTTTCTTCCCATTTCCGTACTCTTATTTTCCGCGTCCTTTTCTGTGGTGATAGCCACACGGGTAATGGTCACTTCCTGACTCACAATGGGGTCAATGCTTCTGGCAAATCCCAGCTGTACAGGCCCACGCACCTGGCCGCAGTTTAACGCTGCCTTTACAAAGGTTGTCATGACCGCGCCAAAGGCTCGGATATCGAAAAAGTTACGGCACATAAAATCCCGTATTTTCTGGTCTACCTGAGGGTCTTTCTTTTTGAGTTCCTTGATTCCCTTTTCATCTGTCTTAAGCTCAATGTACGCGGTATTGTCACTTCTGTTTAAGGGTACATCCTCCCGGATATATATTTTATACCCGGGCTCGTCTTCCTTCAGTGTCTCCACATAATTGCGTATCTTACGTTTTAAGCACACATCCGTCACGATACCGTATCCGCTCTCCGGATCAATCCTGGGCAGATTGCCTGCATCCGGGTCGCCGTTTGGATTCCCGTTCTCCACATCAAATAACACCACAAATTCATACCTGTTCTTAATCACCTCTGCCATTTTAAGCCTCCTCCTTTATCTTCTTCTCATATCTCTTCTGAGTCTGATGGTAATATCCCAATATGAACATTCCCTGCTCCTCCAGGGTAAGCCGCCTTGGGCAGGCTGCCTTCTGTCCCTCTGCGACAGTCAGCCTTCCCTGTAAATCACCCAGTATTTTTTCATAATATATCTCCTTCGCCCCATTATTCATCTTCTTTATGTGGCTGTTTTTCAGCTTAAATAAAATGGGAAAGATTGCCGCCGGCGTCGCGCATGCAGAGTTAAAATACTTATCCTTTATGGTGGCGTTAATCCCCGGATTGACGTCCTCCTGGATTGCCTCCAGAACCGCAAACTCCCTTCCCAGGATGTACGCGGTATTATTACTGTCTTCATTCAGCGCCATGGTTATTTCCTCCTTTTCATTTCCATTTTTCAGCAGATATGCTTTGATAATGGCTGCCCTTCCCCTGGTTATCTTATAAATCCGGCTGTCCCCGTCGTCCTGCTCTGCCCGTATCCTGCCAAGCACGGCCTGATACAGGGACGCCGGATACCGGCTGCCGGATATGATTGCCCTGTACACTGCCCCGGACATACTGGGAACCGGCTTTTTATCCCTGGACTTTTTATTGACGGTCTCCTGCAGCATACGCCACATTCCCAGATACTCCACGGCGTCGGCTGCCGGACGCACTATTTCCATTCTGTCATAATGTTCTTTTATATGCTTTAATATATTTCCAAAGCTGTCCTGATAGAAAAAACGCACTGCCAGCCTGGCTGCATTAGGCGCCAGACCTAATATATAAAATTTCCTGTCCATATCAAGACTGTCCTGGACATCCTGAACCGCAACCGCTTTTCCCTCTGCCAGGTTCTTGAATACCCCATCCACTATTTCCTGGTTCTCCATCGTTGGCTCCGATACGCACGCAAATATATTCTGGTATCGTTCGTCGCCTTCCTCGGACCAGTAAACCACTGCCGTGTCACCGATGGTTGTCCCATGAGTCCGGTCCCCAAGGAGATAATTGAGCGCCGTGGTATAGGCATAGGCCGCATATGTTCCCACCGGTGCGTTAAAGCTCTGTTCCTTGCCGTATGATTCAAAGGCAGGTGCATTAAAGGAAACCAGCGCAGCACCGCTGGACTGGGCCCCCTGGACTCCTTTTATGGTGCCGTGAATCCTGGCTATTTCCTCCCTGCGCCCTGTCACCAGGCAGACGCCCACAGGTCCTGTGCCTGACTGATGGCTGTATTCTTCCCAGCACTGCCTTATATCCGGGTCCTCATGGACATATTCCCCATCCATCATGAACACCAGATTAGAACCAGATATAATCTCCTCCAGTTCCGGTATCAGGCATGGGTTTTCCGCTGCCTGATCCGGCGCCCAGCGGTCAAAAAACCGGCACACCGCCCTGGCCGCGGGGCTGCTGATATGCTCTAAAATGTCCTTATGCTTCTTTTTGGCGCACTCAAAACATTCCCTGGACCGCTCCGGTTTCCCCTTATTATCAATTCCCAGCATATAACCGGAATGGTCGCACAGGAAATTGGCGGATACACCGGAAGAACGGGAAACCATCTGGGGTACCGTAAGGTTCTGCGGTACCGTGACTGTCTTTTTACCCTTCTGCCGCTCCTGCTTAAGGGGAATGACGCTCTTAAGCTCCCCCTGCTCTGAAATATCCAGCCCGTACGCTACCTTTGCCCTGCACCAGCCCGGACTGGTTATCTTTCCCTTCCGTTCAAGGGCTTCATAATATTCAACAAGCGCCTGGAGAATCATCGCACCACCTCACAATTCCTTACATCCAGAACACCATCCTTCATGACGGCCCTGAAAAACATGGGTTTAATGTCCTCAGTATCTGAGTAATCAAAGTCAAACAGCATATACCCCAAATCCCTCTCCGTTCCGGCATATGCAGTGTCTATCTCATCTTCTTCATAAAGGGCAAACTGGGCAGGAAATTCCCGGCATCCAAAATACGGTCTGTGATAGCACTCACCCTTGCGGAGCCGGCGCATAATAATGTCCTTAAACTTACCCTCATTATCCCCTGGGACTGCCTTGGGGGTCATCTCAAAGTGAGCCTCAACCACATATTCCACATCCCGCAGAAGAATGGCCGCTCTCTGTACGATTTCCTCCCTGCTGCTTATATACAACGGTTTTCCTCCCCCGTTTATAGCAGACAATACATTTCCTGCCAATACCTTGCTCTTTACCTCATTTCTCCGGATGCTGGTAAACTGAATGGGTTTTCTCACATATATTTTGTCAATCACCCACCGCATCCCCGGATGCCAGTAGATCGCCTCCAGCATACCCCTTGCGGCGGAGGGAGTCATCACATCATAGCTGCACCGTTCCACCTTCATCTCAGGGCGGCTGAAAAGGGCATAATCCCCCCACATCCGGACCCGTACTCCTCGGCTCATCACTTCACTCCTTTCCGGCATACGCCATTTTCATGAAGGGGACTCAAAACATGACGGCATCGCCGCGGCTTACGTCAATCACAAGTCCTCTCTCCCTTGTATACTGCTCCTTATTCCTCAGAACATAAAATTCCTGGTCTATCTGTTCAAGGCGGCCCGCGCCGTTTAACGCTTCAAAATCATGTTCAAAAACATTTACACAGTACTGTCCCGCCTGCCTGATAAGCTCCCTGTTATGCTCTCCCCGCCGGATTTGCATGGCAATCTGCGCTGCTTGCGGCTCTGTATCAATTAAAATGGTCCTGGTATTGCTCTCAATCAGGCGGAACTCGGAAGCCACCGATGCAAATGGAAACATGAAGGAATGGCTTCCCTGCTCAAACTGCTCCACCACATCCTTTGCGTCCAATCCCTCCCCTTTATACCGGTACAGCCTGGTGAAATATTCTCCAATGGCCTCCGGCGATGATATATCTTCATACTTTTCCACAATCTGCCCCGCAACTGAAATAGGCAGTTTTAATTCCTGTGGTATATGGATATCCTCCTCTTCCTCCAAAGTAAATACCTGGGTAATGCATTCTTCCGGATCCCTCTTTCCCTCCCTGTTGCACCTTCCGGCAGCCTGGATCACGCTGTCAATTCCGGCCAGCTCCCTGTATACGGCCGGAAAATCAAAATCCACGCCTGCTTCCACCAGGCTGGTGGAAATAAGCCGGCACGGTTCTCCTGATGACAGACGGCCGCGAATCTCCTTCAAAAGCTCCTTCCTGTGCTTTGGATACATCAATGTGGATAAATGATACGTTCCCCGGTCCTCAATGGACTCGTAGATACGCTGTACACGCTTTCTGCTGTTCAGGATACAAAGGACCTGATGCCGGCCTTCCAGCTCCTTCACCAGATGCTCCTGGGATATCCGTCCTGCCAGGTGTATCCTTGTTCTTTTGAAAAAATCATATTGTCCTTTTACATCCGGACATAGTTCCGCCGCCTCCAGTTCCTGTATCTTTGCAGGAAAGAAGGGCTGCAGGGACGGCTGGGTAGCCGTACAGATAACAGCCGTGCAGTGATAATTACATATAAGCTCGCTGACAGCCCGAATACATGGCATCAGATATTTCACCGGCAGCATTTGTGCCTCATCAAATATGATCACACTGTTGGCAATGTTATGCAGTTTGCGGCATGCCGAAGTCCTGGAGGCAAAGAGTGATTCAAAAAATTGGACATTTGTAGTGACCACCACCGGCTTATCCCAATTCTCGGCGGCCAACTGTTCCAATTTTAACTCCCGGGCGCTCTCATTGTCCTCATACGTCACATTACAATGGTTTTCCAGAACATTTTTCTTTCCCAGAATTTCCTTAAATACCTGGGCGTTCTGTTCGATGATACTCGTATACGGGATCACATAAATAATCCGGTCAAGACCATGTTCCACTGCGTGGCGCAGGGCAAACCCAAGGGAGGATACGGTCTTGCCTCCGCCGGTAGGTACCGTGAGCTGGTACAGCCCCTGCTTCCTTCTGCCTGCCTGCAGACATGCCTTCAGTATAGCCGTCCTTCTTCCATTTACAGATATCAAATCATCATTGGAAAGCCAGGATTCCACATGGCTTTCCAGACGCCTGAGAAGAACGTCCATACAATCATGGTCTCCCCTTCCCGCATCGTGTCCCAGCATAAATTGCTCCGTATCCAGATAATCTCCGTCCACAAGGCATGAAAACAGCATTCTGATGAAAAATGACAGGCTGAATCCTCCCTTGCCTATCTGTCTGAACGGCAGCCCGGGAAAATCCGGCATCTCAACTTCATCCTTGTATGGACTGTAATCCTCTAATTGCTTCTTAAGCCTTCCCTGAAGCGTGGCCTCCCCTGCCGTGTCGCCGTTCCTTCCTCCGTCCAGAAGTCCCGAATGGTGGCCGCTGATACAGTAAGCGGCGCAATAAGCAGCCAGCGGGTTGGTCCTGGCATACAGCCCCATCATCTCCTGGGCCCCCGCCGTGGCATGGTCTGTAATGGAACCGCCTTCCAGACGCTTTCTGAATCCCTGGGAATATTTCCCAATGTCGTGCAGAATTCCGCATCCATACCCCCATGCTCCGCACCGGAAAGCCTCTGCGAACAGTTCAGAACGCCTGGCCGTCCCTGTCAGATGCTCCTTCACTGTCTGCCTTCGCGCCTTGTCGTCGCTGATGTGCGCGTAGTATTGCATATGTTCCCCCCTTCCCCTTACATTGTACAAATTATAACATATTTTTATCTTAAATTAAATAACCTTGTCAAATATCACCATGTCCGTTTTTGTATAAAGATAAATATTTCTTTCATTCCGCCATAACCCCAGATACACCTACTCCTCCCCCGCAAACAGCGGAAATCCATCCTCGGCCCTGCACTCCCCGGCCTGTACCATCTGAGTCTCCTCATCCGGGTACTCAATACAGCACCCCTTCCCTCTGGCCCGCACGCACCCGGGGTATTTGGGACAGATAAATTGATAACATACTTTATCTGGACTTTTTGGCTCCATTTCAATTTTCCTCCTTGATTTTTATTTTTTTCTTTCATTATAGCGTGACTTTCCCTTTATTTCAATTTATAATAACTGAAAATTTGTTAAAATAAAAACTATTATGAAAACAATTTAACAAATATTGCTTTTTTTACATGAAAATGATATGGTAGTTAATGTAATCGGAAGCAAGGCTTTTATAAGCCTTATTTATAGGAGTGCAACAACACAAAACAAGGAGGTATTACATGAACAAACCAGAACTTCAGAACAGGTATCAGCTTTTTATAGGGGGACAGTGGCGTGACGCTTCTGATGGTGAATTCTTTACCACAAAGTGCCCTGCCAATGGAGAAAAGCTGGCTGAGTGTGCTCAGGCTGCCAAGGAAGACGTGGATGATGCTGTCAGGGAAGCATGGAAAGCATTTGAGACATGGAAGAAGGTTCCTACCAGTGAACGCGCTGCCATTCTGAATAAAATTGCTGACATCATCGACGCGAATACAGAGCATCTGGCTATGGTAGAATCCCTGGACAACGGCAAGCCAATCCGCGAAACCATGGCCATCGATATTCCGCTGAGCGCAAAACACTTCCGCTACTTTGCGGGCTGCATCACGGCAGAGGAAGGCAGCGCCAATATACTGGATGAGCAGTTCCTTTCCCTGATATTACGTGAACCGATTGGCGTTGTAGGACAGATTGTTCCCTGGAACTTCCCGTTCCTTATGGCAGCGTGGAAGCTGGCTCCGGTCCTGGCAGCCGGATGCTGCAGCGTATTTAAACCATCCAGCGACACATCCCTTTCCGTCCTTGAATTTGCCCGCCTGGTACAGGATGTCATTCCTAAAGGCGTATTCAACGTGATAACCGGTTCCGGATCCAAGTCAGGCCAGTATATGCTTGACCACAAGGGCTTCAGAAAGCTGGCATTTACCGGCTCCACCGAGGTAGGACGTCAGGTAGCCCTGGCCGCAGCCGGCCGTCTCATCCCGGCCACCCTGGAATTAGGAGGAAAATCCGCCAACATCTTCTTCCCGGACTGCAACTGGGAGCAGGCCATTGACGGTCTCCAGTTAGGCATCCTGTTCAATCAGGGCCAGGTATGCTGCGCGGGCTCCCGTGTATTCGTACATGAGGATATTTATGATAAGTTCCTTGAGGACGCTGTAAAGGCATTTAACAATGTTAAGGTAGGCGTATCATGGGATCCTGAGACCCAGATGGGCAGCCAGATCAACGAACGCCAGCTGGAAAAGATTTTAAGCTATGTGGAAATCGGCAGGCAGGAAGGCGCCCGCCTGATCTGCGGCGGGGAACGCTTAACAGAAGGCGAACTGGCAAAGGGCTGCTTCATGCGTCCCACCCTGCTGGCTGACGTGACCAATGATATGCGTGTTGCCCAGGAGGAGATCTTCGGACCGGTGGCCTGCATCCTTAAATTCAAGGACGAGGACGAGGTCATCCACATGGCCAACGACAATGCTTACGGCCTTGGCGGCGCTGTCTGGACCCGCGACTTAAACCGCGCCATCCGCGTATCCCGCGGCATTGAGACAGGACGTATGTGGGTCAATACATACAATCAGATTCCGGAGGGCTCACCCTTCGGCGGCTACAAGGAGTCCGGTATTGGCCGTGAGACCCATAAGGTTATTCTGGAGCACTACACACAGATGAAGAATATCATGATTAATCTGTCCGAGGCTCCCAGCGGATTCTATCCTGCAAAGTAATACCATATATCCGGTCTGCTGCGCGGACCCCTGAATTCATAAAACATAATTTGATAAAAACAGGGAATTCCTCAAGAAAGTAATGCATGGGAATTTCCTGTTTCTCTGTTGTCCGTTTCTCCATTGTCCTCTCACCTGACGTCCGATTTTCCAACATTTATATTTCTAGTTCCATTCATTCCAAACCCTCTATATTGCATCAATCCATAAATATGGCGCATTCTAAAAACATCCAAAAAGGCATTCAAAAAATTATCCCGTAAAATAGTACCAAATATCACTTGACATATAATACTGTAACTTTTATAATTACAGATAGTAACTGATGTTTATTTGATTACAGTTTGCTCAGAAAGGAATTGCCATGAACAACAGCCTCACCGGATTTCTCGGTACCTATGCCTCGCCTGAAAGCCTGGGCATTTACCGTTTTACCATTGATTTAAGAAACGGTGCAATGTCTTATCCTGAATTATATTATGAAGCCCCTGATTGTAAGTTTCTTTCCCTGAAGGATTCTCTGCTGGCTTCCCCATTAAAAAGAGAGGGCCGGTCCGGGATATGTCTTTTAGATACGGCCCATAATAAAGATAATGCCTCTGCCTCACCGGCAGCGGAAGTCTTTGAGGAGTCCTCGCCGGCCTGCTACGTGGTCCGGGATGACCGTTATATATACACGGCTAACTACCATGAAGGTACCATACTGATATACGAGATAAAATATGAGGCAGGTTCTCATGGACATGAAAAGCGGCCCGCCCGCCCGTACCTTGAACTGGCCAAAAGAATCCTCATTGCGCCCAAGGCTGGATGCCATCAGATTTTATTTCACAGCCACTATATGATGGTTCCCTGCCTGCTGCTGGATAAAGTGATGGTGTTTGACTGTCAGAAGGATTTTTCCCTTGTATCTGAGCTGGCCTTTGACACGGGAACCGGTCCCCGCCACGGAATTTTTGACAGGGACCATAAGCAGTTGTTCCTTGTCAGTGAGCTGAGCAATCAGGTCTTTGTCTACAGTCTGACAGAAGATGCTGCCGCAGGGACGGACAGCGGCCATAACTGTATATCCCTTCCTGACTTTTCCATGAGGCTCCTGCATATCCGTTCCATCCTGCCTTCGGACGCAGTATATGAGGAACCGCCTGCATCGGCTGCCATACGATTATCGCCGGACGAACGCTTTTTGTATGTGTCCACCCGATTTGCCGAGGTCATAACGGTTTTTAAGATTGATCATGGCTGTCTTGCGCAAATCCAGCAAACAGGATGCGGCGGCATCCATCCCCGCGACATGGTTCTTACGCCGGACGGCCGGTATCTATTGGTTGCCAACCGCACACGGGGCGGCCTTGTAAGCTTTCAGATTAACCAGGAAACAGGTCGGCTCATGGACATATGTTCCCGCGTACCTGCGCCGGAAGCTGTTTCCATTGTTCTTTCCCAACATACTATCTAACCCGGATTTCACCTGATAGGAGGTAACAGAATGACAAAACTTGATATTGGAATCGTAGGACTTTCCGTTATGGGCAGAAGCCTTGCCCTGAATATGGCTGACCATGGATTTAAGGTGGGCGGTTATAACCGCAGCGCCGCTGTCACGCAGCAGGTCATGAGAGACCATCCTCATGAGAACCTGACTCCCTTTTATGACCTGAACAGACTGACAGACGCCCTCTCACGTCCCCGTAAGGTAATGCTGATGATCCAGGCCGGCAAACCGGTGGACGCCGTCATAGAACAGCTGGTTCCCCTTCTGGAAGAGGGGGACATGATACTGGACGGAGGGAATTCCTTTTTTGAGGATACCAGAAGGCGGGCAGCCCTGCTGGCAGAGAAGGGAATCCACTACCTGGGGGTAGGCATCTCCGGAGGGGAGGAAGGCGCACGGTTCGGTCCCTCCATCATGCCCGGAGGCAATGCTGGTGCTTACGAATCAGTGCGCCCCATACTGGAAGCCATTGCCGCCAGGGCCATGGATGAGCCCTGCTGCTCCTACATCGGGCCGGACGGGGCAGGACATTATGTAAAAATGGTCCATAACGGGATTGAGTACGCGGATATGCAGCTGATTGCAGAATCCTATCTGCTGTTAAAATATGTGGGCGGGTTCACCAATCAGGAGCTGGCTCATATCTTTAAATCCTGGAACGACGGGGAGCTTCACAGCTACCTGATTGGCATTACTGCCGGTATCTTCCGGGAGGCTGACGACCTGGCGGACGGAGAGCTCATTGACCGCGTCAGAGACAGCGCCAAACAGAAAGGAACCGGAAGGTGGGCCAGCATAGAAGCCCTGAAGCAAGGCGTGGATATCTCCATGATTACCTCTGCCTGCACGGCCCGCATCATGTCCAGCCATCTGGATGAAAGAGAAAAGGCATGGGAGCTTATCCATTCCCCGGCTGTCAGCCTCTCCCCTGATAAAGAGGCATTTGCGGCCATGGTCCGCGAAGCCCTGTATACAGGGAAGATCATCGCTTATGCCCAGGGTTTCTCCTTGATGCAGGATGCATCCAGGCTGTACGGCTGGAATCTGGACCTGGGGAAAATTGCTTCCATATTCCGGGCGGGTTGCATCATACAGGCTGTTTTCTTAAATGACATCACCCACGCATTTGAAGCTGAGCCAAAGCCGGAAAGCCTCATATTCGACCGTTTCTTCCTGTCCCGCATCAATGAGCATCAGGACAGCCTGCGCCAGGCTGTATCCACAGGCGTCATGAACGGCCTTCCCATTCCCGCCCTCTGCAACGCAGTGTCCTACCTGGACGAATTCCGGGCAAAGGCAGCAGGCGCCAATTTAATCCAGGCCCAGCGCGACTGCTTTGGAGCCCACACCTATGAGAGAACAGACCGCGAAGGCGTATTCCACCATGAATGGAGGTGGGCAAATGATAATCAGCACTAACCTTACCATCTTCGGCGGCACCGGGGATCTCACCTTCCGCAAGCTTCTTCCCGCTCTTTACACCATGGATATCACCGGAAAGCTTCCCCAAGACAGCCGCATCACCATCATTGGCCGCCGCGACTACGACAGCAGCCATTACCGTCGGATTTCCAGGGACTGGGTGGAGAAATTCACCCGGCTCTCCTTTGAGGAAAAAGCATTTGACCGTTTCTCAGAAAAAATAGATTATTACCGGATGGATTTTTCCCGTTTGGAAGCATATCATGGGCTGAATCATTATTACAGGGAAAATGATATCAGCTCCCACATCTTTTACTTTGCTGTGGCTCCCCGTTTTTTCAGCGCCATCACAGAGGGACTTAAACTGGTCTATGGTTCCTCCTCCGGCAAAGTGATACTGGAAAAGCCCTTTGGAGAGAATCTGGCCGCGGCCACAGCCCTTAACACAGAGCTGGAGGCATTCTTTGGCCCGGAGCATATTTACCGCATCGATCACTACCTCGGAAAGGAAATGGTCCGCAATATCCAGGCAATCCGGTTTTCCAATCCTATTTTTACAGACGTGTGGAATTCCCGCTATATTGAATCTGTGCAGATTTCCGCCCTGGAGGACATGGGCGTGGAAACCCGCGGCGGTTACTATGATGCCAGCGGCGCCCTGAAAGATATGGTACAGAACCATCTGTTCCAGATTCTGTCCATCATGGCCATGGAGCGGCCGGAGGAATTTAGTCCCAGAGGTCTGCACGATGCCCAGCTGGATGTCTTCCGCTGTTTGCGGCCGGCGGATGAAACGTCCATAGAAAGCACTCTGGTCCTGGGGCAATACGAGGGCTACCGCGGCGAACCTCTTGTAAAACCGGATTCACAGACAGAAACCTATGGAGCCCTGCGCCTTTTCATAGACAATGAACGCTGGAAAGGAACCCCCTTTTACATCCGGACCGGAAAAAAGACAGGGAAACGCGAGATTGAACTGGCTGTCATTTTCCGCCGGCCTTATCCGGTCGTGGAGCCCAACATACTAATCATTAAGATTCAGCCGACGGAAGGCGTTTATCTGCAGTTTAATATTAAACGTCCCGGTGATTCTGAGGATATCATTCCGGCCAAGATGGATTTCTGCCAGAACTGCAGTCTCATTCATCAGCTCAACACCCCGGAGGCCTATGAACGTCTTATCACTGCCTGTATGGCGGGGGAGCGCTCCTGGTTCTCACAATGGGACCAGATAGAGCTGAGCTGGAATTACATCAGCCATCTGAAGAAACTCCATGCGGGAAAGCAGCTTCCGGTGTATCCTTATAAGCCCGGAACCCATGGACCGGCTGAAGCGGACCGTATGCTGGAGCAGTACGGGCATAGCTGGCTGTAGGCGGCCGTGACGGCTGCAGGCCAGCCGCAAGGCGGCCTGCACGTTCATGTGCCAGCCGCGTCCCGGACATGACAGGAGGCGCTGACATGGATTACCCCATGGCAGCCGTCCGTCTCAAGGCCATGACCGGCATATTGGAAACAGGGCTATTTGACGATATATGCGGGAAAATTATAGTCCGGACTGAAAACGGAACCGAAGAACATTTTCATAACTGATATGCAGATTCAGACTTTACAGAAAAATCCCGGGCTCTGCTTCATGCAGAATCCGGGACCTTTTAATTATATATCTGATTAATCTCAGCAGACAGCGCAAACAATCAGACAATTCAGCAAACTGCCTATGCCGACTTTGCCCTAGCAGCCGCCTTATCCTCCAGCTTGGACACAAACACCGTACCCGCAAGATCTCCCAGGCAGTTGTTGGTGGTGGTTCCCATGTCAAACAGGCGGTAGAACGCAGCTATGATTCCCACAATCTCTGTAGGCAGGCCAAATGCAGTTACCATGACCAGAAGCTTTACGATACCGCTTCCGGGGATACCGCCGCCGCCAGTGGAAAGAATGGCCGACATCAGGATGATTTTCACCATGGTTCCCAGGGTGACAGGAACGCCGATGGTCTGGCTGATAAACAGGATAACACAGCCGTACAGGATAACGCTGCCGTCATAATTCATCTGCGAGCCCAGAGGTACGGTGAAACCGGAAATAGTCTCCGGAACATTGAATTTCTCCTTTGCCACCTTAATATTAATCGGAATTGCAGCCACACTGGAGCAGGTGGAGATGGTGTATACCCACAGCTCGGCACTGTCCTTCAAAAACTTGAGCGGATTGATTCCTGCCGTCACCCAGATGACCGTACAGTAAACCAGTACCACATGCACCAGGCAGGCCAGATAATAGGTGCCTACAAGGGTTGCCATGCTGGTAAAGATGCCGGCTCCGTACTTTCCGAAGGAATCTCCCATCAGGAAGAATACGCCGATTGGGGATACCAGCATAATCATGTTAATCAGCGAAAATACCATATCATTGAGCACGTTCATGCCCTTGATTGCCTTCTCCTTGTGCTCCGGATTCTTCATCCTTAAAATCGCCACGCCCAGCAGGATTGCGATGACTACGGTCTGAAGGATATTGCCGTCCGCAAAGGTCTGAGTAATGTTGGAAGAAAACATTCCTGTAAAGAAATCAGCTACCGTGATGTCCGCGCTGCCAGTTACCTCCTTAGATGCCAGTCCTGTAAAATTGGCTATGGCGCCGGGCTTTACAATGGATGTAACCAGGATGCCGATGGCGCAGGCAACCAGTGTGGTGACAATATAATATGCCATAATACGGAAGCTGATTCTTCCCAGCGTCTTCATATCCTTCTGAGAAACAACACCCGTCACAATGGTGACAAGTACCATTGGCACCACAATCATTTTAATACAATTCAGCCAGATAGTTCCGATAAACCCGACTTTGGTCATTGGTTCCCCGATAACGATTCCCAAAACCGCTCCCAACAACATGGCTGCAAATATCTGCGTCGATAAACCTATCTTTTTACCACCTATCTTCATATGTCAAATCCCCCTTTATCGTAAAGAATCCAGTTCACGTATAATTGCTACCGCTTTTTCCGTATCCTCCCTTGAAATATCTTTGTAAAATACAAGTCTTACCTTATCCTTCAACAACGGCTTGATTAATAACCCTTTTTCAGCCGCCTTGCTACAGTATTCACCCGGTGTAAGCCCCAGGCCGTTGGTATCCAGGACAATGATATTGCTCATGACCTTTCCATATACCTTTGTATTCTTTAAATCCTTTAACTGCTCAGCCGCATAGGCCGCATTGGCGTTGTCCTCTGCCAGCCGCTCAATGTTATGCTTAAGGGCGTACATACCCGGCGCCGCAATCACGCCTGCCTGTCTCATGGCCCCGCCTAAAAGCTTTCTCTTGTCCCTGACCTTCCTGGAAAATTCTTCAGAACAGCATACCAGGGAACCGATAGGTGCCCCCAGGCCCTTTGAGATACAGAACATCACGGAATCCACATATTTGCACATTTCCCGTGCTTCCACGCCCAGGGCCGCCACTGCATTAAACATTCTGGCTCCATCCATGTGGACAGGAACCCCAAACTCCTTTGCCAGCTCATGAATCGCCTTCATCCGTTCCAGTGGAACGCAGGTGCCGCCTGAAAAATTGTGGGTATTTTCGATGCACAGCAGAGCTATCTCCTGGCTTTCCAAAATGCGCCGCATATCGTCAGGGTCCGGCAGGTTGTCCTGGTCTAATTTGTATGTAACAGGCTCAAGCTGTCCGATGGATGGGTCAAATACAACCTTTTCGCTTAAGTAGATATGCTGCATCTCATCTACCATCACCTTCTGTCCAGGCCTGCAATAAGCCAGAATGGCGGACGTATTGCCCTGTGTTCCTGACGGGAACAACACGGCCGCTTCTTTTCCCGTCATTTCTGCCGCCAGGTCCTCCAGTTCATTGACTGCCAGATCCTCTCCCCTTCCTCTGGAATCCGTCCTTCCGTCATCCCCCAGCTTTGCTTCCAGTATGGTCCCCAACATTTCCCTGGTTGGCATACTGATGGTATCACTTCTCAAATCTACCATTTCATTCCCTCCTTGTTAATAGTGATACAGTATTAACAAGCAATATTTATGCCATTTTTCTTAGTTGGTATAGGAGAACATGAAAAAACAGCTATATTCAGGGATATTTGTGTTAATATCTGCAAAATACAGCTGTGTTTTTTAGTTTTCTGATTATATAGTTGAGTGGTATATGGATAAATATTCCAACTCTTGTCGTTTTCTGTATTGGGTGTTTGCTGTTATGTGTCGCAGGCTGTATCAAAGGTGTCGCACAACAATGCGTGCGACACTGTATGCGACACTACTGGTAACATTGTATGCGACATTTAGCGGAATGCCCGCCACTGCATTAAGCACTGAGCATGCCACATAAAACCATGGTCCATCACTTCATACCGAATTTTTTAATATACCGCCAAATGGTACTCCTGTGTATTCCAAGAATCCGGGCCGCTTTTGTCTTATTACCTCCCGCCTGTTCAATTGCCTGTGCCAAAAGCTGCTCTGTTATTTCCCTGCTTGTATTTCCCTGGTATGGATTCTCCCGGCCTTGATACTCCCAATCCTGATTCTCCCGGCCCAATTCCGTCCGCCTTCTATTTCCACAACCTCCATCCCCCTCGTTACTCCCAGCTCCTTTGCTTCCTTGATTCCCCATACCGTTTCCCCTCTGCTCCATTTCACAGGGCGGTTCATAATTCTCTATCACATAGCCGGCTGCTTCCCCTGATATGACAGAGGAATCGCATATGATACGCACCTTCTCCATAAAATGTCTCAGCTGGCGGGCATTTCCCGGCCATCCGTAAGAGGTAAGCACCTTCTCTGCCGCAGGGGTAAGGCAGCATTTTCCCCCGCCTTCCCTGAGAAACAGATTCGCCAGATCAGGAATATCCTCCACCCGTTCCCTGAGCGAGGGAATCTTTAGGGTCAGCACATTAAGGCGGTAAAACAAATCCTCCCGGAATTTGCGCTCTCTCACCAGTTCAATCAGGTTTTTGTTGGTAGCTGCAAATATCCTGATATTCACGGGAAAGACCCGGTCGCCGCCCAGGCGCATGACTTTACGCTCCTGCAGAACCCGCAGCAGCCTGCTCTGGAGGGACATAGGCATTTCCCCTATCTCATCCAAAAAAATAGTCCCATTATGGGCCAGCTCAAAGAGTCCCATCTTTCCGCTGCGCCTGGCCCCGGTAAATGCGCCGTCATCATACCCAAAAAGCTCACTCTCCAGAATTCCCTCGGGTAGGGCCGCGCAGTTTACAGCAACAAAGGGCCCGTTTCTGCGGCTGCTGGCATTGTGCATACTCTGGGCAAACATTTCCTTACCTGAACCTGTCTCCCCAAGCAAAAGTACGGTCAGGTCTGTATGGGCGTACCGCTTTGCATGCTGAATACACTGATTTATCTGCTGACTGCTTCCGCATATATCCTTAAACGAATAGGTGGCCTGGAATCCCTTTATGCCTTTACCCCTGATTTTATGCTCCCCTCTGGTGATGGTTCCCGCATCGTTGAAGGTGATAACCGCACCCAAAATCTCTCCATTTTTATATGTTAAGGGAATCATATCATAGAGAATGTCCGCGCCATTAATGGAGCCTGTTTCCTGTATAATTTCCTCTCCTGTCGCCAATACGTCATGGACCGCCTCAAAGGCGGGCAGAACCTCTGCTATGGGCGTATCATAAACCAGTCCGCCCGGATTGGGCAGATAAGGTTTGGCTACGCGGTTCATCCAGGTAATATTCCCTTTTATGTCAACTGCCACATACTTTTCATTGGTAGTATTGAGAATGGTCTTAAGCTCCTCCGCCTTTCTGGTAGCAGCCTTGACCGTGGCAATCAGCTTCTCTGCCTCCCGGCACGCATAAGACAATGACTTGTCAGTCAGCTCAATGCGGACTGCCGGCAGTTCCAATTCTCTGGCATAACGCGTCTGGATAAGCCCGCCCACAATCACATCCACCCCTTCATTTTTAAGCTTCTGGATCTGATGGAAGGTATCATCTTCATCCACGGCAAAAATCTGCCGTATGTTTATATTCAGTATGGGATTTAACCGTTCCAGACCGCTGAGAAGATTGTTATACCCAATGACCCCGATATTTTTTCCATAACGGCTGGCCTCAATCAGAGTGTCTGCCATGTCCTCAAAGGGGATGGGGATCTCCACCACCGGCAGATCCACTACCTTGCGGATGCGCAGTGCTGTGGCCCCCCGGCCTAATATGACGCTGACCCCGCGTCTCAGCATCTCTGGAACCAACTCCGGGTCCCATACCGTGACGATTACGTCCTTATCCAACTTTTTAAATATTTGCTGTGCCTGCTCCACAAAATCTTCGCTGAAAGCAGCGTACCAAATCTGGCTCATGGAAAATCCTCCCATTCTCCACCACATGATTACATCAAGATAAACTGTCTATATCCATACTTCTGATTTTTTTGACAACATCCATGTCAGCCGGAAGCCACTCCACATCATCAAACTGTTCCCTGGTCATCCAACGGGCTGATCTATGCTCCTTCAGATGAATTGTTCCTCCTGCAATCGAACACAAATAGCAATGCATAATCAGGTGGAATTGGGGATAGTTACATTCAGCTGTCATCCGGTCCTTAAAATCATGTCTGCATTTTCTAAGCTTTTATTCATACTGCGTCCTCCGCATAAAAACTTATCTGCTTATTCAAATGTCTCAAAAAATTCCGCCATGGAGCATTCCAATGCCACAGTTATCTTTTCAAGACTCATAATTGATAAATTCCGCTTTCCATTTTCTACAGATGCAATATAGGTGCGGTCCAGGCCTGCCTTAAACGCCAAAGACTCTTGACTTAATAATAGTTCTTTTCTTAATTGGCGTATCCTGTTGCCAACTTTTATTTTTATATCGCCAGAAAACTCCATCTCCCTCACCTCTCTTACAGGTAAGCGTAACGAAATGTGACTTATTTATCAACGGACTATAAGTCACACATATCTATACCACATAAATATTTTATTCCCCGGAAAATGAAAAGTCTCCCCAAGGGCCATCCACCGCGTTCACCTCAAACTCATCTTGCATATATCCCATGAAATTTGCATATATCCCATGAAGTCATAATTGTAGGACACAAAAAATGCATGACACACCCTCCGGTCCATCATGCATTTTATTTTTCAACTATACATTTCTTCCCATTTCATATGCCTGCTTCACAGCAGGCGTCCCCTTGATTTCTCCTGCCTGCCAGGCACCAGTTCCATAAATAATTCCCTTCTCCCTGGCTCCAGTCAGACAATCCTGCGTAAACCCCCGGAATCCTTCAATGGTGCGCTCCATCATTTTCCGTTCCGTATCCGCGGCGGCTACTATAAAATAAAAATCCTTATTCTGAATTTCTGTATACCTGGGAACCGTGCGGTCAATTAATGTTTTCATCTGTGCATCCATGGTGTAAAAGTACACTGGCGTGGCCAATACAATGACATCCGCCTCCACCATTTTATCCAGTATCTCTGCCATATCATCCTTTTGAACACACTTTTGAGTGGTATTACAGACGCCGCATCCTATGCAATATTTGATATTCTTACTGGCCAGAAAAATCTTTTCCGCATGATTTCCAGATTCCTGCGCTCCGCGGATAAACTCATCGCAGAGTGTATCAGAATTACCGCCTTTCCTTGGGCTCGCTGATATAACTAATACATTTTTATTCATATGTAAATCTCCTCTCGTTTAGTTATCTCTCATCATTCTATCATCTGGAGCTAACTTCAAGTCAAGAAGTTTTTATCGTTCCTTTATCGTCCCTCCCATAAACTTAAGTTCCACTTCCCATCATTCACCTCAATTTCCACCCTGCCCCAATATGGCCCTGCGCTTCATCCAATAATACGCAAACCCGGTACAATCCGCCAAAAACCAGCCAATAGGCACTGATACCCATATTCCCACAACACCAATGCCCGGAATCGCTGACAGGATATAAGCGAGAACCACCCTGGTTTCCAATGAAATGATCGTCAGCACCACGGACATCTCCGGTTTTCTCACAGCGCGGTACAGGCCGTACAGCAGGAACAGACATCCAATACCGCAGTAAAATGTCCCCTCAATCCGAAGATACTGCACTCCCACCGCCAAAATCTCAGCCTCCTGGGGCTGTACAAAAACAAGCATCAGCTCCCTTGCGAACACACATACAATAAACGATATCACCAGGCAAAACAGGACGGAAGCTGTAACAGCGCTTTTGATTCCTTTTTCCACCCGGTCATGCCTGCCCGCCCCATAATTCTGGGCTATGAAAGTGGAAAACGCGTTTCCGAAATCCTGCACCGGCATATAGGCAAAGGAATCTATTTTCACTGCTGCTGCAAATGCCGCCATAACCACAGCGCCAAAGCTGTTGACCAGTCCCTGGACCATCAATATACCGAAATTCATCACAGACTGCTGAACGCAGGTCAAAAACGAAAAACCGGATATTTCCGCCAGAACCTTCCGGTCCATTTTCATATAGCTTCTGTTTATCCTGAATTCAGGCATCTTTAAATATGTATACAAACAGATTCCAATGCCTGACACAAACTGGGAAACAACAGTGGCTGCACCGGCACCGGCAACACCCCATTTAAAGACAAGGACAAATACCAAATCCAATCCCACATTCAGCAGGGCTGAAATGCCAAGAAACACCAGCGGTATAAAAGAGTTCCCTACGGCTCTCAGCAGACAGGCAAAATAGTTGTACAAAAACACAGCGCTGATGCCAAAAAATATGACCCACAGATATTCTCTCATAAAGCCATAGATTTCCACGGGTACACACAACAGGTACATAATTGGGTCAATAAACAGGAAAACCGCAGTATTCAGAACCAGAGCCACTGCCGCTACAAGTACAAACGACACGAACATGCTGGATTTAAGCATTCCCTCATTCTTTTCACCATAGCGCAGGGAAAACACAGCCCCGCTTCCCATGCACAGCCCCAGAAGAATGGAGGTAAGAAATGACATCAGCGCATAGGCGGCCCCAACAGCCGCCAGTGCCTGTACCCCCAGATACCGGCCCACAATCAGTGTATCCGCTATATTATAAAACTGCTGCAAAAGATTTCCTGTTATCATGGGAAGTGCGAACCGCAGCATGGTTCCTGTAATGGAACCTGTAGTCAAATCACTATGCATGTCCCTTACTTCCTTCTATGAATGATCGAAATATCTTTCCCGCATCAGCGTCACCCGGAGACATGAACTCCGGATGCCACTGCACAGCCTGTATGTACTCCCTGTCAGGCGCGTATATCCCTTCCACCAGTCCGTCCTCTGCCACGGCCGTGGCCTTAAGCCCCGGAGCCAATTTTTTGATTCCCTGGTGGTGATAACTGTTCACTCCCATGCTGTTCCTTCCCAGGAGTTTGCATAACGGTCCGCCTTGCACCAGTTCCACCTGATGGCAGACACGGCTGTACGGCGGCTTCATATGATGCTCTATGCTGCACGTACCCTGAAATTCGGAGGGCAGATCCTGAAACAGAGTGCCTCCCATAAGAACATTAATCAATTGCAGACCCCGGCAGATTCCAAGTACCGCCTTGTGTTCCTCCCACGCCATGCGGAACACGTTTTGTTCCAGCCGGTCCCTCTCCATACAGGCAGGACCGCACAGGCCGGTCTTCTCCTCACCGTATAGAGATGGGTCCACATCATGTCCGCCTGTAAACAGATACCCGCTGCACATGCTGTTTATCTGGCGTAAATCCGCCTGGTCACAGACAAGCGGCAATATCATGGGAACTGCGCCCGCCCGGCGGATTCCGTCCATATATCCGGGTACCATCCAGATACTGTCCTTTTCCTCGTCAAATAATGGTATAATTCCAATCACCGGTTTCATGTGCACTTACCTCGTTTCTTTCTCACTGCTTTCGCATCAATCCATCCTGCTGCCCCTCATCATGGACACAGTATACCACAAACTTCCATTAATTTACAGATAATCTCCCTGTTTGTATTCTGATTGATTTGGCTGGCCCTGATTCCCTCCTGTTCCGGTTCCTCTCCGCATACATCCACTCCTATTATACGGCGGCAGGACGCCGCCTCTTTTATGCAGGCCAGCACATCCTCCAGCTGCGTCTCTCCCTGGTCCCAATTAGTGACTGCGCAGGATCGGTTCAGAATATCCTTATCCAGTGATATATAGAGAGGCAGCCCGGAGTCCTCCATATGGCGGCTGATACACCCCGGCACCTTCAGTTCCTCTTCATTGATTCCAACTACCCGCTTCCCGTCAGCTTCCGCTTCCATACAGGACGGCCCTGCCAGATAGACCCGCTTCAGCCCCGTATTTGTATCCAGAGCAGCCTGAATCCAACCGCCGCAGGACAGGATATTCCCAAATATAGGCATCTGCATATCTGTATGGTGATCGAACACCAGCAGCTCAAATTCTCCCTCTACCTTATCCAGCCATATTTTACTCACATAATGGTAATTTCCTGAATCCAGGAAGTGAATTCCGAAGGGCCCCATTGGGCGGATTCTCTCCTTAATGGCTGCCTCCGCCTCCTCGTCGCAGTAACAATTAGTGCCCTGTATATCTCTAAGGTCCAGCCACACAGCGCCCAAATCCCCGTAAAATTCCTGTTTTTCATATGCTCCCGTAAAATTCATAATGACAATATTGTTATTCTCAAGCTTTTTATTTTCAAGCTTTTTATTTTCAAGCAAACCCATTCACTGCCTGTCCTTTCATCCATGCTTCTATATATGCTTTTCCTGGCGCCTTCCCAAAGGCTCTTTCCCAGGAGCTCTTTCCCAGAATCTCTTTTATAACCATTGTATCAGAGTAATCTCAAATAAGAAACCGCCTGCAAATAATAATTTTATAATAATAGTAATTATTATTGATTTTATGGAGTTTATATGATACAATACAACTATCTTACATATTATCAATTATACGTGGTAAAATCAAACTATAGCCGAAAAGGCAAAAGAGACACAGGAGGGGTACATTTTATGGATTCAAAAGCATTTTTCAAATTAAGTTACGGCGTTTACATTATTTCCACCAGCGCAGACGGCAGGGAAAGCGGCTGTGTCATCAACACTCTGACCCAGGTTACATCATCTCCCGCCAGGTTATCCATTGCTCTTAACAAGGAAAACTATACATTTAAGCTGATTGAGACATCCGGCACTTTCTCCGCGGTGGTACTTTCCGACGATGTGGAAATGGATCTGATTAGACGTTTTGGTTTCCAGTGCGGCAAGGATGTGGAGAAATACGACGGCATTCCACATGGACGGGACAGTCTCTATAATCCATATCCCACAGAAGGCGTCTGTGCCCGGTTCACCTGCCGTGTTGTATCCTCCATGGACGTGGGAACCCATATGATTATTGTGGGTGAGGCAGTGGAGGCAGAAGTCCTGGATTCCCGGACACCGGCGCTCACCTATTCCAATTACCATCTGAAGAAAAACGGAACCACTCCGCCAAAGGCTCCTTCCTATCAGGCAGACACTGACAAGGTTACCGGATGGCGCTGCTCCGTATGCGGATATATTTTGGAGTCTGAGACATTGCCTCCTGACTTTATCTGTCCGGTCTGCGGCAAGGATGCCAGCTATTTCGTAAAACTGTAGCCTCCTTATTGTTCTGTTAAGTGAACTGTTACAAAATACCCCTGAAAACAGCTGATTCATACCCATAAGCTGTTTTCAGGGGTATTTTATGTCCTCCGGATATATCTCACTTCTGAACGGACTCGTTCCTATCCCGGTTTTCTTCCTTATCATTGGTAACGTTGCCGTCTCCGCTGACTGGTATGGCATCTCCCAGATAGGTGGGCTTAGGCATTACAATGGTATAAATCAAATCCTTGGGTCTGGCCAGCAGTTCTCTCAGGTCCCTCATTTTCTGGCCGCCGTACTGCCTGGGATCTGACTCCACGCCGTATGCCTCCATCCCCATGGCCCGCGCCACATAAAGAGCCCGGTACATATGATAGCGCTGGGTAACAATGATAATCTTCTTTACCTGGAAAATGTCCCTGGCCCGGTACATGCTCTCATAGGTGGAGAATCCTGCGTGATCCATGAAAATGTCCCCGGAAGGAATGCCCGCATCAATGGCATACTGCTTCATCCGGTTTACCTCGTCATAGTTCGCGCGCCCATGGTCTCCGCTCATGAGAAGGCGGTCCGACACACCGCCCTCATACAGCTCTATTCCCTTGTCCAGCCTGTCCCGAAGCATGCCGGATGGCGTGCCGTCGGGCCTGACACTGCAGCCCAGTACCATGATGCAGTCCACATCTCCAAGGGCTGCCGCATCATCCGCACTGATGATATTGGGTTTTTCTCTCCGGATCATGTACAGGTTTATGAGGAACAGAACCAGACATCCTGCCAGTCCCAATACCAGAAGCATCTTAACCGCTTTTTTCAGAATCGTTTTTTTATCCATTCCACTCTTCCTTCTCTTACGGAGCGCCGACGGGGTCAAAAAAACCGCTCTTCCCGGCAAAATGCAGAGATTTGCGGCTTTTGATGCGTATGTCAGGTCAATCCTTATTTAACAGCAATTGCCTCGATTTCACACAGAACGCCCTTTGGAAGGGTCTTAACTGCCACACAGCTTCTGGCTGGTTTGGAAGTGAAATACTTAGCATATACTTCGTTAAATGTTGCAAAATCGCCCATATCTGCCAGGAAGCAGGTGGTCTTAAATACCTTGTCAAAGCCGCTGCCTGCTGCTTCCAGGATGGCGCCTACGTTCTTGCAGCTCTGCTCAGCCTGTCCCGCGATGTCCTCTGCAACGCTGCCGTCTGCCGGATTTACCGGTATCTGACCGGATGTGTAGATAACTCCATTAACCTCAAATCCCTGGGAGTATGGTCCGATTGCGCCTGGTGCCTTTTCTGTGCTGATTACGTTCATTTTAAATCCTCCTTGTTCTTAGGGGAAATGCCCGTACAATATGTATTCCCCATTATATTGATTTTCATTCTCACGCGACATGCGCGAACCCCAAAGTTATTATATCGGATTATCAGAGATGTTGCAAGATGAGGCGGAGATTCTTCTTTGTATTTTTTGCCGTGCTATTTTTTCCATACAATGCCCGCAATGAGGTTTCTTCGGAAAATGATACTCTCTTTTCGGCATAATGCATAGATATGCGCCAATGCATTGTGTAATATGTACTAATTTTAAATTGAGTATTGATTTATTTTATGCGATGTGTTTATAATTAAGATAATTAACAGTTAATATAGTTAACAGTAAATATACTTAATCTAAAAGAGGACAATTATGTTATATGATTTTGACACAGTCATCAACAGATGGCACACGGACAGCGAAAAATACGATGGTTTAAAAAAGTTTGCCCCCAAGGCACCTGATAACAGCATACCCCTTTGGATTGCGGATATGGATTTTAAGACAGCACCGGAAATCATAGCCGCTATGCACAAACGTGTGGATGAAGGTATCTTTGGTTATACGGATATCTATGATGCATCCTATTATCAGGCAGTTTGCCATTGGATGGAAAAGCGTCATCACTGGCATATTACACCGGACGAAATTGTGGTGGATTCAGGCGTGGTTCCCGCGCTGTCCCATGCCCTGTCACTGATTGCCAGGCCCGGAGACGGCGTCATCATACATACCCCGGCCTATAAACCATTCTTTAATTCCATCAGGAACACAGGAATGATTCCCGTATATACCAGACTTTGTTGCAGCCATGGCCTGTTTACCATTGATTTTGAAGACCTGGAGCAGAAAGCTGAGGATGAGAACAACAAAGTACTTATACTATGCAGTCCCCATAATCCTACCGGGCGCGTTTGGAGTCAGGAGGAGCTGAGTCATATTATGGACATCTGCCGGAAACATGATCTGTTCATCATTTGTGACGAGATTCACAATGACATACTCCGCCCGGGCATCTGCCATACACCTCTGGCCGGCCTGTATCCGGACATGAAACGGCTCATTACATGCACAGCCCCCAGTAAGACCTTTAACCTGGCGGGAAACCACCTGGCAAACATCATCATACCGGACCAGGGCATCCGTGACCGTTGGAACAGCCTGTATCACTACCTGCCCAACCCTATTTCCGCAGCGGCAGCCACAGCGGCCTACGAAAAGGGAGAACCATGGCTGGATGAATTAAACCAGTACCTGGCTGAAAACTTCCGCCGGATGGAGACGTATTTAAAAGCCAACCTTCCCGCAATCGGTTTCCAGATTCCGGAGGCCACCTATCTCGCCTGGATTAACATTGAAAACCTGGGCCCAGACCATGGTGAGATCGAGAACCGCTTCATTGAAAACGGATTAATAATTGAAGGCGGGGACCAGTTCGTGGAAAATGGAGAAGGATTCATACGTCTGAATGCAGCAGTACCTCGTTCCATTATTGATACTTTATTAAACAAAATAAACCATATTTTTAACTAAGGAGGACAAATCCATGAAAAAAAGAAATCTAATCCTGACAGCCGCGTTATTTGCCATGACTGCTTCCCTGGCAGCGTGCGGCGGACAGAAGCCGGCCACGACCCAGCCTGCCGCAGCCACTGCAGCAGAAACAAAGGGCGGGGACCAAAAGGAGGAACCAAAAGAGGATCAGAAGCCGGAAGAGACAGCTGCTGCTTCCGCTGAAAAAACGCGGTATGAAAAAATCCTTGAAAGCGGTGTCTTAAAAGTAGGTACAGAAGGAACCTATAAACCGTTTACGTATCATGACGACAATAATGAGCTGTGCGGATATGATGTGGAGGCAGCCAGGGCCATCGGTGAAAAAATGGGGGTTAAAACCGAATTCTCCGAGATTACCTGGGAAGGCCTTCTCACTTCACTGGACACCGGCACGGTTGATTTGGTATTGAACCAGGTAGGTGTCACGGACGAGAGGAAAGCAAAATATGATTTTTCCGCCCCGTACCTCTACAGTTACATTGCACTCATCACCAAGACAGATAATAACGACATTACTGATTGGGACAGTGCCAACGGGAAGAAAACCTCTTTAAATGTATCCAGCAACTATGCATTGATTGCGGAAAAATATAACATGGACATCACTGCCTCCGACACCTTCAGCAAGGACATCGAATTATTATTAGCAGGAAGGACCGACTGTGTCATTAACAATACAATAGCATTTAATGACTTCCTGACACAGAAACCCGATACTCCAATCAAGATTGCCGCTGTTTTAGAGCAGGCCGACACAGTAGCAGTACCGATTCCCCAGGGAAATGATGATCTTGTGGAGGCTGTCAACAAAGCAGTCGCAGAACTCAAGGCAGACGGAACACTTACTGAACTTTCCAACAAATATTTAGGTAAGGATTTCTCCAAAGAGCTTACCTTGGAAGAAATCCAGCAGTAACATATCAGGAGGGTGAATGAAATGGATGCACGTTCAATCGAAATATTAACCTCATCATTTTGGCCTATTTTAAAAGCGGGAATCTCTTTTACGATACCTCTGACATTGATTTCATTCGCCCTTGGAACAACGTTAGCGGTCTTCGTAGCCATTATCCGCATATCCAAGGTGCCGGTTTTAAACAAAATCTGTGAGTTATATGTCTGGATTATACGCGGCACTCCTCTGCTTGTGCAGTTGTTCCTTGTATTTTTCGGACTTCCCAAAGTAGGCGTTGTCATTAATCCAATGCCTTCAGGAATATTGGTTTTTACCTTAAGCATCGGTGCTTACAGCTCAGAAATAATCAGGGCCGCCATCCTGTCCATACCCAAAGGCCAGTGGGAGGCGGCCATGTCACTGGGAATGAGCTATCCCCAGCAGCTTTTAAGAATCATACTTCCCCAGGCGTTTAAGATATCCGTACCGCCTCTCTTTAACAGCTTTATTGCCCTTGTTAAGGATACATCCCTCGCGGCCAACATAACCATTCCTGAGATGTTCCTGACTACCCAGAGAATAACCGCCAGGAATTATGAACCTCTTCTCATGTACATTGAGGTCGGATTTATTTACCTTATATTTTGTACGGTCCTGAATTATGTGCAGAACCGGATAGAAAATAAACTCATGCTGACTCCTACGGATAAGAAAAAAATCAAAGAAATTACAGATACGCAGGTCTAGGGAGGTGCCATATGCTGCAGATAAAACATTTAAACAAATATTTTGGAGATAATCATGTGCTGAAGGACATCAGTCTGGAAATCGAATCGCACAAGACCATGGCTATCATAGGTTCCTCCGGCTCAGGAAAATCCACATTGCTTCGGTGCATCAATCTTCTGGAAACACCGGATTCAGGTTCTATCAGCCTGGATGGAAAAGCGTTGGATTTTTCCAGGAAACTTCCCAAACACCAGAAAACTGCCTTTACCAAGAAAACAGGTATGGTTTTTCAAAGCTTCAATCTTTTTCCGCACAAGACCGCCCTTGAAAACATCATGGAAGGGCCGGTCACCGTGCTGAAAAAAAGCAAGGACGAGGCCTGCCAGGATGCCATGGAGCTTTTAAAACGGGTGGGGCTGGAGGACAAAAAAGACAGCTATCCCCACCAGCTCTCCGGAGGACAGCAGCAGAGAATCGCCATTGCAAGGGCCTTAGCCATGAAGCCGGAAATCCTTCTGTTTGACGAACCCACAAGCGCCCTTGACCCTGAGCTGGGCGCCGGGGTACTGAGCCTGATTAAGGAACTGTCACAGGAGGAGTATACCATCATTGTCGTGACACATAATATGTCCTTTGCCAGAGAAGTCAGCGAAGAGGTCGTATTCGTGGAAAAGGGGGAAATTCTGGCAAAAGGAAGTTATGACGAGCTGGTAAATCTGCATAATGACAGAATCTCACAGTTTTTAAGCTATTTGGATTAGGGAGGCGGTAAGATGGATATTAAAACTATAAAGAATATCATCTGCTTTGGTTCGCTTATCATGGACATCTCCATACGCTGCGATAAAATACCGGCAATGGGCGAAACGGTCTATACCTATGAGGATTATAATGTGAATCCGGGAGGAAAAGGCGGCAACCAGTCTGTTGCCGCTGCCAGGTCCGGGGGCAATGTGACGCTGATTGGCAGAATTGCGGCTGACGAGTATGCCCATCAGTTGATTCACAGCTTTCAAAGGGACCATATAGATACCAGCCAGTTAAAGATTGATAAGGATGCCAAAACAGGCGTGGCTTTTGTGTGGGTGGATACGGAAGGGCATAATAAATGTGTCTGCTCTCTTGGCGTCAATGCCAGAGTAACCCCCCAGGATGTACAGTCCTATGCCCATCTGTTTACGGACAGCAGTATAGTCATGACCACCCTGGAGCACAGCAGCCAATTACTTGAAGAAATTTCCCTTATGGCCCGGCAGAATAACTGCATTCTGATTGTAGATCCTTCCTCCAAGGACTACTCTAAGCTTTCGCCTGAAATTGCCGGCCGAATTGATATACTGAAGCCCAATGAAGTGGAGACAGAAATGCTGACCGGTGTCAGGGTGGAGACAGAAAAAGATGCGGTACAGGCCATACATATTCTCAAGGAGAAGGGCATAAGAATGCCTGTGATTTCCCTGGGAAGCCGTGGTGTTGTCTATGAATACAAGGGCAGAGTCACTTACGTGGAGGGTCTCCGGGTCAATGCCGTTGATACGACTGCAGCAGGTGATACTTTCATCGGCAGTATGGCTGCAAAACTGTCACAGGGATACTCATTCCGGGAGTCCATCGACTATGCCAACCGCGCCGCTGCATACTGCGTACAGCACAGGGGGGCGCAAATCTCTATTCCTTTTGAGGAAAATGTATTATAATAAACTATATAGTATTTTTACGAGCCAAAGGGAGAGAGAGCATGGATAATAGGAGATATTTATTATATTGTGATATGATGACAGAATTGAAACTGACAAATCAGCTAATGAACGAGTATGACAGTCTCCCCCATGACTATGGAAATGCCGTCCTGTACCAATCAGAGGCCCATCTTATTCAGTGTATCGGCCAGAATGATGGCATTACCGTGACAGAGGCGTCCAAACTGTTGAAAAAAACAAAAAGCGCCTGTTCCCAGATGGTAAAAAAATTAGTTGGAAAAAACTGGGTCAAACAGACCCGCAACCAGAAAAACAACAGGGAATATAAACTTCATCTAACGGAGGAAGGTCTCATTGTCTACGACCACCATGAAAATTTTGACCGTATGTCTTATGAGCACAACTCAAAAGAGCTGTATAATTTCACAGATGAGGAATTACAGCTGTACATAAAGATACAAAAGAGAATGAATGAACTCATCGGACTTGATGTGGAGAGAAGCTACAATTATTTTAAGACGGACATTTCCTGTATCAACGAAAGGTAATATAATTATGGGTAAATTAAAAGATGTTTTTAAGGTGGATAAGCCAATTATCGGCATGGTACATTTAAGGCCGCTTCCCGGCTCCCCCAAATATGACCCGGTAAACATGGGAATGGATAAGATTATTTCCATCGCGCTGGAGGAGGCCGCCATACTGGAGCAGGCTGGTGTGGACGGTGTCCAGGTGGAAAATATGTGGGATATCCCCTATCTGCGCAGTGAGAATATCGGATATGAAACCGCCGCTGCCCTGGCAGTTGGAATCCATGCGGTCCGCGATAAAGTCTCCATTCCGGTTGGAGCCGAATGCCACATGAATGGCGCCGACTGTGCAATGGCCTGCGCGGTAGCAGCCGGAGCAAACTGGATACGTGTATTCGAATGGTGTAATGCATTTGTATCCCAATCCGGCTTCATCAATGCCATGGGCGCCAATGTGTCCCGCATGAGGAGCCGGCTAAAGGCTGACCAGATTCTGGCCCTGTGTGATGTGAACGTCAAACACGGAAGTCATTACATCATCCACGACCGGAGCGTAGCGGAACAGGCCATGGATATCGAATCCCAGGATGGTGACGCAGTCATTGTCACAGGATTTGATACAGGTACCCCACCATCCGTGGAAAACATATCAAAATGCAAAAAATCCACTTCGCTTCCCATACTCATAGGCAGCGGCCTTAACAGCAGTAATGTAAACGAACTCCTGACAGCCGCGGACGGCGCCATTATCGGAAGCTGGTTTAAAGAAGGAAATAATTGGAAGAATCCTGTGAGCTATGACAGAACAAAGGAATTCATGGATAAGGTAATCGCCCTAAGGCAAGGCTAATCTCTGTTTCATGAAACTATTAAACCCGCGGCCGGTCACACCAAATTTCCATATGTGTCAGATACCTGCCTGCCCCTTCTTCTGTTCCAGATGGGCAAGCAGGTACTCTTTCGTATTCCTCTGAGGTTCCTCCAATACCATATCCAGAAGCCGGGCCAGCGTGCTGCCCACTTCCCTGCCAGGCTTCACCCCTGCACCCATAATGTCATGACCCGAGACAGCCAGGGTCTTTAGGCTGATACAATCCCTGTTCCTGCGGATTTCCTCTGTCAAGTCCCTGACCTGGCGCAGCCACCGCAATTCCCCGTCATTGGATGCTGCCTCAGAAAGGCACATCTTAAGTGTGAGCAAATCATCAAACAGCTCCGGCTCCATCTGGCTCATGGCACGGCGGATGGATGCCCTGGACGGCTCCCTGCCATCCTTTATGACATCCCTCATGCCATCTTCCATACTGTCCTGAAGTCCCACCTTCTTACCCTGCCGCTCCACCAGGGTTCTTACCCTGTAGATGGTGTCATTGTCCAGCTTTAAATCCTTCAGTATATCCGCTGCCCGGGAAGCGCTGCAATCCCTCAAAAAAGCAGCCCAGCGCATATGCTTTACTGCCGGAATTCCGGCGGGAATGGACGGCACAGCCCAATTCCCTGACTCCCCGGCATAAGCCCCGTGAAATTTCTCTGACACATAGGGACTGATTCCGGTCTCATACACCCGCAGGATATAATCCGGATGGGAACTCAGCAGAAGCTTGGTCAGCTCCACCTGAATCCGTTCCTTACTCACATGGACCATGTTAGGCGCAATTGTCCTGATGGCCTCATAGGTGCGTTCTTCTATGGAGAAGCCCAGCTGGGCCGAAAAACGGATGGCCCGCAGGATTCTGAGGGCATCCTCTGTAAAGCGGTCCATGGGCTCCCCCACGCACCGGATGATTCCCTTCTCCAAATCCTCCACACCTCCGAATTTATCTACAAATCCCGTATGGCTGTTATAGGCCATGGCATTGATGGTAAAGTCCCGGCGTTTTAAATCCTCCACCAAATCCGGAGTGAACTCCACACTGTTGGGATGGCGTCCGTCCGAGTACTCTCCGTCAATACGGTAAGTTGTTACCTCATACCCCTCCTTCCCCATCATCACGGTCACTGTGCCGTGCTGTATGCCGGTATCCACAGTACGCCGGAACACCTCCTTTACCTGCCCCGGCAGGGCGCTGGTGGTGATATCCCAGTCCCCCGGCTCCCTGCCCAAAAGCATATCCCTGACGCATCCGCCTACCACGTATGCCTCATATCCGTGTTCATTCAGTTTATTAATAATCTCCTCTGCGGGAACGGGTATTCTGATTTCCATGTCTGTCTGCTTCCTCATACTATATTCATTTTATGATTAACACTGCCACGGTCTTATTCTATCAGCTTTTCCTGTCCTTTTCCAGAAATATTTTAACCACATATTATAACAACATATTCAGCGGGTATGGAAAATGGCAGATGCAGGTCCACTCCTGCATCTGCCATATCTATTTACTTCTTTAGTACGCCTTGCCCCAATAAACCATCTTCTTCGCCGGCTTCCCGCAGCAAACGCATTTATCGGACAGGTTCTCCTGCTCAAAGGGTATGCATCTGGATGTGGCTCCGGCCACCTCCTTGATTTTCTCCTCACACTCCAGGCAGCCGCACCACATGGCTTTTACAAAGCCCGGCTTATTGTTGACGGTATCCACAAATTCATCCCAACCGGCCGCTGTATAGGTGTGGGCATCCCTGTGCTTCCTTGCCTTCTCCAGCATGGCGTCATGGATGGTATCCAGCATTTCGCCTGCTCTTGACTCCAGTTCATCCAGGGATACGAAGCTCTTCTCATGGTTGTCTCTGCGCACCAGCACTGCCTGGTTCTTCTCCATATCCTTTGGCCCAATCTCCACACGAAGAGGCACGCCGCGCATCTCACAGTCAGCGAACTTCCAGCCCGGGCTCTTGTCCGTATCATCCACCTTTACGGCGAATCCTGCCTTTGTAAGGCGCTCCTTCAGCTCATATGCCTTATCCAGCACGCCTTCCTTCTGCTGCTGTACCGGTACCACCATAATCTGGACCGGAGCGATTCTCGGAGGAAGCACCAGACCGTTGTCATCGCCGTGCACCATGATGATGGCGCCGATGATACGGGTGCTCACGCCCCAGGATGTCTGGTGTACATACTTTAATGTATTATCCTTGTCCGTAAACTGGATGTCAAATGCCTTTGCAAATCCGTCACCGAAGTTATGGCTGGTACCTGACTGCAGGGCTTTTCCATCATGCATCAGAGATTCTATGGTGTAGGTTGCCTCTGCTCCGGCAAACTTCTCCTTATCGGTTTTCTGACCCTTAATGACAGGAATGGCCAGCACTTCCTCACAGAAGTCCGCATACAGGTTCAGCATCTGAATTGTTCTGGCCTCGGCCTCCTCGGCTGACGCATGGGCCGTATGGCCTTCCTGCCACAGGAACTCCCTGGAGCGTAAGAACGGACGTGTAGTCTTTTCCCAGCGCACAACGGAACACCACTGGTTATAGACTCTGGGAAGGTCGCGGTAGGAGTGGATGTCCTTTGCGTAAAAATCACAGAACAGAGTCTCAGAGGTAGGCCTTACGCACATGCGCTCCTGAAGTTCCTCCAGTCCTCCATGAGTTACCCATGCCACCTCAGGCGCAAATCCTTCCACATGGTCCTTTTCCTTCTCTAACAGGCTCTCCGGTATGAAGATAGGCATGTATACGTTCTGCACCCCTGTCTCCTTAAACCTTCTGTCCATTTCCTTCTGGATATTCTCCCAGATTGCATAGCCGGCCGGCTTAATCACCATGCATCCCTTGACGCTGGCATAATCGCACAGCTCCGCCTTCTTTACCACATCCGTATACCACTGGGCGAAATCCTCATCCATGGATGTGATGGCCTCTACCATTTTCTTGTTGTCTGCCATGATTTTTCTCCTTTTCGTTATTTACATTGACCCTTGCATATCTTACATTATGAAATAAAAAGAGCCACCCAATCCCCTGTGCCGCGTGCACAAGGGACCGAATGACTCGGCGGTACCACCCTTATTAACCATCGGGCTTAAAGCGTGTCTGAAAATTCATTCCCGCCATCTGCGCGCCCTCATGGTTCTCTCATCATCCGTTAACGCCGGACATACGCTGCATTCATCATACAGGACTCCAGGGCGGGTTCAGCATCTGCCAACCGTAAGGACCTCTCACCTGCGGTCCTCTCTCTGTGACGTGCAATCACGCTTACTGTTCCCTTTCCATGTCATATCTATGAATTGGTCATTTCTTTATGTAAGAATGATTTTACGTCAGTTTTGGGACTTTGTCAACCACAGAATCGCCATATGAAGATTCTGCGGCAGACAAACCCTAACCGCTCAGACAGTCCCCCTCTTTCTATGTCTCTCTTTCTATGTCTCTCTTTCTATGTCTCCCTTTCCACCTCTTTCGTCCACGCCTCCACCATATCCTCTGTCAGCAGCAATCCCAGCGGTCCCAGTATGAAACCAAAAAATCCGAACAATTCCAATCCCACATACACGGACGCCAGCGTCTCAAGGGGAGACAGCCCCACCTGTCCGCCCATCATCCGCACTTCCAGGATCTGACGCACAAAATAGCACACCAGATAAAGGGCGGTGAGTGCCAGCGCCTGCTTCCAGTCCCCAACAGCCAGCCGAAGGACAGCCCAGGGTATCAGCACCGTGCCGGTTCCAAATATAGGAAGAGCATCCAGTATACCGATTCCAATGCCTGCCATGATGTAATACGGATTGCGGATCAGGAACATTCCCCCGATACACAGCCCTGTTGTAATAAAGAGAATGATTCCCTGGCTTCTGAACCAGGCCTTTCCTGTCTGCACCAGGCGGTTTCCTATCATATTAAATTCCTTACGGAAGACGGACTGGTCCCGGCGGTCCCGCAGGTCCTCCATTTCCTGCAGGCTTAATATAGCTGCCAAAAACACCACCAGGCTTACGATGGCTGCTTTTGCCAGACAGCTGAGCACGGACATGGAGTTGGCCATGAGAAAAGGCATGGCAGCTGTTTTGCATGTATCTACCATGTGATATAGCATATCCCCGGCCATGTCGGCCACACATCCCGGCCTCAGCCCCATGGCATGCTCCACCCTGTGGCAGTTTCCTGTGAGCCACAGATCAAACTGTTCCAGCCATACCGGAAGCTGCACCATAAGTAGTTTCCCCTCTGAGCACAGCTTTAGAGCGCCCCTGTAGAGCACCACTCCCAGGACGGACAGAACCGCCAGGAATTCCACGCCGCCGATGACGCCGATGGGCATATGATGCCGTTTTCCCCTCACTGTTATCCTCATCCGGTAGGACAGGAACCTGGCCGACGGCCGCAGCACAAGAGCCAGGATATAACCCACGAAAAAAGGAGCCACGAGGGGCAGCAGATATTTAAATCCTGCATACACCGCTCCCGTGGTTCCTGTTATAATTAATAATTTCTTCAGTTTCTTACCCGGCTTTTCCATGGACTCACCTGTTTCTGATTCGTACTTCATTTGTACCCTCATAGTATGAGCCGATGGCCGGAAAATATTCTGTTTCCTATGTACAAGTGATGCCGGTAAATTATTCCTTTGTTACCAGGCTGTCCACTGTATCCTGTGTTACAAGCTGGTTGTCCAGGATTACATAAGGCTCAACCTGCTTGCCTTCCAGATAATCATAGGCAGTGTTAAGGATGGCCTTTCCCAAGAAGAATGGCGGCTCTGCGATGGTTGCGTCAACCTTGCCGACCTTCATTGCATCCAGTGTGTCGTCGATGGCGTCACAGCCGATTTTTACGATTTCATCGGTTCTGCCTGCTGCTTCCATTGCCTCTAATGCGCCTAAAAGCATCTCGTCATTTGCGGCATAAAGTCCGTCGATTTCCGGATTGGCCTGAAGAATATTCTCCATAACGCTCATGCCCTTGGCTCTGTCAAAATCAGCCACCTGGCAGGCCACGATTTCCATGTCCGGGTTGTCCTTCATCACTTCGTTGAAGCCCTGGGAACGGTTCTGGGCAACGTTAGTTCCCATGATGCCCTGAATCTCAACAATCTTGCCTTTTCCGCCTAAGGTGTCAACCAGGTACTGTCCTGCCATACGGCCTGACTTGATAGCGTCGTAGCCAATGTGTGAAATAACCTCGCCGCCGTTAGCCTCGCGGTCCATGGTAAATACAGGAATCCCTGCATCGTTGCATGCCTCGATGGAGGAAACGATAGCGTCGGAATCACATGTATCGATGATGATGGCATCCGGCTTCTTTGTAATCAGGTTCTCCACATCCTTCATCTGGATGGTGGGATCGTCCTGGGCGTCGGTAATATACAGTTCAATACCGTGCTCGTCAGCGGCCTTCTGGACACCGTCCTTTACATCCACAAAGAATGGGTTGGTCTGTGTGTTCATGGCAAGACCGATCACATACTTCTTTCCGCTTCCCTCTTCTGAACCGGTATTTTCCGCCTCAGCCGAGGTATCCTTTGCCTCATCCTTTGCCTCATCCTTTGCTTCTTCCTTTGACTCCTCCTTTGCCGCCTCAGTAGCTGCGGCGGTAGTTTCCCCTGAGCCTGAGCTGCATCCGGCCATCAGTGAACACGCCATTGCTATTGCCAATACAGTTGCCCCAATTTGTCTCCTCATAATACAATCTCCTTTTCTTAAATAAATATTTTGTGACGTTTTTGCCGTTTCATGGATAAACAGGATGAACCGGCAGAACCGCAGGTACCTTATCCTTTTCGCCCGTTTCCGGGCTTTACTGCTCTGCATTTACACTACTTTGTGTTAACTCTGTTTTCTATCTGCTATTCCGCCTTAGCCGACAGGTCCTTTACCTTCTTGTCCACCAGGACCGCAATCAGTATGACAGCGCCCTTCACAATATTGGTGGCATGGGGATTTACGTTCATAAGTGTCAGGATATTATCAATAATACCCATAATCATGGCGCCCACCACAGTTGGGAGCACAAAGCCCACGCCGCCGCTTAAGGACGTACCGCCCAGGATAACGGCAGCGATGGCGTCCATCTCAATGCCGGTGCCGCTGGTGGACTGTGCCGAACCAAGCCTTGCTGTCAGAATCACGCCTGCAACGCCGCACATAAGACCGTTAAGCGTATAAGCCATCCACTCTGTGAAACGGACGGAAATACCGGACAGACGCGCCGCCTCCCGATTGCCTCCAAAGGCATAGATGCTGCGGCCGTAACTGGTCTGTGTCAGCACATAGTGGGCAATGAGAAATAGGATGATAAGGATGATGACGGGAACCGGCACTCCGGCGACTGTTCCCTTGCCAAAAAACTTGTAGCCATCCACTTTAATGGGAATAGGGGAGCCTTTTGTATATACAAGAATGCATCCGCGAAGGAGGGTCATCATGCCCAGGGTGGAGATAAAGGGAGGAATCTCACACACTGCCACAAAGAAACCATTTACGGCGCCGCATCCTATGCCTACGGCCAGAGCCGCCGGAATGGCCACTCCCGCATTGCCTGTGGATTCCAGGATACCGGAAGCCAGAACGCCTGCCAGTCCCAGGATGGAGCCTACAGAAAGGTCGATTCCCCCGGTGAGAATGACAAAGGTCATGCCGCATCCCACGATACCTGCCACTGTAATCTGCTTAAACACGTTGAACAGGTTGGCCACGCTTAAGAAGCTGGGGGACAATATGGTTGCAAATACGCAGATTACCAGTAAAATCAGCACGGAGCGGTAGATATTGAGCCGGCCGATTAATTTTTTCTTATTTACACTATTCATTTTCACTGACACCTCCAGATGCATGGGCTAAGATAATTTCCTGATTCATCTCTGATTTTGGTATTTCCAGGACCGTATGGCCTTCCCTCATGATGACTACCCGGTCACTCATGCCAATGACTTCGGGCAGGTCCGTGGAAATCAGTATAATGCTTTTTCCGGCCTTGGTGAGCTCATCCATGATTTGATAAATCTCCGCCTTGGCCCCCACATCCACGCCGCGGGTTGGCTCGTCCAGAATCAGTATGGACGGGTTGGCTTCCAGCACCTTGGCAAATACCACCTTCTGCTGGTTGCCGCCGCTGAGTTTACCGGCCAGCTGCTGCAGGCTGCTGATTTTAATGTTGAGCCGTTTGACCTGTGCGTTAATCCGCTTAGTCTCCAGCTTCTTATCCAGATGAATGAAATGGGTTATCTTATCCAGTGATGACAGGGAAACATTTTCCCTGATATTGCGTATGAGCACCAGCCCTTCCTGCTTCCTGTCGTCGGACACAAATCCGATTCCCGCTTTTAAGGCCTTCTTTGGGCTGGAACAGTCTTTCTTTTCCCCGTTTATGTAAATCTCCCCGGAGTCCATGGGAAGGGCTCCGTACACGATTTTAGACAGCTCGATGGTTCCTGAACCTAAAAGTCCGGCCACTCCCAGGATTTCACCCCTGCGGAGCCTGATGTTCACGTTGTGGACGCCTTTTCCGCAGATATTCCTAAGCTCCAGCACCGTCTCGTCCTCCCTGTAATCCCTCTCAGGATACAGGTTGGTCACGCTGCGGCCTACCATCATGGAAACCACCTCGTCGTAATTGGTGTGGCCTATGTCCTTGGTAGCTATGTATTTTCCGTCCCTGAACACGGTCAGACGGTCCGATATCTGGAAAATCTCATCCATGCGGTGTGAAATATACAGAATGGAAATGCCCTCCGCCTTAAGCTCCGCAATGATTTTAAACAGAATCCGAATCTCTTCGTCTGTCAGGGCAGCGGTTGGCTCGTCCATGATGATGACCTTCGCGCCTATGGTCAGACACTTTGCAATCTCCGTCATCTGCGATTCCGCCACGGACAGGTTGCGCACCTTGGTACGGCAGTCAAACCGAAGGCCCAAACGGTCCAGCTCCTCCTGGGCATCCTTGTACAGCTTTTTCCAGTCCACTGCGCCGTATGACGTCTTAGGAAGCCTTCCCAGATACATGTTCTCCGCCACGGACAGGTCCCGCACCATGTTGAATTCCTGGTATATCATGGCGATACCCTTGCGCTCCGCGTCCTTGGTGGAATGGAACACCACTTCCTCCCCATTGACATACATGTGTCCGGAAGTATATCCCTGGGCCCCTGCTATAATTTTCATCAGGGTGGATTTGCCTGCGCCGTTCTCACCGCACAGGGCGTGTACCTCGCCTCTCCTCACATCCAGATGGACTCCGTCCAGAGCTTTAACGCCCGGAAATGTCTTCACAATCGAATCCATCCGCAATACTAATTTTTCTTCCATGTTACCCCTCCCTTGCTGCTAAGAGTTCCTGAGAATGCCCCTTTGCCAGAGCAGTATCAGTAAGCGCATCCCGCCACTAAAATCACGTTGGTGTATCCTGTGAATTCACCTGTAAGGACAATCGCCTTTGCATCCTTGCTGCGCTCCTTAAGCTCTGTATGGGGAATGTATTCCACCGGAAGTCCCTGAGGCAGAAGTTCCAGCGCTTTCTTGTGAAAGTCCGGTGTCACGGTCAGCGCCTCGTCAGCAAACACAGCGCCCTCCACCACAATATATTTGAGTATCTCCTCCAGAACATCCAGGTAGGCCGGATCACCGGGCCTCCAGCCCAGGTCCACGCGCTCCACTCCCTTTGGAATGGGAAGTCCCGCGTCCCCGATAATAATGGTATCCCTGTGCCTCAGCTCCGCCAGCACCCTGGCCAGCTGCGGATGTAATATTCCTGTTTTTAACATGTCTGTTTCCCCTTCTACTGATTATAATTCTACTGATTATAATTCGACTGATTGCAGTTTTTTGATTGCGGTTCGTTTGGTTCTGATTCTTATGATTGCTCTTTGATAATTCCCATGCTACAGGGCTTTGCGCCAACCATCCATAGTCTAATGGTCCGCAGCCATGAATGCGTCAATCTCCTCCCTGACCGGCATGGAGGGCGTAGTGCCGATTTTCTGTACGGACAGGGCTGCCAGGGCATTGGCAAAATCAGCTGCTTCCCACAAATCCTTTCCCTCTGCCAGGGCTGCCAGAAGGCCGCCGTTAAATGCGTCTCCTGCTCCGGTGGTGTCCACCGCGTCCACCTTATAAGCAGGAATGATTCCCTTCTTCTCTCCCGTGTTTATGTATACACCTCTCTGGCCCAGTGTAATCAATACATTCTTTACCCCTTTGGAGAAGAACCAGTCCGCTGCCTTGTCCGCGGCTTCCTCGCTGTCCACCCTGATGCCTGTAAGAATCTCCGCCTCCACCTCGTTGGGGGTAATCAGGTCAATTTTTCCCAAAAGCTCATCGCTGACAGGCTGTACAGGGGCGGTATTTAAAATGACCTTGACGCCCTTCCTGTATGCGATATCCACGATGCGCTCCACAGAGGATACATTGGTCTCCAGCTGTGTCAGCAGGTATTCGGACTGGCCCACCAAATCCTCCAGGGAATCCACCTCCTGGTCCGTAATGGTATTGCAGGCTCCCAAGATAACCACGATTTCATTCTGGCTGCTGTTCTCATCCACCATAATCAGGGCGCATCCTGTCTCCGTTGTCTCGGAATACAAAACCCTTCCCGTGTCCATGTGAAGCTCATTCATAGTATTGAGGGCAATATCGGCAAACGCGTCCTGTCCAAGCTTTGTCACCATGGTCACATCCGCTCCGGCCTTGTGGGCCGCCACGCCCTGGTTGAATCCCTTTCCGCCGGGTCCCATCTTAAACACGGTTCCCTTCACCGTCTCCCCTGCTGCCGGCAGGTGCGGTGTCCTGCCCATCAAATCCACCACAAAGCTTCCGAATACCGTTACTTTCTTCCCTATATGTTCCATAATATACTCTCTCCTTAATCCATCCTTCCGGCGCGCTCCGCACACGCTTCATGCCATTCCTGCAGGCGGTTCCCCATCGGCGATCCTGCGCCGGCAGTTTCCCAGCAGCAGTTTTCCATCAACAGTTCCCCAGCAGCAGTTTTCCTACCGGCAGCCAACACTAAATCAGTACAATCCCGTTGCCTGCTCCGATTCTGTCCGCCCCTGCCTCAATCATAGCCGCGGCGTCTTCCGGTGTGCGTATGCCGCCGCTGGCCTTTACCCCGGCCTTGCCTCCAACGGTTTTTCGCATCAGAGCCACGTCAGCTGCCGTAGCCCCGCCTGTGCTGAATCCTGTGGAGGTTTTCACGAAATCAGCCCCCGCCTTTACTGCCAGCTGGCAGGCTCTTACCTTTTCCTCATCCGTCAGGAGGCAGGTCTCTATGATTACCTTTACCACTGCGCCCCCAGAGGCTTTTACCACAGCCCGGATATCCTCCTCCACAAAGGCGTCATCTCCGTCCTTAAGGGCACTTATATTGATAACCATATCAACTTCATCCGCCCCTGCCTTTACAGCCTCAGAGGCTTCAAAGGCCTTTGCGCTGGTAAGCATGGCTCCCAGCGGGAATCCCGCCACGCAGCATGTCTTTACGCCGCTTCCTTTTAACTGCTCAGCCACCAGCGGTACAAAGCAGGTATTAACACAGACAGATGCAAATTTGTGCTCCCTTGCCTCATTGCAGTATCTTATAATCGTATCCTTGCCGGCATCCGCCTTCAGCATCGTGTGATCAATCATGTGTTCAATTCCCATTTTCATTCTCCTTTTCCATTTGAAGCTCTTATTAGGTTTAAATTGTAATATGTATTTTCTGTAACCGGTTACATGTTTTGTAAAAAAATATGACCGGCTCTGTATTTTTGTGTAACCGGTTACAGATTTATGCAGAAAACAATCTGACTTGATTGTCAGGTTGTTTTTCTGTGTTCTGAACCCCGCAGGATTACCTTATAAGGAATAGTAATCCGCTTTCCTCTCTGGCGGCTCTTTCCGGAATCCTCAAAGCACTCCTGAAGAAGCCTCATGGCTTCCCTCCCCTGTTCCCTGGCATCCCTGTCCACCACGGATATCCTGTAGTCAATCATCCGCAGGGCGTCAATGTCATCGAATCCCATCAGGGAAACATCCCTTCCTATCTTAATCTTGTGTTCCGTCAGATACTTAAGGCATCCCAGGGTGGACAGGTTGTTGGACGTAAAGATGGCTGTGGGCGGTTCCTTCAGTCCCAGAAGCCGTCCAGTACATTCATATGCCTTGGCAATCTTAAAATCACCGCAGGCAACGTATTCCTCAGGGACAGACAGTCCGCTGTCCTCCATGGCCTGCAGATACCCCTGGCACCGGTCTTTGCCCGGTTTGGAGGTCTCAGGGCCGGTTATAATGGCAATCCGCTCATGGCCTGCCTTTATTAACGCCATCACTCCGTCATAGGAGCCCCGCTGGTTGTCCACAAATACGCCGTCAAACTGAGCCCCCTTCACATCACGGTCCACCAGCACCACCGGTATGCCGGATTCCTCCAGACGGAGCAGGTAATCCCTGGTAACCGTGTCTGTCTCTGAAATCGGCGTTATGATGACGCCCTTCAGCCTCTGGCTTTCCACAATTTTCAAAAAATCATGTTCCTTTTCCAACGTCTCATTGGTTCCCAGAAAAACAATATTATAATGGTATGATTCAGCCACTTCGCTGATTCCGCTTATGACCTTGGAGAAAAACTCATTCTCAATATCCGGGATAATGGTTCCCACGCTTAAGCTGTCCTGAATGCTCAGGCTTCTGGCGATGGCGCTGGGTACATAATTGTACTCATCCACTGCCTTAAGCACCTTCTGTCTGGTCTCCTCCTTCACGTAGCCTGAATTATTGAGGACCCTGGAAATCGTAGCGGAAGAGACGCCTGCCCGGCGTGCTATCTCTTTAATGTTCATGACCCTTCCCCTCCTATTTTCCTGTAACCGCGCCAGAATTATCTGTAACCGGTTACATATATAATACTACCACACAGATTATTAAATGTAAATAGTTTTTATCATTTTTACACAAAAAAGTCAATAGAAGGCATCACTGATGCCTCCGGCTGATATACAGCGACGCGCTGCATTGGTCCGCTTATACGAGTAAGGGGAGCCAGCCAAAAGACTGCCTCCCCTTAAAACTCTCAATTTATAGAAAATCTCTTTATCATATCCAAATTTATATATGTAATGCCATTGTCTAACCATCCCTATGCAAAGAAGGATATAATAAGGGCCACCACAAATCCCGTACCGCCCACCAGCGTCTCCATGATGGTCCATGTCTTAAGGGTGGTCTTTTCATCCAGTCCCACCAGTGATTTCACGAGCCAGAAACCGGAGTCATTAAAATGGGAACAAACCGTTGCCCCTCCTGCCACTGCCGCTGTGACACAGGCCAGGTACAGAGGGGACATGGTTGCGATTTCCGGCATGGCTGCAATGATGCCGGCAGCCATGGTCATGGCAACGGTCGCAGAACCCACAGAAATACGCACCAGGGCAGCCACCACAAAAGCCACTGCCACAATGGGAAGGGAGGCCGAGGACACCGCATTGCCAATCACATCACCCAGACCGGAGTTCTGAAGCATGAACCGGAGCACGCCGCCGCATGCTGTCACCAGAAGAATCAGTCCGGTAGGCTCCAGGGACTTGGTCAGCACCTTTTCCAGCTCCTCATTGCTGTATCCGTGGCGGTATCCCAGAAGGACCATGGCCACAACCGTCGCGATGGTAAGAGCCACAAACGGCTCGCCCAGGAATCCCAACACGGGCTGTACAGAGGCAAGGGCAGGCATCACCTTTGCAATGGAATTCAGGATAATGAGAACCAGAGGAATCAAAATAATTCCCACGATTGTCCCAAACTTTGGAAGCTTGGATTCGTCAAAATCCTCCTGGTTTGCAATGTGTTCCGGAACCGGGATGTCATACTTATTTCCACAGATAGCACCCCATATGGGCCCGGCCACTATCATGGCGAAGATACCGCACACAATACCTACCATGATGACCCAGCCCAGGTCCACGCCCAGCATGGTAGCCACCAGCACCGGCCCCGGTGTGGGCGGGATAAATGCATGGCCTACTGCCAGACCGGCCAGCAGGGGAATGGCATAGAACAGAGAGGAACGTTTGGTTCTCTTAGCAAGAGAAAAGGCAAGAGGAATCAGAATAATGAGTCCCGCATCGAAGAATACCGGCATGGCAATGACAAGACCGGTGATTCCCAGAGCCCAGGCCGCCTTTTTGTCGCCGAATTTTTTCACCATGGTGACAGCCAGTGTCTGAGCGCCCCCTGATATCTCCAATATGGAGCCGAACATGGAACCCAGGCCCACAAGCAGAGCGATTCCCTTAAGTGTACTGCCAATTCCTTCATTTACAGAGCTTATGATGTCCCCAAAAGGCATACCCGCAATCAGGCCGATGGCCACTGCGCCTACCAGAATGGAAATCATTGCCTGTACCTTGAATTTGATGATTAAAAGCAGCAGAATCACCAGCCCTGTCAGAGCCGCTATAATCAGTCTGGTCGGATCCAGAGCTGCAGCAGTTGTTGTTGTCATACTTATTACCCTCCTATAATTTCACACAAATATTTGCCGGCCAGTCTCCGCCAATCAGACCATGTATCCGCCTTTCATGGGAGATACTGCATGTTCGGAATAGATTTTAAGAACACCTTTCTTATACTTTGCTTCCCTGGGTTTCCAGGCCTTCCTGCGCTCTGCAAGAATCCGCTCCACTTCTTCCCCGGGAAGCTCCTTCCCCTTTACGCCTATGATTTCCAGTACGCGTTCCGGAATATCAATCCGGATAAGGTCATCCTCTTCCACCAGTGCAATGGGCCCCCCGTCCGCTGCCTCAGGTGATACATGTCCGATGGCCGGTCCCTTGGATGCTCCGGAGAACCTGCCGTCCGTGATAAGGGCTATGGTCTTGCCCAGCTCCGGGTCAGAGGAAATGGCCTCTGTGGTGTAGAACATTTCCGGCATTCCCGACCCCTTAGGTCCCTCATACCGAATGAACACGGCATCTCCCGGCTGTATCTTCCTGGAGATGACTGCCTCAATGGCATCTTCCTCGCAGTCAAAGGGTTTTGCCCTCAGGACCGCTTTAAACATTTCCCTGGGAACAGCAGAATGTTTCACCACGGAACCCTCCGGCGCCAGATTTCCTCTTAATATGGCCACGGTTCCGTCTGTTCCAATGGGCTCCTCAAAGGTCCGGATAACATCGGTGCGCTTCAGACCCCATTTTTTCAGGTATCCGTCGCATTTGTCATAAAATCCATTGGCCTTAAGCTCTTCCAGATTCTCTCCCAAAGTCTTTCCTGTAACTGTCATCACATCCAGATGGAGCATGGACTTAATTTCTTCCATCACCGCCGGGACACCGCCTGCATAGTAGAAAAACTGTGCGGGCCACTTACCGGCAGGCCGGATATCCAGCAGATAGTGGGCGCCTCTGTGCATACGGTCAAATGTGTCGGCGTCAATCTCCAGCCCCAGCTCATGGGCAATGGCAGGGATATGAAGCAGGGAATTGGTAGAGCCGGATATGGCTGCATGCACCATGATGGCATTCTCAAATGACTTCATGGTCACGATATCGCTTACCTTAAGGCCCTTCCCGGCCAGTTCCATGACCTGGAGACCGGCCTTATATGCCATTTCCCTCAGGTCCGCGCAGGTTGCCGGCATCAGCGCAGAGCCAGGAAGCATCAGACCCAGTGATTCGGCCATGATCTGCATGGTGGAGGCGGTACCCATGAAGGAACAGGCACCGCAGGATGGACAGGCATTGTGCTTATAATAGGTAAGCTTTTCTTCGGTAATTTCACCTCTCTGGCACATGGCTGAATAAGCGCCAATCTGCTCCAGGGTCAACAGGTCGGGACCCGCATCCATGACACCGCCAGTCACCACGATGGACGGCATATCAAGTCTTGCCAGTCCCATCAGGCAGGCCGGTACGGATTTGTCGCAGCTTGCAATGAACACACCGCCGTCAAACCCCGTGGAATTGCCGTGAATCTCAATCATATTGGCAATCATATCCCTGTGCGCAAGGGAATAGTTGATGCCGTCATGCCCCTGGGCAATGCCGTCACATATGTCTGTGGTAAAATACCTGGCTCCCTTTCCGCCCGCATCCGCGATTCCCCGCATAGCTTCATTCACCAACTGGTCCAAATGGGCGCTGCCCGGATGGCTGTCGCCAAATGTACTCTCAACCATAATCTGTGGTTTGTCCAGGTCCTCCACCTTCCACCCCATGCCGATTTTTAACGGGTCGTTCTCCGGTGCCAGCGCTCTTACTCTTTGACTGTTCAGTTCCATAAAATTCCTCCTCTTTTTCTTCACATCTGACGTCTGACTTATTTGTAGTTTTATAGTAGCATTTCTGGATTATTCTTTCAAGTCATCAGACTTGTTTTCTACTTAATTGTCAAAAAAATTTAACAAAGTTGTGCATTATACACAATTACGCGCTGCCGTTTTCCCAGTATATTACATTTCCCTTATTTTTTGCCATGTACGTCTTACGTCTGTGCCAAAAGCCGTCAGATGTATTTGTTTTTCTCTTCCAATTAGCCGCAAAAAAATACCTATAAGGATAAGTATTCCCTTTTATCTGTTTCCGGGAGATACGTTAACTTATAGGTATTACTGCTTATTGATATTACCAATATACCCAACCCTATGCCTCACGCCCATCCCTCATCAACTGCCTAATCATATTCCTGTTAAAAGTCATATGCATCATCATGGCGGTCTTGGCACCGATTGGGTCGTGCTCCGCGATGGCATCCGTCACTGCCCTGTGGGTCATGATGGTCTCGTCCGTCAGCTTTTTATGGGTTACATTGACAAACATAAGGACAGCCGTATCAATAATGGGAATCAGCTGTTCCACCACCTTATTCTTGGAGCATTCAGCCACACAGGTATGAAAGGCGATGTCGTCTTCTATGTAACTGTCTCCAACCTTTATTTTCCGTTCCACACTGTCACACAGATTCCTCAGCTTCTCCACATCCTCCTCTGTTGCGTTAAGGGCCGCCATCTCTGCGATTCCCGGCTCCAGTATGATGCGGACATTTACCAAATCCAGAGCCAGGGCCATCTTGTCCTCCACAGCCCCCAGGCCCAGGGGATCCATGTCCACCGGCGTAGTACTGACCACATACGTACCAGACCCTCTCCTGACTTCCAGGATTCCTCTGGAAATCAAAAGCTTCACCGCCTCCCGGATGGTACTCCTCCCCACGCCGAACCTGTCTCCCAGCTCAAATTCATTGGGAAGCTTAGCTCCTACGGCTATGGGTGTGTCCAGTATATACTGGTATATCTGCTCCTGAACCTGCTCTGCCAGCAGTTTGTTTTTCAGATTGGACAGTTCTCCTTTGTTGGCCTTCTGCATTTTCCTAAAGACATCCTTTCCCGGTTATTGCTGTGTGATCGAATCCTATTTATTCTAACATATTTTAAACCGGTTTACAAATACATGTATGAATGCGCCAACTATCCATCCGGCAGTCCGGAAGACTTTCATCGATCGGCTCCGGCATCCGTTTAAAAGGAAGGCCCGGAACCGTACACAGAAAATTAATGTATCTTGGCTTCCTCTCTCAGCAAAAACACATTCCCATCCATATCATAGAACTGAAACATGCTGCCATAAGGCAATTTTCATGATATCTCCGGTCCCACTTCCAGCCATTTCTTGTCAGCACCCATCTGCTGCTCCAGACGCACGATAAAACCCATCCTTTCTGTCCAGAAATCCCTGGCTTCCTTTTGGTTCTTCACATACAATGTTATTTTTTCAATAGAGTCAATCATGATACGCCTTACCTCATTTCCGCTTTCTCTTTTACCATAAATAATGCCCGGCAAACAAGCTTTTCATTCGATACAAGGAAGAAAAGAAAAAACAGCAGCTCCCCCGGATAATATTCCAGAAAAGCTGCCGTTGATAAATTATCTATTTAAGTATACCATATGCTATTTATCACTGTACTTTTTACATATCTTCACCACCAGGCCGCTTAGGGCAAGCAGTGCCATGGCATTAGGTATAACCATCAGACCATTGAAGAAGTCCGCCAAATCCCATACCAACTCCAGCTTCAGGGCGGAACCGATAATGATACAAGCTACCACTAATAAGGAATACACCTTTGCTGCCTTGTCGCCAAACAGATACTTCGCATTGATAAGGCCAAAGAAATGCCAGCCCAGAATCGTAGAGAACGCGAAGAATAAAAGGCAGACCGCAACAAATACAATACCAAAGGTACCAAATCCTTTCATGAACGCAGCCTGTGTAAGGGCGGTACCGTTCTTGCCAGACTCAAGAGCGCCTGTGGTCAGTACGGAAAATACAGTCAGGTTAAGGATTACAAATGTATCGATAAATACGCTGATCATAGCGCAAAGTCCCTGCTTATGAGGATTCTCCGCAGTTGCCCTTGCATGAGCATGAGGTGTGGAACCCATACCAGCCTCGTTGGAGAAAAGGCCTCTGGCAACACCGAAACGGATGGCTTCTTTGACCGCAATACCTGCGCCTGCGCCTAATACTGCCTGAGGATCAAATGCGCCAACAAAAATCATCTTAATAGCTGCAGGAAGATTAGTAATATTCATTATAATAAGAATCAGGCTTCCCACAATATACACACCTGCCATGATAGGAACTATCTTCTCAACAACGGATGCAAGCCTCTGTGTTCCACCCAGGAAAACAAATGCTGCCACGGCTGCTACGATAACGCCTATGACAACCGGAGAAATAGTAATGTTAAATGCTCCGAAAGCCTCTGTAAATGCAGCGCCGATAGAGTTAGCCTGAACCATGTTGCCCATGAATCCCAGCGCAAGCACAATAAAGATTGCAAATAATCCCGCAAGAACCTTGCCAAGAGTGCCCTTAAAGGCTGCCTTTATGTAATAAACAGGACCGCCGGTTACCTCACCATTTATCTCAGTCTTAAAGTTCTGGGCCAGAGTTGCCTCTGCATAAATGGTTGACATACCAAAGAATGCACTTACCCACATCCAGAATATAGCACCAGGTCCGCCTCCTAAAAGAGCAGTGGCGGCGCCTGCCAGGTTGCCGGTACCAACCTGGGCTGCAATTGCTGTTGCAATTGACTGGAACGGTGACATCTCACCCTTTTCGTGCTTCTCTCCGTTAAGTCTGAGGTGCCCGAATACCAGTTTCCAGCCTTCACCAAACTTTCTCACCTGAATGAACCTCAGGCGGATCGTGTAGTAAATTCCGGTGCCGCACAGAAGAACAATCAGCAGAAAACTCCAGAGAAAACTGTTACCTTTTGCTACAAGATTTGTAATAACGTCCATTCCTAATTCCCCCTATACGTTTAATTGGCCGCATATAGCGGCATTCATGTTTGTGCTGATATAATCAGCGCTCCAAAGAGCGGGATGTAAACATACAATAGGGACCCCCACCATAGATGGGAAAGTATGCCTCCCTTTTGCCTGTGAGCATGGAAGATCTATGGACGCTTATATCTGTCCTGCGCTTTCGCGCTCTCACAAAATCTCCCTGGAGTTTTCCTTATTCCTCCAGCATAGTACTCAATTATTTACAAAGAAAAAGCCTATACATTTGCCGTTAGAAAAAGGTTTTTTTTATAGATTGTTTTTATTTTATCATACTCTATCTATAAATTCAATAATTGTTTATCCGGTTTTTAGAGATTTTTAGTTAACTGTTACAGTTCACAGGTGCTCTAAATCAATATCGTCAAAGTGACGAAATTTAAAAATTAAGAAATGACATATTTTATGGACAAATCCAGGAGCCCGGCAGAAAATAGTGGATATCTTTTTCTGCCGGGTTCTATGCACGTTGAGGCATCCACAAAAGTGCCTGTCAGACGGATTCATGTGGACAACACACCGCTTTTCGCCTGTTCTTCTGAACGTTATGCACCGTTATTTTTACCTATTGAGAAAATACAGCGGTTCGCCAAATAACCTTGTTTATGCTATACTGAAGGCAGAAAGCGGGTCGCAGCATGAAGAAAAACGAGTCTCAGAAACCGGTACCACTTGAAGAATTGCTAAGAGGACTCAGAGAGCAGAACGAATATCAGGCAAAGATTATTTCTATGCAGGAAGAGACCATCAGCCTTCAAAACAAGCAGAATGAGGAACTGGCAGAAATGCTGGACAAAGTACTCAGAATGACCGAATCAGGAGAATAAATGTATGAGGATTTCCTTTGAACTGGTTACAGCTTTACAGTATGAACTCAAAGCGGCGCAGCGACAGTCTGCGCTATTTAAGTCCGGGCAAAAGTATGCGACTATGAAGAAGGAACATGCGCAGGAATGCCGCCGTCTTGAGCAACAGATAAAAGCCCTGCGGGAAGAACTGCACAGACTCCATCAGGAACAGCTCTATGCCCGTCAGCAGTGGTTTGAAAGCACGGATGACATGCAGGCTGAGTACGAAAGACGGATACGCACCCTTCAGGCAGAGAATGCCCGTCTTTATGAGCGGAGCATGAAGGCAGAGACGCAGCGGGATGCCGCATACGATAAGATCACGGAAATGCGCAGAGAGAAGTATCAGCTTGCAGCAGAACTGGAAGAAGAAAAAGGAAAGAATCAAAAACTGGCTGCCCAGAGCAATAAGGATTTTGAGAATTCCTCCCTTCCCTCTTCTGCCCGGCCCATCCGGAAAAAGAAGATCCCGAACAGCCGGGAAGCCACAGGCAGAAAACCCGGCGGACAGCCGGGGCATCCAGGGCACGGCAGAAAAAAGCAGATTCCTTCCCAGACTGTATTGCTCCAGCCATCCCCGGAGATTCTTGATGACCCTGATTTTAAAAAGGCCAAAAAGACGGTCACGAAGCAGCTGGTCAATCTACAGATCTGTTTAAATGTCACCGAATACAAAGCGGAGGTATACCGCAACTCTAAGACCGGAGAGTCTTGCCACGCAGAATTCCCAGCCGGTGGGACGGATGAAGTCAACTATGGTTCTTCGGTCAAAGCCTTTCTCTTTCTGCTGAATCACGATTGCTGTGTTTCCATCGATAAGTGTCGGGATTTCCTTAAAAACCTGACCGGTGGGAAGCTGGATATTTCCAAAGGAATGATCAGCAGGCTTAGTAAAGAGTTCGCAGAAAAAAGTGAACCGAAGCGGAAGTCTGCTGTTTCGGAGATATACCTTTATCCGGTCATGCATACAGACTGTACCAATACCCGCGTAAATGGGAAGAGTGCCTATGTATTTATCTGCACGGCGCCTAATGGCCCGGCCCTGTACTATGCCCGTGAAGTCAAAGGGCATGGGGGTGTGGCAGGAACACCGGTAGAGGACTATCAGGGAATCCTGATCCACGACCATGAGAAAACCTTTTACAGGTACGGCTGCGGCCACCAGGAATGCCTGGCCCATGTACTGCGCTATCTGAAAGGCAGCATGGAAAACGAGCCGGAGCCGGAGCGGAAGTGGAACCGGGCTATGCATTGCCTGCTGCGGGAAATGATCCACTACGTAAACGGAGTGGAACCTGGCGGGGAGCGCGATCCCGTAACAATCTGCGGATATGAGAGCCGGTATGATCAGATTTTGGAAACAGCCCTGAACGAATACGCGGATGTTCCGTGCAGCGACTACTACAGGGACGGATATAATCTGGCCCTAAGGATGAAGGAATACCGGGAGGCCCACCTGTTATTCCCACTCAATCGTAGCCGTAGGCTTCGGACTCAAGTCATAACACACCCTGTTCACATTCTTAACTTCCTTCAATATACGGTCCGTAATCCTCTGCAGCACATCATAATCAATGCGCTCAATGGAGGCAGTCATAGCGTCCACAGTATTGACTGCACGGATAATGACAGGATTATCAAAGCAGCGCGCATTATCCCTGACTCCAACTGATTTAAAGTCCGGTACAATAGTAAAATACTGCCACACTGTCTTGTCCAGGCCGGCGTTTGCAAATTCCTCGCGGAGAATAGCGTCGGACTCCCTGACAGCTTCCAGACGCTCTCTGGTTATGGCCCCCAGACAGCGCACTCCTAATCCGGGACCAGGGAACGGCTGACGGTATACCATGCTGTGAGGCAGGCCCAGCTCCAGTCCGCAGGCGCGCACCTCGTCCTTGAACAGCTGGCGCAGCGGCTCTACCAGAGTGAAGTTCAAATCCTCAGGAAGTCCTCCCACATTGTGGTGGGATTTTACCACCTTGGCTGTCTTGGTTCCGCTCTCCACGATGTCCGGGTAAATGGTTCCCTGGGCCAGGAACTCGATTCCTTCCAGCTTTCTGGCCTCCTCCTCAAACACGCGTATAAATTCAGCGCCGATAATCTTGCGCTTTTGTTCCGGGTCAGCCACTCCGGCCAGCTTTCCAAGGAAACGATCTGCGGCGTCCACATATACCAGGTTTGCATCCATCTGGTTCTTGAATACATCTATAACGCTCTCGGATTCCCCTTTTCTCATAAGGCCATGGTTTACATGGACGCAGGTCAGCTGTTTTCCGATGGCTTTGATGAGCAGGGCCGCTACCACTGAGCTGTCCACGCCTCCTGACAGAGCCAGGAGCACCTTCTTGTCTCCTACCTGCTGGCGGATTAATTCCACCTGGTCGGAAATGAAGTTCTTCATATTCCAGTTAGGCTGGGCCTTACATGTATCGAACACAAAGGAACGGAGAACCTGGTCGCTGTCAGCTTCATCCCAGCTATGTATGGAACGCTCACAGGCAGCCGCGTTGTGGCCTGCCGCCATTACCGGGTATCCTGCTTCATACAGTTCCGGACACACATCAATGGGAGAACCGTCCACAACATTATTAGGGCCGCCGTTGATGATAATTCCTTTAACATTGGGAAGTCCCTTAAGCTCGCTGGCTGTGATATCGTGGGGATAAATCTCACTGTACACCCCCATCTCCCTGATGTCCCTGGCCAGTTTTGTGTTCTCTGTGCTTCCCAGGTCAAGAATTACAATCATATCCTGTTTCATCTTCTGCCTCCTGAATTTATTAGAATTCTGCTTCTTTTGTTAAAATGTCTTTCTTGGTTCTTTTTAATTGTTCATTTGACCGAAACGCCTGTATCGCCGCCCGCACTGCCGCCTGTACCGCCCGTGCCGGCTGCCCCGATTCCCGTTACTCTGACAATTCTCCCAGATAAGCCAGAACCGCCCGCAGACATCCGTCCACCCCTGTCAGCCCGCTGTCCAGGCATAAGTGGTAGTTCTGGGCCCGGCCCCATGTGTTGCCGGTGTAATACTGGTAATACTCCTTGCGTTTTCGGTCCACCTCCCGGATACGGCGCTCCATCTCCTTCTCATCAGAACCTGGCTCCAGTATAAGCATACGCTTAATCCGGTCCCTCATTTTGGAGTAGATGAACAGGTTAATGCTGTCATCCAGAATCATGTCCGCACACCGTCCCACAATAACACATGGACCGTGAGCAGCCAGCCTGCGGATGACGTTGGACTGGGCCACGAAAATCTGGTCCGACATGGGAACTTTGTAAATGTCAGAAAAAGCATGGTAATACTGCCTGTCTAACGGGTCGTGAATTACGATATGCTCATCGTAGTTTTGAAATGCCTCTTCTGCAATATTGATATCGTCCGCAGCCATGGAGATTAACTCCTTGTCGTAAAATGGGATGTCCAGCTTTTCTGCCAGCTTTACCCCCAGCTCACGGCCTCCGCTTCCGAATTCGCGGCTTACTGTTATGACCTTATCCATTAAGCACCGCCCCTTTCCTTTGGTTGGTTTTGTTTTGGGCAGGATGAGCTTTGAATGGGCTTCGCCCTATAAAAAAAGCGGCGGGCATATATCCTTATGCGAGCAAGCTCCCAACGGATATATGCCCGCCGCTTTTTGCACTGCTCATTGCCTACGTGGACATTATACCACAATTCCCCATTATTTCCTATGCTTAATATCTCTTATAATCTTAAACAGCTGTATCAGTACCGTGGGTACTGCGGCCAGAATACAGACATTCACTATCTGGCTTTGGGTCAGTGGTGTTACGGAAAACAGGTTCTGCATAAACGGAACAAACATGACAATGCCTAACAGTACCACGCCGGCCGCAAATGCTCCCAGACTGTACCAGTTGGATGAAAAGCCCAGCTTGAAGATGTTGTGCTTGCTGCGGCAGTTGAATCCGTGGAACAGACGGGCCAGGGTCAGGGTTGCAAATGCCATGGTGCTGGCCGTGGCCGCGCTGCCGGTTCTGAGGCCTGCGTGGAAGGCAATCATGGTACAGACAGCTATGATTCCGCCCTGGGTCAGGATAGTGGTCATGAAATCCTTTGTCAGGATGCCTGTCTTCGGATTTCTGGGCGCTTCTGACAATAAATCCTTCTCAGCTGGCTCCATGCCGATTGCAATGGCCGGCAGTGAATCGGTCAGCAGGTTGATAAACAGCAGATGTACCGGAGCAAATGGCACGGGCAGGGCTGCCAGGGATGTGTATAATACCGAAAGAATACCTGCCATGTTGCCTGACAGCAGGAACTTGATGGCATTCTTTATATTGCGGTATACATTTCTTCCATTGGCTACCGCCTTGATGATGGTTGCGAAATTATCGTCCGTCAGTATCATGGCTGCCGCATCCTTGGAAACCTCGGTGCCGGTGATGCCCATGGCCACTCCGATGTCCGCCTTTTTAAGGGCGGGAGCGTCATTGACTCCGTCTCCGGTCATGGCCGTGATGGAACCGCGCCGCTGCCACGCATCCACGATGCGGATTTTGTTCTCAGGTGAAACCCTGGCGTAAACGGATATGTCCGTAATTTTACGGTCCAGCTCCTCCTCCGGCATGGCGTCCAGTTCACGGCCCGTCATGGCCATATCGCCGTCCTCAAAAATGCCAATCTGCTTTGCGATGGCAGTGGCGGTTATCTTGTGATCGCCGGTTATCATAACAGGTTTAATTCCGGCCCGCTTGGCGTCTGCTACCGCTGCCTTGGATTCCTCCCTTGGCGGATCCATCATGGATATAAGTCCCAGGAAAATGAAGTCCTTCTCATTATCAAGGGACAGGATATAGTCTTCGGGAACTTCCTTGTATCCAAAGGCCAGGACCCTTAATCCCTCCTGGGAAAACTCCAGATTTTTCTGAAGAATAGCCTCCCTATCCTCCCGGGTAATGTCCCTGATTCCCTCTTCCATACGGATTTTCACGGTGCGGTCTAAAAGCACATCCAGGGCTCCCTTGGTAAGTACGGTGGGTACATCGTGAAGTTCGTATTTGGTACTCATAAGCTTCCTGTCTGAGTCAAAGGGTATCTCCTCCAGACGGGGCATCAGCTCTCTGAGCAGGTTTTCGTCCACGGTCGCCTTTCTTCCCATCTCCACCAGCGCGAACTCTGTGGGATCTCCGATGCCTTTTCCGTCTACGATAGAGGAATCGTTGGTAAGTATGGCATCATAGAGAAGATAACGGTGAAGCTGGTTCTTCAGGTTCAGCTGGTCTATGGTAATGGTCTGTCCATTGGTGTAGATGTTCTGTACCGTCATCTTATTCTGAGTCAGGGTACCGGTCTTATCCGAACAGATGACAGAGACACAGCCCAGGCTTTCCACGGCCTTTAACTCCTTGATAATGGCATGTTCCTTTGCCATTTTCTGAGTGCCCATGGCCTGTACGATGGTTACAATGGAGCTAAGCGCCTCAGGTATGGCCGCCACTGCCAGGGCCACCGCAAACATCAGGGAATCCAGGACAGGCATCTTGCGGTACAGGCTCAGCAGAAACACCAGAGCACATATGACCATGATCGCCATAGCCAGACGGCTGCCGAACTGGTCCAGGCTGACCTGGAGGGGCGTCTTTTTTTCCTTGGTGGCATTCATCAGAGCTGCAATCTTACCAATCTCTGTGTCCATGCCCGTGGCAGTCACCAGGACCACTGCCCGTCCGTAAGTCACCAGGCCGCTGGAATACACCATATTGGCCCGGTCAGCCAGGGCGCAGTCGCTGTGAAGGGTGCCGTCGCTCTTATCCACATTAGCGGACTCTCCGGTCAGGGAGCTTTCATTGACCTGAAGGGAATAATTCTCCAGAATTCTTCCGTCAGCCACCACCAGATCTCCTGCTTCCAGGTACAGGATGTCTCCGGGAACCACCTTGGACGATGGAATCTCCACCTTCTGTCCGTCCCTCAGCACCTTGGCGTTGGGGGATGACAGGGATTTGAGGCTGTCCAGGGATTTCTCAGCCTTTGCATGCTGTACCGTGCCCAGGATAGCGTTGAGGATGATGACAGCAAGGATAACTACCGTGCTCTCCACATTGCCTGACACCATGGAAATAAGGGCTGCAATAATCAGGATAACCACCAGCAGGTCACAGAACTGCTCTAAAAACACCTGCAGGGTACTCTTGCGCTTTCCCTCCTCCAGGACATTTTCTCCCTTCTCAGCCAGGATTTTCTCTGCCTGGAAAGAGGTCAGCCCCTGTTCCGTTACCTGAAACTGGCCGAGTATCTCTTCTTTTGTCTGTTGATACCATTCTTTCATGTACTTTCCTCCTCGTTGTGAGCACTTAGCTCCCGTCCTTTAGGCGCTTACGTGCGATTCATGTCATCTCCACTCAGCGGTCGTCCTTTGACCACTTAGTGGAGTGGCTCGTAATGAGTTCTTAGTCTATTATGCGCGTATCCCTGCGCCAAAATGCCCTGTGCATGGCAAAAAAGCAATTCAAAAAAACATTTATCCGCCATGCTCCGGCACCGGGAAACCCACAAAAAAAGACTTCTATGGATGGCTGCCAGGATATGTAACATATCTGCAAACCACGCATAAAAGTCTTGTAACCGCAAAGGCATATATTGCCAGGTTCCGTTGGAACCGAGGTTGTTGACAATATATCTAAACTACTCCCTTTCGAGCTGTTTCGCATTCATTATGAATTTTTATTGAGTTTATCCTTTTTTTCCGGAAATGTCAAGGGGGTTTTAAAAATTTATATTATATTTAAATGCCCTCATCTTCATCCTTTTTGGGTGCGCCCAGACGATAAAAAGGATATCTTTTATTGGTGCTTTTTTTCTGTCAGGTCATTTCAGATCGCCCATCAGTCATAGGACGGCTCTCCCTCGCCCCCAATCCGTTTTCTTCCCAGCTGGTACACCACCTTGTAGAAGGTAGGCAGAAGAATCAGGGTAAGGACCATGGATGCCATAAGGCCGCCGATATTTACCAGAGCAAGACCCTGCATCATCTTGCCGGCCCTTCCATAGGCCAGGGCATTGGGTATCATGGAAATGACCGTTGTCAGGGTTGTCATGAGAATGGGCCTCATACGGATGGCTCCCGCTTCCACCAGCGCCTCCATAAGTGGCACACTGACCAGCATCTGGTTTACCGTATCCACATACAGAATGCCGTTGTTGACCACGGTTCCCACCAGCATCAGGAAGCCCAGCATGGATACCATGCTGATGGGGCTGCCGGTCAGGTACAGAAGGCCGAAGGAACCAATCAGGCTGAAGGGAATGGTCACCATGACCATCAGGGAATACTTGGGTGACTCAAACTGTATGCCCATGACAATGAATATAAGGAACACGCCTGTAACCAGGGCGCCTCCCAGCGCTCCCAGCTCCTCCCCCATCATTTCGTCCATGCTGTTGGTTGCCGGGCTTACATTTTCAGGCAGTTTCCATTCATTTACAAATGTCTTTACATCCTTTTCCGCTGTCTTTTTGTACTCCGCCTGGGGCTGCATGGTAATGGCCACCTGGTACTGCTTATCCTTTCGTTCAATCTGCTGCGGGCTGTCCTGATAATAGATATCTGCCAAATCCTCCAGCGGCAGCGTTGTACCGGAAGCAGTGGTTATCATCATTCCCTGAAGCTTATCAATGCTGTCATACCGGTCAGGAGCAAACTCCACCTTTACGTCCACATCCTCTCCGTTTACACGTATGGCGGATGCCTTGACACCGCTTAAACTGCTGTAAATAACAGACCCGATGCTGGCAGGGGTCAGGCCCTCCGCCTGGGCTTTCACAGGGTCCACCTCCACCTTCACAACCGGCGCCGCGTTTTCAATGGATGAATGGACCTGCATCACATCCTCCCGTTCCCTGAGTCCTTCCACCAGCTGGTCCGAGGCCGCCTTCAGAGCGTCATAGTCCGTACTCTGAAGGTCCACCTCAATCTCATCCCCTGAGCTCAGGGCCCCAGATGACATGGTGCTGCCCTGCTTTATGGAAACGGAACAATCCTTGTAATACTGGGTTTCATGCCGCCATTTCTCAATAACCTGGTCCGTGGACAGCTTGCTTCCATCCTTCAGATAGGCATCCAGCGTCACATCGGAACCGCCGCTGATGCTCAGACCGCTGGAACCATAGGTCAAAAGATAGTGGTCCACATTTTCATCATTTCCCGCCAGCTCCTCCAAATCAGCCACTGCCTCGTTGACAGCGGCAACGGAAAGGCCCGGCTTTGTCTTGATTGTCACCTGCACGATACCCTCGTCCACAGAGGTCATCAGGTCCAAATCCAGCTGTGAGGCCATGAGCAGGGCTGCTGCCAGCAGCCCGATGCTGACGGCGAATACGGTTTTGGTCCTTGGAATGATAGACGGCATGTGGCTCCTGTACCATGCCTGCATGGACTTGATGCCCCGGTTAGCCAGTGCTCCGTCATTTTCCTTTGGATGCCACTGGAGATAACAGAGGGGCACGATGGTGACAGCTGAAAACAGAGAGGCGGTCAGACAGAACACAATGGTATAGCCCAGCTGTTTAAAGAGCTGTCCCGACATGCCGCTTAAGAGGGCCAGGGGCAGGAACACCACGCAGGTGGTGACCGTACCGCCAGTGATGGAGCCAATCATGGTCCGGCTGCCCTCAATGGCGGCGTCGTAAAAGTTAAGTTTTTCCTTTGCCCGGAAACATCCGTCCAGTACATTGATGGAGTTATCCACCATCATTCCCACGCCCAGAACCAGGGATGTCAGTGAAATGACATTCAGCGAAAATCCCATGGCGCTCATACAAATCAGGGCCAGCACCACGGATATGGGGATGGAAGTTCCCACAATGACGGAGGCCCGGATATCCCCGTAAAACAGCCACAGAATAATCATGGAAAGAATGATGGCCATAATCATGGTCTGGACCACGTTGGATATGGATTCCATAATGGTCTCACTGGAATCATTTACCACGGTTATGCTGATTCCCGGATTTGCCTCCTGCAGTTTATCCATCTCACTCAGGACCTGCTTCGACACCTCGATGGCCGTGGAGCTCTGCTGTTTCTTGATTCCCAGGGATATGATGTCCTGGCCGTTGTAACGGCCGATGGAGTCTTCCTCCTCCAGAGCGTCGTATACCTCCGCCACATCGGACAGATGGATAATGTCCCCGCCCGAAAGAGGGATTGCCACGTTTTTCAGACTCTCCGTACTTTCGTAGTCATTTCCCACGCTGACATCCAGCTTCTGCTTTCCCACATTTATATCACCGGCCGGTATGGTAAAATCCGCGGCTCCCACCAGCTGGGCCACGGTGCTGATACTGAGATGATACTGCTCCAGCTTCTCCGGAATCAGTTCTATGCGGGCATACTCCTTCTGTCCGCCGGAAATGGACACCTCGCCCACGGAGCTGAGTTTCTCAAATTCCGGCACCAGCTTCTCATCCACATATGTATAGAGATTACCGTCCACGGCCCCGCTTACGGCAAGGGTAACCACCGGCTGGGAGTTCATATCCAGCTCCATGATATTGGGCTCCTCAATGTCGTCCGGCATGTCGCTGCGGATTCCGTCAATGGCCTTCTTAAGGTCGATGTAGGCCGTATCCATGTTAGTGCCGTACTCATATTGAATCAGCACCACAGCCACATTTTCCTGGGAGTAGGATTGGACCGTGTCCACTCCGTCCAGGGCCGAGATGGCGTCCTCCTGTTTCACCGTAATCAGGTCGTTCACGTCCTCCGGGCTGGCCCCTGCATACACCGTGGCAATAACCAGCATGGGCATTTCCATCTCCGGCGTAAGCTCCAGCTTGGTCCCCAAAAGCGACTGTACGCCAAAATAAGCAATGGTAATCAGGCACAGCACGATGGTGATGGGCCTGCGCACCGCAAACTTAGTAATATTAACCATCTATTGTCACCTGCCCATCCTGTGTGCCGTCTCCCTCCATGCCGCCGTTTTGCACACTATCATCCTCCATGCTGTCCGCATCCGTGTTCCCGTCATGAATCACCTCTGCCCCGTCCATCAGCTCATTGCTCCAGCTGGTAATCACCATGCTCTCCTCTGTCAGTCCGGATTTCACCTCCATTGTATTTGAGTCATAGATACCGGATTCAATCATTGTCTTCCTGGCTGTCCCACCCTCATAGCAGTATACAAAGGCCTCTCCTTTGTCGTAATTCACCGCATCCACCGGCACAGTCAGCACATTCTCCGCCCGGCTCATGACAGCGGTCAGCTTGACACGGGTGCCTGTGGTCAGTCCGGCTGACTGGGGTATGGACGCCTTGGCATCGTACAGGCCTGTGGCGGAATTTACCATGGTTCCAATCTCCGCCACCACACCCTCATAGGCAGTTCCGTTCTTCTCAATGGATATCACATCATCCAGGGACAGGGTCTGGTGTATCTTTTCCGTAATCCCGAATTTGACCTGAAGCTGGTCACCGGCCGATATGACGCAAATCTGGGCGGATGTGTCCACATGGTCGTGAGGCTCCACGGACCTGGACTCCACGGTCCCGCTTATGGGCGCTGTCACCGTGGTGTATTCCAGCTGCAGGTCATACTGGTTCCTGGCCGTCTCATAAGCAATCCTGGCGTTCTGGTCCGCGTTTTCAGCCTGTTCCATGGTCTGCTCAGACACATAGCCCTGGGTATATAAGGCTCTTGTACGGGTCAGATTGCTGGCCGCATCCCTTACGGATACCTCTGCCGCGTCCATCTGCAGCTTAAGGGCTGTCAGGGCATCCGAATCAATCTTTACCAGGGCCTGGCCTGCCTCCACCCGGTCCCCTGCCTGAAAATACACCTCCAGCACCTCGCCTCCCATCTTGGGCTGCACCGCTGCCTTGGACTGGGGCTCAATCACCCCTGTCAGCTCCGTGTAAAGGATAATATCTCCCTTCCTGGGATGGACTGCCGATACAGTGGGACGGGACTCGTACTCCTCCTCCCCGCCTCTGCCGCCCAATATAAAGGCAGCTGCACCGATAACTGCAATCACAGCAACAGATATCATGATTCCTTTTTTTCTGTTCATCATTCTTCCTTTGATCCTTCCTGGTTTGAAATATTTGCGGTTCCTATAAATAGCGGTTCCTTTGATTCCGCCTCGTACCCCTCAGAGCCGGAGATGTTCTGCAGGGCCCTTTCCACAATCATAAGCTGGCATCTGACGGCTCTCCCCTCTTCTTCCATATCCGGGCTGTCCAGGGCATATACAATCAGGGTCCTGAGCAGCAGCCCTGCCGCCAAATCCACGGCATGGGCAAAATACTCTTCACCCAGCTTTGGATACCGGCTTCTGTTCATCTCCCCATAACACTGTGTAAAAAAACGGCGTCTGTACTCTGTGCCATGGAATTCCATGCCCACCTCCATAGCCAGACGGCGGCAGGTCCGGTCCTCCAGGATTTCCCTGCCCACGGAAACATAGTCCCTCCACTGCTCCTGAGCCTTAAACTCCTGTATCGCCCGGCAGGACGCTTCATAAAAGCATCCCTTCTCTTCCCTGAGGCAGGACATATAGACTGCTCCTGCCTCCTCATACATCCGTCTTAAAACAGCCTGGTATAAATCCCTCTTATCCTCAAAATAAATATAAAAGCTTGCCCTGGATATATGGGCCTGACGGATGAATTCACTGACCCGCATGTACTTAAAGGAATCCTTTGAGAACTGGTCCAGCGCTGCATCCAAAATGGCTTTTCTCTTTTCCGGATCCAGATTTATGAAATTTCTCGATGGCATATCCATTCCTTTCCCGGTTTATCAGCAATTAAAAAAAGGGCTGCCGTAAATCGTGTACCCCCCTTTTCATCGTGGCTTTATCATATAAAATAATATTCTATTTTTCTACGGTCATTTTTTCAAAAATGTGTACACAAAAAGCCATAGGTGTGTAAAATTACACACCTATGGCTTTTTGTATACATGGGCGGGTGGGCGGACCGGCTCTCTGCCGTCCTGTCCCTGTGTTTATAAAGGCAGAATATAAATCCCAGCATATACCGGCACGGGTTTCCGGATGGACTTTGGGACATCATTCCGAAAACAACTCAGGGAATGCCGTTCTTCTTCCCTTAATCAGCCGGATAAGCTGGTCCACGATTTTATCGATGTCTTCTTCTGTCTGGAACTTACGCTCCATCAGGATACCCAGTATGCCATATATAAAAAAGTGCATGGCAAGGTCCATCTCATCCTTTTTCATATTCAGCGGTTTACCCTTTTCCTCTATCAGACGTGAAAAATAACGGTACACCTTATCAAACATCACCCTAGCCAGCATCATGTGCTCACGGCTCTCCATAATACGCTCCAAATGTCCCTGATGGGGCAGCAGATACCGGAAAAAACATTTCAGGGCTTCCTCCGGCGTGGGAGCGGCCATGCTTTCCTCCAAAAGCTTTTCCAGCTCCTGGTCTGCAATTGCATCCATCAGGTCATATATATCCCTGAAATAATAGTAAAAAGTCTTGCGCGTCAGTCCGCATTGCTCCACAATATCTTTTATTGTTATCTTATCAATATGCTTAACCTTTTCCAGCTCGTAGAACGCCCGGATGATTCTCTCCCTTGTCTGCACCAGCATACATTTCCTCCTCGGCACCTCTGTCACTTTTCTGCCGACATTGTACCACAGGATTGCCGCTGTCTGCAATCATTCATAATGATAACCTTTTTATATTAGCGGAACACCTCCACCTCAAAGCCCACAATTTCGCCCAGCTCCTGTAATTCCTTTACATAATTGCCGTAAATGATGGCCTGGTGATGTCCGTAACCGCCCTTTGCCAATGCCTGGCGGAACTCCCTGGCGCCGCCCTCAACCTCGTAATATACCGCGGGGCTGCAGTATACGGGACGGAATTCGCACCCCAGAGTATGGCCTACGGCTACCATCATTTTAGTACCCTGGCGGTTAAAGCGGCCAAAGGTAACCACCTGTCCTTCCTCCTCTGCCATATCCACATGATAATGGGCTCCCCAGCCCTGGGTAGTAAAGTGGGTCAGCTCATATCTCTGCTCCGGCTGGTCAAATCCGCGCATCCTGCGCACCGGCACAGCGTGGTGGATTTCCAGTACATCGTGGTCAAATACCCGGCCAGGCTGTGTCAGAAGCCTGGGCATTCCCAGCTGCTCCAGAGTCTTGCTTCCGGCAGGCACCAGTACCGGGTTGCCCATGAACACGCTCCGGCGGGTCAGGTACATCATCATCATGGCCATCCATACGGTCAGATCCTCCTCACATGCAGACGGAATCCTGTCATCCTTATTCAGGGAGTGGGTGATGCAGGGAACGCACTTATTCTTCTGGGGAAGGAGGCTGGCACACAGTTCCTTGCACGGGGTGGTAAACGCATTGCAGTCGTAGCGCTCCATCATTTTTCGCGCCGCGTGGAAATACCGCAGGTCGCTGCACAGATACTCCTCTGTAATATCCACTTTGTCCGCCCCTTCTATCAGGGCCCTGGCCTCCTGATGAATTCCCTCGTCCGCCGGTATCTCATCAAAATAGTTGAACACCTGCCTGAAATCAATGCGGTTATGGCGGATACCATACCGTGTGAACAGGCTTACCAGGTCACAGCAGCTGGTATTGACCGATGCCGGCGTCTGCTCGGAATTGGAGAATCAAAATTTTTGTATTTGCAACAGCCTTACGTACTTGGAGACAAGTCAGAATACGGTTGTACTCTTCATAATCATGAGCCATATATGCCTCCAGTCCGATATCCCTGTAATATCCCACAAGATCGATGGGGGTAGGTCCCGGATTAATCATGGAAATGGGCTTGTTCAATCCGGGATCTATGGCGGGCCTGTCCGCGATGGAATACGCGATGGCTGCTGTGATCACAGGCACCACAAATCCCATGCCAATCTTACCGGTTCTCCAGATATACCAGAGCAGGGTTCCCTCTGCCTCTGATACCTTGGTGCCTCCGATGGCAGTTCCCAGAGCCGCGCATAAGCCGGCGCCCACAACTATGGGAATCATAAATGATATTCCTGTTATCACATGCTTCTTAATCTCTGATAGTTTAAACCCACCCATAATCTTAATTCCCTCCGTTTTTCTTTTTTGTCAGTGCTTCCTCAATGCTCTGAAGCAATGCCCCTGTATTTTTCATTGCCTTCTCCGTGCTCATGCGCACCACCGGTTTACCCTTAAACCGGTTTTCCCCTGATATCTTCACATCAATAGCCAGGATGATCACATCTGCCGCCTCGATTTCCCCCGGTGTCAGCTGTTCCTCTATTCCAATGCTCCCCTGGGTCTCGATTCTGCATGTATATCCCAGCTTTCGGGCTGCCTGCTCCAGCTTTTCCTTGACAATGTATGTATGCGCGATACCCGCCGTACATGCCGTAACCCCTACTATATTCATCCTTTATCTCCTCCTTGTTCTTAGTGGTGTGGTTACCTCCTAGTAAAATGCTTCCAGAATATCTTCCTTTGTGCTGCTTCCCATCAGTTTTCCGCAAGTCCCTTCCTGTGCCAGCTTCTTGGCCACGCTGGCCATGAGTCGCAGGAAGTAGTCATCCTTATCCCTTTGATTGATGGCAAATATGATGAACATCTGCGCGGGCCGGCCATCCAGCGTCTCCCACTGTATAGGCCGCTCCAGCTTAAGGACCGATATACAGTTGCGCTTTACTGCCAGCGACTTTCCATGTGGAATGGCGATTCCGTCCCCAATTCCAGTCTTTCCCTGGGATTCCCTTATATATAAATCCTGCTTGAATTCTTCCTTGGATGTAATGCTTCCGTCCTTTAAAAGAAGGTCGCACACACATTCAAACACCTCCTCCTTATTCTGCGCCTTTACATTGACGGCCACTGCATTCTCATTGATTACCTCCCGCAGATTCATACTTTCCTGTCTCCTTTAACCATAGAATTTAAATAGTCCGCTATTTCTTCCTGTCCTTTCAGTCTGCGGAATTCCTCATAGGCTTCCTCATTGTCCAATAAGGTCACAATGGCGGAATAAAAACGGATGATTTGTCCCTTTGCCTTAAACCGTTCATCCAGATTCAATGGCAGAAGAAATATCCGGTCCACTCTCCTTCCCTGCCCCAGTCCACCGGTTCCTCCACAATATGGCGGCGGCAATGACCGGGTGGCAGACACAGAAAGCAGCTCCATGCGGAATGGCCACTCCAAGCTCCAGCACTGTGGATGTGGTTTCCTCCCGGTCCAGTACGGTCTGCTCATAATCCTCTGTAACATAACCCGCCTCTTCCAGTCTGGCGCACAGGAAAGATATGAGTTCTCTCTTATGTGTTCTTTCCGGAAAATGGTATACCAGGGACGAATGAAACAGCTGATACGCCGAAAGTTCCGTCTTTGCGGCAATCCGTCTCATCTTCTTTTTCCGGATCTGCTTCATATTATTCTGAATCTGCTGTATATCCCAGGGCTGCAGCACATTTCCAATCTGCACAACATCCCTGCCCGCAAACACAGCACCCACCGGAACAGATGATAAAGAAGGCTGTCAAAAAGGTATTCATCCCTGTCAAGCCCCTGTCCCAGAATATTGCCGGTAATGGAAATAACCTTATCCGTCACCCGGCTGATGTTCTGGTTGGCTTCCATATAAGTCTGCCTGGATGCCTCCCCTGTAAACTCCTGTATCTCTGCAGCTCCCAAAACCAATACTGCAAACTGCCCTTCGCCCTCCGGGAAAACCATATTATAATACTTCTTAAGGCTTTCCATGCATGCTCCGGCCATACTTCGGTCATATTCCGCGCCCTGCCACTCTGCCCCCTGATGTTCAAAATCCGCCGGAATCTCTGCATATTCCTTTTTCCTGATTCGCAGAACACACAGTGACAGGAGAAATGACAGCTGCTGGTACCCGTCAAAGCTGTAGTGTATCCCAAATTCTTTCTCCAGCCCTGCAATGGCCCCTGCTACCCCAGCCATATCAAATCCCCACAGGAACTTCTCTGTCTGGCTTTTCAGTGTCTGGTCCCCAAACTCATGACGCTTTCTGGATATATCCGCGAAGAGTTCCCACAAGGCCATGCGCCAGTAGTACTCGCTGCACTCTATTTGCAGTCCCTGCCCTCTCTTACAGGTGACGGCTACATGATGGGCCGCCAGCCATACGGAAGCCTGACTGGTGGCCTTCTCTGCGTCCAGCCGGCTTATTAGAAGCCTCTGCTCCAGTCTCATCTTCTGTATGCTTCTCTGCTTCAAAAGAAGTTCCAATATCTGGAAATAAATATCTGTACCATATAGCTCCGCCTGGTTCTCATCGTTCCATGCCTGCTTTGCCGCGTCCCAGTCCTTACCTTTCATGAGACAGACACCTTTGTTGCTCTTAGAGACAATCCTTCCCAGTCCGTGTTCTTTCAGAAAACTTCCCAGCTGCTTGAGGTCGTTCCTGATGGTCTTATAAGGGAACATTGCACATCCGCCGCCAGGCGCTCCACAGTCACAAATCCATCTGACCTGTACAGCAGCTTCAGAATTTTATATTGCCGTTTCTGCATCATGTTCCCTCCTGTATCCTGTTCCATTGCCCTGCCATCCCTTCGAAAAAGATGAGATTAATTTTTCTGATATCTGCGGAGATAGTGCTGCACTTCAAAATATTATAACACTGGCCAAACAAATCTCCACAGGCGATTCTTCTGTACTGATTCGCGGAGAAAGCGGGACTGGAAAAGAATTATTTGCCCGGTCAATCCACTATGCCTCTAACCGCAGGCATAAACCGTTCGTAGCTATCAATTGTGCATCTATTCCAGATACTCTGCTGGAGAGCGAACTATTTGGATATGAAAGAGGCGCGTTTTCCGGAGCTAATACGTCAGGAAAGGTGGGACGCTTTGAACTGGCAAATGGAGGAACTTTGTTTTTAGATGAAATCGGTGATATGCCGCTCCACTTACAGCCAAAACTCCTTCGTGTTTTACAAGATGGTTCTTTTCTAAGACTTGGTGGAAAAAATACGATTAAAGTTAATTTCCGGCTGATTACCGCTACCAATCGAAATCTGGAAAACATGATTAAAAATAAGGAATTTCGTGAAGACTTATATTTTCGGTTAAATGTAATACCAATCAATATACCGCCATTGAGAGAACGCAAGGATGATATTCCTCTTCTTGTAAACATAAAACTGGCTGAATATTGCCAAAAGCTGAATAAACCGCAAAAGAAGATTTCTAATGAACTGATGGAAGTATTTTGCAACGCCCACTGGAAAGGAAATGTCAGAGAACTGGAAAATGTGATTGAATATCTGGTAAATATATCGGAAAAAAACCTTATCACACCAAAATATCTACCTGATTACTTCAAAAGCATAGATATGAATCAGCAAAGCCATCGTATTCCTGACAGTGCAGAAATTCTTTCTCATATGGATGGAAAATCTTTAAATAATCTCACAGAATGCTTTGAAAAAGAGATTCTGATTTCCTATTTAAAACAATATGGAACTACAACCAAAGCTAAAAAAGAAATTGCAAATCAACTCAAAATCAACCTATCCACGCTATACCGCAAACTATACCGATATCATATTGATGATATGAAGAGATGAATACCGCAAAATTTGTTGCAAATGAACTTCGAAAAATGGGGCTGACTGTTTATGAGGGCACTGGTAAAACCGGTATCGTAGCGGATCTTAAAGCCGGAGAAGGCAAAACTGTTATTGGTTTAAGGGCAGACATGGATGCGATTCAGTTGGAAGAACCCGGAAAAGGTTCTAAGGCTATGATTGATGATGGACTGTTTGAAAAATATTCTATTGATGAGATTTACGTTCTACATAATATTCCGTTTATACCGGCAGGCGAGATACTGTTTTCCTCGAAAAAGGGCCTTGGGGCGTACTCCGCCGCTGCCCCTTTTTCACTTGCCGCTTTCACCTGCCGCTTTCACCTGACAGTCTCACCCCGTCCGCACTGTCTATACCCCAACAGCCGCCTTCATCTGCTTTACATAATCGCAGACAGGTTCCACGCAGTTTATTCCGTACCTGGCAATCATTTTCACAATGGCGCTTCCCACGATTACCCCGTCTGCCTGCGAAGCCATTTTACTGGCCTGTTCCGGAGTGGAGATGCCGAATCCAATGGCGCAGGGCACATTCCGGCCCTGCTTTACGGTGTCCACCATTTCCTTAATATTCGTGGTAATCTCGCTTCGGACACCCGTAACTCCAAGTGATGATACGCAGTACACAAATCCATCGGATTCCCTGGCTATGGCCTGGGCCCGCTCCCTGGATGTGGGCGCCACCAGATAAATCAGGGTCATATCGTATTTTTTACACGCCGGCAGCAGTTCCTCCCTCTCTTCAAAGGGCATATCCGGCACAATCAGGGCGTCTATTCCACAATCAGCGGCATTTTTCATGAACTTATCCACACCGTATGCAAACACCGGGTTGATATAGGTCATAAATGCCAGCGGCACATCTGTTTTTTGGCGAATCCGGCGCACCGTATCAAATATTTTATCTGTGGTGGTTCCTGAGGCCAGGGACCGAAGGTCTGCTTCCTGAATGACAATTCCCTCTGCCACCGGGTCGGAAAATGGTATCCCCAGCTCAATCAAATCCGCACCGGCCTCTGCCATTGCAGGCACGAGTGCTTCTGTAACGGAAAGATCCGGGTCGCCTGCTGTTATGAAAGGTATAAATGCCTTCTTATTCTCAAAAACCTGCTGTATCCTATTCATAGAGTTCTACCCCCTTATATCTGGCAATAGCCGCCACATCCTTGTCTCCCCTGCCGGAAAGATTGATAACAATAATCTGGTCTTTACCCATGGAGCCAGCCACCTTCCTGGCATAGGCCACCGCATGGGCGCTCTCCACTGCCGGAATGATTCCTTCCATACGTGACAGATATTCAAAGGAATCCACCGCCTCATCGTCTGTCACAGGCACATACACTGCCCTGCCGCTGTCATGCAGCTGCGCGTGCTCCGGCCCGATGCCCGGATAATCCAAACCCGCTGAGATGGAATACACCGGTGCAATCTGTCCATATTCATCCTGGCAGAAGTAAGATTTCATGCCGTGGAAAATCCCCAGCCGGCCCGTTGCTATGGTAGCCGCGGTCTGCTCTGTCTCCACACCCAGTCCCGCTGCCTCACAGCCTACCAGCTTCACGTCCTTTTCATCTATGAATTCATAGAAAGCTCCCATTGCATTGCTTCCGCCGCCCACACAGGCTATAACCATATCAGGAAGCTTTCCCTCCTTCTCCATAAGCTGCTCTCTTATTTCCCTGCCGATAACACTCTGGAAATCCCTTACCATCATGGGGAAGGGATGGGGTCCCATGACAGAACCTATGACATAGTGTGTGTCGGAGATGCGGTTCGTCCACTCCCTGAGCGTCTCATTGACAGCATCCTTTAATGTCTGTGTTCCGCTGGTCACCGGATGTACCTTGGCCCCTAACAGTTCCATACGGTATACATTGAGTGCCTGGCGGTCCGTATCCTCCTTTCCCATGTAGACCTCGCATTCCAGTCCCAAAAGGGCTGCCGCGGTGGCAGTTGCCACGCCGTGCTGTCCGGCCCCTGTCTCGGCAATCACCCTGGTCTTTCCCATCTTCTTAGCCAGAAGGACCTGCCCCAGAGCGTTATTGATTTTGTGGGATCCGGTGTGGTTTAAGTCCTCTCTTTTCAGGTAAATCCTGGCTCCGCCCAGGTCCTTTGTCATCTTCTCCGCATAATAGAGACGTGACGGACGGCCTGTGTATTCCTCCAGCAGATACTTTAACTCAGCCGTAAACTGGGGATCCTTTTTATAATACTCATATGCTTCTTCCAGCTCCGTGACAGCGCTCATCAGTGTTTCCGGTATGAACTGACCGCCATGGATTCCAAATCTTCCTCTTGACATTTCTGTTTCTCCTTTTCTAAAACGATTTTTCACCGCAGGACCTGGGCCATTTCCTCCATCTTCCTTCTGTCCTTCCTGCCCCCTGTTTCCACCGCGCTGCTGACATCGATGCAGTAGGGGCCATGGGATACCGCCTGTCTTATGTTGCCCAGATGTATACCGCCTGCCAGAAAATAGGGTTTTGTAAGCTCTGGTATCATGTTCCAGTCAAACTGGGTGCCGCTGCCTCCGTACCTGTCCTTTGTATAGGTGTCCAGAAGCAGGTAATCACAGGGCAGCTCCTGGGCCTTTAAAATCTGTTCCCTGCTTCTGACCCGTACCGCCTTGATGACCGGCAGGCCGGTGTGTGTTTTCAGTTGTCTTATGTAAGCTTCATCCTCATCTCCGTGGAGCTGTATCAGGTCAATCACCCTTGCGTTTCCCCGGTCCTCTGACAGCTTCACTATCTCCTCCATGGGCGCATTGACAAATACACCCACTGCCTTGATTCTTTTATCCAGCTCCTGCCTTAGCTGGGCAGCCTTATCAGGCGTAACCCTGCGGCTGCTCTCGGCAAATACAAAGCCGATATAGTCCGGCAGAATGTCATTGGCCGCCAGTATATCTCCAAACCGGCTCAGACCACAAATCTTAAGCCTGCATGTTTTCATAGTCAATCTCCCCGCATGTTTTACTCTGTCTGTCACGGTTCATGTCCGGCTCTACCCAATCCGGGACTTAAGTTCTCTGAGAGCCCTCTTTTTATCTGGTGCCCGCATCAGGGTCTCTCCCACCAGAACCGCATCTACCTGGTTCTCCGCCAGAAGCTCTATGTCCTCAGGCGTCCTGATTCCGCTCTCCGCCACAAATATGGTTCCCCGGTCCACCAGTTTTCTGAGCCTCAGGGCGTTTGTGAAGTCCACCTCAAATGTCTCCAGATTGCGGTTATTAATTCCAATTATATCGGCTCCTGCCTCTGCCGCCATGGCCACCTCCCGGTCAGTGTGAGCCTCCGCCAGGGAACTAAGGCCCAGACTGCCGCAGATGCCCATATACCGTTTCAGCTTTTCCATATCCATAAGAGAACAAATCAGCAGGACAGCGGAGGCTCCCAGCACCTTTGCCTCATAAATCTGGTATTCATCCACGATAAAATCCTTGCGCAGCAGCGGAAGCTCTATCTCTCTATGGATTTCTTCCAGATACCGGTCTGCTCCTAAAAAGAATTCAGGCTCTGTCAATACGGATACGGCGTCCGCGCCAGCTTCCTGGTACTGCCTGGCTATTTCCACATAAGGAAAATCAGGAGCGATAAGTCCCTTTGAAGGCGAAGCCTTTTTTACCTCACAGATAAAGGAGACTCCCGGCTTAGACAGCGCCGCCTTAAAGGGATGTACTTCATTTGTTCCGTTCTCTCTCTTAATACCAGCCCTCTTTATGGCATCCCCCTTAATGCCTTCTCTCTCTCTGCACTCGCAGGCTGCCTTCATCATTTGTTCCAGTGATTTTACCTGTTTCCGCTGCTCCACCCGTTTCCCGGCGGACCGGGCAATGGTATCCAGTATCATGACGCCTTCACCTCTCCTGCCGCTTTTTTTGTTGCCTGGATAAATTCTTCCATCTTAGCCATGGCTGCTCCGGAGTCAATGATGTCCTGAGCCGTTTTGATACAGTCCCTCACCGTGCAGTCATCAATTCCCAGATATAAGCTGATGGCCGCGTTCAGAACCACCACGTCCCTCTTCGGCCCTTTCAGGCTTCCGGACAGGATATTCCTTGTTATCTTTGCATTTTCCTCAGGTGTGCCTCCGATGAGTTCTTCCAGACTGCATACAGCCAGACCCAATTCCTCAGGCGTCATATCGTAAGCCGTAATTTTCCCGTAACGAATCTCACATACATGGGTGGGGCCGGTAAGTGTTGCTTCATCCAGTCCGTCTCCCCCGCATACCACCATTCCCCTGGTGACTCCCAGATTAGCCAGCACCTGAGCCAGCGGTTCCACTAAATCACGGCTATACACACCTAACAGCTGCATGGAGGCTCCTGCCGGATTGGACAGGGGGCCTAATATGTTAAATATACTTCTAATTCCGATTTCTTTCCTCACAGGAGCCGCGTATTTCATGGAAGAATGGTATGCCGGCGCGAACAAGAAACACATTCCGGTGTCCTCTAAGACAGTTTCAGCCTGTTGTGCAGTCAGAGCCAGCTCTGCCCCCAGCCTTTCCAGCACATCCGCCGCGCCGCTTTTACTGGATACGCTGCGGTTTCCATGCTTTGCCACCCGTATGCCTCCGGCAGCAGCCACAAATGCGCTGGTGGTGGAAATATTAAAGGTTCCCACCTCGTCCCCTCCTGTTCCCACAATGTCCATTACCGGAAAGGGCGGAGACAGCTTTACCGCCTTATCACGCATAACAGTGGCGCAGGCCGTAATCTCATCAATGGTCTCTCCCTTCATCCTCAGCGCTGTGAGAAAGGAAGATATCTGGGCCTGGGTGGCGTTTCCACTCATGATTTCATCCATAACTTCCTTTGTTGTTTCAAAATCCAGATTCTTATTTTCTACCAATTCATGGATTGCTTTCTGTATCATAGTCATCCTCCTTTTTTACAATACCTGATTTTTATTTCTGTTTTGTTCTGTCCCTCACAAATTACATTGCCTGTGTCGTCCGGATATTAAGGAAGTTCTCCAGTATCCTCCTTCCATCCGGCGTCAATATGGATTCGGGATGGAACTGCAGCCCATATATGGGATAGCCCCTGTGCTGAACTGCCATGACCTCTCCTTCCATACAATCCAGAGCCACCACTTCCAGTTCCTCCGGCAGGCTCTCAGGCACTGCCGACAGGGAATGATATCTGGCAGCCGGTATAACGGGCGGCAGGCCTTCAAATAACCTGCATCTGTTTCCCGCTTTTTCTGAAGCGGGGAACCTCCCGTCCTGTATATGACTGTCCAGCCTGATATCGCTCTGCTTGCCGTGCATCAGCTTCTTTGCATGGGCAATGGTTCCGCCGAATGCCTCGCATATTCCCTGATGGCCCAGACACACGCCCAGTATGGGCATTTTTCCCTTCAGCTTCATCACTGCTTCCTCCAGTATACCAGCATCCCGGGGATATCCCGGTCCGGGTGACAGAATCAGGTGGCTTGGCTTCATGTTCTCTATGTCATCTGCGGTTACCTGGTCATTGCGGACTACCTGTATATCCGGCTCAATGCTCCCAATCATCTGTACCAGGTTATAGGAAAAGCTGTCATAATTATCAATCAATACTATCATCTGTCATCTACCTCCCCTGCCTGAAGGATGGCCTGTATGACGGCCTTGGCTTTATTTGCTGATTCCTCGTATTCCAGTTCCGGAACACTGTCCGCCACGATTCCGCCTCCGGCCTGGACCGTAACCTTTCCTGCCTGCTTTACCGCCATGCGTATGGCGATACATGTGTCCAGGTTTCCGGTAAAATCCAGATATCCCAAAGCTCCGCCGTATATTCCGCGGGGAACGGACTCCAGCTTTTCTATAATCTCGCATGCCCGTATCTTAGGCGCTCCTGAAAGGGTGCCTGCCGGAAGCAGGGACTCCACCGCCGAACAGCCGTCCAGGCCGGGTTTTATATTTCCTTCCACCTGGGAACAGATATGCATGATTTTGGAATACTTGTGTATCATCTTGTACTCCGTCACCTCAACGGACCCGAACTCAGCGATGCGTCCAATATCATTCCTCCCCAAATCCACCAGCATATTGTGCTCGGAAAGCTCCTTTTCATCTGCCAGTAGTTCTTCCTCCAGCCTTCTGTCCTCCTCGTCCCCGTCTCCCCTTGGCCGGGAACCCGCTACCGGAAATGTAGTAAGGCGCCTGTTTTCAAGGCGGACCAGTGTTTCCGGTGACGTGCTGATGATTTCATCCTGGTCTATGTTCATATAAACCATGTAAGGGGACGGGTTGGTAGTCCTCAGAACCCGGTAGGCATTCAGCAGACTGCCTTCATAGGAACTGGTAAACTGCCTGGATATAACCGCCTGGAAGATATCCCCGTCCAGAATATACTCCTTTGTCTTTTCCACCGTATCGCAGAACTCTTCTTTGGAAACACTGCATACAAAGGATGGTTTCTCCGGCGAGGACAGCCTCTTAAGAGGTGTTGTATCATTGATAAGGGAAGCCATTTCCTGTATTTCCTCACAGGCCCTTCCATACTCCTTCATCAAATATTCCAGACCGCTGTAGGTGTTCCTATTTTCCCGGTCTTCACCACCCTTGCGGCCTTCGCAGCGCTCCTGCTCTTCACGGTTTCCCCGTTCCGTCCTTCCTGCCCTCTCTGTCCTGCCGGTTTTCATATTAACCACAATCTGAATCTTCTGTTTCAGGTGGTCATAGGCAATGACCTTGTCAAATAGCATCAGGTCAAAGTCATTGGCCCCGCCTCTGCTGATATGAAGGGTGGGCTCTGCGTACTCAATCATTGCATACGCAAAATACCCTACAAATCCACCGGTAAAGGGCGGCTGTCCTTTCAGCCTGGGTGCCTTGTACTGTGCCAATATCTCACGAAGCACATCCATGGGATGAGCTGTCTGTATTTCCCTGGACGGGAACCGGCTCACATGGCTCTCAATCTTCACCTTCCCGCAGCGGCAGGTAACACGCATCACCGGATTATATCCGAGAAAGGAGTAGCGTCCCCATTTTTCGCCGCCCTCTATGCTTTCCAACAGGTAAAAACGGCTGCTCCGCTCCGCTATACGTCTGAGCAGTGTTATGGGCGTCACTACATCCGCGTAAATCTCGCGGCAGATGGGAATTATATCGTATTCCCCTGACAGACTTAATATTTCATCACAAGCTGGGATTATCATTTACCTTAACTCCTTTCCTTCTTGCCGGCTGTTTATTCTAAACCCTTCACCATTCCCGGGTCCGGGCGTCACATTCATCAAAAAAAGAAGCCCTTATCCCTGCCGACTACATCTGTAATCAACAGGGACAAAAGCTTCTTCCGGCTTCTGCGGTACCACCCTGATTGGCGCTTTCCATGTCCTGCACGTTCCCCGCCATCCTCCGGTCCGGGAAATAAAAAAGCATCAAGTTACATTTAACCTGATGCTGTGTCATTGAACAAAGAAATAAAATACGCCCGCTCTGCAACGCACCATCATGCGTTCTCCCTGGTAACGGTGGGATACCCGTCAGCCCATACTCCCATCAGCCATATCTCTATGCCCCTGGTTTCCAGCTGCCCTCGCAGGTCCATTCAGACTCTAATCCAATGCTCCCTTACACCGACCGGAAGCTCTCTGCGCCTGGAATTACAATCTTACTTACTCCTACTCAACAGTTTTTTATGTTTTGTTGAATGTTGAACTCATTATAATCAGCCTATTTTCAAATGTCAATGGTTTTCTTGAAAGTTTTTTATATCTTTCTCATTTTCTTACACTGATCCCGCCCTGAGGTCCCGCCTGGGCAGTCCGGCTATCTCCGTCATTGCCTCTGCCAGCTTTTCTGTTGTCTCCCGTATATTCGGCGCCCCAAATATACCTGATACAATGGCTGCTCCCGCCGCATGGCTGCCGGCCAGGCGCCCTATGTTATCCAGGCAGATTCCTCCGATGGCCACCACAGGAATGTCCACACTGTCGCAGATTGCATTCAGGGTCTCCATTGTCATGGGCCGCGCATCTGCTTTTGTACTGGTGCCGAATATGGCTCCGCTGCCCAGATAATCCGCGCCTGCTGCCTGGGCTGCTCTGGCCTGGTCCACTGTTTTTGCCGTAACCCCCAGTATACGGTCAGGTCCCAAAAGCCTTCTGGCCTCAGATGCCTCCATATCGTCCTGCCCCACATGGAGCCCGTCCGCGTGACAGGCCAGGGCCAGCTCCAAATTGTCGTCTATGATAAGGGGCACATTATATTTTTCTGTGATTTTGCGGATGGCGCAGGCCGTTCTCAGCACTTCCTCAAAATTCCCTTTGTCCAGTTCCTTTTCCCTGAGCTGAACCATGGTTGCGCCGCCTTTTAACGCCTCCTCCACCTGCTCCTCCAGAGAAAGCTTCCCGGTCCATGCCTTATCGGTTACTGCATAAATCAAAAGCTGTTTTCTATCGAATCTCAATTTTCTTACCTCTCTCCAGTGTCTCGTCATCCAGAAGGCTCATTTTGTCCATCAGATACATGCGGAATGTACCTGTCCCGCCTCCCCTCCCCGCAGTCTCTCCGGCCGCCAATTCTCCGCAGAGCCCGTGCGCGCTGAGGGCCATGACCACAGCTTCTTCCAGAGGGCCGTCCGGTCCCAGTTCCCCATACAGACCGCAGAACGCTCCCATAAGCCCGTCCAGCATACAGCCGCTGCCTGTAATTCTGGCCATCCAGGGATGGCCGTTTCTGACAATGAACCTTCTTTCTTTTCCGGCCACCACATCCTCTTCCCCGGTCATGACCACAACCGCGCCTGTAAGGTCCCTCAGGGAACAGGCGGTTTCCAGGCGGCTCTCAATCGTACCAAAGGTTCCCGAATCCACACCGCAGGTATTTCCCGCCTCATGTCCCCTCAGTTCCTGGTTCAGGGCCCGGATTTCCGCCTCATTTCCCCGGATGACAGAAGGAGCGGCCTTCCGGATCATATCAATGGCTGTCTGTCTGCGAAACCGTGATGCAGTGGCTCCTACCGGGTCCAGGATAACGGGAAGGCCCAGAACGGCAGCTTTTCTTCCCGCTGCCTCCATGGCCGGTATGGTTTTTTCTTCCAGGGTTCCCAGATTAAGGACAAGGCTGCTGCAGATGGAGGTAACGTCCTCCACCTCATGCAGCCCCTGGGCCATAACAGGGGAACCGCCTGCGGCCAGCACCATATTGGCCACATCCCCTGCCGTAACATAATTGGTTATACAGTGGACCCTGGGAGAGCGCTCCCTTAAGTCCTTCATCCATTGTCTCTGCGTCATCTGATTTATCCTTTTCCTGTTATCTTCCCATGGCTTTGCCGGTCTGTACATCCAGATCCAGCATCCGCCTCATATACTGAAACGCGCCGGACTTATACAGCACCCCAATCAGGAACGCGGCAATGACCGTGCCGCACATGGTGCTCATAAGGAATGGGATTACATAGGCAAAAATGGCCGCTTCCTTCCCCATAACCAGTGTGGCCACCGGATAGCAGAGCATTCCGCCCAGTATGCCGGTGCCAAACACTTCCCCAAAGTAGGCCAGTGTCAACCTGCCGAAACGCTGGTACAGATACCCTCCTAAAAATGCTCCCACCATACTTCCCGGAAATGCCAGCAGACTGCCCGTCCCCATCAGATTCCTGATAAACGATGTGCAGAACGCCATCCCCACGCCATACCACGGCCCAAGAAATACGCCGGCCAATACATTGGCAAGGTGCTGAATCGGAAAACATTTGGATGCCCCTATAGGGATGGAAAAGCCGGATAAAGACACGGCCACCGCTGTCAGCATGGCGCTTACCGCCAGTTTCTTAATGTTTACTTTCATAGTCATACCTCCATGTTTTTTACTCGGAGCCCGCCTATCTTCCTGGTAGAGAGGCATATTCTCTGGTACAGCGGCGTATTGCCTGCACAGCTCTAAAGCCCTCATATGTCCAAACCGCGGGGAAGGCTGAAAAAAGCCCATACCGCGCGGGATATGGACCTAAATTATGCATTTAATACACATACATGTCTCATATTTCCCTACGTTGGCATTACCCAAATCAGGTGCGATAGGTCGAAGTTTGATTACTTCCTCTCAGCCTGCTTCACAAGCTCCCTGTTGTTATTTAGCATAGCACCGGACTATTTATTTGTCAATCAGTAATGAATGAAGCCAGATAAGGATAAAACCCAAAAATGTGTTTAAGACAGCAGGCACAATAAAGTTATATACACCAATCTTCTGACAAGCGGCAGGCTGAACGCCTACCTTGCGGAGATTGATAAACAGGCGCAGGAACGCTTTGAAAGGCTCGTAGAGCAAATGAAGCAAGCACAGGGCATAACGGAACAGCTAAAGGCAAAAAATGCCTTGGAATGGACAGGACGCCTTAATAATATAAGGGCTTGTGCAGGGGAGATTGTGGAAACGTAAATCATTTACGCATAGATGTAACGCATAAAGAACTGAAATTGGAGAGCAGGTATATAAAGTTTCTTGCTCTCTTTTTTAAGGAAAAAGCGGCTGAAATATAGGCGCTGCAATGAGGAAAATCGTTACCATCATTGTTTTTCGGGTGGTAAAAATTATGTGGCCGTTTGAGTAGAAACTACAAGTTACGAGATAAAAAAATCATATATGCTCGCTTGGTTGATAATGGGAAGAAAAATGATTATAATAAATATTGACGCATCGTGTCAGGTTTTTGGTAGTATTCTATTATCATCAAAGGAAGGAACTGACAATGCAGGAAAGCAGATTATTTAAGATTGTGTATTATTTACTCGATAAAGGACAGGCTACCGCTCCAGAATTAGCAGAAAAATTTGAAGTATCTGTAAGGACAATTTACAGAGATATTGACGCTTTAAGCGGCGCGGGCATTCCCGTTTATGCAGAAGCAGGGCGAAACGGCGGCATTCATTTAATGAATGATTTTGTTTTAGATAAAGGGGTGCTGTCTGAAGAAGAAAAGCAGGAAATTCTAACAGCCCTGCAAAGTATCAATTCTATGAACAATATCGACAACAATCAGACATTGCAAAAACTTTCTGCAATATTTAATATGAGTTCGGAAAACTGGCTTGAAGTGGATTTTTCCAGATGGGGCAATCATGGAACGGACAATGGGAAATTTGAATTGCTAAAATCAGCGGTAATTCATCGAAAGTGCGTAAAAATAACCTATGCAAATTCCAGCGGAATAATTAACGAAAGAATTGTCCAGCCGTTAAAAATGTCATATAAGTCTATGTCATGGTACTTAAAAGCATATTGCATGGAAAAACAGGATTATCGTATTTTTAAGCTGACCCGTATGATAGATTTAGAAATGCTCACGGACGGTTTTTGCAAAAGCTCTTTTCCAGAATTAGATGAATCATTAGGGCAAGCCTACAATACAATCGTACTGCGTTTCCAGAAAAATATGTCATACCGTGTTTATGATGAATTTGATAAAACCCAAGTAAGTAAAAAAGAAAATGGGGATTTAATCGTATCCGCCCCAATGCCAGAAGATGAATGGCTAATCGGGTTTTTATTGTCATTTGGAACACAAGTAGATATTATAGAGCCTGCATATCTGAAAGACATTGTGGCAGAGCAGGCAAAGAAAATTTATGAGAAATATAAATCTTGACACAGGGCGTCAGTATATGTGTGATATAATTTGCCTGTAAATTCTATTTGAGAAAGCGGGGAGTGAAAGTGAAACATGAATGGAAAAAGCAGGAGAAAGAAATATATGGTGTAAAAACAAAACCTTGTGTTGTTGATGTTCCTGCTCAAAAATATATCATTGTTTCTGGCAATGGAAATCCTAACGATGAAATCTTCTCAGATAAGGTTGCGGCTCTGTTTTCGATGGCATATAAAATTAAAATGGCATATAAAGCACTTGCCGAAAAAAGCAACGAAATAACAGATTATACGGTATATCCGTTAGAGGAAATATGGAACATGGTTATAAGCGTATGGGGAAAGAACACCGTGAAATATATTTGAATAATGCTAACCGTACAGAAAAAGCCAACTTAAAAACAACCTTGAGATACAAGGTTACAGATATAGAAAAATAACAACATACTGTTATAAAAGAGAAAAGGAAATGAATATGGGCAGACCAACAGCAAAAACAGATTTACTAACAGCCGCTACCGCTAATTATGAAAAGTTAAATACTCTTGTTTCTGAGCTGACAGAAAAAGAATTATCAACTTCGTTTGATTTTTCAGGTGATGAAAAAAAGAAAGAAGCTCATTGGAAAAGAGATAAAAATCTTCGTGATATTTTCATTCATCTCTATGAATGGCATCAGCTTTTGTTAAACTGGGTATATTCCAATCAGAATGGCGATAATAAACCGTTTATTCCAGAGCCTTATAATTGGAAAACCTATGGAGATATGAATGTGGAGTTTTGGAAAAAACACCAGTCCACATCGTTAGAGGATGCAAAAATTATGTTCCAGCAATCCCATAACGAAGTAATGAAGCTGGCGGAAACCTTTTCAAATGAGGAATTATTTTCTAAAGGCGTTTATAAATGGGTAGGCGGAAGTACGCTTGGTTCTTATTTTGTCAGCGCTACTGCAAGTCATTATGATTGGGCAATGAAAAAATTGAAAGCACATAGGAAAAACTGCGCCAAAATGTAGGAAGGACATATCATGCACTTTGTGAAGGCAAAAGGAATATTATCTGCTAAAAATGGAATTAATTTGTACCGGGGCTGCTCTCACGGGTGCATTTATTGTGACTCCAGAAGCAAATGCTATCACATGGAACACGCTTTTGAAGATATTGAAGTCAAAGAAAATGCGATTGACTTGTTAGAGTATGCTCTTACTCATAAACGCAAGAAATGTATGATAGGCACAGGCTCTATGACTGACCCGTATATTCCATTAGAATTGGAAATAGGAAATGTCAGAAAGGCTCTGAACTTAATATATGAGCATGGCTTTGGCTTCTATTTGCGTTTCTTTGAAGAAAAGAACGATAGTAGGCAATTAAGTATTTGGGATTGGGAAGTAAGATAAATATGAGTGCTGCTTATCAAACAGAATGGATACACTGTCCTGTTTGCAGCAATAAAACCCCTGACAAAATTAGAGAAGATACAATATTGAAAAACTATCCAGCAATCACGGTTTATTAGCTCTATTCCTTACCGAATAAAATATCTGTCCACAGGGCATACTATAACATTTGCCCAAAATCCCCGTTAAAAGAAAATTCAAGACTGGAGGATTAAAAAAATTGAGCAGAGAAAAATCAGAAAAGAATGTGCGGAACATTCCTGTTACCGTCCGACTGAACGAAGAAGAAAGCCAAAAATTATAGCAGTATGCTGCCGCTTGCGGTCTGTCCGTAGCGGAATTTATGCGGCAGTTATGCAAAGACAACGCCCCACAGCCAGAGCCGTCGGCGGAGTTCTGGCAGTTGCTAAACCACCGCCGCCGAAACCTGTAAAGAAATTGAAGATTTTATACTGGAATTACAGCATACTTTCACATCTCCGCAGTGTTTTGATGTGACCGCATTGCAGCATGAAGTTTCCTAGAAAGAAAAAAAGAGCCTGCGGCTCTTTACTTATGACCGATGAATTATTTTTACACCCGTCACTTAGAGGGCTTAATATGCCCTGGCCTCCCTGGTAAGGACCAGGGTCTCTATGGCATATGCCACACCGTCCTGTATATTGGAACGGGTCTGGCATTTGGCGGTGCGTTTAATACTCTCCATGGCATTTCCCATGGCAACTGTATATTTTATATCCATGGACAACATGGAATAGTCATTCTCGCTGTCTCCTATGGCCATGATTTCTTCCGGTCTCACGCCCCTGGAGGCTGCGTAAAAAGCCAGAGCCCGGCCCTTTTGGGCATAGCTGTGGGTCAGCTCCAGGTTGGTGGCAAAGGAGGACGCAACCGCCAGTTCCGCTATACCGGACAGGCGCTCCTTAATTCTGCCCAGAACCTCCTGCGATTCATGGATGACCGATATTTTATAAAATGCCAGACCCAGCTCAAAGAGCCGTTCTTCCTCCACAAAGGAGAACCGGTCTCTCACTCCCTCATAGGTAAACTCCGCCATGGGAAGCAGCACATTCCGTTCAAAACATGCCCTAAACTGTGCCTCCCCGGCTGTGGTATAGCTGCCTCTGTCCGTCATGAAATCAAAGATAATGTCCTCCTTTTGGCAGCAGTCCAGGATTCCCCCTACCTGTCTCTCAGAAAGCCGTATCTCGTCCATGAGCCTGCCGTCCCAATCATACACAGCGGCTCCGTTCATGCACACCACAGGCGCCCTGAGTCCGGCCTCCTGCAGGGGCTCCAATGCGTCTATATAGCTGCGTCCCGTACAAATCAAAAACTCGGCTCCCATAGCCTTAAGTCCTTTAAGCGCACGCACATTCCTCTCTGAAATATGCCCGTCAGGGCGCAGGAGGGTGCCGTCCATGTCAATTGCAACCAGTCTTATCATATATGCCTGCTTTCTGTCAAATATTCTGTCATAGGTCTGTGTACCTGTCAACGACCCGCCTGCACAGGTCCGGCCGGTTAGTAATGATAGCGTCCACTTTCTGCCGCACCAGCATTTCCATATGCGGTTCTTCATTGACCGTCCATACATTCACTGCCAGTCCCTGCCTTCTGGCAGCCGGGATAAGATCCGGATCCTGCATGTGGTACAGGGCCGGATGCAGGGCATCCACCCCTACTGTATGACGCCCATAGGCTGCCGCGTCAATCCAGCCGTCCGAGTACAGAAGCCCTGTCTTAAGGCCGCTGTCCAGTTCCTTAAGCCTTACCAGGCTGGGATGGCAGAAGGATGAATAAATCACCCTGTCCTCCATCCCCATGGAAGCAGTGAGAGCCAGTACCTTTTCCTCAATCTCAGGGTAGAGTATGATGCCGGTCTTAAGCTCCACATTCACCGTCAGTCCCCCGGGCTTTAACAGTTCATAGACTTCCTTAAGCGTAGGAATCCGGGCGTCCTTAAAGGCGGGAAACAGCCTGTTAAAGGACAGTTCCTTAAGTTGGGCCAGGGTATAATCTTTTATATACCCTGTGCCGTTGCTCACCCTGTCGATGGTCTCATCATGAGCCACCACAAGCTCACCGTCCCTGCTTAACTGGACATCCAGCTCCACCCCGTCGGCTCCCATTTCCGCTGCCAGCCGGAATGCCTCCAGTGTATTCTCCGGCGCGTAAGCCGATGCGCCTCTGTGGGCCCAAATCTGTGTCTTCATACTCAGTATACCCTCCAATCCATGATTATCATTCATTGAGCAGATTATATTCCTCGATTGCCTTATTAATCTGCTGCGCCATCTTAGACGCAGCCTCCTCCGGGCTGACTCCACTATTAAGCATGTTCTCTATCTCCGTTTCAACCACCTGCCTGGCCTCAGGAAATACGCTGAGCAAAGCGCCTGCTGACTGGGGAGTGGAATCATGAAGCTGGTCAATGGCAGTACCGAACTGGGGATATTTTTCCAGATTCTCCTTAAATACAGGTTCCTCGTGAGCCTTTACAGTCACAGGGAAATATCCTGTCTGAGCGTTCCAGTAAGCCTGGCTCTCCGGTGAAACAAGGAACTTAACGAACTCCCATGTGGCGGCCTTCTTAGCCTCATCCTCATTGTTCAGAGCCCAGAGAGAGGCGCCTCCAATGGACACTCCGCCTTTATCGCTGTCACTGACCATGGGGAAATAAGCGGTTCCCACCTCAAACTTGCCATTTACATCTTCCAGAATCTGCTTTAAGGAAGCAGTGGATCCAAGGGTCATGGCAGACTTGCCGGAGCTGAAATCTGCCAGTCCCGCGTCGCCGCCTCTGCCTACATTGGGAGCGTATCCCTTGTCGTACAGTTCCTTCCAGGCCGCCAGTGTCTTTGCTCCCGCTCCGTTCTGGTCAAATTCAACTGCTGTGGCAGCTGCCTTTCGTCCATTTCCGTTGTTTACATAATTCTGTCCCTGCTTGCAGGTAAACTGCTCAAAAAACCAACCGTAAATGCTCAGGGATATAGGTTCTCCGGCTCCGCCCTTGTTCACCAAATCACCGGCAATCCGGCCGATCTCCCCAAGGCTCTGAGGCGCCTGTGTGATGCCCGCCTTGTCAAACATATCCTTGTTGTAGTACAGCAAAGGTGTGGATGAGTTAAAGGGCATGGAATATAAGGTATCACCTACAGTATAATACGCAGCGATGTTAGGTTCAATCTGTGTTTTATCCCATCCGTCCGCGTCGATTAACTCCTGCATGGGGACCACCCACCCGGAATCAATCATGAACCTGGTTCCAATGTCGTAAATCTGCACCAAATCCGCACCCATATTGCCAATCTGAGCGCTTTTCAGTTTGTTGATGGCATCGTCATACTCTCCCTGATACTGGGCCTCCACCCGGATTCCCATGGTGTTTTCAGAATTAAACTTATTAACCAGATACTCCAATGCTTCTCCGTTCACTCCGCCCATGGAATGCCAGAAGGTGATGGACGCGCCCTCTGCGCCTGCATTTTGAAAGGCATCTGTCTGGGAACCATCTGCCTGAGATGTGCCTGCCTGAGAACCATCTGCCTGGGATGTACCCGGCTGGGATGCGCCCGACCGGGAGCCCGGGTCAGCGGCAGCGCCCGTGCCCGCCGCCGGCGCACCGCACCCTGCCAGCATGGATACTGCCAGTAAAGCTGCAGCATAACCGATTAATCTCTTTTTCATAATTGTTATTCCTCCGTTTATAATTTATTCTTATTTCATTTGATTCCATAAACTTTTCCGGGTGTGCCTAACCTTTTACTGCTCCTGAGAACATGCCCCGTATCAGCTGTTTCTGTCCCAATATAAAGATGGAAATGGACGGCAGGATTATCATAACCACGCCTGCAATCATCAAGGTAATGGACTGGGCGTCCACGCTGTTTAACATGCTGATACCAATTTGCACGGTTCTCATTTCGTTGGATCCGGTCACCAGCAAAGGCCACATATACATGTTCCAGGCATTGATAAAGGTATACACCGCCATGGCCCCGATGGCCGACTTTGTAAGCGGAAGCAGGATGCAAAAAATGAACCTGAGATTTCCGCAGCCGTCTATCTTTGCGGACTCGTACAAAGAGATGGGAAATGATTTATAAAACTGCCGGAACAGAAAGATTCCCATTGCCGACGTAAGATAGGGCACAATCAGCACCTGATAGGAATCCAGCCAGTTCCACTGACTCACCGTCAGATAATTTGATATGATGGTGGCCTCTCCCGGAATCATCATGGTGGCCATTACCAGCATGAAAAGTACGTTTTTGCCCTTAAACTCCAGGAAGGAGAAGGAAAACGCTGCCAGGGAACAGGAAATAATCTGTCCCACTGTTATCAGTCCGGCTGTGATAAAGGAGTTGCACACAAACCTCACCAGCGGTATTTTCACCAGGGCCTGCCTGAAATTGTCCAACGTGGGCTGCCTGGGCACCAGATTCATTTCCGTGGTGAACAGTTCGCCAGGCGGCATGAATGCCACGCTGACCGCATACAGCAGCGGCAGAAGAATGAAAAGGGATACCAGCACATTGGCAGCAATCAGGGCTCCGGTCCTGACTCTCCTTACAGTCATGGCTTTTCGGTTGGCTTCCTCCTGTATTTTAATGATTTCCTCGCGGCTGACCCTGCCGCGGCCCTTTATGGCCAGTGTCTGTTCCATTAATAGCTGACTCCTTTCTTCTCTGCCTTAAACATCAAAAGCGTCATGACCATGATGATGGCAAACAGTATGACGGACTGCGCCGCCGCGCTGCCAAACCTGTAGTTAAAAAACGCATCCCTGTAAATGGAGTACACAATCAGATTTGTGGATTCCCCCGGTCCGCCCTGGGTCAGTATCTTCACCTGACCAAAGGACTGGAATGCCTGTATGATATTCACTACGATGGTATAAAACATGATTGGGCTGAGGCCCGGCAGCGTCAGCCGGAGAAATTTCTGAATCCCGTTAGCCCCATCCACGGATGCCCTCTCGTAGATGGTATCATCAATATTGCTGAGTCCGGCGCTGAAATACAGGAAGTTGATTCCACTGTTAAGCCAGGCTGTCAGCAGAGCCACACATACAAGCGCGTATTTGGGAGCATTGATCCAATTGATATTGAGTCCCAGCAGCTTGTTCATAATGCCGATGGAAGGATGAAGCATGATTTTAAATATCATGGCCGCGGAACTGGACGCGATGGCCATGGGCAGAGCATACGCCGTGCTGAATATACGGATTCCCGGAAATGCCTTATTGCACAGTACAGCTGCCAGGAGTCCCAGGGCCATGCTTCCCACCACCACGATTGCCACGAACAGGAAGGTCACTGCCAGACTGTTATAAAAGGAAGCCGACTTGAACAGCTCCACATAGTTGCCCAGTCCCACAAACAGCTTGGCCTGCCCCATTTTATTTGTCTTATAAAGACTCAGGTAAATGGTCTTGAAAAACGGGTAAAACAGGAATACGGCAAACACCAGGAGGGCCGGTAAAATATATCCATAAGGCCCTGCCTTTTTTAATAATGAATCTGATTTCATCACTGTCTCCTAATCAAATAAAATATTTTCTTCTGTCTGTATGTCAAAAAGCTTAATTTGAGACATATCCACGTAAAGACGGAGAAATTCTCCCGGCTTCACCCGGCAGGACGCCGGCATTCTGGCCGACAGCTGTCCCGTATCCCCTGTATTCCCGTGAAGAAGCACCTCGCTTCCCAGCATTTCCCTGACACTTATGTAAGCTCCAATCCACCCGCTGCCATTTCCGTTCAAACCACTGGAACCGTTTTTCCCGCTGCATTCTTCCTGATGAAGATCTTCCGGCCTGATTCCCAGGGTTATCCGTTTTCCCGTGTACCCTTTGTCTTTCAGTTTGCTGGCCTGATATCCTTCCAGAGGAAGCCGCCACCCCTGTCCCAGAAGCCAGACTGTTCCATCCTCTTCCAGCACATCCACATCCAGAAAGTTCATGGTGGGGGAACCTATGAATCCCGCCACGAATATATTTACAGGATTCCGGTAAAGCTCTGCGGGAGGCGCTACCTGCTGTATCATTCCCCGGTTCATGACAACAATACGGGTACCCAGAGTCATGGCCTCCACCTGGTCATGGGTCACATATATGATGGTGGCGTTAAGCTGTTTGTGAAGCTTTGCGATTTCCACCCTCATCTGGGCCCTCAGCTTGGCATCCAGGTTGGACAGGGGTTCGTCCATAAGATAGGCCTTTGGCTTTCTCACAATAACGCTTCCGATTGCAACTCTCTGCTTCTGTCCTCCTGACAATGCAGCCGGCCTGCGATCCAGCAGATGGCTGATTTCCAGGATTCGTGCTGCCTCCCTCACCCTGGCATCGATTTCTCCTGACGGAATCCTGCGTACCCTGAGTCCAAAGGCCATGTTCTCATACACCGTCATATGGGGATATAAGGCATAATTCTGAAATACCATGGACAGATTCCTGTTTTTAGGCTCGACCATGTTCATCAGGCAGTCATCCATCCATAATTCCCCTGAGGAAATATCCTCAAGTCCCGCAATCATTCTCAGCGTTGTGGATTTTCCGCAGCCCGATGGCCCTACAAAAATAATCAGCTCTCGGTCCTTGATATCCAAATTAAAATCCTTGACCGCATTTTGCCCGCCTTTATAGGTTTTACATACATTTACCAGTGAAATATCCGCCATTTCCGTTCCTTTCTCTCTTGCAAATCTATCTATAGATTCTAAATTATTCAGGTAAAATCCAAAAGCAGGTTCGCGTAAAATGGAGGTAAAAACAGGTAAAGTTTCCTGGTTATTCCCGTATGCGGCAATGGATATGGCTTATATGGAGGGCTGAACACATATGAAAAAAGGATTCTGCAATGCGGCGGCTGCCTGCCTTGCAAAATCCTCTGTTGTTTGCTGAAATTGTTATGATTTGAACCGTGAGGTTTGAACTACGGCATTCAATCCTGGTATCTGTTTTATGCCATATTCAAAATACGCTTCATCTTGGTGACCTCGCCGTCCAGGTGATTCACCTTTAAATGATACATGGTGTTAGGATGTAATTCCTTTAAAGCTTCATCCAGTTTACGGTCCAGGTTCAAATGCCCCTCCGCAACCAACTGGATATTCCTGTTTGTCTCATTTTCCAGGGTAATCTCTATGTTTGTTACCCTTTCTTTGAGCGACTGTACGTCCTCTTTGAGTGTCTGCACGTCCTCTTTGAGCGACTGTACGTCTCCTTGCAGCAACCGCACATCTTCTCCTACCGAGGCAAGGCCTCCCTCGATCCCTCCTAACTTCTGAAGGATCAAATCCATCTTCTGATTTTCCGTCATTTTCCCATCCTTTCTCTTATGCAATGGCTGCTAACCATTGCAGCATCCAACACCTCTCCAAATATCAGATGCCCGTAAAGGCTGATTCCATTATACTATACCGGAAGCTCAATAGCTAGGCCGAATTTTTAAAAATTACAGCAGGCTGTTTCAATCCGCGCCCGGTAATTTAACAGAGTGCGGCCGCACCTTATACAGACGCGTGGTTTGGCCTCATATCAGTTGTGGATATCGTTTTTTCTCCTCCTGCCGTCTGCACGCAGCCGTCCGTCACAGTCTCCTGCCGCATTTAGGACAGTACTCAAAATCTTCTTCTGTTTCATATCCGCAATTGCCGCATTTTTTCCAGGTCTTATAGGTCCCGCTGTCGTAATATCCCCTGCGGTGCCCCTCCTGAACCAGCGTAAGGTCTGTACTTTTTATATCCACCTGCTGGCCGTGAAGCAGCGCCTTTCCCACCTCCGGTTCCAGCTCATAGACAGCCTCACAGCAGGACATCTTTACAAAGAACCTCTTATTCCACTTAAACAGGGGAATGAAGAAAAAGCTGAAATACATATAGGTCATGTATACCTGGTAGCGCCCGTATCCTCCGCACCGGTCACATATGACAGTTTTCACATAATCCAGTATTTTCTGGCCCTGGCTGATTCCTCCTATAAATATCATTGGTGTTGTCTCCTATCCCGCATGTATTCCAAAAGTGCGGGCCGGCAAAAGCCGGCCCAATATTTAATCATATGATGGTTATGCCCACTACAGATATGATTTCTTAAGCGCCTTTAGAAGAATCTTAGGCTGCCTGTTGTAAGGTGTCACCGGGCAAATCTTTTTCTTTACATCCAAAAGGCCATAAACCGCAATGCGCGCGGCCCGCACGGAATATTCCTCGGTAAATACCATGTCCTCCGGAATCTCCACAAACTGGCTCACCATCGCAAAGTTGGTGGACCCTGCGGGAATCACCGGCGGCCTGTCGCTCATCTTGCGCGGCTCAAACTGTGCGTCCACATAAGGCATATAGCAGGGAATCACATTGATGACCGTCTTCATCAGCTCCGCAATCCTGTCCTCCGGAATATGCAGATGATGGAGATATTCATTTAACAGTTCCTGTCCGGTACAATCCTTCATTGGCTTCTTTACATAATCGCCTATGGCCTCTGTGTGCAGTCCATATCCCCAGAAAATGGTTTGGTCGGCGGGCTGGTTCACGAAATGAGGCTGCGCCGCAACCACGCTGCTCATAAGCCAGCTGGAATCCCTAAAGGTCATAAGGGCGCCGCTGCCGGGTACATTGCCGGTAAAATTCTCAATGGTCTTTAAGATATCATCGCCTTTGCAGGTAACAGTAAAGCTGAGCCAGTTCGTCTCCTCAGGCTTGGTAAAAAACGGCTCCGGATTTCCCAATCCCGGCTTCTTACCGGCCACCTTTGCCCAGAGTTCGCCGCTGATTGGCTTTTTCTCAGGAGCAGGCGCGGGTTTGTAAAGGCTTCCCAGGGTAGCGCTGTCCGTCATGCACGCATTGGTCATGATACAGATATCACTCTTATTTAACTGAACTTCCTCCGTCACATAGGAAGTCTCGGCCGGAGCGTCTGCTTCCCCGCCTGAGTCATCTGCGCTCTCTACTTTCTTCTTCAGATACAGTGTCTTAGCCGTAATTCCGGGGCCGTCCGTAAAATCTATATCTGTCACTTCACAGTTTTCCCGGAAGTTGACGCCGGCCTTCCTCAGGTAAGTCTCCAGAGGACGAATCACGCTGTCATACTGGTTTAACGGAGTTCTGGTAACTCCCTCCAGCGTTTCAATACGGCTGAACTCAAAAATCATGCGGTTCATATACCGTCTGAATTCAAACAGGCTGCTGTACTTCTGGAATGCAAAGGTGGTCTGCCACATATACCAGAAATTGGTCTCGAATATATGGGGTGTTTCCTTAAACCAGTCCTGAATGGTCAGGTTGTCCAGCTTTTTTTCGTCCGTCATCAGCAGCTTCAGAAGGGCCATGCGGTCAGCCTGGTTAAATCCCATGGATTTCACATCCAGAATGTTGCCGTCCTTATCCACCAGCCTTGCCTTGGCACAGGTGGGATGGGCATGATCAAACTCCAGAATCTCTTCCGTAACGCTGTGTCCGGGCTGACGCAGAGATGGAATGGAACCAAAGAGCTCCCAGAAGTTCTCATAGGTCTCCTCATTGAGCATACGTCCGCCGCGGCATACAAACCCCTGCTCCGGCGTACCGATACCGTCATTGCTTCCCCCAAGTATGTGCATGCCCTCGTAAACCGTTATCTGGTTGGCAGGGAACCTGCAGTCCCGGATCAGATACGCAGCCGCAGCCAGGGTGGCCAGGCCTCCGCCTACCAGATAAGCTTTCCTGTCACCGTAATCCCGGTTATTCATCACCGCCTCCTCAATGGCGGCAATCCTCTCATCTTCCTTTTCCTTCCGGCCGTCCTGCAGCTTCTTCACTGCCACGCCCACAACTGCTCCTGCTGCCGCAGCTGTCAGGATTTTACCCACTTTCTTGTTCATCGACTTACCTTCCTTTCTGTTTTATATATAATTTCTCTGATAATTCAGATAATTGTCCTTCCAGGATTATTCCCCTTTATCCGCGTGAAATACACCGCGCCCCGGTTTTTGTATTCCCGGTGCCACATTATGAACCGCTGGCTTCCTTTCCCGCTGTCCTGGTAAAGTAATTAGCCAGGCTGGCGAACTGCTCCAGCGTCAGCGCCTCTCCCCTGACAGAAGCGGGAACTCCCAGGCTCTCAATGGCAGACGCAATCTGCTCCTTTGTATACGGTACCTCCGGCGAGTTATTTAACCCGTTCTGCAGCGTCTTCCTGCGCTGATTAAAAGAGGCCCTTATAAGACGGAACATGATACCTGGCTCGTCCACCTGCACCGGCGGCTCCTGATATCTTGTGAGGCGGATGACAGCGGAACCCACATTGGGGCGGGGAATAAAGCAGTTGGGCGGCACATTTGCCACAATATAAGGCTTTGCATAGTACTGCACTGCCAGGGACAAGGCGCCGTAGTCCTTGGAGCCGGGCCCCACCTGCATCCGGTCCGCCACTTCCTTCTGCACCATGACAGTGATATTGTCAATGGGTACATTGCTCTCAAACAATCCCATGATAATGGGCGTAGTGATGTAATATGGAAGGTTTGCCGCCACCTTGATGGGCCTTCCATCATTATACTCGTCCACCAGCTTATTCATGTCTAATTTCAGAATATCGCTGTTGATAACCGTCACATTGGGATAGCCCTTTAAAGTTTCGTCCAGAATGGGGAGAAGATTGGTGTCAATCTCCACCGCAACCACTTTTCCGGCATGTTCCGCCAGATATTGGGTCATGGTACCGATGCCCGGTCCTATTTCCAGCACACAATCATCCTCTGTAATCCCTGCGGCACTTATAATTTTGTCCAGCACGCGAGTATCTATGAGGAAATTCTGACCAAATTTCTTCTGGAATGCGAATTGATATTTCTGTATGATTTCAATGGTATTTTTCGGATTACCCAAAGTCGCCATGTATTATAATTTCCTTTCTGCGGACCGGATTCGGCCCTCTTTTAAGAGTAATGGATTCCCGTGCAAAAGTCAATGCCCGGGCAAAAGAACAGGCAGAAAAGAAGCGCTGTATATCGTACATTACAGCGCTTTTTGTTTATTTATCAACTCTGCTTCCCATAATCAGTCAGCCTACAGCCGGTAGAGCTTTTTTCCATTTTCCCAGGTGGCCTTCATGACGGTTTCCGGGTCCACTCCCTTTAGCCGGCTGACAGCCTCCACCACATAGGGAAGCTCAAGGGATGAGTTTCTCTTTCCCCGGTTAGGGACCGGCGCCAGATAGGGACAGTCCGTCTCCAGTACAATGGACTCCAGAGGTATATATTCCACCACTTCTTTCAGTTTCCTGGCATTGTTGAAGGTAAGGACGCCTCCGATTCCAAGGAAAAATCCCATGTCCAGGTACTCTCTGGCCATCTCCCTGGTGTAGGAAAAACAGTGGACGACACCTCCGATCTCCCCGGCCTTAGCCGCCTTCATCATATCCAGGGTATCCTTTGCGGCATCCCTGCTGTGGATGATTATGGGAAGCTTTACCTGCCTGGCCAAATCCATCTGTGCCTCAAACCACTTTTTCTGTATATCGTGGGCCGGTTCCTCCCAGTAGTAATCCAGGCCAATTTCTCCCACGGCCTTTACCCTGGGGTGGCCACACTGTTCCTTAATCCACTGAAGGCCCTCCTGGTCCAGCTCCCCTGTCTCACTGGGATGGACTCCCATGGCCCCATATATCCAGTCATAGGCTTCGGCCAGTTTCAGGGTACTGCGGCAGCTCTCCAGGCTGGCGGCTACATTCATAACCGCACCCACGCCGGCTTCCTGCAAACGTCCCAGAAGTTCTGGCCGGTCCTCGTCAAATGCCTCATCATCATAATGGGCATGTGTATCAAATATCATGATTTAAACTCCTTTTGCAATCCACATGCTCACACCGTACAGCACCAGAAAATGCACCGGGTAAAACACGTAGAACATATATTTAAGCTGAAATGCCCCCCGTCTTCCATTATACAATACAATCGGCACAAAGGACAAGGCTGACACACAATAGCAGCTGATACTCTCCACTGCGCAGATTCCCACTCCCGCAACCACCTGGGCCGTATCACTGCGCCGGAACCAGTACATGGCAGCTATGAACAGGACTCCCACCACATTGTAATCAAACTGCAGCACCCATGACAGCGCGCATCCCGCTGCCAGGGCTCCTGCCTGCAGACCCGGATTTCGGGTGGACTCCATGACAGCCATAACCAGTACCCCCGCAAACAGGGTAAACATCATATTCTGATAGTGGGGATAAAACATGGTGTGGTACACAGCCAAATCAAAGGGCACTTCGGATAACAGGGCAAACAGGAGCATCCTGACGGCGTACCACCGGCGGTCCCTGGTACGCACAAATTCCTCTGTTGTGAGATATGCCAGGATAGGAAATCCCAGTCTCCCCACATAACGGCAGACCTGGCCCGCGATCACCCAGTAATGCCCGGAAGGCGTCAGCAGTACCCCATGATAAAGAGCACTGTCTGTTCCATGAAGAATCCCTCCCTGAATCACCACAGCGCCGATATTATCAATTAGAATTGCCACAATTCCCAGAATCTTCAGCTGGTTTCCCGTAAACCCCTGCCGGCGGCCGCCGTATGGCCCGCGGCTGCGTCCTCTACCCATATCGTACCCTCTTTAGGGCTTTTTAGCCCCCTCATGTTTTAATTTCCTTTCATCATACTCCAAAATGGCAAAAATTTCAAGTTTCTCCCACTTTAGGTTGATTTTTTCAGGATACAGAGCATGATTCTCCCATTTTCATCCAAATTTTGGGGTATTTATATAAAATTACAGGATTCTAATATTTTTTTGCTTATGCCCGCCCAGGATATGCGGCTCAAATCCGGCGGAAGGGAAGCCATTGACGGGCCCGCGGCAGTCATATTTTCCCCGCCGTGCGTACTCAGCCCACCATCATCCGTCTCCAAGCTGCCGCCGTTCATCCCCAGACTTTTGCCTATAGCCTCAGCCAGACGCCGTTCAAACTCCGGCAGCTCCTGTTCAACCGGTTCATCCGCATTCACAATGGCGGGCAGGGACACGAATTTCACGGGACACGTTCCGATATTTTCCTCCAGCCAGGGCCTGACTCCCGGCAGGTCTGTGCAGACCACCTGTAAACCGCAGGCCAGAGCCTCTATCACCACAAGAGGAAGCCCCTCGTAAAAGGACGGAAGCACGAAAACATCCGCCTGATTCATCCGTTCTGCCAGCCGGGGCTGGTCCAGCCTGCCGAGAAATTTCACCGGGTAGGGTGACTGCCCCGCCAGCTTTTTAATGGTTTCATACTCCAGCTGGTTACCATACCCTCCTGCCAGCCATACCTCAATTTTCACAGGCTCCGCAGACTGCCCCGCTGCCTGCCTCTGCTGCTCCCCATCCTGTCTTTGCATCTGTTCCAGATACGCAAGACTCCGCAGCAGGCTCATAACCCCCTTCTTCTCCGACAGCTTTCCAGCGTAAATCAGACGCTTGGCTCCATCATCCTTTTTAATCGGCGTAAAACGGAAAATGGAATCATCAAATCCGCTTCCAATCACTTCCAGCCGCTCTCCGGGCACGCCGTATATCCGGCTGATTTCTTCCCTCTGTTCCCTGTGAAGGCAGAACACCTTATGAAGCTCCTTTATGTGAGCCAGAATATATTCCCGTTCAAGACTGTTTTTCTTTATCTGGCGCAGGCCTGTGCCATGGCATATGGCCGCTGTTTTATATTGGGGAAACGCCTCCCGTACCACGGCTGTCAGCAGATACAGATGATGGCACAGAATCAAATCCGGCCGGAAGCATTCCACTGCCTCCCTGGTTTTCTCCAGAAACGCCTGTTTGAATGCATCCACCATATCCTCTGTCATCTGGCTGTATATGGTACTCTCGTAAGGCATCTCATCCGACATCCCCGCTATGGGAAAGGGCAGGCTTTCTGTCCTGTAATATACCGGATAGAACCGGGTCCCTTCAGGAAAATGTATCTCGTCCTCCTTATAGACCCCTGCCACCACTGCCTGCTCATGCCCCAGTGCAGCAAAACCTTTTACCAGGCCGGTAAGATAAACACCGCTCCCCGTACTGTGGGGTTTCTGGGCTGTTATGCTCAGTATCCTCATAATCCCCTCCATTTCTCCTTAAACATACAAAATACACTTAATTTAAAAACAGGAGCAGGTCATACCGCCCGCTCCCGCCATATTTTTTACGTCTCACAGCTTCCGTACCAACGGCAGACAACCGGCTCCTGCCGGGCCAATATCCGCAGCTCTGTCTGTATTCCTATCAGCAGATTTCGGCTCCTGCCGGCATACTCTTCTCCGGCGTCATAAGGGCCAGGCTGCCCTCTGCATCCTCGGCGCAGAGAATCATGCCCTCGGACACCATGCCTGCCAGCTTGGCCGGCTTTAAGTTGGTCACTACCATGACCTTCTTGCCCACCATCTCCTCAGGAGAATAGTAAGCCTTAATACCGCTTAAAATCTGGCGCACCTGGCTTCCAATCTTTACCTGGGAACAAAGGAGCTTCTTGGACTTTGGAACCGCCTCGCACTTGATGATTTCTCCCACCTGGAACTGAAGCTTCGCAAAATCATCATAGGTAATCTCCGCCTTGGCCTCCAAATCAATGCCGCTGTCCTCTGCGCTGCCGGACGCTCCTTCCTCACCGCCTGCCTGGTTCTGGTCCGCAGCGGTCTCTGCCCCATGCATGGCCTCCGTCTTTTCCAGCACTTCCTTGATGTCCATGCGCGCAAAGAGAATCTCCGGCTTATCCGTCACCCTCTGTCCGCTTGGATACAGTCCAAAGGTATCCATCCGGGACAGCTCACGCTTGCCCGTATGAATCTGCGCCAGAATCTTTTCAGACGTCTCGGGCATAAAGGAATACAGTAAGGATGCCCCGATGGCAATGGCCTCTGTCAGGTTATAGAGCACGGTGGCAAGCCTGTCCTTCTGGCTCTCATCCTTGGCCAATGTCCAGGGTGTGGTCTCATCAATATATTTGTTGCATCTTCTGAAGATGTTAAAGATTTCCGTCATGGCATCCGCCACACGCAGCTGCTCCATCTTGGCATCAGCCTTCTTCACTTCCTCCAGTACTACCTTCTTAAGATCCTCGTCCACTTCCCCGCGGGCGCCCTTATCACTGACCACTCCGTCAAAATACTTGTTGCTCATGGAGATAGTGCGGTTCACCAGGTTGCCCAGTATATTAGCCAGGTCAGAGTTCATGCGCTCCACCATCAGCTCCCAGGAAATGACGCCGTCATTGTCAAACGGCATCTCGTGAAGCACGAAATAGCGCACCGCGTCCACGCCAAAAAAGTCGACCAGGGTATCTGCGTAGAGCACGTTGCCCTTGGACTTGCTCATCTTACCGTCGCCCTGCAGCAGCCATGGATGGCCAAATACCTGCTTGGGAAGGGGCAGGCCCAGGGCCATCAGGAAAATGGGCCAGTAAATGGTATGGAAACGGATGATATCCTTTCCAATCAGATGCAGGTCAGCGGGCCAGTACTTCTTAAACTGATCCGTACTGCTGCCGTCGCAATCATATCCGATACCGGTGATATAGTTGGTCAGGGCATCCAGCCATACATAGGTCACATGCCTGGGATCAAAATCAACCGGTATGCCCCAGCTGAAGGTGGTCCTGGACACGCACAAATCCTGAAGTCCCGGAAGAAGGAAGTTGTTCATCATCTCATTCTTCCTGGATACGGGCTGGATAAACTCCGGATGCTCATTGATATACTCGATCAGCCTGGGGGCGTACTTGCTCATGCGGAAGAAATATGCCTCCTCCTTGGCAGGCTTTACCTCACGTCCGCAGTCCGGACACTTGCCGTCCACCAGCTGGGATTCGGTGAAAAAGGACTCGCAGGGAGTGCAGTACAGCCCTTCGTAATAACCCTTATAAATATCGCCCTGGTCGTAAAGCTTCTTGAAAATCTTCTGCACCTGGGCCTCGTGGTCCTGGTCCGTGGTGCGGATGAATTTATCATAGGAAGTGTTCATCAAATCCCAAATCCGCTTAATCTCAGCGGCTGCCTTGTCCACAAATTCCTTGGGAGTCACACCGGATGCCTCAGCCTTTTCCTCAATCTTCTGTCCATGCTCGTCCGTACCTGTCTGGAAGAACACGTCATATCCCTGCTCCCTCTTATATCTGGCTATGCTGTCAGCCAGAATGATTTCATAGGTATTGCCGATATGTGGCTTGCCGGAAGCATAGGCAATGGCCGTGGTAATATAATATGTTTTTTTACAATCCTGACACATATGATTAATTCCCTCTTTTTCTGAGCGGAAGCTAAGGGCCGGGGCAGAGCAGTTCTTAAAAATGCTCCGGCGGCCACAGCGCCCAATCCGCTTATTTTAATAGTTTTAAGTATAAGCGTTTCCCCCATGTTCGTCAAGACGTGCCCCCTGTTTTTTCCCTCTTTGGAAGTCCCTGCCAGTTTTTTCACTGCTCATAAGTTGTAATTTCCGCTCATATACTATATAATGTCGTAATACAAAACAGAACAGACACCCCAATGGAGGATTTGTTTAGAATGAGACAACGAAAAACCATATTTTTACAATATCTTTTATCCCTGCTCCTGGTTATCTGCCTGACAGCCGGATGCGTGGCGCCCGCGCGTCCTCAGGCTTCCGCTCCTTTGGCCAAGGAATCCGCTGCACAGGAAAGTCCCCAGTCCTATGAACAATATGAGAAAAAGACCATTGATGCCCAGGCGTCCTTTGACCAGCTGACCAACGGCCTGTTCCTGGACGAAGTTGACAATTCCCTTATCACGCTTCACTACACCCTGGCCGATCCGGCCGCCTACGGCATCACTGACTACGATAAAACCCTGGGGACCGTATCCCTGGAGGACAGTAAACAGGCTCTTAATGATGCCAAATCCCTGAAAGTACAATTAAATGATATTGACAGCCGCCTGCTCCGTGAGGACCAGCTGCTCACATACAATATCTTGCTATCCTACTTAAATACCATGTTGGACAGCGAAGGTCTGGAGCTCTACGACCAGCCTCTTTCCTCCTCCCTGGGCATACAGGCGCAGCTTCCCATACTTTTGTCCGAGTATGTATTCTACAATAAACAGGACGTAGAGGATTATCTTTCTCTGCTATCCTCCATTGACACCTACTATGACAGCATCATCGCCTTTGAAAAGGAAAAGGCCGATGCCGGACTGGGGCTGTGCGACACGGTCATCGACCGTATCCTCAAATCCTGCAACGCCTATCTTCTGGATGCAGACCACAGCTTCATGGCAGAAACATTTGCGGAGCGTCTGGAGCAGGTGGAGGGACTGACAAAGCAGGAAAAGGAGGATTTCATTGCCAGGAACCATACTGCCATTGACGAACACTTCGTGCCTGCATACCAGAGGCTGATTGATGGACTGACTCCCCTGAAAGGCACCGGAACCAACGATAAGGGGCTGTATTACTTCCCCCAGGGCAAGAAATATTACCAGTACCTGGTGAATTCGTATACCGGCACTTCCTATCAGGATATCCCGGCCCTGAAAAAAGCCATGAGCGGCCAGATGATGGATGACCTGACCGCCATGGATGAGCTGCTGACTGAAAATCCCGCCTTGGCGAAAAAACTGTACTCCTACTCCTTCGCCCTCACCGACCCCAACCAGATTCTGGAGGACCTGAGAAAACAGTGCGCGAAGGACTTCCCGGCCATCGAGGATTACACATGCAGCATTAAAAATGTACCCGCTGCCCTGGAAGCCACTCTGAGCCCGGCCTTCTACCTGACCGTGCCCATTGACCGCCCCCAGGACAATTCCATCTACATCAACAACGGAAGCACCAACACCGCCAGGAACCTGTACTCCACCCTGGCCCACGAGGGTTATCCAGGCCACATGTACCAAACTCTCTATTTCAACAAACATAACACCTGTAACCTGCGTAAGCTCCTGAGCTTCAGCAGCTATTCAGAAGGCTGGGCCACCTATGTGGAATACTATTCCTACAGCCTGAACAACGGACTGGACCCGGACCTGGGAGAACTGCTCCGGCACAATGCCGCCTTCACCCTTGCCCTGTACGCCATCCTGGATGTAAATATCCACTATGAGGGCTGGGACATCAGGCAGGTGGAGGATTACTTAAACCACTACTTCCGCATCAGCGATTCCTCTGTCATTACCACCATCTATTATGACATTGCGGAGAATCCGGCCAATTATCTGGAGTATTATGTGGGCTACCTGGAAATCCTGGGCATGCAGCGCGAGGCCAAAAAAACCCTTGGAAGCCGCTACACCAACATGGAATTTAACCGCTTCCTGCTGGATATAGGCCCGGCTCCCTTCAGCGTCATTAAACCTTATTTTGCGGAGTGGCTGACGCAGCAGAATACGGATGGAAAACAGAAACATCCCGGCACAGGGCCGCGATAACGCTTCCCCATGCCGGGATACCACTGAAAATTCCATATATAACGGTTAACCTTCCATCTGCCGTCCCAGAAACCCGGCAGCCGTGGATGCCAGCTTCATCTCGGCGTCCCCGAACTTGGCCCTTGGCTCACGGCTCATGAGAGATACGGCACCAATGGCGTCGCCTTCGCAGATAATAGGCGCCACCACCTGGGCGCTGATTCCCTCCAGTTCCTCGTCCACTAACTGGATGAATGCCTTGTCTTCCCTGGCAGCAATGACAGTACTGCGCTCATTGATGGCCTGTTCCAGCTGGCGGCTGATATTTTTCTGGAGCAGGTCCTTCTTGGCCCCTCCTGCCACAGCTATGACCTGGTCCCTGTCCGTGATGCATACGAAAAGGCCGGTGGACTGTGCCATGGCCTCTGCATACTGCACGGCAAATGAGGTGAGCTCCATCATAGGCGAGTATTTTTTAAGGATGATTTCTCCTTCCCTGTCTGTGAATATCTCTAACGGCGTACCTTCCCTGAGCCTCAATGTCCTCCGAATTTCCTTTGGAATGACCACACGGCCCAGATCATCTGATTGTGTCAAGTAAGTGCAAAAAATTTTTCGGCATCCCCGAAAACCCTGATAAAATAGGCATTTGCGGGCTTTCGAGGAAGTCGAAAAAACTCACTTTTTGCGGTACCCATTGTGTGATTATAAGGCTAAAAACCGTAATTTTCTGCAAAATCCATGAAATCATTTCCTATGCTGTACGAAAAAGGTCATCGAATTTCCAGACGATTTCGATGTTCTGACCGTCCACAAAATTCACTCTCTCGACTGCTTCATACATGATTTCCCGAAGCGATTCTTCATCCAGGGAACCTGTTTTTCTGGCAATCGCTCTTTCTTTTTTTGCCTGTTCTTCAGCGTCCAGGTATTCCTGGTACTCCGCTTCGGTTCGGGCAATTTCTTCTTGCAGCTCCCCGGCACGCTGTTCACGCTGTGCCCGGAGTGCAATAAAATCTTCTCTGGTAATGCGACCTTCCCGGTAATCCAAATAGCTTTGCACCTTCTGGCTGTCGCCGGACTTCAGCTCGCCGGTCAGTATTTTCAGCTTCTGTCTGAGCATTGTCCCTTTTGACTGAGCCGCTTTGGATTTCCCACGGGACTGAACGGTCATCATGGCGATCTGTGCTTTCAGTGCTTCCAGAACCACTTCTTCAATCCTTGTTTTATCCCAGCGTACTTCTTTGCAGGAATGTTCTTCTTCATTCCAATAAGGTGTTGCACAGTAGAAATGCACGTCATTCCCAAAGGTTTTCTGAAGCTTTCTGCCGCAGTGAGCACAGTAAAACGGGTAAACATCCCGTTCTGTTTTCTTTTTATAGGGACGAACTTTCCGCAAAGCATCTTTCGCCGCTTCAAATTCTTCCATCGAAACAATGGCTTCATGAGCGTTCTCATGGATGATCCATTCCTCTTCTGGAACCCTGTACTGAGCTTTGTCCCTGATTTTCCTGCTCTCACGGGTGTGATTGACCATACAGCCGGTGTACTTGATATTTCTCAGCATTTCCAGAATCCTCTGATGCGTCCAGAGAGGTTTTTTGTCAGACTGATTTTTTCTTCGGACACCCTTATATTCAAGCGGCGTTGGAACGCCTTCCGCATTCAATTCTCTTGCCACCTGGCTGGTGGACTTTCCTGCGATGATTTCCTCGAATACACGCCGGACAATCGGTGCGGTTTCAGGGTCAATGACCATTTTATGCTTCTCCTGCGGCAGTACCCTGTACCCATACAGACAGCAGGAAACGTAGCCGCCATCCCTCTGTTTTACCCGCATTGCAGTTTTTACCTTTTTGGAAAGGTCTTTGCTGTAGTAGTCGTAAATCAGATTTCTGAAGGCAACGTCCATCCCGGCGGTATTGCCGAGATTCTGTTCGCTGTCGTAGTGATCGTTGATGGAAATCATCCGGACTCCCAGGAACGGGAAGATGTGTTCCAGATAATCGCCAACTTCCAGATAATCACGTCCGAAACGGGAAAGGTCTTTGACAATCACAATCTGAATATTTCCGTCCCGGATCAGGTCAATCATCCTCTGGAAGTCCGGTCGCTGGAAGTTCGTACCCGAAAAACCATCGTCGCAGAATTCCATCTGGGGCAATCCGGAAAGATACGGATTCAGAGCAATATGCCGCTGGATCAGCTGACGCTGGGCGGCAATACTGTTGCTTTCATCCTTTGCCTGATTTGTCCGTTTGTCCACATCTTCCAGCGAAAGACGAAGATAAACCGCAATACACTTTTTCATCCTACGCAACCTCCTTCCTGAGTATTTTGACAGTATCCAGAACTGCCTGGAAGCTGTCCATGTACCTGAACTGAATGCTCAGGGAATTGTCCCCGTTCATCTGCATGGATTCAATCATCGCATCTGCCAGTTCCTCACTGATTTCCTCGGCATGAGCGTATTTTTCAATCAGAGTTTCCCAGATTTTAGCTTCCTGAAGCGGTTCTTCATATTCTGCCTTTGCAGATTTCAGTTCTGCAAGCTGTTTTTCCAGACGGCTGATGTCCTCCATCAGGATTTCACGGGTCTGTGCATAGTCCTGATCGTCGATAAGCCCTTCCCGCAGGTCACGGTACAGCCCGGAAAAAACAGACTTCTTTTTCTCCAGCTGTTTTTTCAGTTCCTTCGCCTGGTCTGACTTTCCAGCCTTTTTCACCTGTTTCTTTTTGGCTTTCAGCAAGCTGTCCAGTGCTTCCCGGCAGTCCAGAAACAGCTCGAACTGTGCCTTGATGCTGCTGAGCACCGCTTCGTCCACATCAGCTTTCCGCATCCGCTTGGCAGTGCAGGCTCTTGCTCCATGCTCCTCATGAGCCGGACACTTAAAGGTAAAATATACCTTATCTTTATTGGTGCTGAAGGAGCGTACCAGCTTCATCACGGAGCCGCAGTCCGCACAGGTGAATTTCTTCCCGTAAATGTTTTTCGCTTTGGGAAGGTGGTCATATTTCCCCCTGTTTGCCTTCTGTACTGCCGCAGCTTTCTCGTTGATTTCCTGTACCTTTTCAAACAACTCCGGCTCAATAATCGCTTCGTGCGTATTTTCAACCAGTATCCAGTCCTGTTCCTCTGTACGGCTGAACGGAATCCCGGCATATAAACACTGCGTTGTTTTCCGCTGTGCCAGATGCCCCAGATAAGTAATATCCTTCAGGATGTCCGTTACCATGTGCTTGTTCCAGAGAATCTTCCGGGGCTTCTGATTATTGTTGGTGACAATCCCCCGATCTGCCTTGTACTGACCGGGAGACGGGATTCCCATATCGTTGAGCTTTTTATTGATTCCCATATAGCTCATACCTTCAGAACGCCACTGATAAATCATTCTGACTACCGGTGCCGTTTCCGGATTCACGATCAGCTGATTCTTGTTCTCCGGAGATTTCACATACCCGTATTTTTCCCAGGAGCCGATATATTCTCCCTTTTCCATTTTGCTTCGCAAAGCCGATGTTACTTTTCGGGAAATATCTTTGGCATAGTAATCGTTGATAATGTTGGAGAGCGACACTGACAGCTGCCCGTTGGCTTCCGCTGTATCCGTATCAAAATTGTCGTTGACCGCAATGAAGCGGATGCCAAAGAACGGACAGATTTTTTCCAGAAACTCGCCGGTTTCAATGTAATTTCTGCCCAGGCGGGACAGGTCTTTTACGATAATGCAGTTGATTTTTCTCTGCTGAACCGCTTCCATCAGACGCTGCCATTCCGGTCGTTCAAAATCGGTTCCGGTAAACCCGTTATCTGCAAAAATATCAGCCAGCTGAAGGTAAAATCGAGCGTCAATGTATCGCTCCAGCAACGCAATCTGATTCTCAATGGAATCGGAATTGCTTAAGTTATCTTCACGGGATAATCGGGCATAAATCGCTGTCTGATAAACTTTGATGCCGGATTCAGCCTTTTGGAGCTGAACATCCTGCCGTTCCCGGCGTTTTGCAACTCTTGCCAATTATCCCACCTCCTTTTCTACAGGCTGTACATTTTTCTGTTGTCCCTGATATTCTTCTAAAAATTCCAATATCGCCTGGAACTGGTCTGCGTGGCTCAGCGTAAGCGAAATCTGTTTGTCCGCTGTAATCTCAATCCGTTCCACAAAATGAATCACCACTCTGCGGGTCAGTTCCTGAATGTTCTGATATTTCCGGAACTGAGAAAGCCAGCTCTGCTGTCCGGTCAGACCGGAATTTACCTTATTCCGATTGCCAATCAAATGGGCAATCGAATCATTTGCATCCTGGATTTTCTGGTCACAGTCCGCTTTTAAGATTTTATACTCATCCAGCGTGATAACTTCCATCTTGAAGTCTTCGTAAACCATCGCCTTCATCTTCTTGTTGTACTCGATGACTTCTTCCTGTCGGGCAATTCCCCGTTCAATCCGTTCCAGTTCACGCCGTTCCCAGGAAATACCGTCCAGTTCTTTTAAGGCGGATTCCAAATCCAACGCCAGAGACACCTGCGACTGGATCACTGCCAGCACCGTATCATAGACTGCCTGTTCCGTGATTCTGTGAGGAGAGCATATCTCTTTATTCTGCTTGTTTGCTCCACAGATAAAATACACATACTCTTTTCCATGGGATTTTGTTTTTCTCCGGATCATGGAGCTGTGGCAGTCAGCACAGAAAACTTTTCCGGAAAATAAATGGACGGCTTCCCCTCCAACAGGGCTTCTGCTGTCTTCCAGCATCAATTTCTGAACCATATCGAATGTTGCCGGTGGAATAATCGCTTCATGGGCGTTTTCTACCCGCACCCATTCCGATTCATCCTTTGTACTGCGAACTTTGACCTTATGATTCGGAGTTGTGGTCTTTCCCTGTACCAAAGTTCCTGTGTACATCTCGTTTTTCAAAATCCGGTAGATTGCTACCGGACTCCAGACTGTCCGAGCCTGCTTGCGAAATCCGGACTGATACCTGGAACCGCAATGCCTTTTATATTCATATGGAGAAAGAACTCCATCCTGATTCAGCCTGTCAGCTATCTGTGCCGGACTGAATCCGTCAATCTTCATCCGGAAAATACTCTCCACAACGAGAGCTGCGGTTTTGTCAATGACCAGCTGATTCTTATTTTCCTCTGACCGCTGGTATCCGTATATCGCATGATTACCGACAAATTCGCCATTCCGTCTTTTAATGTCCAGATTGGAACGGACTTTGATGGAGATATCACGGCTGTAGGAATCGTTAATCAAATTTTTAAACGGAAGGATAATTTCATTTCCTGCCTGCTGATTTGCTGCGGAATCGTAGTTGTCATTGATTGCGATAAAACGGATTCCGAGAGCCGGGAAAATTTTCTCAATATATTTTCCTGACTCAATGTAATCTCGACCAAATCGGGAAAGGTCTTTGACGATAATACAGTCAATTTCCTTCTTTTTGACCAGCTCAATCATTTTCTGGAAATCCGGGCGGTCAAAATTTGCACCGGTAAATCCATCATCACAAAACTCCTGGGTCAGAATGATTTCCGGGTGATGCTTCAAATAATCTTTAATCAGCTTACGCTGATTTGCAATACTGTTACTTTCTTTCTTTTCTCCTAATTGAGAAAAGTCGCCATCTTCCTTCGATAATCTCAGGTAGATGGCGGCATGATAAGTCATGTCTATAAATTTTTGCATAGTTCGCCACTCCTGTCTGATTTTCGTTTAGAAGCCGAAAACAAACCGGAGTTCCGCTGATTTTTGTCCACTGCAATCGTACCATATTTCAATGCGGAAATCCAGTTTGTCACCTCAAAAGTAACACGCCAATTTCTTCCATGAAATGCTCTACATTGTGGCAATCATATTGATAAAATTATCTGTAATGGTGTTCTGCGTATTCGCAAAGGATACTTTCACCACCGTATCGCCCACTTTAAATTGATACGGATTTTTGATCTGCTCAATGAAAGATTTAATCCGTTCTTCACTGGGCAGAGAACGGTCAATTTTTACATTTCTGATGTCTACCAGCTGACTGATGTTTTCATTTTCTTTTTCCATTTACCATTCACCACCTTACTTCATCATTGTTACCAGAAATTTCCTGAACTATTCAGAAAACATCATCTGCAAAAGAATAGGCAGAGCCTTTAAACGTTCTGCCCATTGTTTTCACAGCTGAGATACTTTTTCAAACCCAGGCTGGCAAGCAACGCAGAATCTATTTTCTGCATTTCTGCTTGATCTATTTTTCCCAAATACCGCTGGATTCTATGCTTATCAATCGTTCGGAGCTGCTCCAGCAGCACTACCGAAGAACGGGGGAGCGCCGGATTATTCCGGAGCAGATAATGGGTCGGCTGACCTGCCTTCTTCGCTTTTTGAGCCGTGACAGCAGCCACAATCAAAGTCGGTGAATATTGATTTCCGGTGTTGTTCTGAATCACGATCACCGGACGGACGCCGCCTTGCTCCGAACCACACACCGGGGACAGGTCTGCCATGTAAAGATCGCCTCTGTGGTACTTCCAATTTTGTTTCATCACCTGCAACTCCTCCTTTTCCGGAAATAAATTTATAGTCGATAAAATCCGCCAAAAAGTAATCTTGTCGTCTATAAACGATAAAAATTACTATGTACAGGGAACCGGCAGTCAAATACACGGTTCCCTTTCTTTGCGTTTACTCCCATATTTGTCCTCGACATCCCTGGGCAGCAAGAGCTGTATCTTGCCGGGAAGTCATCAAACGGCTGGCTGCTGACCAGCTCCATAGGAATCTAACCTCCCCGTGGTTCTCACCGGGCTGCCCCCATTGCGTGTTCTTGTTTTTACAAGGCTGTGGCTGGGCAGAAGTATCATTATCCCTGTTGCTTTCATTGCCGTACCGGAAGCAATCCGATATTTACAAGCCAATAGTTCTCGCTCTGACCTTCAGAATGAACAGACAAAATTAACTGACTCTGTATTTCTGATTGAAATCGTCCTGGCGTATTGCTGATGTGGCTGATGCTTTCGCACCGGCAACAGGAACGTGTTTGATGAATGAGTATTCTGTTTTCAAGGTACATCCAGCCGTTTTCCCTGGCTGTATCTAAATTGTACCTGTTCTGAACTCAACTTTTTATGACCTTGTACGGCGGTTCACCCACCGTGGTACGGTGGATTTTCAGACTTTATGCTTCAGAGCAATCATCCTGGCAATAACAGCATCTATATCTGCAACTATTTCCTGACGCTGAATCTCTTCTCCAAGCAATATGTAGTCTGTCGAAACATCAAAGAAGCATCTGATCTCAACCAGCAGGTCGATAGACAATCCCTGCAATCCTCTTTCGAGCTTTCCAAGATTGCTGGTGCTGATGTTCAGCTTCTCTGCAAGCTGTTCCTGTGTCAGTCCTCTTTCTTTTCTCAGTTTTGCAATTCTTCTTCCGCATTCTTTCGAGTCAAAATACATACCGTTTCCTCCTTGACGGCACAAAAAAAGAACCGGAGGAAATCTCTGGTTCTCTTTCGTGCAAATGTCTGGAAGACGGCAGAAAAAAAGCCCCGTACCTGAATCGGCACGAGGCAATTACGATATTTCTGATATGCTGCTGTCTCCCAGCATACCAAGGATAACACTTGACAAGTCGGACTTTCAGTAGGGAAACCGTCGGACTTTTATCGGACCTTCGTCGGGATTATGTCGGACCGAAATCGGTCATCATCCACAGTTTCCGCTATATTTTCCTCGTTATCCACAAGGAAATGTCTCAGCTTGGGGATACTTCCTCCCCAGAGGGATAATCCAAACAGCAGGATTGCTTCTTTCTTACGGTCATAAAAGGTGCTCCTCTCCATGCCCAGCACTTCCAGCAATTCAGATTCCCTGTATTTGAACCGGGCAAGATAACATTTCGACAAAATCTCACAGTACAGATCTCCTCTGCACGGATAGTCCCTGACCCGCAGCATGGTATCTTCCACCAGCTCGATAATCCATTTTGTTTCAAACAGTGAACGAATGCGCTCTTCAAAACGTTCCCTTGCTTCATCCGGTGTGAAAGTCTCCAGATAAACCAGGGCGCTGTCCAGATCGGAGCCGCAATAATAAATCAGCTCCTCATGTACCTCGTCTGCCCGTCCAACTGTTGACCAGCAAACATCCCGATAAATAGATAAAATCAATTTTGAGCGCTCATATAAAACTTTTTCTTCGACCTGCTGCATTCTGCACAGCATACGAATACTGTTTAAGGTCTGAGCATTATTTCTACCCATACACATTTTCCTCCCGTGTTTATGTCATATCAAATTCCTTTCTAAGTCCATATCCAGCCAAAGGGAAAGAAAATGCTGAAGCATGGACAGAATACCGAATATAGATTGTGTTCTCTTCTAAACAATACAAAAATCAGAAGTTATAGTCGGAAGTTATTGACTCACACAAACTTCCGATGTATAATAAACAAGAAGTAAAACTTCTTTTTCTTGATTCTATTATAGTCTTTTTCGGAAGTTTGTCAACAGATAATCGGAAGTTACAGAAAAATTTTACAGAAAGGAAGGAAGAGAAATGACATTTGGTGAAAAGGTGAAGGAAGCCCGGTTGGCGCTGAACCTCTCTCAGGCGGAGCTGGCACAGATGACTGGCATCTCGGAACGTTCTCTCTATACCTATGAACAACTGGGTACACTCCCACGAAAAAATAATATCCGGAAACTGGCGGAAGCTCTGCATATCTCTGTTTCTTATCTTCTGGACGATGAAGAAACGGACTCTCAGAGCCATATTGATGAAGATATGTTCCTTGCTGAAGCAAGGGAACAGTTCGGTGCCAAAGGTGCCAGGGAAGCTCAGGAAGTCCTGGGACGGGTAAGCTCACTCTTTGCCGGAGGGGAACTGGACGAAGATGCCAAAGATGTATTCTTTCAGGCATTGATGGCAGTCTATATGGATTCCAAGAAAAATGCCAGGGAAAAATTCACCCCGAAAAAATACAGAAAACATAAGCAGCCGGAATAAGGCGCATAATATCAGACCTCACTCACAGGGAAATGTTTTCTGTGTCCGATTTGGAGGTGAAACAAGTGAGAACAGCAGCACGCATTATTGATACAGTTGAGAAGCTGACAAAAAAATATGATACCAGAGACCCCTATGAACTTTGCAAATGTCTGGGAATCAAAATCCATTTCTACGATATGGAGAAAAAGCTGAAAGGTTTTTTCTTCTACCAATCCCGGCAGAAGAATATCGTCATTGACAGCAACGTAAACGAGGTACTGGAGCGCATCTTGGTTGCTCACGAACTGGGACATGCCGTGCTTCATACCAAAATCGCCATGATGAAAGGTTTTCAGGAAATGGAAGTACTGGACGGCGGCTCACCGGAAGAAGATGAAGCAAACTTCTTTGCCGCAGAGCTACTCCTGGAAGATCAGAAAGTATTGGACTGCCTGTCAGAATATTCTTTCTTTGAAACCGCTAAAAAGCTCTATGTTCCCGCAGCGTTACTGGATTACAAATTCAGCCTTCTGCACGAAAAGGGGGAACTGGTCAATTCCATGTACATTCGGAAGTCAGATTTTCTGAGAGAAGATCTCGGAGATTATGACGAAGCCAATCATTTTTCATGTGATGATTAGGGGAAATACCCGCTATATATGGCGAAAAAATTAAGATAATTTTCAACACAAAAGCAGACTTGATAAATTTGGTACTCAGGTCTGCTTTTGATTTCACGGGGTATAGCCATCAAACGCATTGAAAAATTCTCCCCCTATTTCCATAATATCCTCGATAGGAATCTTTAAGCCATTCTGCAAAATGACCAACCGTTCATAGTCATCAATTTTCCTAATTCTACCAGCAACGTTTATATATGCACCTCCGGATTTTCGTTCATCCGGTTTGAAATATAGGATTGTGATTTCTGCCTCAGGGTGTTCCAAAGCTATTCTCAGCTTTTCATCCAAAGCAACTTTTTCGTATTCATCCAGTTCAATGCGACTGTCAGTCAATCTCGCAGTTTCTTTTACCGCTGCATCGTATCCTGTCAATGCAGCAAAAGGAGAGAATTGAGCTGCACGATCAATCATAGACATTCTTGGTCTACTGGCAGAAACGTGATGGGGCATATTGATAATATCCTCGTATTTGTGTTCGTCTGAATAATCCATACAGCACCTCCCTTACTCCATCGAATCAAAATCATCGTCTGTGCACTTTCGGATAATATGTTTTGTTTTATCAAGTGGCAGGGGAACTCCATCTTCTGGAAAATATTCCTTTTTCACGACCTTCACAATCACTTCATGATTGTCCGCCCCGGCTGGAACAAGCACAAAATCTCCAGCTTCGATGGAATCATCGTCCGCTATGTAATAATAGCTCTTATATCCCTCTTCAAAGATGACACTACAATAAATAACGTCCCTGCTGGTTCTGCGAACTTTCCCGTACACAGAAGGATTCATAATTTCCCCCCAGCCATAAAAAGTTAAGAACTCAAACACTGAGTCGATAAACTCTGCCCAATCATCCGGCAAACCTTTCTTATCATAGGTTCCCTGAAGAATCTTTTTCTCTCCCTTTTGTGTCAACACCTGAATGCTATAGTCCTTGCTTTCAAGCGGATCAACAAATACATCCTCCGGGTTACCTTCAATATGCCCAAATAATGTATTTACATCTAAACCCTCAAGTAAGCTCTTAACTCCATCCTCAACCTTATATGTCCGAGTAACCGAACAACCAGTGCCAATGTTCTGAATATGTTCAATGGTATCACTGTCGCCGTCAATGACCATTGACTCAGTATAATCCCATACAGCATACTCTATTGTTTCCGAAATCGGCACTTTGGGTTTTATTTTGGTAATGCGGTGGTATTTTATTTCGATTCTTTTTACTAAATCAGGTTTTGTGTTCCCATCAAAAGCATAGAGATCTGGCATATTCAGACTATCACGAAGAAGCTCGGAAAGATCAATCCCGTTTACTTTAAAATCAGAGCACAAAGAACCACGGAATTTATAGATTTTCCCCTCTGTATTCATTAGTTCCATGTCCCAGTCGCCAATATCCGTGGCATAAATTTCATCGTATCCCTCACTGAAATATGCGGTAAATGCCGAAAAAATTTTATCCACACAATCCTTCGCAAGCTTAAAATTCTGTGTCCTGGGCTTTTCATGTCGTCCGTTATTACATACATGACCGAAAACATATGCTGAAAACCATACTTGTCCTTCGGAATTGATGGTTATATGTTGCTCCACTTCCTCATCCGGCTCAGGACAAAGACCATAGCATATTCGGTTAGAAACAAGATGAATTTCCTGGAGTTGTCCAGTGAAAACAAATGGGTTTTCTCCGGAAAGTATCGCCAAACGGCTCAGTGCCAAAATGAACCATGAACGATTTTCATTTTCTAAGATAGTGGACGCATCATAAGCCCAGTGATTGAAGTATCTCCACCGGGAATAGATCGCAGAACCAAGCAAATCAATATCTGTTACATCGTCAATGATTTTGTCCAGCTCATCATATCGACTTGCTGCGTTCCCGTATTTTTCCGAAAAAGCATGACCGCAGTCCATCTGAAACCCCAGGGCTGCACAATCATCTGACATGTAACGATCGACAAGTTCAAAATAATTTATTTTCTGGTCACGAAACTTATCGATCCATTTTGCTGCAAAGTCGTGAACCTGTTTCAGAGTTCTCACCGTGTTCACCTCCAGAATATCACTAAAATTCTTCCCAAGTTCTTCCATTCAAATCTGTCGCAATTTGCTCGGTGTTGGGGATGACTTTATATCCAAACATATCCGCAAGGTTAAAAAATTTGCTCTTTTGAATTGGATTTTTACTGCTTTTTCTAAAATCAGTTGGATAAAACTTCTCAACAATAAAATATCTATGACTTATGGTACGAAGATTATATCCATAATCATCTGCACGGCGGATTGCTTCTTCAATTCGTTTTATTTCTTCACTTGTCACTGTTTCTCCCGATTCCGTTTGATAGGTCATTGCACCATTCATCTCAATAGCAAGAACTGTCTTTTTTATTTTTCCAATAGCTCGGATACTTTTGTCTTTATAGAGTCCGATATAGCCATGTTCTGAAAATTTTCGGGATTCCCGATCATAGAACAAATTCAAGTCCATATTGTCTTTGAATGTAGTACCCGAAACAATGGCTCTCATCCATTTATATCCGTCCGGGATCAGTTTTTCATCAAAACAATATTTTTTAAAATCATCCAGAACAGAAATAATTTCCGTATCTCTATCGTCCACAATATCTTCCATCGCTTCTACAAGCTGCTCGAACGTCAAATTAACATGCTTAATTGGATGAAGCAAACGTTCTGCATTCTCATCATTATATTTCTTTAACTCAACCGTCATCTCATCGAACAGCTGCTGTTTCATCGGTCTCGGATCTAGTGTCAACAAAACCTTTATATCTTCAGATCCAAATTCCTTCAGATGATTCACAAGCTGCCGTTTGTCAAACTGATTATAAAGCTTTGTTTCCACTACAATTTTAAAACTCTTTTGACTGATTACCGCATCTGGCACGCTATCATCGCCAGCCACTTGCAAGTCAAATGTAATTTCCGGACTTTCATCCTCCCCCAGGATAAGGGAATTTATCATGGAAAAAAATTTATCAGCATTATAATTATAGAGACGTGATAACATCAGCATTGTGTTAGATGTATCCACATTCTCTTTTGAATGATATCTCTGAAAGTAGTGTATTTGCATATTCCTTTCTCCTAATCCATCTACGCCTTATGACCGCCAATTTGCTTATTACGGTCTTTAGCAGTCGCACCATCCTGAAGATTCATTCCCTTCAGAATAGCATTTTTCCCAAATTTCTTCTTTATGTCCAACGCCGCCTTTTGCAGTTTCTTTTCACGCTCCAGGGCAGCGTTTTCTTCTTTACGCTGTTTTTCCAATGCTGAATAGTCAGTAAACAAGTCCAACTGTTCTGCATATTCTTCTTTCGGTACAGAATCTTCCGCTATCACGTGATTTGCCGCTATATTCACTCGGCGAATTAACAGGGAAGTATCTACAATCTGGTCAAACAGCTCCATTGTCGCTTTGGTAATCAGCATGGTGGAAGAAGTCCACCTACCAATGTTGGCAGTTCCGTGAGCATGTTTTGGAATTTTACGACCATAACGGTCAGTTGTGACGGGACCCGTGTATGTTTTGTGACGTTCCGGGTCTGTCAGATTCTCTATGTCATAGCCAATGGTAAGAACAATCTGATTGGTAACCAGTCCTTTATCAACCAAATCTAGTACAAGCAAGTCAATCATTTCTCTTACAACCAGCTTAGCTTTCTCAAACTCATAGGGACATTGAAGCACTTGTCCTGAACCAACGCTGTTACTGCTGGGCTTGTATGCTTTTATTTCCTTCATTGTGCAAGGTTCCCAGCCCCAGGCATGGTCTATCAGCAGTTCAGCGTTAATGCCAAACAACCGGTAAAGTAAGTCCTCATTATCCACAGAACAACGGGCTATGTCGCCCATTGTAAACATTCGATATTCCTCCAGCTTCCGGGCATAGCCTTTTCCCACTCTCCAAAAATCGGTAATAGGACGGTGATTCCAGAGCTGACGCCTGAATTCCATCTCGTCCAATTTTGCTATTCGTACTCCATCTTTGTCTGGCTGGATATGCTTTGCAACAATATCCATTGCGACTTTGGCAAGAAACAAGTTGGTTCCGATACCGGCAGTCGCAGTGATTCCGGTTGTATTCAGCACATCCCGGATTATCTTCATAGCCAGCTCATGGGCAGTCAGGTGATAAGTATTAAGATAGCTGGTTACGTCAATAAACACCTCATCAATAGAGTAAACATGAATATCCTCCGGTGCAATATATTTCAGATACACATTATAAATTTGGGTACTGATCTCCATATATTTTGCCATCTGCGGAGGTGCTACAATATAATCTACTGCCAGAGAAAGATTGCTGTTCAATTCCTGCAAATTATAGGAACTGCCAATGAGAGCACGTCCAGGAGCTTTGCTTTTGCGTAAGGCATTGACTCGATTTACAGCCTGAATCACTTCAAAGAGTCTTGGACGTCCTGGAATGGCATAAGATTTCAGCGCTGGTGAAACAGCAAGACAGATGGTTTTCTCTGTTCTGCTGGCATCTGCTACTACCAGGTTAGTAGTCATCGGATCTAAATTCCTCTGCATACATTCAACGGAGGCGTAGAAGGACTTCAGGTCTATCGCCACGTAAATATGATTTTCAGTTGTCATAATCTATGCCCCCTTTCCCAGTCCTGTACATACTTTATTTTCGAGTAAGTTTGTAACTCATATCCAGAAGATTTTTTATTTCATCATCCGGAACACTTCCATCCAAAGCAATACTGACCCATTTTTCTTTATTCATGTGATATGCCGGAAAATATCCTTGTTTGCTGCGAAGAGAGCCAATCAAAAGAGGATCGCTTTTGACATTTAATATATCTATAATCTGATTTCCTGCTAACCCCAGTTTTTGAACAGATACTTCCAAGATAACGGCATACCATTTTTTACTTTCAGCGTGACGAAGAACTGCGTTCCAGTCATTCCAGGGATAATCAGGAGCTGTCCCATAGGTTTCTTTTACCCACTCAAATAATTCGCTACGTTCCATTTTAAGCTTCCAATCCATTGCAAATTCTGTTTATTTCATACAGAGAGATAGTATCCTTGATCAATCGCTGAATTTCTCTGGCATTACTTAATTCAGCTGATGCTAAAACAAGTTTTTCCCTAATTTCACTTGGCAAAATGTCACTGTAATCTGTATTCATCAAAGCTACTTCTGCAATTTTCATCTTAGCATCTTTGGACAGTTGCTTAAATTCTATGATTGCGTCAAATCTATTATATATCGGGAGTCCCAGTTTATCTTTGATCTCATCTTCCGAATGATAATTGGAGGTGCAAAAAATAACAGCATGTCTAACGTCTACCTTGTAGTTTTGATCTTCAAAAACGCCCTCATCAAACAGCTGGTAAAACGCACTGTGAAAAACCGGATTGGCTTTATCAAATTCATCAAGCAGAATAACATTAGAATCTCTTGCTAATAAGTCTTTTGCAAAACTCTTTTGATTATGCTTACCACCAAAAAGATAATTTGAAAATTCATTATTCTGATACATGGAAAATTGTTTTCTAAGCAACACACCGCCAAGCAACTCTGTCAAATATTGTACTGTTTCAGTCTTTCCAAGTCCGGAATCTCCATAGAATAATATTACGACAGGTTTGCACTGCCGGTTATCCATAATGGGATAGAGCGCTTTTAACAATTTCATTTTGACAGATTCCTGACCGATAATTCTATTATCAAATTCGAGATATATTCGTTTAACAATATCTTCGCTTATGATATTATACTTTTGCTCATCGACCTTGATTATGTCCTTTTCGCCGTATATCCTCTCGACCTGATCTCTTAATAATGCCGGTGGATTTTGAATATACATATTGGTCACATTGATTTGTGCAACAAAATCAACAAAATTTGTTATAACATGCTCGTTGACACTATTGTATTCATTCGCATATATTACCAAATTAGAAATACGAGGTTTCTTTTTTTTAGGTTTTTCCGTCTCAGTATCTTGTTTAGGTAATCCTTTTATTTCCATTACAAATTTCTTGCTTTCATCATCTATTTGCATGGCAACACTTAACAAGTTTCTGTGCTCCTTGGGGATTATCTCTGCAAAAGCTCTGTCTGATCCGTAAAACATAACAATTTTCTTCATACTTTAACCCCCGCCAGTACGATGTCATACACTGCAAGGCTATCTTCCTGCTTTTGAGTTTCCCCATCTGCACCTAAGATACTCTCAGCTGTCACCTCTGCTGGCTTATTTTGAAACTCAAACTCTTTATCTATACCCAATTCTCTCTGTTTACATGTACCAACTTGAACACCGTAATATGTAAGATTCATTTTGCTTAAATCTGCAAGGCTATAGTCATTTTTGAATGCATTGATATTAAATCTAAGCACAGACGCAGGCGTACTTTCCTTTTTCAACAACATAGCATAATAGCCTCGTTCACTGAGCACTGCTTCATTTAATTTTTCGATATCAAATGGTAATTGCTCCTTCGGGATGACAGAAAGATAAGAACTATACATCTTGTATAATGTCACTGAATTTTGAGGAGCATAAACTCCGGAATCTTCAAATTTTATGATCTTATCATCTGTACAAGCCGCAGATATATAATCTGTCAGCAATGTATTTTTTATCGTTGTATCCAACAATTTTGAAACTTCGCCTTTTCCTGTGGCATCAAGATTTCCCGATATACTTCCTTTCAAAAAGCTGATAATATTAAATCCGCCCTTTGCCTGAGCTTCGATTTCGGCTAAAATTTCTGCAACACGCTTCTTATTTTCTTCTTTGCTCCAGTCAAGCCTTCCACCATTTGTAATATCCAAATAATCCTGTGCAGCCGCTTCATCGAAATATGCGATTTTGAGAAAACTTGGACTGTCTTTTCCCATTCTATCCTTCTCCTTGTAATTGTTAATTTATTATTTCTTTTTGGGGAAATTTATTTCCCTTTCAGTATTCAGAACAATGCTATCATCAACTGGAAAGATACCTTTTATCTCATCCATGTAGTTATTCCACCCCCAAAGCCTTAAACACCGCATCCTCCGCACTCTGATACGGAATCAGCTGGAATGCACTCATCAAATCTGGCGGTACCGTTGCAAAATCCACGAAAGATGTGCTCGGTATCAGCACTCGTTTTGCGCCGCTGTCCAGACAAACCTGCAATGTGCTTGCAAGCTCGTCTACTTTTATCATTGTACCGCTGATACTGATTTCTCCCAGCACTACCAGAGAACTTTGTACCGGTCTGCCCAAAGCAATAGAGCATAATGCAATCAGCGTAGGCAATGCCAGCTTCCCAGTCATACCGATACCCTGTAAATCCTGATAATTGATGATGTAGTCCTTCGTTGTCGTACTGATATTGCCGCTAATCCTGCTTCCGTTTGCCTTTAGGAAATTAAATGCTGTATTGCTGGATTCTTTCGCATCACGATCCGTCCCAATACCAGTCCTTTCAAATTTTCCGTTACCAGGCAGCATCTGGGACTCCAGTCGGAATACACCGATCATACCGCTTTTTCCCTGAGAGACGGTATAAACCTGTCCAGGATTGCACATTCCTTCAGGGATCAGCTTTCCTCCGCCCTGTTCTGGTACAGACACATAATGCTCAGACATATCATCCATGTCTATGTAAGAGAAGTTTACATCGTAGAACTCCATACCGCCCAGCTTTTTCAACTGCTCTTTGACACGGCGGCGCATTTCCAGCGCCAGCTGAAGAACTTCTTCCAGCTGCTCTTTCGTAAACTCTCCATTCGGATAGACCAGCTTCAGATATCCGTCAACCATTCTTCTGACTGCGATAGTATCTCTCTGATTCAGGTTCTTTCCAAGCCGGAAATAGTGGTCGATGGCATCGCCATACTGTTCTTTCCGCAATTCACGGATAAACTCAGCCAGATAATCGCTGATGAAACCATAATCGTTTGTAAAATGCTCCGGTCTGAACTTCGGGATCTCCCAGCCAGGCAGATAGCAGTGCATACGGTCTAAAAAGGCTGTGTCTGTTCCCATTTCAGGAGGAAACGGATCAAACAGGCTGGAAGTTTTCAAAAGAACTTCCACACTCTGATTGATGTTTCCCACAAATACCATAGAAGCAGAAGCCGCTTTTTCCTCTTTGCCACGGGCAAAAGAACCGGATGCCATATAATCTTTCATAATCTGTATGCCATCTTTATCCTTAAAGCGGATACCTGCTACTTCGTCAAAGGCAACACAGTCCCACAGACCGACCAGACCGACTGTCTTTCTTCCCATGTTATAGAAGAGGTTGGCGACCGTTGTCTGACCGCCGGAAACCAATATGCTGTTCGGAGAAATCTCTTTATACAAGTGGGATTTACCGGTACTGCGGGGTCCCAGTTCGCAAAGATTGAAGTTATTTTCCACCAACGGAATCATACGGGTCAAAAGCAGCCATTTTTCACGGTAGGAGAGTGCATCCGGCTCCATACCGATAGAACGGAGCAGTACGTCCATCCATTCCTCTTTGGTAAATGCCTTCCGCCCCTGCTTTAGCTCCGCAATGTCAATATGGGGCATCTGAATTGGCGTCAGCTTGCGGATGCTGATCGGGGTAATTTCCTTCTGCTTTTTCTGTTTGGAACGTAGCGGATTTCCGTTGATGTCCTCGATTCCAAAGTTATTATCGCCCTCCGCTTCATAATCCAACTGGACAATACACCAAATACCTCCGCAGAGAAGGCGATCGAATTTCTCCGGATATTCGTCTGCGATTGGTACATTTCCCAAACCGAGATTGGAAAACTCAGTAAAATAGCAGTTCTTTTTAATATCCAGATGTACCGTCACCATATCAATGATGGTATGACTTCCCTTCTTCCGCAGCTGGGAAAGAATTTTCTGAGCTTCATCCGGACGGACGAAATTGTCAGCAAGAATCCTTTTGACCTTCTGAACGCCGTCCTCGATCACTTCTTCATCATCGGAGCTGCAATACTGTCCCAGCAAGAACTCCAGAACATAAACCGGGACATTTGCGCCTTCTTTTATTTTTTTCGTCAAATCCTTACGGACAATCTTTCCGTCAAAATATTGGCGAAGTTTTCCTTTTATTTCTTCACGGGTGCTTTCACACTCATTCATCTGTTCCATTCTCTATTCCTCCTGCCAGCTTAACTGAAGAAGTCGAACTCATCCACCGCAAAAGCAATATCAATCTGAAATTCCTCACGCTGCGGAAGCTGAAGTCCCTGTTCCTCCGCAATCACAAGATAGTAGGTTTCAGTATTGCTGTATTTTAACGGTTTCAAATTGAAGGTACACCGGAATGTACGCTCTGTTCCATTCTCGCTTGTTTTATCCGCAATGATCTTCTGAACGTCACTGATCTGTTTGCCGTTAGAATCCACAAAGTAAGCCTGATAAGTTGCGGCTTCCCGATTCGCTCCCACCGCATCCTTCTGGTAAAAGTTCAGGTTGAAAATCATATTGCTGATTTTCCTGCTTGCGGACAGCAGGCTCACTGTAACCGGCTTGGTATCGTATTTCTGCTTGTTCCGTTTGTATTCCATCGAGTCATTTCTCAAATGGTGATAGTCAATCACTGGAACTACCATTTCCTGCAAGCTGATACCGCCATGAACGAAGTTCAAACCGCCGCCGTTCATCTTGATCCGAATGCTCCCTTTCGGTGTGAATCCATCAAAATCAGTTTCGCCATCCAGGAACTTCACCGGCATCAGATAATCCGGCGATGCACCTTTCTGCATGATAGCATACCGTCTGCCGTATTCCACGTCCATGCTGTTAAAGCTAGTCTTATCCGCTTTGCTGTCCTCTGTCAAAGGACTATATGTATATAAGAATCCATGATCGGCAGTAATCAAAATATTGGCTCCACCGAATTCATTCACAATGATACGTACCATATTTTTCAGCTCAGAAATCGCTTTCTCACAAGCCGAAAAGACAGCGGTATCGGAGGTATGACTTGCTTCATCAATGGTATCATGGTAAATGTAGACCACTTCCATGCCCTTTACCAGAGCACTTCTGTCAGCCCGTTTCATACCGATGATATTTTTGTACTGCAACGCCACACTTGCCGGGTTAGCTGCTTTCAGCACTTTGTCACGGTTGGTGCTGGCTGTGGATTGCCCATCTGCCAATACGCAAAGCAATTCGTTTTTCACTTCAACAGAAAGTTCGGAGTGCGGAAGCAGAGCAGCCATGCCAAACTTTGTAATGGACGGGAAAATGCTCTGCATATTCTGGAGCTTTACCTGGCTCTGGTTCTCTCTTTGCAGTTCTTCTGCAAGGGTAGCCGCCACTTCATACCGCATCGCATCTGAAATAATCACAAACACTCTGGAATCTGCATTTTTCACACGGCTGCGGTAGAAATCTTCCTGATGAGGAATTTCCATGATTTTTCCGTACACAGCCAATTCCTCTGCACAGACATCCGACCAGTTATTCCCAAGTTCGCCCAGGAACCAGTGGGAATACAGCCCTTCCACTTGGTCTACAACGTGCTTGAACAGATCATCCAACAGAAGATTGGAGGTTTCCAGACTTCTCTGGAAACAAAGGTGGAACTGCCGGTAATAACGATCCATCTGATAATAATCTTCCGTATAGTTCTTCCAGATTTCACGAGCCTGTGCCAGATGAAACCCGGCAGAATGTTCCTTGAAGAACTCCTGCATCTTCGCCACCTGCAAAATACCATCATAGAAGTTGGCAAAGCCTTCATACCAGGCACAGGTACGACGTTTTTCCACTACTTTTGTAATCATATCTGCATCAATGATCTGATTACTGATTTCCGTCATCAGCTTTGTCAGAATGATTTCATTGATACAAGGGAAACATTCCGTATCCACCAAATCCTCTAATGACAGCTGTCCAAAACGTTGGGGAAGATGAGCTTCTTCTTCCACATAACGGGCGATTTCATAAAGCTGGCGGTCATCGTCGCTTCTCAGCCAGTCCGATACAAAATCATAACAGTATGCCTGATGAGGAAGGGAGAGGAATTTGTCCAACCCTGCCAGATGCTCCTGGAACAACGTGCGGGTGGATGCAGTCAGCAGCAAGTGGATCGCAAGCTGACCAATATCCCCGTCCTCTTCGCAATAACCGGTTCCCTGGCGAACCATTGCCCAAAACGCATCGTTTGCTCCATAATTCACGAACTCTTGATACAGCGCATTGTTGTTTTTATCGAAACCGGAACGGAAGATACTCTGTATAATCTGATTCGGCTGAGCTTCTTTCAAACCGCAGATTGCCGCCATCACTGCCAAATGCAGCTGTGCCGGATTGGAAGGTGTTTTGGTCTGTGCCACGATCCTTGCACGGCGGTCTTTTGCATTAAAAAATTTGCGGTAATGTTTTACCTGTTTGCGCATCGCAAAGCTCGATACCAGCCCCATTTCATCCATCCAGATGGAAATGAGGTCGGCACGGAACTCCTCGCTGTACAGTTTTATATCCATGAGCCAGTCATCATCCGGTCTGTCAAAAGACAGAGGATTATAAACCAGATAATTGGAAGTCAGGTCGTCATGGGAGAGCAGCTTTTTCACCATGAAAGTATTGCTTCCTGTCAAAGCAACGATTTTTGCATCATTCAGCTGAATCTCATCCAGCTTATCCTCAAACTCCCGATCCTCGTCATGCCAGAAGATAATGCGGCGGTGATAATATTCCGGCAACGGCAGCGCAAACCTTCCATTTAATTCCTGTATTACTTTTTCTATGTCCATGCTGCGTTACCTTCCTTCCATATTGTTTACATAAATTGTACTACGTGCCGCACCTTCTTTTCTCAGATAATTTCCTTCAACCATATCCTGTAAAATAGCTCTTGCTCTACGCTGTTTTATTTCTAAAAGCTCTGCAACCATAGAGGTTGTAATGGAGCCATTTTCCAATACATATTGATAAATCTTCCGTTCCTTCTCATTATCCGGCAGTCTTTCGATAGTATCCGGCACTTTTTTATTGATATCCGGCACTCTATCGGCATTATCCGGCATCATGCTGGCACTATTTGGCACTGTACCGGCACTATCCGGCACTTTGTCAGCATTATTATCTCCACTGGCATCGTCAATCTGTCCCCGGTAGATATTGATACGCAAATCGACTTCACCGCCAATGAACTCCGGTTCACGCAGACCAGCGGCTTTTACCTTGCCAATGATTCTTGGAATACCGCTTCCCCAGTGCTCAATCAAATTCATATAAGAGAATGCATACGCAAGAGCCTCGTTACGAATCTGGGAATATCCCTCTTTCATACGCTCCAAAGTTTGTCCCATTGGTAATTTCCCTGGGGAAGTGATTTCTAACCGGTTGTCATACACCGCAACCTGTATATTGCCATGATCCAGATAACTGCGGTGCACCGCTGCGTTGATGATCAGCTCACGGATAGCGTCCGGCGGAATTTCATAAACATCCTGACGATAGATACCCACAATGGTAGCACCCAGATGAATATTCCGCAGAACAAACTGAAACGCTTCCTCTATTTGTTCCCAAATCGGACCGGTATACTCCCGACGATCAACAAATACTTCTTTGGTCGTTCCCTTGAACACGCCGCATTGCATTGCGACATGAAGTCCTCCGCCCCCTGTTAAAATGGCGTAGGCATTGGACGGATAATCTTTTCCATCACGCTCAATCAAAACACCCCAGGAACGGAGCTGCTGTCTGCCGACATCTTTGACAGCTGCTTTCTGCTCCTCACTATGAGCGTTCTTGATTGCCTGCTCTTTCATAGCTTTGCAAAGAGCGTCAATATCTTCATCCGTGACATTCAGCCCGGTACACAGAGCCTGATCGAAGTAGCGGTTGCTACCCTCAAACATCAGTTCTTTTATCATGTACTCATCGGCAGGGCGGGTCGTTCCGGCGACACGGACATATACGCCGCCCTCTTTACCGAGAGCCTTGATATAATATGGCCGTTGTCTGCCCCCGGAAACCTCTACTACAATGATCGTCTTGCCGTCAACCGTCTGTAGAGTAATATCCGGAATGATCGCCGGTTCACAGCTGTCTGACACTGCATTAGCAATGGCATCCATTTTTTTGAACACATCTTCCTTGTCAAAGCCAATCACTTCTCTGGTTTTATCAGCAATTCCAAAAATGATTTTTCCTCCGGTTCCGTTTGCAAAGGCAACCACAGACTTCATATATTTAATACTTTTTTCCGGCAGGTTTTCCTTAAATTCCACATTTTTCGATTCCCCGGTGAGGATTTCTTCTATAGTCATTGGATACACCTCTCTCCTTAATAATATTATGATTCAGTGTGCTCGAACTTATGAGTTCGCAATGGTTCTATCACATTCATCAATAATATAATTCGGAATTGTATTAAATAAAACTGGGTTCAGCTGAAATAAATAGTCGTTTTCAACATGATATGTTTCGTTAATAAACTTCCGCATTACATGATTCTCATCCGTAGCATCGTAAAGTAATCTATATATTTGCAACTTCTCATAATTGCTCTCCGAGTGCCAGTATAAGTCAATCATTGCTGCACGATTGCAAACAGTATCTAACAATTGAAAGTAGTCAAATTCTGGTATAAACTCTTGAATCTCCTCTGTTGCTTGTTCTATCTGCTCTTGAGACAATTCCACACCATTTTGTCCGATTGTTGGTCTTGGTCGTTTATGAAGTAAATCAGACAGCAGGTGCCATGCCAAATCTTTCCCTCTGTTCACCTCGATGTATTTTCTTAAATAAATAGATTTAATCACTGGATTTTCTGTGCTCCGTATGTTTTCAATAGCCAACTGCGCAAATGACTTGATATCATCTACGTTAATAGATTTTTCGTTAAGAACACCTTGATTGTTCTCTACAAAAGTTGCTGATGGTATTCCTTGAAAAAAACTTGGATGATTGTATATCGCATCAATAACAGGCTCGAAATCATGCGTAAGAAGCAAAGTAGTTTTCCCTCGAAAACTTCCACCTCGAATAAAAAGCATATCAAGAATAGCAAACTTTTTATTCTTGTCAAAAGATGAAATCGGATCATCAAGAATAATCAAATTTGCATGCATATATATTGCTTGGTACATAAACAAAACGAGCGCAAATGCATTTCTCTCCCCAAAGCTCAGATGTTTTTTCACTCCAGAAATTCTTGTATTACTTTCACCAAACTTCAGCATCAATTTATAGGAATGATCGGGCGTTTCATCAATAGATACCGTATAGCCATACCCAGCGTTTTTAAGAAAATCATTGATTTCCTTATTATATTTTTGTACAGTTGTCTGTATTTCTCGTTTCTGCTGATTTACCGCTCCCTGGAGCCGCCCTACTTCACCAATCAACTGATCTATAGAAGCATTAATTATAGCAATTTTCTCGTTCGTGTACTCAGAATTAAGATGGGTAAAATAAGACATATCAATTTTAAATTCCGGGATTCCATCTGCAAGTCGGTCAATATCTTTTAATGAATCAAAACCCAAGTGTTTTAACTGATTCAGTTTCTTATATAACAAATCAACTTGTCCCTTTATTTCAACAAGATAATTTTTCTGTTCATCAGATAATCCTTGTACACTTTGAGTTATCCTCCGAACTGCTTGATTGGTCTCTTCAATGAAATAGTGCCCCAATCTTTCAAAAAGTCCTAAAATTTTTGAAAGATGTTCAATTGTCTTAGCATCATATTCATTCTTGATACGTTCGATCTTCTCACGATGAAGAGTAAGTTCGCTGGCACAGAATGGACAGTTGTCCCCTAATTGCATAAATTCTCTACCTGTAGCCTGCCATTTCAACCATTTAGAATTTTGATCATTTTTCAAAAAAACTGTATAGTCCTCTAACCCTTCCGGTATATTTTGAATCAGATTGCCTTTACTTAGTCCTTTCACAAGTGCTCCATTATTAGCAATTCCAGTCCTAGCGTTATTTCCAAACACAGCGATAAACTCATTCATATCCTGAAGTAGCATATCCAATTCAGGATTATTTTCAAAAATTGTTTGTACATTCGCAATTAATCTATTAATCTCAGCAAGTTTTCGTTCATAATTCTCCGTTTTTACAAATACTTCAAAACTATCTTTCAAAAGTTCATCGTCTAAAAAGACATATTGATTAACATAGCTTTCGTTGAAAACTGCTATATTCAGATTTTCTGGTATCCCCGTTACGGAGGGCTGATGTTCTTCCTGGGCATCTCCAATGTAAGGGTACGGCGTTAGCTCCTTCAGACCAATATCATCATGTTTTGCCGCACTCTCTATTGCCTTTGCTATAGTTGATTTTCCAGTTCCATTAACGGCATATTTTATATTCAACCGATTTTCAATTAATGCAACAGTTCCCGTTAAAATATTATTACAATTTGCAATATTAATTTCCATATCCATCTTAATCCCCTTAGTATTGATTACTTTATTTTCGATAAAACATCCTGGAACTTTGCATAGTTGACCTTTACTCCATCATCCAGATCAATGGCAATCATCTGGTCTGCCAGGTGGTGAATTTTTTCCTCGTAAGTACGCAGTTCGGAATCCTGATCTTTCAGACGGTTCAGCGCTTTGTTCAGCTTCACTCGTTCGCTGGTAGACGCATTGGCAATGCGGTTCTCCATGTCCGCAATAGCGGTGCGGTAGCGGCTCTGCTGTTCGTGTACATAGTCGGTACGGATGCGGGCAATCGTATCCGGCTGATAGCGATGCATATAAATAAGCGCTTTGAAGCCGTTCTTTTTGCCGCTGTCAAACAGCCAGTAAATCGGGCGTTTCTGGTAAATCTTGCAGTGATCGGCATAGAAGTCATTCAGGAAGTAATTGCGAATGACCTCTCTCGGCTGACCTTTTCCACCCAAAGCATCAGCGATAAACTTGAGATTTTCTTCCAGAGTGTCGCTGCCGTAAACCGTTTCGATGAACTTCACAAAACGACCAACCATATCATCATCAAAGTATTCATCGTCGCAGATCGGGATAATATTGTCCTTGTCAGCAGGATAGGTGATATATTTGCTATCGTCCCACTCACCGCCGGCATAAGCAAGCCCTTCCACATCCAGAGAATATCTGCCGAATATACAGCCCACAGCATAGGAAATCAGGCTCTTGATGTCACGCTGTAAGTCAGCCTTGCGGACGGTCACGTCCTTGTCCTCCACTTCTGGAGTCAGCTCCTCCTGTAAACCGTAGATGTCGATGAAGATATGGTTCAGTTCTTCCTCGTTGGCTTTCAGCTGGTTGAAACGATCGTCGCACTCGCCTTCCCACTGAGCAAAGGCATCAGAGATAGTAGAAACAGGGCGAATGAGAGGATGTTTACAAAAATCCCAGGAGGTTTCAAAAGAGTCCCAATCCCAAGTGGAAATTCTCAAATTGGATTTTGCTATATTAGTTACATCATCTTCTTTTTCTGAGATGAATGGAATGTTTGGAATATGTCCTGTGCTATAATGTAAACCTTGGCATATAACATTCAGAAAAGCTTGCGCTACACTTGAATTTAAAAATCCAAGTAAATACATTTCGTTCCCTGAGTAAAAGCAAGTAGGTCCAGCTGCATCAAAGACAAAACCTTTATCAACATATCTTGCACAATATAGTGCAGTCGATAAGTCGTTCCATGTAATACCGCTTTGATAGTAATACTGTCTTGAAGGCAAATGATTCCCCATCGTTAGAAGCAAGTTGTAATTATATTCATCCATCTTAATAACATACTCACGATTACCGTACCAACGTCGAAACGATCCTCCCTTGTTATATGGTGCATAAAGTTTACCACTTGCAACCATTTCTGATTGATTTGACGCCCCAAATCTTACCTTTTCAATTTCAACTTCATACCAGAAGCGTAAGAACATATCATTGTTTCCAGTTGCTATTCCCTGGCGACAATCTGCGGCGGTCCCCAGTAGCTGAGTGTTAGAAAAATGATGACCAATATGGTCGCTAACCCAGTACGCAATAATATTATCAACCATATATAAATAGTTGTTCTGATGGCAACAATATAAAAACTCCGGATTATCAAAATTGAGAATTTTTTCTTCTGAGCTATTGAAATCCGTTAATTTTTCATACTTCCCAATATAATCTGAGAAATGTGTCTTTCGAACTACAAATGCCGCAGTTTGTACTACTTCACCACCTATTTCTTCAAATGCTCTGGCTCCAAGGTGTAAGATATTTTCAAAGCTGTAGCCAATTAACTGGGAACGCAATGCCTGATAACGAGACAAAAACATCCATGAATGCATTGTTATCATTGATACAAACCTATTGTGTTTTGCCAAGTCAATATTTTTCTGCATTAATACGGAGAAAAGGTCGTTCTTCGCATCTGAATAATTCTTTTTAACATATTTCAATAACTTACTGCCCATATTGGAACTACTCATATATGGTGGGTTAGTTATTGAAATGTCATACTTCTGAGCCAGTATTTCCGCCACCTGTACCAACGGCAGCAGGTCATTCAGCACAGTCTCACGGCTGATATGAATGTCCTCCCGCACCTCGTCAAAACGGGCGTAAAGGGCAGCAAAGTCCACAGGAGTGATGTTCAGAATAGAACCATACTCCTTGGCATCGTGCATTTCCGTAATAATGCTGTCCAATGCTGCTTTCAGCTTGGAATCATCGTTACAAAAGTATTCCAGAGCATAGCGGTCAATGTCGTTACTTTCCTGAATGGCATAAACGTTGGGCTGAATCTGGCGGCTGAAAAAGCGTCGGTCGTACTGGCGAGCTTTCATCATCACTGCAAAATAGGCAAGCTGGGCGGCACGGTCGTCAATATCCAGACCATAGAGGTTATTCTTCACAATGCTTTCCACAGCTTCACGGGTGGTGTAGCCGTAGCTCTCGTAAATCTGCACCAGCACATCAAACAGATAGGCAAGGATATGACCGGAACCACAGCAGGGGTCAATGCACTTAATCTGCTCCGGAGTCATAGCGGCATATTCTTTGCGAATTTCTGCCAGCTGTGCCTGCACTTCCGGCTCCTGTTCGGCTTCTTCCAGATAATACTTCCAGCTGGATTTCAGTTCGTCATTGGGGTGTCCTTCCACCCACAGGCGACCGAGAGAGTTCTCCACCATATAGCGGACGATCCAGTCCGGGGTAAACAGCTGGGTTGCAGCCGGAATATTTTCTTTTGTGATTTTAACGTTCTTTTTCAGCGCCGCAAAAACTTCGTCCTTTTTCTCAGCATTGTAATACTGATACAGCCAGCCGATGATCTGCACCGCATCCTGCCAATCCTCTTCTGGAATCAGCGAAATCATCTGCTCGATGACGCTTCCTTCCCGAAGCAGGTTATCCGGCAGCAACAACTCTGTGTAGTCGGAAATCCGCTGGAACATCCCAGGCAACACGCTGTTCAGGGCGTTGCACTGGGTAATCAGCAGATATTTGTAGAGTTCTTCCGTTTGGTTGGCGTTCTTGAACTCATAAACTTTATCCATATTCAAGCCGTCCAAATCCAGATGCAGGGCTTCGTCAATGATCTGCGGTTTGAAGTTGTTTTCCTCGTCCGTAAATACACGCACACGGGTCGGAAGGTAGCCGTTGACCTCCATAAAACGCAGAGCGATAAAGCGGTTGAACCAGGTATAGGCAACCTCCTCCATCACTTCTTCAAAACCTTTATGGTTAATTTGCGAAATCAATGCTCTGCGCTGATTTTTCTGAATATCCGTCAGGACTGTACCATTGATGCTGTCAGCTGCAGCATCAATGATATTATCCTTTTCAATTCCATATTGCATTGCTTTCTGGGACACACGCTCAATCAGTTCTCGTCTTGCCCAGACAGCGAATTTTTTAATTGCATTCTTGTCCATTAGTTTTTTCCTTCTTCATTTTTCTGAACAATTTTAAAATTTCACTATAATTATCTGAGCCATTCAATAGTATAATATCGTTAATGGCTGATAGAATAAATGCTTGTCCGCTAAACACCTGGTCCCGATTATAGTCAACAGGAATTTCGTCAGCCGATGTAGGGATTTCTATTTCGTTTATCCACCAATTATCAATTTTTTGATATAAATGAACCATATTACTAAAAAGTTCTACATCATTTTCATTGAAACCCAAACTCAGGTTTTTCAACAGTTCATGTATTATATCATTTCGTCTTTTTCTACATGTATGATACAAATCAAGTTCTTGTTCTGTAATAGCTCCTGCATCCATAAACCACTTCATAGAAGCAGTGTCTATTTGCGTGTCCAGCTTACGTACTTGTTTCTTGTATTCATCAGATTCTTTATACTTTATCTCATCTCCATCAAAAGTTATTGCTTCCGCATAAAAACCTCTGACTTGATCTACAACATATTGCTTCAAAGATTCATAATTTAATACAAAAAGTGCAGCGAATTCAACATTTCTTTTTAGAATAGGCTCAGCAAGTAGATTTTCTAATTCATCCATATATTAACCCTTCACTACTTAATTCAGTTTAATCCCATCACAGTCCCTCAACATATCCGTCAGATATTTTCTCATACGCTCCACATAAGCATCAATATCCGCCTGGCTTCCCAACGTCTTTGCTGGAAACGCCATCTGGCGATATACTGTCTTAATCACTTTTTTCGGAACTGTTTTCTTCTCGCCATAAGCTACTTTTTCTTCAGCAATAACAGACGGTTGCTTTGCAGTTTCAATACGCTCGCAGATATCATCCTTGTAAGACCAAATCTGCGGCACCAGACCATCCAGCAGGGCAAGGCTCTGAAGCTCGTTGATTTTTGTTTTCTGCTGGGCTAAGTAATTATCCGCCTTTCTCACAAATTCAGCGCAGTCCACATTTCCATCCGAAAGGGTATGAACCTCCGCCATACACTGCCGTATGATTTCCAGAAGCTCAGCCCGCTTGTCATCCAACAGTCTGCCGTGTCCTTCCCGTACTTTATCCATCAGCCCATTCAGTTCCGGGATTCTGCGGTAAATGCTTTTTGGGTCGCTCTGCACCACAGTGATCAAACGGATCTGGTTCAGTGCTTCGTTTGCTTCCTCCTCTTTTCTGAGGTAGTTCAGGTCATTTTTCAGGTCTTCCTCCATTTTGGCTGCGGAGTCAAACACCTGAACCTGATTCTTAAAGAAGCCTTCCACACGCTGCATTTTTTCTTTATTGTCAAAGAGGTTATCTTCCTCTTTCAGAATCGCATCAATCAGGGCGATGTTATCTTTTCTCTGAGAAAGGATTTTGTCCATCTGCTCGATGGAAACAAGGACAAGATTCTGTTCCGGATATTTATGCCCCTCGTATCTGCCTTTCAGTTCGAGATAATGGTCTTTCAGATCGGTAAATTTCTGCACAACAAATGCAACCAGACCGTCCTCATCGTCCGGCACATCCATCACGTCAAAGTATTCCCGGAGCAATTCTTTTACAGCCCGCATTTTGGTAGCAGTGATCATCTGACGTTTGCTGATGCTGGTTTTACCGATTTCGCTCTTTTTACGAAGCATATCCGGCAGTTTCGGATTGTCCGGCTGAATGGTAGAGCCTGCGTATTTGATGGTAACTTTCTGGTCATAAATCAATCGGGCAACCACAGCCGCAATATCAATTTCTTTCCAGCCATAAGGGATTGCACTGTACCGGCTTTGAATATCCGCCATTGAAGTCGGAAGATTTTTCATTGCCTGCATTTCCAGATATTCTTCGATTTTGGTAGCAGCACCACGGTTCGGTTCCATACCAGGCATCATGTTATCCGCACCGGTCAGAATTTCAATAATATCAGCATCAGTATCCGCATTTTTCTCAATCAACGACAACTCACTATATACATGGGAAACCAGGTATTCCAAAGACTGCTCAATCTTGCTTTTTGCATTGCCGCCTTTGATTTCAATGTGTTCTCCGTCCACATAGAACTGTGCAGATTCAATGGCTTTTACCAAATCCTCCATTGCCGTCTGTTCATACTTGGTCGCTTCTTCCTGCTGGTCACGGATAATGTCCTGAACCGATTTTGGAAGCTGATTGACATTTCGCTGCTTGACGTACTTACGAATCTTCATAGCGCTTTCCAGAGATTCATAGTACGGCGTTTCAGCAAGCACAACAATCGCTTCTTTACCTTTGGATTCCGTCATCAGGCGCAGCTCCGATTTTTCCGCAGTATCTGTGGCAACTGTCAGGAAACGCAGACGCATTCCGCCTGTAATATTTCCAATGGTAATACCGTCCACCATCTGATCAAAGGCAAAATCGTATTTTCCATAGCGGTATTTCTTTGTAGTAAAAATATCTGCGAAAATCATCTGCCCGATACGGTCTACAATAGAGGCGGTATCCACAGGAGTGCTTTTGATTTCTCTCTGAATATCCTGTTCTTCGTCGGTCAGGAAATTATACACTTCGCCTGTTCTTCCAATGTAGTTCTGGCTCATCAGGCGGTTCAGGCAGTCACGGATGGTTTCACGCATGGTGATTTTGTCCATGCGAATATCATCCGCCATCAAAATCACGATGTTATCCAGATTGGCAGGAATGTCATCAATATAACGAATCAGGTACAAAAGTTTCAGCACATCCACATCCAATGCTTCAATGCCATCTCCATTGTCCGCAGCTCTCTGGCAGCGTTCAATGACACGGCGGATAGAACCATCCAGGAAAGTATGTACGGTATCGTAAAAACGGAAGAATGGTACAAGGGCATACTCATTCTTTTCCTGTATTTTCTGTGTTGCTTCCTGGAAACCGGAAAGCATGGAACGTTCACCGCCAGAAAGATGCTTGCCGGAATTTCCGTGCTTCCGTATTTCAGCAAACACTTTCTGCATGATGATAAACTGGTACGGTACAAACGGGAAGTTTGCCGCAAATTCTCCGGGACCGGAGTAGCCCTTAATATCCAGGATCGAATCAGTAAAGCTGAACAGATTGCGGAGGACAGAGTCGTTCTTATTATAAACTCTTTCCAGTTCTGCTTCTGCGTCTTTATTCTTTTTCAGAATACGCTTCTGGATGACTTCATCCACAGAGGAAGAAGAAAGGCTCAGACGGGTTTTGAAACGAGCCTGAATACGGGAAAACTCATCTGCACGAACTTTGATGATCTCATCAATCGCTTCCTGTCCAGTGCAGGCAACCCACACTTTGCCGCCACATTCGCTTCCGATTTTCTCAACCAGTGACTGAAGGTTCAAAAGCATATCGGTATCTGTACCGACGTACTGACCAACTTCGTCCACCATGAACAGCAGGCGGAAGTTGTTTGGTTTCGTTTTCAGATAATCTTTGATGTCCTCTACGAGCTGAGCAATGGAAAACTCAATGGCAGACTTGTCAGTAAACCACGCCCTGGCATCTTCTTCACTCATATCCAGAACTTCCATCAGGGTAGGGATAATATGTTTTCCATTGAACGCAAACGCCTTGCGGGATTCCAGCCAGGACATTCCTTTCTTTTCTTCAAAGATACGACGGAACTGTTCCGTTTTTCCCTGCTGGTCAATGTATTGCTCCAGCTTGGCAACTTTCAGGTTATCCCCGAAAAAGCCTAAATGATTATAGAAAGTCTTGGCAAAAACACGAAGGACGGCAGTTTTGTCTTTGTTGATAGACCCTTCAATGTCAATATTGAACAGGATAGTTTCCGTTTCTACCTTCGTGGAACGGTCAATCATCATATAGGTTGCCGGATCGTCCTCGAATTTTTTGCGGAAGCGCTCCACACTGCGAATGCCATTTACCTCTTTGTTCTCCAGCAGATAGGAGAGCATTTTCAGAAAGTGAGATTTACCACTTCCAAAGAATCCGGAAATCCACACGCCAGTATCAGCGGTAGGTTCATCCAAAGCGTCACTATAATAGTTGAAAAATGTGATGAAGTGCTTTTTCAGTTCTCTGGTAATGACGTACTCATTTAATTCCTGCTCAATCACTTCATCAGCAGCCTGATCAACTTTGATGACACCATTGATTTTTCGATTGATGTCATCTGCGAACATATCACGAATTATCATAACTGTAGCTCCTTATACGATATTGAAAGCCCTGTAATAATCATTGGGCTGTAATCTGTTAAACAATTTCACATGGCGACCGTCAAACTCACCAGGATACATCACCAGAATGGGGACGTCCGAAAAATGCGGCTGTAAGGCTTCCAGCAGCGTGTGGATTCTCATAAACGGGAAAACTTCCCCTACGCCAGTAAGCATCAGCACATCGCCGTTTTCGTGCGAATCATACTGGATTTTGTCAATAAACTCTCCTTCGCCAATGGCAGAATGAAGCTGCTCCAAGAGAAAAATACTTCCATCTTCTGCCTCCATATCTGGAATCGCATCTATAATATCCATATCCTCGCAGACCGAAAGGAAGGTCTGGTACAGATTGCAGATTTTCAACCGGCAGGAAAGGGAATGGTCTGTTTCCAGCTGCTCGACAAAATGGCGAACCACCATTTCATCCTCTGGTTCATAGCAGAAAATACGGATATTGACCTCGTTGCTTAACCCTTTTCCTTCTAAAAATTCAGGTTCCTGAATTAAAGCCCTGACATGATCTAAACGTTCTTCAATATGACTCATCTCGCTGCACCTCCCTTATGAAAAACAGTTAAATGCTGGCAGAACCGCCAAATCGCCATGACTTCTGATTGCATTTTCTAAAATCGGATGTAAGTACACCGGATTCAGATGGTCTGCACGGACATCATCCAGATACTCCGTTTCAACCAGAATTTTAGCAAGCACCTGCTTCAACTTCGTAATCGTTCCTTCACTCCAGGACGCTACTGTATCGTCCTGTTCTTGCAAGCGAATAAAATATGTATTCAAATCAATTCTGCCAAAGGAGCTGTCCTTTGATCGGTATTTTTCTCCAATGACAGTCAGCATAAATTCCCAAACCAGACGGCTTTGCTTCATCAGCGCATACAGACAAATCTGTTTTGCGATCTCTGTCGGCTGTGTCGCAATCGCATGGATCAAGTCCGCATCTTTCATTACTTGAAGCCTTTTAACACAAGCCTTTGCCATACGGGTGATCGACTTTTCGGTCGGATATTGAAAAAGATTCTCTGTGACAATCTGTGCCACAGTATCTTCAGTGCTTAATCCACTGGTCAATAATTTTGCCGTTGTTCGCATCTCATAAAACAAAAAAGGCTCTCTTGTCAATGATGCAATATACGGATAGGTACTATTCATATAAATCCCCCTACGATCTTTCCCTGGTTTCCGGGAGAATGTCCATTATGTCATCTACGGTGCAGTTTAATTTTCTGCAAATCCTTACGAGTATCTCCATCGACACAAATTCATTTCTTGAAAGTTTTGCAAGAGTGTTGGTACTGATGCCAACTTCCTTTGCAAATTCTGTCTTGCTCCATTCTTTATCTATGAGCATCTTAAAAAGTTTATTGTAGGTTACATCCATGTCTTTTCCTCCTACCAATTCATCTTGCTTGATGCAGATTATAATAGCCTTATTTTACATTATACCATATTTTCTCGAAAATGCTTAATTTTTTTTGCTGTTTGAGGATTTATTTCCCCGAATGCAAATGATAATTCCTTGTTTGGGTAACTCATTTACCTATTTATAGGAGAATAGATCATACCCGGAGATTCACAAATTGGCAAGCAGTGTAAACCTGTACAGGTTCACTCATTTTCTCGAATTTCCCTCCGGGTCATTCTTCGCAAATTTGCTTGTTGGGGCAGCGTCCCCAATCCCCTTTGAACATCATCTGTGATGATGGCTGCACGGTCATTCTGACCGTTTCATAACCTGTATGCAGAGCATAAATATCACATTGGATATGACGAAAAAGAAAAAACCTGAACAGCCGAAGCCATCCAGGTTAATTGCATTCCAAACTATTTACTAATCCAGTCTATGAAAGTGGCGACCTTCTTCAGATCGTCGTCACTTAAATTTCTCAACTGTTCGCAGAGTTTGTGGTAAAGAGATTCGTCCTCTTGTAACGGAGCGAAGAAATCCGTTGGTGTCATGTCAAAATATGCAATGATATTAAACAATTCTCTGAGTGACGGCAGGGCGGCTCCGCTTGTTATTCCACGGATATATGAACCGCTTTTTCCCAAATCCAGGCTCATGCGATGCTCTGAAACAGCTTTGGACATTCGTAACTCTGTAATCCGAGAACGAATGAAATCATCATACTGTTGTGTATCAGCCATTTCACGTCCTCCCTTCACTGACTATTTTATTATGAATCGGGAGCTGACGTTGGTAGTGTGAAAATGAAATTTTGCTTTATTCATCTCTGTATCAGTAGTATAATCACTAATATCAAAATATATTTATGATTCTACCGCTAATCCACACTTAAAATGAAATATTCAGCATTTCACAGGCTGGTGGAGTTACAAACAGGAGGCAAAATGAAAAAAGAAGTTGACTTCATCGCAGAATTTGAAAAAGAAAACTCCGAGTTAAAACAGGAGGAAACTAATCCATCCCCTCCGACAGAAGAAGAGTATCGGAAAATGCGGCTCGGCATGAAACTTGTAGATTTAAAAAAGGCTCAGTATCAGAAAACAAAAAATGAACAGCTCTGGAATCTATGGACAAATACTTTTTACCAAATGATGTGTGATACTGCCCGCATACAGGGCGGACGTGTTACCCTTAAGATTGACGAAGAGAACCTGACCGGTTCCCTGATTTATTTTGGTCATGATATTCTCATAAACTCCTATGCCAGAAACCAGAAATGTTTTGCTGATATGATGGAAAAGGCTCAGGAGGTTTTTATTGATTCCATCGATGGACTTTTAAAAATCACATTTCTGTTCCATGTGTATGATAAAACAAAAATTGCGGATTACTCCGATGAAATCAAAAAGCTGGCAGCGCAGATTTACTCACCGCAGTATTTGAAACATTTAAACCTAGATGACGACGAGGATTTTATTTGATTTTCTTTTTTATGTTCCATATAGTTTTTATGAAAAAAGCAGCCACAGACCGCATCCAATACTGCAATGCGATCTGTGGCATTCTTTCTTTTAACGTTCTTTCCGCTGTTGCTCCTCTTTCTTTTTCCGATCCATTCCAAGGATATGCTCTACCGTTTGCTTCGCAGTCAGATATTCCTGCATATCCTTCCGTACTTGCCGGTATTCAACATAGGCTTTTTTCTTTTCTGTCAAAAGGCGATTGTATTCTTCATGCAGTGATTGTCTTGTCGGAACCTTTTTCCCGGGCAGTTGATCGAATGCCTGCTTTGCGGCTTTATGAATCTGAATCTCTTCCCGATGTTCTTCAAAAAACTTTTTGCTGTATCCGGATTTCCGGTAGGCTTCATATACTGGTCTGGTCTTGGAATAGTTATTGATGTGCGTCTGCAATGCTCCGATTTCAACCATCCTCTTTTCATCAGCCTTAATGATTTCGGACAATTCTCCAAATCGCTGGCTCAGACGTTCTGCCAATGCAGACAGTTCTTCATAGTTACCGATTCCTTTTTCTTTCAAAAGGCAAACGGTACGGGCAGCTTCCTTGCGGTTATATTTCTTCGCCCAGCGTTCATAACCTGCTGATTTTCCTTCAGCCAGCTTTGCCTGAATATCAATCAGAAGATTAAATTCTCTTTGCGTGTGAACTTGTTTGCTGGCTCTCGACGTTTTCTGAACGGATTTTCCTGACAGGATTGCGGTTATATCCTCCAGGCTGTATCCATCTCCAAGAGAGCGTAAACGAAGAAATCGCTTTTCTCCGCTGTGCCGGAAAGCCGGATTCTTCCCATCTTTAAATTCGTATCCTAACTCCGAGAGCTGAAAAACAAATTCAGAAAAATCTTTCGGCTTCTTTTTCAGCACCTGGTCAATCGCCGTACAAAGCTCATCCCGTTTGGAACGCTTTTTTGGGAAAACTGTCCTTTTTACCCGTTCCCGGTATGGTTTCGGCTCAATAACCGACAACCCATGTTCGACACAGACCATGTCGCTTAACCTCTGAACCGCAAGTCCGGAAAGGAAAAAATTCTTAAATTTATGGGTGCAATCCAGCGAGGTCGAGTTGTAAATGATATGGTTATGAATATGCGCCCGGTCAATGTGGGTTGCCACAATAAAGGCGTGTTTTCCCTTTGTCCAGCGCATTGCCGTTTCATAACCGACCTGGTTCGCTTCTTCCGGAGTAATTTCTCCCGGCTTAAAGGACTGTCGTATCTGATAGGCAATAATGTCATTTTTCTGCTGTCTGCCTGTGATATGCTGATACTGGCGCTTAGACAGAAGAAATTCCTCATCGGCAGTTTTTGGATCGCATTCGTAGGAACTGATATATTTTCCATCATCTGTCTTTGCAGCATTCTGGGAATAATCCGTGCGATCTGCCAGACATTGCGCCACCGTTTTCCCTTTGTTTACGTGAAGGGCAATCAGCCTTGTCGCCGCCATTTTCTCACCATCCTCTCAAAAAAAAAAAGACTGCCCGCAGGCAGCCTTACCAATCACTTTATGAAAAAATAAAATCATGCAGGTTCTCTTTAAGCCGTTCCCCGATTTCCTGGAACAAAACAAACAGGAACAGTGCCGCATATACGACAAGTCCAATTCCCACAAGCAGGGCAAGCTGTAGCCAAAGGGACTGGAAAACACAGTAGATACAACATCCAATGATGTACAGGATCAGCGCTCCTATGGCAAAGGATGAAATATCCAGAGCGAGCTTTGCCAGAAAACAGATCAGGCTCAGAACGAACAGCACCGGAAGTACAATCAATTTTAAAATCAGTTTCAATAAAAATTTCAGGAATCTCATAGAAGCACACCCCTTTCTTACTTCTATTATACTGTCTTGAAAAAAGAAACACAACGATGTCAATATGTACGGCTGCTGCATTTTCATACAACAGCCACCCTTTGATTACTGAATACTGGACAGGCGAACCAGCACCTCCTTCATGCCTGTCCAGATTTCCTCCAGCTGTTCCTGTAAATCCATGATATCCGACTCATAAATATTTCCGGTTTCATTGGCTCTTTTAGCGTATTGATTCAGATTGTTACTGCATCTTCTCAGGAGGGAAACCAGTGCCTTCACATCCTGCAAATCCAGATTGATGCAGTATCCGTCCAATGCCATTTTCCGAAGATAGGCTCCCATGCTCCGAATACCCAGTTCATCCATTTTTTCATGGATTCGCTGTACTTCTTCCTTAGATGCCAAGAAGTGAACATCCTGATCCCGTCTGCTCAACACAACACCTCCTCACGTCCCACAGATGCCCGATACGGAATAACATGCTCCGATTTGGATTTCAGGTCAGCCAGAACAGACGGCTTTTCCGAATGCCCCACTTCCTCATGTTCAGGTAACGTATCTTCCATATTCAGAGCCGCATCCAGTTCCGCCAGACGAGTACTCTTTTGAGCAAGTTCCGCTTCCTGTGGGAATGGTTTACCCAATTCTGCTTTTGTTGCTTCCTGCTGATTATAGAGATTTTCCAGCCTGTCTTTAGCATTTTCCAGTTTCCCTGTGATGCTGGAAAGCGCATTATCCAGTCGAATGATATTTCCCCTGGCATCGCTTCCAAGCGGTACATGATGGCTTATAGCGCCTATCAGGGCGATGTCAAATTCATGCCGGAAACTGTCAAATGAAAGTTCCATCTGAAAGCCACGATAATTGCCAAGGGGAATTGGTTCAGTCCCTTTCATCTCTTTACAGACGGCGAGAATCATCTCACCAGCATCTGCTTTTTCTGAATAATGTTTGCCCAGAATCTCCATCCCACAGAAGCCATCAGCAATCTGCGGATGAGATTCTGCTGTTTTGCTGTCCACTTCAAATCTCTGAGCATAAACGGTCTGTTTTTCAATTTCTGCCGGGAAATATTTCAGAAGCTTATCCTCCATCCGGTACTGCTGGCTCTGGTAATCTGCTTTCAGCACCTTCAGCCTTGCCACATCAATATCCAGGTCCATCTTTTCCTTAATCAGCGGATTCCCGGCACACAGAGCTTTGATCTCCGCATAGGACAGCGCCTGTTCATCTACATCATCACAGGAACGGACAGGAGATTTCGATGTCATAATCTGCGAGATAAATTTCTGTTTATTCTCCAGAGTCTGATAGAGATAGGCATCAAAGGTTCCTTCTGTGACATACTGGTAAATCTGCACTTCCTTATTGCGATTGCCCTGGCGGATGATACGCCCGTTTCGCTGTGTCATATCCGAAGGACGCCAGCCCACGTCCAAATGGTGGAGCGCAATCAGCCGATCCTGACAGTTTGTCCCGGCTCCCATTTTCTGCGTACTGCCAAGCAGTACACACACCTGACCGGTACGAACCTTCGCAAACAGTTCCTTTTTCTTCGCTTCTGAATCGGCATCATGAATAAATGCTATTTCATTTTCCGGAACACCTCCTGCAATCAGTTTTGTCTTAATATCATCGTAAACATTGAAATTTCCATCGTTCTTCGGAGTAGAGAGGTCACAGAAGAGCAGCTGTGTCAGCTTGTCCTCTTTTCCTTCTTCCCAGATACGGAGCACATTCCGGACGCAGGCGTTGAGTTTGCTGTTTGGGTCATCGGGAAGAAGAGGATTCATCAGACGCTGATCCAGCCCCAGTTTTCGTCCGTCCGACGTTATCTTGAGCATATTATCTTCCGTTGGGTCAACCATACCGGAATGCACCGCCGCAGCACGTTCCGAAAGCTCTGCCACCATATCTTTCTGATAGTCAGACGGCTGTACAACAATGGTTTCAAACTTTGCTTCCGGAACCGGGAGATTTAACTGGTCGGAAGTTTTAATGTCAGCAACTTCCTTGAACATATTCATCAGTTCAGGCAGATTAAAGAACTTCGCAAACCTGGTTCGGGCACGGTATCCCGTACCTTCAGGAGCCAGCTCGATGGCAGTGGTGGTTTCCCCGAAGGTAGACGCCCAGCAGTCAAAATGCGTCAGATTCTTTTTCTGGAGCGTATCATATTGCAGGTATCGCATTACCGTATAAAGCTCATAAGGTAGGAAACGCCACGCCATACTTCCTTTCGTCCGTGGTCTTGGCGTAACCCCCTCCAGAACCGTGCTTACACCTCTCGATGTACACGGCTCGCCATCTTTCATAGTTTAAGTGA